>ERZ795042.3-NODE-3-length-480897-cov-102.396030_pt1 | contig 480897 bp, 371 predicted proteins | sample MGYA00375126_ERZ795042 | MGnify/ENA primary metagenome ERZ795042 (study PRJEB30171, sample SAMN05518105) | compost metagenome | isolation source: Feedstock adapted compost from Newby Island compost facility, Milpitas, CA | place: USA:Newby Island compost facility...
CGCTCCTACCACGCCTGGAGACGACTTACAACGACCGTTTAGGGATAGGTTCTAGAACGCTCGCCGCCGCAGTCACCAATGCCTTTCGGCGTCGAGTCCTCACCGGACTGAACGAAACCGTTGATAATGTCCAACATGCGCTTGAAAGTCACCAATGCCTTTCGGCGTCGAGTCCTCACCGGACACGTTTGACCCGAGTTCTATCTACTCGGGGCTGGCCGAGTCACCAATGCCTTTCGGCGTCGAGTCCTCACCGGACTCCTGTATACCTGAGGGCGACACGGTGAATGGTGGGACCCGTCACCAATGCCTTTCGGCGTCGAGTCCTCACCGGACGGTGGCCTGGTATGATCAGCATTCTGACCGGACGGCCTGTCACCAATGCCTTTCGGCGTCGAGTCCTCACCGGACAGGCTGCACCTGCTACGGGCGCAAACAGTGCCCGCGCTGTAGTCACCAATGCCTTTCGGCGTCGAGTCCTCACCGGACGATAGAGCATGACCTATAGTGTCGCCAGATTAACGCCCTGTCACCAATGCCTTTCGGCGTCGAGTCCTCACCGGACACCGAAGAGATCGAACAGGAGAATGACGAGGAACCAGATCAGGTCACCAATGCCTTTCGGCGTCGAGTCCTCACCGGACGCCTCCTGCGGCGTGAACCATGTCTCTTCCTTGTCACCAATGCCTTTCGGCGTCGAGTCCTCACCGGACCGCGTCAGACCGGCCCAGAGCGGAGGGAGTGGCCGCAACGTCACCAATGCCTTTCGGCGTCGAGTCCTCACCGGACGTGTCATCCGTGGCCTCTTGGGCCCGCTCTGGATTTGGTCACCAATGCCTTTCGGCGTCGAGTCCTCACCGGACAAAACCTCTTGGCCATGACCAATCCCAACCTGCCGGCGTCACCAATGCCTTTCGGCGTCGAGTCCTCACCGGACTCTGAGCTTGGCGAGAACAGTCAGCAACGCGGTGGAGGTCACCAATGCCTTTCGGCGTCGAGTCCTCACCGGACCCGGGGCCGATATCTGCGGCTCCGGGACATAGTGCGGTCACCAATGCCTTTCGGCGTCGAGTCCTCACCGGACGAGTATGCGGTGCCTGACGAGTGGGTGCTCGAGGCCCTGTCACCAATGCCTTTCGGCGTCGAGTCCTCACCGGACAGGTCCAGGAAGTAGTCCGCTGCGAACTCAAAGAGGTCACCAATGCCTTTCGGCGTCGAGTCCTCACCGGACGACTATGGTGGGCCCCGATCAGTGATCCGACCGGCCTGGTCACCAATGCCTTTCGGCGTCGAGTCCTCACCGGACCTGTGTTGCATTGGCGCGTTTTGCCGGCGCAAGGCTGGAGGTCACCAATGCCTTTCGGCGTCGAGTCCTCACCGGACTGCGGCCCGGCGGGCCCATCTCTCGGCTGCGTTAGGTGTCACCAATGCCTTTCGGCGTCGAGTCCTCACCGGACTCGTGTCCGCTGGCGCGTGTCACTTGGACCCATCCGTCACCAATGCCTTTCGGCGTCGAGTCCTCACCGGACAAGGAGGAACACATGAAAACAACCTGGATCCTTGGTGCTGTCACCAATGCCTTTCGGCGTCGAGTCCTCACCGGACGTGGGCGACCATAACCCGGGTCACCGGGACGATGGTGGTCACCAATGCCTTTCGGCGTCGAGTCCTCACCGGACTGCCGGGAGTCTAACCCCTTGCAGTGCAGGGAGTCAAGAGGCTGCCAGGTAGGGACCCCGTTTTTGGGCCGGCACGCCACCTGCTCCTGGCGGGCGTGGGAGAGGGTCGGAATTGATTCAACATGTTGGTGGGCAGCTGGTTACGCTTCAGGTAGGGACCCCCCGGGTTTTTGGGGTTGGGAGGTCCCATCCTGGCTCGGGACGGGCTGGTGGGGCAGGGTGGGTGCAAGGGTGCCGGGCCGGCGGGTTGGGGACTCCGGGCGGGGTGCGGCACCTGGGCGGGGTGGTTGGGGCTTTTGTTCCGGGCCGCGGGGGTCGGGGCGCATGTCACCGATGCTGGCCGGCAGGGGTGGCGGGGTCAAGCGTGCGAGTGAGCGATCGGCGCGGGTGCGTGCGTGCGGGGCGGAGGATCGTTCGGGAAGCTTGCGGGGTGCATGAGTGGCGGTCATACTGGGAGCAAAACCGGGAGAGGCGTATGTCATTGGATTTGGAGCTTCAAAGATTTCCGAAGACCGTAACGTTGAAGGACGGCAGCGAGGTGGTGTTGCGGCCGCTGCAGAGCAGTGACGAGCCGGCGTTGCACGAGTTCTTTCTGGCGGTGCCGGAGCAGGAGCGGATGTTCATCAAGTACCGGGTGACGGATCGTGCGGTGATCCGGAACTGGTGCCAGAACATTGATTACGGACGGAATTTTCCGTTGCTGGCGTTTGCGGGCAACCGGGTGGTGGGGGACGCGACGTTGCACCAGCAGTTGGGCGGGTGGAAACGGCACGTGGGCCGGGTGAGCGTGCTGGTGCATCCGCGGTTCCGGGGCCGGGGGCTGGCGCGGGCGTTGGTGTCGGAGATCGTGGAGGTGGCGCGGAATCTGGGTTTGGAGAAGGTGGAGGCGGAGTTCATCGGGGAGCAGGAGGCGGCGATGAAGTTGTTTGCGATGCTGGGTTTTTCGCATCTGGTGCGGATTCCGGATCATGTGAAGGACATGCAGGGGATCAAGCACGATTACATTTTGATGGAGCTGGTGCTGCGGACGGACGAGGAGTACGCGGGAGCGGGTTGAGGGCCGGTGGTGAGAGCGGGGAGGGCTTGTGGCGCCGCCGGTTTGTCCGTGCTGCGGGTGTCGGTTGGATCCGGAGGCGGAGGTGTGTCCGGAGTGCGGGGCGGACGAGCGGACGGGTTGGGCGCAGGCGTGGGGCGGGGGTGAGTCCGGGGAGGAGGAGCCGTTCGATTACGAGTCGTTCGTGCGCCGGGAGTTCGGTCCGGGGCGGCGGGAGGTGAAGCCCGAGGGGGTGTCGTGGTTCTGGTGGGGGGTGGGTGTGTTGCTGCTGGGGGTGTTGATCCTGACATGGGTGTGGTGAGGGCGGCGGGCGTGCCGAGGGTGGCCGCCCGGGGGCGGGGAGTTCGCCGTTGCCAGCGGGTGGGTGTGGACCTAGTTTGGGGAGGTCCATGAAGCATTATCTGGACTTCGAGAAGCCCATCATCGAGCTGCAGGCGAAGCTGGACGAACTTCGGAAGCACGCGGAGGCGCACGGGATGGACGCGGCTTTCGAGGAGGAGATCCGGCGTCTGAAGCAGAAGCTGGGGGAGACACGGCGGCAGATTTTCACGCAACTGACGCCGTGGCAGCGGGTGCAGCTGGCGCGGCATCCGAAGCGGCCGTACATGCTGGATTATGTGCGGCTGGCGTTCACGGATTTCGAGGAGCTGCACGGGGACCGGTTGTATGCGGACGACCGGGCGGTGGTGGGTGGTTTTGCGCGGTTGAACGGGCAGCCGTTGATGGTGATCGGCACGCAGAAGGGCCGGGACACGAAGGAGAACATCCTGCGGAATTTCGGCTCGGCGCATCCGGAGGGGTATCGGAAGGCGCTGCGGTTGATGCGGATGGCCGACAAGTTCGGGTTGCCGATCGTGACGTTGATTGACACGGCGGGGGCGTATCCGGGGATCGGTGCGGAGGAGCGGCACATTGCGGAGGCGATAGCGGTGAATTTGCGGGAGATGATGGTGTTGGAGGTGCCGGTGGTGGCGGTGATCATCGGGGAGGGTGGTTCGGGCGGGGCGTTGGGGGTCGGCGTGGCGGACCGGGTGTTGATCATGGAGAACGCGTACTATTCGGTGATCAGCCCGGAGGGGTGCGCAGCGATTTTGTGGAAGGATCGGTCGGCGGCGCCGCAGGCGGCCGCGGCGTTGAAGATTGTGGCGTCGGATCTGCTGGCGCTGGGGCTGGTGGATGAGGTGATCCCGGAGCCGTTGGGGGGCGCGCACAATGATCCGGCGGCGGCGGCTGCGGCGTTGAAGGAGGCCGTGCTGCGGCATCTGGCGGAGCTGCTGCCATTGTCGGGCGAGGAGCGGCGCCGGCGGCGGTATGCGAAGTTCCGGGCGTATGGTCGGTTCGAGCAGCAGCCGGCGCGGTTGACCGCGGCGGTGGCGGAGGGTGGGCCGGGGCCGAACGGGGAGGGAAGCGGCGCGGGCCCGGGATCGCGTGCGACGGGTGGGTCGTGAGGGGGCAGGTGCGCTTGCTTTTTTGAGACAACCTGACGGGAGCGGGACTGAGGGATGTTTTATCCATTGTTGTTGGAGCCCCGGTTCAAGGAGCGGGTGTGGGGCGGACGCCGTCTGGAGGTGTTGTACGGGAAGGCGCTGCCGGCGGGGCGGCCGATCGGGGAGTCGTGGGAGGTGACGGACCGGCCGGGTGACGTGAGTGTGATCCGGAACGGTCCGTGGGCGGGTCGTGACCTGCGTTGGTTGATGGAGACGCAACGGTCGGGCCTGCTGGGGAGGGCGGCGGATGCGGGCGGGCGGTTTCCGTTGCTGGTGAAGATCCTGGATGCGCGGGAGCTGTTGTCGGTGCAGGTGCATCCGCCGGCGGGGGTGGCGGGTCGGCTGGGTGGGGAGCCGAAGACGGAGCTCTGGTACATCACCGAGGCGGAGCCGGGGGCGGAGATTTACGCGGGGTTGCGCCGGGGGGTGACGCGGGAGGAGTTCGAGCGGCGGTTGCGAGAGGGGACGGTGGCGGAGTGCATTCACCGGTTCGGGGTGCGGCGCGGGGATGCGGTGTTTTTGCCCAGCGGGCGGGTGCATGCGCTGGGGGCGGGGCTGGTGTTGTTCGAGATCCAGCAGAACTCGGACACGACGTATCGGGTGTTCGACTGGAACCGGGTGGGATTGGACGGCCGGCCGCGGGAGTTGCATGTGGCGCAGGCGCTGGAGTCCATCCGTTTCGACGACGTGGAGCCGGGGCCGTTGCCGGAGGTGTGGGAGGCGGCGGGCGGGGCGGAAAGGCGCCGGTTGGTGCGGCACGAGCTGTTCCGGGTGGATGTGTGGCGGTGGCGCAGTGCGGCCGTTGAGGAATGGCCGGGCGGGAGGTGCCGGATCCTGGGTGTGGCGGAGGGGCGCGTGACGGTGCGGGGCGGTGGCGAAAGTGTGGAGATGGGGCCGGGGACGTTTTGCCTGGTGCCGGCCGGGCTGGAACGGCTTGGGTTGGAGGTGCACGGTGCGGCGGAGCTGGTGGAGGCGGAGCCGGGCGGGGGAGAGGGATGAAACGTTTTTTTCAGCAGTGGCTGATCGGGACGCTGGCGGTGCTGGTGGCGGTGTACCTGGTGCCGGGGGTGCATTATCAGAAGCCTTTGGACCTGGTGGTGGCGTCGTTGTTGCTGGGGATCTTCAACGCGGTGTTGCGGCCGTTGCTTGTGGTGTTGTCGCTGCCGCTGGTGTTGGTGACGCTGGGGTTGTTTGTGCTGGTGATCAACGGGCTGCTGTTGTGGTTGGTGGGGTGGCTGATGGCGCCGCATTTTGTGGTGGAGGATTTTTGGGCGGCGTTCTGGGGTGCGCTGGTGATCAGTGTGATGAACGGGTTGCTGACGCGGTTGACGGGTCTGCGGGAGGAACGGAACCCGGGTGGAAGGGGCCGGCCCCCGCGGGGCGGGTCGGGTCCGGTGATTGACATTTGATGGTGGTTTTGTGTGCCTGGCGGGGATGGCCCGGGCCGGGCTTGGCGGGAACGGAGGGCCGGGATGGACGGGCGACGATGGTGGCGGCGCAAGCCGATCGAGGCGTTGGGGGCCGAGGCGATCCCGGCGCATTTGCGGTTGCGCCGGGCGCTGGGGGCGCCGGACTTGGTGTTGCTGGGGGTGGGCGCGATCGTGGGTGCGGGTATTTTTTCGACGGCGGGCACGGCGGCGGCGGGTGGGGAACATCATCTGGGGGCGGGTCCGGGTCTGGTGCTGTCGTTTTTGCTGGTGGCCGGCGCGTGTGCACTGGCGGGGTTGTGTTATGCGGAGCTGGCAGCGCTGGTGCCGGTGTCGGGGTCGGCCTACACGTACGCGTATGCGACGCTGGGGGAGCTGGTGGCGTGGATCATCGGTTGGGACCTGATCCTGGAGTACGCGATCGGGAACGTGGCGGTGGCGATCAGTTGGTCGGATTATTTCCAGACGTTGTTGTCGGGGCTGGGATGGGAATGGCCGGTTTGGTTGGGGACGGACTATCGGTCGGCGTGGGCGTCTGCGCGGGACGTGGCGGCGCACGTGGCGCAGGGGGGCGGGCTGGAGGCCCTGCCACCGGCGGTGGTGGAGCGGGCGCGTGCGTGGACCGAGGCGCCGCGGTTGTGGGGGGTGCCGGTGGTGTTGAACCTGCCGGCCGCGGGGATTGTCGGTCTGATCACGTGGGTGCTGGTGCGGGGTATCCGGGAGAGCGCGGCCTTCAACACGGCGATGGTGGTGGTGAAGCTGTTGGTGATCGGGCTGTTCGTGGCGGTGGGCGCGTTTTACGTGGACCCGGCCAACTGGCGTCCGTTCCTGCCGAACGGCTGGACGGGGGTGGGGCATGCGGCGGCGATCGTGTTTTTTGCGTACATTGGGTTCGACGCGGTTTCGACCGCGGCGGAGGAGACGCGGGATCCGCAGCGGAGTCTGCCGCGGGGGATTCTGGGGAGTTTACTGGTGTGCGCGGTGTTGTACGCGGTGGTGGCGCTGGTGTTGACGGGGATGGTGCGGTGGGACCGGTTGCGCGACGTGGCCGATCCGCTGGCGATGGCGTTCATGGAGCGCGGATTGAACGGGTTGAGCGGGTGGATTGCGCTGGGTGCGGTGGTGGCGACGACCTCGGTTTTGCTGGTGTTTCAGCTGGGGCAGCCGCGGATTCTGTTTGCGATGGCGCGGGACGGTTTGCTGCCGGGCTGGGCGGCGCGGGTGCATCCGCGGTACCGGACCCCGCACGTGACGACGGTGTGGACAGGTGTGGTCGTGGCGGCGGTGGCGGCGGTGACGCACATCGAGGAGATGGTGGAGCTGTGCAACATCGGGACGTTGTTTGCGTTTGTATTGGTGGCGGCGGGGGTGCTGGTGTTGCGGTGGCGGGAGCCGGATCGGCCCCGGCCGTTCCGGGCGCCGTGGGTGCCGTGGGTGCCGCTGGGTGCGATTGTGACCTGCGGCTGGTTGATGGCGCAGTTGCCGGCGCGGACGTGGTGGCGGTTTGCTTTGTGGTTGGTGGTGGGGTTGCTGTTTTACGCGGGTCGGACGTGGTGGTTGCGGGGACGTGCGTCGGCGGAGCAGATGGCGAAGTCTGCGGGGGGATGAGCGGGGCGGGGGCTCAAAGGGGGGCGCGAGGGTGTGATTGCCGGGAGCGACCGGGTGGTTAGTTTGGAGATGTCGCATGTTTCGGCCGTGTATTGATCTGCACGAGGGTCGGGTGAAGCAGATTGTGGGCGGCACGCTGGAGGAGGGTGCGCCGGAGCGGTTGCGCACGAATTATGTCTCGGACCGGCCGGCGGCCTGGTATGCGGAATTATACCGGCGGGACGGTTTGACCGGCGGGCACGTGATCATGCTGGGACCCGGGAACGAGGCGGAGGCGCGCTCCGCGCTGGCGGCCTGGCCGGGCGGGCTGCAGGTGGGCGGGGGAATCACGGCGGACAACGCGGCGGGGTGGTTGGACGCGGGTGCGTCGCACGTGATCGTGACGAGCTGGCTGTTTCGGGAGGGGCGCCTGGACGAGGACCGGCTGGCGGCGCTGGTGCGCGCGGTGGGGCGGGAGCGGCTGGTGATCGATCTGAGCTGTCGCCGGCGGGGCGGCGAGTATGTGGTGGTGGTGAACCGGTGGCAGCAGTGGACGGAGCTGAGGTTGTCGGGGGAGACCCTGGGGCGGCTGTCGGAACGGTGTGCGGAGTTTCTGGTGCATGCGGTGGACGTGGAGGGGTTGTGCCGGGGGGTGGACCTGGAGCTGGTGGAGCGCCTGGCGGCGTGGTCGCCGGTGCCGGTGACGTACGCGGGCGGGGCGCGGTCGTTGGAAGATCTGGAAAATGTGACACGGGTGAGTGACGGGCGGGTGGACCTGACGATCGGATCGGCTCTGGACATTTTCGGCGGCACGGGCGTGCGATACGCGGACTGTGTGGCGTTCAACCGGCGGTGGCTGGAGCAGCGGGTGGCTGCGGGGCGCCCGGGTTCGGCGGGGGCGGGCGAGACGGGTGCGCCTGCCGTTTGAGGGGGGTGGGTTTTCGACCTTGCCGGCCAAAGGCGGGATGTTTCATGTTGCCGGGGATGGCGGATCGGCGGATGCGGGATGTGCTGAACAAGCCGGACGCGGCGTGGGAGCAGACGCTGCGCCCGGCGTTGTTTGAAGAGTTCGTGGGCCAGGCGCGGGTGAAGGAGCGGCTGGAAATCACGGTGGCCGCGGCGCGCCAGCGGGGCGAGCCGATGGATCACATCCTCTTGAGCGGGCCGCCGGGGTTGGGGAAGACCACCCTGGCGCACATTCTGGCCCGCGCGATGAACGCGAACATCCGGTGCACCAGCGGGCCGGCGATCGAGAAGGCGGCGGACTTGGCCGGGCTGCTGACCAACCTGGATCCCGGTGACGTGCTGTTCATTGACGAGATTCACCGGCTGCAGAAGACGATCGAGGAGTACCTCTACCCGGCGATGGAGGATTTCAAACTGGACATTGTGATCGATCAGGGCCCGAACGCGCGGAGCATCCGGATTGATCTGCCGCGGTTTACGCTGATCGGGGCCACGACGCGCAGCGGTTTGCTTACTTCGCCCTTGCTGACGCGGTTTCCGATTCGGGAACGGCTGGATTACTACACGGCGGAGGACTTGCAGCAGGTGGTGTTGCGCGCGGCACGGATCCTGGGGCTGGAGATCGAGCCGGAGGCGGCGTTGGAGATCGCGCGGCGCAGTCGCGGGACGCCGCGGATAGCGAACAACCTGCTGCGGCGGGTGCGGGATTACGCGCAGGTGCGCGGGGACGGGCGGATCACACGGGATCTGGCCGATCGGGCGCTGGCGATGCTGGAGATTGACGAGGACGGGTTGGACGAGATGGACAAGCGGATTTTGGAGGCCGTCCTGGTGAAGTTCGGCGGTGGCCCGGTGGGATTGCACTCGCTGGCGGTGGCCGTGGGGGAGGAACCCGACACGATCGAGGAGGTCTACGAGCCTTACCTGATCATGGAAGGCTACCTGCAGCGGACGCCGCAGGGCCGGGTGGCGACGGAGCGTGGCTGGAAGAAACTGGGCCTGCAACCGGCGCGCGGCGGTCAGCCCACGCTGCTCTGAGTGCGGCGCGACCAGGCAAGGAGGCCGAGCAGGCCCAGGCCAAGGAGTGTGAGGGTGCTACCGCCGTCGGGAATCCGCGGCACCTCGTTCCAAAGCCGGTAGCCGGAGAGGCCCTTGCCCGTTGGGGAGACGAGTTCGAAGGTGTCGAGCGTGCCTCCGAGGTACCATGCCTGGGTGTGGTCGGTCTTTTTCTTTCCGCCCCAATGCACCGTGAGGTAGGTGTAGCCTGCCACGCTGATCTCGAGGGAACGGACGTCCGTCTGCTCTTCCTCGTACTCAAACGCTGGTTGCGAATCCACGTCCGGCAGGTCCGGATTGTTGGCTGCGTTGTATGCGTTGACGAGGTCTTGCAGCCAGTCTCGGACGGTGCCTTGTCCCTGGTTCGATGGATTGCCCGGGATGGAAGTGTCCGGGCTGATGTAGGGGGTGGTGTCGAGCCGGATGGGCAGGGCTTGGGCGGCGGTCGGCAGAAGGATAATGGCCGCCGCGGATACCGCCAAGCTGTGGATAAAGTGCTTCATGGGTTCCATCATTTCTTTGCACCGGGGCCACCGTGGGCCCGGTTCCTTATCGGCTGTCTGTTGGTTGACTTGAGCGTCTGTGACGCCCACTCAGACTTAGCATGTTCGATGCCACTTTGGTTGGGTGACTGAGGGTGTTTTTGGCGGAATGGCCTGTGCCCGTGGGGGTTGAAGCAGAATAAGAATTCGGGCGTTTTCTTTTTTTGCCGGATGGCTGGCAGAAAAGTGTAAGGTTTTCCTGAAAAAGTGGCGTTTTCTCGGCGGACTTGTCTGGCGAATCTTACAGTTTCCGGGTGCGGAGTTGGGTGGGAGGGGTTTCTGGAGTCCTTGGGGGGTGGGGGGACAAGGGCTCTGACGGATCAGGGGGGTGCGTGGGCCGCGGGGGCGTGAACACGGGCAGGTGCAGACGGCGTGGCCCGGCAGGAGGCGGAAGCCCGCAGTCCCGTGTGCTCCGGGTTGAGTGCCGCTTGTGGGCGATGGGCGGTAAGGGGAGGGGCCGGAGCTGGATCAGCCGGTTCGGACAATCTGGCGGATGAGGCGCTTTTTGGGGTCGTAGAGGTTGAGGGTGAGGGGGAGTTGACCGGGGCGGGCGTGGGTGGCGCAGCCGAAGCAGGGGTCGTAGGCGCGGAAGGCCATTTCGATTCTGTTGAGGAGGCCTTCGGAGACGTGGCCCTTGCGGATGAGTGCTTTGGCGGCGCGGTCCACGCTCATGGCGATTCGGGCGGCGTTGTTCTGGGTGGCGACGATGAGGTTGGCGCGGGTGATGAGGCCCCGTTCATCGGTTTCGTAGTGGTGGATGAGGGTGCCGCGCGGGGCTTCGACGACGCCGATTCCGACGGTGGGTTTTTCGGTGGGCAGGCGTCGGATCTGGTCGCTGGTGATCTCGGGGTCGCGGGTCAGTTCGACCATGCGTTCAGCGGCTTGGATGATTTCGATGACGCGGGCCCAGTGATTGGCGAGGGTGTGGTGGACGGGCTTGCCGCCGAGGGTGGCAAAGAAGGCTTGTGCGGCTTCGCGTGCGCGCGGGGTGGCCATGGCATCGGCGGCGTTGAGTCTGGCGAGCGGGGCGACGGCGTAGATGCTGCTTTGCGGTCCTTCTTCGAAGCCGTGCCAGCCGAGGGGTTTGAGGTAGCAGAACTTGACGTAGCTCCAAGGCTCGACGTGTTCGGCGATGTAGTCGCGGTACTGGCGGACATTGAATCGGGCGTATTCGCGGCCTTCGGGTGTGACGACGCGGATGTGGCCGTCGTAGAAGTCCACCTCGTTGCGGTCGTTTACCAGGCCCATGTAGTGGGTGCGGTGGGTGTAGTCCGGTGAGGTGATCAGCTGGACGTAGTCCGGGTTGCCGAGGACGAGCTTTTGGAAGACGTCGTGGGTGAAGAGGGCGAAGTCGAGTGCGTCGGTGGCCAGTTGGTGGAACTCGGGGAGCTTGTCCGGGTCGAGTCGTTTGGCCACGCCGCCGGGGAGGCCGAGGACGGGGTGGATGACCTTGCCGCCGAGCCAGGAGATGAGGTCGCGGAGCCGGCGGCGGATGCTGATGACGCGGCGTGCGACCTCGGGGCCGACCTTTTCGGCCACGCCGAGGACGTTGCGGAGGGCGGCGGGGGCTTCGGGGCCGACGATGAAGTCGGGGCCGCCCAGCAGGTAGACGTGGAGGGCGTGGTCTTCGAGCATGAAGGCGTGGTAGACGAGCTCGCGGATTTTGCGGGCGGCCGGAGGGGGTTCGACTCGGTAGAGGTCATCGAGGGCCTTGGTGGCGGCCATGTGATGGGCGGTGGGGCAGACGCCGCAGATGCGGCTGGTGATCTGGGGCATTTCCTCGGCTGGCCGGCCCTGGCAGAAGACCTCGAATCCGCGGAGTTCGGGGATTTGGAGGTAGGCTTGTTCGACGTTGCCTTCGGTGTCGAGGAAGATGTCGATTTTGCCGTGGCCTTCGAGGCGCGTGATGGGGTCGATGGTGACGCGCCGCCGGGATTCGGCGTAGGCTTGGTTGGCGCGTTGGGCAGCCTGGTTCCAGAGGGATTGGGCTTCGGGATCCATGGTGGTTCAAGAGCCGTTGCCGTTGTGGGTCAGGTCCACTTTGCGCCGCAGGAGGCTGTGCGGCAGGCTGTAGCGGTAGAAAGTGCCGACGGGATCGGGGATGGTGTCCAGGGCGGCGTCAATTTCCTCTTCGGTTTTGGGGGCGAGATTGGCGCAGAGGCTGGAGAGGATTTTGGCGCCGGGGTCACGGACGCGCGAGGTGGGGCCGAAGCAGCCGGTGCAGGGCATGTTTGCTTGTGGGCAGAGAGCTTCGCAGCCGGCGCGTGTGCCCGGGCCGAGGCAGAGCAGTCCCTGGGCCAGGAGGCAGAGGTTGGGGTCGGGCTGGATGGCATGGGGTCGTTCGAATCTCTGGAAGCTGAGCTGGGTGGGCTTGCTGGCCTTGCGGGGGCACTGGTCGCAGAGGGCGACGTCGGGGGCGAGCACGCTGCCGCGGGGTGGCGGGTTTTCCGAGAGGAGTGCGGCGATGGCGTTTTTGGTGATGGCCGGGGTCGGTGGACAGCCCGGGATGTAGTAGTCCACGGGCACGACCTGGTCGAGGGCCCGCACCATTTGGTGGAGGGTGGGCAGGGTGAGGGTATGGCCATTTCGGTCGTGGCGCGGTCGGGGTCGGACCTTTTCGGGGTTCACGGTGGAGGGGCCCTCTTCGTAGTAGTAACGGAGGATGTCCTCGCGGGTGAACTGGTTGGCCAGGCCGGGGATGCCGCCGAGGTGGGCGCAGGCGCCGTAGGCGATGAGGAACCGGCTTTTTTGGCGAAGGAGGTGGACCATTTCCTCCTGTTCGGTGGTGCGGATGGCACCGTTGACAAGGGTGGCGAAGATGGACTGATCGGGCATGGCCTCCACGTCGGCGCGTTTGAAGTCCATGGCGCAAGGCCAGAAGACGAGGTCCACGGTTTGGACGAGGTGAAGGATGTCTTCGGCCAGGTCCACGACGGCTTCTTCGCAGCCGCCGCAGGAGGCGCACCAGTAGATGGCGAGCTTGGGTTTAGGCATGGACCTTTTCTTGCTCGGGGGTTGCTGTTTGGGTCGAGGGGCTGGCGGGCTGGTGGCCCAGTTCCCGGTCCCAGGTTTGGAATCGTTCAGGCAGGTGGAGCGGACCCAGTTCGCGGATCTGGCGGACCATGTCGTTGACGACCTGGCGGAGTTTGTCGCCTTCGGAGGCGGCGATCCATTCGAGGCGGACGCGTTCGGGTTCGATGCCGAGTTGGGCCAGGAGACGGCGGAGCATGCGGATGCGGCGGAGGGTTTTGTAGTTGCCTTCGGCGTAGTGGCAGTCGCCGGGGTGACACCCGCCGATCAGGACGCCGTCGGCGCCTTTGGCGAGGGCATCGAGGACGAACTGCGGGTCCACCCTGCCGGAGCACATGAGACGGATGGCGCGGACGTTGGGTGCGTACTGGAGGCGCGAGACGCCGGCCAGGTCGGCTGCGGTGTAGGTGCACCAGTTGCAGAAGAAGGCGACGATTTGTGGTTCCCAGGGGGTGTCAGGCATGGCTCAGGACTCCTTCGATTTCGGCGAAGACCTGTTCGTCGTCGAAGAGGTTTTGGTGGATGGAGCCGGACGGGCAGGCGGCCACGCAGGTACCGCACCCTTTGCAGAGGGCCTCGTTGATGGTGGCTTTGCCACGGGTTTCATCGAACTGGATGGCCGAGTAGGGGCAGAGAGGCAGACAGGATTTGCAGCCGGAGCAGTGGTCGGCATCCACGTAGGCGGTGTTGGGTTCCTGTTCGATGTGGCCGCGGTCCATGAGGGCGAGGGCCTCGGCGGCGGCGGCGCCGGCCTGGGCGACGGTGTCCGGGATGTCCTTGGGCCCCTGGCAGCAGCCGGCGAGGAAGATGCCGTCGGTGAAGGTGCTGACGGGTGCGAGCTTGGGGTGGCGCTCCAGGAACCAACCTTCGGCGCTGCAGCTGAGGTTGAGGAGGCGGCGGAGCTCTTGGGCATCGGGCTGGGGTTCTTTGCCGACGGCGAGGACGACCATGTCCAGGGGGATGCGGCGGACGAATCCAGCCAGGGTGTCCTCGACACGGACGACGAGTTTGCCCTCTTCTTCAGGGGTCATGGCCCAGTCGGTGACCTCGGCGACGCGGCCGCGGACGAACTGGATGCCCTCCCGCAGGCAGCGGTCGTAGAATTCCTCGTAGCCTTTGCCGGGGGCGCGGATGTCCATGTAGAAGATGGTCACATCGGCGTCGAGGTGTTCGCGGATGAGCAGGGCCAGCTTCATGGAGTGCATGCAGCAGGTTCGGGAGCACCAGGGATTGGTGCGGTGGTCGCGGGAGCCGACGCACAGGACGAAGCCGACGGAGCGCGGGGTGCGCCCGTCGCGGAGGCGGATTTCGCCGCCGGTGGGGCCGCTGCTGTTGACCAGCCGTTCCACCTCGAGGGTGGTGAAGACGTTGGGGTAACGACCGTACCCGTACTGGGGGATTCGGGCGGGATCGAACAGTTTGAAGCCGGTGGCGACGATGATGGTGCCGACCTGGACCTCGTGGACTTCGGGTTGTTGATCAAACACGATGGCGTTGCGGTCGCACGCTTCGACGCAGGTTTTCTTGCATTTGCCGGTCTTGAGGTTGAGGCAGCGTTCGGGATCAATGAGCACGACCTGCGGGGTGGCCTGCGGGAAGGGGAGGTAGATGGGCTTGCGCCGGCTCAGGCCGGCGTTGAACTCGTCGGGGAATCTGCCGTCCTTGAACACGCAGGCTTCCACGCACGCCTTGCATCCGACGCAGAGGTTTTCGTTCACATAGCGGGGTTTGCGCCGGACGGTGACGGTGAAGTTGCCCACGTAGCCCTCGACCTTGGTGACCTCGCTGTAGGTCCAGAGGGTGATGTTGGGGTGGGCACGGACGGCGGACATCTTGGGGGTGAGGATGCAGGCGGCGCAGTCGAGGGTGGGGAAGGTCTTGTCGAGCTGGGCCATGTGGCCGCCGATGCTGGGCTGGCGTTCGACCAGGATGACGCGTTTGCCCGCCTCGGCCAGGGTAAGGGCGGCGTGGATGCCGGCGATACCGCCGCCGATCACGAGTGCCTCGGCGCGGATGGGTACGCGGACGGGTTGGAGGGGTCGGTGATACCGGACGCGTTCGACGGCTGCGCGGGCTAGGGCACGGGCTTTGGCGGTGGCGGCCTGGCGATCTTTGTGCACCCAGGAGACGTGTTCCCGGATGTTGACCATTTGGAAGAGGAACGGGTTCAGTCCGGCCTTGCTCACGGCCTTGCGGAAGGTGGCCTCGTGGAGGAGGGGGGAGCAGGAGGCGACGACGACGCGGTTGAGCCCGTGCTCGCGAATGTCTTGCTGGATGAGCTCCTGGCCGGGATCGGAGCACATGTACTTGTAATCGCGGGCGATGACGACCCCGGGCAGCCCGGCGACGTAACGGGCGACCTCCGCGCAGTCCACGCTGTCGGCGATGTTGCTCCCGCAGTGGCAGACGTAGAAACCGATGCGGGGTTCGGGTGAGGGGGTGGGTCGCGGCTTCATGGCACGGTCAGGCGGCAGGGGTGGTTTCGATGGGAAGGGCGAACGGGACCAAGTTTCGATGCAAGCCCAGTTGTTGCGGTTCCAAGCCGAAGGCCAGGCCCATCAACTGGGTGAAGTAGACGGTGGGGATCCGAACCGGTCCCCAGCGGCGTTCGATCTCGTCGTGATACGCGTCGAGGTTGAAGTGGCAGAGGGGACACACGGTGGCCAGTACGTGGGCGCCTTGGCGCAGGGCTTCCTTCAGAAGGATGTAAGACAGGCGCAGGCCGGCTTCGGGCACGGTGCCGGTGAGGCTGCCGCCGCAACACTTGGTCTTGAGCGGGTAGGAAACGACCTCGGCCCCGAGGGTGGTCAGCAGGCGGTCCATGGTGGTGGGTTGATGGGCGTCGTCGAAGGTGGCGTAGGGTCGAACGATCTGGCAGCCGTAATAGGGGGCGACTTTCAGGCCGCGCAGGGGTCGGACCACCTTTTCGCGGATGACGTCCAGGCCGATTTCATGGACGAGGATGTCGAGCGGGTGTCGGACGCGGACGGTCCCGTGGTAGGCAAGGCCGGCCCGTTGCAGGGCGGTTTGGACGGTGGAACGGAGGTCGGGGAATTCGGCGACATGGTGTTGGAGCTTGTTGAGGACGAGATAGCAGGCGCTGCAGGGGGCGAGCAGATCGGTGGACCCGTTTTTCTCGGCCAGGGCCAGGTTGCGGGAGGCGAGCACGGCGGCACGGTTTTCGTCCACGGACATGTACGCCGTGGCGCCGCAGCAGTTCCAATCGTCCAGTTCCTGCCATTCGACGCCGAGGTGGCGCAGGACCGGCAGGAGGGATTCCTCGTAGGCTCGGCCCAGACCTTTGAGGGAGCAGCCGGGGAAGTAGGCGTATTTCATGGCACCGGAAGGGTTGTGGAGCTGGACGCGGGCGCGTCGGAAACGGCGTCGAGCATTTGTTCCAGTTCGCGGGTGCGTTGGATGCGTTCGCGGCGCAGGCTGAACCGGCCTGTTCGGAGCAGCCCCAGTCCCATGCGCCAAGAGCGGAACAGGGCGCGCCAATCGGACTTGAGGAACAGGCGCATGACAAGAAGGGTCTCGGTGATGCGCCCGTACCGGCGGGCCATGTTGGAGAATTCGTGGGCCAGCACGGGGATGGGGAACCGACGCGGGTAGACACCCTCCTGGATGGCGCGCTGTTTGAGGGCGTACATGATGTCGGTGATCCGGATTTCTCGGGGGCACTCGACGGTGCAGGCGTAACAGGAGGCGCACAGCCAGATGGTCCGGCTGCGGAGAACCTCGTTTTTAAAGTCTGCGCGGACCAAGGCCATGATCTGCCGCGGGGTGTAGTCCATGTAGATGCTGAGCGGACAGGTGCCGGAACAGGTGCCGCACTGGATGCAGCTCTTGAGCCGGTCGCAACCGGCCAGGCTCATGATCTCTTCGGCGAACCCGCGGACGCGGTCGGCCTCGTACTTGATGGTGCGCTGGATTTGCATGCGCCCAAGGTGTCGTGATATTCGATAAACTGTTACAACGGGACTACAAACTGTGTAATTCTCATAACTATGAATGGAGCGGTCACGGAGGTGCGGCTTTCCCTGGTTTGTCAAAGGTTGCCCGTCTTTTGCCGGTGGGGGGAATGGGGTAGTGGATGGGACTTGGTGGCGGGGAGGCTGGAGGGCAGAGTGGGTGGCATGAGAGTGCGCGGATTCACGATGAAGTTGAAGCCGGGGTGTGCGGAGGAGTACCGGCGCCGGCACGATGCGTTGTGGCCGGAACTGGCGGCCCTGCTGCGTGAGTCGGGGATATCCGATTACGCGATCTTTTTGGATCGTGGCACGAACACCTTGTTTGCGGTGCAGAAATTGGGGCCGGGGTTCGATCCGGAGGCGCTGCGGCGGCATCCGGTAATGCGGCGTTGGTGGGAGTACATGGCCGATCTGATGGAGGTGCATCCTGACAAGTCGCCGGTGGAGGGGGAGCTGGAGCTGATGTTCCATCTGCGGTAGGGGCGCTGGGGAGGGGGTGGGCTGCCGGCGTGTGGGGAGGGCGGGGGGCGGGTCTTCCGCCTGGGGCTGTTGATTTTCTGCTCAAGCTCCGGGAGCGGGCAGCCGATGTGTTTGGGGAGGCGGTCTGCCGGGCCGGGCCGCCCGGGTGTGGTGTGGCAGGACCCGGCGAGGACCCGGGACCGCCGATTGGCTGGATGCGGATGTGCGGTGACCCGGGGAGATCGGGTTGAACCGTGGCGTTGGGAGGAAGGGTTGGAGCCCGTAGGTCAGGCATGGCTCGAGACGAACAAGGTTTTTCGGTTGCGCTGGCCGGTGAGGGGCCGGCACGGGGTGGGGGTGCGGGGGAAGCCTGTTCGGAATCCGGGGTTCCTGAGGGCCGGCAGGTTGGGTTGGGGCTGCGGATGGCGCTGGCGCGGGTTCGGGACGGGCGTTTTGTGGAGGTGGGTCCGGAGTTTTGCGCGTGGTGGGGTGGGACGGTGGAGAGGTGGGCAGGCAGGGCCGTTTCGGAGCTGTTCGGGTCGGAATGGGAGTGGGAGGCGGTTCGGGCGCGGCTGTATGCCGAGGAGGCGGCGGGGCCGGGAGGGGTGCGGGTGGCGCAGGCGCGGGTGCGGGTGGCGGGGACGTGCGGGACGGAGGTTTGGCTGGGGGTGGTGCGGCCGGTGGATGAGGGGGACGAGGAGCTTTGGTGGTTTTGGGAGGTGGGGGATGGGAGGCGGGTGCAGGAGGAGTTGTCCCGGCGGGCGCGGCAGTTGACGGTGTACCAGCGCCTGGCGGAGCTGGCGTGGTCGCGCGAGGGGGAGGATCCGGATTTCGACGGGATGGCCCGTGAGCTGGCGGGCCTGACGGGTTATCCGGTGGTGACGATCGAGCTTTGCGACCACGAGCAGAGCACGATGGTGTACCGTGGGGTGCATGGGGTGGACCTGGCCGGGTTGCCGACGCCTCTGGAGGTGCCGATGGACGTGAGTCTGTCGGGGCGGGTGGTGGAGACGGGTTGTACGCTTGTGGAGAGTGCGGCTGAGACGGCGCGGGAGCTGGCGGCGCCGTTGATGCGGCGGTGGGGTTTGGAGACGTACGTGGGCGTGCCGTTGCGGGCGGGCGGGCAGGTGGCGGGGGTGCTGAGTTTTTGGGATCGTACGCGGCGGGTGGTGCGGCCGGAGGAGATGACTTTGTTGGTGCAGGCGGGGCGGTACCTGGCGTTGCTGCTGGACCGCTGGCAGGCACGGGAGCAGGTGCGGCGGAGCGAATCGGAGCTGCGGGCGGTGTACGAGCAGACGCCGGTGATCATGTGCCTGCTGGATCCGCAATTGCGGATTGTGCGGGCCAACCGTGCGGCGGGGGCGTATGTGGGTCGGCCGGCGGAATCGCTGGTGGGGATGAAACCGGGTTCGTTTTTGCGGTGCGAGGCGTGTGTCCGGCGCGGGTACGAGTGTGGCACCGGTCCGGATTGTCCGCCCTGTGAACTGCGGCAGGCGTTGGTGGAGGCGTTTCGGGAGGGGCGCTGCTGGCAGCGCCGGCAGGTGCGGAAGGTGTTGTTGCGCGGGGACCGGGCGGAGGAGGTGGTGTTGTTGGTGTCCACGGAGCGGTTGCGGTCGGAGGGTGTGGACCGTGTATTGTTGTGTTTGGAGGACGTGACGGAGCGGACGCGTGCGGAGATGCGTATTCGTTCGCAGGCGGCGTTGTTGGAGGTGACGCGGGACGCGGTGCTGGTGCGGGATTTTTGTGATCGGATCCTTTACTGGAACGATGGTGCGGCGGCGTTGTACGGCTGGTCGGCGGGGGAGGCGCAGGGTCGGACGACGCACGAGCTGGGTTTCATGCCGGACCTGGAGCAGGTGGCGACGGCGGTGGAGGCGGTGCAGGAACACGGGGAGTGGAGCGGCGAGATGCGGCATCGGAACCGGGAGGGGCACGAACTGGCGGTGCAGAGTCGGTGGACTCTGATCCGGCGCAGCGATGGTTTTCCCAAGGCGATCCTGATCGTCAACACGGACATCACGGAGAAGAAGCGACTGGAGACGCAGTTGCTGCGGAGCCAGCGGTTGGAAAGCATCGGCACGCTGGCCAGTGGGTTGGCGCACGATTTGAACAATGTGTTGTCGCCGATTTTGATGGCGGTGCAGTTTTTGAAGGACGAGGTGAGCAGCGAGGCTGCGCGGACGTGTTTGCAGACGCTGGAGACGTGTGCGCAGCGGGGGGCGGGGATCATCCGGCAGGTGCTGACTTTTGCGCGTGGAGTGGAGGGCACGCGGGTGCTGGTGCAGTTGAAGCACCTGGTGCGGGAGGTGGAGCGGATCGCCACCGAGACGTTCCCGCGATCGATCCGGGTGCAGGTGCGGATGGTGCGCCAGCCCTGGCTGGTGCGGGGTGATCCGACGCAGTTGCAGCAGGTGCTGATGAACCTGTGCGTGAATGCGCGGGATGCGATGCCGCAGGGCGGGGTGCTGACGTTGCGGCTGGAGAACCAGACGCTGGGCGAGGACGCGGGGCGCGTTCACGTGAAGGCCAAGGCCGGGCCTTACACGGTGGTGTCGGTGCAGGACACGGGTGTGGGCATTGCGCCGGAGTTGTTGGACAAGATTTTCGATCCGTTTTTCACGACCAAACCGGTGGGGCAGGGGACGGGTCTGGGTTTGGCGACGGTGCTGGGCATCGTGGAGTCGCACGGCGGGTTTGTGACGGTGGAATCGGAGGTGGGCCGGGGCAGCACGTTTTCGGTCTATTTGCCCGGGTTGCCGCAGGAGAAGACCGGCGACACGGAATTGCAGCAGCGTCCGCCGCCGCAGCGGGGTCGGGGGCAGTGTGTGCTGGTGGTGGATGATGAACCGGCGGTGCGGCAGATTGCCGCGGCGATCCTGCGGTCGCACGGGTACGAACCGCTGCTGGCGGCGGACGGGCAGGAGGCGCTGGCGGTGTGGGAGCGGCACGGGGAGAAGATCCGCGCGGTGGTGACGGACCTGATGATGCCGCGAATGGACGGGCCGGCGTTGTTGCGGGCGTTGCAGCGGCTGGCGCCGGGGTTGCCGGCCATCAGCATCACGGGGTTGGGGGAGGAATCGAGGGTGTCGGAGGCGCGTGCCGCGGGGGCGCGGGTGAATTTGGACAAGCCTTTCAAGGCGGCGGAGCTGTTGTCGGCCTTGGAGAAGGTGCTGGCAGAGGCGCCGGCCGGCCGCGGCGGCGATTCCGCCGGGTAATGCGGGGGCTTGGCAGACGGGTTTGGAGCGGCGGGACCGGCTTGTGGCGGAGGGGTGGGGCTGGTTTCCGGGTGTTTCCCTTGTTCGTGAGAAGCCCCGCGGTTTTTCCGGGTCCGGCCGGCTTTCCGGCCGGGCCAGAATCGTTTTGCAGCGGGGCCGGGTGGGGCGGAAACTGGGGACATGCAGGTTCGGCTTTGGATGGGCCCGGCCGGCAGCGGCAAGACGCACCGCTGCGTGGAGGCGATTCGGGCGCGGCTGAGGGAGTCTGCTGAGGGGCCGCCGCTGGTGTTGCTGGCGCCGCGGCAGATGACGTTTCAGTTGGAGCGGCAGATGTTGGCCGGGGCCGTTCCGGAGGGCTACACGCGGCTGCTGGTGGTGTCGTTCGAGCGTTTGTGCCACTGGCTCTGGGAGGAACTGGGGGGGGCGAACCTCCGCTGGCTGACGGCGGAGGGACGCACGATGGTGATGCGGTCGTTGCTGGGGCGGCTGAAGGACGAGCTGAGGGTGCTGCGCGCGGGGGTGCGGCGGCCCGGGCTGGCGGGGGAGGTGAGTGAGGCCTGGGTGACCTGCAAGCGGCATCGGGTGACCGCGGCACGGCTGGCGCGGGTGGCGGCGGGGCTGGAGGACCGGCGTTTGGCGGAGAAGCTGCGCGACTGGGCGCGGCTGGGTGAGGCTTACGAGGAGTGGCTGGCCCGGCGCGGGTTGGCCGACGTGCAGACGCTGGCGGAGCGGGTGGTGGAACTGCTGGAGCAGCGGGTGGGGATGGGTGCGTGGATCGAGGGTGTGTGGGTGGACGGTTTTGCGGAGCTGGCGCCCCATGAGGTGGCGTTGTTGGCGGCCCTGACGCGGCACTGTCGGGAGATGACGGTGACGTTTTGTCTGGACCGGTCCGGGTGGGAACGCGGGGGTTGGTTGACGCCGTGGCGGCGGGTGGAGCGGTCGAAGGAACGGTTTCTGTCGGCGCTGGCCGGCCGGTCGGATGTGGAGATCGAGCAGGAGTGGCTGGAGCCGCGCCTGGAGGTGGGGCGGTTCGATGCGAGTCCGGGGCTGGCGGCGTGGGAGCGGGCGTGGGCGTGGGGGAGGCCGGTGGGAGGCCGGGCGGGTCCGGAGGGGTCGGTGCGGTTGGTGAGTTGCGAGGATCCGGTGGCGGAGGCGCGGTTTGCGGCGCGGGAGATCTGGCGGTTTGTGCGCGCGGGGGGCCGGTTTCGCGAGGTGCTGGTCCTGGTGCGGGACCTGGAGGCCGCGCATGGTCCGTTACGGCGGGTTTTCGGTGAGTACGAGATTCCGTGTCACTGGGACCGGCGCGAGCCGGTTTCGCATCATCCCGTAGTGGTGTTGACGCGCGGTGCGTTGCGGTTGGTGGCGCGCGACTGGCGACTGGCGGACTGGTTGTCGGTGTTGAAGAGCGGGCTGGTGAGGGGCGCGGCTGCGGAGGAACTGGACGCGTTGGAGAACGAGGCGCTGGCTTGTGGTTGGGAGGGGCGATCGGTCTGGTGGGGTGAGGACGCGCGGGCTTGGTGGCGGGGTCGCGGCACGGGCGGCGGGGAGCGGTGGGAACGGTTGCTGGGCCCGTGGCGGGAGTGGGACGAGGTGCTCGGGTCGGGCGCGCGATCCGTGGAGGGCGGGGAACTGGTGCGGGCGCTGCGGAGGTTGTGGGGTGCGTTGCGGGTGGAGGAGCAACTGGAGCAGTGGGCGGCGGAGGCGCCGGAGTGCGGGGGAGGCGCGGGTGAGGTGGTGCCGGGTGGTTCTGTGCATCGGACGGTGTGGGAGGCGGTGCAGGTGTGGCTGGAGGATGTGGAGCTGGCCTTTGGGTCGGAGCGGCTGGGGTGGTCGGAGTGGTTACCGGTGTTGGAGGCGGGTTTGGCGGAGCTGACGGTGGGGGTGATTCCGCCGGCGCTGGACCAGGTGTTGGTGGGGACGGTGGATCGTTCGCGGCAGTCTGAGGCGCGTCTGGTGCTGCTGCTGGGATGGAACGAGGGGGTGTTTCCGGCGCGGCCTCGTGGCGGGCCGCTGCTGTCGGAAGAGGAGTGGCAGCGGGTGGAGGAGGCCGGGCTGGCGATGGAGTTGTCGCCGCTGGAACAGCGGGCGCGCGAGGAGCATTTTGCGTACGTGGCCTGCACGCGGGCGCGGGAGCGGGTGGTGATCAGCTGGTGCCGGCGGGACGGGCGGGGGCGTGTGCTGAATCCCTCGCCGTTTGTGGCGCGGATCCGGTCATGGTACCCCGGGTTGGCGGTGGAAACGGTTGCGGGGGAGGAGGAGCGGGTGGGGGGAGGGCAGAGTGGCGGGCTGGTGCACTGGCGGGAGTGTTGGCCGCGGGTTTTGCGGGCGTTTGCGGCGGGGGGGACGGCCGCGGTAGAGCCGGTGCCGGAGCCGTTTCGGTCCCTGGTGGACTCGTTTGTCGGGCATGTGCGCTCGGTGCGGAATGCGCGGTTGAGTCCGGTGGTGGTGAAACGGCTGTACGGGGAGTGCCTGCGGCTGTCGGCCACGCAACTGGAGCGGTTTGCGGCGTGTCCGTTTCAGTTTTTCGTCTGGGGCGGCTTGCTGGCCCGGGAGCGGGAGGTGCACGAGGTGGATGCGGCGGATCGGGGATCGTTTTTGCATCGTGTGCTGGCGTTGTTTCATGAGCAGGTGACGAAAGAGGGGCGGCGTTGGCGGGACTTGAGCGACGGGGAGGCGCGTTCGGTCTTGCGCAAGGCGGCTGACCAGGTGGTGAGCGAGTACCGGCACGGGCTGTTCGGCGTGCGGGCGGTGCGACGCTGCATGGTGGAGCGTTGGGTGCGGGAGTTGGAAGGGTTTCTGGAGGTGATTCTCGGCTGGATGCGTGAAGGGCGGTACCGGTTGGACCCGGTGTTGGCGGAGTGGGAGTTCGGGCGGGAGAGCGGGGATGCCGGGTCGGCCGAGGGGCCGGGCGTGACCGGGGAGCTCGATGGAGGCCGGCGGGTGGTGCTGACGGGGCGGCTGGACCGTGTGGATGCGCTGCGCTTGTCCGACGAGGAAGCTCTGGCGGTGGTGATGGACTACAAGTCCGGGCGGGCGCGCCTGGAGCGGTTGAAGGTGGAGGCGGGGTTGGACTGGCAGTTGCGGGTGTACCTGCGGGTGGTGGAGGATCTGCAGGAGTTGCGGGACCGGCTGGGGGTGAGGCGGGTCCGGCCGGTGGGGGCGTTTTATGTGCCGTTGCGGCCCGGTCCGGAAACGGGCCCGGATGCGGAGGTGTCGCCCGAGGAGGCCGAGCGGGCGCGGAGGTGTGCGTACCAGCACATGGGCTTGTTCGATTTCTCGGCGGTGGGTTGGTTGGAAGCCGGGGATTTCACGCGTGGGGAGCAGTTCCCCTGGCGTCGCAGGCGGGACGGGCAGTTGCAGGCCGGCTGCTGGCAGGCCATGGATTCGGCGGGTTTTGATCGGTTGCGACAGAGGGGAGACCGGCTGCTGGCAGAGTTGGCGGAGCGCATTTGGTCGGGAGAAGCGGGGCCGGACCCGTACCGGCACGGCAGCGAGGTGGCGTGCGATTTCTGCGAATGCGCGGCCATTTGCCGGCTGGATCGGCGCCGGCACCGGTTCCGGCTTCTGCAGGCGGGCGGCGGCGGGGTTTGACAGGGGCAACCGGGCTTGGCAGGTTGGGCGGCCGTTTGGGAGGACTGTGAACGCGGAACTGCTGGCTCAAGCGAAGGCGTTGGGGTTCTCGGACCGCCAGATCGCCCATTTGACGGGGCGGACCGAGGACGAGATTCGGGCTGTGCGGAAGCAGTTGGGTCTGCTGCCGAGCTACCGGTTGGTGGACACGTGTGCGGCGGAATTCGAGGCTTACACGCCGTATTACTATTCGACGTACGACCGGGGCGACGACGAGGTCCGGGTGAGCGACCGGCCCAAGGTGATGATCCTGGGCGGGGGGCCGAACCGGATTGGTCAGGGGATCGAGTTCGACTACTGCTGCGTGCACGCGGCCTTTGCGCTGAAGGAGGAGGGGTTCGAGACGATCATGGTCAACTCGAATCCCGAGACGGTCTCCACCGATTATGACACGAGTGACCGGCTCTATTTCGAGCCGTTGACCCTGGAGGACGTGCTGCACATTTACGAGCGGGAACGCTGTCACGGCGTGATCACGCAGTTCGGGGGGCAAACGCCGTTGAACCTTTCGCTGCCGCTGCAACAGAACGGGGTGCGGATTCTGGGCACCTCGGCGCGGAGCATCGAGGTGGCGGAGGACCGGGAGTTGTTTGCGGATTTGTTGCGGCGGCTAAACATTCCCCAGCCGCCCAACGGGATTGCCACGAACGAGGCGCAGGCGTTGGAGGTGGCGCGGCGGCTGGGCTATCCGGTGCTGGTGCGGCCCAGCTTCGTGCTGGGCGGGCGGGCGATGCAGATCGTGTATTCGGACGCCGAGCTGCGACATTACATGCGGTTTGCGGTGGAGGCGTCGCCGGAGCGGCCGGTATTGGTGGACAAGTTTCTGGAGGATGCCACCGAGGTGGACGTGGACTGTGTGGCGGACGTGGGGTTGTTCGAGGATCCCTCGGAGGGGACGGTGGTGATCGGCGGGATTCTGGAGCACATCGAGTTTGCGGGGGTGCATTCGGGGGATGCGGCGATGGTGCTGCCTCCGCACACGTTGTCCTACCACACGATCCAGACGATTCGCGAGTACACGCATGCGCTGGCGCGGGAGTTGCGGGTGGCGGGGTTGATGAACGCGCAGTATGCGGTGAAGGACGACACGGTGTACGTGCTGGAGGTGAATCCGCGTGCGTCGCGGACCGTGCCGTTCGTGAGCAAGGCCATTCAGGTGCCGTTGGCCAAATTGGCGGCCAGGGTGATGGTGGGGCGGAAGCTGAAGGATCTGGGTTTCACGCGCGAGGTCTGGCCGCGGTACTGGGCGGTGAAGGAGTCGGTGTTTCCGTTCAACCGGTTTCCGGGGCAGGACATCGTGTTGTCGCCGGAGATGCGGAGCACGGGGGAGGTGATGGGGTTGGACACGAACCTCGGCGTGGCCTACGCGAAGAGCCAGATGGCGGCGGGCGCGCCGCTGCCGCTGGAGGGCAATGTGTTCATCAGCGTGAGCGACCGGGACAAGCCGCACGTCCCGGCGATTGCGCAGCGGTTTGCCGAGCTGGGTTTTCAGATCGTTTCCACGGGCCGGACGGCGCAGGTGTTGGAAGCGGTCGGCCTGAAGGTTCGCAGGATCTTCAAGATCAACGAGGGCCGGCCGCACGCGCTGGACCTGATTAAAAACGGCGAGCTGCAATTGATCATCAACACGCCGACCGGTTCGACCCCGCGGGCCGATCAGGTGAAGATCCGCACGACGGCGGTGCTGGCGGGTGTGCCGATTATGACCACGCTGAGCGGGGCCAAGGCGGCCCTGCTGGGCATCGCCGCGCTGCGCCAGCACGGGTACGGCGTGAGGTGCTTGCAGGAGTATCGGCCCTGAGCCGCGGCTTGGAGGGCCGCTCAGGCCGGGCCGGCCGCGCGTATCCACTCGAGGGCTTGGGAGGCGATGTCCCGCCGGTACTGCGCGCCTTCGAAACGGATCCGTTCCACCGCGCGGTAGGCGCTCTGGAGTGCGGCGGGCAGGTCGGGTCCGGTCGCCGTCACTCCCAAGACCCGGCCGCCCCGGGTGACGAAACGTCCGTTATCCCATCCGGTGCCGGCGTGGAAGACTTTGACACCGGGGATGCGTTCGGCCTCTTCGATTCCCTCGATGGGACAGCCTTTTTTGTAGGCGCCTGGATAGCCCGCGCTGGCCATGACGATGCAAACGCTGGTCTGGGGCGACCAGCGGAGTGTGTGCGCGGACAGTTTGTCTTCCGTGGCTGCCATGAGGAGTTCGAAGAGGTCGTTTTCCAGGCGCGTGAGGTAGACCTGTGTTTCGGGGTCGCCGAAGCGGACGTTGAACTCGAGGACGCGCGGGCCCGCGGGGGTGAGCATGATGCCCGGGTACAACACCCCGCGGAACAGGATCCCTTCGGCGCGGCAACCCTCCTGCCAGGGACGCAGGATGCGATCGTACGCCGCGGCCAGTTCGGCATCGGAGAGGAACGGTGTGGGGCTGTAGGTGCCCATGCCGCCGGTGTTGGGACCGGTGTTGCCTTCGCCGAGGCGTTTGTGGTCCTGGGCGGTGGGGAAGGGCAGGGCGGCGCTGCCGTCGCAAAGGGCGTGAAGCGACACTTCAATGCCCTCGAGCAGCTCCTGAATGACGATGCGTTCTCCGGCTGGGCCGAGCACCCGGCGGGTCATGAGGTCCTGGATGGCGGTGCGGGCCTCCTCGACCTCGCGACAGACCCGCACGCCCTTGCCGAGTGCGAGGCCGTCGGCCTTCACTGCGCAGCGGCCGCCCAGGGCCTCTGCGTAACGGATGGCCTCGGCCGGGTCGGTGAACGTGGCGGCGCGGGCGGTGGGGATGCCGTGCCGTTCCATGAACTGTTGGGAGAAGATCTTGGATGCCTCGAACCGGGCGGCATCGCGGGTGGGACCCCAGACCCGGAGGCCGTGGGATTGAAAAAGGTCCACGACGCCGAGCGCCAGTGGGTTGTCCGGCCCCACCACGGTTAGGTCGGGCCGGTTTTCGGAGGCCCACTGCAGGAGGGCGGGGAGGTCCTCGGCGTCGATGGGCACGCACCGGGCGGTCCCGGTCCCGGACCGCAGCGGTTCACGGGCGATCCCGGCGTTGCCCGGGGCGCACCAGAGTTCGGTGACGTGCGGGGATTGCGCCAGTTTCCAGACCAGGGCGTGTTCTCGGCCGCCGCCGCCAATGACCAGCACTTTCATCGGGGCGCGCATTGAAACACTGATGTCAGAGGTGGGGAAGTTTTTTGTGAGCAGGCGGGGATCGAGATGACGACGGGCCGGCCCGGTGCGGCGGCTAGAGCCGGCAGTGGGGCGGGGCGGGCTGGTTTCGGGGCGGGTTTTGGTTGCGGGGGTTGGGAATGCTGGCGCATGATGGTTGCGGCTGCGGCTCGAATGAGGGGCCGGGCTCCAGCGTCCATGATTGCCGAAATGTCGCGCAAAGGTTCTCTGTTTTCCTGGGTTCTGAGCACGGTGCTGATTCTGGCAGGCTCGGCCTGTCGGCAGGTGCCGGTGGCGGAGGGGCCCGTGGGTGCGCCGGCGCGGGCCGGGGGAGAGGCTTCGGAGTCGCGGCCGGTGCGGTACAGTCCCGATTACGATGCGGAGATCGAGTCGGTCTTGGAGCTGGCGCGCAAGGGCCGGTGGGAGCAGGCCCAGGAAGAGGCGGACATGTTGCTGGCACGGGCGCCGGAGGATGGTGCGGTGCAACGGCTGCATTCGTGGGTGACGCAACAGCGCCAAGCGGCCCGTGAGAAGGCGCTGGAGGACAAGATCCGGGAGATCAACGCGGCCAATTCGGTGTTCAACCCGACGATCCCCGGTTTGCTGACCGAGCAGAAGGACCGCGGGCTGCCGGCCAGCAAGGACGTCCGGGACACCATCGAGAAGATTGAGAGCAGCCGGTTGATCCCCGAGAGTTACGGTGTGGTGCGGCGGGAGAAGGGCCCGATGTTCGATCTGGAGGCCGCTCGCGGGCCGATGGCCAAGCTGCTGGAAAAGGAGGTCACGATTCATCTGGACAACGTGACGCTGGAGAACCTGATCGTGCAGCTAAGCCAGACGACCGGGATCAACATTGTGGCTGACAAATCGCTGCCGGTGCTCAAGCAGACGTTGAGCGTGAACGTGGACAGGGTGAAGCTGTCGGAGTTTCTGAAGTACGTGTCGCGGAATTACGAGGTGCAGTTTCAGGTGGGGCCGGAACTGATCTGGGTCACGGACGCCAAGGATCCGAAGAAGCTGATGGAAGAGACGCGCTTCTACCGGCTGCGGACGGGGTTCGTGCGCCCGGCCCAGTTCGGGGCGGACGAGGTGGTGCGCACCCGGACGCAGGCCCCCAACAACGTGGTGACCATCACCGAGACCCAGAAATTTCGGAAGTTTGTCAACGACGAGGCCCCGGATGCGCCCTCGTTGGAGCAGGCCATCACCAACTTCTTCACCGGCACTTGGTACATTGACTACGAGCGCAACCTGCTGGTGGCGCGGGGGACGCCCGAACAGCTGGAGGTGTTGGAGCGGTTGATCGAGGAGTTCGACCGGCCGATCCAGCAGGTGCTGATCGAGGCGCGGTTTGTGACGATTTCCAAGCCGGCGTTCCTGCAGCTGGGCGCCCTGTGGGAGACGGGCCGGGCGTTGCAAGGTGTACGGGTGCCGCAGGATTTCACCGGGCTGGCCAATCTACAGAGCTTCCCCACCGAGAACAACATCCCGGCGGTGGGGATCGGGTTGCAGGAGGTGTTCACCAACATCCTGGGCCGGCGCGCGCTGAGCGCCACGTTGAGTGCGCTGGAACAGAGCGGGGAAAGCCAGACGATCAGCGCGCCGCGCCTGACGGTGTTGAACAACCGGCCGGCCACCATCTCGGACGGCAAGGTTCAGTACTATTACGAGGAGTACCAGGTGAAGCAGACGGTGCAGCAGTACTACACGGCTTCTTCCTGGGTGCCCAGCGGCAAGCCCACCAAGGTGACGGCGGGGGCGGAGTTGAACGTGCTGGCCAGCATCGCCGGGGACGGCAAACACATCATTCTGGCGCTGAACCCGCGGGTGAACACGGACGTGCAACTGGTCCCCTTTGCCACGCTCACCGACTATGACGCGCAGAACAAGCAGGTGCTGAATTCCTTCACCCTTAAGCTGCCCGAGTATCGCACGCAGGAGCTGGCCACGCGCGTCGTGGTGCGGTCGGGCGAAACCGTGGTGATGGGCGGGGTGTTGGAGCGGGAACGGACCACCATGGTGGAGGCGGTGCCGATCCTGGGCAACATCCCCATCATCGGCGCGGCCTTTCGCCGGCGGACCGAGGTGGACAAACCGCGGTACCTGCTGATTTTCGTCACGGCCACCATCGTCAACGAAAAGGGCGAGTTCGTGGTGTACGAGGACTGAACCGGCGCGCGGGACGACCAGGAGACGAACGTGATGGGGCCCGGGGGACGACAACGGTTGATTGCGTTGGATCGCGGCCGCAGTCGTGTGAAGCTCGTCCTGGGTGAATGCCGGGCCGGCCGGTTGGAGTGGGTGGACGCCCGCGTGGTGGATCTGGAGGAGGAGGGGCTGGTTTCCACGGAGGAGGTCCGGCGCCATCTGCAGGTCCTTCTGCAGGGGTGGGGTGAATGTGCGCTGGTGCCGGTCCTGCCGCCCCGCCTGAGCTTTTCGCAGATCCTGGATGTGCCGCATCCCGGCACGGCTGCCGATCTGCCCCGATTGATCGAGGAACAGACGGCGCGGCTGCGGGGCCTGGGGCAGGGTCCCTGGCTGTACGAGGCGACGCCGTTGCCGCCACAGGGGCGCTGGCAGCAGCCGTGGTTTTTGACACTGGCACGGCTGGAAGACGTGCAGCAGTTCCTCGAGGAGACGGCGCCCCGGATCACGGATGTGCGGCACGTGTGCAGTGCGCCGCGTGCGTTGGCGGAGGCGTGGTGTTGGGCGGTGCCCGACGGGAAGGACGCGTGGCTGCTGGAGGTGGGTGCGGCCGAGACGTTGCTGGTGCGGGTTCGCGACCGGCGCCCGGCCTGGGCGTTGACCGAGGCGGTGGGTGCGGAGGCGTGGGTGGAACGCCTGGCGGAGGTGCGCAAGTGCCGGCCGGCAGAGGCGGAGGGGCTGCTGTTGGGCGCCGATCTGTTCACCGGGGGGCAGAAAGAGGCCGTGCTCGCGGAGGCGCTGCGGGCGTGGTGGACGCGGGTGGAACGGGCCGGTGCGCTGGCGGGCCGATCGGGGCCGGAGGGCGAGGCGTGGTTGGACGGGTATCTGTACGTTTCCGGCGGCCCGGTTCGATGGCCGGGCTTCGTGGAGGCCTTGAAGGAAGTCAGTGGCCGTGCCTGGCGCGTCTGGCCGGAGATCCGGCGCGGAGAGCGCACGCTGGCGCTGGGTGAGTATGCGCTGGCCGTGGGGGCTGCCGTGCACGCGTGCACGCGGCGGCCGGAGGAACCGTCGTTGTTGCCGCCGGCCTTGCGGGTGTACGGCCGGCAGATGCATCAGGCGGCTTTGTTGCTGCGACTGGCCATGCTCTTCCTGGGGCTGGTGGGGCTGCTGCTCGGTGCGGGGATGTGGCGGAAGGCCCAACGGGTGGCCGAGAAGGAGGCGCTGGTGCGGGAAACCGAATCGGCGATGGCCGCCCTGGAGGATCTGACCGAAGCCACCCGCCGGAGGGACGCCGCCTTTGCGCGGTACTGGCCGTTGTGGGATCAGCAGGAGCGCACGCTGGGTCTGCTGGAGACGTTGCGTGCGTGCGAGGAGGCCCGCTCCCGACACGATTTTTGGACCGTCCTGCTGGCGGACGCGGAAAGCTACGCTCGCGGGGCGACCTGGCAGCCGCCGGACACCAACGGCCCGCTTGCGCCGCTGCTGGCCTGGCTGGCCGAGCCGCCGCCCAACCCGACGTATGTGGCGGAGTTGTGCATTCCGGCGACCGGTGAAGCGACGCTGCGGATCCTGAGCGAGCTGGTGACAGATCTGCGGCGCGACCCGCTGTTCAGCCGGGTGGATTCCCTGCCGGCCGGTCAGCGACGGAACTGGGTGGATCCCACGGTGCTCATACCCGACCGGCATTTCGTGCTGGTGCTCGACATGGCCGACGGTGGGTGGCGCAGTTTGTTCCAGAACGTGCGCGTGTCCGAGGTGCGGTGGGGGACCAATGTCATTCGGCGGCCGACACTCTGGGCGGCGCCGGCCGGCCGGACCGGGTCGGAGGGACCGGGCACGAAACCGACGGGACTGGCTCCATGATTTCCGAGAGGACCATCCGACGCGCGCAGGCGGGCACGCTGATTCTGGCGGGCGTGGTGGCGGGGCTTTACTGGTTCGGTTACCGCTCCCTGAGCCTGCGGGCGCGTGAGTTGGACGGCCCGGTGGCCGAGGCGCGGAAGCGCTTGGTGGCCATGGCCCGGACGAATGCGCAGGTTCAGAGCTTGGCCACACCCGTGTTGCAGGAGGCGGCCGGACAGATGCGGCGTGCGGCCGAACAACTCTTGCAGGCGGGGCAGGGCCTCGCCCGGCGGGTCGTCTGGGACGACACCACCCAACAGCGGCTTTCCCAGGAGTTCCAGTTGCTCGAGTTCGACCGGCAGCGGTTTTTGACGATGGCCGATCTGCGGGCGCGGGCCGCCTCGGCCAAGGTGGCGGTGTCCGACGCGGTTTGGGCGCACTACCCGGATTACGATCCGAACCTGGCGCCGCCCTCCCTGCACTGGGCGCTGCTGGCCACGGCGCAGCAGGCATTGCTCACGGCGCTGCACTGCCGGGTGGGGGCTGTCAGCAATCTGACCGTGTTGCCCACCCTGACCTATGCTGGCGGCGAATCCGGCGAGCCGCTGTGGCATCACTTTCGGATCCGATTGGAGGTGGCCGGCCCGGCCCCTGCCTTGGAACGCTTCCTCCGGCTGCTGCCATGGCGACCGGAAGATGGGCCAGTGGGGGACGGCGCACCGATCGAGGGCAAGACCCAGTCCTTTTTCGTGGACCGCATGCTGATGAAAAACGTGAGCGCGAACCCGGATGTGACGGCGTTGGACGTGGTGATCAGCGCATTTTGTCTGCATCCGCAGGCCCGGCCCGAATCATGATTCCGGCGGTACAGCGGACATTGGGTGTGGTGAGCCTGGCCCTGGCGACGGGGCTGCTGGCCGGCTTGAACGTTCTGCGGGACCTGGAGGATGCCCCGTCCGGGGTGCCGGTGGCGGGCTCGGGTGCTGGGGTGGCGGCAGAGGCGCCCTTGCCGGGGCCTGCATTCGCGGACCGCTTCGGGTCGAACGCGTGGCGACGCGTGATGGCGGGAACGAATCTGACGTCAGCCTTTGTCACGACGTACTTCCGGCCTCCTCCTCCCCCTCCGCCGCCGGTGCGCAAGACCCAAAAGTTCCGGCTCACCTACCAGGGGTACTTTGAGACCGCCGACGGTGTGCAAAGGGCCTATGTGCAGGTGGATGATCGGTTGCAGATCCTGCCGCCGGGGGCCCGGGTGGTGGGGGACGTGGTGATTGACACGATCGGTCGTCTGGAGCTGCGCCTGCGGCAGGCGGGAACCCAGACGGTGGTGGTGCCTTTCCGGGGCACGCGCGAAGTGGAGGTGCCGGTGGAATGAACGCGAACGGGGCCGCGGAGCCGGTGGAGGTGGGTGAGCTGCTGGTGCGGCGGGGGGTGCTGTCGCCCAAGTTGCTGGAACTGGTCCGGCGCCGGCAGGCGCGGCTGGGCATTCCGCAGCACCGGGCCATCGTGGAGCTGAATTACGCCTCGGAGGAGGACACCTATCGTGCGCTGGCCGAGCTGCATCGGATGCCTTTCGAGGACGTGAGCACGCTGGAGGTGCCGCGGGAGGTTCTGCAGGAGGTGCCGCTGAAACTGGTCTTTCACTACCGCCTGCTGCCGTTGCGGCGCGAGGGGGATGCGCTGGTGGTGGCGGTTTCAGAGCCGCCGCTTCCGATGGAGGAAGGGAACCTGCGGCTCATTCTGCGCCGGCCTTTGCAGTTCGTATTGAGCACGCCCAGTGCGATCCAGGCCGCGCTGCGCCGGCATTTCGGACTGGGGGCCGAGACGATTCAACAGTTGCGCGACGATCGGGCCTGGGAGGAGACGGGCGCGGAGATGGTGTTCGACGTGAAGCCGGCCGAGGACGATCCGGCGGTGCAGGCTTCCATCGCGCGGTTGGTGGATCAGATCTTGGTGGAGGCGCTCCGGTTGGATGCCACTGACATCCACATCGAGCCGTACCCGGACGAGATCCGGCTGCGATACCGGATTGACGGGGTGCTGCAAACGATTCCGGTTCCGGCCGGTCTGCGCAAACTGCACGCCGCCCTGGTTTCGCGGCTCAAGATCATGGCCGGTCTGAACATTGCGGAAAAACGCCTGCCGCAGGACGGTCGCATCGCCATGAAGACCGGCGGGGAATCGTACGATCTCCGGGTCTCGGTCCTGCCCACGGCGCACGGAGAGGCCCTCTGCCTGCGCGTGCTGGGCCGGCAGAGCCTTTTTCTGGATCTCGGCCAGCTTGGGATGGAACCGGAACAGGAGGCCCTGATGCGGGAGCTGGTGCAGCTGCCTCAAGGGATGGTGCTGTTGACCGGCCCGACGGGAAGCGGCAAGACCACCACGCTCTACGCCGCGCTGTCCCAGGCCAACGACGAGGGCCGCAAGATCATCACCTTGGAAAACCCGGTGGAATACCAGATCCATGGGATCTCGCAGATCCAGATCCGGGAAGAGATCGGGCTGAGCTTTGCCAACGGCCTGCGTGCGGTGCTGCGGCATGACCCGGACGTGATCCTGATCGGGGAGATCCGGGACACGGAAACCGCCGAGATCGCGGTGCGCGCCGCGCAGACGGGGCATCTGGTGTTCTCGACCCTGCACACCAACGACAGCGTCACAGCTGTGACGCGCCTGTTGGAGATGGGGATCGAACCGAGTGTGCTGGGTGCCTCGTTGGTGGCCAGCATTGCCCAACGGTTGGCGCAGCGGATTTGCCGGCATTGTTTGGAGCCGGACCCGGAGGTGACACCCGAGTTGCGCGAAGAGATGGCCCGGGTCCTCGGATGCGCCGTGGGGGAACTGTCGTTGTGGCGCGGTCGCGGCTGTGTGGAGTGTCGGCAGCGCGGGTACCGCGGGCGGGTGGGATTGTTCGAATTCTTCGTGTTGAACGAGGACCTGGCGGACCGGATCGAGCCGGGGGTGAAGGCCGGGCAGTTGCGGGAAGCTGCGCGCCGGTTTGGCTGGCGTTCGCTGAGGGAACAGGGCTGGTTGAAGGTGCAGCAGCGGCTGATTTCGGTGGCGGAACTGCAGCGGCTGACCCGCCGGGTGCGCGTGGGCAACGGTTGAGGGGCGGTTCGGGCCGGGCCGGGCTTTCAGACCGTGCCGAACCGGCGGTGGCGGCGCGCGTATTCCTCCAGAGCGGCGTAGAAGTGCGGTTTGCGAAAGTCCGGCCACAGGACCGGAGTGATCACCAGCTCGGAGTAGGAGATCTGCCAGAGGAGGAAATTGCTCACCCGCATCTCGCCGCTGGTGCGGATCAGGAGGTCCGGATCGGGGATGTTCCGCGTCCAGAGGTGCTGGGCAAAGAGGCGTTCGTCAATTTCTTCCGGATCAATTCTGCCCTCGCGCACCTGCCGGGCGATGCTTCGCACCGCCTCGACGATTTCGGTGCGGCCGCCGTAGCTGAGGGCCATGATGAGGGTCAGGCCGTTGTTCTTGGAGAGGGCATGGAGGGTTTTTTTGAGCTGTGCCTGGACCGGTTCGGGCAGGCGGTGGATCTGCCCGATGACGTGCAGCCGGACGTTGTGGCGTTGCAGTTCGGCGGTCTCGGTCTTGAGGTAGTGGAGGAGGTATTTCATGAGGGCGTCGACCTCCTCCTTCGGGCGGTTCCAGTTTTCAACGGAGAATGCGTACAGGGTGAGATACTGGATGCCCAACTCTGCCGCCGCCCGCACCACGGCGCGCGCGGACTCGGCACCGTGGCGGTGTCCCTCGATCCGGGGCAGGCCGCGTTGCCGGGCCCAGCGGCCGTTGCCGTCCATGATGATGGCGACGTGCCGGGGCAGGGCGGCGCGCGCTTCCGGGCTGAGCGTGGAGCCGTTGGAGTTCCCGGGCGTGCCCAGGAGGGGCGGTGTGCCGGTGGGTGCGCTCAGTTCGGTGCCCGGTTCGGCCATGGTGGCGGGTCAGCGGAAGATGGTTTGTTCCCGGGCGGGCCCCACCGAGACGATTCGGATGGGAGCGCCCACGAGGTCTTCCAGCGCCCTGAGATATGCACGGGCACGGGCCGGCAGGTCCTTCCAGCGCCGAACCTCGCTGGTGGGTGTGCGCCAGCCTGCGAACTCGGCGTAAACCGGTTCGCAGGCGGCCAGCTCCGCGGCGTCGGCCGGCAGACTGTCGTAACGCCGGCGGCCGACCCGGTAGGCGAGGCAGACCTTGATCGTCTCGACGGTGTCGAGTCCGTCGAGATTGGTGACGGCGAGGGAGTCCACGCCGTTGATGAGCACGGCCTGGCGCACTGCCACAGCGTCGAACCAGCCACAACGGCGGGGGCGGCCGGTGGTGGCGCCGAATTCGCGACCCATGCCGTGCAACAGCTCGCCCAACGCCGGGTCTTCCGTGGGCAGCGGTCCTTCGCCCACACGTGTGGTGTACGCCTTCATGACGCCCACCACGCGGTCGATCCGGTTCGGCGGCACGCCCGATCCGGTGCAAGCCCCGCCCGCGGTGGTGTTGGACGAGGTGACGAACGGGTAGGTCCCGTGGTCGATGTCCAGGAACGTACCCTGGGCGCCCTCGAACAGGAGGCTTTTGCCCTCCTGCAGGGCCCGGTGCAGGACCTGGACCGTATTGGTGACGAAAGGTTTGAGGAAGGTCCCCGCGGCCTGATAAGCCTCCAGCACCTTGCGGTAGGAGAGGGGCCGGGATCCCCAGGCGCGGAGCACCTGGTTGTTTTCGCGAATCCGGCGCTTGAGTTTCTCGGCGAACAGGTCGGGTTGCACCAGGTCCACCATGCGCAGGCCCACTCGTGCGGCCTTGTCCGCATAGGCAGGGCCAATCCCGCGTTTGGTGGTGCCGATGCGCTGGCGTCCCTGCCGTTGTTCACGTGCCACGTCTAGCTCGCGATGGTAGGGAAGCACGACATGAGCGGTCTCGCTGATCCGGAGGTTGTCTCCGACCTTGACCCCCAGCCTGCGCAGACCGCGGATTTCCTCGGCCAGGCCTACCGGATCGATCACCACCCCGTTGCCGATGACGCAAAGCTTGTCGCGCCGCAGGATGCCCGAGGGGACGAGATGAAGGATGTACCGTTCGGTTCCGACCCAGACGGTGTGCCCGGCGTTGTTGCCACCGGCGTACCGCACCACCACGTCGGCTTCTTCCGTCAGCACATCAATAATCTTGCCCTTGCCTTCGTCGCCCCACTGGGCGCCCACCAGAATCGTATTGGCCATAGTTGGGTTGCCGCCGCCGGTTGGGAAATCGCCCTTCCGATCCTGTCGCAGGCCGGCAGGTCGGTCGGGGCTGCCGCGAGCAGCGGGACCGATGCAACCTAGAAAGCCGGGTGCGCGTCTGTCAATGTTGCCAGCCGGGTTGCGGGGATACGGGCGCTGGCGCCCGGCGCCGAAGGAGACGGCCGCGGCCGAGCGGGCCGGTCCCCGTCTGCTGGCCCGAGACCGGACGTCCTGGCCGCTCCCGCCGGCTCAACGCCACGGCACCGTCTGCACGGCCGGAGGTGCGCTGCTGGCGCGTTGGACTTCGAGCGAGGGCGGCGCGAAAAGTCCGCCGGGCATGCCGCCCGGGACGGTCTCCCTGGCCGGGGACAACGGCAGGTTGGTGGCGGCCAACAGTCCGCCGGGTTGGGCCAGCACGGGCAGGGCCGGCGGCGCTTCGGCCGGCCAGGTCGGACGCGCGGCCGGCACCTCGACGGGTGCCAGACCGGCTCCTTCCAACCCTCCCGGCAATTGCAGTTGTTCGGCCTGCCAAAGGGCGCCGATGACCAGCGCGGAGACGCCCACGCCTACCAGGCCGGCCCAGAGCGGTCGGGGGGGCAGAACCTCGCGGATCACCAGCCACCATGGGGTCCTGGGTTCCGCGGGTGACGCGGCCTGACGGTTCTCCTCCTGGCGCAGCCGTGCCAGCACGGCCTGGCGCATGTCGTCAAGGCAGCCGGCCGGTGGCCGCTCGTAGCGCTTCAAGGCCAGCAGGCGGCGCAGTTTTTCGAATTCTCCGGACGGCGTTTCCATGGTGTTGCGAGTCGTTCAAAGGTAGTCCGAAAGGTATGCCTGCAGTTGCTGTCGCGCATAGAAGAGGCGCGAGCGAACGGTGCCCACGCTGCAGTCCAGGATCCGGGCGATTTCCTCGTGCGGCATACCTTGTACCTCGTGCATGACCACGACCAGTCTATGCTTTTCAGACAATTTCATCATGGCTTCGTTCAACTTTTGGCGCAACTCGGCCAGGGAAACGTCGCGGCGGGGTGTCTGTTCTGTGATGAGGGCGACCAGATCGGGATCGTGTTCGGCACGGGCGTCGAGGTCGTTGAGGCTGGGTCCGCTGCGTTCGGGTCTCTTTTTTTCCAGGAAGTTGAGGGTCTTGTTGACGGCGATGCGGTACAGCCAAGTGCCGAAGGCGGCGTCGCCGCGGAACCGCTCGAGCGCGTGATAGGCGGTGATGAAGGTTTCCTGGGTCAGGTCCCTGGCATCTTCGTGGTGGGAGATCATGTGGTAGATGACCTGGTAGATGCGCTCCTGGTGACGCTGCATGAGCAGGTCAAACGCTTCCAGGTCGCCCTGTCGGGCTCGTTCCACCAAAGATTCGTCCGGCGGACCGGTTTGCTCGGGGTGGGAGTCCGGTACGGGGGCCGAGACGGAACCGGGGTGGATGGGTTCCTGAGCCATGACGTGTCCGGGAACCGGTCAACCGGGGGTCGTCAGGTTGTCCGTTTGACGGGCCAGGAATTCAGCGGCGGCCCTGAGCCCCTCTTTCTGCACGGGGGCGGGTAGATGTGCGAGTTCACGGCCGGCCCGGGTCAGGTGGTCGTGCACTTCGGCCAGGGCGCCCGGCAGTGCCTGATAACGGTCCAGAAACTGGCGGAGTCGGGGCAAATACTGGGGGTGCCATTCCCGGATCCAGCGTTCCAAGCGGCTGCGGTCCCGGGCATCCGCCCGTTCCCAAGCCAGCAGGATGGGCAGGGTCAATTTCCCCTTGGCCAGATCGGTGCCCAGGGATTTGCCGGCCCTCTGTTCCTCCCCCACGAGGTCCAGGCAGTCGTCGTACAACTGGTAGGCAGTTCCAAAGGCCAGGCCGAATCGTCGCAGTGCCTCCCGGATACCGGCCGGGGCCCTGCTGCACCAGGCGCCCAGTTCGCATGCAAGTGCAAACAGCTCGCCGGTTTTCATCTCGAGGATCCGACGGTAGGAATGCCGGGATCGTTCGAAGTCACGCCGATAGCGCGTTTGCAAGATCTCTCCCGTGCAGACGACCTGGGTGGCCTGGGCGACGGTCCGGCACACCTCCGGCGTGGGAAAGGACGCTGCCTGAACGAGGGCCTGCGCAAACAGACAGTCCCCGAACAACACCGCAGTCTCGTTCCCCCATCGGGCGGCCACGGTGAGCCGTCCCCGGCGCAAAGACGCCTCGTCCATGACGTCGTCATGGACCAGTGTGGCCAGATGAATCATTTCGATGATGACCGCCACACGCACGTGCTCTTCCGTGGTGCCGCCCAGAGCCTGACCGACCAGACCAACCAGGGTGGGGCGCAGTTGCTTGCCGGTCCCTTGCAGGGTGTACTCCGCCAAGCCCGTGAGTTCGGGGTCGAAAGATCGTACCTGCCCGGCCAGATGAGCCGAGACCTGATCCAAGAATCCCTCCAAAGGTCCAGTGATCCGTTTCCAGAGCAGACCGACCTCGGCTTCCCGGGAATCAGCAGCGGGGGTGGCGGTTGCTTTGGTGCCCGTTGCCAGCATGCTCGTTCAGTCTAGGGATGGTTCGGAACCAAGTCAAACGCCCGGACCGGGGCGGGTGGAAGGCAATGGACGAGCCGGCGGCTGCCGGCGGTTACCGCAAGGGCGGTGGTTGCGAACGCTGAACCGCGGGCGGTTCGGGCCGGGAGTGCTGGTTTCACGTCTGCTGCTGTCGCCGGCGGACTTCACCGGCGGGCCGAGCGGGGTGGGCCGGCGCCCGGCCGGGGTCCTGGAGAGTGCGATCCGGCGGCTGCGGGTTGCGTTTGCTGGTGTGGGGAAGGTTGCAGCCGCGGGGGCCGGCCAAAAGCGGGTGCGAACTTTTCCTTGACGTTCAAGATTCGTGATTTATAGATGCTTATGACAGCACGTTATCTTATGCAGGAGTGTTCGCAGGAGCAGGCCTTTCGGGTGCTGCAACAGGTGCACGAGGCGGAGGGGTTCGAGGCTGCGTTTCACCGGGCCACGGGGTTGCGGGTGACGTTGCGGCCGTTGCCAGCGGATGGGGTGGGTTTGCTGGCTCTGGACAATCCGGTTTGCCGGCGGGTCGTGGAGACGGCGGAGGGTCGTGCGGTGTGCCAGCGGCGGCAGGAGGAATTGCGTCGGGCGCTGGAGGCGGGTCGTTCGGTGGAGCGGTTTTGTTGTGTGGCAGGGATGACGGTTTTGGCGGTGCCGGTGCGGTTGTGCGGGGAGCCGGCGGCGATGTTGCACACCAACCGGCTTTTGCTGCGGCGGCCGGGCCGGGAGGAGGTGGAGGCGGCGTCGGCACAACTTCGCGCCTGGGGCGTGGAGGTGTCTGCGGACCGTTTGGCGGGGATGTTGTCGGAGTTGGTCGTGCTGGAGGCTGCGCAGCTGGATGCGGTGGTGCGGTTGTTACGGATTTACGCCGATCATTTAGGGGACGTGGCGAGCCGGCGCATTCTGGCGGATCGGCACGGCAAGCCGTGCGCCTTGGCCCAGGCGCTGGCCTACATCGAGGAGCATCATGGGGAGCGGTTGCCGCTGGGGGAGGTGGCGCGGCGTGTGGGGCTGAGCCCGTACTATTTTTGCAAGCTGTTCCACCGCACGATGGGGATGACCTTCACGCAGTACCTGAACCGGGTGCGGCTGGAGCGGGCCAAGGACCTGTTGCTGAACCCGGCGCTGCCCGTGGCGGAGGTGGCGTCGGCGGTGGGGTTTGGTTCGATCCCGCATTTCAATCGTAGTTTCAAGCGCTACACGGGGATGACGCCCACGGCCTACCGGGCGATGCGGGTGGGCCGCGCGCGGTTGCCGATCGCGGCGGGGTGAGGTTGGGGAGTTTCAGCCGCCGTTGTTTCGGGATCTTCCTGGTGCTTCCGGATCCGACCGACAGGTTGCGGCAGGAGAGGTCACGCCCCGGGGTCATTCCACGGGCTCGAGGGTTATGCGGCGGACCTCGAATTCGCTGCCTTCACTTTGGATGCAGATGTGGCCGGAGGTGACGGTGCACTCGGTGGCCTGGTTGGCGAGGTGGCCGTTGACGTAGACCCGGATGGTATCGCCCTTGCAGATGATTTCGTAGGTGTTCCATTCCCCGACGGGTTTTTCGTGGGAAGGACCCTGTTTGGGGACGCGGCGTTCCTTGCGGCCGCGGTGTTCCTTGAAGTCGGTCCCGCCGATGACCCAGAAGTCGCCCTGGTTGCCGTACATGCCTTGGGCCTCGATGCTGCGGGGCCAGACCTGGTCCGGCCCGCTCATGTGGAGCAGCACACCGGTGTTGCCCGGCTTCAGGAAGCGCCATTCCACGCTGAGTTTGTAGTCGCGATAGGCGTCCACGGTGCGGATGTAGCCGGCGGGGCGGCCGGTGCAGTGGATGACGCCGTTGCGGACGGACCAGGTGTTGGTGGGATCGCCGCCGGGCACGAACAGATGCCAGCCGGTGAAATCGCGGCCGTTGAACAGCTCGATTTTTTCACGGGGCTGGATCGGCTCGGCGGCCCGGGCCGGGTGAGCGATGGGAGTCAGTAGTGAGAGGGCCAGGAGGGTGCTCGGACCCAGCCGTGGCGGCATGCGGTGGGACGATGTTTTCACGGCGTTAAGTTTCCGGTTGGGGTTGCGATTGTCAACGGGGCGTGGGTCCCGGCCGTGGGCGGTCGGTGCGGCGGGAGGAGGGGCGGGGGCTTGTTGTTGTCGGCAGCCGGGGTTGATGGGTGCCCGGGGTGGTTATTCAGCGAACAGGGCTTTTGCGAACTGTTCGGGATCGAAGGGTTGCAGGTCGTCGGGTTGCTCGCCCAGGCCGATGAATTTGACGGGGACGCCCAGTTCACGCTGGATGGCCACGACCATGCCGCCCTTGCTGGTGCCGTCCAGTTTGGTGACGATCAGGCCGGTCAACGGGACGGCCTTGTGGAACTCACGCGCCTGTTGGAGGGCGTTCATCCCGGTGGGTGCGTCCACGACGAGGAGGACCTCGTGGGGTGCGCCCGGGATTTGTTTGCCCACGACGCGGTGCACCTTTTGCAGTTCCTGCATCAGATTGTACTTGGTGTGGAGCCGGCCGGCTGTGTCGAGGAAGACGTAGTCAATGCCGCGGGCGCGTGCGGAGGCCACGGCGTCATGGGCCACGGCGGCCGGGTCGGCTCCGTAGGCGCCGCTGATCACTTCCACGCCGAGTCGTTGTCCCCAGAGTTTGAGCTGTTCGATGGCGGCGGCGCGGAAGGTGTCGCATGCGGCCAGGAGGGCGGAGTGCCCCTGTTGTCGCACGGCGTGGGCGAGTTTGGCTGCGGTGGTGGTTTTGCCGGTGCCATTGACACCCACCAGGGAGACGACGGTGGTCATGTGGGCTGCCTTGCGCAAACCGTTGCGCGGGTTGGTAAGGATGCGTGCGACCTCGCGCTCGGCGATGGCGGCCACATCGAGCCCCGCGGGGCCCTGGGTTTCGTAGGCCCGGCGCACGGCCTCCAGGATTTCCTGGGTGGTGGCGACGCCGAGGTCGGCGGCCAGCAGGGCCTGTTCGAGTTCCTCCAAGGTGGTGGCGTCCAGGCGCGGGGAACGGGACAGGACGCGTTTGATCTCGTGCACCAGCTTGCTGTGGGTCTTTTGCAAGCCGGCTTTGAACTTGGCCAGCAATCCTTTCATGAGAGGGTCGTGTGGAGTTTTTGTCGTCGCTCGGCGGTGCGTTGGGCGATGCGGGCCCGCAGTCGGACCACGAATTCGTGTGCCAGGCGCACCGAACCCACCAGGGGTTGTCCTTTGTTGTAACCGTGACAATCCGATCCGCCGGTCACCAGCAGGCCGTGCCGCGCGGCGAGGGAAAGGTAATGCTCGGTGAGGGAGGGGGAATGTTTCGTGTGAAAACATTCCAAGCCGTCCAGGCCGGCGCGGACCAGTTCCGGCAGGTGCGGGTCCGCGTGGTAGAGTCCCGGGTGGGCCAGGACGGCCACTCCGCCCGCGCGGTGAAGGAGGGCGATGGCCTCGTGGGCGGGGATCCGCCTTTTGGGCACCCATGCCGGCCGATGCTTTTTGAGAAAGCGTTCGAACGCCTCGTCCAGGTCGCGACAGATGCCTGCCTCCACCAGGGCGCGTGCGACGTGCGGGCGGCCGGGTGAGCGGCAGTTGGCCAGCGCGAAGACACGGTCGGCATCCAACGGGATGTTCATTTCGTTGAGCCGGGCGACCATGTCACGGATGCGCTGCTGCCGCACGGTCTGGAATCCGCGCATGGCCTGCAGAAACGGCTCGTCGTGCAGATCGAACCCGTAGCCGAGGATGTGAACTTCCAGTCCTTCGAGCTCCGCGGTGAGCTCCACTCCGGGGATGAATTCGATGCCGCGTTCGGCGCAGGCGCGGGCCATGGCGGGGCAGCCCTCCACCGTGTCGTGGTCGGTGACGGCCACGCAACCGAACCCCAACCGGTGGGCCTCCTCCGCCAGTTCCTCCGGCGTGAAGGTTCCGTCCGAAAACCGGGTGTGCAGATGGAGGTCGGCGAACACGGCCGAGGTGGCGACAGGGACCGTTTGGGACCGGAGGTTCATCCGCCGGCCGGGGTTCGGGCCGGGCGGAGCAGGTCGTTCTTGATCCGGTCCAGGATCCCGTTGACGAACTTCCCGCTTTCGGGTGTGGAATACTTTTTGGCGATGTCGACCGCCTCGTTGATGCTGACCACCGGCGGGATGTCCTCCCGGTAGAGCATTTCGTAAATGGCCAGCCGCATCACGTTGCGGTCCACCACGGCCATGCGGTGGAGATCCCAGTTTTTGGCGTACTGCCGGATCTTGGCATCGATTTCCTCGCGATGCGCCACCGTGCCGCGGATGAGTGGTTCGGCGAACTCGCGGATCTCGATTTCCTCGGCGGTGGGCGGCGGCGGTTCGACCGGTTGTCCCCAGGTCGGGCCGCCGGACTCGGCCCGCGCGGCCATCCGCTGGGTTTCCCAGAATTCCCGCAGCGCCTCCTCCAGGTTTTCCGGAGGATTCAGATCATACTGGAACAAAAACTGGACGGCGCGTTCCCGCGCCTCGCGTCGTTTCCCCTTGCCCATGGCCGTCCAAGATGGATCAAGTTCGGTCTGTGGAAAATCCAAAAACGGGACCGGCCGCTCGGTGCACGGCGGACATTGTCCGGATGATCGGAGCGCGGTCCGTTGGTTCAGACGCACTGAGGTGCGCAGTGCGACAGCCGGTGCGGAACGGGCACCGGCGTGTCCGGCACCTCGGGATACTCGTACCATTCACCCTGGTAGTTGCGCAACAGCACGCGTTCGGGTGTGTGTTCGACGACGTACTCGGGGCTGACCGGCACCTTGCCGCCGCCGCCCGGTGCGTCGATCACGTAGGTGGGCACGGCGTAGCCGGTGGTCCAACCGCGCAACTGCTGCATGATCTCCAGGCCCCGTCGCACGCTGGTGCGCAAATGAGCCGAACCGGCGATGAGGTCGCACTGATAAAGGTAGTACGGCCGCACGCGGCACATCAGGAGCTTTTGCACCAGGGCGCGCATGACCTCCGGGTCATCGTTGACGTGACGGAGCAGGACCGACTGGTTGCCCAGCGGGATCCCCGCGTCGGCCAGCCGTTCGAGGGCGGCCCTGGATTCCAGGGTCAGTTCGCGCGGATGGTTGGTATGCACACTGATGAAGAGAGGGTGAAACCGCCGCAGCAGATTGCACAGTTCCGGGGTGATTCTCTGCGGCAGAAAGATGGGGATCCTCGTCCCGATCCGGAGCAGTTCCACGTGGGGGATGGCCCGCAGAGCCGACAGCAGTTCACCCAGCTTTTCGTCGTTCAGCAACAGCGGGTCGCCCCCGCTCAGCAACACATCGCGCACCTCGGGATGGCGCCGGATGTACTCGATCTGCTGGTCGAACCGGGGATGAAAATCGTAGCCACTGGCGTTGCTCACCATTCGGGAGCGCGTGCAGTACCGGCAGTAGGATGCGCACCGGTCGGTGACCAGAAACAGGACCCGGTCCGGATAGCGATGCACCAGGCCCGGCACGGGCATGTGGGCTTCTTCGCCGCACGGGTCGGCCATTTCCCAGGGGGCCGTTCGGGTTTCTTCGATCCGGGGGATCACCTGGCGCCGGATCGGGCAGAACTCGTCGGCCGGGTCAATGAGGTTGAAGAAATACGGCGTGATGCCCAGGGCCAGTTTGCGATTGGCCAGCACGGTGCCCGCGCGTTCCTCGGGTGTGAGCGTGGGCAACAGCCGCTCCAACTGCTCGAGCGTGCTGATGCGGTGCCGCAACTGCCAGCGCCAATCGTTCCAGTCCTGATCGGGGACGTCCCGCCACGGACCGCGCCCCGCACTGACGAAGCTTTTCAACGACGGCTGGCCGCCGCCGCCTTCTTCCTTGTCCGACGATGAAGCCGAAGACTCCATGTTGCGCGAACTATAGAAGCCGGTCATGCACTGTCAAGGAACGCGGCCGAACCGTTCCAGACGCTCCCGGAACCACCTGCAAGTCTCCGAGACACGGGCCGATTTCAGGATGGCGGACACCACGCAGATCCGCCGGGCCCCGGCTTCCAGCACCTCGTCCACGTTTTCCAGCGTGATCCCGCCGATGGCGAACCAGGGCAGTCTCAGGTTCTCTGCCGCCCAGCGGACATAGGCCAGGGTCACCGGCGGGACGCCCGGTTTGGTGCCGGTGGGATAGACCGGGCCCACTGCCACGTAATCGGCCCCGGCGGCCACCGCTCGGAGTGCCTGTTCGGGCGCGTGCGTGCTGAGTCCCACCCGGAACGTCGCTCCCGCCGGGCGCAGTTCCGAGACGTGCCGGTGACCGGCATCGAAAAAATCCTCCTGGCCCAGGTGACAGAACTCGGCGCCCACGGCCCGCGCCACATCGGGATGATCGTTGATCACCAGACCCACACCGGCGGCACGCGTGACCGGAAGAATTCGTTCGGCCAGGCGGAGGATCCTGTCCGGGTGGAGGTCCTTGGCCCGGATCTGCACAAGATCGGCCCCGCCCTCGCAAAGCTGTCGCGCCACCTCCACCGGATCGCGTCCCTCCAAGTAGGCCGTGTCCACGAAGGTGTAGAGCCGGCATTCCTCGAGCGGTTTCATCTTGTGATCTCCCGAATGGGCGCCGTTTTGACGAACTGCACGGGGCGCAGGTAGATCGGTTCCCACGCCTCCGGCGACCGCGGTTCGGTGCGGAGGGCCAGCCGGGCCACCCAGGCCGCCGACGGGCCCAGTACACGCCCTTCCGGAAACCAACGGTTGACCTCAGGACCCGTCCACAGCCAGTCGGCCCGATCCGCCATCTGCTGGAGCGTTTCGACGGGCTCCAGCCGAAGAGGTTCCACCTCGCGCCAGCCCGCCTCTTCCAAGGTGAAGCCGGCCACGTAGAGTTCCTGGCGTTGCGCATCCACCACTACACGGGTGCGCCCGCGCCAACCGGCTGCCCACGCACGCGCGGCAATCGCTTCCACGCTGCCGGCTCCGTGGACCGGCACCCCTCGGGCCAGGTGCCAGCCCTGTGCCAGCGCCAGGGCCGCGCGGATGCCGGTGTAGGAGCCCGGCCCCAGTCCGACCGCCAGCGCCCTCACCTCTCTAGGGCTCCAGCCGGCTTCCCTCAGAATCCGCTCCACCACCCGTAGCAGCGCCGACGATTGGCCGGCCACCTCGGTTTCCATCACGACGGACGGTTCCGCTCCGGCGTGCTGTTCCAGGAGGGCGACCGAACGCGGATCAGCCGAGCCGTCCCAAGCCAAGATCTTCATACCGGATCTCTCTCTGATTGGGTCCCGTGATTTCGAGGAGCACGCGGCGCAGGCGTTGCGGGGCCGGTGCCCAGGCCGGCCAGGTTCCTTCGGCACCCAGTCTTTCGGGCCATTCGATCACCGTGACGCCCTCGTTGACGAGCTGTTCGTCCAAGCCGGCCCGGGCAATCGCCTCGGGCCCGTCCAATCGGTACAGATCGAAATGGTACAGCGGGAGGCGGCCACCGCGGTAGACGTGCAACAGACTGAAAGTCGGAGAATGAACCCGCGCCGGGCATCCCAGTCCCTGAGCCACCCCACGGGCGAGGACCGTCTTGCCCGAACCCAGGTCGCCGTACAACAAGACCACCCACCCGGGCCCGGCCTCCAATCCCCAGGCCCGTCCCACGGCTTCCGTCTCGGTCGGACTTTCGGTCTTCATCCTCTCCACGCCGTTCACCTTAGCCGGCCGATCGGTGGCTGAAAACGTTCGAACTGACTTCGAACTGAAGCGGCATTCCCGGCGTCCGGGCCGATCGGAGGGTGCGTACGGTTCACCTCACCGGAGGGCACGCAGCTTGTCCAGGGCATCGCAGAAGGAAGGCAAGTCGGCGTGGAGGATGGCCCGGATTTCCTCCAGCACGGGCTGGTAGGCGGGGGCGGCACGGCCCCCCACCAGAATCGGCGTCTTTTCCGGCAACAGCTCCCGCAGCCGGCGCAGTTCCTCCGGCAACAGAGGGTCATCCGCCGGGTAGACGATGCTCAATGCCACGGCGCGTGCGCCGGTGCGCAGGGCCGCCCCGGCGATTTCCGCGGCTGGCAGGTTGCTGCCGAGTTGGATGGGACGCCATCCCACCTGGGCCGCGGCCGCTCCGGCCAGCAGCGCGCCCAATTCATGGAGCTGTCCGGAGGGCGTGGCCACCACCAAACGCGGGGCACGGGCAGATGTGTGCGGCTCGAAGCGGCCGAGGAACACCCGCAAAACGCCGCTGAGAAAATGCTCATGCGCCGCCGTCAACGTCCCTTCCCGCCATTGCCGGCCGACCTCCTCGATCAGGGCTGTTGCCACCCGGCAGAGAAACCCGCGGTGGCCCACCGTGACCAGTGCCCGGTTGAGCACGCGCCGGAGTCCGGGCTCGTCGAACGTCTCCACGCGGCACAGGGCCTCCCCCACAAAGGCGCAGGCTGTGCCCGGCTGGGAATCGGCCCGCGTGGCGGTTGCCCCGTTTCCCTCCGGCGAGGCCAATGCCCGCAGGCGGTCATCGGGCAACCGGGCAATGCACCCGATGGGGTGCCCGGCCGCCACCGCCCGGGCCAGCAGGAGCAGCCGTTGCAGCTCGCGCTCCGAGTACCGGCGCCGGTTCGAGCCGGTGCGTTTCGGTCGCACCGCGCCGTAGCGCTTTTCCCACACGCGGATGACGTGCGGACTCAACCCGGTCCGCTCCGCCACCACCCGTATCGAGTAGCAGGGCGTGTCCATCCGGACCTCAATGTTCCCTGTGTGCCGGTCTGCCCGGGAGCCGGTTCCCTGGTGGAAGCGCCCGGCCTCTCCAGGCAGCGTGGATCGGTTCTTTTGCGGCAGGATTTAGACAGGCAGCCGGGTGCGTCCGGGCCACCGGCCTTCCGGCGGGGGCCGATGGCGCAGTATAACATGTTGGTGTCGAATTGCTTACACCTGTGCAACACTTTTTGCTCATTCCGGCGCCAAAATATTTGAACAAAAAATTGACCGCAACCATCGAATCTTGTAGTCGTGGAAGTGGCAGGCGGGTCGGTGGATTCCCTGCCGCACCAGTCAAAACTGCAATGCGAATCATACGGAACAAGCGGAGACGCGCCGGGCGCACGCCGAAGAGGGCCTCCGGCGTGCGTGTGGTGTCGCGGTCGCGGGCCGGCACCGCCGGGCTCAAGCGGTCCCGCCGGACGAAGACGGTGGTCCGGGCCGTTGCGGAGACTTCCCCTGATCCCAAGCCGGTCCTGCCGGCAAAGCAACAGGCCGAGCCGGTGAAGGAGTCACCTGAGGCGGTGGAAGTGTCGGGAACGACCCAGGCACTTGTGCCGCGGGCCAACGATTTGGCGGAGGAATTGCAGGGGTTGCCGCATGAAACGGCCAGTGCCATCACCCTGTACATGCGCGAGGCCGGTCAGGTGCCGCTCCTGACACCGGAACAGGAGATCGAGCTGGCTGCCCGCATCAAGCAGGGGGACGAGACCGCGCGCGAGCACATGATCCGCGCCAACCTGCGGCTGGTGGTCAAGATCGCCCGCGAATATGAGGGCTTGGGATTGCCGTTGTTGGACCTCATCAACGAGGGGAACATCGGCCTCATGAAGGCCGTCGAACGCTTCGACCCGGCCAAGGGAGGCAAGCTTTCCACTTACAGTTCGTGGTGGATCAAGCAATCGATCCGCCGCGCCCTGGCCAACCAGGGCAAGACGATCCGACTGCCCGTTCACGTGGCCGACAAGATTTACCATCTGCGGCTGGCGGAGCTGCGGCTGCAGGAGGCGCTGGGTCGGGAGCCGACCGAGGAAGAACTGGCTCAGGAACTCAAGACCACGCCGCGCAAGGTTGCGGCGCTGCGTTCTGCCGCGGTACGGCCGGCTTCGCTGGACGCGCCGTTGGGCGACGAGGACAGCAGCCGGCTCGGCGAGGTCGTGCCCGACGAGTCGTCGCCCAACCCGGCGGAGGTTCTGGAGCGCCGGACCACTGCGGCCAAGGTGTTGGAGCTGGTCAACCGGCTGCCGGAACGCGAGGCCACCATCCTGCGTTTCCGATTCGGGCTGCACGGGGGTCCGGAAAAGACGCTGGAGGAAGTGGGGCGGAAATTCGGCGTGACCCGCGAACGCGTGCGGCAGCTCCAGAATCTGGCGCTTCAAAAGCTGCGCCGGATGTTGGAGGAAGACCTCCACGCCCTGGGCATTTCCACCTGATCCCCGCCGTGCGCGCCGGCGGAAGAGATGCGGCCAAGGGCAGCCTGACCGGGTGGTTGCCTTCCATTTGCTTCACTGCGGAATCGGTCTCCCTTCGTCAGGTTGGCAGGCATGCCACGGGTGCGGCGGCTCACGGGCAATGGGGTTGCTGACCCGGTCGGGCTGCCGGTAGGCTGCCGGTGGGATGAAACGGTTCTGGCTGGCGATCTGGTTTTGTCTGATCGTGCTCGGGCTTGGCGCGGATGCCCAAGGCCCCGATCAACAGTACATCCACATTTACTCGGTCATCCGTGAGGGGGACCGGCTGTTGGAACTCGGGCAACCACGGGCCGCCCTGGCGAGGTATCTGGAGGCGCGCCAGGCGCTGCAGCAGTTCGAAAAAAGCTGGCCCGATTGGAATCCCAGGGTCGTGCGGTTCCGGCTGAACTACCTGGCCACGCAAATTGCGCGTGCCACCGCAGCGGCACCGGAGGCCGGGACCGTCCCGCCGGCTTCGACAAATCCGCAACCTGCTGCCGTTGCTGAATCCGCACCGGCGGCGCCGCCCGCGCCCGACCCTGCGCTGGTTCGGGAAATCGAAACGCTCCGCCAGCAGGTGGCCCAACTTCAGGCGGACAAGGCCCTGCTCGAGGCGCGGCTGCGTGAGGCCCTTTCCGTGCAACCCGCGGGCATGGATCCCAGGGAACTGGCGAAGGCGCAGGCACGGATCCGCGATTTGGAGAAGGAACGGGATCTTTTGCGGGCGGCACTCGAGGAGGCACAGCGCCGGTCGGCCACACCGGATCAATCGGAGGAGATCCGGCAATTGCGGGAGGAACTCGAGCAAACCCGGCGTCAACTGGCCGAGCAAACCGAGCTGGCCCGGCGACTCGCCCGCGAAAAGGCCATGGCGGATGAACAACTCACCGCTCACGGACTCGCCGCAGCCCGGGAACTCAGGCAGGCGCAGGACCGGATTGCCGCGCTCGAGCAGGAACTGGCCCGTCTGCAGGAGCGCGTGCCCGCAGCCGGAGAGGCGGCAACCGATCCCTCCGCCGTGCTTCAGCAGGAACTGCAGCATCTCCAACAACAACTGGCCGAGCAAACCGAACGCGCCGATGCGCTCGCCCGCGAGAACCGCAGGCTGCAGGAACAACTGGCCGCCCAGCGGGCCGCCGCTTCGCCGGAGGTCCTCGAAAAACTGGAACAGGCGCTGCGCGAAACCCGGCGTCAATTGGAAGAACAGCAGCTGCTCAACCGGCAGTTGGCCGCCGAGAAGGCCGCATTGAACGAACAACTGAACCGGCTTCGGGCCGATGCCGAAACGCTGGAAACCCTCCGTGCTGAAAACGCCGTGCTGAAACAGCAACTGGCGCGGCTCACTGCGGAGGCCGCCCGGGGCACCAACACCCTTGAAGCCCTCCGCCAATCGCAGCTCCGGCTTGCAACCCTTGAATCCGATCTGGACATCCTCCGCCTCGAGAAGGCCGCGTTGGAACAACGTCTCCTCAATGCCCGCAGCAACGAGGTTGCCCGGGCACAGGCGCACGCCGAGGCGGTCGCCACCCTGCGTGCGCGCCTGGCGGCCCTGGAGGCTGAACCGGTGCCTTTCACCGCCGAGGAACTGGCCCTGCTCCGCGCTCCCGACCCGGCTCCTTTGACCGAACCGGACCGGCCTTCCCCGGGAGCGGCCGGGGCTGCTCCAGCAACGGCCTCCACCGCGCCGCCGGCGCCGGCCCCGCCGGAGGTGGAGAAACGGCTGGAACAGGCCCGGCGGGCCTTCGAGCAGGGCAATCTCGAGGCCGCCGGGAGGCTTTACTCCGAGATCCTTCAACAGTCACCCCGGCATCCCACGGCCCTGGCCAATCTTGCCCTGGTCGAGTTGCGAAGGGATCGGCCCGGACAGGCCCTGCCACACGCCGAGGCGGCTGCGCGCCTCGCTCCCGGGGATGCGCGGGTGCGATCGGTCCTGGGGCAGGTTTACCTCCGCCTGGGGCGGTACGACGACGCGGTGGACGCCTTCAGCCGGGCCGCCGAGCTGGATCCGCGCAGTGCCGAGGTCCAGAACTACCTGGGACTGGCGCTCAGTCACAAGGGGCTTCGCGCCGCCGCGGAAACGGCGCTGCGTCGGGCCATTTTGCTGGAGCCCGGGTATGCCGCCGCTCATCACAACCTGGCCGTCTTCTACCTTCACCGGGATCCGCCCCTGCTCGAGCTGGCCCGCTGGCACTATCAAAAGGCCCGTGCCGGCGGGTTTCCTCCCAACCCCGAGCTCGAAGCGGCGTTGAACGCAACAGCCTCCCGCCCCTCGACCTGAGGACCGGGACGAAGGCATTCGCCTGCGGCGGTGCATCGCGCGGATGGCCGCGCGAAACAACCCTTCATTGCCGCGACAGGTCTGCCGGCGCACACTGGCCCGGCGCGCACGATGGTCGCCCGTGTCATTCTCGAAGTGGCCCTGCGAAAGGAGTTGGACTACCTGATCCCGCCGGAATGGGAGGGACGGGTGGAGCCCGGCACGCGCGTCGAGGTCCCCCTGGGCCGGCGCAAGGTCTACGGGTTGGTCACCGAAATCCTGCCGCATTCACCGCTGCCGCGGCTCAAGCCGATCCTTCGTGTGGTGGCCGGTGTTTCACTGGTGACGCCGTCGGTGCTGCGGCTGGCCCGATGGATCGCCGCGTACTACTGTTGTCCGGCCGAGCTGGCCCTTCGCACGGTCCTGCCGGAGGCCGTCCGGCGGCCGGATGCCGACTGGCGACGCCGTCTTCATGTGCGGCTGCTGCCCGCCCACGGTCCGCTGCCGCGGCTGTCGGCGCGGCAGAAGGAAATCCTGCACGTGGTGGAGGAGCACCGCAGCCTGCCGCTGGCCGAGCTGCTGCAACTGACCGGCGCCAGTCTCTCCACCGTGCGCCGGCTCGAAGACAAGGGGCTGGTGGAGATCGTGCCCCAGATCGAAGAACGGGATCCCTGGGGGCGCGAGCAGATCCTGCCCAGCGCACCTCTGCCGCTCAACGAGGCCCAGGCCAAGGCCGTGCAGGCGATCACCCGTGGTCTCGACACACTCGCCGCGGGCGGGATGACGGTCGAGGGGAGCTCTGGCGAGGCCCGTGCCGACGAGGGCGCGTCACTGCCGGTCTTTCTGCTTCACGGGGTGACCGGCAGCGGCAAGACGGAGGTCTACCTGCAGGCGATTGCTGCCGCGCTGGAGCGGGGTCGGGGGGCCATTGTGTTGGTGCCGGAGATCTCGCTGACGCCGCAGACGGTCGAGCGTTTCAAGGCACGCTTCTGTACCGGTCCGTTGCGGACGCTGGTGGCCGTCCTTCACAGTCATCTCTCGGCGGGCGAACGTCATGACGAATGGCACAAGATCCGCCAGGGGCGCGCCCGCATCGTCATCGGGGCGCGTTCGGCGATTTTCGCGCCCGTGCAGAATTTGGGGCTCATCATCGTGGACGAGGAACACGAGCCCACCTACAAACAGGAGGAGGCCCCGCGGTATCACGCCCGGGACGTCGCCGTGGTGCGGGGCCGGCTGGAGCCGGCGGTGGTGGTGCTGGGGTCGGCCACGCCCTCGCTGGAGAGTTACCACAACGCCCGCCACGGCAAGTACACCCTGCTGACCCTGCCGGAGCGCGCCGATGGCAAAAAGATGCCGCGGGTGCGGGTGGTGGACATGCGCGCGGCCCTGCGGTCCCAGCGCGGCGTGCCGATTTTTTCCCCCCAATTGCGCGAGGCCATTTTGCAGCGTCTGGAGCGCAGGGAGCAGGTGATCCTGTTCCTCAACCGGCGCGGATACGCCAGCGCGCTGCAGTGTTCCAAATGTGGCTACGTCGCACACTGCCCCCACTGCAGCGTGGCGTTCACCTATCATCGGGCCGGCCAGCGCCTGCTTTGTCACATCTGTGGCGAGAGCCAGGATGCCCCCGCCGCCTGTCCCAACCCTCGCTGCGGCGACCCGGCCATCCGCTATTCGGGTGTCGGCACGCAACGGGTGGAAGAGGCCCTGTTGCGCGCGTTTCCCGGAGCCCGGGTCCAGCGCATGGATTCGGACATCCTGCAGCGCAAGGACGAGTACCGTCGCATCCTGGCCGAGTTCCGCGCCGGCAGGATCGACATCCTCGTGGGCACCCAGATGATCGCCAAGGGGCTGCACTTTCCCAACGTGACCCTGGTCGGCATCGTGCATGCCGACCTGACGTTGCATCAGCCTGACTTTCGGGCCGCCGAGCGAACCTTCCAGCTTCTCACCCAGGTGGCGGGCCGCGCCGGCCGGGGTGACGTGGAGGGCGAGGTGATCGTGCAGTCCTTCACACCTTATCACCCGGCCATCCAGTACGCCCGGCGCCATGACTTCGAGGGTTTTTACGAGCAGGAGATCGAGTTCCGCGCCCAGTTGCGCTACCCGCCCTTCACGCGGGTGGCCCTGCTGACCCTGCGGGGGCGCAACGAGGAAAAGGTCCAGTTCGTGGCCGCCTACGTGCGGCGCGAGCTGGAAACGCGAATTCCCGACCGCGAAGAAACCGTGCTGGCAGGGCCGGCTCCGGCACCACTCGAACGCGCCCAGTCCTACTACCGCTACCATCTGATGATCCGCACGCGGCGGATGCTCCGCCTGGTGCGGCAGCTGGCCCCCTGGTTCGATCAACTGCAGCTTCCGGAAGACGTCCGTCTCACGGTGGACGTGGATCCTGTCAATCTATTGTGAGGCCGCGGCCGGGGTCCGTGATGTCTGGTTGCACGACGCCGGAGAGGTCCACGCCCGCCTCGCGCAGAAACTCGACGAACACGGGAAACGGTTCCGCCCGGAATTCCCAGAGCCGGCCGCGCCATTGGAACCGCAACGCGGCCGCGTGCAAGGCTTGTGCGGGCAGGATCAGGCGCGCCCGGTCCGCCGCGGTCAACCGATCCTGCGCGAAGGCCAGATACAACAACGGATCCCCGCCGTAGAGTTTGTCTCCGACGACCGGATGTCCCAGGTGCGCCAGGTGGATTCGCAACTGGTGCTTCCGTCCAGTGCGCGGCCACAGCCGCACCAGCGCGAACGGTTGCGGGGCGGGCGGGGCCTCCTCGTCCCGGGCGGCCGGGTCGGGTTCGGTGGCGTTTTCGTCCCCCCACCAACGCGGATCGGGACGGCGCGGCACCGGCCGGACAAAACGCACCAGCACCTCATAATCCGTGCAGGCCGGTGCACCGCCCGCGACCACGCGGTCCTTGACGGCCACGGGGCTGTCCGGGTCCGGCCCCAGGGGCGCTTCGATCCGGCCGCGCGTCTCTTGCGGGTGCCCATGAACGATCGCCAGGTACTCCTTTTCGACTCTGCGGTTCTCCATCAGCTTGCCCAGCTCCGATGCGGTTTCGCGCCGTTTGGCCACCAGCACGAGGCCGCTGGTCTCCCGGTCCAGCCGGTTGACCAGGTGAGGTGCGGAGGAGGGGCCGGCCCGCAGGCGGAGTTGTTCCACCAGACTCGAGCGCCCGTCCGGTTTGGTGGGATGACAGACCAGCCCCGGCGGCTTGTTCACCACCAGCAGGTCGGCATCCTCGTACAGCACGGGCAGCACCCGGATGGTCGCTTGGCGTTCCATGGACCGTTCAGAATGGCAAAAGTACCGTGGTCTTCCAATCCCGGCCGGCGAATCCCTGCTACGGGGACGGCCAGGCCGGGCCGGGTTCCGGGCGCCCGTGCCGTGCCCGGGTGGCCTTACCGAAGGTTGGCGAAGTCCGGCAATCCGTGGTACCTAGGAAGCGGTGTTTCTTTGGTGGACCAGGAAGGTGCGTCCCCTCTCGCCGATGGCACGGTTCGGGCGTTTCGTGTTGCTCGAACCCGTGAAACGGGGCGGGATGGCGGAGATCTGGCTGGCCCGCGACGACGCGCATCATCATTACGCGCTTCGCGTCATGCACACGGAACTCGAGTCCCAGCGGGCCGCCCGGCGTCGTTTCCTTCACGGCTGCAAGGTGCTGGCCGATCTGCAGCCGCACCCGTTCATCGTCCGTTACTACGAACACGGACGCCACGCCGGCCGGCATTACCTGGCCATGGAATACGTCGAGGGCGAAAACCTGAAGGAACGGGCCGCCCGCGGAGATCCCGTGCTGGCCGAGAACGTCGCCCAGATCCTGCTCGACATGGCCGTGGCGCTCGAACACATGCACGATCGCGGCTACATGCATCTGGATTTCAAACCGGAAAACGTGCTGGTCACCCCGGGTGCCAGCATCCGGCTCGTGGACTTTGACATCGCCCAGCCGATTCCTCCTGCGCCGGTCCGGCTCGACCGGAATCCCGGCACGCCCTCCTACATGGCGCCCGAACAACTGCTGCGGCAGCCGTTGGACCAGCGTGTGGACATCTTCGCCTACGGCGTCGTTGCCTACGAACTGCTCACCCACCAGAAACCCTTCGATGGGAGCACGCCCGAGGAGATCCTGCGCGGCCAGCAGGATCCGGCCCGGCTCCGGCCGCCGCGCGAACTCAATCCGGACATCCCGCCGGCCCTGGAACGGGTTCTTTTGCGGTGTCTGCAGCCCGATCCCAACCGGCGTTACGCGGTGATGAGTCATCTGCGGCACGAGCTGGAGACGGTCCTTTACCGTTGAGCCGGTCCGTGCACGGCGCCATGCCGCCGGGCCGTGGCGGGGCGGTGCTCATAGCAAATCATCCCATCACGATGGATTGATGATTAACCTTGCGGGTGGCAGGGTGCCCCGGTATCTTGCGGCCCATGCAATCGAGTCGCATGGCGGAGGCCACCGAGCTCGAGTCCCTTCTGCGTCGGCGGATCGTGCTGCTGGACGGTGCGATGGGGACGCTGATCCAGCAGCAGGGGCTTTCGGAGGCCGACGTGCGGGCGGAGCGATTCCGGGACCACGCGGGCAAACCCCTCAAGGGCAACCACGACCTGCTGGTGCTGACACAGCCCGGGTTGATCCGTTTCCTGCACCGGCAGTATCTGGAGGCGGGCGCGGACATCATCGAAACCAACACCTTTTCGGCCACGAGCATCGGCCAGCACGAATTCTTCGGGCCGACGCCGGAGGGTCCGCGCAAGGACGAGGCGTATTTCGAGCGGGTGGTGAGCGACCCGGGGCTGGGCCGGCTGGTTGCGGATCTGAACCTGGCGGCGGCGCGGCTGGCCCGTGAGGCGGCCGACGAGGTGGCGGACCGGACCGGTTCACCGCGGTTTGTGGCGGGTGCGATCGGGCCGATGCCGGTCACCGCGAGTCTTTCGCCGGACGTGAACGATGCCGGGTTTCGCGCGGTGAACTTCGATCAGTTGCGGCGGGCCTATCGGCAGCAGATCGAGGCCCTGGTGGCGGGGGGAGTGGACGTGCTGTTGATCGAGACCATCTTTGACACCCTCAATGCCAAGGCCGCCGTGTTTGCCGCCGAGGAGGTTTTCGAGGCAGCGGGGCGGCGCCTGCCGGTGATGATCTCCGGGACCATCACCGACCGCTCGGGTCGGACACTCATCGGCCAGACGCTCGAGGCCTTTTGGATTGCGGTGGAACACGCCCGGCCGCTCACCGTGGGTCTCAACTGTGCCCTGGGCCCCCGGGAGATGCGTCCGTTTGCGGAGGAACTGGCCGGGATGGTGTCCGCCTACACGTGTTTTTATCCCAACGCCGGGTTGCCCGATCCGCTGTCGCCGACCGGGTTTCCCGAGACGCCCGAGAGTCTGGCGGTTCAACTGCAGGAATGGGCCCGGGCCGGCTGGGTGAACATCGTGGGGGGCTGCTGCGGGACCACGCCGGCGCACATCCGGCGCCTGGCGGAGGCTGTGCGGGATTGCCCGCCGCGGATCCCGCCCCAGGTGCCGCGCACGCTGCGGCTCAGCGGGCTGGAGCCGCTGAAGTTCACTCCCGAGACCAACTTCGTGAACATTGGCGAGCGCACCAATGTGGCCGGTTCCCCGAAGTTTGCCCGGCTCATTCGCGAGGGTGACTATGCGGGGGCGGTCGCCATCGCGCGGCAGCAGGTAGAGTCCGGTGCGCAGGCGCTGGACGTTTGCATGGACGAGGCCCTGCTGGACGGTGTGCAGGCCATGACGCGGTTTCTGCGGCTGATGCTCAGTGAGCCGGACGTGGCCCGGGTGCCGGTCATGGTGGATTCCTCGAACTGGAACGTGCTCGAGGCGGGTCTGCGCTGCTTGCCCGGCAAGGGCATCGTGAATTCGCTCTCGCTCAAGGAGGGCGAGGAGAGGTTCCTGGAGCTGGCCCGCCTGGTCCGCCGGTATGGTGCGGCACTGGTGGTGATGGCCTTCGACGAACGCGGCCAGGCCGACACTTTTGAGCGGAAGATCGAGGTTTGCCGCCGCAGTTACGAGCTGCTGACGCGGAAGGCCGGGTTCCCGCCCGAGGACATCATCTTCGATCCCAACGTGCTCACCGTGGGCACCGGCATCGAGGAACACGCCAACTATGCGGTGGATTTCATCCGGGCCACGCGATGGATCAAGGAAAACCTGCCCGGCGCCCGCGTCAGCGGCGGCATCAGCAATGTTTCGTTCAGCTTCCGCGGCAACCAGCGGGTCCGGGAGGCCATGCACAGTGTCTTCCTGTATCACGCCATCCGGGCCGGACTCGACATGGGCATCGTCAATGCCGGTCTGCTGGCGGTATACGAGGAGATCCCGGCCGAGCTGCGGGAACGGGTCGAGGACGTGATCCTCAATCGCCGGCCGGACGCCACCGAACGGCTCGTTCAGTATGGCGAGCAACTCAAGGGTGCCGCCCGCGGCGGCGATCAGGCCGCGTCCGGTGGTCCGCCCGAATGGCGGCGGTGGCCGGTGGAGGAGCGCCTCAAGCACGCGCTTGTTCACGGGATCGACACCTACATCGAGGCCGACACGGAGGAGGCGCGCCGGAAACTTGGTCATCCGCTGGCCGTCATCGAGGGGCCGCTGATGGCCGGGATGAACGTCGTCGGCGACCTGTTCGGCGCCGGCAAGATGTTCCTGCCCCAGGTGGTGAAGTCCGCCCGGGTCATGAAGAAGGCGGTGGCCTGTCTGACCCCCTGGCTGGAGAAGGAGAAGGCCGAGCGACTGGCCGCCGGTCAGGCGGTTCAACCCCAGGGCCGCGTTCTTCTGGCCACCGTGAAGGGCGATGTGCATGACATCGGCAAGAACATCGTCGGCGTGGTGTTGGCCTGTAACAACTACGAGGTCATTGACCTGGGGGTCATGGTTCCCTGCGAGCGCATCCTGGAGACCGCCCGGGAACGGCGCGCCGACATCATCGGTTTGAGCGGTCTGATCACGCCCTCACTGGATGAGATGGTTCATGTGGCGCGCGAGCTCGATCGCCAGGGTTTCACCCAGCCGCTGCTCATCGGGGGTGCGACGACCAGCAAGGCGCACACGGCGGTGAAGATTGCCCCGGCCTACCGGCATCCGGTCATTCATGTCCTGGACGCCAGCCGCGCCGTCCCGGTGGTCAGCCAGCTTCTGCATCCCGAACAACGCGAGCCTTTCGTCCGGCAGATTCGCGAGGAATACGAGCAGCTTCGCCGCTCGCACGAGTCCCGGCGACAACCCCTGCTGCCGCTCGAGGAGGCGCGCCGGCGCGCGCCGGGGCTGGATTACTCCGACCGGCCCCGACCTGAATTCCTGGGTCTTTGTGTGCTGCATCCGGCCGGGGGGGACGCGCCCCCGATCGCGCCGGGGATGCGGGCCGTGGCGGTTTCGCTTGCCGATCTGGTCCCTTACATTGACTGGTCGCCGTTTTTTCATGCCTGGGAACTGCGGGGGCGTTACCCGGCCATTCTGGACCATCCCCGACACGGGGCCCAGGCGCGCCAGCTTTTCGAGGATGCCCAACGGTTGCTGGAACGACTGGTCAGCGAAGGCAGACTCCAGCCACGAGGCGTTTACGGTTTCTTTGCCGCGAGGCGGGCGGGCGACGATGTGGAGGTGTACGCCGATCCGCAGGGTACGCGGCATCTGGCGCGGCTGCATTTCCTCCGGCAGCAGATGCCCAAGGACGACGGCACGCCCAACTGGTGCCTGGCCGACTTCGTTGCCTCGGCCGAGCAGCTTGGGGCGGATGAGACGGATTACATCGGCGCCTTTGCGGTGACCAGCGGGCATGGATTGGAATCGGTGGTTCGGGAGTTCAAGGCCGCCCACGACGATTACCACGCCATCATGGCCGAGGCACTGGCGGATCGGCTGGCGGAGGCCTTTGCCGAGTGGTTGCATGCCCGGGTTCGCCGGGAATGGGGCTACGGCCGTCAGGAGGATCTGAGTTTGGAAGATCTGATTGAGGAACGGTACCGGGGGATCCGGCCGGCCGCCGGTTACCCGGCCTGTCCGGATCACACGGAGAAGGCTGTGCTCTGGCGGCTGTTGCAGGCGGACACGTGGGCCGGGATCCGCCTGACCGAGTCGTACGCGATGTGGCCCGGCAGCAGCGTCAGCGGCCTGTACTTTGCCCATCCGGAGTCGCGGTACTTTGCCGTGGGCAGGATCGGCCGGGACCAGCTGGCGGATTACGCGCGGCGCAAGGGGGTGCCCGTGGAGGAGATGGCGCGCTGGCTGGCGCCGTGGTTGGCCGAGGGTTGAGCGGTTGTCGTCCGGGCCCGCGGGCGCCCTGGCGATTCAGCGTGCGCCCTGTTCCAACCGGTCGAACATGAGGTCCAGCACCCGCGCCTGGAGATAGCTGTTGTCGAGGTTCCAGCGTGTCACGTCCGGGTGTTTGGACCATTTCACCGACCCGTCCGTGAACAACACGTTGAATCCGCCCTCGCGATAGTGGGCCCAGAACGACAGTCCCTGGATGACGTCCACCGCGAACAGTTTGTGCGGTTCCATCTGGCTTTCCTTGCGGTAGCGCCGGTGGGTGTCGATGGACCCGGGACGGTTGCCCGCGTTGATCGTGCGCGGGTTGTAGAGGTAGCTGGACCGCACGTCCCCGCCCACGTCGGTTGTCAGCAGGGGCGAGTAATAGCTGCTGCTGAAGGGGCCTTCCTTGAAAGCGGGGCAGAAGAAGATGTTGCCGTCGCCGGTGTACTTCAGGGGGTACAGGTACCCGCCGTTTTGCCAGGTCCAGCCCGGGACCGGGATGTTCTGGGGCGCCCGGGCGTTGGCCGGTCCGTTGACCACGTACCGGCTGTAGTGCGATGCGCTCAGGTCGTCCTCGTTGGGGAGGCCCACCCGCCACGGCGGCAGGCGCCCGGCGAAATCCTGTACGTACATCATGGTGCCCTGGCCCAGCTGCCGGAGGTTGTTGACGCACGACATGCGCTGGGCCTTTGCCTTGGCTTTGGAGAGCGCCGGCAGGAGCATCCCCGCGAGGATCGCAATGATTGCGATCACCACCAGCAGCTCGATCAGGGTAAACCCGCGGACCCGATCCGGCACCGTGCGTGTCGTGCCGGTGCGCAGACCGTCACGTAGCAGTTTCAGTTTCGCTCTCATCTTCGTGGTCGTGCCGGCTCTGACGACTTTCAGGGTTGACCTCGCTGGAGCCTGGCGAGGGTTTCTTCCACGGCTGCCTGCTGTCCGGGTGTCAGTTGCGGGTGCCGCAACAGTTTCTGGAACTGCTCGATGGCCTCGGCACGGTTGCTCGTGCGCGCCACTCCGAGTGCCTCTTCCAAAAAGACGTGAAACGCCGCGGGTGCATCTGCGAATGCCTTTCTGAGCCGTTCCTCGTCCACAAGACTGCGGGGGCCCGGTGTTTGGGGCGGGACGGCCGCCTCGGGTCCGGCGGTTGGGGCCGTCTGCGCGGGCGCAACCGCCTCCGGTTCGACGGGTGGCGGTGCCGTGGATGGGGCGGTGTTGTCCGCCCGTCCGCAACCGGAGGCCAGAGCTGCGATCAGCGCCGCAGTGACCGCCGCCAGGCATTCGGCTCCCTGCCCGGTGCGGGTCCGTGCCCGGCCGGGTTTCGGACTTGCCGGGCATGAGGCGCTGGAATGGATGGTATGGATCTTCATGCCACTGCCAATGTACGGCGCTGGTGGGACGCTTGCCATGGCCAATTCTGGCCCCCTGGTCCGGGGGCTCATTGCGGCGGATGGGACCGGAAATGTGCCCTTTGCCGGTGTGGCTGGCAGGGTGGGTTGTTGCGGCGGGCGGGCCTTCCGGCGCCCGGATCGGGTTTTGTCATGCAAGCGGTGGTGCGGGCGCGAAAAGGCGTGGGACTTGCGGGAGCGGCCCGGGAGAACGTGATCTGGCGGCACAGGTTCTCCCGGGCCGGTTTCAAAGGCGGCATCCATCCGCCCGGCCGGCGGTCCTTCGGGCCTTGTCAGGGGGACGGAGGCGGGGCTTTCGGATGGAGCGTGCTTCGGGAGGCGCCGTGGGATCAGGTGCCCAGGAGGTGTTCGATGACCATCTGATCGAGTGCGGCGTAGTTGCGTTCCCGGATGAGGGCGCGGGCCCTGGCTTCGTCGAAAGTCCGGGCCTTTTCGACCAGCAGGAGGAATGTGCGCCGGCTGTTTTCGAGGTGGGCCAGCCAGTGTTCCTCGCGGGTGGGGCGGAAGGGATGGACGTCGAAGCAAACAAATTCGCCTTTGCGACCGTAGCGGTTTCGTTCAAGGGCGCGGACCTGGTTGAAGGCGAGCCGGAGGTTGGCGCTGCCGAAGGGTTTGTCCTGGTCGAACTTGAGTCCGTTTTGGTCGTTGAGGTGGAGGGACCAGAGTTTGCCGAACGCGCAGGCGAAGTCGATTTCGTCGGCGGGGTCGAGTCCGGCCAGAATGGCGTGGGCGGTCTCCATGACGCAACCGACGCGCTCGGGGTCGTCGGTGAGATGGGCCAGGGCGATGGCGTGACCGATGGTGGGGATGTAGGCCTGGTCCATGGGCTCGTTTGGTTTGGGTTCGATGGCGATGCGGATTTTGGGGTCGTGCGCGAGCATGCGGTTGAGGGCCTGGACGAGGTGGTCCACACATCGCCGCGCGTCTTTGGATTCGCGCAGGTAGGTGCCTTCGCGGGCGAGCCAGAGGACGACCAGGTCGGTGCCCAGTTCCCGGGCCAGGTCGATGCAGCGGAGGGAACGCTCGATGGCGTAGGCGCGGCATTTGGGGTCGTTGCTGGTGAAGGCCCCGTCCACGGTGCGGGGATCAAACCAGAGCCGGGGTGCGACCATTTCGGCGGCGATGCCGGCGTCGGCGAGTTTGCGGCGCAAGTCGCGTGCTTCTCTGCGGATTTGGGCGCCGGACTTGGTGTCGAGGTCCGGCACGGCATCGTCGTCGTGAAACATCATGGCGTCGAAGCCGAGGCGTTTGAGTGCGTCGAGTTTCCAGTCGAATGGTTTGGGGGACCGGACCGGCGGCCCGTAGGGATCCTGACCTTCGCTGATGTTCCAAGGACCGAAGCAGAAGCGGTAGGTGTGCTCTTTCATAAGATTGGTTGAGGTTGTTTATGGTTCGCGGCGAGGATAGGGGCGGCGGAACGGGAGGGAAACGAAAAACGCGGTTGTGGCCTTTGACAGGGTGGTGGTGCCGGCGTGTGCGGGGCAGGGTGCGGACGTGCTCCGGGCAGGCGGGGGCGGGGGCGATGCGACCGCGGGGCGTGGAGAGTTCAGTGGCCGGAAATGCCCTTCAGATAGGCGAAGATGAGCTCGGGCAGGTCGCGGCTGTAACCGCCTTCGAGCAGGGTCAGGGTGGGACGGTTCAGGCTGCGAATCTGGGCGCCGAGCCAGTGGAAATCTTCGACTTCGAGCATCTGGCGTGCGAGAGGGTCGCGCACGTAGGCGTCGAACCCGGCCGAGACGATCAGCAGGTCGGGATTGAACTTTTCAATGTCTGCCAAAGCGTGATGGAGGTGGGTGCGGTATTCGGGCGCCGGCGTGGAGGGCGGGACGGGGTAATTGCGGCAGTTGGAGCCGCGATGGTCGGTGCCGGTGCCCGGGTAGCAGGGGTGTTGGTGGACGGAGACGTACAGCGTGCCGGGCTGGTCGAGAAGGATGTCTTCCGTGCCGTTGCCGTGGTGGACGTCGAAATCGAAGACGGCGACCCGTTCGACTCCTGCGGTGCGGGCGGCCAGGGCGGCGATGGCGGCATTGTTCAAGTAACAAAAGCCCATGGCGCGGTCGCGGGTGGCGTGGTGTCCCGGGGGGCGCATGAGGCTGAAGACGGGCTGGCCGGCCAGGGCGAGCCGCATGGCGGTGAGGGCGGCGGCCGCGGAGCGGCGGGCGTGGAGGTGGATGTCCGGCAGCCAGGCGGTGTCCATGTCGAAATCGCGTGGTTCTTCCAGCCGCCGGAGGTGGGCGGGTGTGTGGGCGCGGAGCAACTCTTCCTCCGAGACCTCGCCCGGGCTGGACCATTGAAGGGGCAGCTCCGTTTGGGTGCGCAACCGCTCCAAGGTGGCCTGCACGCGCTGGGGCCGTTCAGGATGCCCGGGCGCGTGGTAGCCGGTACAACGTTCATCCGTGATGATCGTCATCGGGCCGTCATTTAAGCAGAGTCGGGCCCTCTGACGCATGCCTTTTGTGCGGGGCGGGATCGTGCTCGGGATGTTTTGCGGTTGCGCCGGCGGTGGAGGTCCAGTGGTGAAGGATCTTGGTGGTGAGCCGCGAGAGGGGGCGATTTTGGAGCTGGCGGGGTGTGAGCCAGTGTCCCGGTGGCCAGGGCCGCTTGAGCCGTGCGGCACGGATTTCCACGTGGTACCGGAAGCGGGTGATGTGGTGGACGATGGTGGGAGGGCCTTGTGTGGGGGACGGCTCGAACTCGAACCAGGATTCGGGGTCGGTTGGGAAATGGCCGGAGGGCGGGCGGTCCGAGGGGAGTTCGAACACGGGCAGTTCCCAGTAGCCGCGGTTGACGCCCGTGCTGCGCTGGTGGAGGAGCCAGTGTCCGTGGGACCGGACGAGGCAGGCGACCAGCCGCCGGGGTTCGGCCGGACTGCGGCGGGTGGCCCGCCCGGGATCGGCGCCGCCTTGTCGGGCGTGGAGGCAGCGGCTGCGCAGCGGGCAATCGGTGCAGCGCGGGTTGTGGGGCAGACAGATCGTGGCGCCGAGTTCCATGAGGGCCTGGTTGAGGGCCGAACAAGGCGGGCAGAGGGGCGCGGTGCCCGGGCGACCGGGTTCGGCCAGGGGGAGGAGTGCAACGGGCATGCATCGGGCGGCGATTTGGACGAGGCGCGTGGCGAGTGCCCAGGAGTCGGCGGATCGGGCGGTGAGGGGGCGGCCGCGGAACCGACTGAGCACACGGGCCACGTTGCCGTCCACGACCGGGGTGGGGAGGTTGAAGGCGGCGCTGGCGATGGCGCCCGCGGTGTAGGGTCCGATTCCGGGCAGTTTGAGGATCTCGTCGTAGGTGTGGGGGAACCGGCCCGCATGCTGCTCGAGGATGAGCCGGGCGGCGCTGCGGAGGTGGTCGAGACGGCGGTAATAGCCGAGCCCTTCCCAGAGTTTGCGCAGCCGGCGAGGGTGGGCTCGTGCGAGGGAGGGGAGGTCGGGCAGCTCGCGCATCCAACGTTCCCAGTAGGATTGGACGGTGGACACGCGGGTTTGTTGGAGCATGACCTCGGCGATCCAGATGGCGTAGGGATCGCGGGTGCGGCGCCAGGGCAGGTTGCGGGCGTTGTGGCCGAACCAACGCAGGAGGACGCGCACGAGAGCGCGCAATTCCGCAGGGTGCCGGGCATGGGCCGGTTCGGTCATGGCTTGCGGCAGGGTACGCGCGCCGGCTAGGTTGCGCCAGCGTGGGAGCGCCGCTGCACAGTTACACGGTGGAGTTGACGGAGGACCAGGTCCGGGCGTTGGAGGCGTATTGCCGGGAGCACGGGTTCGAGTTTCGGGAGGTGCCGCACGCGCGGTTCGGGGCATTTGGTCGGGACGTGAACGTGGTGTGTTACCGGAGCGGCAAGGCGGTGGTGCAGGGGCGGGGGACACGCGAGTTCGTCCAGTACGTGCTCGAGCCGCAGATCCTGAAGGAGGCGCGGCTTGGGTACGAGCTGGAGCTGCAACCGGAGTTGAAGCTGCCCCGGGTGGGGATTGACGAGTCGGGCAAGGGCGACCTTTTCGGTCCGTTGTGTGTGGCGGCGGTGTATGTCAACGAGTCGGTGGTGCGCGCGTGGCGGGAGGGCGGGATTCGGGACAGTAAACGGGTGGGCAGCGAGGCGGCGGTGCGGGAACTGGCCCGGCAGATCCGGTCCACGCCCGGTTGCGCGTGGGATGTGGTGGTGATCGGGAACGCGGCCTACAACCGGTGTTGGCGGGAGATGGGGAACGTGAACCGGCTGCTGGCCTGGGGGCATGCGCGTGCGCTGGAGAATCTGCTGGCACGCGGGGATCGGCTGGAGCCTTTTCCGGTGCGGGTCATCAGCGACCAGTTTGCGTCCGATCCGCGCCTGCTGGATCGGGCGCGGATGCGGCGGGGGCGATCGCTGGAATTGGTGCAGCGGCATCGGGCGGAGTCGGATCCGGCCGTGGCGGCGGCGTCGTTGTTGGCGCGGGAGGCGTTTTTGGATCGGCTGGGTCGGATGAGCCGGCGCTGGGGGGTGCACCTGCCGCGGGGAGCCGGTCCGGAGGCGCGCACGGCTTTACGTGAGCTGGTGCAGAGGCACGGGCCGCAGGTTTGCGGGGAGGTGGCGAAACTGCATTTTCGAACGGTGGGGGAGGTGTTGTCGGAGCTGGGTCATGCGGTGCCGGAGACGGGCGGGGCGGCGGAAAGCGGGGCCCGCCGGGAGGCGCGGGAGGAGGCGGGGGAGGAACCGGATCTTTTTGGGCGTGCGGGCGGGGATGGAGGCGGCTAAAAGACGGGCCGTGGCATCGGGTCATCTGCGGTTGAAGGATCAACCGCCGGCGGAGCGGCCGCGGGAACGGCTGGTGCAGCGCGGTCCGGAGGCGCTGACGACGGCGGAGCTGTTGGCGATTCTGCTGCGTACCGGTCACCGGGGGGCGAATGCGGTGGAGGTTGGGCACGAATTGCTGCGGCGGTTCGGGTCGCTCCACGGCCTGGCCCAGGCCAAACTGGAGGAGTTGCAGGAGGTCAAGGGGGTGGGGCGCGACAAGGCGGTGACGTTGGTGGGGGCGTTTGCGCTGGCGCGGAGGCTGGTGGAAGAACGCGTGGAGGAGAGCGAACCGCTGAATCATCCGGAGGCGGTGGCACGGCTGGTGCGGGAACAGGCGCGGTTGTGCACGGTGGAGACGTTTTGGGTGGCGTTGTTGAACACGCGACATCGGCTGATCAAGCTGGAACGGATCTCGCAGGGGACCTTGGACACGATTCTGGTACATCCGCGTGAGGTGTTCCGGCCGGCGGTGGCGGCCAAGGCGGCGGCGGTGGTCCTGATTCACAATCATCCGAGCGGGGACCCGACGCCCTCGGAGGCGGACGTGCGGGTGACGCGGGACCTGGTGCGGGCGGGGCAGGTGCTGCGGATCGAGGTGTTGGACCATGTGATCGTGGGGCGGGCCACGGCGGGCCGGTCGCGGGACTACATTTCCTTGCGGGAGTTGGGTGTGATGCATGTGTGAGAGGAAACGGAAGCCGGGGAAAACGAGATCGGCTGCGGGTGAGGAACTGTTCGAGATCCGCGTGAGCTGTCCGCGGGCCTGGGCGGAGGCGGTTGCGGAGGGCGTGTTTGAAGTGTGGGAGGTGCCGCCGGTGATCGAGTATCGGCCGGGCGAAGCACGCGCACGGGTGGTGGCGTTTCTGGAGGAAAGGCCGGGGCCCTCGGTGTGGCGCATGCAGCGGGCCCGGCTGCGGCGGGTGCTGCGGGCTGCGGGGGTGAGCGACCCGGGTGGACAGCGTCTGGTGGTGCGGGGCCGGATGTTGCCGCGGGAGGATTGGGCGGAGAGTTGGAAAGTCCATTTCGGCGTGCTGGAACTGGGACCGCTGGTGATTCGACCGAGTTGGTGCCGGCCGGTGCTGAAGCAGGGGCAGGTGGAGGTGGTGCTGGATCCCGGGTTGAGCTTCGGTACGGGACATCATCCGACCACGCGGTTCTGTCTGGAGGAGCTGGTCCGGCTCCGGAACGTGGGCCGGGCCCAGAGCTTCCTGGACGCCGGTACGGGGTCGGGGATCCTGGCGGTGGCGGCGGTGAAACTGGGTTACGCTCCCGTCGAGGCGCTTGATTACGACGAGACCGCGGTGGAGACGGCGCGCCGGAACGCAAGGGTGAACGGTGTGGAGGGCTGCCTGCGCCTGGATCGGGCGGATTTGTTGGGGCTGCCGGTGCGGGGGCGGCGGTTTGACGTGATGGCGGCGAACGTGACGGCGCCGGTGTTGCTGGCCGCAGGCGAGCGATTGTGTGCGCGGCTGGCGCCGGGTGGTTTCCTGGTGGTGGCGGGCATACTGGCCCGTGAATTCGACGCGGTTCGGACCGCCTATGAAGCCTCGGGCCTGGCGCTGGTGCGGAGCCGGCGGGAGGGCCGGTGGCGTTCCGGCACGTTCGTGCGGCCGGGCTGACGGGTGCCGGTTCGGACCCGGGCGGGCAGCCTTTCAGGAGCCGGCCTTGAGCTGCGCGGCCACGGATTCTCCGAGTGCGACCGGATCCTGGACGGGGCCGGTGGCCTCGGCGCGCCGGACACCGTCAAGAAACGAGATGGCACGGAGGCGGAGCTGGCTGCCGACGACCTCGGCGTAGGCTGCGACGGGACTCTGGCAACCGCCGCCCATGGCGCGGAGAAAGGCCCGTTCGGCCGTGACAGCCTGGCAGGTGTTGTAGTGGTTGAGGCGCGCGCAGATGGCCCGGAGCCGGTCGTCATCGGCCCGGATCTCGATGCCCACGGCGCCCTGGCCGACGCACGGCAGCATGGCCTCCAGGGGCAGGACGGTCGCCAGCAGCCCCTCCGGTACGGCGTCGCCTTCCAGCCGGCCCTCGGGAGTGATGCGGAAGTTCAGGCGGGAAAGGCCGGCAAGGGCGAGGATGGTGGCGTCGAAGGCGTCGCGGGTGGCAAGTTTCTCCAGCCGTGTGGGGACGTTTCCCCGCAGTTCGGCGAAGCGGAGGTCGGGTCGGAGCGCCCGGATCTGGGCCTGGCGGCGCGTGCTGCTGGTGGCCACGACGGTGCCGGGTGGCAGATCGGCCAGTGTGATGCGAGGGGGGAAGCCGCGGAGCTGCGACTGCCCCGGTACCCATTCGGGCCCGGACGCGTGGGCGAGGGCGGCGAAATGCCCGGCGTCGCGGTAGATGAGGACGTCCCGGACGTCGGCCCGGCGGGTGACGGCACCGAGTTGGAGGCCGGCGGGCAGCTCGGTGGGGAGATCTTTCAGGCTGTGGACGGCCATGTCGGCGCGGCCCTTGAGCAGGGCCACCTCGAGTTCCTTGGTGAACAGCCCCTTGGGAAGGGAGCGACCGGACTGGGCGAGGGAGGCGGTTTGGAGTTTGTCGCCCGTGGTTTTGATGATTTTGAGTTCGAAGCGGAGTTTGGGGAAGGTCTGGCGGCACTGGTTGAGGACGGCGTGTGCCTGGGCGAGTGCCAGGGCGCTGCCGCGGGTGGCGACGATGATGGGGCGGGAGGGATCGGGCATGGGCATCAGGCGTGGGAGGGGGCCGGATCGCCCGGTGGGGCGGGCCGTTGCGGCGGTTGAAGGAAGGCCCGGACCTTCTCCCGGATGAGAGATTCGCAACGGGCGACCTCGGCCTGGCGCTGGCGGACGTAATCGTCGGCGATGGCCTGAAGATCGTCCACGTTGTAGAGGTAGACGTCGTCGAGTTCGTTGACGGAGGTGTCGATGTCACGGGGCACGGCGATGTCAATGAGGAGGAGGGGGCGCCGGCTCCGGTGGCGCATCCATCGTTCCAGGCGGGCGCGGTCCAGCAGGGGCGTGGGCGAGGCGGTGCTGCTGATGACGATGTCGATCTGGGCGAAGGCGGTGGGCCACTCTTCGAAGCGGATGGCCTGGCCCCCGAGGGAGGCGGCAAGGGCCTCGGCCCGTTCGTGGGTGCGGTTGGTGACCCAGAGCCGGCCCGCGCCGCGGGAGACGAGTGCGCGAGCGACCTTTTCGCTCGTGTCACCGGCGCCGATGACCAGCACGGTGCACGGGCGGAGCGAGCTGAAGAGGCGCTCGGCCAGTTCGACGGCCACGTTGGCCACGGAGGTGCTGCCGCGTTGGATGAGGGTCTCCGTGCGCACCTGTTTGGCGACGTGAAAGGCCTTCTGGAACGCCTTGTTGAGTCGCGGCCCGGTGAAGCCCCTGCGGCGGGCCAGTTCGTAGGCGTCTTTCAGCTGGCCGAGGATCTCGGTTTCTCCGAGGACCATGGAATCGAGGCCGCAGGCGACCCGGAAGAGGTGCTCCACACTGCGGGGTTCGGTGAAGCGGTAGAGGTGGTCGGTGAGGGGGTCGCGATAGTCATGGCACCGGCCCAGGAACTCTTCGAGGTCCTGGAAGGCCAGGTCGGCCGGCAGCCGGGTGGCCACGTAGATCTCCACGCGGTTGCAGGTGCTGAGGATGACGGCTTCTTCGGCGATGTGCGCTTCGCGGAGAGTTTGCAGGGCGGCGGGGATGCGTGGCTCGGCGAAAGCCACACGCTCACGCACGGCCACGGGTGCGGTCCGGTGGCTCAATCCCATGACGAGGATCTGGCTCGTTCCTCCTTGCAGATGGACCGGCTCGTTCATGGGTGGTGCAGGGGCGACAGGAGGTTGGTCCACCAGAAGGTCAGGAGCACGAAGGCGAACACGCCCACGAGTCCCCAGGCGAACCGCCGGGAGGAGAGCCCGCGCCAGTGCCAGACCAGCAGGGTGGCGTACCCGATCCAGAGGAGGGCCGACCAGACGACCTTGGGATCTCCGGCGAAGTACGTGCCCGGCGGCGGGGTGAGCCGGCTGCCGAGCGCCAGGGACAGCCCGAGCAAAAGCCAGCCGGTTTGGGCCAGCCGCCGCGCCACCCGTTCGAGGCGTTCGATGGGGGGCAGAAGGGCCATGACAGCGCGGAGCTTGCGAAGTTTGAGGTCGTGTGCCTGGACGAGGTAGAGCCCGGCGGCCACGGCGCCGAGGCCGAACGCGCCGTAGGCGAGCAGGGCCGTGGCGGCGTGAAGGCTTTCCAGGACCCGGTCGGTCTGGACGATGGGCCCGGAGGGTGTGTCGAGCGCCGGCATCAATGCGAACACACCGAGGGCCAGTTGCAGCGGGGCGACCAGCACGCCCAGAAAACGCATGCGCGGCCACAGGCCGAAGACGAGGTAGGCCACCATGAGGCTCCAACCGACGAAAGCCGTGGCTTCGAAGAGATTGCGGACCGGGCAGTGCTGGAGGCTCATGCCCCGCCGGAGCAGCGCCCAGGTATGGAAGAGGAATCCCACCGCCAGGATCGTGTAGTTGATCCAGTCATGTCGCCGGAATCCCCGCCGCCACAAAAAGACGGACCACAACGTGGCCGCGCCGTATGCGAGCACGGCCAGCAGGAACCAGTGTCGGTCGGTCCAGGGGTTCACGTGCGGTCGGTGCCGTGGATCAGATCCGTTTTTCGTCGGCGTCGATGTAGTCCACGAATGTGCGGATGTCGTCCCGATGGGCCAGGCCGGATTGTTCCTTGCGCCAGCGGAGTCGGGCCTGGCCTTCGGCGTCATCGGGCCTGGGATAGCTGAGCATCTCTTCTCTGTGAGCGGCCTTGACCTCCGGGGGAACTTTGACGTTCTGGCGGACCCAGTCGCAGACCTGTCCGTCAATGATGGTGTTGCGGACGACCTCCACCATCTGTTCGTGGGTGAGCCCCGCGTATTTGAGCCAGAGGCCGTCGAATCCCTTGCCGAGGTTGGGCAGGTAGTCCGGATGCAACCGCCCGGCCAGGAAGAGCCGGATCTTGTCAATGTATCGCGGCAGGTGCATCCACCCGTCCATCATCTCCCGGGGACTGCGCGGATAGATGATTTCTCTCATGGGTTTCATCATCTGGCGCAGGGGCCGGCGGTGTCAACCGCGGGTCTGTGAAGGAGGCGATGTGCGGTCGGGGGGGCCGCGTCTCCGACCTGCGCGCGGTGGAAAGGGCTTTTTGCAGTTGGCGGGATTCGTACACTGGGCCGCGCAGAGCGGTTTGGGATGTCGAACATGGATTACAATGCACGTGTGGCGTGGCGGCAGGAGGTGGCGCCGGGCCTGATCATCCTGCGGGTGGTGCCGGAGGGTTGGGCGTTGCCGCCGTTCGAGCCGGGTCAGTTTGCGGTGTTGGGTTTGCCCGGGTCGGCGCCGCGGGTGCCGGACGCGGAACCGGAGAACCCGCCGGCCCCACCGCACCAATGGATCCGGCGGGCCTATTCGATCGCCTCTTCGTCGCGGCAGAACGAGTACCTGGAGTTTTATCTGGCGCTGGTGCGGTCGGGGGCGTTGACGCCACGGCTGTTCCGGTTGCACGTGGGGGACCGGTTGTGGCTGGGGCCGAAGTTCAGCGGGATGTTCACGTTGCGGCATGTGCCGGCAGACGCGCATCTGGTGCTGGTGGCCACGGGCACGGGGCTGGCCCCCTACATGAGCATGTTGCGCACGCACCTGGCCGAGAACTCGCAGCGGCGCACGGCGGTGATCCACGGGGCGCGGTATCCTTCGGACCTGGGATACCGGAATGAGCTGGAGGACCTGGCACGGCGGCACCCGCATTTGCTGTACCTGCCGGTGGTGTCGCGGCCGCAAGGGGCCGTGCCGCCGTGGAGCGGCCTGGTGGGGCATGTGCAGGATGTGTGGCGGTCCGGGCTGATTGCCGAGGGATGGGGTTTTGCCCCCTCGCCGCATCACACGCACGTGTTCCTCTGCGGCAATCCCGCCATGATCGAGGAGATGGTGAAACTGTTGGCGGGCGAGGGATACCGGGAACACCGGAAGGACGCGCCCGGGCAGGTGCATTGGGAGCGCTACTGGTAGGGGCGCGGGGTCGGCGGGGTTGGGGACGTTCGGTCTGCGGAGGCTTGTTCGCTGCGGCAGCGGTTCCAGACGGCCAGAAAGGCCCGGAGTCGCCCGGGATCGGTGCTGCCGAGAAAATCGCCACCGGTGCGGAAGGCGGAGCCGACGATGAAACCGTCGGCTTCCTTGAAGTAGCGGGGCAGGTTGCGGGGCGTGATCCCGGAGCCGATCCAGACGGGCACGTGCGCGTGGCGCCGGACGCGGCGCAGTTCCCGCAGCGCCGGTGCCTCGCCGGTACGGGGGCCGGTGACGATCACGCCGTCCACGAGGAAGAACTCGGCCTGCTTGAGTTCGTCCACGATGTCGAGGTCGGCGGTGAGCGCGTGGGCGCAATGTTTCTTTTTGAGGTCGGCAAGGATGCGGATGTGCCCGGCGTTGCGGTTGCGGCGGAGGCGGAGGAGTGGCCCGGCACAGCCCTGGATGAGGCCGGCGCCGCCGACGTGGGCGAAGACGTAACCTTCCACCCGGACGAAGTCGAGGTCGGTTTCGGCTGCGATTTCCAACGCCGTTTCGTTGGCGGCTTCGAGCAGCTGGATGCCGATGGGGCCGGGGAAGAGGCTGCGCAACTCGCGGGCGATCCGGGTGACCAGTCGGACGGCGGCCGCTGGCAGGGGCGGCCGGGTGTAGGGCGGGTCGTAACTGTTTTCGATGAGGAGTGCGTCCACTCCTGCCCCGGCGTAGAGGCGGGCGTCTGCCAGGGCGCGTTCGAGTATGGCGCGGTGGGAACCGGCGTGGAGGGGTGAGCCGGGAAGGGGCTGAAGGGCGATGACGGCGACGAGCGGGCGCGGCGGCAGTGGCCGTTTGGCCGGTGCGGCGATGGAGGGGCGCCCGGTGCCGGGGAACGGCCTGTCCTGGTGCGGGTTCAAAGTGCGGCGGAGGCGCGTGACGGGGGGTCCCCCTTGAGGAGGGACACGGCGTAGTCGCGGTTCATGCGGGCGATGAACTCGAGACTGATGCCCTTGGGACAGACGGCCTCGCAGGAGCCGGTGACCGTGCAGGCGCCGAAACCCTCGCGGTCCATTTGTTCGATCATGGCGCGGGCGCGGCGCCAGCGTTCGGGCTGGCCCTGGGGCAGGAGCCCCAGGTGAGAGATCTTGGCGGCCACGAATAGCATGGCGCTGGCATTCTTGCAGGCGGCCACGCAGGCGCCGCACCCGATGCACTGGGCGGCGTCCATGGCGCGTTCGGCGGTTTCCTTGGGGACGAGGATGCTGTTGGCCTCGGGCGCACTGCCGGTGCGGACGCTGATGAAGCCGCCGGCCCACATGATGCGGTCGAACGCGCTCCGGTCCACGATGAGGTCCTTGATGACGGGAAAGGCGCGGGCGCGGAACGGCTCGATGACGATGGTGTCGCCGTCCTTGAAACTGCGCATGTAGGTCTGGCAGGTGGTCACGCCGCGGTGGGGGCCGTGGGGTTTGCCGTTGATGACAAGGGAGCAGGTGCCGCAGATGCCCTCCCGGCAGTCGTGGTCGAAGGCGATGGGTTCCTCGCCACGCCGGATGAGGTCTTCATTGACCACGTCCAGCATTTCGAGGAACGACATGTTGGGATTGAGCTCCGGGGTCACGTAGGTGACGAACCGTCCCGGGCTGTGAGCGTCCTTTTGGCGCCAGACTTTGAGGGTGACTTTCATGGCTGCTGTGCGGGAAACGGTTGCCGGTTGCCGGTCGTGCGAAGTCCTATTTGTAGCTGCGGGTGGTCATGCGGACTTCTTCGTACACGAGCGGTTCCTTGTTGAGGATGGGAGGCCGGTCCGGGCCGGCGTATTCCCAGGCGGCGACGTAGGCGAAGTGTTCGTCGTCGCGTTTGGCCTCGCCGTCGGGCAGTTGATGTTCCTCACGGAAATGGCCGCCGCAGCTTTCCTCGCGGTGAAGGGCGTCCAGGCACATGAGCTCGGCCAGCTCGAGGAAATCGGCGACGCGGTTGGCCTTTTCGAGCGCCTGATTGAGGGTGGTGGCCTCGCCGGGGACGTTGACGTCGTGCCAGAACTGCTCGCGCAGTTCGGGGATGCGCCGCAGGGCGAACTCCAGTCCGGCCTTGTTGCGGGCCATACCACAGTGGTCCCAGAGGAGCCGGCCGAGTTCGCGGTGGAACTCGGTGGGGGTGCGTTTGCCACGGCATTCGAGGAGGCGTTTGAGCCGGGCGGTGACATCCTGCTCCGCCTCGGCGAAGGCCGGGTGGTCGGTGGACGGGCGTTGGGCCGGGTTGACCGTTGCCAGGTAGTTTCCGATGGTCAGCGGGAGGATGAAGAAGCCGTCGGCCAGTCCCTGCATGAGTGCGCTGGCACCGAGGCGGTTGGCGCCGTGATCGGAGAAGTTGGCTTCGCCGATGACGAACAGGCCGGGCAGGTTGCTCATGAGGTTGTAGTCCACCCAGAGGCCGCCCATGGTGTAGTGGACGGCGGGGTAGATGCGCATGGGGACCTGGTAGGCGTCCTCGCCGGTGATCTCGCGGTACATGTCGAAAAGGTTTCCATAGCGTTCGCGGACCTTTTCGATACCGAGACGTTTGATGGCGTCGGAGAAATCGAGGTAAACGCCGCGGCCGCCGGGGCCGACGCCGCGACCTTCGTCGCAGACCTTTTTGGCGGCGCGACTGGCGATGTCGCGGGGGCAGAGGTTGCCGTAGGCCGGGTACATGCGTTCGAGGTAGTAATCGCGGTCGCTTTCCGGGATGTCGTTGGGATGTTTCTGGCAGTCCTCCCGCCGTTTGGGCACCCAGATGCGGCCGTCGTTGCGGAGCGATTCGCTCATGAGGGTGAGCTTGGACTGGTACTCTCCGCTGACGGGGATGCAGGTGGGGTGAATCTGGGTGAAACAGGGGTTGGCGAAGCAGGCGCCGCGTTTGTAGGCGCGCCAGATGGCGGTGGCGTTGGAGTTGAGGGCGTTGGTGGAGAGGTAGAAGACGTTGCCGTAGCCGCCCGTGGCCAGGACGACGGCGTCGGCGTTGTGCCGGGTGATCCGGCCGGTGCGGAGGTCCCGGGCGATGATGCCCTTGGCGTGGCCGTCCACCACGACCAGGTCGAGCATCTCGGTGTGGGTGTGGGACTTGACCTGGCCGGAGGCGATCATGCGGCAGAGGGCGGAGTAGGCGCCCAGCAGGAGTTGCTGGCCGGTTTGACCGCGCGCGTAGAAGGTGCGCGAGACCTGTGCCCCGCCGAACGATCGGTTGTCGAGCAGACCGCCGTATTCCCGGGCAAAGGGCACGCCCAAGGCCACGCAGTGGTCAATGATCTGCACCGACACCTCGGCCAGGCGGTACACGTTGGCCTCGCGGGCGCGGAAGTCGCCGCCCTTGATGGTGTCGTAGAACAGGCGCCAGACGGAGTCCCCGTCGTTTTGATAGTTCTTGGCGGCGTTGATGCCGCCCTGGGCGGCCACGGAATGGGCGCGCCGCGGGGTGTCGTGATAGACGAAGTTGTGCACCTCGTAACCCAGTTCGGCCAGGGCCGCCGAGGCGGAGGCACCGGCCAGACCCGCGCCCACGACGATGATCCGGTATTTTCGCTTGTTGGCGGGGCTGATCAGACGCGACTCGTTGCGGTGTCGCGTCCATTTCTGGGCCAGGGGCCCGGAGGGGATGTGAGCGTTGAGCGTGGCCATGGCTGCAAGAAGGGTCAGCGGTGATCAGCGGTGGAGTGTGCGGGGGAGCCGGGTGCATCGCCGGCGGCGATGCGTTCGATGGTCTGATGCAGGTATTCCCGGCCATGTCCGGCCAGCACGGCCACCGGGATGGAACTGTATCCGAGGAAGATGACCAGGGCCACCACACGGGCGGCGCGGTCCAGACAGGGGCCGTACACGGCGTTTTTGAGGCCGAGCGACTGGAACATGGCACCCAACCCGTGGCTGAGATGCCAGCAAAGGGCGCCGACGCCCACGATGTACGCCAGGGAGACGTACCAAACGCTGAAGCCGGCGACCATCATGGCGTAGACGTCGTGCCGGGCCTTGAGCTGGCTGAGCGGGACACGGGCCCCGCTGAGGCCGTCCACCACCACCGTGTAGTGCAACAGGTGGTAGACGATGAAGGCCGCCAGCGCCACCCCGCTGACCATCATGGTGCGGGAGGCGGGACTGGCCCCGTAGGGGGCGGGCCGGCCCCAGTACCCCACGGGCCGGGCGGCGCGGTTCTCCAGCGTGAGGGTCACAGCCGCCCAGACATGGATGCCCACAAACACCAACAGGCCGATGCGGGCCGGCCAGATCAGCTCCGGATGCGACTGCAGGTATTTCGCGTAGTTGTTGATGGCCTCGGGGGGAAGAAAGATCTGCAGGTTCCCCAGCAGGTGGGCCACGACAAAAAGGAACAGCAGCCCTCCGCTGGCGGCCATGAGGAACTTGCGTCCCACCGAAGACGTAAAGAAACACGCCAGAGTTTTCATGCCCTTGCCTGACACCCGAGGTACCCAGGCCCTTTGGCCTGACGACGCGCAAGTTAGGGAGAGGCCGGATGGCCGTCAAACTTTGTTATCTCCAGAGTTTTATTCAATCTACTAATGTTCAGCCGGGTGCCGGGGGCGGGCCCGCGGCGGAAGCGGATGGCCAGGGATCGGGCGGGCCAAAGGCGGCGACCGGAAAGGGGACGGGCCGGGTCGTTGACGTCGTTGGCGGGCCGGCCCAAACTGGTTGCGGTGCCTATGCAAAGCGTTCTGCCATCCGAGTTCAAGAAGGGGATGGTGCTCCTGTTGGATGGGGCGCCGCATGTGATCGAGGAGCTGCACGTCACCGGGACCGCACAGACGAAGCACAAGATCCATGCGCGATTGCGACATCTGCGGTCGGGCCGATTCCTGGAGCGGACCTTCACGGACACGGAGCGCGTGCCGGTGGCGGAGGTGCAGCATCGGACAGTGCAGTACAGCTATGCGCAGGGGGAGGAGTACGTGTTTCTGGATGCGGAGACGTTCGAGGAACTGGTGTTGACGGCGGAGCAGGTGGGGGATCGGAAGGTGTTTTTGAAGGAGAACGAGGAGTACAAGGCGCTGTTTTTGGACGGGAAGCTGCTGGACATTGTCCTGCCGCCGCAGGTGACGCTGAGCATCTCGGAGACGGCTCCGCCGATCCGGGGCGGTTCGGACGCGACGTGGAAGCCGGCGGTGTTGGAGACGGGTTTGGAGATCATGGTGCCGCTCTTCCTGGACAAGGGCGAGCGGGTGCGGGTGGACACGGCGACGCGGAAGTACGTGGGGAAGGAGAGCGACAAAGGGGACAAGAAGTGACGATGGCCCGCCGCCGGGTGGCCGGTCGGAACGGACCGGCGGAGCAAGAAGCCGGTGGGGTGTCTGCGGGGGTTCGGCGGGGCCAAAGGCCGGTGGCAACCTGGTGTGGCGGACCGGAGGGTGGCGCCGGGGAACCTGGAGCAGGATCGGTTGTTTCAGCCGGGCGGGGGGCCGGAGTCAGCCGGGACGTAGCAGTCGAGGATGAAGTCGCGGATGAGCCGCAGTTCGGTTTCTCCGGCGATGGTGTGGGTTTTTTCGAGTTCGACCCAGGTGATGGGTATGCCAGCTTGTTGGAGTTGGTGGATCTGCCTGCGGGTGACCTCGATGGGGAGGATGTCGTCGTAACGGCCGTGGGTGGCGAGGATGCGTTGCTGGCGGGCGACCGGGGACTGTTCGCGGATCAGGGTGTCAGGATCACAGACGGCGCCGCTGATGCAGAGCACGCCGGCCAGGCGGCGCGGGTAGCGGACGGCGATCTCGATGGCCATGAGGCCGCCTTGCGAGAAGCCGCCCACGATCATCTGGTCGGCCGGCCAGCCTTGTTCGTGGAGTTCCTCCAGGAGTTCCCGGAGCAACTGATAGCTGCGCCGTACACCGGGCTCAGGATTGCCGAAGATGTCGAACCACGAGTAGCCGCCGTAGTAGGGGTCGGGTGCATCGGGGAGGGCGAAGTGGAGCCAGGGCAGTTGCAGGGCGTCCGGCAACCACAGGTAACCCTCGTGGCTGTCGCCCAGGCCGTGCATCATGAGCATCAGCCGTCTGGATCCCGGTGTTGTCGCCGGGATGATGTGGTAGTTCAGTCGTGCCATGGCCGATGAACGGCTGCGGGGGCGTCCGCGGTTTTCTGTCCGTGCGTGGCCGGGCGTCGCATCCGATGCCTGCGGAGCGAACGTGCGGCGGTCGGTTTTCCACGTGCCCGTTCAGGCCAGCAGCGTGGCGGCTGAGACGCTGGCGAGCAACAGCTTTTGTGGGGGCGGGGCGGGCAGCCACTCGTTCCGGTGCGCGCGGCGGATGCGGAAAAGCTGGCCGAAGAGGAATCCGGGCGTGGTGGAACCGAATCCGCCGACCCGCTCGGCGCCGCGGCGGACGTTGTCCATGGCCCAGGCCGGCAGGCGGAGGTGGTAGGGGTTGCGCTGCACTTCGCCCGCGTGACAGGCGGTGGCGGCCATCATCCGGGCCAGGAGCCCGGGCGGGATTTCCACGAGGAGATTGGGCTCGTCCATGGGGGCCCAGAACTCCGTTTCGATGACGCGGCAATCCCAGTTGGGTGAGGCCAGGCGGAGCGCGTCCATGACGAGGTCATGGGTGCCGATGTGGGTGGGGTGGGCGTCGTGAGCGTGTGGGCAGAAGACGACCACGGGCCGGTGCTGCTGAATCAAGTCGGCGATGCGCTGCGTCAGGGCCTGCCAGTGGGCGGGATCGGTGCGGCGCGCTTCTGGTGTGACGTTTTCGAACCCTTCGGGGGCGGGCAGTTCGAGTTCGAATCCGAGGAAGGCGCAGGCGTGGCGGAGTTCTGCTAGGCGGCGGGGGCGCTGTTCTTTGCGGCTGCCCAGGGTGACGGCGATGTTGACGATCCGGAGACCGGCCTCGTGGAGCAGGCGCACGGCCAGTGCGCCGGTAATGCTCTCGTCGTCGGGATGCGGGGCGAAAAAGAGGGCGCGGGGTGCGTCCGGTTTGGGTGGGGAGGGTGGTGAAGGCGGGAACGGGCCGGGTGGCAGGGTGGCGCCCTCGGCCCACCATTGTTCGAGTTTTCGGATCCAGTCGAGGTAGGGGACGTTCATGTTGTGGCAGGTTTGATTGTGGTTTCGGGCAGGCTGGCTGCGGCGATGGCCTGTCCGTGACGTTTGAACCGTTCGTCAGGCAGGTGCAGGCTGAGGCGGTTGGCCAGGTGGGGGAATTCCGTTTCGAGCACGTGCCGGGCCTGTGCCAGGAGGACGCGGCCGCCGGGGCCGGTGGTGACGCGACCCAGCAGGAGTACATGCCGTGCGGGATAGAACTCTGCCAGGTAGGCGAGTTGATAGCCGAGGTAGGTACCGATGGTTTGATAAATGCGCCGGGCGCGCTCGTCGCCGCGGGCCATGAGGTCCTGAACGTGTTCGAGCTTTTCGGGGAGGGACAGGGTTTGGGGCAGGTGAATCTCAGCGGGCTCGAGCAGGCGGCCGATGGCCTGTTGGGAGAGGTAGGATGCGGCGACGCCGCGGTCGCCGGACCAGTCGTCGCGGGGCGCGTCGGGGCGGAGGTCGATCGGCACGAAAGCGAGTTCGTTCAGCCAGTGGGTGAGGTTGCCGTCGGAATTGACCCAGCCGCCGGCGGTGCTGGTGCCCATGGCCAGGCCGAGCACGGCTGTTTGCTCGAGGATCATGGAGCCGGCGAGGGCGGCGACTTCGCCATCGTTCATGACGATGAAGGGGAGGTTGCCCCAGGCTTGCTGGATTTCGAGGAAGAGATTCCGCACGCGGGCTTCGAAGAGGTCGGGCGGCACGCTGCGAAAGAGGGAAGCCACCTTGACCTGGTTGTTCACGTAGACACCGGCGGCGCTGCCCCCGATGGCATCCACGCGGGGCAACCGTTTGGCGGCGCTTTGCAGGGAATCCATGATGCCCTCGAAATGGTACCCGGGGTCGGTTTGGACGCATGGGTTCCAGGGTGTTTCCTCGCTGAACACGACCTCGCCGTGTACCACGGCGGCGACCTTGCGATCGCTGCCGCCGAGGTCGAATCCGATTCGGCACCCCTCGGTGTGTCGGCCGATACGGATCGGGGCGGTGCGCTCGGGCGGCGGGCTGTGGGTGGCGACCAGCTCGAGTGGATGATCGAAGATCCGGCGGGCGACGGTTTCCGCGTCGAACCGGCCCGCGGGGGATGCCTCGTAGTGGTTGCGGAGACGGGTGACCAGGTCTTCAGGGGCGTCGAGGTGCAGGCGCCAGCCGCCGCGGGTCCAGAGCAACGTTTTCACGACCCGTTCAAGGAGGGTGAAGTTCGCCGCTGCGCGTGGGTCATTGGGTGGGAACAGCAACAGGCTGTGGCGGGAGACGGTGCCGCCGGGTTGTTCGAGTGCGAGGGTGACTGGGAGCGGGTGCGGGCATGCGGCGGCTGCGGCGGTGAAGTCCCGGTACGCCAGGGCGAGGGGTCTGAACTCCGGGTCCAGTGGGGGGACCACCGCGGGTGTGCAGGGTAACAGGCTCGGCTCGACGCTCATGCTGTTCGGATCCATAGGCTGGTGGCGCGCGGGGGGCAATGGCGAAAGTCGCGGGCCAAGCTAGCTACCGCGCCGGCGGCTGGGGATGCTCCCGGGATCTGCAGGTTCAACCGCGCAGCCGGCCGCTGATGAGGAGGTGTCGGTCGCTGATGACTTCAACGGAAAGTTCGCGGAGGTTGGCCTTTCGGAGCTGGGTCCGGACTTCGGCCGGTGTGAAGGCGGCCAGGAGCGAGCGGTGGAAGTCGCGGCGCAGTACGGCGGGTTCGCCCGCGGCGTAACGTTCGACGAGTCGGCGTGCGTGTGCGGGCGTGCGGGGTCGGCGGAGGTCGGCCACCAGGACGATGGTGCCGGCGCGGCCGTATTTCCGCACGGCCTGCCAGAGGATCATGGGATCCGCCAGGTGGTGCAGGAAGCTTGTGGCGAGGATGACGTCGTAGGGGCCGCGCGGGATGCGCGCCTTTGGCAGGTAACCTTTGCGATAATGGATCCGGTTCCGGAGGTCCGGTTCACGTGCGGTGAGGCGACGGGCCAGGCGCAGCATGGCGGGTGAGCCGTCCACGGCGACGATCCGGTAGCCGGGGCAGGCACGGGCCAGGCGCCGCGTGACGTCGCCGGGGCCGCAACCGAGGTCCAGGACGCGTGCGTGTTTCGGGCGGTCCGGGAATTTTCGGAGGAACAGCTCGATGTACCGGCTGTGGGGTTCGGCAAAGTCGGCCTCGGCGTAGGCGCGGGCCTGTTCGGGCTCGGTCATCAGTTCCGGTTCGAGCATGCGTTTCATGGGCTGTGTTGCAAAGGCGGGGTTTGGAGAGGGGCTTCGGTTTTGATGAGGACCGGCTGTTGGGCCGCGGTATCAGAAAAGGAAGCGCGGAGAAGGATCTGGAGGAGCCGTTCGAGGCCGGCGCGGTCGGTTTCGTCGAAGCGCGCGGGTTGGGGGCTGTCCATGTCCCAGACGCCGACGAGATCGGGGCCGAGCAGCAGAGGGATGACAATCTCGGAGCGTGAGTCGGGATCGCAGGCGATATGTCCCGGGAAGGCGTGTACGTCGGGTACGACGAGGGTTTTGCGTTGCGCGGCGGCGGTGCCGCAGACGCCGCGTCCGATCGGGATACGGACGCAGGCGGGTCTGCCTTGGAAGGGTCCGAGGATCAACTCGTTGTGCTGGTGGCGGTAGAGGCCGACCCAGTTGACTTCGGGCAGGCTGTGGTAGAGGAGGGCGGCGGTGTTGGCCGCGTTGGCGAGGAAATCCTGTTCGCCGCGGAGGAGTTCTTCCAACGCCCGGGCCAGGTGCTCGTAGAGGGCCGGTTTGGGCAACGACTCAAGAGGTTCGGGGTTCCACATGGGACGGATGGGGATGGGTGTGGAGCAGGATGTGGGGTCGTTCGAGACCGTGTGCCAGCATCAGTGGTTCGTCGTTGAGGAGTTCCACCGTGGAACCGTCGGCCACCACGCGTCCCTCGTCGAGGAGGATGCAGCGCGGGCAGAGCTCGACGACCAGTTCGAGGTCGTGTGTGGCGATGAGCTTCGTGCCGGGCAGTCGGCGGAGCAGGGACTTGAATTCTCTGCGCCCGCGCGGATCGAGGCCGCTGGTGGGTTCGTCCAGCACCAGGAGGGCCGGTTCATACGCGAGCAATCCGGCCAGACAGGCCCGCCGTTTTTCCCCGTGGCTCAGGTGATGAGTGGGGCGATCGGCCAGGGCCTCCAGGCTCACCGCGGCCAGGGCTCGTTGCACGCGGGCACGGATCTCGGGTTCCGGCAGACCGAGCTGTTGGGGGCCGAAAGCGACGTCATCCGCCACGGTGGGACAGAAGAGCTGATCGTCCGGGTCCTGGAACAGGAGGCCGACCTGTCGCCGAATGAGGGGCAGGTTTTCCGGGGTGACGGGGCGGCCGAAGACGAGGACGGTTCCCTCCGGGGGGCCCTCATCCGGGAGGATGCCGTTGAGATGGAGCAGGAGGGTGGATTTGCCGGAGCCGTTGGGGCCGAGCAGGCCGACGCACTCGTCCGGTTGGATGCGCAGGTTGACGCCGCGCAGGGCCTCGGTCCCGTCGTGGTAGCGGTATCGAAGGTTCCGAATCTCGATGGCGGGGGTCATGACCAGCCTCGGGCCAGCATGGCCTGGTAGATGCGGGTGGCGCGTTCGCTGGCGCGGATGAACAGGCGGGCCACCACGGAGGCCTGAAGCCGCCAGAGCCGGGTGGCCCGGGGTCGGAAGGTTCGTGCGGCTCGGGCGCGTTGCATGCGTTCGGCTTCCTGCGTCAGCACGAAAAGGTATCGGTGCATGAGTGCCAGCGTGGTGATCAGCAGATGGGGCACGCGCAATCGGCGCAGGACACGGAGCACTTCCGGGAACGGGGTGGTGTGGGCCATCAGGATGACGGTCCACAGGCTGGTGATGCTTTTCATGGTGAGGACCTGCCATCCGGGCCCTCCGGCGGGTTGCCAGGCGCCTGCCAGAGCCACCCCGGCGATCAGGGGCGAGAGCCACAGGATCCGTCGCAGCACGAGCGCGAACGGCACGCCGGCTGCCCGGCCGAGTGCGACCAGCCCCACCCAGAGCGGCAGGAACCAAAACGGGGAAAATCCCGGCTGAAGCGCGATGCCGACCAGCACAAGGGCGGCGCCGGCCAGTTTCCATTCGGCCGGCCAACGATGGACCGCGGTGTGCCGTGGCGGGTGACAATGATCGGGGTACAGCGGCAGGCGCGGTCTCATACGGAGACACCGTTCACGGGATGCGACGTTGAGAAGCGGGCCGACCGGCGTGGGGGGCCGAGGCCGGGCGAACGAGCCAACGGCCGAGCAGGAGGGCAAAGACCAGAACGACGAGTGTTCCGGTGACCCCGGCCAAAGCGACGGTGAGGACCGTGTGGCTCATGCCGGGCACCGAATAATCGGGCATGGGGGCCGAGAGATGAGCAGTGGCACGATCGGCAAAGCCGAGGTGCTCGGCGACCTTCTCCAGACCGTCTGGCCAACTCGACGCCCAAGGGGCCAGCAGCACGGCCAGGGCGAACGACACCGTCAGACCCCAGGTCCACAGATCGCGGGCCCGGCCGGACTGCGAGGCGGGAGCCGCGTGTGAAAGGAGTTCCGGCCGGAGCCGGGCCACGGTGGAGAAGACGAGGGCACTGATCAGGCCTTCGCCGAGGCCGATGAGCGCGTGAATGCCCGTCAGGGCGGGCAGGGCCAGGGAAAGCCGGACGGTGCCGGACGCGGCCAGTTCGCACGCGCAGGCCGCGGCGGCCAGGACCATGGAAAACCAGCCGCCGAAGGCCACGGCTGCGACGCGGCCGGCCATGCCGGGCACCAGCCGCACGACCGCCTGGGCGGCGCACCAGCCTCCCACGGCTCCCACCACACCCATGTTGAGGATGTTCGCGCCGAGGGCGGTGACGCCGCCGTCGGCAAACAGGAAACATTGCACGACCAGCACCGCCGTCATGACCACCACCGCCGCCGCCGGTCCCAGAAGAGAGGCCACGAGCACCCCGCCGACCAGGTGTCCGGAGGTTCCGGCCACGACCGGGAAATTGATCATCTGCGCGGCGAAGATGAATGCGGCGCCCAGACCCAGCAAAGGCACGCGGGCGGGCGGCAGGTCCCGCCGGGCGCGGTGCAATGCCAGGCCGACCGCGCCGGCGGCCAGGGCCGAGGTGACAAGTGCGGTCTTCGGATCCAGGAAGTTGTCCGGGATATGCATGCTCGTTTCCTTCGCGCGGCCCGGACGGTTTCATATGGGCCGGTGGCAACGTAACACCCGGTTCGGCGGGGCGTCAACGATGCCCGGCAGCGCCCGGCCGGGCCGGCGGTGCGCGAGCCTGCGTGCTTTGCGCAGCGGGTGCCGGGCGATAGGATCGGTGCCATGGACTGGGCCGAGCGCATCGGTGCGAATCTGGCAGAGGTGCAATCGCGAATCCGCAGGGCGTGCGAGCGGGCGGGACGGGATCCGGCGGAGGTGCTCATCGTGGCGGTGACCAAGACGCATCCGCCCGCGGCGGTGGAAGCCGCGCTGGCGTGTGGACTGCGGGTGTTCGGTGAGAACCGCGTGCAGGAGGCGCGGGCGAAGATCCCGCTCTGTCCGGGATCGGCCCGCTGGCATCTGATCGGTCACCTGCAGACCAACAAGGTGCGGGAGGCGGTGGGGTTGTTTGAAATGATTCAGAGTGTGGACAGTTTGAAGGTGGCAGGGGAGATCCAGCGTCGGGCTGAGCAGGCGGGTCGGCGCATGCCGGTCTTGCTGGAGGTGAACGTGGCGGGGGAATCGAGCAAGTTCGGTTACGCACCGGAGCGGTTGTTGGAGGAACTGGAGGCGCTGAACGGTCTGTCGCGGTTGGAGCTGCAGGGGCTGATGACGGTGCCGCCGTGGTCGCCGGATCCGGAACGCGTGCGGCCGTATTTCCGGCGGTTGCGGGAGCTGAAGGAGGCGTGTGAACAGCGGCTGGGGGTGTCGTTGCCGCATCTGAGCATGGGCATGAGCGGGGATTTCGAGGTGGCGGTGGAGGAGGGGGCGACGATGGTGCGGCTGGGGACGGTGTTGTTCGGGCCGCGCACGCCGGCGGTGCGCGCCGGCGGCGGGGAGGGGGGTGCGGGACGGACGGGCGATTGAAACGTCCCGGTGCCGGCGCGGCCGGTGGTGGGGATCGGGGCGGGCCCCGCGGGCCGGCCGCTTGAGTTTCGGCCGGTCGCGTTTAATCTGGCATTGTGACGGTGGATGATTTCAAACCGGAGATGGAGGAGGCGGTCCGGGCGTACGACCGATTTGTGGTGTGCCTGGAGCGTCCCACGCCGGATTTCGAGCGGGCCCTGCGTTCGTTGGTTTCGCGGGCCATTCAGGCGTATCAGAACCGGGGTCCGGGGATGCGTCACGGCATTGCCTTGGACAAGCATGTGACGGTGATCCTGAGTGTGTCGGACACGGATCGCCCGCTGTGCGGGATTTACTTCAATTTGCACTCGCCCTACCACGGCAAACCGTTGCCGAAGACGGTGAAGGAGATCCGCCCGGGTGCGGCCGAGGGCGGCGGTGCGGGCGAGGGAGAAGGGTGAGGGCCGCGGGGCGCAGGATGCGCCGGCCGCGGCCCCGGTTCCGGGGTATGGCGAACCTGCCGGGCTTGAGGATCCGTCCGGCAAGGGTGTCTCAGAACCAGCGCACCCGAATGCCGATGTAGAAATTGCGCCCGGGCATGGGCTCGATCCCGTCGCTGCGAACCCGGGAGAAGTACTCCCGATCGAACACGTTCTGGATCCCGGCCAGCAGACGGACCTGGTCCCGGTAAACCGCGGCTTCGGCGGTCAGATCCCAGACGGCAAAGTCCGGTATGCGATTCAGGCCCACGCTTCCCGGCTGGTTGCTGTCCTGCCAGTACATGGCGTCCACGTACGTCCCGACAAAGGCGATCTTGAAACGATCGTTCCATCGCCCGATCAGACCGGCTTTCAGGATGAAGTCCGGAGCGTAGGCCGGCGTGCGTCCGTCGTTGCGCCCGCCGGTAAACTCGGCGTGCAGGAGGGCGAAGCTGCCGAACCAGGTCCAGCTCCCCCAGGCAGGATCCACCGGAGCGGCCGTCAGGGATTCGACGAGGGAGACCGGCTGGAACTCGAGACTCGTTTCCCACCCGTAGTGGCGGGCCTGTCCGGAGTTGGAGCGTTCGAAATTGCCCCCGCCCAGATCACGGTTTTCGATCACCCCGTCGTAGTCGGTCCAAAACACGCTGGTGTCGTAGGCGAGCCAGTTGCGAAGGTTCCCCCGGAGACCGGTTTCGAGCGTGAGGGTGCGGCCTTCTTCGAGGTCCGCCGGAGCCTGCTGGGTGTTGCTGGTGGGATTGACCAGATCGTCATAGCGGGGTGGACGATACCCCTGCGAGACGTTGGCGTACCAGCGATGGGACTCGTGCACGTCCCAGGTGATGCCCAGGCCGAACAGGGGCACGGCCCGACGGAACGTTTCATCCATCAGGGGCCGGGTGACTTCCTGGTTGAAGTTCTCCTCGACGGACGTTTCGGCCAGCTCGAGGCGGAAGGCCGGAATCAGGCCCCACCGTCCCCACTGGAAACGATTCTCCGCGAAAAGGGCCGCGTATAGCGAGTGACGGTCCAGATCGAAGCGGGGTTCCCCGTGCAGGCTCGTGCCCAGCCCTTGTGCGCGTTCGCGGCTGCGCGGGCTGCTGGCGGCGTACAGCACGAGGCCGCCCGTGAACTGATGTTCGCCTCCGCCGGCCAGCCAGTCGTGGCGCACACGCGTGTCCAGGCCGGCGAAATCGAAGATCTGCTGATCCAGGTTCATGAAGGTGCCGGAACCGTTCTGGCGGCGGCTCAGGCGGTCCTGATGGCCGGCCCAGGTCTTGACCGTCAGGCGCGTTTGGTCCGCCAGAGAGCCTTCAAGGGTCAGGCTCGGGACGTATCGCTCGACGAAGAGGCGGTCCATGGGTTTGATCGTCTGCTCGCGGTCGGCCTGGTATTGTGCCAGGGTCAACCGGCCCGGTTCACCTGCTTCGGAGGAATACCCGTAGAAGTCCAGGCGCAGGTTCCACCCGGCGTTGAGCGGGATCACGATCTTCCCCTGGCCCTGGAAGACGGAGTAATCCGAGTTGGCGTCGCGGAAGCCATCGCTTTGGCGATGGTGGAAACCGGCGAGGTAGCCCACGCCCGAGAGCGTGCCGGACAATCGCGTGTAGGTTGAATAGAGTCCCCAGGAACCGGCCAGGTGCCGTGTGTCGAGTTCGAAGGAGGTTGCCGCGGCGGGGTCGGCCGTGACGTAGTTCAACACCGGGCCCGGCTGGGGACCGTAAAGCAGTGCGGACCCACCGCGAATCAGTTCCACGCGTTGGACGCTCTCGAGGGGAGGCGTGTAGTAGGCGGTGCTGTAGCCCAGCCAGTCCGAGGAGATCGGCACGCCGTCCTGAAGCGTGAGGAGGTACTCGGATTCGTGCGGATCTCCGATGCCCCGGTAGTTCAGGTTCACATGCCCCGGCGTGGCCATCTCGGAGACCAGCAATCCGGGCAGGAGCGAGAAGGCTTCCCGATAGTTGTTGTTGGCCACCGGCGGGAGGACGTCCAGAACCGCCACGGAGGTTTTCTTGCCCTGGTAGATGCGGGTGTCCCGTACGTCAGGCAGGGCACCCTCGGCCGGGACGATACCGCGGACGATGACCGGCGGCAGCGTGCCGGGAATGGCTTCTTCCTGCGCGGTTGCCGGATACAGGCCGGTCCACCCGGCGAGCACCGCCAGGGCAAGAGCGCCAGACGAGTTGGGTTCGGTCCGCTTCACAATCGCGTGTGTCATGCCAGCCAGTATAGGGATGCGCCGGACGGGCGCTTGCGGTGGGTTGCGATTTTTTGTCGGTCGGTTGCACTGTCGGGCGATTGCCCGGTTCGGCTTGCACCGGCGTGGCGGGGCGGGCAGGGTGCGGTGGCGCGGGGGCAACCCCGGTCGAGGCCGGACACGAGTGGGAGAATGAAACCGATTTGCATGCTGGGACTGGTGGCGGGATGCGTGAGCTGGGTGACGGCCGCCCCGCTGGTTTTGCACGTGTCACCGTCGGGCGACGATCGGCATCCGGGCACGGCGGCGCAGCCCCTGCGGACGTTGGAAGGTGCGCGAGCGGCGGTGCGGGAGTTGAAGCGGGCCGGCGGGCTGCCGGCGGATGGCGTGGAGGTGCGGATTCACGCGGGGGAATACGCGGTTCGCGAACCGGTGATTCTGACACGGGAAGACTCGGGCGAGCCGGGCCGGCCGGTGGTCTATCGGGCGGCCGGTCCGGGTGAGACACGGCTGTTTGGCGGGGTGCGACTTTGGTCGTTTCGTCCCGTGGGGGAGTCGCCGGTGCGGGAGCGGCTGCCGGAGGTGGCGCGGGCGCATGTCGTGGAAAGCGACCTGCGGGCGGTGGGGGTGACCCACCTTCCGCCGTTGGAGCTGGGCGGATTCGGCAGCGGCCGCGGCTTTCGGACCCATCCGGTGATGGAACTCTTTTTTGACGGCCGGCCGCTGCCGATGGCGCGTTGGCCGAATCGAGGTTTTGCGCGGACGGGCACCGTTGCGGAGCCGCTGACGCTGCAGGCGTGGGATGGCCGGCCGGGCTCTCCTGAGGGTCGGTTTCGGTTTGCTGACGATCGGCTGCTGCGCTGGTTGGGGGAACCGGAGCTGTGGTTGTACGGCTACTGGTTTTGGGACTGGGCGGATTCCTACGAGAAGGTGGAGCGCGTGGATCCGGAGCTGCGGGAGATTCACCTGGCGCGGCCGTGGCACCGGTACGGGTTTCGCCAAGGGCAGCGGTTTCGGGTCGTGCACGCCCTGAGCGAGCTGGACGAGCCGGGGGAATGGTGGATGGACCGCCGACGCGGGTGCGTGGTGTTCTGGCCACCGTCGGATCCGCACGCCGCGGTGGTGGAGATGTCCTGTGCGGCGGGGCCGTTTCTGGAATTGCGGGAGGTCTCGCATGTTCGTTTCGAGGGGCTGCGGTTCGAGTGTGGTGCCGGGGACGGCGTGGTGGTGACAGGGGGCGAAGAGGTGCGATTCGAGGGGTGCCGGTGGCGGAATCTGGGTGGCATGGGCCTGGAGATCCGCGGCGGGCGCGGGCACGCGGTGGTGTCGTGTGATTTTGAGCAGCTGGGCCGCGCCGGTGTGTGGTTGTCGGGTGGGGACCGGCGGCGCCTGGAACCCGGGGGGCATCGGGTGGAGAACTGCCGGTTTGCTCATCTCTCGCGGGTGGATCACACGTACACGCCGGGGATCTGGGTGGACGGCGTGGGACACTGCATCCGGCACAATCTCTTTCACGACCTGGCCAGCAGCGCGATGCGGGTGGAAGGCAACGATCATGTGGTGGAGTACAACGAGGCCTTCCGGGTGGTGCTGGAGTCGGATGACCAAGGTGCGGTGGACATGTGGGGGGACCCCACCTATCGCGGGAACGTGTTCCGGTTCAATTACTGGCATGATCTCGGTCCGGGCGAGGACCCGGTGAATCGCGGCCACCGGATGAGGGCGGCCATCCGGTTGGACGATGCGATCAGCGGTGTCCTGGTCTACGGGAACGTGTTCCAACATTGCGGCCCTCAGGATACGCACTTCGGCGGCGTGCAGATCCACGGGGGGAAGGACAACCGGATCGAGGGCAATCTTTTCGTGGACACGCCCGTGGCGGTGAGTTTCACGCCCTGGGGCGACTCGCGCTGGCGACGCTTTGCCAGCAACGCCTGGCACACGGCGCGGATCGATCGGGAACTTTACCTGCGGCGATATCCCGAACTGGCTGCTTTGGAGGCCGATGCGGATGCCAACCTGCTGCGGAGCAATGTGACGGTGCGTTGTCCGCGCCTGCTGTTGCGCGCGCCCGCGGCTGTTCGAGCGGATGCCAACGCGGAGCATCCGGAGGAGACGGCCTTTGCGCCGGGTCCGGATGGGCGTTTGCAGTGGGATCCCGCCGCGGCACAGCGCCTGGGCGTGGCGCACATTCCTTTTGATCGCATCGGCCTGTACGAGGACCGCTGGCGGGTGCGGGAAGGGAGGACGTGGGGCTGGCGTGCTGCAGGCCCTTGAGGGGTGGCGGATCACCGATGGCCCGCACCCGTTTGCGCAGCGCAGGGCCGGAGGGCTTGGGAAGGGTTCATCCACCGGGGGCGACCGGTTCCTCCGCACAGGGTTGGGAGGAATCGTCGGGGCGGGACCGGCGCAGCCGGTTCAACTGCCAGAGCAGGGGCTTGCGCCCGGCCGGGTCCAATTCGAGCAGCACCCAGCCGCCACCGCGCTCGATCTGGATGCCGGCCAGGGAGGGACACAGCCGGACACGGAATCGTTGCCAGGCGCGGGCCTGCCGCAGAGCTGAACTCATCCGTTCAACGCTGATGCCGAGCCTGCGTAGTCGGGGCATGCCAGCCAGCACACGGCTTTTCCAGAGGATCCATTTGGAATGCAGGTGCCCGATGACGGTGAGTTCGATCCGGTCCATTCGTTCCCGCACGGCGGGCAGGGTTTCCAGAAAAGGCAGCGCGGTGGGGTCATGACAGAACAAAAGGATGCGCCGGTCGGGCGAAGTGGCCTCGAACATGGATGTGATCCGGGTCAGGTGGTCGGCCCGGGCGGCTTCCCACAGCGGGCGTTCTGCAGGGAGCATGTCCCTGGCGAACAAGGGCAGGGCAACGAGGGTGGAAGTGACCGCGATGAGGCGGTACACGCCCAGGTCCGAAGTCCAAAAGGGATGAAGTCCCAGCTCGTTCGTGGCCCGCTGCCAGCTTTCCCAGCGCAGCCCGCCGTAGTGACCGAAGAAGCTGAGCTTGCCGAGCTCGTGATCGCCGAGGACGAGGTGGATCCGGCGGGGGAATGCGGCGCGAAGTTTTTCCAGGCAAAGCCGTGCGCTCTCGTATGTGCCGGGATCGCTCAGACCCAGGCTGGCGGTGTCCGCGGCGTAATCGCCGTTGATCACGGCCCCCTCACAGCCTGCGGCGCGGGCCTGTGCGAGGAAGCGGTCCAGCAGGGCGTTGTTGCGGAGGGGATGACGCATCCAAAACCAGTGCCGCCAGGCGCGCAGGGCGGCGCGCTGGAGCCGGTTTGGGATGCGCAGGAGGTCGCTGTCCTCGCCGCGGGCCAGTTCGATCGGGCCGGCGAAGTGGATGTCGCTGGCCAGGGCCAGTCGGACAGGCCCGTTGGGGGGTGGGGAAGGAGCGGATCCGACCGGCGGCATGAGCGGGATCAACCCGGTGGTGCGGCCGGGAACAGGATGTGAAAGGTTGTGCCCTGTTGGAGTCGGCTTTCGACGCTGATGGCGGCCTGGTGTTCTTCGAGGATCCTGCGGGTGATGGCCAGACCCAGGCCGGTGCCTTCGCGTTTGGTCGTGAAGAAGGGTTCGAACACCCGCGGGAGGTCTTCCGGGGCGATGCCCGACCCCGTGTCGGAGATGGTGACGCGCAGTCGGGGTGGCCGGCCGCCTTCGCGCAGCGCGCCGGCGGGTTCGTCGGCGGGTTCCCGGGCGATTTCGAGGGAGAGCGTGCCTCCGGAGGTCATCGCCTCGATGGCATTGATCAGGAGATTCACGAAGGCCTGTTCGAGCTGGTACTCGTTGCCCACGACGCGGTCCTCCTCGGCCTGGTACTTTCGTTCCAGCCGGATGGATTTGAGCCGGAGGGGTTCCTGCACCAGCCGGAGGGAATGCTCCAGGATGTCGCGGAGGCGCGCCTGGCCGGCCTGCTGGCGGGGAGTGCCGGTGAACCGCAACATCTGAAGGATGATGGATTCGATTCGTTTGAGCTCCCGCAGGGCCACCGTCCCGAGATCGGCGGCGGTTTGCCCGGCTTGAACGAGCTCGACGTAGGTTTTGACCGCCACCAGCGCGTTCTTGATTTCATGGGCCACACTGGCCGCCAGCGTGCCGATGTTGGCCAGACGATCGAGCCGGACCAACTCGCGTTCGACCCGTTCCATCGGCCGAAGATCGTGGAGGGTGAACCAGTGCAGACCGCTGTCTGGCGGGGGGAGCTCGCCCAAACGACTGACCCGGCAGATGAATCGCTCCGCACCGACCTGCCAGACGAGTTCGGCCTGGGCGACGTCCGGTGGGCTTTGGAGGAAATGGCGCAAGGGCTCCGGCAGTCGGGCAAGGGGCTGGCCGGCCAGGTCGGCCGGCGTACCTCCCAAGAGGCGGGCGGCCGCCTCGTTGAGCCAGGCCAGGCGCCCTTCCCGGTCTGCGGCCAGCAACCCGCAGGGAAGGCAATCCCGGAAGACCTCGCTCAACCCGAGGCTCGTTGCACTGACGCCGCTGTCGTCGTTGATGCCGTCTGCCATATCGCGATCATGCGATGCATCGGAGTGCGCCACCCGGCGGTGCCGCTTCCGGATGTCCCTGTGCCGCGCCGGAAACCCGGACCGCAGTTTGGCTGGAGGACGCTCCCGTCATGGAAGGGTCATCCGGACAACCGCCGGAGGTGTGAGTCGCACGCCTCGCCCATGCTAGACCGCATTTCTTAAGGTACAAACAAAAATTGTGCGCACCCGGATTCTTGTGCGGTCCAACGACGGCGGTCGCCGGTCTCGAGGCGTGTGCGCCGCCGAGTAGTGTGCCTCCGGTTTGCCTGAACGTGCCGTGACGGAGTGCGTCCGGGGCGGGCGCATGCGCTTTGGACTTTTCGTGTCGGGAAGTTTGCCCTTGTCTGGGCCGAGGTGAAACCGGTGCGTTGTGTGTACATGGGCACGGCGGAGATCGCGTGCCCGAGTCTGGCCCGGTTGGTGGACTGGCCGGGTGCGGAAGTGGTGGGTGTGGTGACCCAGCCGGATCGGCCGGCGGGGCGTCATTTGCAGCTCCAGCCCTCACCCGTCAAACGGCTTGCCTTGGAACGGGGCCTGCCGGTGCTGCAGCCGCAGCGGGTGCGCGAGCCCGGGTTCCTCGATGCGCTGCGGGCCTGGGCGCCCGAGCTCGTCGTGGTGATGGCCTTCGGACAGATCCTGCCGGCGTCGGTATTGCAACTGCCACGATACGGGTGCGTGAACCTGCACGCTTCATTGCTGCCAAAGTATCGAGGGGCGGCACCGATCCAGTGGGCCCTGGCCAACGGGGAGACGGAGACCGGCGTGACGTTGATGCTGATGGACGAGGGGATGGACACCGGTCCGATCCTGGCCCGGCGTTCGCTGCGCATCCAACCGGGGGAGACGGCAGGGCAACTTCACGATCGGTTGGCCGAACTGGCGGCCGAATTGTTGGTGGAGGCACTGCCGGAGTACCTCGCGGGTCGGTTGACCCCGCAGCCGCAGCCTTCAGAGGGGGTGTCGTATGCGCCGAGGTTGCGGAGGGAACACGGTCGGATTGACTGGACCCGTCCGGCTGTGGAGATCGAACGGCAGATTCGAGCGCTCGATCCCTGGCCGGGCAGTTTCACTTGGTGGTGGCCGCGGCCCGAGGGAGCGGAGGTCCCGGACACTCGCGAACGGTCCGATGCCGGGGGCGGTCAGCGGCGTCCCTGCCTGGTGAAGATCTGGCGGGCCTCGGTGGAGGAGGGCGCGGGGCAACCGGGGGAGGTCTTGGCAAGCGGACCGGAGGGAGTGGTGGTGGCCTGCGGAACGGACGCCCTGCGCATTGAGGAGCTCCAGCGCGGGGGGGGGCGGCGTCTCGCGGTGCGGGAATTCCTGGCGGGGCACCCGATTTTACCGGGCGACCGCTTCGGGCCCGAACCGCCCGGGGCGAGTCGGCATGCAGAGTGAGCCCGTGGGCCCTGGCTGCTCCGGGGAGCAGGCAACCCGCACGGGGCTTGGAGGCGGCCCGATTCCGCGGGTGCGTGAAACCGGCGCCGGCGACGCGGCGCGGGATTTCTTGGGTCGGCACGACGGGTGTGCTACGTTCAGGCACCATGTTCGGTCGAAACCGGTGGAGGTTGGGCGCCACGCTTCTGTGGGTTGTCCCGTTGTTTCTGTGGCACGCCCAGGTGGTGTGGGGCGCCGACGCTGCTGATCCGGGCGGGTCGCGACGGCTTGCCTGGGACACCCTTCGCAACCGGGTGAGTGCCGATCTGCGCGACGTGTCTCTGGATGCTGTGCTGGAGGAAATCGCCACACAGACCGGGTGGCGGGTCTGGGTGGAACCGGGCATGACCGGCCGGGTTTCGACGCGGTTCGAGGATCTGCCGCCGGGTGAGGCCCTCCGGCGGTTGCTGGACCGGTTGAACTTCACGCTGATCCCGCAGAGCAACGGGCCGCCGCATCTGTACGTCTTCCGGACCTCCATGCAGGACGCCACCCGACCCGTGCCGGCCCCCGTCCCGGATGCGCATGTCCGGGGTGCCCCCAACCGTAACATGAACGAGTGGATCGTGCGGCTGAAACCCGGAGCCGACCCCGATGCCCTGGCGCGGGCGGTGGGTGCCGAGATCGTTGGCCGGATCGAGGCGTTGCGAGCCTATCGGTTTCGATTCGCGGAGGCGGAGGCGGCCGGGCGGGCACGGCAAAGCCTGCTGGAGAGCGGCGACGTGGCCGCGCTGGAGGCGAACCATCAGTTGGGCCAGCCGCCGCCGCTGCAAGGGGTGTGGAGCACTTCGGTGGGGCTGCCGCGGATCACCCCCCGGGAACGGGACCCGAACGCACCGTTGGTGGTGGCCGTGGTGGACACCGCGGTGCAGCCGTTGCCCGGTCCCTTGAACGAGTTCCTTCTCCCAACCCTGCAGGTGGCGGAGCCCGGGGGGACCGTGCCGGAAGCCCCTACTCACGGCACCGCCATGGCCCAGACCATCCTGCGCGGCTTGGAAGCGGCTGCCGGGCCGAACTCCTCCGTGCGACTTCTGCCCGTGGACATTTACGGTGGGCGCGAGGTGACCTCGACCTTCGACCTGGCTCTTGGCGTGTACCGCGCCGTGCAGGAGGGCGGGGCCCGGATCGTGAATTTGAGTCTCGGGGGTGAGGGTGACAGCCCTCTGTTGCACGAGCTGATCCGGCAGGTGAGCGAGGCCGGTGTGTTGGTGGTGGCCGCGGCCGGGAATCAACCCACCACCGCACCTGTTTATCCGGCCGCATATCCGGAGGTGGTGGCGGTGACAGCCGGCGACCGATCGGGCGAGGTGGCTCCGTACGCCAACCGGGGCGAGTTCGTGGACGTGGTGGCGCCCGGTGCGAGCGTGATCTTCCATCAGGGAAAGCCCTTCCTGGTGGCCGGCACCTCGGCAGCCGCGGCTTTCACCAGCGGGGTGGCGGCAGGTTTGGTCGAGGGCCGCCCCGCCAGGGCAGACGAGATCGTCACCGCGCTGAAAACCATCCTGGGCGCGCCCAGACCCTGACGCCGATCTGGCCTTCGGGGAAGGTCTTCAGGATTTAGCACCTGGACAGGCGCGGAGCTTATTGCACCCGGGCACTGGTTCGTTCAGCGATCCAAGCCCAATCGGGGCTGTTGGGCACTGCCCGAACGGCCGGGTTGGGGCCGGAAACTCGCGTACGGCTGTCCCGCCACTTGTGGATCTCGGAGTGGCCGTCGGCGAAGGCGAAACCTGCGCCAAAGTTGTGGTAGGTCCCCGGGAAGTCGATCCACTCGGGCCTCTGCATTCCCACTGCAAATCCTGCATCGTTGAGGCTGTACTCGTCTTCATCCAAGATGACCCAGGTCATGGCCGGCCCGGGCCGCGTAAAGTCGGTGGTTTTCCCGTACGTCAACCACGGGGAGCCGCGCTTATGGGTATGAGCGTTGTTCAGCCAAGGCCCGTTCACAGGCCGATCAGGTGTTCCTCCGTGACTGTTCCCAGTTGCGTCAAAGACGCGGCAGACGGTGCCAACCGCCTGGCTCATGGCAATGGTACGGGCGGCGCGGACGGTTTGACCCCGTTTGGTGGGGTCGGAGCCGCTGTAGAACCCCGATCGTTTGTCGGCTGGACAACGGTAGATCTCGATGTTGTTGGCCACGTAGGGCGCGATGGTGCTGAACTGTTCATCCCTGAGGATGTCCGGGTTGAACTCATGTGAACCGTTCCGGCCCGCATTTCCAGCCAGCCAGTGGTGGCCGGCGGGGTAGACTTGTCCATCATCCGGATTGGGCGGCAGCAGCTCGCGATGATCCGATGCGTAAAGTGTAATGGCCTTCATGATCTGGTTGCCATTGTTCATGCAATAGATGCCCTGGGTCTTGGCTTTGGCCTTGCTCAGGGCCGGCAACAGCATGCCCGCCAGGATGGCGATGATGGCGATGACCACCAAGAGTTCGATGAGGGTAAAGGCGCCGTGTGCACGGCTCCGCCAAGGTTGACTGTCAGGTCGCATGGTTGAGACTGGTCGTCGTGTTTCAAACCGCTGCTTCGCAGCAGCAGTGGCCACCAACTGCAATCCACCCTAGTCCTGCCTTTCGACCGTGTCAACGGTATCGGCGCAGGGCCGCCGGCCAGCAGAGAGAGGGCTTGCTATCCAGCTGGTGGGTCGGACGCGGCGGGCGCCGCTGTCGCGCCAGGGGTGGGCCCGGATTCTTGGGCGGGGGTGGAGAGAGATCTGCGCCGCCGGGGCGTTGGCCGGGATGGAATGGAACGCTCAGATTTGCCGCGGCCTCCCTGCGCATCGGCACCCGGCCGCACAGCCGCCGATTCCCCGCGCTGGACGTGCGGCCTGCCGGCGGTTTAAATGGCCCGGCCAGCCTGCCCGTTTGGGGGCAGGGACAGCGAACCAGGGTCCGAAACGTCGTAATTGTCCGCTCATGAAACGCACGTTGTGGTCCGTGTGCCGGTTTGCGTGCTTTGGGGTGCTCCTGATCGGGGTTTCCGTCTACGCCGAGGGGTTTCTGCGTGCCGACGGGGACCGCATCGTGGACGGCCAAGGCCGGGAGGTCCTCCTCCGGGGGATGGGGTTGGGCGGTTGGATGTTGCAGGAGGGCTACATGCTGCGGTTGAAGGGCGTGAACCCGCAGCATCGGATCCGGCAGAGGATCGTCGAACTGATCGGGGCCGGGGCGACGGAACGGTTTTACACCCTTTGGCGGGACCGGCACATGACCGAGGCCGATGTGGAAACCCTGGCCCGCGCCGGCTTCAACTCCATTCGCCTGCCGATGCATTTCAATTTGTTCACCCTGCCGGTGGAGGAGGAGCCCGAGCCGAATGGACAGACCTGGCTGCCGACCGGGTTCGAGATGATTGACCGATTGCTTTCGTGGTGCCGGCCACGGCGGATGTATGTGATCCTGGACCTGCACGCCGCGCCGGGCGGCCAGGGGCACGATGTGAACATCTGTGACCGGGACACGAACAAGCCTTCCTTGTGGGAGGATCCGCGCAACCGGGCCAAGACAGTAGCGCTGTGGCGGAAACTGGCGGAACGGTACGCCAACGAGCCGTGGATCGGCGGTTACGACCTGATCAACGAACCCAACTGGTCGTTCGAGGGGCGGGAGCGTCATGGACGCGAGGACCAGACCAATGCACCGCTGTGGGAGCTGTACCGCGAGATCACCCGCGCCATCCGCGGGGTGGATCGGAACCACATGATCATTCTGGGGGGCAACGGCTGGGGCAACAACTACCGCGGCTTCCCGGGTCCCTGGGATGAGAACATGGTCGTGAGCTTTCACAAGTATTGGAATCCGAACACGGAGGAGGCCATTGCGCCGTATCTGGAGTTGCGACGGAAGTTTGGCGTGCCGATCTGGCTGGGTGAGAGCGGGGAGAACTCGAATGAATGGTTTCGCGAGTGCGTGGCCCTGGTGGAACGACATCGGATCGGTTGGGCCTGGTGGCCGCACAAGAAGGTGGAATCGAGATCGTGTGTTTACACGGTGGAACCGCCGCCGGAGTATCAGGAGCTGTTGGCCTACTGGCACGGGCAGGGGCCGCGTCCGACGCGGGAGGTGGCGGTGCGGGCGTTGTTCGGTCTGGCGGAAAACCTGCGGGCGGAGCGTTGTCGGTTTAATGCAGAGGTGGTGCGGGCCCTGATCCCGGAGGGAGGGAGACGGTGAACCGGTGCGGGACTGGGCGCCTGGCGCTTCGGGGCGGGGAAAGCTTGGTCGGGCTCCGGCGGCGCCGTATATTGCCGGTCAGGACGCGATGCAAGCGTTGTGGAACATAGCGGTCAACGCGTTCATGGAACTGGTGCGGCAACCGGTGTTTCTGTTGCTGATGACCAGTTCGGCGCTGTTCGAGATCTTTTTGGCCGTGCCCTACTACTTTGCGTTCGGTGACGAGCCGAAGCTGGTGAAGAACAGCGCTCTGGCGGTGGCATTGTTGAGCGGGCTGGCGGGTGCGGTCCTGAGTGCGTCCTCCTCGGTGGCACGCGAGTTGCGCACCGGCACGGCCCTGGCGGTGTTGTCCAAGCCGGTGGGCAAGACGCGGTTTCTGCTGGCGAAATACCTGGGCCTGGCAGCCGCGCTGACGGTGCTGACCTACGTGAATGTGGTGGCGGCCCTGGTGGCGGGGCGGATGGCGTTCGACGCCTACGGCGAGACGGACGTGCGCGCGCTGGGTATCTTTGCCGGGGCGGTGGTGGCGGCCTACCTGTACGGCGGGTTTGCCAATTATTTCCTGCGGCGGCCGTTCGTGAGCCACACGATCGGGGCGCTGGTCCCGCTGGTGACGTTGGCGGCGGTGTTGATCGGCGAGTTTTCGCCCCATGCCCCGAGCCTGTACGAGCAGGCGGCCTATGACTGGCGGATCCTTCCGGCGGGTTTGTTGATCCTCTTTGCGCTCTGGCTGTTGGCGGCGGTGGCACTCGCCTGTTCCACCCGGTTGGACATGATCCCGACGCTGGCGGTTTGCACCGGGGTGTTTCTACTGGGGTTGGTGGCGGATTATCTCTACAGCCGGATGGGCGGGACGCTGGAGGGGGGGCCTTGGTGGGCGACCACGCTTTACACGTTGTTGCCGAATTGGCAGCTTTTCTGGCTCGGCGACCTGCTCGAGACGGGCCGCGGATCGTTTCACTGGGGGTACGTCGGCAAGGCGCTGGCCTACACGGCGGGGTTTGTGGGCGCCTTGTTGGCCGTGGCGGCGGCGTTGTTCGAGGATCGGGAGCTGAGTTGAACGATGGACGCCCGCCGGTGTCCAAGCCCGGGGAGATGCGTGTGCAAGTGGATCGCGCCATGCCCGGTCCGGGCGTCCCGGGGTGGCCCGGGTTGAAGGACCAAACCGGATGCGACGCAGTTACCAGAAATACGGACTGATCAACCTCCTCACCCTGCTGGGTGTGGCCGTGGCGGCCTTGGCCGCGGCGCGGTACGTGCATTCGCTGGCGGGTCATGTGGCGGCGGTGCACTTGGGGTTGGGGATGCTGGTGGCTTTCGTGAGCTGGTTCCAGCTCCGCCTGGAGGAGCAGGAGGCGGAGGAACGGCTCGAGATGGAGGAGATGATCCGGTCGAAGGGGCAGACAGCCCTGTTCGAAACGGATGAATCCGAGCTGCTGCCGGCGCGGCGGGCGCGCGAACAGTTCGAGCGATATTTCGTACCGATCTTCACGCTGTTGCTGTGCGGGTTGCAGGGGGCGGGGACGTGGTGGCTCTGGCGCTGGCTGGACCGGCAGACGCTGCCTCCGGTTTCGCCCCCGCTGGTGGCCATGTCCTTCTTCGGACTGTTCGCGCTGATCCTCTTCCTGGTCGGCAAATTCGCCTCCACACTGGCGCGCTTGGAAAACCAACGCCTGCTGCGGCCGGGCGGTGACATGGTGTTGTTCGGGGCCTACGTGTGCATGCTGGCGGCGGCGGCCGTGGTGGGGATGGAAGCCGGCTGGCCGCGCACGGATTTCTGGGTGGCGAAGGTCCTGGTGGTGGTGCTGGGCCTGGTAGCGGTGGAGACCGCACTGAATCTGATCCTGGAGATCTATCGCCCGCGATTGAAGGGGGAACGACCGCGGCCGGTGTACGAGAGCCGGTTTGTCGGGCTTTTGAGCCGGCCGGAGGGTCTGGTCACCACGGCGGCCGAGGCCTTGGACTATCAGTTTGGGTTCAAGGTATCAGAGACTTGGTTTTACCGGTTCTTCGAACGCGCGCTGGGCTGGCTGCTGTTGCTGCAATTGGGCGTGTTGTTGTTGTCCACGTGTTTCGTGGTGGTGGACCCCGGACAGCAGGCGCTGCTGGAACGCTGGGGCCGGCCTGCGGGTGACCGCGCATTGCTGGGGCCGGGCCTGCATGTGAAGTGGCCGTGGCCGGTGGAAAAGGTCTACCGGTTTCGAACCGACGAGATCCAGACCCTGACGGTGGGCATCGAACCGGAGGAACATGAACCGGGTGTGAAAGATACCCGGACCGTGGTCTGGACGGTGGCGCACGGCAAGGAGGACCTCTTCATGGTGGCTGCCCGGGAGGCGGCTGGGCAGCGGCCCGCCGGCGAGGAGGACCGAACCGCGCCGCCGGTGAGTTTCCTGGTGGTGAATGTGCCGATCCATTTCCAGATCGAGGATGTGCGGCAGTGGGCCTACGGGCACAAGGACCCGGCGGCGTTGCTGGAGAGCCTGGCCACGCGGGAGATTGTGCGGTACCTGGTGAGCGCGGATTTCAACGAGATCATGAGCACGGGCCGGGCACGGGCGGCCGAGGAATTACGCGCGCGGATCCAGCGCGAGGCGGAGCGACTGCGGCTGGGGGCGCGGATCGTTTTCGTGGGGTTGCAGGGGATCCATCCACCGGTGAAGGTGGCGCCGGAGTTTGCCAAGGTGGTCTCGGCCTGGCACACGCGGCAGGCCCGGATCCTCGATGCCCATGCGGAGGCGATCCGGACCAACGCGCTGGCGGCGGCACAGGCGTTTGTGCTGACAAACCGGGCCTGGGCCGAGCGGGTGCAGTTGGAACGGCTGAGTCTGGCGCGTGCGGCGGCTTTTACGAATCAGGAGCCCGCCTTTCGCGCGGCTCCTTCGGTCTATCCGCTGCGGTTGTATTTGCAGCGGTTCGTTCCGGCGGTGGCCGGGGCGCGAAAGTATGTGTTGTGGACGACGAACGTTCAGGACGTGATCCAGGTGGATCTGCAGGACCGGATCCGGCAGGAGCTCCTGGATGTGGCGTTGCCGTCGTCGCGAACATCGAGTCCGTGATTTCCTTCGAAACATGAAACGGTCGGTTGTGACGGTATTGGTCGGCGCGGTTCTGGTGATCATCTTCGCGCTGCTGCTGTTTGTGTTTCAGGTGCGGCAGTCGGAGGTGGCGGTGGTGACCACGTTTGGCCGGCCCACGCGGAGCATCACCGAGCCGGGGGCCTATCTGAAGTGGCCGTGGCCGATCCAGCGCGTGTACAAGTTCGATCGCCGGATCCAGGTGTTCGAGGACAAGTTCACCGAGGGGCTGACGGCCGACAACAACAACCTGCTGACCTCGGTTTACGTGGGCTGGCGGATTGCCCATGCTGAGGAGTTCTTCCCCAAGTTCGGTGGCGGCTCGCTGCAGGCGGCCGAGCGGATGCTGGAGGGGGTCTTGGGCAACGCCAAGGGCGCGGTGGTGGGCCGGTACCGCCTGTCCGATTTCCTGAACGCCGATCCGAATCAGGTGAAGTTCGACCAGATCGAACGCGAGATTCGCGAACTGGTGGAGGCGCAGTTGCGCACCAACCGCACCGGCATCGAGATCGAGTTTCTGGGGATCAAACGGATCGGCCTGCCGGAGAGTGTGACCCAGACGGTGTTCGATCGCATGACCTCCGAGCGCAAGGTGCTGGTGAGCCGTCTGGAGAACGAGGGCGAGGCCGAGGCACAGCGGATCCGGGCTGCGGCGGATCGGCAGGCGGCGGAGATCCTGGCCGCCGCCGAGGCGGAGGCGACCCGGATCCGGGGCGAGGGCGAGGCCCGGGCGGCGGAGTGGTTGCCGGTGTTCGAGCGGAACCCCGCGCTGGCGAACTTCGAGTTGCGGCTGCGTGCGCTCGAGCAGGCCCTGAAGGAGCGCACGACCCTGGTTTTCGACGAGCGCACACCGCCGTTTGACCTGTTCCAAGGTTTCCTGACCAACCGCAACGCGCGTTGATTGCCATGCCGGAACCGACTTCCCGATCTCCCGCACCTCCGTCGGCCGGTCCGCCCACGCCTGTGGACACCGGGTCGGAAGCACTGGCACAGGCCCTGCACAGCAGCTTTGCCATCGTGCGGTTCCTGATGCTGGTGCTGGTGCTGGTCTTTCTGGGCAGCAGCTTTTTCATCATCGGACCGCAGGAGCGGGGACTGATCCTGCGACTGGGCCGGCCGGTGGGCGAGGGCGAGGCGGCGTTGTTGCCGCCGGGCTTGCACTGGTCGTTCCCGTATCCCATTGACGAGCTGGTCCGGGTGCGCATCACCGAGATCCAGACCCTGCGCAGCACCATCGGTTGGTACGCCCTGACGCCGGAGCAGGAACTGGCAGGGACCGAGCCCCCCGTCGCGCCGGGCACGCCGTTGATCCCCGGCGTGGACGGTTATCTCCTCACGGCAGACGGCAACATCATCCATTCCCGGGCCACCCTGCGTTACCGGATCGAGGATCCGCTGCGCTGCGTCTTTGGTTTCGGCGTGGGGACCAACGGGGCGTTCGATCTGGCGGGTGTGTCCAACGCCGTGTTGAACACGCTCAATCAGGCGCTGCTCCACGCGGCCGCGCGATTCACCGTGGACGACATCCTGACGCGGAACGTGCTCGGTTTTCAGGAGGAGGTGCTGCGCCGGTTCACCGAGCTGGCACGGGAACGGGACCTCGGTATTGCCGTGGAGCAGCTGCAGGTGGAAAGCCGCCCGCCGCGACAGCTCAAACAGGCCTTCGATGACGTCGTGAACGCCGCCGTGCGGCGGAGCCAGGTTTTGAACGAGGCCCTGAGCTACGCGAATCAGACCACCAACCGGGCCGCCTCCGAGGCCGCGGCCATGATCAGCCGGGCCCAGGCTGAGCGGACGCGGTACCTGGAAAGCCTGGCCGCCGAGGCCCGCCGGTTCGAGGGCCTGCTGGCGCAGTTCGAGCGCAATCCGGACCTTTACATGCAGCAGCGTGTGGCCGAGGTGATGGCCCGGGTGCTGACCAACGTGCAGGACAAGTTTTACGTGCCGGACCGGCCGGATGGCCAAACGCGGGAGTTGCGGCTATTGTTGAATCGGGAACCGCCCAAACCCCAGAGCCCGCAACCGGGCCGGTAAAAAGGAGCCGGGTCGGTGCGGAGGGGAGGACACCATGCAGGTCACATCGTTGCTGAGTCACCAGGAGCCGCCGGAGAGGCATCCGGGGCACGAGCAGCATGAGCACGGGCCCGGCTGTGGCTGCGGTCACGATCACGAGCACGCCCCGGTGAAGCTGTGGCAGACGTTGATCGGATTGGTGTTCGTGATCAACGCGTTCGTGGTTGACTGGTTGTTCGACCAAAGCCATGCCGTGGCCAGCGCCAGCGGCATGATCGGCGCGATCATCCTCGGGTACCCCATCCTGGTGACGGCGGTGCGCGATCTGCGGGCCGGCCGGCTCAGCATCAACGAGCTGGTGGCCATTGCCGTGCTGGCCGCGTTTGCCTCCGGCGATTACAAGACCGCCGGCGTGGTGGCCTTTTTCATGTTGCTGGGCGAGATCATCGAGACCCGCACCGCCGAGGGGGCGCGCGCTTCCATCGAATCGCTCATCCGGCTGACCCCCACCAAGGCCCGCCGGATCCGACCCGACGGCACGGAGGAAGAAGTCCCGGCAAGCGAGCTGGCCGTGGGGGACATCATCCGCATCCGGCCCGGCGACAACGTCCCGGCCGACGGCGTCATCGTGAAGGGGCAGGGCTCCTTCAACCAGGCCACCATCACGGGTGAATCGCTGCCGGTGGACAAGAAACCGGGCGACGAGGTCTTCGCCGGCACACAGAACCTGACCGGTGTGCTCGAGGTGCGGGTCACCCGCGCCGGCACCGACACCACGCTGGGGCGTGTGCGCGAGCTGATCCTGGCGGCGGAAAAGACCAAGCTGCCCATCATGAAGATCGTGGACCAGTACATGGGCTTTTACACGCCGCTGGTCCTGTTGATCGGTGCGCTCGTCTGGGCGTTTACGCGGGACCTGGACCGGGTGATCGCCGTTTTCATCGTTGCCTGTCCGTGTGCGTTCATCCTGGCCACGCCCACGGCGATGGTGGCGGCCCTCTCGGCGGCGGCGCGGCTGGGGATCCTCATCAAGAACGTGGCGGACATCGAACTGGCCGCTAAGATCAATGCCTTCATCTTCGACAAGACCGGTACCCTCACCACGGGGCAACTGGCCGTCAGCCGGCTGGCACCCGCCTCGGGGGTGAAACCGGCCGAACTGCTGCGCCTGGCTGCCTCGGCGGAAAAGTACAGCAACCACCCGACTGCAAAGGCCCTGAACGAACTGGCAGCGGAGGTGAAGGTGCCGTTGGTCGAACCCCAGGACTTCAGCGAGACGCCCGGGCGCGGCGTGCGCGCCCGCGTGGGCGACGACGTGGTGCTGGTGGGCCGGGCGCAGTGGTTGCGGGAACAGGGCGTTGACGGGGAGGCCCTGCAGGCGGTGGACCTGGACGAAGCGGAGGGCTGGAGCCTGGTGTTCGTGGCGCGCAACGGCCAGTGCATCGGATGGATCGGCCTGCAGGACCAGATCCGGCCGGAGGCGCAGCCCGCTCTGGCGGAGCTGAAGGAGGCCGGTGTCCGGCGGATCGCCATGATCTCGGGCGATCGCACGCCGGTGGCCGCGCGTGTGGCACGCGAGATCGGGTGCGAGGAGGTCCGGGGCGACTGCCTGCCACAGGACAAGGTGGACTTCGTGCGCGAGATCCGGTCGAAAGGCTACCGGGTGGCAGTGGTGGGGGATGGCGTGAACGACGCGCCCGCCCTGGCCGCCGGGGACATGGGCATTGCCATGGGGGCAGCCGGGAGCGAGGTGGCCATCCACAGCGCCACCATCGCCCTGATGAACAACGACCTGCGCCGGCTGCCGTTCCTGGTCAAGCTGTCGCGCAGCACCCGGGCGGTCATCAACCAGAACTTCCTGTTCGGCGTCTTCTTCATCATTGCCGGGCTGACGGCTGCGGCCTTCGGCTACCTGAACCCCATCGTGGCCGCGATCCTGCACAACGTCGGGTCGCTCATCGTGGTGTTCAACAGCGCCCGCCTGGTTCGCAAGGGCGAGGAACTCGAGCCGTTCCAGCCGCAGCCGGCTGAACCACCCCCGCCGGCGCCGGTTGCCCGGCCAGCGGCACCCGTGGCCGCCCCCGCGGCCGGCGCGGCCTGAGCCCGGCGACCGGGCTCGTTCCGGACTTGTCAGCTTCGGGTCTTTGCCGGCATGCTCTGGCATGGCAGCGACCCAAAAACGGCAAGACCTGGACGCACGGTTTTACCTTCCGGCGGACGAGTTCTTTCCCGCCAACGCGCACGTGGCGTTGACCTATGACGACGTCACGCTGGCCACGCTTTACTCCGAGGTCCTTCCGCGCGAGACCCGTCTGGAGACCCGCCTGGCCGAGAACCTGGTTTTGAACATCCCCATCATCTCGGCCGACATGGACACCGTGACCGAGTCACGCATGGCCATCGCCATGGCCTTGAACGGCGGCCTCGGCCTGATCCACTACAACATGCCCGAGCGCCAGCAACTCTCCGAGGTCAGCCGCGTGAAGTATCACGTGCCGGGCATGATCCCCGACCCCATCAAGGTGACGCCGGACCAGTACGTGGGGGACGTCGTCAGGATGATGGAGGAACGCCGCTACGGGTTCAGCACCTTCCCGGTGGTGGAAAGCGACGGGCGGCTGGTGGGGCTGTTGCCCGGGCACGTGGTCAAACCGCGCTACGCGCAGCGGAAGGTGGCCGAAGTGATGACACCCCGTGCCCAGGTGCACACCATCAACCGCAAGGAACTCGGCCGCGACCCCATTGCGAGGGCGGACAAGTTTTTCACCGAGCATCCCGGCATCCACAAGCTCCTGGTCGTGGACGACGAGGACAAGCTGCGCGGCCTCTTCACCATGAACGACGTGGAGCGGATCGCGCAGGAACGGAAATCGCAGTTCAAGCCGGCCCGGGACAGCCAGTACCGGCTGGTATGCGGCGCGGCGGTCAGTGCCGTGCGCAACGCCTTCGGCGAGCTCGACCGCGAACGGATCCTCAACCACGTGTCGGCACTGGTCGAACGCGGGGTGGACGTCGTGGCCGTGTCCACGGCTCACGGCCACAGCAAGGGCGTGGGCGACACGGTGCGCCTGTTGCGGGATGCGTTCCCCAAACTGCCCATCATCGCCGGCAACGTGACCACCGCGGCAGGCGTGGAATACCTGGCCTCCTGCGGCGCCAACATCATCAAGGTGGGCCAGGGACCGGGGTCCATCTGCACCACCCGGCTGGTGGCCGGCGTGGGCATCCCGCAGTTGACCGCCCTGTATGTCTGCAGTCGCGCCGCCGCAAAATGCAAGGTGACCATCCTGGCCGACGGCGGCATCAACAAATCGGGCGACATCGTCAAGGCGTTGACCCTGGCGGATGCAGTGGTGTGCGGGGCGTTGTTTGCCGGTTGCACGGAAGCACCGGGCGAGATCATCGAGATCAGCGGGAAACTTTACAAGCAGTACCGCGGCATGGGGAGTCTGTCGGCCATGAAAGCAGGCTCGGCCGCCCGTTACGGTCACGAGAACAACCCCAACCAGAAGGTGGCCCCCGAGGGGATCGAAGCGCTCAAGGAGGCTGCCGGTTCGGTGGACCGTGTGTTGGCCCAGCTCATCGGCGGGATCCAGGCCGGCATGGGCTACCTCGGCGCGGCGAATCTGGCGCAGCTGAAGGAGAAGGCACGGTACATCCGGGTCACCCCCGCCGGCATGCGCGAAGCCGCACCGCACGATGTCATTGAACTCAAGACCGGGCAGTAGGATCGGGTGCGGATCCTTCGATGCTCCATGCAGGCGTCCGGGGGCGCGCCCGTGCCGGCTCCGGTTGCGGGACGTGGCGTTGGTGGTAACGTCCTTCGGAGCGAATAGGGTCGGCGGAATGGCGTCCAAGGAAGTGATGAAACGGAACCTGGCGAGTGTGATCCTGGGTGCATGGCTGGCCGTGCCCGGTTGGGCGTCGGCACAGCCGTTGCCCGCGGAAGCGTTCGGCGGGGCGCTTTGGGGTGCGTTGATCGGGGGGGTGATCGGGGCCGACCGCCACGAGGCGTTTTCCGGCAACGGCGCGGCAATCGGGGCCGGGATCGGCCTGGCGGCCGGGACGCTGGCGGGTTGGGCGCGATCGGCCCGTTCCGAATCCCAGGCCGTGCTGGTGCCGGCCCCGGTGGTGTCGAGTGTGCAGGTGGGGGTGGGTTATGGCCGGGGCTGGGGAAGGTGCCGGGGCGGTTGGGTGGGTTATTCGGCCACGCTGGCACCTGTGGCACCGGCGGCAGCGGCGCCGGTCCGGCCGGGTTCCTACGTGTGGCCGGCCACGGTCGCGGGTGCGGCTTCGGGCGCACTGATCGGTGCGGGGACCGGATCGGTGGGGAAAGGTCTGGCCGTGGGAACGGCCGCAGGATTGCTGGTGGGCACGGTGGCCGAGCAACACGCGCGGGCCGGGCAAGCGGGCAAAGCGCACCCCACTCCGGGGGCAGCGCCGGCGCCGCCGCCGGCGCGCCAGACCCCTGCGCCGCCCGGGCTGCCATCGCCGCATGCTCAGATCCATTCCCAGCCCTGCCCGACTTCCACCTACTACTGGACCGATCCGCCCGCGGTTCCGGACGCGCCGCGGGTGCCGGACGCGCCACGGTTTTGAAGGGGGCGACTCCAACCCTTTTGTGAGGTGAACATGAATCGGACGATCTTCTGCAGCACGGTGCTCATGGGGGTGCTGGTGTGGACCGGATGCGCCTCCAGCGGCGTGAAGAATCCCTCCGGGGTGCCGGTCACCAGGCTGAACCCGGACGAACAGGGTTTCGTGGCCGGCACCGGAATTGAGTCGCAGGATCTGGTGGCGGTGGCCGACAAGATGGCGCGAAGCATCCTGGCCATTCCGCAGATTGCCCAGGCACCGCGGCCGCCCGTGGTGGTGTTGGATCCGGTGGAGAACAAGACCCGCTTTCCCATCAACAAGGACATTTTCCTGACCCGCATTCGGGCGCAGTTGAATTCGCGGGCTGCGGGCAAGGTGATCTTTCTGGCGCGGGACCGCATGGCCACGCTGGAACGGGAACGAAACCTCAAACGCGAAGGTGCGGTCACCTCGGCCAGCGATCCGAACCTCCAGGAGTTTCAGGGTGCGGATTATTTCCTCACCGGTACGTTGGAAGGCCTCTCCACCCGGACACGGGCCGGCACCAGCGACTACATTCTTTACACCTTTCAGCTCATTGACGCACGGACCAGCGCCATTGTCTGGGAGGACATGGCGGAGGTGAAAAAGCAGGGATTGGAAGACGCCGCCTATCGTTGAAGACGGGTCTGGAGGTGGCCGGGTGCGGGGCGGCGGTGGAAACGGAGGAAATTTGCATGTCAACCCGCCGTCAGGGTTGGGCCGGTTCGAGCGCCACGCCGGGCCGGGGAGGGCGGCTCGAGTGGTGCCGAGTGCTGCTGGGGGCTCGGCTGGGTCTGTGCCTGGGGATGATCCTTCTGGGGGCGATCATTTCGGCCGGGTGCGCCACCTCCCGCCCGCAGGGACCGCCTTTGACGGGCGATATCTTGGTGGACGGTCCGCGCCAGATTGCCGAGGGACCGGCGCGGGATCGGGTGTTGTGGCAGTATCGCACGGCAGCGGCGGCCATGCGCCAGGGTCGGTTCGACCTGGCACGGTCCCTTCTGGACGATGCGCTCCTGACGCTGCAAGGCCGGTACGGTCCGGATCCGGAGGCCCGCAAGGCGCGCAGCCTGTTCCGGCCCGAGTCGGTGAAGCCCTTCCTCGGCGAGCCTTACGAGCGGAGCATGGCCTGGATTTACCGCGGCATTCTCTACTGGCGCCAGGGCGAGCTGGATAACGCCCGGGCCTGCTTCCGGAGCGCCGAGTTCGAGGACAGCGACGCGGAGGAGCACACCTACGTCGGGGACTGGGTGCTGCCGGATTATCTGGATGCGCTGGCGACGGCGAAGTTGGGAGGCGACCCGTCCGATGCGCTGCGCCGTGCGGGCGAACATGTACGCGGGGCCACACTTCCGGAGCCGGACCCCTCGGTCAACACGCTCATCTTCATCGAATTCGGACCCGGACCGGTCAAGTACGCCGCCGGCCGCTACGGCGAACAGCTTCGGTTCCGCACGCCGCCCTCGCCGGTGCAGGCGGCCCGGGTCACCGTGGGCCAGGTCACCGTCACGGCGGCCCCGGTAGACGACGTGGGCTATCAGGCCACCACGCGCGGCGGCCGCGTGATGGACCACGTGTTGGGTAACAAGGCCGTGTTCAAAGAAAGCACGGACGCTGCCAGCGACGCCGCCATCCTGGGCGGCGCCATCCTGGCCACCACCGGCCAGGGGCGGAAGAGCGCGGCGGACGAGGCGGGTGCGGCCTTGGTGCTGGCCGGGATTGCCGGCAAATTACTGTCGGCCGCCACCGTGCCGGAGGCGGATACGCGGGCTTGGGACAATCTGCCGCGCTACCTGACGTTTGTGCAGATGAGGTTGCCGCCGGGTGAGCACACGGCCGTGATCGAGTTCCTGGACCATTCGGGCCGGCCGCTGGCGGGGCGGACCAAAACGGTGCATTTCCGTGTGCCGGCCCATGGCCGGGACACGGTTTTGTTCGTGAGCGACACTTCCACCACACCGCAAACCCAATGAAAACGGGCATCTGTTGGCTGATTGTATGGGCAGTCGTGGTTGGCACCGGCTGCCGCACGTATGACCGCGGGCCGTATCTGCCCGAGACATCCAAGACACCGCCGTACGAGTCCACCGAACGACTGGTTCTGCTCGATCCCGGGGTGCAGCATTCGGTCACCTGCTCCGGCATCCAGGAGCGCGTCCTGCCGGACGGGCGGCTGGAAGTCACTGCCCAAATCCGGAACCGGGAGAACAGGCGGATCGAAGTGCAGGTCAACTGCGTGTTCAAGGATCAGAACGGATACAGCACCGGTGACGAGACACCTTTCCAAACGCTGATTCTGACCGAGAACGCCACCGAGCACGTGCGGTTCGTTTCCATGAACGCGCAGGCGCGGAAGTTCACCATTCGCGTCCGCCAGGCCCGGTGAAGGCGGGCAGCCGCCCGGTCCCGGGGATGGATGAGCCTGGGGTTGTGGGCGTGGTGCCGGGAGGGGTGGGCCTGCAGGCCTTGTCCACCCGCCGGCGCGCACTCGGGCGGAGAGGCACGGGGTCGCACGCAGCCGCGGCCCTGCCGGTTGTCTTCAAAAGCTTTCGGCTTGGCATTGGCGGGTGAGACCGGCTTTCTGGGCGCGTGAGAAGGCGCAGGTCCGTTTCCCTCAACGAGATTGTGGATTACTGCAACCGTGTTCTGGGCATCCCGGAGTTTCCGGACTACGACGGTGCCTGGAATGGGTTGCAGGTGGAGAACGACGGGCGGGTGACCCGGCTGGCGGCGGCCGTGGATGCCTCACTGGCGACGGTCCGCATGGCCGGAGAAGCCGGCGCAGATTTCCTGCTGGTCCATCACGGGTTGTTTTGGTCGGTTCGACAGCCTTGGACGGGCACCCATCGCCAGCTCTGGTTGGCCCTGAACCGGTACAACCTGGCGGTGTACAGCGCGCATCTTCCCTTGGACGCCCATCCGCGGTGGGGAAACAACCGTTTATTGTGCGAGGCGCTGGGTTGGCGACCGCGGAAGCGGTTTTTCTTCTGGAAAGGCAGGGAAATTGGCTGGTGGGTGGAAACCCGGGTGGGGCGCGAGGAACTGCAGGAACGGTTGGCGCGCGTGCTGGGTGGACCGGTCAGACTCCTGCCCGGCGGTCCGGCGCTGTGCCGGCGGGTGGGGGTGGTGACCGGTGGTGCCGGCGCCGAACTGCGCGAAGCAGTGGCGGCCGGCTTGGACACCTTCATCACCGGGGAAGGCCCGCACTGGACCTGGGCACTGGCGGAAGAGTTGGGCCTGAACGTCTTCTACGGCGGTCATTACGCCACCGAGACTTTCGGGGTCCGGGCCCTCGCGGCCCATTTGTCGCGCCGATTCGGGTTGCCCTGGACGTTCCTCGATCATCCCACGGGGCTGTAGGGCGCGTGCTTGTCGAGCGGTTGCCTGCCCTGGGATACTCAGGCGCGCGATGCGAACGCGGCTGCTGACAGTGATCCCCGTGTACAACGGCGAGCGATTCCTCCGGGCCACCCTGGAATCGTTGGCCGCCCAAACCCGCCGGCCGGATCGGGTGGTGGTGCTGGACAACGGTTCGACGGACGGTACAGAGGCGATCGTCCGCGCCTTCCAAGGCTGCCCGTGCGAGTTTGTGCGGAATCCCAGCAACCTCGGGTTGTTCGGCAACCTGAATCGCGCCCTGGATTTCGCCGCTGAAACGGAATACCTGCATCTGATGCCGGCCGATGACCTGCTGAAACCACCCTTTTACGAGGTGATGATGCAGGTGTTGGAGCCCCACCCGGCGCCGGCCCTGGGGTGGTGTCTGGACGAACGCATTGATGAGGAAGGCCGCCACCTGAGCGTTTCGGGCCGGCCCACGGGCAGGGTGCGCGTGTGGGACGTGGACGCCTACCTGCGCAAGAAGGCCGAGATCGGCAATCAGGCCCTGGCCGCCACGCTGTTCAAGACCGGTTACCAGCCCGCACCATGCCGGTTCCGCATGGACATGCCCATCCTGGCCGACGTGGTGTTCTACGCGGACTGGGGCCGGCACAGCCGGGCACGCATCGAGGTGACCCGGGATCTGGTCCAGTACCGGTGGCACGGCGGCAACATGAGCTGTGAACTGATGCCCGGGTTGCAGGCGCTGGTGTTGGACGAATGGAAAACCATGCAACTGGTCGAGGCCATGCGGGGCGGCACCGGTCTGGTTCGGAACTGGAAGTTGCGCGGATTGTTCGGCGTGCGGACCGGTATCAAGGCGCGGCGGATCCGCCAGTTGGGCCAGCGGGAGTATGCCCGCGAGATCGTCCGCGCGGGCCGGCGCATCTCGGGCTGGCCCTTGTGGCTGGCTGCGCAGGTGCTGGTGCACCTTCGGGATTGGGTGGTGTACGGCCTCCTGAAGCGCCGGCGCCAACCTAGGAACGTCTTCAGTTGACGAATCATGACCAGACAGAATGAGGCCGGGAAGATACACTTGCGCAGTCGGCCGGTGCCGAACTGCCTGATCTGCGGCCAGCCCGGCCGGCGGCTGTACGACAACCTGGCCGACCGGTCTTTTCAGGCCCCCGGCCGGTGGGGCTTCCTGCTCTGCGAAAACCCGGATTGCGGTCTCGCCTGGCTGGATCCCCAACCCATCCCCGAAGACCTTGCCGCCGCCTACACCGGCTATTACACGCACGACCAACCCGCACCCGGCCCCGACTGGCTTCGCCACTTCCTGGAGACCGCTCAACGGGCGTATCTGGCGCGCCGCTTCGGATACCCCCCGGGACCGGCCGGCCGCTGGGGTGGACTCGGATGCGCGGTGTGGAGTGCGCTGGCACGGTTGCATCCTGGCGGACCGGACGAACTCGACTCGGTGGCCATGTACCTGCCCGCGCCCTCCCGCCCGGCAAGATTGCTGGACGTGGGCTGCGGCAGCGGCGTTCACCTGGCTCGAATGCAGCAACTGGGTTGGTCGGTCGAGGGCGTCGAAGTGGATCCGCAGGCCGTGGCGACTGCCCGGGCACGCGGCGTGCCGGTCCGGTTGGGAACGCTGGAGGAACAGCACTATCCGGACGCCTCGTTCGACGCCGTCTTCTCGGCTCACGTCCTCGAGCACGTGCACGATCCGGCGGGACTGTTGCGCGAGTGCGCGCGGGTCTTGAGACCGTCCGGCCAGCTGGTCCTCCTGACGCCCAACCTGGAGAGCCACGGCCACAGACGATTCGGGCCCGCCTGGCTCAACCTGGACCCGCCGCGGCATCTGTATCTGTTTTCACCACGTACACTGCGTCGCCTGGCCGAGCAGGCGGGACTGAAGATCCGGGTCCTCCGCTCCACGGCACGGACCGCATGGGTTTACGGCGCGCTGAGCCGGGCGATCCAAAAGCGTGGCCGGGCCGAGATGCGGGAACTGGGCCGCCCGGCGGCGCTGCTGAACGGGCTGTTCTACCAGTTGCAACTTCGGTGGAGGCTGCGCAGCGACCCGATGTGCGGCGACGAACTGCTGCTGGTCGCTCAACCCTCGTCGGGGCGGGGGGATGTGTCGTAAGTCGTTGATTCGGAACGCAAAAGGCTCTCCGCCCGCGCCAGGCGCCGAGCCCACGACCGATTCCGCGGTTGCGTCTGTCACTGGACCGACGCCCGCACCGCCCGAACAGCCTCCTCCACAATTCTTGCAAAAAAATGGAAAAATTTGAATGATGCTGTGTCTCGGGCTATCTAAGGAGGCGTATGAAGAAACTCATTGCACTCCTCGCGGTGGTGGCGGTCGCCTTTGCGGTTCAGGCTGGTGATGCCGGCGCGAAGGACAAGGCCGCCTGCGAAAAGGCCAAGTCTGCCTGCCCGGCTGCCCAAGCCAAGAAGAGCTGCTGTCCGGCGGCCAAGGACGTGGCCAAGAAGCCCGTCCAGAGCCCGAAGGCCGGCGGCCAGAGCTGATCGCCTCCACCTTTTCTACTGCACCTCCCTGTTTCGGCCTTCACCGGCCGGCAGGGAGTTTTTTTGTACGGTGTCGCGGAACCGGAGAGCGCTTCAGGTTGGTCCGCAGGGCCGTGCGGAGGCCGGGATCGGATCTGAACACGTCCGGATCGAAGCCTTCGGGCATCCGGATGCCGCGCCGGAACGGAAGCCGGGGCGACGGACAACCTCGGCAACGTGCACCCATGCCCGGCGGGCCACGTTCGCCACACGCCCCCTCAAGTGGGTCACACCTGCCTTGTTTTCTGACTGTGCCGGAGGCGGTCGGAGTTCCGGCAAGCACCGGGGCGAACCCGTACAACCGGGCGGGACCGCGGCGATTCCGCCGCCCTCGTACGATGTGAGGTCCGCACCGTGCCGCCAGCTTGCCGGCGCGGGTACCACCAGGCTTCCGCAGCAGGGAGGAGATCTTGCTGTGCAAGAGGGACCCCTCTAGAGTACGGAGCGACACGCCACAAGAGACACCGGGAGGGGACATGGCCAGGCAGAAAAAACCCACCTCCGCCAATCTGGAATTCGAGACCGGGCTTTGGGAAGCTGCGAACGCCCTGCGTGGCTCTTTGGACGCGGCCGGGTACAAGCACGTGGTCTTGGGTCTCATCTTCCTCAAGTACATCTCGGATGCCTTCGAAGCCTGCCACAAGAAGCGCGAAGCCGTGCGCGACCAGGGGGCCGACCCCGAGGATCCAAACGAGTGCCGGGCGGAGAACATCTTCTGGGTCTCGCCCAAGGCGCGTTGGGCGCACCTGCGGAAGAACGCCCGCCAGCCCACCATTGGCCGGCTCGTGGACGATGCCATGGCCGCCGTAGAGCGGGACAACACTTCACTCAAAGGTGTGCTTCCCCTAGGACCAAGCCCGACCTGCCCCCGGCAAACGCCGGCTGGCCGAGCTCGTTCACCCGACCAGCGCGAACGTCATCTCGAACCAAGAGTCTCCCATCGAGGTCTCCTGCAACGATGGCTGCGGCTCATTTGCCTGCGCTATCCCCGCGGTTCCACTTCGGGCGCGCGATGGCTCCAGCACCTGCCAGCTTCCATGACCGACCTGTCAAGGCTGGCGTTGCCGCGCTGGACACGGGGGTCCCCCGGGGAGGGGTCGAAGGGAGGCAGAGGCGAGCGCAACATCCGCGAAGAGTCCGTGGAGCACGACCTCGTCGAGGTCCTTGTCCTGCTTCAGCGAAAACTCTTCTCCGTCCCCGTGCCTGGCATTGTTCTGCTCGTCAATAACGCGAAACGGCATCCGGGCATCATTTTCCTCATCAACGCAAGCAGGCCCTTCTTCAGGGGCAGACCCACGAACCACCCGACCGAGCAGCGTTTGCCCGCAACAGCGGGTTTGACCATGGCCGGCGGGTTAGGAAGGGACCTTCGCCCGGCGTCAGCGATGAAGAGATGGACTGCGAGGCCACCAACCTCTTCTGCGACCGTTACATGGCAATCAAGAAAGCGAAAAGGTTCTGCCGCTGGACCATGTTCTTGTTGTTGAGCAGAATGAAGAAAGAGCAGACCGGGGCCCGGCGGGTGTTACATGAGGTGTTCAACCTGTTGCCCTTGCTTTACATATGAATGCGACGACTTCACTCGAAGCTTACAACAAGGCTGTTGACGACTTGCGTGCGCTAATGGCGAAGGTCAGAAAACGCCCGGATTTTGAGGCCAATGTTAATGCGCGAGATGGAGTCCTAGCCCGCTATCAACCACTTTTTGCTCTCGACCACCTGCCGCACCTGACAGAAGAAGAGTTTCGATCGTTTCTATACTTTGAAAACAACCGGCACTGGACGGGCCTCTATCGGCAGGCTGGACACATCACGAAAGACATGGATGCACTCCGTAAAGCGCTTTCTGTGCTGCAGGATGAAAACCGGCCGCTTGCTGACAGATTTGACTCCGTCGTGGGCCGTCTCAAGGGATTTGGCAAGGCGCTGGCCTCCGGCATTCTGCTTGTGATGTATCCGGAACGCTATGGCGTATGGAATAGTACCTCTGAAAGTGCCCTTAAGATGCTGGGCATCTGGCCTCAGTTCGACAGGGGTACGACATTGGGCAAAAAGTATGCGGAGCTTAACGATCTTTTTTGTGCGATCGGGAAGGAATTGGGAATTGACTTGTGGACACTTGACTGGTTGTGGTGGGAATTGGTCCGGGCAGAGGAAACTGCACCCAAAGGTGGAGAGGACATTTCGGCCAAGCAGGAATTGGGACAGGGGTTTCGGCTTGAGCGCCATTTGCATGACTTTCTGATAACAAATTGGGAGAAAACTGAGTTGGGCCGGGACTGGTCGATCTACACTGAACCGGGCGATGAGATGGCCGGTGCCGAGTATCCAACAGGTGTTGGCAGGATCGATATCCTGGCGCGGCACAAAAGGCGCCCTGCTTGGTTGGTGGTGGAACTGAAAAGGGACCGCGCTGCCGACTACACCGTGGGCCAGGTTTTGCGCTACATGGGATGGATCAAGCGCCACCTAGCTGAGACGGATGATGATATAAAAGCGCTTATTATTGCCCCAGACGTAGACGAAAACCTGATGTATGCACTGCAGGCAATGGACACAGCCAAGATTCGGTTGATGCGATATCGCGTGGACTTCCACCTTGAAGCGCTGCCAACAGTGTGGGAGAATCGGCGATAGGCGCAAACTGCAATCCATGAGTGGAAGGGGTCAGGACCACATGTGACTCAATGGATGCAAGCAGAGTAGGGGATTCGTTTACGGAAGTGAGCCTGCAGGATGACAGCCTGCTGACGCCCAGTGACGGCCTGTTGGATTGGTTTTTGTACGATTCTTCGATCTTCCGGAGAGCCCAAAGGTTGCGGCCGGCGGGCCGATCAGCCGAAGGCGCTGGGCGGGCTTTTCTTGTTCTTGGGGTTCACGGCAAATGAAAGGATCTGCCACGACCGATGGGTACGAAGAGCGCTGCCCACGGGGTTTTTCGTGTGCGGTGCGGGACGAACTCTTCAAGCGGCTGTCACCGGAGGCCGGTCGGCTGCCGGAGAAGCAGCGTCGGTTTCGGCTTTGCGAGTGTTTTCTGGATGCGACGTTTTTGACGGGGCGGACTGAAATGGCATCGGGTGCACGAAGGCGGGCGGAGGGGTTAAGAGTCTGATCGGAATGGACCCGCGGCGGCTGCTGATTGCCCAGCAGATTAACTTGGGCCCGGCGGATGATGCCCTGACACAGGGTTTGTTGCAGTTCATACAGACACTCGAGGGCCCGGACGTGGGTGCCAAGGAGAAGGCCAAGGACAGCGATCCGGGAGGTTGCGGGTTTGCCGTGCGAGGGATGGAGGGTGGCTGCCGGACAGGCGGGATTACCGGCGGGGGACCTGACGCAGGATGGGGTGTCGCTGGAGCGGTAACGTCGACGTGGGGTGGAGCAGAGCGTGTCGGCAGCCCAAGCCGGATTCTCAGCCGTCTACGCTCTGGGGAAAGGCATCTGATGCGGATGTCCATTCCGGAACGGCCCTGCCGGAGCACGAGCAGAGATGAACGGGCCGGACAGGGTTTCCAAGGTGGACGGGTCTCTGAGCAAGGGGATGGACGCGCCCGGCCTTTGTGCGGTAAAAGCAAGACGGTCCCGACGGAACGTGCCGGCACAAGCTGAAGCTGAGCAGGGCGAGACGGGCAAGGTCCCTCGCGAGATGAAGCCACGGCTGGGACTTGGCTGGCGCAACCGGGAGTGGGTGCTGCCGTCGCCGGGTGCTCGGGACGGGTTCGCACTCGGGCGGCCTGTCAGGGTGGAAAAGGCGCGTGCTTGGTTCAACCGTCAAGCAGCGTTGGGTGCTGGGTCATTGACTTGCAGGGAGCATGTCAGGGCCGGAAGAGGCAAGGGGATGAGACAAGGGCAGGTCGGGGTGGCCCGAACTTCCGGCCGCCGGTTTCGGGCGCACGGAGCACGGATGGAGGAGCGAAAGCATGAAGCATACGCGGAACGTGGTGATTGTGCTGATGACCGCGCCGGACGTGGAGACAGCACGGCGCTTGGCGCGCGGGGCTCTGGAGGCACGGTTGGTGGCCTGTGTGAATCTGGTTCCCGGCGTGGAATCGCATTACTGGTGGGAGGGCCGCGTGGAACAGGCCGGTGAGGTGCTGATGATCGCCAAGACGTTGCGTTCGCAACTGGGCTTGCTGGAGGCCTGGATCCGCCGGGAACATCCTTACCAGGTGCCCGAACTGCTGGTCACTCCGGTGCATGCGGGGCTGGATGCCTATCTGAACTGGTTGACCGCGGAATGCGGCGGGTCGGATGGCAAGGCACAGCGCGGCCGCTCCGGTGGATGAGTGGGGCTCGGGTTTGCGGCGGCGGTATCCCGGACGCGCCGATTCCTTCTCGTGCTGTTCGATCCTCTCGGTCCTGCGTGGTGGGGTCTGCCTTCGCGCGGTTCGAAGTTGCGGCCGGAGAGGGACCGGCTGCACCGGCGGCTGTGCGCGGCAGCCGGAGCCCTTTGGCGCAGCGGCAGTGGCGAGCCCGGCGTGACTCCCCACCGCTTTTGGGGGCGGTTCCGGTGTGGGTGGGGCGTGCACGTGGGATGCAACCGGTGCCGATGAGCTGCCGGGCGGATTGACCTCAGGGAGGGCGTGACGGAGAATCGGCGGCTCACGATTCGGGTTCGGGCGAGCGGCGGCGGCTGAAGCGGCCGGGACAGCGGTTGTTGCAGGAGAACATGTTCGATTGGTGGACACACTTCCGGCAGACCCAACCCACGGCGCACGCCCTGTTGGTGCTGGCGATCGTGGGCGCGGGTGGTTTGGCCCTGGGGAGCGTGCGGTTGCGCGGACTGAGTCTGGGTGTGGCCGGCACGTTGTTCGTGGGGCTTGTGCTGGGGCATTTCGGATGGGGATTGGACCCCGAGGTCCGGGCCTTTGTGCAGGAGTTCGGACTGATTCTGTTCGTTTACACCATCGGGATGCAGGTGGGGCCGGGGTTGCTAGACTCGTTACGACGGCAGGGGACCGACCTGAACTTGGGGGCGGCTCTGGTGGTGGCTCTGGGTGCGGCGTTGGCCGTGGGGTTGGGTCTTTGGTGGGGGTTCCACGCGGGGGCGGTGGCCGGGATTTTTGCCGGTGCCACGACGAACACGCCCGCCCTGGGCGCTGCCCAGGAGGCGTTGCGGGCGGTGCATCAGCCGGATGCGGCGGTTTTGGCGCTTCCGGCCATGGCCTACGCGGTGACCTATCCTTTCGGGATCGTGGGCATCATTCTGGCCATGCTGGTGCTGCGGAGCTGGCACCGCATTGATCTGGAGGCGGAACGGCGCCGGTTCGAGGAGGATCAACGGGCGGGCCAGGAAAGTCTCACTTACCTCAATGTGGAGCTGAGGAACCCAAACCTGGACGGCCTGACCGTGCGGCAGCTTCCCGGGATCGAGAAGCTGGGGGTGGTGATTTCCCGGCTGCGGAAGGCGGGTAAGCGCGAGGTCCAGATCGCGCGGGCCGACACGGTGTTGAATGTGGGCGATGTGATGGTGGTGGTGGGCCGACCGAAGGCGGTCCAGCAGTTCCGGATGATCGTGGGACGGGCGAGTGAGGAGGATTTGACCCGGGTGGAAGGGCCGATCACGTATGCGCGCGTCGTGGTGACCAACCGGGAATGCGTGGGTAAATCCCTGCGCCAACTGGCCCTGAACCACCGGTTCGGGGTGACGGTGACGCGGTTGACCCGTGCGGACGTGGAAGTGCCGGTGACGGCGGATCTGCGGTTGCAGTACGGCGACATGCTCCGGCTGGTGGGCACCCGCGAGGACCTGGCGCGCGCGGCGCAGTTGCTGGGCAACGCCGTGGAGGAGCTGAACCACACGAGGTTGGTTCCCATTTTCGTCGGTATCGCACTGGGGATCCTGGCTGGCAGCCTGTCGCTGCGGCTGGGTTCGATGCCTGCGCCGGTCCGGTTGGGGCTGGCCGGCGGGCCGCTGTTGGTGGCGATCGTGCTGAGTCGCGTGGGCAAGCTGGGTCCGCTGGTGTGGTACATGCCGGTAAACGCCAATCTGCTGCTGCGCGAACTGGGGATTGTGCTGTTTCTGGCGTGCGTGGGTCTGCGTGCAGGCGAGCATTTCGAGGAATCGCTTCGGGGGATGGAAGGATGGCTGTGGATGGCGGCTGGCGCGGTGGTGACCTCGCTGCCGCTGTTGGCGGTGGGGACGTGGCTGCGGCGGGTGCGCCGGATGAACTACCTGAGCATCTGCGGTTTGATGGCAGGCAGCATGACCGATCCACCGGCACTGGCTTTTGCCCAGTCGTTTTGCAGATCGGAAGCACCGGCGGTGGCATACTCGACGGTTTACCCACTGACCATGATCTTGCGGATCGTACTGGCGCAGTTGATCGTGTTGCTGTGGCCGGGTTGAGTCGGCGGGACCGCGACGGGCAGGGCGGGAGAGGGCACGACCGAGCGGGAGGGATCAGAAGATGGAGGGTGTGGCGGCACAGGCCGGTACGTGGGGCGTGGTTGCGCCTTGGGTTTATCTGGGGTTGTTCGCCTTGGGCTCGTTCCTGCTGTTGTGGCGATTGGAGGCGCTGTCGGCCCGCGGCTTCGAGGGTACGGTGCTGGGTGCGCTGGTCATGCCTTACTGTTCCGGCCTGGGCAACCTGATTTTCGTGTTCGTGCTGCTCCGGGAGGGCGGGCCCGGCGGGGAAGTGCTGACCAACGCATTCGTCAACAACATGACGAACCTGACCCTGCTGGTGGGCCTGCCTGCCATTTTCTGGAATTTGTCACTGGCCGGAGGCGGGGCTGTTGCGGATTCGCGGGAGGAACCTTCAGCGGCGCAACGGCAGCGGGAACGCCAAGGCGTGCTACTGACCCTGCTGGCGGCCCTCGCTTTCACGCTGGTGCTTTGGATGCAGGGGCGGGATGGATGGATTCGCGCCGGGGAAGGTGCATGGTTGGTGGCGCTTTTTCTGGTGTGGCAGGGCTGGCACGTGGTCGAGGTGCTTCAAGAAAACCGGCGTCAGGAGGGGCGGTTGCTGGGTTGGATCCTTTTGTTCGACTTGGCGGCGCTGGCTTTGGGTGCGTGGCTGAGCTACGTGAGCATCCAGTGGTTGGTGGACTGGGTGCTGCAGCGGGCGGAGGGGCTGTTCAGCGCCCGGTACCTGGGCTGGCTGAGCGGCTGGCTGCTGGTCACACCGAACGCCGTGCTGGCCCTGTACTACGGGTTTCGCGGGCGGCCGGAGGTGGTGTACTCCTCGCAGGTGGGCGATGGACACATTTGCATACCCTTGTGCGTGGGGTTGTACGCGTGTGTCCGGCCGCTGGAGGTCCCTGCGTTCTTCACCCCCGCCATGGCGGCGATTTGCGGGGCGGCGCTGCTGCACTTGGGGTTCGTGTACGGCTTGGGTCGTTTGCCGCGCTGGATGGGTTGGATCTTGGTGGCTGCGTACGGACTCTTTGTGCAGCAGGGTCTGCCGTGAGCCTCCGGCGGCTCGGCAGGCTCATTGCCCGCGCCGCAGTGTCGCGCTGTCCGGTGCAGGCCGGATCGGCGCAAGCCCCTCCGGCCCAAGTGCCGGGGGCCTTGTGGTGGGGGCTCACATCCCCATGATCTGGTAGCCGCAATCCACGTAGATGACCTGCCCGGTGATGGCGCCGGCGCCATCGCTGGCCAAGAAGAGACCGGTGGCACCCAGCTCTTCGGGCTGGACATTGCGCCGGAGCGGGCTCCTGGCCTCGTAGTGCTTGAGCATCTCGAGAAAACCGCTGATGCCCCGGGCGGCCAGCGTGTTGACGGGGCCCGCGCTGATGGCGTTGACGCGAATCCGCCTGGGTCCCAGGTCGTACGCCAGGTACCGGACCGAGGCTTCCAACGCCGCCTTCGCCACACCCATGACGTTGTAATGGGGCACGACCTTTTCGGCGCCGTAGTAGGAGAGGGTGAGGATGCTGCCGCCCTCGGTCATCAAGGGGGCAGCGGCACGCGCCAGTGCCACCAGCGAGTAGGCGCTGACATCCAACGCCACCCGAAAGGCCTCACGGCTGGTGTCCAGGAACGAGCCTTCCAGGGCCTCGCGCGGCGCGTAGGCCACCGAATGCAGGAGAAGGTGCAACCGGCCGTAACGCTGCTGGAGCTGGGAGAAAACGGCCTGGATCTCCTCGTCCCGGGTCACGTCGCAGGGCATGAGCAACGTGTCGGCACCAAACGTGCCGACCAGCTCGGCGACATTTTCTTTCAAGCGTTCGCCCTGGTAGGTAAAGGCCAGTTTGGCGCCCTCGCGGGCCCACGCCTGGGCGATGGCCCAGGCGATCGACCGCTTGTTCGCCACTCCAAAGACCACTCCGATTTTTCCGTCCAGCAATCCCATGGGTTCTCCTCTCTGGTCGTTCGAACAGAAATGCGGGCGCGATCCGCGGACCGGGCCCGGCAGGCGTTCAACCGGAACGAGGATGGGTGACGGTGACCGCGGGATGCAAGCCTCCAAAGGCCGCCTCGCCGCCTTGCCCAGATCAGGCCATGACCCCCCTGGCGATGGCTCGGGACCGGTGCCGGAGGGTCGAAATCCGTTCGGCAAGGGGGGATCTGCCGAACCCGGGTTGGCAAAATTTTCAAGCAGCGGTGCAGAAAATCGGGGTGGCGGGGGTCGGGTTTCCGCGTAACGTGATATCAGACAGACAAACCCTCAGACGAACCAGTGTCATGATGCGAGTGAATCCTGTGCGCAAGGTGACCGGGAAACTGCCGATCCGGCGGGCTTCCCGTCCGGCCTTCACATTGATCGAACTTCTGGTGGTGATTGCCATCATTGCCATTCTGGCGGGGATGCTGTTGCCGGCCTTGGCCAAGGCCAAGGACCGCGCGCAGCGGATTGCCTGCAACAACAATCAACGGCAGATCGGCATGGGCGTCCACATGTACGCCGGCGACAATGATGATGTGCTGCCGCAGTGCAACTGGCCCCAGGGCCAGAATCCGTGGCAGACGTACGAGGCCTGCCGGGTGGTCCCGGGCACGCCCAATCTGAGCCGCGGCCCCTATGCCCTAGGCAGCTTGTTCTTCTCCAAGGTGGTGCCGGACGCCAAGGTCTTCTACTGCCCGAGCGGCTCGAAGGTCAGCGAGACGTGGACGTACGAGTACTATTCCCGCGATTTTCCATGGCCTTCGACGCCCAGGGATTCGGGCGACGACAATGTCCGGTGCGGTTACAACTACTATCCGCAGTCCCGGACGCTGGAGTTGGCTGCCCGCGGGGTGTACCTGCCCGCACTGGTTTACGACCCCCAAACCAGGAACGTCGCGCGGATGAAGATGCCCCAGATGGATCCCACCAAGAGCATGTCCACCGATCTGCTTCACAACATCAACGCGGCGGCGCACAAGGACCAGAGCGGTGTGGCAGGGATCAACGCCCTGTTTGGTGACGGGCATGTCCGGTTCCAGACCGCCCGGGCCAATCCCGAGGCGTTCGACCCGGCCATCTGGCAGAATCTCGGCAGCGACGCTTTCAACTTCCGCCGGCTGATGTCGTTGTGGAAACCTTGAGCCGGGTCTGGAAAGACGGATTTCCGCCGGCGGGGCACCGGCGGCGGTTCTGATTGCAGGGACCGCAACAAGGCCCGTATGTCAGTCACCGAACCTGTCGTTTCCTATGAACCACTCACGTGACGTCTCGAACGAAAGGCACCATGTAAACAGCTGCCGGCCGGGTTCTCTGTACCCGCGCGGGCTTGTCTGGGCGTTGGCGGGTTGGCTTGGTTTGAGCCTGCCCGCGTCGGCCGTCCTGATGCGCACCAGTCAAATGGTCGGTTTCCAGAGCGGGAACCTCGGTGCGGTGGGTGAGACCGAGGGTTGGGCCGGTTCCAGTGCCGAGGTGACGGTCACCGCAGGCAGCGGCAGCTTGGATGGTACGGCACTCGGGTTGGTCCCGTCGGCAGGGGACAAGGCGGATGTTTCCGCCAACTCTGGGATCGTCACGCGGAACCTTTTCGCTCCGGCTGCAGGCACCTTTCCTGCCAATGTCACGACCAATGTTTACTATTCGTTCCTGTACCAGTTTCACAACGCGGCGGATGTGGATCCCGCCGGCGAACCCATCGTGCAGATCAACCGTCAGAACAGCGGCAGTGCCTACACGGTCCGTGCCTATGCGCGTTCAGTAGGAAACCAATGCCAGATCGGCGTGGCCAAGACCAACGGGACCGTTGCCTGGGCCTCGACCCTGATTCCCGTGGAAACGACGGTGTTCGTGGTGATCCGGCACCAGATCATCGCCAATGGGGACGACATTGTGGATCTGTGGGTGAATCCCGACCCCAGCACGCTGGGCGCGCCCGAAGAGAGTGTGCCGCCGCCCCATGCCACCGCCACCGATGGGAGCGAAGACCCGAGCAACACGGGCCCGGGCAGGTTTTATGTCGCCTCGGGCGCGAACGCGTCGTTCGACGAGTTGCGGGTGGCCACCACCTGGGCGGAGGTGACACCCTCCCCGTTGCAGTGCTCGCCACCGGTGATCACGGAGCAACCGACAAATGTGGTCATCACCGCAGGGATCAACACCACTCTGACCCTCACGGCCGAGGGGACCGCTCCCACCTACCAGTGGCAGGTCAGCCGGGACGGCGGTCAGACGTGGGCCAACGCCACAGAAGGTTCCGGCATGACAACCCCGGTCTACACCACGCCGAATCTGCACCTGGCGGATGACGGGATTCAGTTCCGGTGCATCGTGACGGTGGGCTGCGCCAACACGTCGGTCACCTCGTCCGTGGCCACGGTCACGGTTCAACCACCGGTCCCGACGCCGGTCGGGCTGGTGCTGTACGACAACTGGGCCGATGGCGACCGGACGACCGGCCCGGTGGGAATCTCGAACTCGGTCTGGTTCGCTTCCAGTTCGGGCTCCCTTTATTTCCTGGACGGTTTCCTTTATGGCCAGCCGGCCTCGGGTAGTTCACGATTGTGGATCGGTTATTTCACGGACGACACCGAGACGAACCTGCCCGTGCATCTGGATGTGGGCAAGGCCATCAAGGTTACCTGGCGCTGGAACAGTTCCCAGATCGTGCCCACGGGCGGGAACCTGCGCGTGGGCCTGTTCGATTACGCCGACGGTGGCCAGCGGGTCACCGGCGACAACTTCGGATCGGGCAGCGCCGGCAACGGCCAGAACGTCCGGGGTTACATGGCCATCATTGACTACGCGCAGACCTTCGGAACCAGCCCGATCAACCTGCGGGTGCGAACCGGTCTGGGCAGCGGCAACCTGATGGGGTCCACGGGGGATTATCCAGTGACGCTGGCCACGGGACCCGAGGAGGCGGCCGGTCAACCGGCGTTTCAGGACCTGGTGAACTACACGCTGGAGTTCATGGTCACGCGCGTGGGGTTGAACGAGGTGGAGGTCACGGTGACCATCACCGATGGCCAGAACACATGGAGCGTGACGGGGCGCGACTCGGTTTACGCCTACCACCGGTTCGATGCATTTGCCATCCGACCCAACTCGCTGGAGACCACTGCATTTGACTTCCAGTTCCTGGACTTTGCGGTGGAAGTGCTGCAGAGCGCAGTGGCACAGCCGATCCCGCTTCTGTTCGGTCGGGACGGCAACAACCTGGTCTTGAGCTGGGACGATCCGCGGTTTGTCCTGCAGGCGGCACCGGCGGTGACCGGGCCTTGGACCAACGTCCCGGCCGCCATGAGCCCGTACACACACGCGATCGGGAGCGGATCGCTCTATTTCCGACTGGCCACACCCTGAGGCCGGCTGAACAGGGCGGGAGTGCGGCCCGGTGGGCCCACGCGCAGTTCCCTGTGCGGCGGGGCGACAACCGGGCCGCGGCGTTTCAAGCGGCGGCCATGCGGAGATTCACACCCGGCCTTCCCGGCAAGCCGGCTGGTAACTTGGGCGCCGTGCTAGCGCGACCGGGTAACGGAACCGCGCCACCGATCCGGCTTCTGTAAGGAACCGGACCCTCTTCGCGGGCCAACGATAGAGCTCGGCCCGGCCATCGGAGGTCATCCAGGTTCATGCAGCGGCCATGAGGAGCGGCTTGCATCGTCGGCGGGAGGGGAGAACTGAAGAGGATGCCGCCGGCGCCTGACTGATGGCCTGGCGGCAGTGGATCAGGCCTGTGGATCAGGGTGGTGATTCACGGGGTCAGGGCGCTGGGTGTGGATGCGTCTGTCTTGGAACGGGGTCGAGCCGTCGGGGCAGCCGGGGCGCAATCGGCTTGGAAGAAGGGGCCGGTTTCCGTAAGGGAAAGGGGCATGCAGACACGGCAGCCCGATGAACATTGGCGGTCGCGCTGGGGATTCGTTCTGGCGGCGGCGGGCTCGGCCATCGGCTTGGGCAACATCTGGCGCTTCCCCTATTTGACGGGCGAGAACGGTGGGGCGGCTTTTGTGCTGGTTTATCTGGCGGCGGTGGTGTTGGTCGGGCTGCCGCTGATGTTGAACGAGTTGGTGCTGGGCCGGCGCGGCGGACGGGACGTGGTGGGCAGCTTGCGCGTGCTGGCCCCGGGAACGGCCTGGCCGTGGGTCGGTTTTCTCTGCATCACCTGTTGTTTTGTGGTGCTGAGTTATTACTCGGTGGTGGCGGGATGGGCGCTGGCGTACGCCGTGGCTGCGGCCCTGGGTGTGCGGTTGGACTTCGCCGTTTTCGCCGCCTCGCCAGGGCCGGTGCTGGCTTCGTTCGCGGCGTTTCTGGCCTGCACGGTGGCCATCGTTCAGGCCGGTGTGGCGGCCGGGATCGAACGATGGTCCCGGCGGTTGATGCCGTTGCTGTGGGTGTTGATGGTGCTGGTGCTGATCCGGAGTCTCACCCTGCCCGGAGCAGCTGCGGGGGTTAAATACTATCTGCAGCCGGATTTCAGCAAGCTGCATGCGGATGTCCTGTTGAAAGCAGCGGGGCAGGCGCTGTTCTCGCTGGGAGTGGGCTGGGGCCTGCTGATCACGTACGCTTCGTATCTGGACCGATCCCATCCGCTGCCGCAGGCAAGCTTGTGGGTGGCGGGGCTGGACACTTTGGTGGCGTTGGTGGCCGGCTTGATGATCTTTCCCGCGGTGTTTGCGCTGGGGCGGGACCCGGCGGGCGGGCCCTCGTTGACGTTTCAAACCCTGCCGGATGTGTTCGAGCGGATGCCGGGCGGCGGGTTGATCGGGCCCGTGTTCTTCTTGCTGCTGGTGGTGGCGGCTTTGACCTCCACGATCGCCATGTTGGAGGTGCCGGTGGCTTGGCTGGTGCAGGAGAAAGGGGTGTCGCGGGCGCGTGCGGCCTGGGGCGTGGGCGGGGCCGCGTTCGTGCTGGGGATTCCGTCGGCACTGTCGGTCGGCGGGGCGCGGATCTTTTCGGAGGTGCATCTGGCGGGGCAGACGGGGGTGATGGACATTCTGGACCAGGTGTTCGGGACGGGTTTGTTGTTGCTGATCTCGCTGTTGTTGAGCCTGTTCACAGGATGGCGCTGGTCGGTGGAGCCGGCGGCGGCGGAGGCTGCGGAGGGTTGTTCGGCGTTCGTTCGGGGGCGGTGGGGCCGGTGGCGGGTGGCCCTGTGGGGCTTCTTTTTGCGGTGGTTTTGTCCGGGGGTGATTCTGGTGTTGCTGGGGCAATGGTTGCGGCTGGTGTGGGCGTGACGGGGCGTGGTCGGGGTGACGGGCGGAGTGGACTCACGGGGCGGTCCGTGCGCCGGGTGTGGCGGGGGATGCGGTCGGGCGGGAAGGTTGGGATGAGCCCCGGCGGCGGGGCGGTCCGGCCCGTTCGACCCGGAGGGTGAACCCGCAACCGTTTTCGAACGGTTCCACCCTGCCGGTGACCTCCAGCACCGGGTATCGTATGGTGGCGGGACCGTAGGTGCGGTAGGTGTGGGCGAACAGTTCGGTTTCCACCATCCCGGTCCAGTCGGCCAGGGTGAGAAATTTCATCGGTTCGCCTGTGAGTTGATGATGGACGCGTTGTTCGACCACCAGTCCGCAGGTGGTGACCTGGCGACCGGTGTGTTCGCCCAAGCAGGCGACCGGGCAGTACGTTTCCCAGGCCACGTCGGGGTACAACGCCAGCGGATGAGCGCTGACGGGGAAACCGAGCAGCTCGAGTTCATCCGCCAGGCGTTCCTGGAGAGTGGGCTGGTGCCGGGGCAGTGTCACGCTGGCGGGGACGCCGGAAGCGGCGGTGTACTCGGGTGCCAGTTCCGGGAACAGCCAGCCCTGGCAGGGGCGGGCGGGATCCGGCCGATGCCGGAGCAGCCGTCGGGCTTCCCAGAACTGGGCGGTGCGTGGGAGGGCCCAGCCATCGAAAGCGCCTACCCGGATCATGGCCTCCAGTTCCTCCGGCAGTGGCCGCACCCGTTGGTAGAAATCCGCCATGGAAAGGAAGGGGCCGCGGCCGCGCTCGGCCAGGAGTCGCTCGCGGGTTTCGTCGGTCAACCCTTTCAACCGGGTGAGGGGCACCCGGATGGCGGGCCGTGGATGACGTTCCACTTCGAAGCGTGGTCCGGGCTTGTTGACGTCCGGCGGGAGCAACGGGATTCCCAGGCGATGACATTCGAGGACGTAAACCAAGGGGTCATAGAACCCCTTGCCGTGGGTCAACACGGCGGCCATGAACTCGGCCGGGAAATGGCATTTCAACCAGGCGGACTGGTAGGCTTCCACGGCGTAGGCGGTGCTGTGGGCCTTGCAGAAAGAGTACCCGGCAAAGCCGCGGACCATGGACCAGACCGCAGCGACGAGTTCTTCCGGGTGTCCACGGGCACGGGCGGCGGCGCAGAACTCGCGGCCGATGGTGTCCACCACGGTCATCTGGCCGCGGCCCAGTGCGCGCCGCAACTGGTCGGCCCGGCCGGGGGACAGTCCGGCGAACCGTTCGCAGATCAACAGGACGTGCTCCTCGTAGATGACCAGGCCCCAGGCGTCGCCCAGGCACTCGGCCAAGATCGGATGCGGATAGGCGATCGGCTCGAAACCCTGGTAACGGCGGGTGAAGCGCAGTTTGTTTTGTTCGTTGGCGGCACCGGGGCGGATGACGCTGACCAGGGCGATCAATCCCTCGATGTCCCGAACCTGGCTCATGCGACAGAGGGAGGTCATGGCGGGGGATTCGATGTGGTGAACGGCTCGTGCCCCGCCGCCGGCGATCATGGCCCAGACCCGGGGATCGTCGAAGGAGGCTTCAGAGACGGAAACGTGCCGGTCGGCAGCAGCGGCGGTCCGGGCGGAGAAGGGACGTCGGCGGATGGTAAACCGCTCGAGGTCCACTTCCAACCCACGGGCGGCCAGGTCCTGTTTGACGTCGCGCATGACGGAAAGGCCGGCCTGGGCCAGGAGGTCCAGTTTCACTAGTCCCAAGGCTTCCACGCCGTCCATGTCGAGGTGCGTCGTGGGCCAGCCTTTGGCGGAGCGAAACGTGGGGGTGAGTTCTTCCATGGACTGGCGGGAGAGGACCACGCCGCAGGGGTGCATCTTGGGATGGCGGGGCAGTCCTTCCAGACGCGCGCCCCATCGGATCGCGGTGCGCCAGGGTTCCTCTGTCAACGGCAGGTCCCGGCACTCAGGCAGGGAACGAAGCCGTTCTTCCAATGGTGCAGGAGGGCTTGGCGCGTGGGGATCGGAAGCGGCCTCGGCGGCCGCCTCGCCCGGCGAGAGGGTCCATGGAAGCCGTTCGGTGAACCGGCGGACGGTTTCCTCGGCCACGCCCAGGACCTTGGCCACTTCTGCCACGGCTGCCCGGGCCCGGAACGTGGAAAACCCGCCCACCACGGCGGCGTGGCGGGGTCCGTATCGGCTCAGCAGCTCCGTCACCACCTCGTCCTTGCGATCGTGGGGAAAGTCCACGTCTATGTCGGGCAGCTTGTGCATTTGCATGCGTTCGAGGTTGAGGAACCGGCGGAAGTAAAGTCCGAACCGGATGGGACAGACGTTACTGATGCCGAGGCAGTAGCAGACGAGGGAATCGGCCGCGCTGCCGCGGGTGATCCATTCGATGCCCCGGGCGCGGCAACGTTCCAGAAGGTCCCACACCACCAGGAAATATTCCTCATACCCCACGGCGGCGATGACCCGGAGTTCCTCTTCCACACGCGCCCGCAGTTCGCCTTCGGTCACATGCCGGCCGTCCGGGGTGCGGGCGCCGCGCCGGCCGTACCGCCGTTCCAGACCCGCCTCCACCAGTCGCCGCAGGAAGGTGCCGGGCGGGGTGCCGTCGGGAGGAACGTAGGCCGGGAACTGGGGACGGCCGCGGGGCAGGACAAACCGACAACGTTCGGCGATTTCCCGGCCCAATGCCCGCCAGTGGGCGTGGCCGCGGCCCAGGAGTTCCATTTCGGCCGGGGAACGAAAGTGCCAGCGGCGTCCGAAGTGTTTTTCCGGATGCGGCTGCCGGAGGAGGGTTCGCGTTCGGATGGCTTGGAGGATGAGATGCAGTTCCTGTTCTTCCGGTGTGGCGTAGTGGACGGGCGGGCACAGGAGGCGGGGTTTCCCGTCCGGGATGGTGGTTCGGGCGGGACCGGCGGCCGCCAGATAGAATCGGCCGGGGAACAGGTCGGCCCAGCGGGGATCGGCAGCCACGGCGATCAACCCTTCCGTGAATCCCTCCAGTTCCTTGCGAGTTCGGATCCGTCGTTGGCGGGCGGCAACGGTGTGTCCGGCGCTCTCGTCGGCGGGGAGTTCGTTTCCGGTGTAGCCCGTGCAGGGAAGCCCTCCCGGGCGGGAGGGAGGTTCGGGTTCGGACCCGTTTTCGGAGAGCAATCGGCAGAGGTTGGTATACCCCCGGGCCGATTCCACATACAGGATGAGGGGTGCACCTTCCACCTGGAGTTCGGCGCCCAGGATGGGTTGGATGCCGGCTTGTTGGGCCGCCTCGGTGAAGGCCACGGCGGCGTGCAGGTTGCCCAGGTCCACCAGGGCCACGGCCGGGCATTCGTATCGTTGGGCCAGGGCCACCACGGCGGCGGGTGTGAGGGTGGCGTCCAGAAAGGAATAACAGCTCCGAACCCGCAACGGTACGTAAGGGGCGGCCGGTCGGCGGGTGAGAAGAAGGGGTCCCGCCACGCGGGGTATGACGGTTCGGGAAGGCCCGGCTGAATGGGCCGGCGCGGAGGCGCGGAGGATCCGGGCATCCGCCGGAGAACAGGTGGTGAAGGAGATGTTCGAAGGGGCCCGCGGTTCCCGGGGTTCGGGCTGGGCACGCAGGTTCAGGTCGTGTCCCCGCATCAGCGCGGTCCGGCCGAGGCGTTGGCGGAGTTCGTCCACGGCCCGGGCCAGTCGGGCCCGTGCGGCCTGTTGTTGGGTCTCCGGCGTCAGGGGCAGGGGCGCGCTCCAGATTCCGTCGTAGATTTGGGAGAGTTTCAAGGTGACCCGCCGGAGGGCCACCCGCCGGCGCCATGCCCGTTGCAGGAGTGCATCGAGTCGGCTGTAGACATCGGTCTCCAGGGCAGTGGGTTCTTCCAGACTTTCCGAGGCGCGGTCTTCGTCCATGTCGGCGTAGGTGACCTTCAGGGTGAGGGTGCGCACGCTGCGGCCTTCGGAGCGGACGCGTGCGAAGAGGGCATCGGCCATGTGCCGCAGGATGGCGCGGGCGTGGGTGTCGTCGGTGCAATCCGGTTCGAAGGTGTGCTGTTGCTGGTAGCTTTGCTGGGGCAGGGCGCGGGGGATCAGGGGGCGATCGTCCAGGCCGCGGGCGAAGCGGTGCAGATCGAAGGCGGCGGATCCCACCAGCCAGGCGAGCCGGTCCGGCGGGGTGAGGGCCACGTCGCGGATGAGCCGCAAACCGGCCGCGCGCAGTCGGGCGGCTGTTTGCGGTCCCACCCCGGGCAACCAATGGACGGGCAGGGGATGGAGGAAGGCCGTTTCCCGGCCGGGCGGGACCGCGTGGAAGGCGGCCGGCTTGTGCAGTTTGGCGGCGATTTGGCTGACCAGTTTGCTGGTGCCGATGCCTTCGCTGACGGTGAGTTTGAGCGTTTCGCGAATGATGCAGCGCAAACGATCCGCGATTTCCACCGCCGGACGTCCCCGATGGGCGGTGACGTCCAGGTAACCCTCGTCGATCGAGGTTTGTTCCACCTCCGGTGTGAAGTCGTAGGCGTAGGAGAACATCCATTGCGAGAAACGCTCGTACTTTTCGAAGTCGCCCGGCAGCACGATGAGAGAGGGACACAAGCGCCGGGCCAGCGAGGTGGGCATGGGCGTGTAGATGCCGTGGTGCCGGGCCTCGTAGGAGGCGCTGGCAATCACGCCCCGGCGTTGGCCGCCCACGGCCACCGGCCGACCCCGCAGCCGGATGTCAGCCGCTTGTTCGACCGAGGCGAAGAACGCGTCGGCATCCAAATGGACGATCCACCGTTCCATGCCGTCGGTTCCGCTTTTTGCGGCCCGGACCGGGATCAACTGCACCGCAGGAAGAAAGCGAACCCAAGGCGGGGATGCTCTCGATCTGGCCGGGACCGGTGAGCCGGGCCACCCGGCGGGTTTCTATTTGACCTTGCGGATCAGGGCGATCATGACCCCTTGAATCACCAGTTCCCGGGCCGGAATGAGGTCCGGGTATTTGGGGTTTTCCGCGCGCAAACAGGGTTTGCCGCGGACCATGACGAACGTTTTGAGCGTGCTTTCGTTGTCAATGAGGGCCGCCACCACGTCGCCGGGACGCGGTGTGCGACCGTGTTCCAGAATGACAATGTCCCCCTCCAGGATGTGGCGGCCGATCATGGAGTCCCCCCGCACTTCCAGGGCAAACAGGCGGGGGTTGGGGCGCAGATCCAATCCCAACGTCTCGATGTCCACCGAGATGCATCCCCGGGCTTCCTGGGTGCGGTCCTCGGCGAAACCGGCGGGGATGGACCCGTAGAGGGGGACGTGGACCAGTGGTTTTCGGACCTGACCGGGCCGGACCAGCCGAAGGGTGCGGGCCCGGTGAGGATCGGCCTCCACCCAACCTTTGCGACGGAGGGCGCGCACATGGGCGGCGGCGGCGTTCATGCTGCGGAACCCGAATCGGGCGGCGATTTCGCGCAGCGTGGGAGGCACCCCCCGTTCCTGTTGGACGGTGGCCAGGTATTCCAGAATTTCCCGCTGTCGCGGGGTCAGCTCGGTGGAACTGTTCATATGAACAACTGTTCAAAAGAACAGTATGCCGACCGGTGGATCTGTCAAGGGAGCCCTTCGCCGGTTGGCCGCAAAAATCCGGCGGTGCGAAAGGTGCCAACGCCCCGGATCAGCCGCGGTACACGATCATGACGGCGTAATCGGTCAGCAACTTTTGGGTGCCGATGTCCAGATGGGTGTAGGTAAGCGGGGTGATGCTGATGATGTTGTCTTCACCGACCTTCTGGAGGAACTGGGTGACCATCTCGTCGAAACGGTCGTGTCCGACCTCGATGCAGTCGGTGTGACGGATGGTTTTGATGCGGATTTTCTTGTCGCCCTTGGCGGCGGCTTCCAGGGGGGGCTTGGGTTTTTGGATGAGGACCTCGCCGGGGCCTTCACGCACGGGGACTTTGAGGTGGAGTTCCTGTTTGGCGGCGGCCGAGGCGGCGATGGGGTTGATGATGCTGGGCTTGACCTCGGCCGGGCTTTCCTCCTTGGGCAGAGGGCTTTCCGGTTCGGGCACGGTGATGAGGGCCTGGCAGGCGGGGCAATTCAATTGGGCACCGGCTGCCGAGCTGTCCACCTCGAGTTCCTGATCACAGTTGGGGCAATTGAATACGATATCCATACGCCAGCTCCGCGTCCCTGCTACCGGGTCTCAGATTAGCCGGGTCGGCCGGGCTGTTCCAGCAAAAAGTCTTTATCATGCGACATTCGGGGGTGATCGGACCTCATGAGGAGCGGAGGGCGGGGACCGTGTTTTTTGTTCCCCAGCCGGGTGGGGGTGGGGTATGATTCGCGGGAAACGGTGCCGGAGTCGGACGTGGTTCCGGCTCCGGGACCGGAAGGGAATGTTGAAGATCGAGAAGGGATTCGTATGCCACTGACGACGACACGCGAACTGTTCGCCAAGGCTTTGAAGGGGAAGTACGCCATTGGCGCTTTCAACGTCAACAACATGGAACTGGTGCAGGCGATTGTGGAGGCCTGCGAGGAGGAGAAGGCGCCGCTGATTCTGCAGATCTCCAAGGGTGCCCGGCAGTATGCCAATCCGGTGTACCTGAAAAAGCTGATCGAGGCGGCGGTGAGCCTTTCGAACATCCCCATTGCCGTGCATCTGGATCACGGCGATTCGTTCGAACTGTGCAAGCAGTGCATTGACGAGGGGTTCACCAGCGTGATGATTGACGCCTCGTACGAGCCCTTCGACAAGAACGTGGAGATCACCCGCAAGGTGGTCGAGTACGCCCACAAACACAACTGCGTGGTCGAGGCGGAGCTGGGCCACCTGGTCGGTGTCCAGTTCGACGAGGGCGAGGAAGGCGGCGGCTACTCCAAGAGCGGCCATTACACGGACCCGGACGAGGCGGTGAAATTCGTCAAGCTGACCGGGTGCGATTCACTGGCGGTGGCGATCGGCAACAGCCATGGGGCCTACAAATTCAAGGGCGACCAGCGGCTGGACCTGGAGCGGCTGAAGGCCATCAAGAAGGCGTTGATGGATGCGGGGCTGGGCGATTATCCGCTGGTGTTGCACGGGGCCTCCAGCGTGCCGCAGTATCTGGTGGACGAAATCAACAAGTACGGCGGCAAACTGCAGGATGCCCGGGGCGTGCCGGAGGCGGACATCGAGGTCGCCCGCCGGTTGGGGTGCGCGAAGGTGAACATTGACACCGACCTGCGCCTGGCCCTGACCGCCGGGATCCGCAAAGCGCTGTGGGAGAAGCCGTCCGAGATCGATCCCCGCAAATACCTCGGCCCGGCCCGTGCCATGGTCAAGGAGCTGGTCCGGCACAAGGTTCGCAACGTCCTGTGCTGTGCCGGGCACGCCTTCGACTGATTTCCTGGCAGACTCCTTCCCTGAGGATGCACGCGCCCGGGCGGCTTGGCGGTCGCCCGGGCGCTTCCTTTGTCGTGGATCGGTCGTCCGTCCGGCCTCGGGCGGCGTGGCAGGAGAAGCGGCCCCCGGGAGGCTCGGTGTGCGGACCGGGCGTTTGCCCCGGCCGGGCTCGAAGGGTGCGTGGCCCCGCCGCGGCCCTTCAGAAATCGAATTCCACCTGGGCCCAGACCTTGTGGATGGTGAAGTCGTAGGGCCGGTCGGCTCCGTCGTACCAGGCGTACTTGGCCAACAGGGTCCAGTGCCGGCCGAAGCGCTTGGAGGCCAGCAGGTCCAACTCCTGGCCGTAATCGGCGCCACCGTCCTCGGCGTCGAACTTGTGATAGACGAGACGGACCGGGACCTCACCCGGCAGCGCGACCTGGACGAATCCCTGTAGATCGCGCAGTCCGGCTGCAGGCGTGTTGAGGAACACGTCGGCCCAGCCGTTCCACCCGTGCAGCGTGGCCAGGGGCGTGCGGACCGGCGCGCCATTGTCGCTGCCCAGCGTCTCCCAGGCCGCCCCCAGGGTCCATCGCCGGTACCGGCCCGTCAGCTCGATGGAGAAGTAGGGCGCGCTGTAATTCAGCGGGCTGTCGGCGTAGTCGGTCTGCCAGGCGCCTTCCAGGCGATAGTCGAGGAGGAAGTCGCCGCTGATGGGTTGCGTGCCGGACCACGCCAGACCGTAGGTGGCGCAGGAGGCCTGGGCACCGGCCGCGTTTTCGAGGTCGAGCAGGTACGTGTAGGCGGTCAGGCGCACGGCGCGGTGCGGCGCCCAAGAGAGATGAACCAGGTGCGAATCGGAGTCAAAGTTTCGGTTGACTGGTGGCAACCCGCTGACGTTGCCGAAGACGCGGCGCACTTCCCACAGGTAGGCGTAGTCCAGCACCACATCCCGGCACGGTTTCCAGGTCAAACCCACGGCATCGTAGGTCTGCATGTTCTGCCGCCATCCGACGTCCCCGATGAAACGATGGTTGTCGAAAACGATCCGTTGCCGGCCGGCTTTGAGCGTCAGCCGGTTTGTCCACGTCCAGGCCAGCCACGCCTGGTTGATTTCCGTGGTCTCCGGGTCGGCCACCACCGGGCGCTGCGGCTGTCCGTTGGCACCTGCGGCGTTGTAGGAGTCGTCGTCCACCGCCAGGATGTTTTCTGCCTCCAGCATGCCTTGGAAACCGTGAAACGGCGCGGTCGTGAAGCCGAATCGCGTCCGGATGGTTCCCGCATGGGAATCGAGCGGCAGGTTGTCCTGGTTCACGAATTCGTAACGGGCCCGGACGTTGAGGGAGAATTTTCCTTCTCGAAAAGCCGACGGAAGGGCCTCGTCGAAGAACGCCTGGCTGCTGTCGGACGCTCCGGCGGAGGCGGCAATGGCCAGCGGAAGGATGCAGGCGGATACCCAACCTCGGCGGCCTGGTCGCGGGTTCCTTTGTTGCATGGTTCGATCCGTTCTTTTCATGATCGCACTCATTGATGGAACGCGTCAGGATGGGACCCGCTCCTCGGCGGAGCGAAGTCTCCACCAGCCGTAGCCGAATGGTCCGGCGGCCGCATTGACCTGTGTCAATCCTGCCGGCGGCCGGGACCGGCGCTGTAGGGAGCCATCTTTGTGCCAAAGGGGTTCACTTGGTGCGCTTCCTGCTCCCTGCCAATTGTCCACGTGTCCAGAGCGGCACGCTGGACGCACGATGGAGATACTCGACAGTTGGCAGTTGCGGGTGTTTGTGACCCTTGCGCGTTGCCGTAGCTTTACGCAGGCGGCGCGGGAGCTGCACGTGATGCAGTCGGCGGTGAGCCACTCGGTGAAGGCCCTGGAGGAACATCTGGGGTGTCGGCTTTTGGACAGAGTGGGCAGAAGAATGGCGCTGACGGTCGCGGGCGAGCAGCTCCTCACTCATGCACACCGGATCCTGGCCGAAATGTCGGCCGCCACAGAGGCCCTCCGGCAGCTCAACCAGTGGGGCCGGGGCCGGCTGCGACTCATGGCGAGCCTCACCGCCTGCCAGTATCTGCTGCCCCGTGCACTGCGAGAGTTCCGGCGAAAGTTTCCCGAGTACAGCCTCACGGTCGAGTCGGGCGACACGCCCTCCGCCGTGGCCGCACTGTTGGAACAGCGGATCGACCTGGCTCTGGCCCTGCGCCCGCACGCGTCCGCGGGCGTGACATTCAGGCCGTTGTTCCGCGATGCGTTGGTTTTCGTTGTCAGCCCGCGGCATCCTTGGGCGCAGCGGGGTCAGGTGAACCGCTCAGAGATCTCCACTCAACCCTTCATCCTTTACAGCAAGAGCAGCGTGACGTTCCGCCTGGTGGAGGAGTATTTCCAGCGGGAGGGCATCGTGCTCGCTTCGGTGGTGGAGCTGGGCAGCATGGAGGCGGCCAAGGAATTGGTGAAACTGGACCTCGGCATCACGGTCGTGGCCCCGTGGGTGGCACAGAAAGAACTGGCCGAGGGCTCCCTGGTCGCCCTGCCGCTGGGTCGCCGAGAACTGACACGGGAATGGGGGATTCTTCATCTCCAGGGTAAAAACCTTTCGTGGGCTGAGGAGACCCTGGTGAGTCTGTGCCGGGCTGTCGCCCAAGATTTGCAACTGTCGTTGAAGCCGCCGGGCAGGGTGCCCGGCGATTCTGCGGCTGCCTCCCCACCCGGTTCCGAAGGGCCTGCCCGACTCAAGTAAAGTCCCGGCGGACCGGCCGCCCCATTGGGCGTCGCCCCGCCACGGATTGGGCCGTGAGCGGAACCAAGACCTCCCGAGGCCAGCCCGCAAGGGAGCCCGGACAAGTTCGTTCCCCTGCGTTTGCCAAGCAGGGTCGCGCACTTCCAAAGGGTCTCGGGAACCCTCAGGATGAGCGGGTCAACAATTCGCTCACCATGGCCCGCTCCTCCTTCAGTTCGTCCACACTCGCCTGGATCTTGGCTCGGCTGAAGTCGTTCAAGGGCAGCCCTTGGACGATGTGCCAGGACCGGCCATCGGAGCGGATCGGGAAGGAACAGATCAGGCCGGGTTCGATCCCGTAGCTGCCGTCGCTGCAGACCGCCACGCTATGCCAGTCGTCTCCGGGCGTCGGTTGGATGAGCGACCGCACCGTGTCGATCACCGCGTTGGCGGCGCTGGCGGCGCTGGAGGCGCCGCGGGCCTTGATGACCGCTGCACCCCGTTGCTGGACCGTGGTGAGAAAGTCCTTTTCCAGCCACTCGCGGTGGCTGATGACCTCGGGGACGGGGCGCCCGTGAATGCGCGCATTGAAAAAGTCCGGGAACATCGTGGGACTGTGATTGCCCCAAACGGCCATGTGGGTGACCGCGCTGACATGTTCGCCGGCCTTTTTGGCCAACTGTGCCTTGGCGCGGTTTTCGTCCAGCCGCGTCATCGCAAAAAACCGGTCGCGCGGGATCGCGGGGGCGTGATGCATGCAGATCAGGCAGTTGGTGTTGCAGGGGTTGCCCACCACCAAGACGCGCACGTCCGATGCCGCCCGGCGTGCCAGCGCCTGCCCCTGTCCGACGAAGATCTTGCCGTTGACGCCCAGCAGGTCCTTGCGCTCCATGCCGGCCTTGCGGGGAACACTGCCCACCAACAAGGCCCAGTTTACGTCACGGAAGCCCTCGTCGAGGTCCGCCGTCGGCACCACTCCCTGCAGCAGCGGGAATGCGCAATCCTCCAGCTCCATCACCACGCCCTGTAGCGCCGGAAGGGCCGGTTCGATCTCGATCAAATGCAGAATGACTGGCTGATCCGGACCGAACATCTCTCCGGCCGCGATCCGGAAGACCAACGAATACCCGATTTGACCGGCCGCGCCGGTGACCGCTACGCGCAAGGGTGATTTCTTCATAAATGCCCGTGATGTTCCGTTTCCCAAGGGCAGTATAGAAACGGCAACCCGATCAGCAAGCGATTCCCCCGCGAGGCCGGCGGAACCGGGTCTGTTCCGGCGGAGACGCATCCCGTGACAGGGCCCGAAGTGCTCAAGCTCGGGCTCCGACCGAACAGTCGGGGCGCCGTTCCCGGTGGTAAACCGGGGGTTCATCCCGCCCCCAGTTGGGACTTGCGGGAAGCGTGGTTCCTGCGTATGGTGCCGTGCATTCAGGGCGCACCCGTAGCTCAATTGGATAGAGCATCTGACTACGGATCAGAAGGTTCCAGGTTCGACTCCTGGCGGGTGCGCCATCCGTCTTTCTGAGCGAGCCCTCGCGGCAAGGGGCGCGCAAACGGCCGCCGGTTGAGTCGAAGAAGTGTCACCATCGCGTCCATCGTGCACCACCCGCCTTGCGCGGGGGACAAGCCCAATCGCGGCCGTCCGCCCGGAGACGCGCAAACACAAACGACGGTCCGAACCTTTGTGTCCCGCCCGGCAACTGCCGGGTCTTTGCGTGGTCCAAGGGGCCCTGTGGCTGGGACAAATGAGCTGGATGGACGCGGTCAGGACCCTCCCTTGCACCCCGTTGCCGCGATTGCTAAGGATGAGGCATGACGGCGATTCTGCTGAAAACCGCGGTGGCGACCGCGGCCGGGTTCATCATGCTGGCTCTGCTGTGAGGCGGTTTCGGTACTGCGCGGATCCGTTGTTTCTCGGGGCGTGCACGCTCTATGTGCTCAATCGTTGGGGACTGCAGCCGTGCACGGACCTGGCGTTTTTCCATTCTTGGTTCGACGATCTGCTGCTGATTCCCTGCGCACTGCCTCCGGTGCTGGCGCTGCACCGGCGCTGGGGCCTGCGCGCTCACGATCGCCCGCCCACCGTCGGCGAGATCCTTGGTCACCTGGTTCTCTGGTCGGTGCTGTGCGAATGGATCGGCCCCGCGATCGTTCCCGGCACCGTGGGCGATTTGTGGGACGTGGCGGCCTACGCGTGCGGCGCCCTTCTGGCCGCGCTTTGGTGGCACCGGCCGCTCCGTCGTCCCCTGCCATGCCGTCAATCTGATCGGCCCGCAGCTGAAAAAGGCACGCGATTGGCGTCCTCTTCGCCCTAGGACCCGGTTGACGCGCATCCATCCCCGCGGTTGCTGACGCGGGCATGCAAATTCACCGGCGCCGGGCGGTGCCCCATCGTGACCGGCGGTGGCGGCCTTGTCGCTTGCTCCTCGCCCGAGCCCTGCATCGAAAGCGAGTCGGAACCGGAGGAGGGTTGTGGCAGACCAGCTTCACAGGAGGCCGGAGACACTCCGGATCTGCACGCACGGCTTGTGGGCGCCCCTGCCCGGTGGGACCTTGTCCCGACGGGACTCCCGCATCGCTTGTCGAAGCGCATCTGAGGTGTGTCCCCCGGAGGTTGCGGGCCGGCCGGCCCGGCAAGCGCTTTCAGCCCCAAGCACGACGCCACACACCGACGAACCGTTCCCCTGCCGGCGACCCGGACACGAACCCGCCGGCCGGATCCATGCCATGGACCGATGTGACTCTTGAACTCATGGGCCGCGGGGGCGGCGGGCGCACGTCCCCGTACTGGCGTCGCGCATCCGGCCTCCGATCCCTTCTGAGCTCAGCCGCCGGAACCGGGCCCTTGGGGCGCCCGGGGTACGGTTTCCTTCACACGGACCTGCCTCGGAGCCGCCCTCTCGGAGCACCGGGGACGCGGTCTCCATACGTTCAAGGGCGTCCTGCGTGTGGGCGCGGGCAGGCTGCGGTCCGTGCCGCCTGGGGCAGCTCCAGAGGCACTCAGCGGCCCGGGGGCGCCACTTTCAGATCGGCGGTGACCTCGCGTACCGCCGGATCGGCCTCCATGGCCAGGAGCACGGCGCGTCCGATGTCCTCGGCTGAATCCACCGTGCCGCTGAGGAACACCCGCCCGGAGGTGCATTGGACGGAGATGCGCAGCGCCGAGAGCCGTGGATCGGCAATGTACCTGGCCTTGATGGCTGCGACGATGCGCGCGTCCGTGGCGGCGTCGGCCACGGTGTGCCCGAAATCCACGGCGGCCCGGCGCACGACCTGGCCCCGCCGGGCCAGTTCCTCCTGGATGTTGGTCGCGGTGAGGTGAAGGAGCTCGAGCTTCTCCTGGAAGGCCTGGCGGATGGCCTCGCTGGAGGTCGCCAGTTCCTCCCGCCATTGCGCAAGCTCGGCCGGCTCGGGCCGGGTTGCCATCCACCACCCGGCCGCCACGCCCATGAACAGCCCGAAGATCAACCCGCAGAGGAAACGGAACATGATGGAGGCGCAGGTTGCCGGGGTTCAGCAGGCGGCGCCGGCTCCGGATCGGTCCACTTGCCATGTTCGCGGATCAGGTCAATGAGCCGGTCCACGGCCTCTTCTTCCGGTATGTTGAATTTGACCGGCTTTTTGCCGACGTAGAGGTTCACCTTTCCGGGTGCGCCGCCCACGTACCCGAAATCCGCGTCGGCCATCTCGCCCGGGCCGTTCACAATGCAACCCATGACTGCGATCTTGACCCCTTTGAGGTGGGAGGTGCGCGCCTTGATGCGGGCCGTCACGGTCTGGAGGTTGAACAAGGTCCGGCCGCAGGATGGACAGGCCACATATTCGGTTTTGAAGCTGCGGCAGCCGGCGGCTTGGAGGATGTTGAAAGCCAGCTGCAACGCCTTCTGCGGGTCCGACTCGTTTCGCACCAGGATGGCGTCGCCGATCCCATCGGCCAGCAATCCGCCCAGGACGATCGAACTTCGCAACAGCGCCGTCTGGGGGTCCAGGGGCGGTTGCGGCACTTGGAGACAGTCTTTCAGCAGGATCGGGTTGCGGCGGCCCATCTGGCGAAGTCGCCAGGCCAGCAGGCGGAAGGCCGCCAGCGCGGGCAGGTCCGGCAGATCGCGCACGGTGACCAGGCACGACTCCTCCGGCAACTCGAAGCCCTGGCGTGGATCCACTTCCACCGCTCCCAGCTCTTCGTACACTCCCTCGGGCCGCACGTCCGCGCGCGCGGGAATCCGGGGCAGAAGGCTCTCCCAGGCCGATCGCGGGACGATCACTCGAATCGGTTGGTCCCCGCCGCAGCGCAGTCCGGTTTTCAAATCCACCTCCACCGAGGGACGCCGCTGGTACTCGAAGGGCGCGAACGGGAATTCGTCCGTGGGGACCTTGAGATCTGGCCGGGTCAACGCGGGCACGCAATCCAGAATGGCCCGGCAGACCGGGATTTCGTGGATGGCATCCTCGGTGAGCGACACCCGTATGGTGTCGCCCAACCCGTCGCAGAGGAGTGATCCGATGCCGATGGCGCTTTTGATCCGGCCATCTTCACCGTCGCCCGCCTCGGTCACCCCCAGGTGGAGCGGGTAATTCCAGTCCTCCCCTTCCTCGGCCAGGCGCGCCGCCAGCAACCGGTAGCATTGGATGGCCACCTTGGGGTTGGACGCCTTCATGGAGAACTTGAAGTTGTGAAAGTCGTGTTTCCGGCAGATCCGCGCAAATTCCAGCGCGCTCTCGACCATACCCAGCGGGGTGTCGCCGTACCGGTTGAGAACGCGATCAGACAGCGAGCCGTGGTTGGTGCCGATGCGCAGGGCGCGGCCCAGCCGTTTGCACTCCAGCACCAGCGGGGTGAACTTCGCCTCCACGCGCGCCAGTTCGGCCGCGTACTGTTCGTCCGTGTACTCCTTGACGACGAACTTTTTGGAGTCGGCGAAGTTGCCAGGGTTGACCCGCACGCACTCCACCCATTTGACGGCTTCCATGGCCGCCTCGGGCTTGAAGTGGATGTCGGCCACGACGGGCACGCGACAACCCCGTGCGCGGAGCTCGGCCACGATGTTGCGCAGATTGGCGGCGTCCTTGACCGTGGGTGCGGTGATCCGCACCACCTGGCACCCGGCCTCCACCAGCGCCAGTGTCTCCCGCACGCACGCCTCGGTGTCCATGGTGTCGGCGGTGATCATGGATTGAACCACCACCGGATGCTCACCGCCGATGACCACACCGCCCTGCCGGGGATCGCCGAGATGGATCTCGCGCGTCCGGCGTCGCTGATACTGGTAAGGAGAAGCGCAATACCTCATGGCTGCGAATCGCCGGCGGGCGCGGGGACCGAGCCCGGTGCGGGCTCGACCCATTCCGGCCCTGCCTGCTCGATTTGATGGCGTGCCTTGAACCAGGCACTGAAGATCGGGAACCGTTTCAGGTCGAAAAACGTCACGTACAGCATGAACGACAGCAGCAACACGGCAAACACGGTGGTCACGGACTCGACCAGGCGCGCGCTCAGCGGCCGGCGCCAGATCCATTCCACCAGCGACATCAGGATGTGGCCCCCGTCCAGCACGGGAATGGGCAGCAGGTTCAAAATCGCCAGGTTCACGTTCAGCAGCACCAGAAAGCTGAGGGCCAGCCGATAGTCGGTGTTCACCCATCCGGCCAGCATGGCCAGGATGCCCACCGGACCGCTGAGGTCCTTGGCGCCCACGCCGGTCTGCTTCGAATAGACCAGGGCCACCAAGGTTCGCCAGGTCTTGCGCACGACTTCGCTCACCTGCGCCCAGGGCGTTGGCCCCGGACGCTGCACAATGTACCGTTGCGTGGCGGGCCCGCCGAGTTTGACACCGATGATCCCGTGACCACTGGCGGGATCCAACCGGGGCCGGATGGAGAGCGTCAGCCTCTGACCGCCCCGTTCGATCCGGATCTCACTGAGCTGCTCCGGCCGTTTCCGGATCAGATCCACCAGTTGTTCCTGGCTGACGACCGGCACGCCCGCAAACGCCAGAACACGGTCGCCAGCTTGCAGTCTCGCTTCCTCGGCCGGTGTCCCGGGCAACACCTCGCTGATCTCCGGGTGATCCTGCGGATCCAGGCGCAGCAGCTTCAGGCCGAATGCATCGTTGACCACCGTCCTGAGATGATTCGTGAAGAACCGGCCGTTGCGCTCTGTCACCACCTCGACCACGTTCGTCCGTGCCAGCGCGGTGGCCTCGTTGATGTCCTGCCACGATCGGATCTTCTGGCCGTCCACCAGCACCACGCGGTCGCCGGGCCGGATCCCCAACCTGTACTCTTCGGACTCCGGCTCCACATACCCCACGATGGGCGGGTTCACCGGCCGGGGCAGACCCACGATCCAAATGATCGTCGCAATGAAAAACGCGAACACCACATTCATGAACGGACCCGCGGCTGCGACCAGGATTTTGGACCAGGGCGAGGCCGGCGGCAGCGGCTTGCCGTCGGCCGTCTGACCCTCCAACAGTGCCGCGGTGGTCATCTGGGGCAGCTTCACAAAACCGCCGGCGGGTATCAGCCGCCACGAATACTCCACCCCGTTGCGCGTCCACGTAAACAGCCTGGGACCGAATCCGATGGCAAAGGCCTCAACCTTCAGTCCCCGGCGCCGCGCCACCCAAAAGTGGCCGAACTCGTGGACGAACACGGCCGCGCCGAACAGCAGGATCACCGCGACCGCCACATATAGAATGTTCCAGACGCTCATGCTGCGCTGCGGTGGTCAAATCCACGCACTGCCAGCCAATCTATCGGCAATTCCGCCCCGTGACAACCGACCAAACCGCCGGGAGAATCCACCCTCCACGGCCGCCGGCCGGAAAGCGCGCCGCGACAAAACGTGGACCGGAGGTGCGGACAAGGCGGGTCCCGGGGTTCCCTGGGGAGCGGGCGGGGAACGCCTTTCCCGCCGGGCCCGGAGGTGCATCGGTCCTCGGAAGGCCACAGGGCCGCCCGCCGTGCGGTCGTCGACCGTGTTCCGTGATGGTTGGGTTCGGGGGCATGGCCGCGAAGGTGGGGCCGGATCGGTTGAGTTTGTGCGGGTGTCGGTGCGGCATTGTGTCCCCCGGGCGAAGTGCGAGGTGGGGAAGGCGTCGCAGCCGGGCTGTGGCGGAAGGCCCGAAACGGGCTGAACGCAAGGCATCCTTGGGCTGCTGCGGTGGGGTTGCTGGAGGGATCGCACAAACGTTCGAGTGGTTGCGCACTTGTCAGGGGGCGGTCGGGGGTGTTTCCTGCTGGCTCATGAAGGGCGAAAGGTGGTTTGTCGGGACGGGTGGGAAAGGGCTTGGCATTCTGTTGCTGGCGGGTTGGTGGTGGGCCGGGGCGGCCGGGGTGTGGGGGGCGGACGGGTTTCGACCCTTGTTCGATGGCCGGAGTCTGACGGGTTGGGTGAAGCGGGGCGGACAGGCCACGTACACGGTGGAGGAGGGTTGCATCGTGGGTCGGTCGGTGCGGGAGACGGCCAACACGTTCCTTTGCACGACGCAGGATTTCGGTGATTTCGAACTTGAGCTGGAGGTGCGGGCGGATCCGCGGCTGAATTCCGGGATCCAGATTCGGAGTGAGTGTTACGATCGGCCGACGGAGGTGGTTTACGGGACGCAGACGCTGCGGATTCCGGCGGGGCGCGTGCACGGTTACCAGGTGGAGGTGGATCACAACCGCAGCCGGCGTTGGAGCGGCGGGATTTATGACGAGGCGCGGCGGACGTGGATTTATCCGCTGACGAACCGGCCTGCGGCAGGTGCGGCGTTTCGGTTCGGGGACTGGAACCATTACCGCATCCTGTGTGTGGGGGATCGGATCCAGACCTGGGTGAACGGTGTGGCGGCGGCCGACCTTGTGGATTCGATGACGCTGGCGGGGTTCATCGGGCTGCAGGTGCACGGGGCGTCGGAGGAGGGTTTGGAAGTGCGCTGGCGGGATTTGCGGATTCGCGAGTTGGGCCGGCACGCGTGGAAGCCGTTGTGGGACGGCCGGACTCTGGCCGGTTGGCGGCCGGTGGGCGAGGGGGAATGGTCGGTTCAGGACGGCGTGATCCGCGGTGTGCATCGTCGGGATCAGGAAGGTTACGGGCATCTGCTGAGTGACCGGCGGTTCGCGGATTTCACGGTGCGGTTGAAGTTCAGGGCGGTGCGGGGCAACAGTGGTTTTTATTTCCGGGTGGAACCGACCGGGTTCAGCGGCGTGACGGGCATGCAGGCGGAGATTGACGCGGAGAAGGACGTGGGCGGTCTGTACGAGACGAATGGGCGGGGCTGGGTGGTGCAGCCGGGGCCGGACGATGTCCGGAAGTCCTTCCGGCGCGGGGAGTGGAACACGATGACGGTGAGCGCGCATGGGGGGCGGATCGTGGTGCATGTCAATGGCTACAAGACGGCGGAGGTGTTTGATGATCCGGGCCGGCGCGAGGGGCATTTTGCGTTGCAGTTGCATGGTGGGCAGGACTGCGAGGTGTGGTTCAAGGATCTGGAGCTGTTGGTGCCGGAGGAGTGATTCCGGCTTGCACCCGGCGTGGGGACCGGCGTTCTTTGGAGCCATGCACAAGATCCCTGCCAGGAGTAGTGGTCGAATACCCGGGACGCTGTTGCTGGGTGTGTGGGTGTTGTTGGGGTCGGGCTGTGCGGGACCGGCGACGGGTGCGGGCGGCGGGGATGCGGCGGCTGTGGAGATGCAGCCGTTGGAGGATCGCGTCCGGGTGCTTCTGGGCGGGCAGGTGTTCACGGAGTATTTCCATCGGGACGTTCCCAAGCCGTACTGTCATCCGTTGCGCGGTCCGGGCGGGGTGATTCTCACGCGGCTGTGGCCGATGCAGGACACGGTGGGCGAGGATCACGATCATCCGCATCATCGGGGTTTCTGGTATGCGCACGGGAGTGTGAACGGGGTGGATTTTTGGACGGAGGGGCCGGGTCGGGGTCGAATCGTGCAGGATGCGCTTTTGGAAGTCCGGTCGGGCCGCGGCGAGGGATGGTTGCGCACGCGCAACCGGTGGGTGGCGCCGGACGGCCGGGTGGTCTGCAGCGATGAGCGGCTGTTGCGGTTCCTGGCGGGCCCGGACGGGACCCGGTTCGTGGATTTCGAGATCACGCTGATGGCCACGCATGGAGAGGTCGTTTTCGGGGATACGAAGGAGGGGACCCTGGCCGTCCGGGTGGCGGAGAGCATGCGGGTGCGGCCGAACCGGACCGCGGCCGGCCGGCCGGCGGGTCGCATTGTGACCAGCGAGGGGCATCGGGACGTGGAGGCCTGGGGGAAACGGGCTGCTTGGTGTGATTATTCGGGGCCGGTGGGGAACCGGTGGATGGGGATTGCGATTTTCGATCATCCCGGGAATCCGAGGCATCCGACGTGGTGGCACGTGCGGGACTACGGTTTGTTTGCCGCCAATCCGTTCGGACGACACGATTTCGAGCGTTTGCAGGATGCCACGGCCGGCAACTGGGTGTTGCGGGCCGGCGATCGGCGCACGTTCCGTTACCGGCTTTACCTGCATGAAGGCGATGCGGAAGAGGCCCGCGTGGCCGAGCGATACACCGCCTGGATCGGCAGCCGGGACGGTGCGCGGGCCGGGACTCCTGAAAACCGGTAAAACCCACAGTCGAGAACGAAGGTCATGATCAATCGACGGAACTTCCTGAAACAGTCGGTGCTGGCCACGGCAGCTTTGGCGGCAGGCACGGGATGTCGAACACTGGCTCCCCGGCCGCGGCCGGGGGCCCGGGTGTTGGGGGCCAACGAAACGATCCGGGTGGCGGTGGTGGGGTTCGGCGGGCGCGGCCGCGATCACATTCGGAACTTCCACGAACTGCCCAACGTACGGGTGACGGCCCTGTGCGACGCGGATCGTGCCATCCTGGAGCGCGAGGTGCGGCGGTTTGCCGACCGCGGGGAGAAGGTGGAGGCGTACACGGACATTCGCGAGCTGCTGGAGAAGTCGCAGGTGGACGTGGTGAGCATTGCCACGCCGAACCACTGGCACGTGCTGGGTTCCATTTGGGCGGTGCAGGCAGGCAAGGATGTGTATGTGGAGAAGCCGGTTTCGCACAACGTGTTCGAGGGGCGTCAACTGGTGAAAGCGGCGCAGAAATACGGTGCCATCGTGCAGGTGGGGACGCAGTGCCGTTCATCTGAGGGGCTGCGGGAGGCCATCGCCTGGATTCGGGCAGGCAATCTGGGCCGGATCCTGCGTGTGCGGGGGCTTTGTTACAAGCGGCGGGACAGCATCGGCCGCACGTTCGGTCCGCAACCCATTCCCGCCACGGTGGATTATGATCTCTGGCTGGGACCGGCGCCGTGGAAGCCGCTGCGGCGCGCGCGGTTGCATTATGACTGGCACTGGGTTTGGGACACCGGCAACGGCGACCTGGGGAATCAGGGGGTGCACCAGGTGGACATCGCGCGATGGATCCTGGGTGAGCAGAAGCTTTCCCCTGCCGTGTGGGCGGTGGGCGGGCGCCTGGGTTACATCGATGACGGGGAGACGCCGAACACGCTGATCGTGTTCCATGATTACAAACCGGCGCCGTTGCTGTTCGAGGTGCGCGGGCTGCCGGAGAAGAAGGGATCGAACCGGATGGACAATTACCGCGGGGCCAGCATCGGCGTGGTGGTGGACTGCGAGGGTGGCACGGTGGTGATTCCCAGCTACACGCGCGCCATCGTTTACGATCGGGACGGCAAGGAGATGCGGGTGTTCGACGGCGGGGGCAACCACTACGCGAACTTCATCGAGGCGGTGCGGTCGCGCAGGCCTGAACGGTTGCACTCGGACGCCTACGAGGGGCATGTCTCGGCCGCGCTGTGTCACACGGCGAACATCTCGTACCGGCTGGGTTCGTTCGCCTCGCCGCACGGGATTGCCGAACGGCTGCGCGAACAGCCGGAGATGGAGGAGATGTTTGGTCGGATGATGGAACACCTGCGTGCCAACGAGGTGGACTTCCAGATGACGCCGCTGATTCTGGGCCGCCTGCTGCGGATCCGGCCGGATCGGGAGACGTTCGTGGGAGATCGTCAGGCCGATGCGATGCTGACGCGGGAGTATCGTGAGCCCTTCGTGGTGCCCTCGCGGGTGTAGGGAGAGCGGTGAGCTGACGGGGCGGGATGGCGTTTCTGCGCGGGCGGCCGCAGGGAGGCCTGGTGGCGCGGCCGAAGCCGCAGAGGTGAGCGGCCAGGCGGCCGGGAGTTCTTTCTTTGCCGGGGCGAAGCGGCCGGCCGTGGGGGCGGCGGGTCAGTTTGTGGCCTCGATGTAGGGGATGCTGAGCGGGCCCTGCGGAAGTGCGGCCACCCTGGCCCCGGCCGGGGCCTGGCGGAGCGCTTCGCGCACGGCGGTGGCGATGTCGTGGCAGGGTTCCAGATGGGCTGCGCGGACGACGTCGTCCGGCAGTGAGCTGTACAACAGGACGCGTCCCCGCTGCTGAACCAGGGCTTGGATCTGTGCCTGCCATTGCTCGGGTTGTTCAAAGCCCGGCGTGGCGAGGAGCTGGAGGATTTCTTTCGGATGGCGGACACGGCGGAGCAGCCGGTCCAAGGGGCTGCCCGAGGGGACGCCTTCCCGGCATTCGGCTGCGAGGATGAGGGTGCCGCCCGGTTTGAGGATGCGCGCGCCGGCGCTCATTCCTTTGACGCCCTGGTAGAGGTTCAGGTCGAGTGGATAGCCGCTGTTGGTGGTGACGACCACGTCGAAGGGCTCGGTGCAGCGGTACATGGCGGAGGCCTTGACGAAGTCGCATCCGACGCGGTGTGCGCGGATGAGATCGCCGGCGAACACCCCCGTGATTTCGCGTTTTTCGTTGAGGGTGACGTTGAGGAGGAAACTGGGTCCGACACGCAGGGCGGCATTGCGGATTTCCTCCCAGATCGGGTTGCCGTCCAGGATGCCGAAGGTGGCGTTGGGGTGCCCGATGTTGCGGGCGCCGTGGTTGCCCATGATGGTGCGGAGGCCGGCCACACCCGGCATGATGCCCTTGGGGCCTCCGCTGAATCCGGCGAAGAAATGGGGTTCGATGAAGCCGGTGACGATGCGGAGGTCGGCCTCGACGGCGTGGCGGTTGATCCAGAGCGGTGTGCCGTTGGGGAGATCACCCAGGTAGACGAGGTCGGCTTCCTTTTCGCACTCGTGGTTGACGACGCGGTAACGGGCGACGACCTCCGGGGTGAGCATGCGTTCCAATTCGGCCCGTGTGTTGGGGCGGTGGGTGCCGGTCTGGTTCAGCAGGGTGATCTGCTCCGGCGGGACGAAGGAGAGGTACTCCAGCAACCATGGGATGAGCCGGTGATTGGGGGTGGCGCGGGTGATGTCGGTGAACAGGATGCAGAGTCGCGTGCCCGGCCGGATCCATTCACGCAGAGGCGGGGCCTCGATGGGCTGGTCGAGCGCGTTCCAGACGGCCTGGCGCTCGTCCGGCAGGCCGGGCTGGTGACGGGGTTCGATGACCGTGGTGCGGTCGTCCGGCAGGTCCACCGGCAGGGTGCCTTCGCCGTAAGCGAGTCGTACGATCATGACCGGCTCTCCTCCGTTTGGACGGGTTGTTCCGTGGGACGCTTCCTTGCCATCATGGTAGTCCCGGGCGAAGGGGACGGCAAACGGCGTGTGGCGGAGGGACTGTGACGGCGGGCTGGGAAGGGTTCACAGGCTTTCGGCCTTTTGGGTGAGGGTTTGGAAACGGGCGAAGGCTTCCTGCCAGAGCTCGGGTTTTCGGGGTTCATACCGGCCGAGGTTGACGGATTTGCGGACGACCTCGCGCATTTCGTCGAGGGATTTCAGTTCGCCTTGTGCGCGCATCTGGGTGAGGGCATTACCCATGGCGGTGGCCTCCACCGGCCCGGTGATGACGGGTCGCTGGCAGGCGTCGGCGGTGAACTGGTTGAGCAGACGGTTTTGTGAGCCGCCGCCCACGATGTGGACCACCTCGATACGGTGTCCCACCAGCTCTTCCAGCCAACCCAGGACCTGACGGTAGCGGAGGGCCAGGCTTTCGAGGGCGCAACGGACCAGTTCGCCCTCCGAGCGCGGGACGGGTTGACCGGTTTCCTGGCAGAAATCCTGGATCGCCCGGGGCATGTCCGGCGGGTTGAGGAACCGGGGATCGTCGGGGTTGACCAAGGAGCGCAGGGGCGCGGCCTCGGCCGCCTTCTGCACCAGCTCCGGATAGGTGAAACTGCGCCCGCGGGCTTCGAACGCCCTGCGGCATTGTTGGACCAGCCACAGGCCCATGATGTTTTTGAGGAGCCGGATGGTGCCGTCCACGCCGCCCTCGTTGGTGACGTTGAACCGGAGGGCGCGCTCGGAGAGGACGGGTTCGCGGACTTCGACACCCATGAGGGACCACGTGCCCGAGCTGATGTAGGCCCAGGGCAGCTTGCGATCGTCTCCGGCGGGGACGGCGGCCACGGCGGAGGCCGTGTCGTGGGCGGGCGGGGCCACGACCTGGACACCATCCAAGCCCGTGCGCGCAGCGACACCGGGACGCAACGGTCCCAGTTTGGTTCCCGGCGGGACGATTTTGGGAAGCAGTTGGGTGGGCAGGCCCAGTTCCTTGAGGAGGGCGGTGGCCCAGGTGCGGCGTTTCGGGTCCAGGCACTGGGAGGTGCTGGCGATGGTGTATTCGTCCCGATCGGCGCCGCAGAGGGCCCAGTGAACGAAATCCGGCATGAACAGGAGCCGGTGTGCGGTGGCCACCACCTCGGGGTGTGCCTGTTGATGGGCGATCAACTGGAACAGCGTGTTGAAGGGGAGGAACTGGAGGCCGGTGCGGCGGAACAATTGGGCGCGGGGGATCTTGCGGAACACGCGCTCCATGACGCCCTGGGTGCGGCTGTCGCGGTAGGCATAGGGCAGGCCGAGCAGTTCCCCTTTTCGGGAGAGCAGGACGTAATCCACGCCCCAGGTGTCGGCACCCACCGAGACGACCCGGCGGCCGTGCTGGCGTGCGGCCAGGGAGAGCCCGTGCTGGATTTCCTGCCACAGGCCGAGGACGTCCCATCGCAAGCTCTCGCCCAACCAGACGGGTCCGTTGGGGAAGCGATGGACCTCCTCCATGAGCATGCGTTTGCCGGTCCAGCGTCCGACCATGACCCGGCCGCTTTCGGCGCCCAGGTCCACCGCCAGATAGACTTGCGCGTTCATGCCTGCCTTTTGTGCCTTTGCCGGGTTGAGCGGGTGAGTCCGGTGGCCCGCCGCCTCAACGGGCGCCGCCGTGCAGGGCCCACGGGGCGGTGGCGAACCAGAGGAAGGTGCCCGCCAGCATCCAACCTTTCATGGCGGATTCACCGAGTTGCTGGATCATGAAAAGCAACGGCGGGACCACGGTCAGACCCAGCGCGCCGAATGCCAAGATTCGCAACATTGTTTGCATGGCTTCATCCCCTCGCTGTGGCGGCCGTGCGTCCGTGGAGGACGCGGGCCAGGATCAGGTAGAGAACGCCGGTCAACAGGTAGACCGGCAGGGTCAGGTAGGATGGGAAGATGCCCCAATGCAGGTAGGCCCAGTAGAACAGTCCCAGCGGGATGGCCCAGGCCAGCAGGACGGCCAGGTTGAAGCTGCTGCCGGTGGCGGCGGCCCATTCCTGGGGCAGACCGAAACGCCGGGCCAGGTAGACCTCCGCCAGGATGACGGCCCCCACCGGGGCCAGGGTGGTGCCGTAGAGGCCCACGAAATCCAGCAGTTTCATCGCCACGGCGGGGAACATGCCCGCCAGAGTACAGATCGTGCCTGCGATAAGTGTGCCGGTGGCGCGTGACATGCGCGGGTAGAGCGATTGAAAGGCCAGACCGGCGCGGTAGATGGTGGGATTGGCGGTGGTCCAACCGGCGATGATCACGCAGATCAGACCCGCCCAGCCGACGGCGTCCCAGACCATGGGGCCGGGCGCCATGCCCTGGCTCGGGTCCACGCCCTTTTCCCGCACCCAGTAGACCAGCAGAAGGGCCGCGCAGATCCAAGCGATGTAATGTCCCAGGAACATCCCCGCCGCGGAGGCCCAGCCGTAGGAAGGCTTGCGCGCGAAACGCAGCACCGACAGGTCGGACATGCCGATGTGCATGGCCGCGTTGCAGAACCAGGCGAAGAACACCACGCCCCAGAAGCCGATCCGGCTTTCATGGCCCTCGGCCGGGGTGAGCAGTTCCACCAGATTGAGGGTGCCCAGCTTGCCCAGCATGACCAGACCGCAGGCCACGAACACCAGAAACATCCACGGGGCGGCCAGGTGGCCGACGCGTGCGACGAAGCCGTAACCGCGGATGGCCACGAAGGTCATGAGCGCCCCGAGGGCCAGCACGGTGACGCACCAGGCGGCGTTGGTGGGGAGGGTGTCTTGGAAGGTCGGCATCTGGATGTGCGGGAAGGGCACGCCCACGGCCGTGGCCGAGACGGTGATCATGGCACCGGCGAGGAAACAAAAGAGGATGCCGTTGGCCAGGTTGTAGAGGACGACCAGTTTCCGGCCGCAGATGCGTTCGAGCTGGTAGTAGAGCGTGAGCCGGTAGCGCGTGGCGATGGGAGCGGTGATGTAGCGCCAGCTGAGCACGGCCAGGAGATTGCCCACCAACAGGCCCACCAGCAGGTCGAAGGCGTTCACGCCCCAGGCCACGAAGAGCGGGCCGATCATGAATTCGGTGCCGGCGGTGTGTTCGCCCGCGTACATCCCCCAGAAGGCGGTGGGACCTTTGAGGGCGTGCGGTGGAACGGGTTCGCGTTCGAACTCGTCGCCCGCGTGCGCGGGTGGAGGGGCGCTGGCAGGTGCGGTCTCGTTCATGGCCGTGGCACAACAGTGCGATCCCCGGTTGGGCTGAGCGTCCGCGTCGCGCATGTTCGGGCGCGAAGATTAAACCGACGGCGCGCGCTTGACCAGCCCGAATGCGCCGGACGGGAGGAATCTGGTTCTGAAGCGGCGGGGCGGGGAGGGCGCGGAACCCATTCGCAGGTGTGGCTCACCCGGCTGTGTCCTGCGGGCGGCGGGCTGCCGGGGCCGGACGCCGACATCCGACAGGGCATCATGGGGGGTGACCGCCATGGGGGTGCACCTTCGGAGAGTGCGGTTGCCAAGAACCGTTCGGGCACCTAGGATGCGATGACCCTGGGGGACGGGACGGTCCGTTCCATCGTCTCATGGCGGAGTACAAGGTCACATTCGAGGTTTTCGAGGGGCCGCTCGACCTCCTTCTGTATCTGATCAAGAGGGAGGAGGTGGACATTTACGAGGTCAACCTCACGCGGTTGGCCGATCAATTCCTCGAATACCTGGAACTGATGCGGCAGCTGGACCTGGAGGTGGCGGGCGAATTCATCGTGATGGCTGCCACGCTGCTCTACATCAAGAGCCGGGAGTTGTTGCCGGCCGATCAACAGACCCCGGACGAGGGCGAGGAGGAGGGACCCGACCCGCGCTGGGAACTCATCCGGCAACTGGTCGAGTACAAAAAGTTCAAGGACGCCGCGCTGCAGTTGCAGGAACGGGAGCGGCAGCAGGAGGCGGTTTTTCCGCATCAGCCCCCGCCGGTGCGGGAGGTGGAACCGGTGGTGCAGTCGGGGCCGCGGGCGTCGTTGTTCGACCTGTTGACCGCGGTGCAGCAGGTGTTGCAGCGCTTGGCGGAACGGCAGCCGCCCCAGGAAATCGTGGACGATCGCTGGACGGTGGCCGGCCAGATGCAGCTCATCGTCCGGGTCCTGTCGGAACGGTCGCGGGTGAGGTTCGGCGCGTTGTTCGGCCCGATGCAACACCGTGCCGAGGTGGTGGCGACGTTTCTGGCGCTCCTGGAGCTGATCCGGCTCCAGCAGATTGTGGCGGTGCAAACGGAAGAGTTTGGCGAAATCGAGTTGATCCGCCGGGAACCGGCGGTCGTGGGCGAGGTGGCGACGGAGGCGGGATCAACCGGGGTTCCCGGTGCTTCCGAGCGTGACCAGCCGGGTGAATCTTTGTCCTGAGGCAAGCGATGGAACTGCGTTCTGTTTTGGAAGCCCTGTTGTTCGTTTCGCAGAAGCCGCTTTCCCCTCGTGAGATTCGTGAGGTGTTGGTTCGCGCGGCCGAGGCGGAGGACGCATCGGAGGAGGCGCGCGCCTGGCGCAAGATCCGGGAGGCCGACGTGGAAGCGGAGTTGACCGCCTTGGCGGCCGGGATCGAGGGCGCCGGACGCAGTTACCGGCTGGTCTGCGTAGCGGGGGCCTGGCAGTTCGTTTCCCGGCCGGAGTTTGCTCCCTGGATCCGGGTGCTGGTGGGTGCCAAACCCCGGCCGCCGCGGCTGTCGCAGGCTGCGTTGGAAACGCTGGCAATCGTGGCCTACCGGCAGCCGGTGACGCGGGCGGAAATCGAGGAAATCCGGGGTGTAAACGTGGACGGCGTGATGCAGACGCTGCTGCAGCGCGGGCTCATCCAGGAGGTGGGACGCGCCGAGACAATCGGCCGTCCGGTCACCTACGGGACGACGGACCAGTTTCTGGAGTACTTCGGGATGCGCAGCCTGGAGGATCTCCCCGCGGCTGATGAACTGCGCCGGTGGCAACCGAGCGTGCCGGCGGCTCCGCCTCAAACGGCCCCGGAGGCCCCATCCGCCGATTCGGCCGTGTCGTCCGCCGATTCCCAAGAGACCGCCCCGGCCGAGGGGTCTCCACCCGGGGTTGATTCCCCGGTTGCGGGAGCTCCCGCGCCCGGCTCCGCGGAAGGTGGTGCAGGCGCGACTTCCCGCGCGCCCGATCCTGCGGGATCCCCGGAGGAACCGGCTCGCCAGGGCCTCGAGCCGTCCGGTGGGCGCCGATAGCGGTCCTGCGGCGCGGTGGGGCGGGCGGCTGCGGTGCGCCGTGCCGGTTGCGGGAATTGCGGTTGCACAGTCCCGCAGGGGTGACATAAAGTGCCAATGCGAGCACCGGTGGCGTTGCAGGAAGACCGCATGAAACCGAAGAAGAAAGCGACGAAACGGGTCAGCAAACGGACCGCAGCCACGGCGACCGGAAAAAAACGCTCCCTCAAGGGTGCTTCCAAGGAAGCGGCGACGCCGGCCAAAGCCGCGGCGAAACCGGGCCCGGCCACCGGAGAGACCACCGGCGCCCAAGCCAAGCCGACACGCAAACGGGCGGTGCGGCGCGCCCGGGCGGCTGAGTCGGCCGGGGCACCTGCGGCCGGTGCGGCGGAGGTTGCTCCGGTGGAGGTCCCGCCGATTCTGCTGGAGGGCGATCGTCCGGCGGCACCGGCGATGAGCGGTCCGGGACGGCGTTACGAGGTGTCTGCCGGGATGCCGCCTGCCCCCGGCGGGGAGAGCGAGGTGGGCCTTCCGGAAGCGTACGGGACCAAGGAGTTGTTTCTGCTGCCCCGGGATCCCCACGGGCTTTTCGTTTACTGGGATTTCACGCGGACGCAGTTGGCCCAGTACAACCAGCGTGCGCGGGAGGGGCATCTGACGCTGCGGATTTACCGGCAGGCACGGTCCGGCCAGCCTCATGTGGAGGTGGCCCTGCCGCCGGAGGGCCGGCAGTGGTTCGTGCACGTCGCGGAAGCCGGGGCGACGTACGTGGCCGAGCTGGGGTACTATCGGAAACGCGACGGTGCGTGGGTGTCTCTGAGCGCAAGCGAGCCTGCGGTCACGCCGCCAGAGCCGGCGATGGAACCCGAGCCTGTGCGGTTCATGGCGGTGCCTCCGGAGGTGCCGCTGGCCCGGGTGGAGGCGAAGGTGGTGGCCCGTCTGACTGGCGAAAAGCCGGCCGTGGCGCGGGCGGTGGCCGAGGCCCGACGACGCGGTGAACCCGTCCTGCCGGTTGCGTTGGCCGTGGCAGGGCCGTCCTGGAGTGCGGCGCAACAGGCCGTGATGGAATCCTGGGTGCGGGCGGAGGAGGCTCGCCGGCCCGTGGCGGGCTCGTTCGAAGTGTCCGAATGGGCGCGCCGGGGCGAGGCAGGCTGGCCGACCTCGCCCGGTGGAATCGGTTGGTCGGGGATGTTGCAGGCGGGTGCGGCGGTTTCGAGTCCGATGGGGCCGGGTGCGGCCGCGGCCCGTGGATTCTGGTTCAACGTGCACGCCGAATTGATCGTGTACGGTGCGACCGAGCCGGATGCCCGGCTGACGTTGGACGGCCGGCCCGTGGCGTTGCGTCCGGACGGGTCGTTCAGTTGTCGCTTTGTTCTGCCGGACGGCCGGTATGCGCTGGAGGCGGTGGCGACCAAGGCCGACGGCTCGGAGAGCCGCACGGCGGTGCTGCATTTCAGCCGCCGGACGGACTACACCGGCGAAGTGCGACAGGCCCCATCGGATCCGGCCTTGCAACCGCCGCCGCCCGAGCGCCGCTGAGCCGCTTGCGGCGGCCGGGGCGACTTTCCGATTGAGGGGGTGCGAAGTGAATCCCTATGGGCGACTATTGGCCTCGCTGCTGCGCCTGCTGGCGTTGGGGATGATCTTTCTGGCGGGGCTGGCCCTTTTTCTGGATTATCTGCAGCAGCGCACGGGCGCCGGGGAGGGAGATCCGCACCGGCGGCTGGTGAGCGCGCTGGTGCTGATCCTCGGTGTGGTGTTGCTGGTGGGCAGCGGCTCGTGGGCCCGGCGCTTGACACGGCATTGGGATGAATGAGGCCGTGAGCGGGAGGTTGGATCATGACGCGGCACCCGTCCGCCGGGCGGGCGGGCGCGGTGCGCGGGAAGGTTGAGTTTGCATGGAAGGTTATCTGGCCATTGTACTGCATGCGCACCTGCCCTTCGTGCGGCATCCGGAGCACGAGCGGTTTTTGGAGGAAAACTGGCTTTTCGAAGCCATCACGGAGTGTTACCTGCCGCTGCTGCAGCGGCTGGAGGGATGGCGCCGTGACAACCTGCCGGTGCGGCTGACACTGTCCCTTTCACCCACGCTGGTGAGCATGCTGCAGGATTCGCTCCTGCAGGCGCGGTACACCCGGCATTTGGACGGGCTGATCGAACTGGCCGGCCTGGAACTGCAGCGGACGTACTGGGATCGTCCGTTGCACGAGCTGGCCGGCTTTTATTACCAGCGCCTGCGGGAGTTGCGTGAACTCTGGCTGGGGGTGCAACGGGATCTGGTGGGTGCCTTTGCCCGGTACCAGGAAAGCGGGCATCTGGAGATCATCACCTGCGCGGCCACGCACGCCGTGCTGCCCCTTCTCCAGCATGCGCCCTCGGTGCGGGCACAGGTGCTGGTGGCGCGGGATCACTACCGGTGTGTGTTCGGCCGGCAGTGCCGGGGGTTCTGGTTGCCCGAATGCGCGTATGGGGAGGGGGTGGAGGCCCCGTTGCAGGAGGCGGACTTTCGCTGGTTCATCGTGGACACGCACGGGTTGTTGGGTGCCCTGCCGGCCCCGCGATACGGTGTGTTTGCCCCGGTGTACACACCCGAGGGCATCGCCGTGTTCGGTCGCGACCCGGAATCGTCGCGCCAGGTGTGGAGTCGGGAGGAAGGCTATCCGGGCGACCCCGTGTACCGCGATTTCTATCGCGACATCGGGTTCGATTTGGACCTGGACTATCTCCGGCCCTACCTGCCGTCGCCGGATCAGCGGACCTTTACCGGGATCAAGTATTACAGCATCACCGGACCCGGCACGGACAAACGTCCCTACGACCGTGCCCTGGCGGTGCGCCGTGCCGGCGAGCACGCGGCGCATTTCCTCCATGCACGGATCGAGCAGGTTCGGCGGCTGGAGGGTGTCACGCCTACGCCGCCTATCCTCGTCGCGCCTTATGATGCCGAACTGTTCGGTCATTGGTGGTACGAGGGACCGGAGTTCCTGGACGCCCTGGTGCGGCTGATGGCCCAGCAGCGAACGTTGAGTTTCATCACACCGTGGGAGTACCTGCAGCGGCATGCGACGCATCAGGTGGCGCGACCGATGCCCTCCAGTTGGGGGGAAGCCGGCTATTGGCAGGTCTGGGTCAACGAAAGCAACGCCTGGATCTGGCCGCACCTGCGCGTGGCCCAGAACCGCATGACCCAACTGGTCAAAAAGCACCGCCGTCCCCACACGCTGGTGAAACGTGCGCTGCAGCAGGCCGGTCGGGAGCTGCTGCTGGCACAGGCCAGCGACTGGCCCTTCATCCTGCGCACGGGAACGAGCCCGGGTTACGCCCGGCAGCGGATCAAGGATCATCTGCTGCGGTTCAACACCCTGTACGACCAGCTCCTGCACGGGCGGGTGGACCCGCTGTGGCTGGAGCAGGTGGAGCAACGGGACAATCTGTTTCCGAACCTTGATCCCGCGTACTGGGCCTGAGGCCGCCGGGTCGCACGGCCCGGCTTTGCTGAGCTCCGGCGGATGGCGGCCGGTTCGTTGCCGGGGTGATACTGGGTTGCGTTCGACCGGCGCAACGTGAACCGTCTCAACCTTTTCCTCGCTGAACGAACGTCCAGCCCGCCACCAGCAGGCAGAGCCCGAGCTCGGCAAGGGCCGCGGGGCAGGTCCAGGGAACGCCGGCAACCGCATGGCCGGCCAGAGGTCGGAGCATCAGGAGCACGGTGTCCAGCCCCATGCGCCAAAGACCGTGTGAAGGTGCGGTCCAGGCGACGAGGAGTGCCAGGGCCGAGTAGGCCGCGCAGGCCGGCAGGGCCGTGTCTCCGGCCCGGGCGGCCAGGGCGAGCCCGGCCACCAGGCCGACACCTGTTCCGGCTGCCGCCCAGGAAAGGGGAAGCGCCCCCGAGGCCACCGGCCTTTTCGAAGTGTCGTGGCGTTCGCGGTCGGCATCCAGGTCCATGAGATCGTCCCAGAGTCGGGTGGCGGCTGCGCACAGGCAGAATGCGAGGAGTGTGAGGAGAAGGTCCGGCTGGAGAAGGGCGGGGGTCGCTTGAGGGGCAAAGAGGATCGGGAGAAAGACGAGCAGGTTCCGGGACCACGACGCCGGTCGCAGGGCGGTCAGCAGGGCCCGGGCGCGGCGGGGTGGGACGTCGAAGGTGTGGGCGACGGGGGCGAGCCGGGCGGCCTTGCGCAGCAGCGCGCGCGGTGCGTTGACCACGATGGCATGGCGCGCATGTCGCCAGACCGGGAGGTCTGCCCGCGAATTGCCTGCGTAATCGAAGCCCCGTTCGCCGAAGCGGTCCACGAGGGCGCGGGCCTTGGCGCGGCTTCGGAGGTTCGTTTGGCCGTCGCTGGCGAGGGTTTCACGGAACAGCCCGAGGTGATCCGCCACGGGTTGTGCGGCGTGACGGTCGGAGGCGGTGACGAGGTAGAGTGAGCGCCCGGCGCGGTGCTGTTGCCGGAGATGTTCGAGAAAACTCCCGATCCACGGGAGGCGGCCCACGGGAACATGGATCCGTCGCGCCAGTTGGGCCTTCAGAAAGGCACGGCCGCGGAGCCACCAGAGCAGGGACCGGATCAGATGGAGGGGATGTTGTTTCCAGTAGCGGACGAGCCCCTCCCAGAGGAGATCGGACCGGATCAACGTGCCGTCGAGATCCACGCAAAGCGGGACCGGGTCGGGATCGGTTGGCTGGGTTTCCTGTCGGGTCTCGGCCACGGGGCGGCACGGTAGAGGGAGGAAACGCCACAAGGCAAGAAGCCGGTAGGGAGGTTGGCGGACGGGTCGCAGCGGGGCGTCGGCGGTGAAAAGGACATCCTCGGAGCATGGGAACGAACGGAAACGCACAAGTTTGGGAGGGAAAAGTGGCTTGGTCGTTTTTTCGGGCGCGTGGTGGTGCATCCGGGGATGACCGGTGGGGGTGTGCAAGTGGAAGAACGGCTGGTGAGGGTCGCGGTCATCCAAAGGAGAGGCAAGGGGCGGGGGATGATTCGCCGGTTTGTGTGGCGGTTTTATCCTGCCGGGAGCCGTGCCGGTGCGGTGCCGGTCTCGCTTGACACGTTGAGGTGTCGTTTTTGACGATGCCGGCCATGCAGGTTTCCGGACAGCTCGCCACAAACGGGAAGGTCGGGGCCGAAGAGCGTGTGACCTGGTATCACTGGGTGGTGGTGTTGATCGCTTCGGCCGGCTGGTTGTTCGACTGCATGGATCAGCGGCTGTTCGTCCTGGCGCGGGAATCGGCCTTGCGGGAGCTGTTGGGCCCGGAAACGGCTTCGGAGGTGATCAAGAAGTACATCGGCTACGCCACCACCTCGATGATCCTCGGCTGGGCCACCGGCGGGATTTTGTTCGGGATGCTCAGTGACAAGTGGGGTCGGGTGAAGACGATGGTCACGACCCTGTTGGTTTACTCGGGATTCACCGGCCTGTGCGGTCTGGCACAGAGCTGGGTGGAGTTCACCATTTACCGGTTTTTGGTGGGCTTGGGCGTGGGCGGCATGTTCGGTGCCGCGACGACGTTGGTGGCCGAGAGTGTGCCGGGGCGGGTGCGCGCGGTGGCGTTGGGGGCGCTGCAGGCCCTTTCGGCCGTGGGCAACATGATGGGTTCGCTGGTGAGTCTCTGGGTACAGCCCGGGGCGGAGAACTTCTGGGGGGACTGGAGCGGGTGGAGGGTGTTGTTCTTCGTGGGGATTCTGCCGTCCCTGTTGGCGGCGCCCATGTTGCTGGTGCTGCGGGAGCCCGAACCGTGGAAGCGTGCGCGCGAGCTGGCCCGCAGCGGTGCGCAGCAGCACAAGGTGGGGTCCATCCGGGATTTGTTTGCGCATCCGCGGTGGCGCAAGCATGCGATGGTGGGGCTGATGCTGGGTGTGTCCGGCATGGTGGGATTGTGGGGGATCGGGTTTTTCTCGCCCGAACTGATCTCCACGGCGCTGAAGGGCGCGCCGCAGTCCACGGTGGACACGGTGCGGGGCTGGGGGACGTTCTTTCAGGATCTGGGGGCCTTTGCGGGGATGACAGCCTTCACGGTGGTGGCGGCCTGGTTGAGCCGGCGACTGGCCTTTCTGTTGGCGTTTGTGTTGTGCCTGGCTACGACGGCGTTTGTGTTTCTGAACCTGCGCACGGCCACAGATGCCTACTGGATGCTGCCCATGATGGGGTTTGCGCAACTGGCGGTGTTTGCGGGGTATTCGATTTATTTCCCCGAGATCTTTCCGACGCGGCTGCGCGGGACCGGGGTGGGCTTTTGTTACAACACGGTGCGTTATCTGGCGGCTCCGGCGCCGATGTTGCTGGGGCAGTTGAGCGTCGCGTTGAGCGAGCGGGGGGTGGCCGAGCCCTTCCGGATGGCGGCGGTGATGATGTGCTCGGTTTATCTGATCGGGATCGTGGCATTGATCTGGGCTCCGGAAACGAAGGGCCGGCCGTTGCCGGAAGATTGACGGGCGCGGATCCGTCTGTGCCGGTTTTTGCGCTCCGGGTTGTGCGGCTTTTTGTGCAGGTCTCGCGGGGCGGAGAGGGTGAAGTGGGTCGCGCGCGGTTCCGGCCGAAAAAAAGTTTGGTACCCCCACCCTGAATCGAACAGGGATCCGCGGTTTAGGAAACCGCTGCTCTATCCATTTGAGCTATGGGGGCACCCGGGGCCCTTGGCAGCTCCAGATTAGCGCAGGAGGGCGCGTGCGTAAATCCCGCCATGCGGGCGGGTGATTTGGGGAGGCAGCCGTTCGACGTGGTGGAGGTCAACCCTCGGAGACGCGTTCAATCCGGGCACCCAGGGCCCGGAGTTTGCCGTCAATGTTTTCGTAGCCGCGGTCAATGTGGTAGACGCGCAGGACGCGCGTGGTGCCCTTGGCGGCGAGTCCGGCGATGACCAGGGCGGCGGAGGCGCGCAGGTCGCTGGCCATGACGGGTGCGCCGCTGAGGGGGCGGCCGCCCTTGACGATGGCGCTGGGGCCTTCGAGTTCGATGTCGGCGCCGAGCCGGGCCAGTTCGCTGACGTGCATGAAGCGGGACTCGAAGATGCGCTCGGTGATGATGCTGATGCCGGGGGCGAGGGTCAGGAGGGCCATCATCTGGGCCTGGGCATCGGTGGGGAATCCGGCGTAGGGCAGTGTGGTGACGTCCACCGGCTTGAGCCGGCGCCCGCGGCGCACGATGAGGTCGGGGCCGCGCCGTTCGATTTTGACGCCGGCTTCCTGCAGCTTGTCCAGCACCGCGGTGAGGTGCCCGGGATTGGATCCGCGGATGGTGATCTCGCCGTTGGTTGCGGCGGCGGCGATGGCGTAGGTGGCCGTTTCGATGCGGTCGGGGATGACCTCGTGTTCCGCCCCGTGCAGTTCCCGGACTCCTTGGATGATGAGGGTGGGGCTGCCGGCGCCGCTGATTTTGGCCCCCATGGCGTTGAGGAAGTTGGCCAGGTCCACGATCTCGGGTTCACAAGCGGCGCTTTGGATGATGGTGGTTCCCTCGGCCAGGGTGGCGGCCATCATGACGTTGGCCGTGCCGAGCACGGTGGAGCCGGCCCGGCCGCCGAGGAAGATCTCGGTGCCCACCAGTTTGCGTGCCCGGGCGTGGACATAGCCGCCGTCAATGGTGACGCGTGCACCGAGGGCTTCGAATCCTTTCAAGTGAAGGTTGATGGGGCGTGCGCCGATGACACAACCGCCGGGGAGGGACACCGTGGCGCTCTTCAACCGGGCCAGCAGCGGTCCCATGATGCAGATGGAGGCCCGCATTTTGCGAACGAGATCGTAATCGCCGATGCCCTTGATCTTGCGGGCCTCGATGCGGAGTTCGTCTCCTTGAAAGGAGACCCTGGCACCGAGCCAGGTGAGGATCTGGGCCATGAATTTGACGTCCGTGAGCTGCGGCACGCGCCGGATGACGCAGGGTTCGGACGTGAGCAACGCGGCGGCCATGATGGGGAGGACGGCGTTTTTGGCGCCGCTGATGGTCACTTCGCCGTGAAGCGGCACGCCGCCTTTGATGATCAGGCTGTCCATGTTTCCACCACCGGGTTTGGGTTGGCCCCGAGGTTGTCCGGGGCGGCCTCACCCGGGCCGCGCCTCTACGAATCGGGGACGTTGAGTGTAGTCGGGATGAATGCCCGTCACAATCCAGTTGTGTTGCCGGAGGAGCGCCGCGACGGCGTCGGCCTGGCCGTCTCCGCATTCGACGAGCAACAGCCCGGAAGGCCGGACACGCAGGCGGGCCTCGGGAGCCAGCCAGCGAAACGCGTCGAGTCCGTCGGGCCCGCCGTCGAGGGCCAGGCGCGGCTCGTGATCGCGAACCTCGGGTTGCAGGGCGGGGATTTCAGCGGTGGGGATGTAGGGTGGGTTGCTGATGATGAGGTCGAAGCGGGGTTGGGGCGGCACGGCCTCCAGTTTGTGGCTGAGCAGCAGTTCGATGCGGTCGGTCAGGCCTGCGGCGGTCACGTTTTCGCGGGCGACTTGGAGGGCTTCCGGCGAGGCGTCCAGTGCAAGGCAGCGTGTGTCCGGGCAGTGTTCGACCAGCGCGATGGCGAGGCAACCGCTGCCGGTGCCCACGTCGAGGGCGAGCCGGGGCGGGGGCATGGCGGCCAGACGGGTCCAACCCAGCTCGGCCAGTTGCTCGGTTTCGGGGCGGGGGATGAGGACGTGCGGGTTGACGACGAGGTCACGGCCGCAAAAGGCGGCGCGGCCGGTGATGTACTGGATTGGCTCGCGCCGGCCCCGGCGACGGACCGCCTCACGGAGTTGATCGGTCTCGGCCGGTGTGAGGGTGCGGTCAAATTGGAGGTAGAGCTTGAGACGTGGCAGTTGAAGGATATGCGTCAGCAGGAGTTCCGCCTGAAGGCGGGGTGATTCCACGCCCTTGCGGGCGAGGAAATCGGTACTGCGTTGGATGGCTTCGAGCACGGTCACGGCCGGATCAGGATGCCAGAGGGGGTTCTCCAAGGCCAACCCCTGCGGGTGGTGCGGGGGTGGCAGGCGAGCGGGGGCCTGCCGTGCTCAGCGGCGGCGGTGGTATTCCGGCCGGTCGTAACGGGTTTGGAGCAAGTCGGCGTGCAGTCGGATCAGATCTGCCGGTGGCTCGAAGACCTTCCATTCGACGCTCCAGAGGAGCTGTGCGGCGTGGAGCATGGCGCGGTGAAAAGCTGTGCGGTCCCAACCGGCGGCCGGGGGTTGGATGGAACCCTGGATCAGCAGGCCGGTCCGGGTCCGGCGTTGGGCGGCGCCGGCGATTTTGCGTCCATTCCAGAGCAGGTCATGGCGTTCGTGCCCCTCGAAACAACAGCCGGGCCGGGGCCTGCGGGCTTCCGGGGCCAGTTCGGTGGGGATGCCGAGATCGCGGAAGGCCGTTTGGAGCCAGGTGTGGAGTCGGATGTAACTCTCTTCGGCGCGGAGCCGATGCCAGGGATGGCCGGCCGGAATGGCGAGTGCGTAGGTCCAGTCGGAGGCGTGGGGCACCAGGCCGCCACCCGTGGGCCGGCGGACCAAGGGCCGCAGGAAGGTGACGGCAGCCACGGTCTGGTAGCGTTGGAAGTAGCCAAAGGAGGCCGCCGGGACGGTCCATCCGTAGAGGCGCAGCACCGGTCGGGAGTCCCGGTCAACGAAATGCAGGAGGGCCTCATCCCAAGCCATGTTGTGGGTGGGTGGACAAGGGCCGGCGTCCCAGACCCACCAGAAGTTGTCCGGGGACTCCGGGTGCGTGGCGGCGGGAATCTCCGGAGATTGGCGTCGCTCGGGGAGGGCTCGACCCGGCGCGTGCACGGTCGGCTGCGGCGGTTGCGGATCGCGGTTCATGAGGGAGCGGGGAAGAGTGGGGAGCTAACCAGTGGCTTTTCCGGCGGAGGGACAGAGGTGGTGGAGTTCGCAGTGGTCACAATCCGGCTTGCGTGCCAGGCAGCGGCGCCGACCGTGCCAGATGAGCCAGTGACTGAACTGGGTCCACAGTTCTCGCGGCACCTTTTGCATGAGGTCCTGCTCGATTTTGTCGGGATCCGTGTGGCGGGTGAGCCCCAGGCGGCGGGCCACGCGGCGGACGTGGGTGTCGACGACGATACCTTCGTTGATGCCGAAGGCGTTGCCGAGGACGACGTTTGCGGTTTTGCGCCCGACACCGTCCAAGGCCGTAAGTTCTTCCATGGTGCGGGGCACCTGGCCGCCGTGCCGTTCGACCAGGGCGCGGCAACAGGCCTGAATGTTTTTCGCCTTGTTGCGGTAAAAACCGGTGGGGCGGATGGCTTCTTCGAGTTCGGAGAGCGGCGCGCGGGCGTAGTCCCCGGCGGTGCGGTATTTTCGGAAGAGGGTGCGTGTGACCTCGTTGACCCGTTTGTCGGTGCACTGGGCCGACAAGATGGTGGCGATGAGCAGCTCCAAAGGGTTGGAGTACTCCAGTTCGCAGTGTGCGTTCGGGTAGGTGCGACGCAGTGCCGCGATGACTGCCTGGATGTGATCGGCGGTTGACCGCGAAGTTTGCCGTGCCATGGCGGGGATCAGTGTGGTCGAGCCCGCCACGGCACGGCAAGTGGGCAGAAGGCGTCTGCCCTCGGACGCGGTTTGAACACTCTGGGTGCCGGGTCAGGGCTTTTCAATGGGCGCACCCACGAGGTTGCCGTATTCGGTCCAGCTGCCGTCGTAGTTGCGCACGTCCGGCAGGCCCAGCAGGTATTTCAGGACGAACCACGTGTGGCTGGATCGTTCGCCGATGCGGCAATAGGCGATTGTGGGTTTGTTTGGATCCACGCCCCTCTGCTCCAGGTACAGTGCCCGGAGTTCGGCCGCCGACTTGAAAGTGCCGTCCGGGTTGACGGCCATGCTCCACGGGATGTTTTTGGCGCCGGGGATGTGGCCGCCGCGCTGGGCGGTTTCGGTCATGCCGGGCGGGGCGATGACCTTGCCGGTGAACTCGTCCGGGCTGCGGACGTCAACGAGGTTGTACTTGCCCGTTTGGGATGCTTCGAAGACCTGGGGCAACAGGGCGCGCAATTCGTGGTGGACCACCATGACCTTGTAGTCGCTGGGCGGGAAGGCCGGCTTTTCGGTGGTGAGCGGTTTGTCGGGTTCGTTAAGCCATTTGGCCCGGCCGCCGTTCATGAGGCGGACGTCCTCGTGGCCATAGATCTTGAAGAGCCAGAACCCGTAGGCGGCGAACCAGTTGTTATGATCGCCGTAAAGGATGACGGTGTCTTCGTTGCGGATGCCGGCCTGGCGCATGAGTTGTTCGAAGCCGTCGGCGCTGAGGATGTCGCGTCGGACCGGGTCCTGGAGCTGGGTTTGCCAGTTGAAGCCCACGGCCCCGGGGATGTGTCCGGCGTCGTAGGCCTGCGTATCCACGTCAACCTCGACGATTCGGATGCCGGGTTGGCCGAGGTGTTCCTTGACCCAATCGGTGCTGACCAGCACCTCGGGATGGGCGTATTCATTGGGGTTGCTCATGGTAGACCTCCGTTTCTGGGGTTGCGGTACTGCATGGCGTTACCGGGGAGGTTCCAATCCTTCCCGGAGTTCTCGCGCGTGTTTGGCCAGATTGGTCGTGTATTTGAAGACGTTGTCGGGGAAGATCATGACGCCCAGCCCCTCGCGATCGCGTTCGATGATCCGCCGCGCGCCCTCCAGGATCAGACCGGAGCTGGGCCCGGCCAACAGCCCCTCCTGCCTGCACAGGTCCAGGGCGCGGTGGTAGGCCAGTTCGAAGTCGATCTCCAACAGGTCGTCAATCAGCGAGGGATCGAAGAGCTTGGAGACGGCCAGTTGCTCCACGTTGCGCAGTCCGGGCACGTCGTGGCCGGGTGTGGGCTGCACAGCCACGATGCGGATGCGCGGATTCCTTTCTTTCAGGAACCGGCCGGTGCCGGTGACGGTGCCGCAGGTGCCCAGGGAGACGAACAGATGGGTGATCCGGCCTTCGGTTTGTCGCCAAATCTCCGGGCCGGTGGTGCGGTAGTGGGCCTCCACGTTGGCCGGGTTTTCGTATTGATTGGGCATGGCGTAGCGATCTGCCTGCGCCCGGGCGTGTGTCTTGGCCAGGTTGATGGATCCGTCCCCCAAACCGGGCGCCGGGCAGAGTTCGTCGCTGACCACGTCCAGTTCGGCGCCAACGATCTTCAGTAGCAGCTTTTTCTCGGCGGGCACCTTGTTCGGTACGACGGCCCGCATGCGGTACCCCCGTGCACCGGCCATGGCCGCCAGACTCAAACCGGTGTTGCCGCTGGTGGGTTCCACGATGCCGCGGCGTTCGTTGACCTGCCCCTCCTCTTCCAGTCGGCGCAACATGGCCCAGGCCGCGCGATCCTTGACCGATCCGAACGGGTTGTACCACTCCAGCTTGGCAAACAGGTCGAACCGGTCCGACGGATTCAGCCGGCGGACACGGACCAAGGGCGTCGGGTTGTCCACGTCGGGCAACAGCTCGAAGATGCTGTCGTACACCCGCCTGGCGTGACCGGGACCGTGTGGAATCTGACCTGGCGTTTCCATGCGCTATGCGCAAACCAATAGGGCGGGGCGCAAATGGTGTCAAATTCGCGCGACAAACCGGGTTTTTCCGCTCCAACGTGTGGATCCAAGGTGGGCGGGGTTGGGTTTTCCCTTGCAATCCGGGTGCGTGCGGTTCTTCTGCGGGGGTGCGTTTGGGTTGGATTCGAGCGGGTCACGGCCGGTGGGCGGCGTTGTTTTTCCTGCACGCCATGGCCATGGGGATGTGGTTCGTGCCGTTGAGCGCGTTGCTGGCGGGCACGGGCCATGACGGGTTGCGTCCGTACGCGTTTGCGGCCTCGGCGGTGGCGGCGTTTGTTTCGCCGTTGGTGTTCGGTGCGGTGGCGGACCGGCATGTGTCGCCGGTGCGGGTGGTCCGGGGTTTGGCGGCGGTGACGGGGGTGCTGATCCTGGTGACGACTTGGTGGCTGGGACGGGGCATTGGGTCGGTTGGTGCGTGGATATGGATCCAAGCGGTGGCGCTGGCGATGGCCCCCACCTTCAGTCTGTCCACGGCGGTGGTGCTGTCGCAGTTGACGGATTCGGGCCGGGAGTTTGGGCCGATCCGTGCGATGGCGACGGTGGGTTGGATGTGCGGTTGTTGGCTTACGAGTGCCGCGGGTGCGGATGGGTCGGTGTTGTCCGGTTACCTGTGTGGCGCGGCGTGGTTGTTGGTGGGCTTGTACACGTGGCGCCTGCCGGAGGTGCCGCCGCCGGCGGTGGATGCGGGCGGGAGTTGGCGGGCGCGGTTGGGCTGGGATGCGCTTGGATTGTTGCGGGATCGTGATCATCGGGTGGTGTATTTGACGGCGGGGCTGTTCAGTGTGAGCCTGGCGGGATTGTATCCGTACACGCCACCGCACTTGTCCGACCTGGGTTTTCGGCGGTTGAGCGCGTGGATGTCGTTGGCGCAGGTGAGCGAGGTGGCGGCGTTGTTTTTGCTGGGGACCCTGTTGGTTCGATGGCGTCTGAAATGGACGATGGTGCTGGGGCTGGCGGCCGGGGCGTTGCGACTGGGTTTGTGTGCGGTGGACCGTCCGTTGTCTGTGTTGCTGGGTGTGGCGTTGCACGGTGTGGCCTTCGCCTGTGTGATGATCACCGCCCAAGTGTACGTGGCGGAGCGGATCGGACCAGGCTGGCGCGCACGTGCGCAGGCGCTGCTGACGCTTCTGACGATGGGGTTGGGGAGTTTGATCGGCTACCTTGGGTGCGGGCTGTGGTTTGCGATGTGTGGTGGGGGATCGGGTGAGGCGGATTGGACGCGTTTTTGGGGTGGTCTGGCCCTGTGGACGGTGGCGGTGTTGGTGTACTTTCTGAGTGCCTATCACGGGCGGGGACGCGGCTGGCGCAGGGCCGGACCGGCGGAGGTGGGCGAGCCGGTGAAGGCGGGGATGCCGGTTTCGCCGGGCGGCGCAGGCGGGTGAGAGGGCGCGCGGGGGCGGTATGGCCGGGCGGGAGCGAAAGGCCGGGGAGCTCAGGTGTCGAGGCGGCCGTAGCGCCGGACCTCGGGCCAGATGCAGGCCACTGCCAGCACGCTGAGGAGGGTGCCGATCCCACCGAAGACGACCGAGGCGATGGCGCCGGTGGCGATGGAATGGCCGAGTGCCGGACCGCACCAGTGTGCGACCGTGCCGGCCCGGAATCCGCCGAGTTCGTTCGAGGTGCCGATGAAGAGGCTGTTGACCGCCGAGACACGGCCGCGTTTTTCGTCCGGGGTCAGGAGCTGCACTAGGGTGTGACGGACGACGATGCTGACGTTGTCGGCCGCGCCGCAGATCAAGAGCAGCAGCCAGGAGCACCAGAACCATTGCGACAGTCCGAACCCAATGGTGGCCAGGCCGAACACGGCGACGGCCAGCAGCATGGTGCGGCCGGCGTGTCGCAGGGGGGGTCGGTGGGCCAGGATCAGGGCGCAGAGGACGGCGCCCAAGGGCATGGCGGCCTGCAGGAGGCCGAGACCGTCGGGACCGGCACGGAGGATGTCGCGGGCGAAGATGGGCAGCAGGGCGGTGGCGCCGCCGAGCAGGACGGCAAAGAGATCGAGTGTGATGACCCCGAGCAACACGCGCTGGCTGAAGATGAAGCGAAATCCGGTGAGGAGGCTGGGGAAGGTGAGCGGTTCGGGCGGGTGACGGAGGGGCCGGGGCGGGATGGCGGTCATCAGGAGGAAACAAATCAGGTGCGCGAGGCTGAAGCAGAGGTAGACCACTGCCGGCCGGTGGGTCCAGGCCAGAACGGCGCCGCCGACGGCAGGGCCCACGACACAGGAGAGGTGGAAGGAGCTGCTGTTCCAAGCGACGGCGCGGGAGAAGAGTTGCCGCGGCACCAGTTGCGGAAGGAAAGCGGCGCTGGCAGGCCATTGGAAGGTGCGCGCCACGCCGGAGAGGAACAGCAGCAGATAGATCCAGCCCACGGGGGCGTGTGTGGCGCTGACCCAGGCCAATCCCAGCCCGGCCAGTGTCATGGCGCCGGTGCAGAAGAGGACGATTTGGCGGCGGTCGTGGTTGTCCGCCACGTGCCCGGCGGGCAGGGTGAACAAAAGCATGGGCATCATCTGAACCAGACCCACCAATCCCAGGGCGAGGGCGGTGCCGGTTCGGTCGTAGAGTTCCCAGCCCACGGCCACGACGGCCATTTGTTGGCCGAAGACGGAGATCAACCGGCCGATCAGGTAGAGCAGGTAGTCGCGGTTGCGCAGGACGGCGTAGGGATCGGGGCCGGCGGGTCGCTCCGGTTGGAGGGGCGGTTCCTCGGGAGCGGGGCTGGTGGTCATGGGGACGGTGCGGTGCCGGCGGTGGCGGTCCGGCGGGGAGGGTGTGTGGCGGGGTCCGGGTTCATTCCGCGGTGATGAGGACGTAGTGTTTGCGTCCCTTGCGCAGGAGCAGGTGACGACCGAAGAGCAGGTCGTCGGCCCGGACCCGGCGTTGGATGCGGTTTTCGCGGACGTTGTTGACGTAGATCCCGCCTCCCTCGATGTCTTTTCGGGCCTGGCTCTTGGAGGGGGCCAAACCGGCCCGGACGATCAAGTCCACCAGGGGCGCGCCTTCGCCGTCCAGTTCGGTGCGGGGCAGGTGGAGGGTGGGGACCTCGTCCATGATTTCGCGGAAGGTGGATTCGGGGATGCCTTCCAACCCGCCGCCGAAGAGGACTTCGCTGGCGTGGACGGCCTCCTGTGCCGCTGTTGGGCCGTGGACCAGTTCGGTCACGGCCCGTGCCAGGGCGCGGTGGGCGGTACGGGCACCGGGATTGCGCTGGTGTTCGGCCTCCAGGGCGCCGATCTCGTCCCGGCTCAGGAAGGTGAAGTATTTGAGGTAACGGATGACGTCGCGGTCGTCGGTGTTGATCCAGAACTGGTAAAAGCGGTAGGGGCTGGTCTTGTTGGGGTCGAGCCACACGCTGCCGGACTCGGTCTTGCCGAATTTGGTGCCGTCGGCCTTCGTGACCAACGGGAGGGTGAGCCCGTAGGCCGTGCGACCGAGTTTTTTGCGGATCAGATCGATGCCGGCGGTGATGTTGCCCCACTGGTCGCTTCCGCCGATCTGGAGTTCGCACTGGTGGTCGCGGCAGAGGACGTAGAAGTCGTAGGCCTGCAGCAGCATGTAACTGAACTCGGTGTAGCTGAGGCCGGCCTCGCGATCCTCCAGCCGGGCCCGCACGCTCTCCTTGGCCAGCATTTGGTTGATGGAAAAGTGCTTGCCGATGTCGCGGAGGAAATCGAGGTAGGTGACCGACGCCGTCCAATCGGCGTTGTCCAGCAGTCGAGCCGGATTGTTGCGCGACTCGAAATCGAGCAACCGTTCCAGTTGCGGGCGGATGGACTCGAGGTTGGCGCGGATCTGTTCCTTGGTCAGCAGGGGCCGTTCGGTGCTTTTGCCGCTGGGATCGCCGATGCAGCCGGTGGCTCCGCCGGCCACTGCGATGGGGTGATGGCCGAACTGCTGGAAACGGCGCAGGGCCAGCAGGGGCACCAGATGCCCCACGTGCAGGCTGTCGGCGGTGGGATCGAACCCGCAGTACAGTGTCCATGGCCGGGTCCGACCCTGAAGTGCCGCCGGGTCGGTGCAGTCGGCGATCAATTCCCGCCAGTGCAACTCCTGCCAGATGTTCATGGCACGCATCGGCGCGCAGGGTAAAACGCGGGCCGGCGGTTTGCCAACGGGCAATCGGTTTGGTGGTGATGCGCGGCCCGGGTGCTGCGGGCCCGGCATCCGGCCGCCGGGCGCGGAGCGCCTGCTCGGGCGGGCCGGTTGACCAACCGATGCTTGTCCGGCCGGCAGGTTCCCGCGGGGAGAGCGACCACCGGGCCGGGGCCCTCCGGCGCCGGGCCCGGCCTCGGGCGGCAACGGAAGAAACCACAAGGCGCGGGGGCATGTTTTTGCCTTGTGAGAAACGCTTTTTCCGGCGGCAGCGGCCGGGGGCTCGCGTCCGGCAGTGTAACATGTTTGTTCAAAACGACTTGCCCGGGCAGCGATAGGCGGTTCCCTGCCGAAAAGGCGATTGTGTCCCGGATGCAAATTTTTTATGATCAGGTCGGTCGGGGACTGACCTTCGACCGAGGTTCAAGAAGCGATTCTGTATGCCTGAAGAGACGTTGGAGACGCGGGCGGAGCAAAGCGCGGCGGCGGTTGCGGCGGCCGAGCCGTATGACGCTTCCAAGATCGACAAGCTGGAGGGCCTGGAGGCGGTGCGGAAGCGGCCGGGCATGTACATTGGCGATCCGGACGAGCGCGGGTTGCACCATTGCGTGTTCGAGGTGCTGGACAATTCGATTGACGAGCACCTGGCCGGTTTTTGTCGCAAGATCGAGGTGGTGCTGCACGTGGACGGCTCGGTTTCGGTGCGCGACGACGGCCGGGGCATTCCGGTGGACATTCATCCCAAGTGGGGGATTCCGGCGGTGGAGCTGGTGCTGACGAACCTTCACGCCGGCGGGAAGTTCGGGCAGGGGGCGTACAAGTATTCCGGCGGCCTGCACGGTGTGGGTGCCAAGTGCGTGAACGCGCTGTCGGAGTGGTTCAAGGTGGAGGTCAGCCGCGACGGCAAGGTGTACTACATGGAGTTCAGCCGCGGCAAGACGGTCCGTCCGTTGGAGGTGATCGGCAAGTCGCGGCACACCGGCACGTTGATCACGTTCAAGCCGGATCCGGAGATCTTCACCCTGACCACGGAATTCAAGTTTGATCTGTTGGCCAACCGTCTGCGGGAGCTGGCGTTTTTGAATCCGGGCCTGGAGATCACGCTGAAAGACGAGCGGGTGGACCGCACCGAACGGTTCTTTTACAGGCACGGCATCGAGGAGTTCGTGCGGCAGATCAATCAGAGCCGGCAGGTGCTGCATCCGAAACCGATCGTGATTACCTGCCGCCGGGAGGTGGAGATCGAGGGCCGCCCGGAGGAGGTGTTCGTGGACTGCGTGCTGCAGTATCACGACGGCTACAACGATCAGATCCTTTGCTTTGCCAACTCGATTCCCAACCCGGACGGGGGCACGCATCTGACGGGGTTTCGGTCCGCCCTGACGCGCGCGATCAACCAGTACGCGCGGCAGCAGGGCCTGCTGAAGGAGAAGGATCCGACGTTGACGGGCGACGACGTGCGCGAAGGGCTGGTCTGCGTGTTGAGCGTGAAACTGCCGAACCCGCGCTTCGAATCACAGACCAAGGTCAAGCTGGTCAACACGGAGATCGAGGGGATTGTTTCGTCCGTCGTGTACGACGGCCTGATGAGCTACCTTGACGCGAACCCGCCGGTGGCGCGCAAGATCGTGGAAAAGGCGCTGCTGGCGGCGCGGGCGCGCGAGGCGGCACGGAAGGCGCGCGAGACAGTCCGCAAGACGGCGCTGACCGGCGGCGGGTTGCCCGGCAAACTGGCCGATTGTTCCGAGCGCGACCCCGCCCAGTGCGAGCTCTTCATCGTGGAGGGGGACTCGGCCGGCGGCTCGGCCAAGCAGGGTCGGGACCGGCGCTACCAGGCCATCCTGCCCATTCGCGGCAAGCTCATCAACGTGGAGAAGGCGCGGCTGGACAAGGTGCTGGACAACGCCGAGATCCGGACCATGATCACGGCCATCGGCACGGGCATTGGCGACGGCGAGGGCGAGGGCGCGTTCAACATCGAGAAGCTCCGGTATCACAAGATCATCCTCATGACCGACGCCGATGTGGACGGCTCGCACATCCGCACGTTGCTGTTGACGTTCTTCTACCGGCAGATGCCCGAGCTGATCAAACGCGGCCACGTGTACATCGCGCAGCCCCCCCTGTACCAGGTCACCCGGAAGAAGCGGGTGGAATACGTCGAGGACGAGGCGCAGTTGAACAAGATTCTCATCCGGCTCGGGGCCGAGGAGGTCCGTCTCCGCAACCTGGCGGACCAGCGGGAACTTTCACAGAAGCAACTGGAGGAAACACTGGGCCTGTTGGACCAGTTGGACAAGTACGCGCGGGCGCTGGCCCGGCACGGGGCGGATTTTGCCGACTACATCGAACACCGCCATCCGGTCACCCACGAGCTGCCGCGGCACCTTGTGCGGGTGCGCCAGGGCAACGACGAGCAGGTGCACTACTTCCACACCGAACAGCAACTGCGCGAGTTCAGCGATGCCAATCCGGACCTGGGCCTCTTCGGTGACGAGGAGGAGGCGCAGCCCTCCGGCAAATCCCGCAACGGGCCGACGCGCCGGGCCGTTCACGTCGAGCTGCATGAGAGCAAGGCCATCGGCGAGCTTTTGCGAAAGCTCGAAAGCAAGGGATTCCATCTGGAACATTACGCCGCGCAGGACCAGCCGTTGTTCGAGCTCATCGAGGGCGAGGGCGAGGACGCCCGGGTGCGGCCGCTGTTTTCCATTCCGGAGATCCTGACGGCGGTGAAGGAGGTGGGACGGCGCGGCCTGCAGATCAAACGCTTCAAGGGTCTGGGCGAGATGAATCCGAAGGAACTTTATGAAACCACGATGGACCCGGCCCGGCGCAAGTTGTTGCGCATCGAGCTGACCGATGCTGTGGAGGCCGAGCGGATGTTCACCACCCTCATGGGGGAGGAGGTCGAACCGCGCCGGCGCTTCATCGAGGACAACGCGTTGAGCGTGCGCAATCTGGACATTTGACGCAGCGGGCGGGGCGTCCGGTGCCCGTCCACCCTTTCCACGAGCGATTCTGATCCATGCCAGAGACACCCGAATCCCATTCCGCGGCGGCGGCTCCGCAACCCGCCGGTGAAAAGGTGGCCACCGTCAACGTGGCCGAGGAGATCAAGAGCTGTTTCCTCGACTACTCGATGTCGGTGATCATCTCGCGCGCCCTGCCGGACGTGCGGGACGGTCTGAAGCCGTCGCAACGGCGCATCCTGTATGCGATGCACGAGCTGGGCGTGTTGCCCAACCGCAAGCACGTCAAGTGCGCCAAGATCGTCGGGGAGACGATGGGGAATTACCACCCGCACGGCGATCAGGCCATCTACCCCACGCTGGTGCACATGGCCCAGCCGTGGTCCATGCGCGAGCCGCTGGTGGACGGGCAGGGCAATTTCGGTTCCGTGGAGGGCGATCCTCCGGCGTCCATGCGGTACACCGAGGCGCGCCTGGCGCCGCTGGGGGCCCTGCTGATGCAGGACATGGACAAGGACACGGTGGATTTCGTGCCCAACTACGACGACACGCGGACCGAGCCCTCCGTCTTTCCGGCCGCCTTTCCCAACCTGCTGGTCAACGGGGGCACGGGCATTGCCGTGGGCATGGCCACCAACATCCCGCCGCACAACCTCGGCGAGGTGATTGACGCCGTCTGCGCCCAGATTGACAACCCGGACATATCCGTCGAGGAGTTGATGCGTCTGCTGCCGGGACCGGATTTCCCCACTGGCTGCATGGTGTGCGGCCGCGCGGGCATCCGCCAGTATTACGAAACCGGTCGCGGCACGCTCAAGGTGCGCGGGCGCGTCCATGTGGAGGAGCTCAAGGGCGGGCGCGAGCAGATCGTGATCACCGAAATCCCCTTCGGGGTGAACCGGGCCGCCCTGGTGGAGCGCATCGCTGAACTGGTCAACCAGAAGACTCCCGGTCTGGCCGACATCACCGGGATCCGCGACGAATCGGACGAGAACACCCGCGTGGTGTTGGAGATCAAGCGCGACGCGACGCCCAAGGTCATCATCAACAACCTCTATCGCCTGACGCAGTTGGAAAGCACCTTTGCGGTCAACATGCTGGCGATCGACCGCGGCCGGCCGCGCCTGTTGACCTTGAAAGATGCGCTGGGCTGTTACATCGAGCACCGGCGCGAGGTCATCCTGCGTCGGACACGCCACGAGCTGCGCAAGGCCGAGGAACGGGCCGAGATTCTGGAAGGTTATCTCATTGCCCTGGCCAACCTCGACGAGTTCATCCGGATCATCCGCAACTCGCGCACGCGCGAGGAGGCCCGGGTCAAACTGCTGGCCTTTGAATGGACCCGCCCGCAGATCGAGGCCTGGCACATCCACCTCCGTCACGAGGACCGGCTGGTGAACGGTCGCTACGCCCTGTCCGAGGCGCAGGTGGACGCGATCCTGGAGTTGCGGCTCTACCAGTTGACCGGGCTCGAGATTGACAAGGTCATTCGGGAGTATCGTGACCTGTTGGAGAAGATTCGCGACCTGCAGGACATCCTGGCACGCGAGGAACGCTTGCTGGGGATCATCAAGGACGAACTGCAGGAGGTGAAGCGAAAGTACGCCACGCCGCGTCGGACGGAGATCCTCGAGGAGGCCGGGGACATGGCCATCGAAGACCTGGTGGCCAACGAACCGGTGGTCATCACCCTCACCCACAACGGGCTGATCAAGCGCACCCATTTGAGCGCCTACCGGGCTCAACGCCGCGGTGGCAAGGGTGTGATCGGGATGGGAACAAAAGAAAGCGCGACCCCGGAGGGCGAGCCGGCGGACTTCATCGAGCACCTTTTTGCCGCCAGCACCCATGACCACCTCATGTTTTTCACCAACACCGGCCGCGTGTACGTCGAGCGGGTGCTGGAGATACCGGACATGAGCCGGACGGCTCGTGGCCGGAGCATTGCCAATCTGCTGGAGCTCAGGGAGGGAGAGCGCATCGCGGCTTTGATTCGCATTCCGTCGCGCACGGATGCCGCGCGACGGGACGTGACCTGGTCCCAGCCCGGCTACCTCTTCTTTGCCACCCGGCTGGGCAAGGTCAAAAAGACCGCGTTGGAAGAATTCGCCCATGTCCGGAAAGGGGGCATCATTGCCATTGGCATCGAGGAGGGTGACACCGTCATTGACGTGAAGTGGACCTCCGGCCGGGACGAGGTGGTCCTGATCACCCGGCAGGGAATGAGCATCCGGTTTTCCGAGGAGGAGGTTCGTCCCATGGGTCGGCCGGCGGCGGGTGTGCGGGGCATCGAACTGGAGCCGGGCGACGAGGTGGTTGCCATGGCGGTGGTCCAGCCGGACGCGACGTTGTTGGTCGTGGGCGAAAACGGTCTCGGCAAACGCACGTCGTTCGACGAATACCGGACCCAGGGCCGCGGCGGCAAAGGCATCATCACCATGAAGACCACCGAGCGAACCGGGCCGGTGGTGGGCGCGCTGACGGTGCGGGACACGGACCAGATCATGCTGATCACCGTGCGGGGGCAGATGATCCGGACCTGGGTGCGCGGGATCCGCGAAGCCGGTCGCAACACCCAGGGGGTGAAGATCATTGACCTGGAGGAGGGCGACCGACTTCAGGCCGTGGCACCGGTGATCACGGAACAGGAGGAAGACGAAGTGGTGGACCGGTCGCTGCCGCAGGCGGATCAGCCGCCGACGCGGGATCCATCGGCGTCGGGCGGGGAGGTCGCCGGGACGTAAGATCCGCTGCGGCCGCTTGCGGGCGCTCCGCTGGTGGGGCCCGGTTGGCGGTTGCCACAGATGCCCCGATGTGGCATGGATGCCGGCAAAGCAGCCGCTGTTATGCGCGGACGAATCTGGTTGTACCTTTCGCTGGCTGCCAACGTGGTCCTGGCCGCCGGCTGGTGGACCGCTTGGAGGCATCGGGCCGCAGCACCGGAGCCGTCACCGGTTGCCCTCACCAACACGGCGGCGGCCGCGCCGCTCACTCGCACGAATTTCATTCCCCGCCGCCAGTTCTTTCACTGGAGCGAGATCGAATCACCCGATTACGCCACCTACGTGGCCAACCTGCGTGCCATCGGTTGTCCGGAACAGACCATTCGCGACATCATCATCGCCGACGTGAACGCCCTGTTTGCGCGGCGCCGGGCCACGGAGGTGGTGACACCCCAGCAACAGTGGTGGCGGACCGAGCCGGATCCGGAGGTCGAAGCCCGGGCTCGCGCCCAGTTGGAGGCCTTGGAGACCGAGCGACGCGCCCTTTTGACGGCCCTGCTGGGTCCCGGTTGGGAGACGGGCGACCAGATCAGCCTGCCGCGTCCCTCCCAGCCCGGCCTGGCCCTGGACGGCCCCTTGTTGGGACCCCTGCCGGCCGAGGTGAAACAACAGGTTCAGGACAGCTACCGCCGTTACCAGGAGCGCTGGGCCGCCCTCCAGCAGCGTGCCGCGGCGGAACAGCGCACGGTCACACAGGCCGAGCAGCTTCGCCTCCAACAACAGTGGGAACAGGAGCTGGCCGGAATTCTGTCACCCGCGCAACTGGAAGAACTGCTGCTCCGGTACTCTCCCACGGCTCGCGCGTTGCGGGAGGAACTGGCGCAATTGGGCGGGCTCGAACTCACGCCCGACCAGTTCCGCGCTTGGTTCCATGCACGCCGGCGGTACGAACAGGCATGGGCCACGCTGGCCGAGTCGGGCGGCCCCGCCACCGCCCAGCAACTGCAGCAACTGGAGGCGCAGTACCAGGAGGCGATCCGGCTGGCGTTGGGCGAAGAGCGCTACCGCCTGTACCAGCGATTGCAGGATCCCGAGTATCGCGAGGCCCTTGCCGAGGCCCAACGGAGCGGTCGGCCCGAACTGGCCGACACCTTCCATGCCATCCGCCAGGCCTTGGCGGAGGAAATCGCCCGGATCCAGACCAACACGGACCTGACGGCGCTCCAACGGGAGATCCGGCGGCGCCAGCTCGAATTGGAAGCCCTGAAGGCGCAGGCCGAGGTCCTGGGCGAGGGACTGCCGGAGCCGCCTCCGCCGCCACCGACGCTGCGGGCACACACCTATCGCCCGGGCGAGACGATCATTAGCCTCGCCGTGGAATACGACGTGCCCCTGAGCGCCATCCTCAAGGCGAACCCCGGCCTGGATTTTCACCGGCTCAAAGCCGGGGACACGATCTACATCCCGGTGCCGTCGCAGTGAGCCGCGTGCGGGTCCTCACGCCAGGCAGACCAGTCGGCCCGTGCGAGCCGAGCGCTCCTCCGCGGCGCAGATGGCCACGGCGCGCAGGGCATCCGAGGCCGTGACCCGTCGCGGGGGTCGTCCCTGCCGGATGCACGTCACGAAGTACCGCAGTTCCTCGACGTAGCCGTCCGTGTCGGGCAGGGGGATGGTTTCGGCGGGGTGGCCGTCCCGGTGGAGGCGCAACGCCTCCGGACCGCGCGCCAGATCGAATTCCGCGGTGGCCCGTTCGAAGTTCACGGTGAAGGTCATCTGGAACGGATAATCACCGTTCATGATCCAACTGCCTTCCGCGCTTACCACGGCGTCACCCTCGACCACGTACTGGGTGACCAGATGATCAATGGCACCGCTGAAACGGGTCAGGCCCCGTGTGAAGACCGCGCGCGGCGGGCCGAAACAGAACTGGACGAAATCGGTGTCGTGGATGTGCAGATCGAGCAGGGCACCGCCGGATGCCTCGCCGCGGAAATAGGTGGCGCGGCTCCAACTCGGCGGGGTGCTGACGCGCCGGAACCGGGCGGCCAGCACGCGGCCGAAGGTCCGCCGCCGGATCCGTTCGGCCACCCAGTCCCAGCCCGGCCAGAATCGCATGCACATTGCGGGCATGAAAAAGGTGTGCGCTTTTTCGACCGCCTGCACGAGGCGACGGGCTTCACGGACGGTGCGGGCCAGCGGTTTCTCGCACAGCACGTGCTTGCCCGCCTGCAGCGCCGCGATGGAGAGGGGTACGTGCAACGGCGTGGGCACGCAAAGGTCCACCAGTTCCACCTCCGGATCCGCCAGCAAATCGTGGGCGTCCTCGTAAAAGCGCGTGTGGCTGGGCAGTGGCCGGGCGTCGGCCGCGCCCAGGTTGCCCCCCACACGCGGCAGGAGACCGTTCACCGGTCGTTTCACCGGGTCGCTGACAGCCGCAATGGTCACCCCGGGGATCTTCTCGTAGGCGCGCAGATGCGTCAGGCCCATGAAACCCAGTCCCACGAGGCCCACGCGTACGGTTCGGTCGGTTGAGGAGGTTCGCCTGCTCATGTGAGTGTTCCGAGTGAGAGGAAGCCGGCCGGCATGTGGAGGAGGGAATCACCGCGCTGCGTCGAAGCGTGCGACGAACTCGCGCGCGGCCCGGATGTCTTCCACGCGCCGGTTGCCTGCCTCGCGTTCGATGCACAGGTCGCCGTCGAATCCGATTTCGGCCAGGGTGCGGAAGAAGCCCGGCCAATCCACTTCCCCCGTGCCCAGCACGACCTCTTCGCCCCAGGTGCCCGGAACGCGTGTGCGGCGGGCGTCCTTCAGGTGGCATTGCCGCAACCAGGGGGCCAGGACGCGCAGGGCCTGCACCGGATCGCCCTTGTCGTACAGGATCATGTTGGCCGGATCGAAGTTCACCCCCACGTTGGGCCGGTTCAACCGGGTCAGAAACCCGGCCAATGTTTCGGCCGTTTCCTGTCCCGTTTCAAAGGCCAGTTGGATGCCGGCCTCGCCGAGGCAATCGGCCACGCGGCAAACGCGGTCGAACAACCGTTGATAGGCCGGGTCCCCCGGATCTTCGGGCAGGAAACCCGCATGAAAGGTGACCAGGCGGATATGGAGACTGCGGGCGATGTCCCGCACGATTTGCACCCGGCGCCAGTTCTCCTCCCAATGTTCGTCCGGGACCAGTCCGCCGGTCCGGCGGATGCTTTCCAGAGTGGAGTAATCCTCACCCACGGTGGTGAGCATGCCGGAAACGACCTCCACGCCGTTGACGGCCAGGGACTCGCGCGTCAGGCGCCAGGCCACCGGCGATTCATGCAACGGGTCCAGCGCAAGCTGAACGCGGAACAGATCCACCTGCTCCAGCAGTCGGATCAGATGGTCCGTTCCCTCCGGCAGGAGTGACCAACTGCAGACGGCCAGGCGTTCCGTCAGCGATCGGGTTCCGTTCATCGTGCGCAGCCTCTACACCAGAAGGTCCGTTCCTGTCCAGCACCGAGGCGCAGACGGGAGCCGCCCCCAACCAGCAAGCTCACGCTGCCCGCCGGCCCGGCCATGCCGTCGGATGGTTCGGTCAGGCTCCCGGCGGCCTGCGGGGCGGGAGGAGTAACCTGCGCACCCCCGGGCGCGTCTGATGAGATGCAATGGCGGGGAGGGAAACCTCCCAAATGAACCGAACGATCGAACCAGCACAAACAGGACAGGAGGATCCAGTATGAAAACGAACGTGTGGAAGCGGGTGTGGCTGGTGGGGTTGGCCACGCTCTTGGTGGGCGGCCCGACCTTGTGGGCCGCCGACGGCAGGCCGGCAGACCGAGCGCCGAGGCGGTTGGGACCCCCTCCCGGTGAACGACCCGGACCGGGTCTGCGGCGTGCCGAGCAACCCCGGCCCGGCCGGCTGGGCGCGGACCTGCATCTGACGCAGGAACAGCGCGAAAAAATGCGCGCCGCCATGCAGGCATTCCGTGAGGAAGCCCAAAAGATTCGGCAGGGCACACAACTCTCGCCCGAGCAACGGCGCGAGAAGATGCAGGCCCTGCGCGAAAAGCAGGTGGAAAAGATGAAGGAAATCCTCACACCGGAGCAGTTCGAGAAATGGCAGGAACTGCGCAACCGCCAGGGCCCGGCGGCGGGTCCGGGGCCTCGTCCTGACCGTCCGGGACCGCGGCCCGAACGACGGCCTCCAGCGCCACCGGCCGACCGTTGAACGACGAGGTTGACGACGGGCGCGTGTTCGGCTCCCGACGGGTTTGGTCCTCTCGGGTCCGGCGTGCCCGGAACCGATTCGAAAAGCAGCGCCGCCGATGCAGCGGGGCTGCTTTTCTTTTCATGTCCGGCGCGTTCCGCCGGAGGGGTGCGAGGGCGTCCCGACGGCCATGCCCGGTGCGGTTTGTGGAGAACCGCGGCGTCCCGGGACGAGCGGAGCGGCTGGGGGTTGCGGGAGCTGCCGGCGGACTCAGACGGCCGCCGCGGCGTCCAGAGGTTCGGAAGGCCAAACGTCGCGCGGGCCGGGCCGGCGGTCCGACCTTGCGCCGGCCGTCAGGCTCAATGGCCGATTCTGCAATTCCCTGCATCGAAAGGCTTGAAAACGGCGCGGCCCGCGATACAGTGGAATCGGTTGCGCGCTTAGCTCAGCGGTAGAGCATCAGTATCACACACTGGGGGTCGCAGGTTCAAATCCTGCAGCGCGCACCATCTTTTTTTTGTCCCCGTTCTTCGGCCGGCTCCGCGGGATGGCAGGAACCCGACCCTGTCGGAGGTGCGGGTGCCCCTGCGTTGTGGGATGGGCAGAGGTTTTACTTGGCAGCGGCCGTGGGTGCGGCTAGGGATGGGCAAGGCTCCGGGCCGTGCGGCAAAAGGCCGTGGCGTGCGGACCGGTCGTGGCACGCGGAACCAGTCGGACCGGAGCGCCCGAACCAACGAAAATACCATGAGAACTGTTTCCTGGATGGCGAGCTTGGCGACCGCCTTTGTGTGCGGTGGTGTGATGGTGGTCACGGCGGGACCGATTCCTGACGAGGTGAAGATCGGCGGGTTTGCCGTTGGTTGTCAGGCTTGGACCTTCAACCGCTTTACGGCCTATGAAGCGGTGGAAAAGGCCGCGGCGGCGGGTGCCAGGGTGATCGAGTTCTACCCCGGACAGCGCCTGCGACCGGACAGCGACGAGCGGTGGGACCATAATGCTTCCGACGAGGTCATCGTCCGGATGAAGGAACACCTGGCCCGGCACGGCATCCGGCCGGTGAACTACGGTGTGGTGCACGGCCGGGACGAGGCCGAGTGGCGGCGGATCTTCGAGTTTGCGCGCAAGCTGGACCTCTACGCGGTGACCACCGAGGACGTGGACAAGCTGGATCTGCTGGAACGGCTGGCGCGCGAGTACGACATCCGCGTGGGCATCCACAATCATCCGCGCCGGCCCAATGACCCGAACTACCGGGTGTGGAGCCCGACCAACGTGCTGGAGATGGTCAGGAGCCGCGATCCGCGCCTGGGTGCCGCGGCCGATACGGGGCACTGGGCCACCTCGGGCATCGTGCCTTTGGAAGGACTCCGCCTGTTGGCGGGTCGCATCGTCAGCGTGCATCTGAAGGATCGGACCGCCATCGGGCGGCTGACGACCGACGTGCCCTACGGTGCGGGCGTGGTCAACGTCGGTGCCTTGCTGGAGGAACTGCGCCGCCAGGGTTTTGCCGGCAACATCTCCATCGAGTACGAGACCAAGTGGGAGAACAACGTTCCGGACGTGGCGCAGTGCATCGGGTTCTTCCGCGGTTACGCAGCATGCCGCGCCGCAACGCATTGAACCGGGCACGGCCCGGACCCCTCCAAGGAAGTTTCCCCGCTGTCAACCAACCGGATCCACGCCGGGCCGGTTGATCGGATTACGGGCGGTCGCTTTGCCCGGGCGGGGACGGTTGGCCGCCGGTGGAGGCGGGTTTTGCAAGGGCCATCCCGGCCCGCTGCGGGGCGGGCGTTTCACTCCCAGAGCCGGTAAGGGAGCACGGTTTGCTCCATCAGCACGCCGCAGCGCGGGCAGTGGTCCGGGTTGTTCCACGCCCGAACGTTGTGCCAGGAACCCCTCGGACAGATCAGGGGATACTGGATCCACCGGGACTGGCGCACCCCCGGAGGCCAGAGCTGGTTCAGGACCTGCTGGAACGGAGGCGGATGTTTGGGAGCTTCCACCCGTTTTCTGCCGGCCAGCGCGCCCGGGAAACTCCAGCGGGTGGACTGTTGCAGCGGACTGAGGACAGGCACTCGAAGCCGCACGACAGCGTCGTGCAGCTCCTTGCAGGTCTGGCAGAGGATCGTCTGGACGCTGAAGCGGAAGCCCGAGTCGGGTCCACCGGAGACGTGGGCGCGGTACTGGCACTTGGGACATTCGAAGATGAACGTTCGGCCCATAGCTTCCTGCTGCAACCTTCCTGCTTTTCTGTTGGAACCATAACCTCGCACGGCCGCATGGGCCAAGCCACGAGTGCAACCCGGGGTCTGAAGGGGCGGCGGTTCCGGACGCGGCGTGTGGCGGGTTGGGACAGGCGGTCGAATTCTGAACAAACAAGATGCATGCGCAAGACGGATGCCGGCATCGTGCAGCCGGTGATGGTGCAGGGTCGCTGCCATGCCGGGGAGTTCCTCGGAGTCGGGAAGGACGCTGCAGGGCAGGCTCCATCTCCAGGGCTTCGCAAGGCTGGAGGGCGTCAGCCGACGGGTCCGGAGCCGGGCAACTCCGGCAGGGATGCGGCGGTCTCCGTGAAGCAGGCGGGCCGGGCCGGGCCGGGCTCAGGCCCCGGGGAGCAGGACGTCGTGGCGCGCGGCGCGGTAAGCCCCTGCGAGGGCCCGGGTGATGAATGCCTTTGCGGTTGTCACGGCCCGGACAAGTGACTCGCCACGGGCGAGGCAAGCGGTGACGGCAGCAGCATAGGTGCAGCCGGTGCCGTGGGTGTGGAGTCGGGCGATCCGCGGGGCTTCGAGCAGGAGCTCCTGTTTGCCGTCGTAGAACAGGTCCGGCGCGGTCCGCAGCCCTTTCAGGTGCCCGCCCTTGATGAGAACGGCGCAGCCGTGACGTTCGTGCAGGGACCGGGCTGCCTGCCTGAGATCTTCCATGTCCTTCAGCGGCCGGCCCACCAGCCATTGGGCTTCGGGCACGTTCGGCGTGACCAGGGTGGCCCGGGGTAACAGCTCGGCTATGAGGACCCGCACCGCCCGCGGTTGCAGCAGGGGGACGCCGCTGGTGGCCACCATCACCGGGTCCACCACCAGCGGAGGGTTGCCGGGGAAAGTGAACCCGGCCACCACGCGGATGATCGCGGGGGAATACAACATTCCGGTCTTGACGGCCCGCGGGGGCAGTTCGGCGCAGACAGCCTCCAGTTGCGCCCGGACCATGTCGGGTCGGAGGGGTTGCACGGCCCGGACCTCGCGTGGGTTCTGGGCAGTGACGCAGGTGATGGCTGATGTGCCGTGCACGCGCAGGGCGGCAAAGGTCTTGAGGTCGGCCTGGATGCCTGCGCCACCGCCGCTGTCGGATCCTGCGATGGTCAGCGCGATGGGGCGGGAGGGGCGTCGGTTCATGGCGGATCGGCGGTGACCGGTGCCGGTACGGTGGCATGTTCCCGCAGCCAGAGCAGATCGGCCGAGGGCTGGAAGGCCCAGTTCAGATGGGTCACGAAGCGGGAACGGGCCATGCTCAGGGTCCACGCATCCTGCCAGCGCCGGACCTCGGCGTGGCCGTCGGCAAAACTGAGGGGGGAAGCCCTTCCGTGTTCGGCGGTGGGAAACTGATAGAACATGGCGGACATGGCCACACCGAAGGCCGAGTGACAAAGCCAATCCGGCGCCACGTCCACGAACTGGAGTCGCTCAGCCGGCGCGGCTGCGGCCACTTGGTTCAGCGTGCGGAAATTGCGGTGGCGCGGGCTCAGGAGGAATTCGCCGCCGCCTTCGGGCAGGGTCCAGCCGAGATAGGCGTTGAGGGCGTAGGACCGAACCTTGGGCGCGCCGTCCACAAGCCCGTGATCGGCGGGACATTTGTAGAGGGTCGGATCGCGGACGTAGTCGGAAAAGGCGGCCAGGGCCGGATCGGTGAGGAAGGCCGCGTTGGTCAGCGTTGCGCGATGTTCCGGTGCGGCGGCGTGGGTGGCGCCGAGGACCCAGAGTCGTACGTTGGTGGCCGTTTGGCGCGTGGCGTATCCATTCGGCACGAGGCGATCGTTGTTTTCCTGGGCGTACATCTGCCAAGCCAACCCCAGTTGGCGGAGGTTGCCCAGGCAGACGGTGCGCGTGGCACGGGCCTTGGCGCGGCCGAGGGCCGGCAGGAGCAGGGCGGCAAGCAGCGCCACCACGGCCGTCACCGTGAGCAGTTCCATCAGGGTGAAGGCCCGGCAGGACCCTCCTGCTCGTGCCTGTTTGTGTTCCGTCGGCATGGGGCGCATGGCCACGGCCTCCGACTGGCAGCCTACTGCAGAAATCCGTTGGCGGCAATGGCCGTGCCTGGCTGACCCGGGCCCGCCCGCCAATGGGTGCAGCCGGTGCCCGGGAACCGGCGGGTGGGGTTGCGCACCGAACCGGCGGGGGCGGCTGGCGGGGCGGGGCCCTTCCTGCCTCAGATCGGGGGCTCTACGGTTCAAACGCACGAAGGCCGGGCAGCGGATGCAGAGCCTGCCCGGCCCTCGGGGAGAAAGCAAACGGGAGCCGGCTGCTGCGTCTGCCGGACACCCGGCGGCCGCGCGCGATCATTTCATCCGGTCGAACGTCCGCTGAAGGATCTGCCAATCTTTCAAGTCTTTGACCTTTTCCCGGGCGGCCCGGATGATTTCCTGCTCCCGCTGGTTTCGCGTGGGGCGTTTGACCTGGTAGAAGATGCCGAAATAGCCGGGGAAAGGTGCGTTGGCCAGTTCGTAGGCGGCCAGTTCGTCGGTGACGTCGTGGTTGGCCGGCACGGTGTTGAACACGCCGCCCTTTCGAGGGTTGGCACCGTCGAAGGCGCCCTCGTAAAACTCCACGCATTCGCTGAGGCACTCGACGAAGCTGAACCCCTCGTGTTGCATGGCCGCCTCCATCATTTGGAGGAGGTGATTGGGATTGGTGCTGATGGTGCGGGCGACGAAGGTGGCGCCGGCGGCGATGGCGGTCTTGATGGGGTTGAGCGGCTGGTCAATGGCGCCCCAGGGATCGGTCTTGCTCTTGAATCCGATGGGGGAGGTGGGCGAGGTCTGCTTTTTGGTCAGGCCATAGACCTGGTTGTCCATGACCACCAAGGTCAGGTTGACGTTGCGCCGGGCGGCGTGGAGGAAATGGTTGCCGCCGATGGAGAAGGCGTCGCCGTCGCCGCTGAAGACGAATACATGCAGATCGGGCCGGGTGAGCGACAGCCCCGTGGCAAAGGCCAGGGCCCGGCCGTGGATGAAATGGGCGCCGTGGGCCTGGACGAAGTAAGGAAACCGGCTGGAACAGCCGATGCCGGACACGCTGACGATCTTTTCGTGCCGGATTCTGGCGCGTTCCATCAACTTGAAGTAGATGGCCAGCACGGAGAAATCGCCGCAGCCGGGGCACCACGTGGGGTGATCGGCGGCAAGCTCGCGTTTGGTCAACGGCTTGGGTTCCTGGGCGGCCGGTGTGGCCGGCGGTTGACCGGTGGAGGATGGGACGGTGGTGGCAGTGCTCATGGTCTGGCTCCTGGCTGAAAGTTGGGAAACCGTGTTCATACGGGCTGGGCTTGCAAAGCGTTGAGCTTCTCCTGCAACCGTTGCAGGATTTCGCGCACCTTGAAGGTGAGTCCGTCGGTCTTGTTGATCCCCCGGATGTTGGGGTTGCAGTAGCGGGCCCGCAGCAGGGCGGCCAGTTGGCCATACCCGTAGAGCCCCTCGTCGTTCATCTCGACCACGAAGATGTGGCGGAAACCGGAGAAGATTTCATCGAGCCCGTTCGGCAGCGGGTTCAGATGCCGGAGGTGGAGGGCGGAGACGCTCAGCCCCTGCGCCCGGGCGCGGTCCACCGCCTCGCGGATGGGGCCGCGAGTGGAGCCCCAGCCCACCAGCAGGACCTGACCTTCGTTGGGGCCGTAGGTTTCCGGCCGGGGCAGCCGCTGTGCCAGGGCCTGGAGTTTGCGGCGGCGCTTGGCGGTCATGGCCGCGTGGATTTTGGGCGAGGCGGAGGGATGTCCCATTTCATCGTGTTCCAACCCGGTCAGCACCGGGTATTTGCCGCTCAGGACCTTGGTGCCCGGCGGGATGTGCCGGGTGACACCGTCCGGCGCGTTCAGATCGTAGGGCTTGTGGTCGGGCACCGGATCGAATTTGGGGGAGATGTCCTGGCAGAGCTTTTCCAGCTCGGGCTCCAGAAAAGCCTCGATTCGGGTTGCGATGGATTGGTCGCTGAGAATGAACACCGGCACACTGTATTCCCGGGCGATGTTGACCGCCTCGATGGCCGTGTAGAAACAGTCTTCCACATCGGCCGGGGCCAGCACCACGCGCGGTGCGTCGCCGTGACTGCCGAAACACGCAATGTAAAGGTCGGACTGCTCGGGGTTGGTCGGCATCCCCGTCGAAGGACCCGCTCGTTGCACGTCTATGACCACCAAGGGCACCTCGGCGTTGACCGCCCAGCCCACGGCCTCGCTTTTGAGCGAGATGCCCGGACCGCTTGAACCCGTGACCGCCAAGTACCCGGCGTAGCTGGCCCCGATGGCCATCGAGACCGCTGCAATCTCGTCCTCGGCCTGGACGAATGTCCCGCCGTACTTCGGGAGTTCGCGGCGCAGGGTCTCCATCACGTCCGACCAGGGCGTGATCGGGTAGGCGGCACCGAACCGGACGCCGGCGGCGATCAGCCCGTAGGCCAGCGCCTCGTTTCCGCTCATGACCACCTGGGGACGCTCGCGCTTCCGGCTCTCGGCCAGGCGATACACCTCCTTCAGGTGGTTGGACGCGTACGCATACCCTGCGTGGAAGGCCAGCAGGGCATTCCGCACCACGCTCTCGTCCTTGCCCTGGAAACGCTCGCGGATCAGTTGTTCCAACTTGGGTACGTTGAGATCGAAGAACCGGGCGACCAAACCCAGGGCGAAGATGTTCTTGCCCTTGTCGCGTGCCGTGCCGCCGATGGCCTCGATGGTCTGGCTGGTGATGGGGACGCCGATGTGGACGTAGTCCTTCTGCCACTCCGGCTTGGGCTCCACGTTGTCGGTGTCGTAAAGGACGATCCCGCCCTTTCGGAGCGAATGGATGTGGTTCTCGTAGGAATGCTGGTAGAATGCCAGGAGAAAATCTGCCTCGTCCCCCGCGCTCAGCACCTCACCGGAGCCGATGCGGACCTGGAAGATGGACGGCCCTCCGGAGATCGTGGACGGGATGGTCATGTACGTCATGACCTCCTGTTCGCTCCGGCCGGCCAGCCGGGCCAGGATCTGGCCCATGGCCTGAATGCCGTCCTGGGAGTTGCCCGCAATCCGAATGACCGCTTCCTGAATGGGGTGCATCCTCTCGTCCGCCATCGGCGGGGAGGCGCTCTGAATTGTCTCGCTCATGGTCCGATGGAACCTGCCTTCTACGCGGTTCAGCCGGGGTTTTTGCCGGGTGGATTGCCCGCGGCAACCGGCTGTCCCGCACCTCAGCCGTAGCCTACTCCGGCCGGGGGTTATGTCAAATGCTTATGCCCCCGTTTAAGGGCTTTCGGCGCCCGCCGGTCTCATCCTGGTGTTGGACCCGCCGGCGCGTGAAAGGTTTCACAACCACAGCATTTGCAAGTGTGATGCCAAAAGATGTGTATGGTTTGTCCGTTCCCCTGCCACGGCAGTCCGGGTGGGGTGCGGGAGAGCCGAAAGGTGCGGCTGCGTGGTCGGGTGGAGCAGGGTTTTGCAGAGCCGCGTGTTGTGCCGGTCTGCAGCGGCTGGACATTGCCGGGCACATGTTTCATCGTGGGCCAATTGGAAGGCAGCTCGCCAGCGAGACGCCGGGTCAGCCATGGAACAGCCACCCGTGTTGGAACCGGAGCCGCAGGATGCCCGGTCCGAGTCCACGCCGCCCCTGTTCACGGTGTGGGCTCGGATGGTGAACGTGTTCGGTGTGCCGGGGCAGGTGTTCGACGACCTGTTGCGGTCGCGGCCGCATCCGGCTCATTGGTGGTTGCCGGCGGCTTTGGGATTCTGGATCGGGGTGGTGGCCACGTGGTGGGCGTGGGAGGGGGCGGGCTTGCGCCAGCTCTGGCTGATGCGGCATCGGGCGGTGTTGGAAGCGCGGGTGGAGGCTGGCTTGCTGGATCGGGCGTCTGCGGAGGAACGGTTGGCCAGGGCCGAACGTACGCTGGAGTCGCCCTGGTTCCGGAGTTCGGTGGTGTTGGAAGGCGGGCTGCAGAGCGGCCTGCGGTTTCTGGTGTGGGCGGGCGTGGGCTGGGCGCTGGCCAGGTGGGTCTGGCGCAGAAAGGTCCCCTGGTCACGCTGCTGCGAGGTTTCCGGGCTTGCCAGTTTGATCGGCCTGCTGGGGGATGTGGTGAGCCTGCTGTTGTTGGTCCCCGGTGGTGATTTTTCCGCGGCTGCCTCATCCGAAGGCGAAGCACTTTCGCCGGCCATCGAACGATGGTTGTGGATGGTGGGGTTCGTGCAGAGTTTGCTGGGGTTTTGGCACATGGCGGTGTTGGGCCTGGGGATGTCGAAGTTGACCGGCCTGGATTGGGTGCGGGTGTTGTGGTGGTTGGTCGGCCTTCGATTGATCTGGATGGTGGTGGCCGGTTTGGTGGGGCTGGGGTTGGGGATGTAAGGCCGCGAACGCGGGAGCAAGTTTATTGAAACCTCCGGGCCCTTGCGCGCGTAGCATGGGTTGGTGGCGGAGGTTTCCGACACGGAAATGGATCAAAATGGCACAGGGCAGGAAGGCATGGCGTTGGGTCGCGCTGGCAGGCGTGGTGGTGATGGCGGCCGGCGTGGTGGGTGGGGTGTTGTGGCAGCGGCGCGCACCGGTTTACGAGGTGCAGACGGAGAGGGTGGAACGCCGCAACTTGACGGAGGTGGTGGTGGCCAACGGTCGGATCCAGCCGGTGGTTCAGATCAAGATCAGTGCGGAGGTGAGCGGTGAGATCGTGGAGCTGCCGGTCAAGGAGGGGCAGTTCGTCCGGGAGGGTGAGCTGCTGGCTCGGATCAAGCCGGATGTGTATCAGGCCAACCGTCGTTCGGCGGAGGCGTCGTATCAGGCGGCCTGTTCGGCCCGGGCGCAGGCGGAGGCCAATTTGCGGAAGGCGGAACTGGAGTTTCGGCGTCAGGAGGAGTTGTACCGGGCGCATTTGATATCGGAATCGGCGTTTTTGGAGGCTCGCACGGCCCTGGAGGTGGCGCGTGCGCAACTGGAGCATGCGCAGCATCAGGTCGAGGTGGCCCGGGCCTCCCTGGCACGGGCGGAGGAGGAACTGGCCAAGACCATCATCTACGCTCCGATCAGCGGGACCATCAGCCGGTTGAGTGTGGAACGCGGCGAGCGCGTGGCCGGCAACACCATGATGGCCGGGACCGAACTCATGACCCTCGCCGATTTGAACAACATGGAGGCGCGGGTGGAGGTGGGCGAGACCGACGTGGTGCTGTTGCGTCCGGGGCAGAAGGCGCGGCTGGAGGTGGATGCGTTTCGCGACCGGACGTTCACCGGTTACGTCACGGAGATTGCCAACTCGTCGCGCAACCTGGACCAGCCGCTCGGTTCCCAAGAGGCCACCAAGTTCGAGGTGCGGATACGCATCAACGAAAAGGAGGCGTTTCGTCCCGGGATGAGCGTCACGGCCGAGATCGAGACCCGTTATCGAACCAATGTCCTGACGGTGCCACTGGCCAGCGTGACCACGCGTCCGTTGGAGGTTCCCGGTGGAGAAAAAGGTTCGGCGGTAAAGAGTGACGCGGAGCGGATGGGAGACGGCGCCGAATCGGCCGATTCGGCCGGTGGTGAGTCCGCCCGACGGCGGGACCGTGACAAGCCGCGGACGCAGTCGGTGGTGTTCGTGGTCGAGGGCGACCACGTGCGCATGGTGCCGGTGAAGGTGGGGATCAGTGATGCGGACTATTGGGAGGTGGTGGAGGGGCTGGCCGAGGGGCAGGAAGTGGTTTCGGGCGGATACAAGGTGATCCACCGGGATTTGACCGACGGCGCGCGGGTGCGCGTGGTTTCCCGGGAGGGACGTGCGGGGGGAATGGGCGGTTGATCCGGACCCGGGTGCCCGGCGCGGCCCAAGGGAGAGGGGGCTGCTCCCGCCGGTGCGTGAGGACGATCTCCAGGCCGAAGAGGGGAAGGATGAGTCTGATCCGACTGATTCAGGTGGGACGCTGTTACCGCATGGGCGCGGAGACGATCCATGCCCTGCGGGAGGTGGACCTGGAGATCGAACGGGGCGAGTACGTGGCCATCATGGGGCCTTCCGGCTCGGGCAAGCCCACGCTCATGAACATCATCGGGTGTTTGGACAGTCCCACTTCCGGCCGGTACGAACTGGACGGGGTGGACGTCAGTCGGATGGACGACAATCAACTGGCGGAGGTTCGCAACGAACGGATCGGTTTTGTTTTTCAGAGTTTTCATCTGCTGCCGCGTTCGACGGCGTTGCACAACGTGGAGCTGCCGTTGATTTACGCCGGTGTGCCGGCGGAGACGCGGCGTCGCCGGGCCTGGGAGGCGCTCGAACGGGTGGGTTTGGCGGATCGGGTGCATCATCGGCCGAACGAACTGTCTGGCGGGCAGCGCCAGCGCGTGGCGATTGCCCGGGCGCTGGTGAACCGGCCGGCGCTGTTGCTGGCCGACGAACCTACCGGGAACCTGGATTCGAAGACGGGGGAGGAGATCCTGGCGTTGTTCGACACCCTGTGGCGGCAGGGCCACACGATCCTGCTGGTGACGCACGAGGAGGAGGTGGCCCGGCATGCGCGGCGGGTGGTGCGGATCCGCGACGGGCGCATTGCCGCTGACGAGAGGCGGTCGGGTCCATGAGGCTGGCCATTGAACTGGGAGAAGCCCTGCGCATGGCGCTGGCGGCGCTGGTGGCCAACAAGCTGCGGGCCGCGCTGACCACGCTGGGGATCGTGATCGGGGTGGCCACCGTCACGCTGATGGGTACGGCCATCGAGGGGTTGAACCGTTCGTTCCTCCAGAGCGTGTCGAGGATCGGCGCGGATGTGCTGTTTGTGGACCGGATGGATTGGTTCATCGGTTCGCGGGAGGTCTGGCTGCGGATGCAGAAACGGCCGCGGATCGAGCCGGTTCATGCGCGGGCCCTGGCGCGGGAGGCGGACTTTGCGCTGGCGGTGGCCCCGGTGGCGCGGGGGAACCAGCCGGTGCGCTATCAGAACCGCAGCGCCGGCAGTGTGTTCATCATCGGGACGACCGAGCAGTATCCGGTCACGGCAGGTGTGCGGGTGGCGCTGGGGCGGTTCCTGAGCGGGTCGGAGGTGGCCGGCGCACGGCCGGTCTGTGTGATCGGCACCGAGGTGGCCACGAACCTGTTTCGCCACGAGTCGCCGCTGGGGCGGCGCGTTCGCATTGGCGGCGGCACGTTCGAGGTGGTGGGGGTGTTGGAGCGGCAGGGCACGTTTCTCGGGGCGTTCAGTCTGGACAACCAGATCATCGTACCGCTGGGGGCGTTTCTGACGTGGTTTCAGAACCGGCCGGACCTGCAGATTCAGGTCAAGGTGGGCAACGTGGCCGCTCTGGATGACGCCCGGGAGGAACTCCGCCAGGCCATGCGTCGGGTGCGCCGGTTGGAACCGGGGGAACCGGACGATTTTTCGATCAACCAGCAGCAGCAGTTCATCCGGGTGTTCGAACAGGTCGGGGGGACTCTTGCGGTGGTGGGATTGTTCATCACCGGCTTGTCGTTGTTCGTGGGAGGGATCGGGATCATGAACATCATGTTCGTCTCCGTGGCGGAGCGCACGCGTGAGATCGGGATTCGGAAGGCGGTGGGCGCCAAACGGCGGGCGATCCTGATGCAGTTCCTGTTGGAGGCGGCCGCCATCTGTTTGATGGGTGGTTTGCTGGCGCTGGCGCTGGCCTGGCCGTTGACGTGGGTGCTTCAACTGATGCTGCCGGCGCAACTGTCGTTGCGGGTGGCGGCCCTGGCGCTGGGAGTGGCGCTGGCAACGGGGTTGGTGTCCGGGTTGATGCCAGCCTGGCGGGCCGCCCGCTTGAATCCCGTGGACGCACTGCGAGCCGAATGAACGAGCGGTCTTTTTCATCCCGACCGAGCGCGGCGGTTCCCCCGGTTCTGGACGCGGTGTCGCCGGGGCGGAAACGACCGCGGCGGACCTGGTTTTGGGCCGAGATGGCCGAGGCGTTCCGCATGGCCATGGCGGCCCTGTCGGCACACAAGTTGCGTTCGGGACTAACGCTGCTGGGTGTGCTGGTGGGCGTGTTCTCCATCATGGTCACCATGACCGCGCTGCGGGTGTTGCAGCGGAACGTGGAGAGGGAGATGAGCCAACTGGGGGCACACACGTTCGCGGTGCGCAAGTGGCCCGCGCTCTACTTCGGAGGGCCGGAAGGGTTCGAAAAATACTGGCGCCGCAAGCCGATCACCTGGGAACAGGCCCGGAGGGTGGCGGAGCATGCCGAATGGGCGGCGGCCATCGGCGTGGAGGACGAGTTCTGGGCCGGCGAGGTCGCCAGTCGGCACGGCCGGACCGCGCCCACGATCCGGTTGCTCGGTGTGACGCCCGGCTGTTTCCCGGCCCGGAACTGGATCGTGGCCGAGGGACGGGCCCTGATGGAGGATGACGTGGTCAATGCCCGCGAGGTTTGCGTGTTGGGCGATGGCGTGGCGCGGGTGTTGTTTCCGTTCGGGGGCGCGGTCGGGCAGAGCGTCAAGATGGACGGCATGCCGTACCGGGTGGTGGGCGTGATCGCGCCCAAGGGGGGCGCCCAGGGGAGTGAACAGGACGATTTCGTGGCGGTGCCGCTGCGGACAGCCTTGAACCGGTACGGCCGGAGGAATCGCAGTCTGACCCTGTTGGTGCAGGCGCGCGACGCGGCGGTGTTCGAGGATTGTGTGGAGGAGGTGCGGGGACTGCTCCGGCTGGCCCGCCGGGTGCCGCCGGGTGAGGAGGACGACTTTGAGATCTTCTCCAACGACTCACTGATCGAGCAGTTTCAGGCGTTTACCCTGGCGGTGCGCGTCGGGGTGGCGGTGATCAGTTCCATTGCGCTGGTGGCGGCCGGCGTGGGGATCATGAACATCATGCTGGTGTCGGTGACGGAACGCACGCGGGAGATCGGGATCCGACGCGCGGTGGGTGCGAAACGCCGCCACATCCTGGGCCAGTTCATTCTGGAAGCGGTGGTCTTGTGCGAGGTGGGCGGCGTGCTGGGCATCCTGCTGGGGATTGTGGGCGGGAACCTGACGGCCTGGTATTTCAAGGTGCCCCCGGCCCTGCCGTGGGACTGGACGCTGGTGGGGCTGCTGAGTTGTTCGGCTGTGGGGGTAGTGTTTGGGACCTACCCGGCGTTGAAGGCGGCATATTTGGATCCCATCGAGGCGCTGCGGTATGAGTAGGGACCCCGCCGGGCGGCGGGTCCGCACACGTGGCGGCCGCGGTCCTTGGGAGGGCGCGACAAAGCGTGGCCCCTGTCGGGCCTCCCGGGGTGCGCGGGTCGCCCGGGCAGGGGCCACCGGCGGGGCAGGCAGAGGGAGAAGCGCCTGACACGAGCCGCAGACCGGGTCGCGTCATTGACGCGGTCGGCGGCGGCGTCCTAAGTTGGCGCCCGAGTGTTAACGTGCGCGGCCCGGGCGCAGGCCGGTTCTCCGGGGCCACGCCGGTGGCGAATCCGGAAACCAAGCTGCGCACACGGCCGCAGGGGTGGGAGGTCCGGGGTCCGTCAACCCCGGTCTCCCGGGGTGATTGAACACGACGCGAAACGGCATGAAAACTTATCAACCTTCGGACATTCGGAACTTGGCCATCGTCGGCCACGCCTCCTCCGGCAAAACCATGCTCAGCGAATGCATGCTGGCCTGTGCGGGCGTGATCAACCGGTTGGGGAGCGTGGCACAGGGTTCGACGGTCTCCGACTACCACGAGAACGAGCGGGAGCGGAAGATCTCGATCCAGACCTCGATGCTGCACCTGGAATGGCTGGGGCGGAAGTTCAACGTCCTCGATTGTCCGGGGTATCTCGATTTCATTGCCGAGGCCTTGGGCGCGTTGCGGGTGGCCGATCTGGCGGTGATTGTGGTGGATGCCAAGGACGGTCCCGGGGTGGGCACGATGCAGGTGTGGGACTGGGCCACGCAGTTCGGCATGCCGAAGGTCTTTGTGGTTAACGGCCTCGACAAGGAGAATGCGGATTTTGAACGCACCCTTGCCCAGATCCGCGAATTTGCCGGGGAACGCGTCTTTCCACTGAGTGTGCCGCTGGACGCAGGCCCCAACTTTAAGAAGGTCCTGGACGTGCCGCGCAGCGAGGTCATCACCTACCAGCGGGACGGCACGGGCAAGTTTGCCGAGGCGCCTGCCGGAGGACCGGAGGCCGATTTGGTCAACCGCCTGCACGAGAAACTGATGGAGTACATCGCCGAGGCGGACGATTCGCTCACCGAGAAGTATCTTGAACAGGGCCGCCTGACCGAGGAAGAGCTGCGGGGCGGGTTGCATCAGGCAATCTTGCAGCAGAGTTTCATCCCGTTGTTTGCCACCTGTGCGGAGCACAATGTGGGCGTGGCGCGGCTGATGGATTTCATCGCCAAGTACGGAGCGGCACCCACGGATCGCCCCAAGGTTCGGGCATTGGATGCCAACGATCAGCCTGTGGAGGTCTCGCTCACCGATCCCGAACCGGTGGCCTACGTCTTCAAGACGGTCAGCGAACCCAAGTTTGGCGAGGTTTCGTTCTTCCGCGTGTACGCGGGCAAGGTCGCGGTGGGCTCGGAACTGTACAACCCGCGCAGCCGGGCCACCGAAAAGGTGGGTCAGCTCTATCTCCTGAACGGGGCCAACCGGGAGCCCATCAACGAGATTCCGGCCGGCGACATGGGTGCCACGGTGAAACTCAAAAGCACCCACACCTGTGACACCCTTTGCAGCCCTAAGTTCATCTGCCGGTTGCCGGGCGTGGAATGGCCCAAGCCGAGCATCCACGCCGCGATCGAACTCAAGGTCAAGGGAGACGAGGACAAGCTTTCCCAGGGCCTGGCAGCCCTGCATGCGGCCGATCCCACATTCACCTACACCGTGGATGCGGAGCTGCGCCAGACCATCCTGTCCGCCCAGGGCGAGCTCCATCTGATGGTAATCACCGACGAGCTGAAGAAGCGGTTTCGCGTGGAAGTGGACCTGGTCCCGCCCCGGATCCGTTTCCGCGAGACCATCAAGTCCAGGGGCGAGGCCAAATACCGGCACAAGAAACAGACCGGCGGCGCCGGCCAGTTCGCCGAGGTGTGGATGCGGATCGAACCGAAGCCGCGCGACACCGGCCTGGAGTTCACCGAGTCGTTGGTGGGCCAGAACGTGGATCGCGTCTTCGTGCCCTCGGTGGAGAAGGGTGTGCAACGGGCCGCCGCGGAAGGGATCCTGGCCGGATACCGCGTCACGGACGTGAAGGTGGACTTCTACGACGGCAAGATGCACCCGGTGGACTCGAAGGACATCGCCTTCCAGATCGCCGGCTACGAGGCCTTCAAGGAGGCGTTTCGTTCGGCCAACCCGATCCTGCTGGAACCCATCCAGAACGTCGAAATCCGCGTGCCCGAGGAATACATGGGTGCCGTCATGGGGGACCTCTCCAGTCGCCGGGGCAAGATCGTCGGCATGGAAAGTCTGGGCCGCATGCAGATCATCCGGGCCCAGGTGCCTGCAGCCGAAATGTACCGGTACGCCGTGACGCTGCGTTCCCTGACCGGCGGCCGGGGTGTGCACACGGAGGAATTCAGCCACTACGAGGAAATGCCGGCGGCCCTGGCGCAAAAGGTCATCGAGGAAAGCCGCCGGCAACGAGAACAACAGGCGGCGGAGAAATAGCCGGCGGATTCTGTGCCTTGGATTCCGACGGGCGGCTTGGGCCCGGGGCCTGCCTGGAGGTGTTTGACAGCCGGCCCGGCAATGGGGGGCGTCCGGGACGGCCAGCGCCGGCGGTGGGGCAAAGGGTCGTGCGGCCCGTCGGACCGGCCCCGCCGGGGCGGCGCCGCGCGCCGGCTCGGGCTTTACACCGGGCCGGGTTTCGAACAATTTTGAGCCGGGGTTATGGACATCTTTTGGAGCATTTTTTGTGTGCCGATTGGCGTGTTGATCTGTTTCGGACCGGCGCTGATCACGTGGGTTGTGATGGAACGGCGATCGGGCCGGACGCTCGGGCCGTCCGCAGACGCCCGGGCACAAGCTCCTGACCGATCATGAGCGAACCCAGAATTGCCGCGCGACAGCCGTTCGTGCAGCAGGTGCAACCCGGCACCTACTGGTGGTGCGCCTGCGGGCATTCGAAGGAGCAACCCTTCTGCGATGGTTCCCACAAGGGCACCGGGTTGGGCCCGGTCAAGGTGGTGATCGAAAGTCCGCGCACCGTGGCTTGGTGCGGCTGCAAACGTTCCGGGAACGGCGCGTTTTGCGACGGGACCCACGCACGGCTGGGTTGACCCGGTGCTGGCGTGGTGTCGCCCGCTGGTGAGCTTGGCCGGCCGCGTTGCGGGTCCACTGGCCGGCGGGGGGCGGAAGCGGGTATGCGGATCCTCCCCGACTTTTTCCCCGGTTGTCAAAGTGCTCGCGGGGGTTCTCTGGCCGGCCCCGTCTGCCATGCAGGAGGGGAATTTTTTTGAACAGCGGGGCGTGTGGGTTGCATACTCCCTTTCGGTTGAGGAACAAGGTGATTTCCGGAGCATCATGAAAGCGGATCAGACCCAGGGACGATCGGGCGTCAGCCGACGCACTTTCCTTCACAAGACCTCCTTGGCCGTGGCGGGAACGGCCGCGGTGAGCGGGTTTCCTTTTGTGATCACCAGCCGGGCCGAACCGGACGATCCGATCCGGGTGGGGGTGATCGGCTGTGGTGGGCGCGGCGGCGGAGCGGTCCTGGACGTGCTGGGGGTTCGGACGGAGGTGGTTTACCCCCGCGAGGGCTACCACACGGAGACCGTCAAGGAGGGGGCCGCTGTGACGCGCAAGAATGTGTCGGTGATCGCGTTGGCGGACTTGTTCCCGGACCGGTTGGCCGCGTGTCGTCAGAACTTGGCGCGGGTGGGGATCACCGTGCCCGATGATCATTGTTTCACCGGGTTCGATGCGTACAAGCAGTTGCTGGCTATTCCGGAGGTAAACTACGTCATCCTGGCCACGCCGCCGCATTTTCGGCCGATGCATCTCATGGCGGCGGTGCAGGCGGGCAAACACGTGTTCATGGAGAAGCCGGTGGCCGTGGACGCGCCCGGTGTCCGGATGGTGATGGAAGCGGGGCGCATGGCGAAGGAGAAGGGTCTGGGCATCGTGGCGGGGACGCAGCGCCGACACATGCGCAGTTACAACGAGACCATCAAACGCATCCGGGACGGTGCATTGGGCGAGCTGATGTACGGCACCTGTTACTGGAACGGCGGGGTCATCTGGGTGGTGGAACGGCGTCCCGAATGGTCGGACATGGAATGGCAGATCCGCAACTGGAACTATTTCACCTGGCTGTCCGGGGACCACATCGTGGAGCAGCACGTCCACAACCTGGACATCATGAACTGGGTGATCGGGGCACACCCGATTCGCGCGCGGGCCCTGGGTGGCCGGCAGGCCCGGCTGCCCGGTCCCACCTACGGCCATGTCTACGATCATTTCGCCGTGGAATACGAGTACCCCAATGGCATCCGCGTCTTCAGCCAGTGCCGGCAGATGGATCATTGTGACAATCTGGTCGGGGAGTTCATCGCCGGGACGAAGGGCACCAGCAATTGCCAGAGCTGGATCCGGGTCAAGGGAGGCGAGACCTGGCGCTTCCGCGAGCCGGAGGTCAACGCGTACGAGCAGGAGCATCTGGACCTGATCGAGAGCATCCGCAAGGGGGAGCCCCTCAACGAGGCGCAGGCGATCGCCGAGTCCACCTTCACCGGGATCATGGGGCGCGAATCCGCCTACAGCGGGAAAACCGTGGAGTGGGACAGCCTGATCAAGTCGGAGCGCCGGCTCGGACCCGAGAAATACGAGTTCGGTCCGCTGCCCTTTCCTGAGGTGCCGATCCCGGGCCGGTACCGTTTGGGTTGAACCACCGTTGCGGCGGAGGGGTGATCGGTGCCGGGCGGTCGGGCCCTTCCTGCCTGCGGCTTGCGAAGCCACCGGATCCATTGGGATGGCGTGCGTGGATGCGCAGCCTCCCGGGCGGTTGGCTGGTCCTCTTGCCTTGTCTGAAATCGGGGAGGCGGTCGCCAGTCTGCTGGGTTGACGTTTGCAGACAGCGGCGCCCGCAGGGTTGCCTGAACCGTCCCATGACAGAACGCCCTGAAGGGCGTATGGTGGGAAGGGTATTCGAGGTTCAGGGTCATGAACGCGGGTTTTTTCCAGCAGACACGGCCGCCGGCGGTGGCGGGGATGTTTTACCCGGACGATCCCCGGGAACTGGGCCAGTGGGTGGAGCGTTTCGTTGAGGAGGGGCGGCCCGGCGGCGGCACGGATCCGAAAGCGATCATTGCGCCGCATGCCGGCTATGTGTACTCGGGCCCCGTGGCGGGATCGGCCTTCCGGCCTTGGGCGGGTGCGGGCGACCGGATCGAGCGGATCGTCCTGATCGGCCCCTCTCATCACGTCTGGTTCGAGGGTATTGCGCTGCCGCGTGCCGGGGCGTTTGTGACTCCGCTGGGCCGCGTGCCCGTGGATCGGGAGGCCGTGGAGCGGATCGCGGATCTGCCGCAGGTCTGCCTGTTCGACCCGGCTCATGCGGCCGAGCACAGCCTGGAGGTGGAACTGCCGTTTCTGCAGGTGCTGTTGGACCGCTTCACGATCGTCCCGCTTGTGGTGGGGGAAGCGTCGGACGAAGAGGTGGCGAAGGTTCTGGACCGGTTGTGGGGCGGCCCGGAAACCCGGATCGTGGTGAGTTCCGACCTCAGCCACTATCACCCCTACGAAATGGCCGTGCGCCTCGATCGTGCGACCGCGGAGGCCATCGAAGAAGGTCGGGCCGAGAGCCTCACCTCACGCAACGCATGTGGGTTCCGCGCCATTCGCGGGCTGTTGCGTGCGCAGGCGGCGCGGAACCTGGCCGCTGAAACGGTGGATCTGCGCAATTCCGGTGACACCGCCGGGCCGCGGGATCGCGTGGTGGGGTACGGGGCGTTTCAGTTCGAGGCACGACCGGCCGGCGGCTCCTGAGGGGGCTGCGGGGGTGGTGCTTGCGGGGGCCGCAAGAGCGCGGAAAGCCACCCTTCGACCATGTGAGGCAGCCCGGTGAGCCTGTCAGTCGGGTTGTACCGACCGTTTGGCGGGGCCCGGATCCACGATTTGTTCCCGCTCGACCTCCCAAGTATGGTTCCCGAGCCGGATTTGTGGATCTCCGAACCCGTGATAGACGCGGATTTGCCGGGATTGGTCCAGCGGTTGGCCGTCCATGCTTTGGAGCGTGAAGAACGGTGCGTCTTCGTAGGTCAGGCCGTTCCACTCGCGGGCATGGAACGCGATGAAACGGTCGCCTTCGACCATGAACCCGCCAGGAGGAAGGAGTGTGGAACCGAACCTCCGGCTTTCCCAACGGAAAGGGCGTGAATCTTGGTTGACCACCACCGTGGTGACCTGCCGCCCGGTGCCGAACGTGGTCATTTGCACTCGATGATCCGTGGTGAGAAAGGCATGTGCGGTCATCGCCTGCGTGGCGGTCAACGCATTGAGGGGACTCAGCAGTTCATAGGTGTTCTTCAAGAACCTGTCCCAAGGATGGAACCCTTCCGCCCAGCCCCGGTCGGCCCGGAGGAACAGAGCAGGGTTCAGCCCGGTTGAATTGGGCGGGTCGGGTTCGGGTTCCCATCGCACCCCGGAATCTGTCAGGGCCAGCCGTCCGCCCCGAATGCGTCGCTCGGCATCGCCCGGTCCCTTGAGGAGTGCACGCCGGCCGGAGGCCGGATCGTACCACCCCATGCGGATGAAGAAGGGGCCGGTCAGACCCTCGGGAACGGTGATGCGGAAGGGCCCCGTTTCGTGGCGGCCCGGTGACCAGCACGAGGTGGGCGGGGCCGGGTCGTGGTCGTTTTGGAACAGGATGTTGCCCCGCGCGTCGCAGAAGTGGACGAACACGCGCCAGTCTCGATCCGGTGGCGCGGTCACGTGCCATGCGTAGCGGATGGTGAAGGTGCGCGGGCCCAGGGGCTGTACCTGGGCGACCTCGGGCCGGGCGTGTTCCTGTGGGTCCTGTTCCCAGTACAGGCCGGCCGGCAGGTTGTGATAGTGGAGGGGCCGGCCCAGCAGGAGATGGTGGAGCACGTAATCGGCGGCCTGCGCGGGGTCGTACCCGTATTTGCCATAAACCTGGATGCACTCGCGATAGACCAGTTCGAACAACGGCACCGGTTCGGCTTCCAAGCGGGTCAGCAGCTCACGATTGTGGAACGGGTGGCCGGCCACACCGGCGAGACCTTCGAAATAATCGGCGTGGGGGATGCCCCATTCCCGGCCGTCTTCGCTGCCGAAACTGCCGAACAGGGCGCGGGCGTAGTCGCAGAGGGCCTGTTTCCAGTACAGATCCTCGCGCCGGGTGAGGGGATGTTGCGGGTCGTGACACTCGTAGAGCCCGGCCGCAAAGGTCGTGTCAATGAAGTACGCGTTGGCCCCCGACAATGCCCTGACGGCGGGAAGATTGGAGGGACGCATGGCCAGCTCCAGGGCCTTGCGGGAGCAGACGATCCACGCGCGCCCGCCCGCCCACACTCCGCCGCGCGTGAGCGAGCCGTCCGGGTTCTTGTTCAACCACGACTCGTCCCAGGAAGGCGCGTCGCGGTACATGTCCTGGTAATTGTCGTGCAGGCTCAGCAGGTAGCCGAGTCGGAGGATTCTGCGGCAGGCCTCACGAAAAGCGGGTTCACCGCCGCACTCGGGCGCGGGGGGCAGGATGTCGGGATGCTGGTTGTCGTAGCCGCGGTGGATCCAACCACCCATGCCAAACAGGATCCGATCCAATTTCAGCTCGTTTTTGAGGTGTTCGGCCACGCGTGCGGCCTGGTCGAAGGTCCAATTCACGCGGACCTCCTGTTCGCGGGTGCTGGTTTCGTCCATGCGGCGCGTGAGCAGGCTCCAGAGTTTCACGTTTGCGGCACCGAAATACCGGGCCCGCCCGGGATGGCCGCGAAGTTTCTCCGGCCAGGGGACCCACCACCCGGTGGCCCGTGCCAGGTTGCGGTATGCGCGCGCAATTGCCACATGGTCGCCCCGGCCCAGGGGCAGCCACCGGATCCGGTATGAACCGGGCCGGAACTCGAATGCCGCCAGCAGGCCGGCAGGGGAGGCATGGTTGGTTTCGCCCGCCACCCGGCGTTGCAGATCCAGCGTGACCTCCGTCGAATCCCAGGCCCAGAGGGCTGCCGCGCCGAGTCGAACGGTGCCGAGCATCGCCATGTGACAGCCCTCGTAGGCATAGGTCTCGAATCGTTGGTGGAAAGGTTGCCTGCCTTCAGCCGGCACGCGCAGTCCGGTGCGGACCGGCACGAGCGCGGCTGCGGATTCGCCCGCGGTTCCCAACTCAAGTCCTTCGAACAGGCGGAGGCGTGTAACGGACAGGTCGGCGTCGGCCTGCCAGGCGAAAACCAGGCCGGGGCCATCCGGCGGGCGTGTGATGCGGATTTGCAACCGGCTCCGCGGCCGGGCGGGGTCCGGCCGATACTCCAACTGCAGGCCTTCGGGCCCGGTGTGGACGCGGCCATCCACGAGCGGGACGGTGCGCGTGCCGCCGGGCCGTTGCAGGGTCACGCTTGCCCAGGGCGTCTCGCTGGCGCCGGATTCCCACGACACGCCTGTCTCCAAGTCGCTCAAAACCAGGCGGCTTTCACCGGGGAACAAGACCAGGCGAGCGGATCCGTGATCGAGAAGGATCATCTCCGATCCGACGGCCTGGCGTGGGGCTGCCGGGGCCGGCGCTGCCAAGAGGGCGATCGCCAGACCGGCTGCCAGGGTTCGCAAACAGGTGATCATGCCCGTGCCCGGCAGGGTGCGTCGCCGGGCAGAGGTGGGCAACTCCGCATGCGGGATCGGGTGCCGGCGGCACGGCGCGTGGTGAAAGGGTCAGGAGCCGGTGAGGGCCAGCAACAGGATCAGGGCCCCGATGGCGATGCGGTACCAGCCGAACAAGACGAAAGTGTGGGTCTGCACGTATCGGAGCATCCATTTGACGGCGCCGAACGAGACGATGGCCGAGGTCAGCGTGGCCAGGGCGATGACGCCCCACGACTCGGCGGGGGCGGTGCCGTTCTGCCAGGCCTTGAAGAGTTTCAGGCCGCCGGCGGCCAGGATGGTGGGGATGCCCACGAGAAAAGAGAACTCGGTGGCTTGGGGCCGGCCGGTCCCCAACAGCAGGGCCAGCAGGATCGTGGCGCCGGAACGCGACGTTCCGGGGAAGACAGCGGCCAGCAACTGGCCCAACCCGACGGCTACCGCCACCGGCCAGGTAATCCCCCCCATGGGCGGGTGCCGGCGGAGTCGCGCCTCCACTGCGAGGAAGGCCACGCCTCCCAGGAGCAGTGCCAGGGCCACCGGCAGCGGCGTCTCAGGGAGTTCAAATCCGCTCGATTCCAACACCAGCCCCCCTGCGCCGGTCAGCGCAAACGCGGCAGCGAGTTTGAGTCCGTAATCGCGTCCCTGTGGATCGGTGAGGGCGTGGCGGAGCTGGCGGAGGCGTTCGGGGAACAGGGGCAGCACGGCCAGCACGGCGCCGCACTGGATGAGGATGTTGAACGAGTCGCTCCGGTGGCCCACGCCGCCGAGTTGCTCGACCAGGAGCAGATGTCCCGTGGACGAGACCGGGATGAACTCTGTGAGCCCCTCCACCAGGCCGAGGAGCACGGCCGCCAGCCAATCGTTCATGATGCACTCCCTCCCCGGGCCGGGGCACGCAACCAGCCGGCGTGTCGGGGCGGGTCATGATTCCTTGTTTTTGCGGAAGGACAAGAAGGAACGACCCTCTTCCTGACGTTGGCGGACCTTCAACTGGCCGAGGATGGCGTGCAGTCCGATGTAGATCTTGTGCCACTGGTTTTCGATGTTGCGCAGGGCGGCGTCGTTGAGCTCGCTGAGGTAACGCAGGGAGGGGGCCAGGTTCAGCACGTTGTGCACTTCCTCCTTGGTGGGGGAGCTCACCTCCACCGAGGCCAGGATCAGTTCGAGCTCCTGCACGATGATGGTTTTGACCTCGAGGAACTGGGCCTCGTCCTCGGGGCCAAACTTCTTTTCCCGCGCCAGGTTGACGAAGTGATGGAACTGCTTCCAGCACTCGCAGTAGTTCTCCATTTCCTGGATGAGCTGGTCCAATTGTTTGCTGGCCATAGGTCACTCCGGTTTCACGTTGGGGTAGCGAAGGGGGTTTGCGGGAAGACGAAGATCAGGGCGCCGCCCCGCAGTTCCCGTGCCGTGATCTTGAGTCCACGGTAACAGGCCATGAGATCGGTCAGCGTCAGGCCTGCTTCGCGGGCTTCGCGGAAAGTGGTCAAAAACGGCTGGGCAATCTCCCGCAACAGGCTCACGGGAAAATCTGAGGGCAGAGTGGACGCCAGCAGATGGCCGTCGCGATCCACCGTGAAGCTGCCGACCGGCAGGGGTCGCAGCGGCGTGGCCGTGTGGGTGTTTCGAATCCACTTCATGACTCCAGCAAGGCGACCGCCTTTCGAAGTTGTTCTGCTGCTCGTTCCGGTTCCAAGCGTCCGTGCCATTCGATCAAAAGGCCGCCATCGGTCAAGGGCGCCAGCCCGATCTGCTGTTGCCAACCTGTGCCCTGGACATGTTCGAGCGGTCCGGCGGCCAGTTTTTCCTCCAGACGCCGGAACCGTTCCAGTGCGTGTTGGGCCCAGCGCCGGACCTCCTCGGGACATTCGACACCACGGCTTTCCCACGGGTCCTGGGCGCGCAGGCCGAATCGGAGGACGGAGCTGACGCGCTCCATCTGCACGATTTGCTCCAGCGGGGGCGGCGGCACGGGTATTTCGGACTCCACCGCGGGTTCGGTCTCCGAACCGGATTCGTCCATGGCCTGGGCCGTCTCCAACAGGAGCGCGTTGCAGGACTTGAAAATGCGCCGGGGCCGGTCAGGCTCGGGCGGCAACTGCTCGAACGTGCCGCTTTTCCAACTGAGGATGCGTGCGAAGGCTTCCTCACCGACCAGCTCGTCCGTCTCGGCGTCGATCAGCTCCCCGCCCAGGATCCAGATCCGTCCCACCCACGGTCCGTGGGTGATGCGCAGGACGGTTGAGTTCTGCGAAAGGCATTCCAATTGGAGGATGTCGACCAGGCTCTTGCTCTGAACTCCGCGAAAACCGCCGGAGGCATCGCGGCTCAACAGGGACTCGAGTGAGTCGAGAAACAGTTGCACTTCACGGTCGTTGGCGGGTTTTTGCCAGTACAGATCCACCCCCAGCGCATACACGCGCGAGCGAAGGGATTCGTCCTTCAGCGCCGTCAGGGCCACGGTGCGCAGTTGAGGATATTTTCGGCGCACCACGGTCAGGACCTGCAGGCCGTCCATCCTGGGCATCCGCAGGTCGCACAGGAACAGGTGGAACGGTTCCTCCTGCAGCAACGCCAGTGCCTTGAGCCCGCTGTTGGCGACGCGGATCTCCGGCGCGCTGGGCAACCGGGACAACAGTTCCCGGTACAGCTCCAGCAGCTCCGGGTCATCGTCCGCCAACAGGACTCTCGGCCGTGTCTCCATCTGGTGTGTCCGGTCTTTTGCTTTTGGCACGGGACCATCCCGCGTTCACGAGATCTGCGGCTGCCGGGGCCCATTCAGTTGGTTTCCCCAGCTTGTGCGACTTCTTCCGCGGGTGGGCTCCGACACCCGCGGGCACCCTGAGACAGCCCTGTGCCCGGGATTGCTTTGTGGGCCGGCGCCAACCCCCGGAACGGAAGCAAGGCCCGTTCCGTTCCCGTCGCACCCCGGCCCCGCTAGGGGTGTAATCGCCCCGGCAAGCCTGGGGCTCCGTGCCTGTTTGGGCATCGGACAGTTCCAGTCGGTACTTAAGTCTCGCCTCGGCTGGGAGGGACCTTGCGAGGTTCCCACCGGGAGACGGGGCGGAACAACTTCCGGGCGGTTCAATTGTGACGGTGCCGGGCAGGCAGGCGGTGACACGCTCCGCTCCGTGCGACGCAGTGGGCACAGGGGAAGTCTCAAGACGGGACAGTTGGTGTCTCGTACCTGCCCGGTGCCTGGCTTGCATCGCGCTGCGGCGCCGGGCAGTGCCCTTGCCGGGGCTCTGTTGTGATGGAGTGGCCTGGCGGCTGGTGGGCCTGCTGCGGTGGGATGATGGGTTTTGTGCGGCGTGTGGAGGGTGGATTGGATTCAGGTTGGCATGCACGGTGCTAATTCGGTTTCCGGTAGTGGACACTCGGGTGGGCGGTTTGTGCCGGCCTCGGGATGCGGAAAACGGCGCAGCCCTTGAGAGATAAACCGGGGTTTCGGCCGAGCAGTGGGGACGGGTTGAAAGGTTGACCGAAGATGATGAGCTGGTTCAAAAACGCGCTTCGTTGGTTCCGGGACGAATCCAGGGACCGGACCAAACCTGGCTCGAACGGGAGCGGGGCCGGTTCCGCCGCGTCGCCAGGCGGGGCTCGCCCCGTCGGGGTGGGTCCGTCACCCGCAGGCGCCGGGGCACGATTTGCCGGCGGTTCACCTGCTCCAGCCATCCCGGCAAAGAGCGCGGCAGCCGCTCCTGCCGGTTCACCCGCCGGGATGGGATCCGCACAACCACGTGTCGGTGCAGGTCCGGGCACAAGAACAGTCGGTGCCGGTGATTCCGGCGAAAGGATCTTTCTACCCCTGCAGCCGATCCTCGAGGCGTTGCCGTCCGAATTGAGGACCCGCGTGCGGGGCTCGGTGCCGGGCGACCTCGAAATCAGTCTGCCGGTCGCTCCCATTGTGGCGCAGCTGGCTCAAGGTCAGGTCCGGATTACCTTCGGCGAGCTCCGCCAGGCGGCTCCCGGGACCCTGGTCGGCGGGCCGGAGGTTGATTCGACGCCGGTGTCGCTGCCTTTGGAACTGATCCTTCCACGGGTTGGGGTGGACCGCCTGCCGCGACGGAGGGACCAGAAGGTCGTGACGGTGCCAGAGGACGTTGTGGGCCCGTTTGGTCCGGGGGGCCGGATCCTTGCCGAGCCGGCGGGTGCGGATCGGGCTGCGTCGGTTCCCGTGGACAGGGCCGGCGGCAATGGGAAGGCCGGGACGCACGCGGTTGCACCCGCGCATCGGGGAGGCGAGGGTGTTCCCGGCGCGATCCGTTCGCATGAGACGGCGTTTTATCGCGGCCCGGCCACTCCCGCCGCGCGCTCCGCCCCGATCCCGCCTCAGACGGCCTTAGGGTCGGGTTCCACCACATTTTTCGCCCGTGCGGCTGGTGTGGCACCTGCGACCATGGTGCCCCCGGCGGCCCCGGTTTCGGCGCCGGCAGCCGGGGCGGGTCCCAACGGCCAGGGCTACAAACGCGGGCCGGCGGTCGCATCGGGTGTGAGTTCTCCCCCGATGGCGCCTCAGGCGGCGCCCTCTTCGACGCCCGGCGGCGAAACGTTGCCCGGCACGGTTCAGCTGCCGTTGGCGGATGTGTCCGGGGGATGGCCCGATCCGGTGGTGCAGGAGCTGGCCCGGTTGAACGTGCAGAACGCGCGCCTGGTGATTCCGGCCTCGATTTTGGAAAAGGGACTGCGGCAGGGCCGGGTGGAGTTTCCCTGGCGGTTGATTCGTGCTTGGATCCGCCCGGCGGTGGCCACCTACGCGTCGCCACATGACGCGATGCCGCTGTCGTTGCCTCTGGCCGTGGTGGCGCCTGCGTTTTTGCAGCAACGCAAACCGGTCAGCCATGCCAGGAGGGAACTGACCGCCGATGAGAGCATCCCCAATCTGTTCGGAGGCAAGGGCGCTCCGGTGGAGGCGCAGGGTCCGGCCGCGGGGATGGAGCCCGGGCCGGGTCCCGCACCGTTGCCGGCGGCAGCGGCCGGCCACGCAGCGGCGGCCCCAGCCGACACCAACTTTTATTCCCCTCTGGACTTGTCGGACACTGCCGCAACCCATGCTTCCGGTGCGCCGGCCCGGGGCTCGGGCAGTGGCGGAACCACCGAATGGGTGCGGCGCTCGCCCACACCGCGGGAGGTGGTGGAGCGTGCCGTTGCGCTGCCCGGCGTGGCCGGTGCACTGGTGGCATTGCCGGACGGGCTCGGTGTGGCCTCGCAAGTGCCACCCCAGTACAACAGCGAGACGCTGGCAGCTTTTCTACCCCAGATCTACGCGAAGGTCAGCCAGTGCACCCAGGAGTTGCGAATGGGCGCGCTCAACAACCTCAGTTTCACCGTGGGGACGGTGCCTTGGAAGATCTTCCGGGTGAACAACATCTTTTTTGCCGCGTTCGGTCGGGCCGGCGAACCGATGCCCACGGCTCAACTGGCCGCCCTGGCGGCGGAACTGGATCGCAAACCCCGAACCGCTTGAATTCCCATGGCCATCATCAACCAGGCAACCCGAGAACTGCAGGTCAAGATCGTGTATTACGGGCCCGCCATGGGCGGGAAAACCACCAATCTGGTCCAGATCCACGACCACGTTCAGACGGCGGCGGGCAACAAAGGCAAGCTCGTCTCCCTGGCCACCAGCTCGGATCGCACCCTGTTTTTCGACTTTTTGCCGATCGAGGCGGTCTCAATCCGGGGGTTCCGGACGAAGTTCCAACTCTACACGGTGCCCGGGCAGGTGATCTACAACACCACCCGCCAGTTGGTCTTGCGTGGCGTGGACGGCATCGTGTTCGTGGCCGATTCGCAGTACGAAAAAATGGCCGAGAACGTGGAGAGTTTCCAAAACCTCCAGGACAATCTCCGGTCGTTGAAGATGGACCTGGACGAGATTCCCTACGTGTTGCAGTACAACAAACGGGATTTGCCCAACGCGGCGCCGGTGGAGTATCTGGAGTTCGTGTTGAACAACCGGGATGTCCGGGTGCCTTCGTTCACCGCGTGCGCCAACCGGTGTGAGGGCGTGTTCGAAACCCTGAACATGATCACGCGGTTGTTGTTGCACAAGTTCATTCACCAGAGCATCCCGCAGTACGCATGACATGGCTCCCTTGCCCCAGTTGCTCGAATCCGACGTGCAGGTCCTCGACGCCGTGCTGCGCGAGCTGCTGGCGCAGTGCGAGGCGACCACGGTCCTGCTGACCGATCAGGCCGGATTCCTCATCACGCACCAGGGCGACGACCGGCAGTTCGACCTCACCAGCATGGCCGCCCTGGCAGCCGGCGCGTTCATGGCCAGCCAGAGCATCGCCCATCTCCTTCAGGAGTCCAACTTCTCCAGCACCTACCAGCAGGGCGAGCACTTCAGCCTGTTCATGCGCTGTGTGGACAGCGGCTGCATGCTGCTGGTGATCTTCCCCGCCAAAGGGAGCGTGGGCGCCGTCAAATACTACGCGAACACGGCCTGCGAACGGCTGGCCGCCCAGCTCCGCATCGCCCGCGAACGCAACCCCGGCGCCGGACTCGACCTCGCCGAACTGAACCTGTTGGACAGCGAAACGTTGTTCCGGCGAAAAAGCTGAGGCGTTCGGACGGCTGTGCCCGGCCGTCGGAAGCCTCTCCACCGCCGGACCGGTCCGCCCGCATCGGAGCGACACATCCGGCAACCCGCCCTTGTGCATGGGAGCCCCGTGGTGCAGCCCGCCCGGCCGCGGGATTCGGGTTCCACCGGCTCACTGGTCCGTGCCCGTCCGGTCGCTTGCGGCAGGCACTCTGCCCCCTCCGCGCCGGCAAACGCCGCGTTCGATGGGAACGGTCCCTCCGCGGAGCGAGGTCGTCCCGGCCGCGGACAACGGGCCCGGTTCGTCAACCCGGCGTGCGAAGGGGCGGTTCGGCCGGGGGGTTGCTGAAAAGGCTGGAGCCAGTTGTCGGATTCGAACCGACGACCGTCCGATTACAAATCGGATGCTCTACCACTGAGCTAAACTGGCTCCCGGATGAAAAGCTGGCAGGCTGATGCCCGCTTCCATCCTTATGCCGTCCGTGCCGGGAGAGTCAAGTGCAGCTGCTAGGGTTCCGGGCCCCATCGCAACCACGCCGCCACCGGGAAATGATCGCTGGGAAACTGGCCGTCCTTTTGCCAGGGATCGATCCGAATCCGCTCCACCACCACCGCCCCTCGCACGAGGATCCAATCGATCCGCGGCCCGCCCTCGGGCACGCGTTCGAATCCGTTGAAGGTGCCCAGTCCCTTGCCCTCGCGCAGCCGGGCCACTGTCCAGGCATCGGTGAAGAAACCGTCCCGGCTGAGAATGTCGTAGGCAGGGTTGTCGCCGGCAGCCGCGTTGAAGTCGCCCACCAGCAGCACGGGCAGCGGTTCCGGCAGGGCGGCCACGCGTTCCCGGATCAGGGCGGCGCCTTTTTCACGAGCGGCCTGTACCTCGTGATCGAGGTGCGTGTTCCAGAAGTAGAACTCGCGCCCGGTGAAGCGGTCCAGAAACCGGACCCAGGTTACCATCCGGCGGTTCCGGTTGCCCCAGGTGGCCGACCCGATCCGATCCGGCGTGTCCGAAAGCCAGAAGTGATCGAACGCCAGCGGTTCGAATCGGGCCCTCCGGTAGAACACCGCCATGAACTCGCCGCGGCTGCCGCCGTCGCGCCCCAGCCCGATCCACTCGTATTCCGGCAGGTCCGACGCCAGCTCCTTGAGTTGCGGATACAGACCTTCTTGGGTGCCGAGCACGTCGGGGTCGGTCCGCCGGATGGTCTCCACGACCAGGGGTCGCCGCCGGGGCCAGGCATGGGGTCCGCTCGGGCTGGCGTATCGCAGGTTGTAGGTCATGACGCAAAGGGTTTCCTTGCGGTCCGGTGCCGCGGCCGTCTGTTCGTCCGCGTGGCAGAGCAGGAAGGCAGGCATCAACAGGCTCAAAACCCAGGCCGAAGGTCGGCGTGTCAGGAATGTGCAGGTCGCTTGCATCGTTCTCATCCTCCCGCGGGGCGCCGCCGGTGGCAACGCCGAAGCCGAGCGTGCGTTCGCCGTTCTTTGTGGGGGACCCTGGCCGGGGGGAATCCGCGGGATCGAGTCGCGCACGGAACGCCGGCCCCCGGTTTTGCGCCTGGCCGGACCCGATTTTTTCCCCTTTTCCAAGAACCCGGCGATGGCTATGTTTGGGGTGCCTGTCCGGTGGTGTAACGGTAGCACAAGGGTCTTTGGAGCCCTTTGTCATGGTTCGAATCCATGCCGGACAGCCAGCTTTTTTCCTTTTTCTGGGGCGCTCCATGAACGACTGGCAGATTCAGAGCCGGGCCTCGGAGTGTCAGGGATGCGGCCGGAAATTCGCCGATCAGCAGCCTTACCACTCGTTGTTGTGGGCGGAGCCGGGTCGCTATCGCCGGCAGGACGTGTGCCCGGAATGTTGGGAAGGCCGCTTCCGGCAGCAGGCCCGGTCGCGGCCCGAGGTGGTGTCGTTTTGGCGTGGCGTTTACGAGGCGCCGCCTCCCCCGCAGGAACCCATCCGCCGCGACGCGGCGGAACAGCTGCTCCGGCAACTTTGTGAACGGGGCGATCCACAGTACGGTTCGGCCGTGTACATCCTGGCCATCATGATGGAGCGCAAACGGCTGCTGCGGGTGAAGGAGCAGTTCTGGCGGGACGGCCGGCGCATCTTTGTCTACGAACATACACGAACCGGAGACGTTTTCACGGTGCCGGATCCTGCGCTCAAACTCTCGGAACTGGCCGCCGTTCAACAGCAGGTGTCCGAACTGTTGGAGCACGGCCTGCCTCCGGTGGAGGCTGCGATGATGGGTGAGGCTGCGCCTGACGCACCGGGCGGGTTCGAGCCATCGGTACCGTCGGGCGGATCGGCTGCCTCCTGAACGGCAGATGGGGTCGGCAAAAGAGCTCAAAGAGCTGGAGACGCGTCTGGGGTGGCGATTTCGAGATCGGACCCTCCTGCGGACCGCGCTGACGCATCCCAGCGTGGCGGCCGATGCGGAAACCGCGCCGCCCACCAATCAACGCCTGGAATTCCTGGGCGACGCGGTGCTGGGGCTGATCCTCAGCCAGGTGCTTTACGAGCGGTATCCCGCCTATGAGGAGGGCCGGCTCACCAAGGCCCGTGCCCGGCTGGTCAACCGCCGGACCCTGGCCGAACGCGCGCGTGCATTGGACCTGGGCGCACACCTGGTGCTGAGCGCTGGAGAGGAGCGGCTCGGAGGACGCCAGCGATCGTCCGCACTGGCCGACGCCTATGAAGCCGTGCTGGGTGCCCTGTATCTCGACGCCGGGCTGGAGGTGACGCGGGCGTTCGTTTTGCGTGAGTTCGGTCCGTTGCTGGCACAGCTCGAGAGCCTGCCCTGGCCGGACAATCCCAAGGGCGAATTACAGGAGTTGTTGCAGGCGGGCTCCTCCCACCCACCCGAGTACCGGCTGGTGAGCGTCAGCGGCCCCGATCACGCCCGCGTTTTCGAGTGTGCGGTCTGGCACGAGGGACAGGAACTGGGGCGGGGCAAAGGGCCCAGCAAAAAGGCCGCCGAAACCGAAGCGGCGCTGGAGGCGCTGCGCAGGCTGCAATCGCCTCGGCCTGCACCGGCCGCGGCCTCCCCGGTCCTGCCCTCCGACAAACGGACTTGCAGGAGCCGCAGCAGAGGAGCACCGGCACCTGCGCCGCCATCCGAGCATTCAACCCCATCCGAGTCCCCGTCATCATGAAGTCCCGCTCTCGCAAGGTGTTTGCGTCAGACGCTGTCGGCACACATGCCGCTTCCCCCACGAGTGACCTGTTCCAGCGGGCCCCACGTTTGCTGGTGGGTGTGGTGCACCTGCGTCCCCTGCCGGGCTCGCCACGCTGGAACGGCGGCATGGACGAGGTCATCGAGGCGGCTGTGGCGGATGCACGGGCCTACGCCCGCGGCGGTGTTCATGCCATCTGCATCGAGAACTTCGGAGACGTTCCGTTCGGCCGCGGTCCCGTGGGACCTGAAACCGTTGCGGCCATGGCGGTGGTGGCTGCGGCGGTGCGCCGGGCGGTCTCCGTGCCCGTGGGATTCAATGTGCTGCGCAACGATGCACGCGCCGCCCTGGCGCTGTGCGCCGCCTGCGGGGGCAGCTTTGTCCGCGTGAACGTGCACGTGGGGGCCATGCTGACCGATCAGGGGCTCATCGAGGGTCATGCACACGACACCCTGCGGTACCGCCGTGCGGTGGCTCCCGGGGTGGCCATCTGGGCCGATGTGCTGGTCAAACACGCCGTGCCCTTGGGCGATTGGAAGCTGGAGCTGGCTGCGTGGGACACTTGGAAACGTGGTCTGGCCGACGCCTTGATTCTCTCCGGTGTGGCCACCAGTCAACCGGCCGACCCGGCGGACCTGGAGCGACTTCGCACGGCCTGTCCCGGTGCGCGCATCCTCATCGGCAGCGGAGTCACGCCGGACAATCTCTCCAGATACACCGCCGCGGATGGGTTTCTGGTGGGCACCTCCCTCAAAGAGAACGGGCAGGTGGATCAGCCCGTGGACGTTCGCCGGGTGAGGGCCCTGGTCCGTGCCTTGGAGACGCTGCCGCCTCCGGGCCGGGGGTAAGCGCATGCGCGGCGGCGGCCGGGGTGGCCCGCCCCGCCACACACCGGCAACTTTCTTCCTGGCAGCCCGGGCGGGGCCCGTGTCGGGTGTTACGGGGTTACCGAGGCCGGGGTGGGAGCCGGGCCCAGTGCCAGATCCACCAACTCGCCGGGACTCAGCTTCAGATTGGGCGGCACACTCACGATGATGGGCAGGCCGCGCTCTTGGGCGTTGCCCAGTCCGCGAATCCGCAGCGGCGCGTCGAACAGTTCGATCTGCGCGCCCACGTGAAGGACCCGGCCGTAACCGACTGCGCGGTGGACGCCCCGGCTGCGGACCTCCACTTCCATCCCCTCGACCGGCTCCACCCGCAGCGGCTGGGGGACGAAACCGACGATGTAGTCCACGTGGGAGCTGGCGATGCGGAGGATGGGCTCCGCCGTGGCCACCATACTGCCCGGGTATTTGTCCACCGAGGTGACGACGCCGTCAATGGGCGAGGTGAGGACGATCGGCTGCAGCTCCGCCTCGGCCAGCCGGAGGCGTTCTTCCGCCAGGGCCAGCGCGGCCCGGACCTGTGGCGAATCGGGGGTGCGCTTTTCCGGATCGAGCTCTTCGAGCAGTCGGGCGGCCGTGTCCACCGCGGCCTGTTTTTCGGCCACCAGTTGCCGGGCTTGTTCCAGATCGCGCAGGGCGATGTCCAGTGCGTCCTGGCTGGCGACCTGTTCCTCCACCAGTTTGCGGACGCGCTGGTACTCGCGTTCGGCATAACCGAGCTGGGCCTTCGCGGTGAGGAGGTCGGCCCGCTCGCGCAACCAGTCCAATTGGTACTGGGCGTAGCGGATGCGGTCGTCGGTGGGGTAGGCCATGTCAGCCAGCACGGCCTCCATTTCCGCGCGAATGACCCGCACGGTGTTGCTCAAGACCGCCGGGTCCACCGCTTCGACGACGGCCACCGGCTGTCCGGCGCGGACGGGTTGGTAGAGTCCCACGCGCAGCTCCGCCAGCCGCCCCGGGCGGGGACTGATGATATCGGCGCGCGGGCCCCAGGCCGTCCCCACCAGCAGCGGGTTGGCCATGTTCAACTGCCACAATCTCACCGCGAGCGCCAGGACGGCCACGAAGGCCAGCGCGGGCAGCACGTTCATGCGGATCATCCGCCACCATTGGGCCGGTGGACTGGGGATGGGAGGCAGAGGCTCCGGTTTCATCGGTTCACAGTTCCGATTCTTCCTGTGCCTGCAGACTGGTCAGCCGCGATACCCCTTCCAACGCGCGCAGTTCATTGAGCAGGTCCTCCACACGGGACGGATCCCGCAGCAGCAGCCGGTAGGACAGGTCCAGGCCCTGTTGGCGCTCGTCCGAGCGGCGGGTGGCGCAGTGGACCGATCGGCTGTGACGCTCCAGCACGCGCTGGAGGTAGGGGAGGTCCGAGGCGGGCCGGCCCCAGTGCAGGTTCACGATCAGATCGTAGCGGTGCCGCGTTCCATAGGAAGTGTACCAGAGGAAAAACATCACGGCCACCAGCGTCAGTGTGGCGATCACCGCCAACGAAAACCGCTGTGTGCCACAGGCCATCCCCACGGCGATGACGCTCAGAATATAGCTGGTGTCCAGCGTGTCCCGGAGCACGTTCCGGAAACGCACGATGGCAAAGACCGCCATCAACCCGAAGGCCGTCACCAGGTTGTTGTTCAGCACCTGCATCACCACCGTGACAATCAGCGGGATCACCACCAGTGAATTGACAAACGAACGCGAGTACGACAGCCCGGCGTGGGTGGTCATGTAGGTCCACGAAATGGTCAGCCCGGCCAGAAACGCCAGACACAAGCCCAGCATCAGCGCCGGCACGTTCACCGGCTGGAGCGAAAAATCCGCGCCGAAGAACAGGCTCAGGAAGTCGTTCATGGCCGGCAATTGCTCCACGGTCGTCCTCCTTTCTCCTGCTTACGTTGCTCGGCGCAATCCGGCCGGCACCTGATGCCGCCGGAGCAGCCGTTCCAGCAGGTCCTCACGCATCAGCGTGAGGGATTCGGGTGCCAAACGGCGTTCGCCCAGCAACGCCACGCCGTCGGCGTACTTGGCCGAGCTGACCTGCCGGAGGTTGAACGTCCGGACCAGTTCTCCCATCCAGTTGGGAAAACGCCCGGTGAACTTGAGTTCCAGGATCACCTCCGGTTCGAACGGCATCACCGGGTTTTCCATTTCGGTCTTCAGCACGGGCTCGGTCTGCGGCTCGCTGCAGACCTGCCGATCGATGCAGACGCGGACCGCGTTGCTGCCGGGGCTGACCCAGGCCTCGCGCAGGTAGCTGACGTGGGTGCGGGGTTTGGCATTCAGATCGCTGATGCGCCGGCAGAACTCCTGAAGGGCTTCCAGTTGCTGGGGCTTTTGTGAAAGCAGAAACGACGGATCCGGCAGTTGCCCGGACAGCAACTGGGGCACCACCTCCTTCCGGATGGCGCAGCGCTGTTTCAAAATGGCCTCGTTCACCCGCCGCTTGATCTCGCAAAAGGCCGGTGTGTCCGGGCGATCGTCGTAGTACCGGATGCGCAGTTTGAAACGGTTCTTGTTGCTGTTGAAGACGTCCCAGAAGCAGCGGAGATCGTCGGAGTCCAGGTACAGGCTGTGGATGCGATAGGAGAGGTTCGGCTTGCCCAGGCTGTACTCGTCCGGCTCCAGGTAGGCGCTGACGAATTCACGGATGCCCTGCGCCGTGGGTTCGTCCACGCGGTATTTCAGTTCAAAACGCTGTAGCTGGACCTTGTCTTCCACAGGTGCGTTCCGGGAAAACGGTTGCCGGACCCTGCGAGCCGGATTCCGCCGTCAGCCCCCTTCTCCTGGAGCGCCGTCGGCACGGGTGGTGACCGGATTGTCACACACCCGCCACGGCCGCGCCACATTCACCATGCTTCAATGAAAAGGCCGTGACAATTCTTTTTCGTGCGCCCCGGAGGCGGTTGCCATCCAAATCCTCAGGGCGGCCTTCCAACTGAAAGCCGGAGCGAAACCTCTCCTGTGTTTATCGGCTGCCACTGGCCGGGACTTGAAGCCCCTCTCTGAGGGCCTTTCAGCCCCGGGGCGCGTGAATCCCGGCCTGTGAGGCCGGCTGGCAGGGCGAAGATGTTCCGACGCAACTGCGGGGACGCCCCCCCAGCGGTCGGGCGTATCCTGCCGACGGGATCGGGAGGCCGGCATGGGAAAGAGAAGGGCGGTTTCGAGTTTTTCCGGGGTTCTGGCTCCGGCAGGGATGGGCCTCGCCGGGGGAGGCGGCGGCGCGAGGCGGAGGCCCGTGTGGACAAAAAATTGGAGGCGAGGGTCGGAATCGAACCGACGTATGGGGCTTTTGCAGAGCCCTGCCTTACCACTTGGCTACCCCGCCTCTCAGCGTCACTAGCAGCATAATCACTCCGCTCCATCGCGCAAGACCCCAGTAATGTTCACCTTCGTCCCGCCCGGTGTGCAGCTGTTCCGCCAGGGTCACCGCCGGTGGAGAAGGGGCGGCCGGCTCGAGAAACCGCACCCTGCCCGGACCGGGGGTCAGTGACGGGGCCAGCCTCTGAAGCGCGGAAGGCATGGCCTTCGTCGTGCCGGCCCGCGAGCGTACGGTCTGGTTGCCGCGGAGACCTTCCGGGGTCGGACGCGCCCACGCGGCTGCCCCGCCCCGTGTGCACCGGGGTGCGCGAGGTTGGCCGGTCCGTGCCGCAGGATGACCCTTGAGCCGGGGAGGCGGATCCGCGGCCTCGCGCTACCGGTGAGCGTCGCCCGGAGGAAACGCCCGGTCCCTGCGAAACAAACCTGCGGGTCCTGTGCGGGCTGCGTCAAAGCTCGGGGGCAGCCGGTGCACCTGATCGAGCCGGGTGCCTGCCCGGGTTGGGTGAGGACTCACCTTGCCGGGGGCGGGCGGTGGCGGAACGGTGTTTCGTTAGGAAGGGTGGGTTCGGCTGGGGCGATAGAGATGCCTTTCGCTCCGGCTCCGGTGTGGTTTGGTGAAAGAAAAGTGGCGCATCCGGCAGGACTCGAACCTGCAACCTTCTGATCCGAAGTCAGAAGCTCTATCCAATTGAGCTACGGATGCGCGGCGCCGGTCTGTCACAGACCGGCAAAGGAAAATGGGGTGGTCGACGGGATTTGAACCCGCGACAACCAGATCCACAATCTGGGGCTCTAACCAGGCTGAGCTACGACCACCGCTCTGATCACTGCGCACACTACGCAGTTGCCCCGTCCGGGTCAAGCTTGGGATGGGCTCGAGTGGAGGGTTTGGGACGCCGTTGCAGCGGGACCGGTCGGTCCGGCCCGGACGGTCGCCGGGATGACGGTGAAAGGCCCGCCGGACCGGCACCACCGGAACCGTTGCCGGCTGCAACCGGTTGACTGAGAGGCGGCAACCGCCGGGGTCCACGGGCTGCGCCCGCAGGATGCGCCTCCCGTTCGTTGCGGCGCCCATTTGTCCCATGTCCGGTTCCGGTGCACACACTGGCGTCCCATGGTCGGACACGGTTGGTTCGGCGCCGGGCCAACCACCCGATCATGCCACCTTGGGAGCCGGCCCTTTGCACGGAGCGGCGGCCCCGCGGTGGTGTGGCCGGCCCGGGCTCGAGATGTGGCGCGCCCGGCCCGGGTAAAGGTCGGCAGAGCGGTGGAATTGCGCAGAGCGACCATCGGGGTTTTGCGCCCGAAGGTTGGAGGGGATCCGGGCGCCGAGCGGGCTTGAGCGGATGTGACGGAGGCCGTTTCGGCTCGACCGCAAGGATCACGGCAGGTAGAAGGGCCTCATGAAGCGCGAACGGTCGTTGCGCACGTTGGCCCTGTTGTGCGGCTGCATGGCGTGGGGTGGTTGCCTTTTGTCGGGAGCCGCCGAGGTTCGATACGAGCCCCGGTGGGAATCGCTGGACCGGCGGCCGACGCCCGAATGGTTCCGGGACGCAAAGTTCGGGATCTTCATCCATTGGGGGATCTATTCGGTGCCCGGTTGGGGTGTCAAAGGCCAGTACGCCGAGTGGTACTGGCACCGGATCGCCAAGAAGGGCGACTACAACCCCTGGTGGGAGTATCACAAGCGTGTCTGGGGAGAGGATTTCGATTACGCGGAGTTCGCGCCGCTGTTCCGCTGTCAGCATTTCGATCCGGACGAGTGGGCGGACTTTTTCCAGCGTTCCGGGGCGCGGTACGTGGTGCCGACTTCGAAGCATCATGACGGCTTTTGTCTCTGGCCCAGCGCGGAGGCGAACCGGACGTGGGGCCGTCCGTGGAATGCCGTGGACACGGGACCGCGCCGGGATCTGCTGGGGGATCTGGCGCAGGCGGTGCGGAAGCGCGGGCTGAAATTCGGGTTCTATTACTCGCTCTTCGAGTGGTTCAACCCCCTTTGGCGCAGTGATCGGCAACGGTACGTGGAGGAGCACATGATGCCCCAGCTCAAGGACGTGGTGCTCCGGTACCGGCCCTCGATCATTTTCAGCGACGGCGAATGGGAGATGACTTCGAAGGAATGGCGGTCGGAAGAGTTCCTGGCCTGGCTGTTCAACGAGTCACCGGTGCGCGAGGAAGTGGCGGTGAACGATCGTTGGGGCAAGGAAACCCGGCACAAACACGGCGGGTATTACACGACCGAATACGCCGCCGGTCTGCCGAGCGCGGACCATCCCTGGGAAGAGAACCGCGGCATGGCCTATTCCTATGGATGGAACCGGATCGAGACGGCCGACGACTACCGCTCGGCGCGGGAGTTGATCCTGCTGCTGTGCGACACCGTCAGCCGGGGCGGGAACCTGTTGCTCAACGTGGGCCCCACCGGCGACGGGCGGATCCCGGTGATCATGCAGCAGCGGCTCCTGGAGATCGGCGAGTGGCTGCGGGTCAATGGCGAGGCCATCTACGGAACCCGATTCGCCGGCCGCGCGGCCCAGTGGACGGAAGGCCGGATCCCCGAACAGAAGTACGGAGATTACAACGTCGAGTACAAACTGCTCGAACAGGTCGGCCAACAGCCCCGTCCGGACGGGCAGGCGGTCAAACAGGTGTTTTTCACGCGCAAGGGTGACACCTTGTACGCCATCACCGCGGGCTGGCCCGGCCGGCGTCTGGTGATCCGCGACGTGGAGACCCCCGCGGACGTGGAGGTGACCATGCTCGGTGTGCCGGGACGGCTCCGGGCGACGCGGGAAGGCAGGAACCTCGTGATCGAGACACCAGCGCTCGGTCCTGAGGAAGCCCCCTGCCGGTACGCCTACGCATTCAAGATCGTCGGAGCCCGGTTGCTGCCGGCCGCGGCACCGGCCGGGACCCGCTGAGCGATCGGCTGCTGCCGTCGCCCGGGTCCAATCAGACGGCGCAGGGCCGACCGGCGGCGCTTGGGCCAAGCAAGGTTCGGTGTCCGGCTTTGTGAGGAGTGGGAATCGCCAGGAGGGAACCGTATGAATGCGAACCATGCCAGGCGTGCGCGGATTGTTTCGTGGTTGGTATGCACATCCTGCCTTTGTGGGGGCATTGTCATGGATGCGGCTCCGCCTGCTGCGGCCCATTACGATGCCGTGGTCGCCCAGGACGGCTCCGGCGATTATCGCAGCATCGAAGAGGCCGTCTATGCTGCGCCGTACCGGCCGCCCGGCCAGGTCTGGGTGATCCGTGTCAAACCCGGCACCTACAAGGAACGTGTGTATGTGCAGCGCGAACGGGGGTACATCCGGTTGGTGGGCGACGACGCCTCCACGACGATCCTCACACACCAGATCCATGCCAACCTGACGGGCCCGGACGGCCGGCGTCTGGGGACCTTCCGCACGGCCACCCTGCAGGTGGACGGCGACGGCTTTGAGATGGAGAGCCTGACCGTGGCGAACGCAGCCGGGCCGGTGGGGCAGGCGCTGGCGCTGCGTGTGGACGGCGACCGGGTGCGCTTCCGGCGGTGCAGGTTTCTCGGATGGCAGGACACCATCCTGCTGAACCGGGGACGCCAATACTTCGAAGACTGTTACATCGAGGGTCACGTGGACTTCATCTTCGGGGGTGCCACGGCCTGGTTCGAAGACTGTCGCATCCACTGCCTGCGCGACGGCTACATCACGGCTGCCTCCACCCCGGCCGACCAGCCCTATGGATTCGTGTTCCACCGGTGTCGGATCACGGGCGAGTCCGGCGTGAAAACGTACCTGGGAAGGCCCTGGCGGCCCTATGCCATGACCGTGTTCCTCCACACCTTCATGAGCGAGGTGGTGCGGCCCGAGGGCTGGCACAACTGGGGCGATCCGGCCCGCGAAAAGACGGTGCGGTACGCGGAGTACGGAAGCCACGGACCCGGTGCGGACCCGGCGGCACGGGTGCCGTGGGCCAGGCAACTGACCGAGAGTGAAGCGGCATCGTTCACGCCGGAGCGTGTTTTGGAGGGTGCGGACGGCTGGGATCCGCGCCAGTACCGTGCGCCGGTGCCGGCGGGCCGGTGAGCCGAAGGCGTCCGGGAACACGGATTTCCCGCGCGCCGTTGCATTCGCGCGGCCAGGCGAGCTCACCGGTGTGACCGCTGCATGCCGGGGGTTCTCCCACGGGCCCGATCCTATCCGCTCCAGGGACGCCGCCCGTCCCGCCTGTGTGGGACTCCCGAGGTCTCCGGGCAACGAACGGGGCCTGCGAGGGCCCGCCGGTGATCGGGCGGGCGCGCGGCGGGCGGATTCCGGCCCGGTTTCAGGATTCGAACACTGCCCTGAGATTCCACGTGACATGAGCGCTTGTCCGGGTTAGACGTACGGCAGAAAGCCGGGACGAGGGGGAACGCCGGGATCGTGCCGGTGAAGGGTCACGGTGCCGATCATGCAGAGCGATCATGCCAGGACGTTGCGAGCGTTTCACCGCAGACTGGCGGCAGTTTTTCTGCTTCGGCGGATGCTGTTCGGTGTGGCCTTGTGGGCGTTCGTTTGGGGTGCGGCGGTGCTGGTCCTGCGCATGGCCGGGGTTCCGCGGGGGATCTGGATGGCCTACGGCGCGGCCGGTTGCCTGCCCGTGATGATCGGCGCGGCTTGGTGGGAATGGCGGCGGCTGCCGTCTTTCGCATTGGTGCGGGCTGCTTACGATGCCCTCCGGCGGTGTGGCGGCATTCTGATGAGCGAGGAACGCGCCGATATGCGGGCGTGGTACGATCGCCTGCCGGAGGCGCGCGTGCCGAAGTTGCGTTGGCGTTGGCGACGGGCCGCCGTGGCCTGCTTGGCGGGTTGGGTCTTCCTGGGTCTGACTTACTGGATTCCGGATCGCTTGGTGCGGTCGCTGCAGGATCCCCGCCTCGAGTTGGGCTCGTGGGTGGCGGAGTTGCAGGCCCAAACACAGGCACTGGCCGAGGAACAGATTCTCGATGCCGAAGAGGCCCGGCAATGGCAGGAGGAATTGGAACGGTTGCAAAGGGGCGCGTCGGGACGCGAACCGGCCCGCGCATGGGAGGCGTTGGATCACCTGCAGCAGGCCAATCGGGATCGCGCCCGTGAGGCGGCCGAACAAGCCTTGCGCGCGCTGGAGGAACTGCGTCAGGCGGAAGCACTGGCCGGGGCGATGCAGGGGGCCATGGAGTCGGGCCTGAGTGGGGAGGAACTCTCTTCCGCAGGCCGGGAACTGAGCGGATTGTTGCAGGCCCTGAAGAGCACGCTGTCAGAGGCGGGCGGGCCGCTGCCGGCGGGGTTGGAGTCGGGGGGGAGCCTTACGAATCGCGCCGACCTGGAGAAGCTGCTGGCTGTGTTGGGTCAGTGCAAGGGCGGGCTGAGCAACCGGGTGGCGCGACTGTGCGAGCTTCGGTTGGTGGACAGCCGCTATCTCTCGGCGTGCCAGGGGCTTTGCCAGTCCACGAATGTCGCGGCGCTGGTGGACTGGCTTTGCCGGAGTTGCGGTACGAACCAAGGACAGACCAACGTGCTGGCAGAAATACCCGGCCGCGGAGGAGTGAACCGCGGTCGTGGGGACGCACCCATGGTGTGGAAAGAAGCCACGGAAGAGGAGGGCGCGCGGTTTCAGGAGCGGGTGCTGCCGCCGGGAGCCGGGCCGGCGGATTTGCAGCGGGTCGGGCTGAGTTGGGGCGCGCCGGAAGAGGCACCTGCAGATTTGCCGGTCGCTCACGGTGCGCTGTCCGGCGCTCCTGCTGGCTCGGGCGTGACCCGTGCGCAGGTGGTTTTGCCGCGGCATCGCGAGGTGGTGCAACGGTATTTCCGCCGGGATGTGCCCGGCGGCGGCGGTCCCGGGCCTTGAGGGAGATCGCGCGGTCCGGACTCCACAGGGAGAGGAGGCCATGAAAGACCCCTTGTTGCAGCCGGCCGAGTTGGAGCCGGCGGTGGAACTGGCCAACCGCGTGTTGGCGGAGCTGGATCGCATTCTGCTGGGGCGCAGCCGGCTGCACCGGCTGGTGTTGATCGGGCTCCTGAGTCGCGGGCACATCCTGCTGGAGGGTGTGCCGGGGCTGGGCAAGACGGCGTTGGTGCGGACCTTGGGACGGGTGCTGCGGCTGGAATTCCGGCGGGTTCAGTTCACGCCGGACCTCATGCCCGGGGACGTGCTGGGCACGCACATCCTGCAGCAGACCGATTCCGGCCGGCGGGAGCTGGTGTTTCAACCGGGCCCGGTTTTCACCAACATCTTGTTGGCCGATGAGATCAACCGTGCCTCCCCCAAGACGCAATCGGCCCTGCTGGAGACGATGCAGGAGAACTCGGTGACGTTGCTGGGGGTCACCCGGTCGGTTCCCAGACCCTTTTTCGTTCTGGCGACGCAGAATCCCATCGAGATGGAGGGGACGTATCCGCTGCCGGAGGCGCAATTGGACCGGTTCCTGTTCCGTGTCTTTTTCGACCTGTTGGAGACCGATGTGCTGGAGCAGATCCTCTATGAGCGTCGTCGGGGTGAGCTTCCAGAGCCGTCTTGGCAGATGACCGCCGGTGAACTGGACCGGCTGTTCGAAGTGATGGACCGGATCTATCTGCCGCGGGCGGTGTCGCGTTACATTGCCCGGCTGGTGGCGGCCACGCACCCGGGGTCGCCGGAGGCACCGGAGAGCGTCCGGCGATACGTGGCCCACGGGGCTTCGCCCCGGGCGGCCATTGCCATCAGCGAGGCGGCCCGTGCGCACGCGCTGCTGGAGGGACGCCCCAGCGTGGGTTTCGAAGACGTGCGGGCCGTGGCGGAGCCGGCGCTGAATCATCGGATCATTCTGAATTACCAGGCCCGGTTCGATCGGGTGACGACTTCCTCCCTGGTGCGGTCGGTTTTGGATGCGATCCAGGAAACGGAGCTGCAGTTGCCGCGTGATGTGGAGTTGGCGAGGCAGTAGGAGGGCTCGAACGTCCATCGTTCGGGTCCGTCGGTTTGCAAGGACGATCGCCTGTCTTTGTGCGGGGATCCTTGCGTTCGGGACCGGGCTGGTGCGGGCCCAACAGGCCACTTTCGGGGATGTCGCAGTGAGCGCGGCCGTGTTGCACCATGGGCGGACGTGGCATGGGTACCTGGAGCTGCGCGTGTGGCTGGAGAACCGGTCCGAACGCCGGACTCACGAGGTGCGCCTGGGTTTCCCCGCCACCTTTTGGGGCGGGAACCTTGGGCAAATCAGTCGAACGGTGGTGATACCGCCGGGGGGCCGGATGGAGGTTTCACTCTGGCAACCACCGTTGGACAGGGGCGGCGACAACCGGTTGCTGGTGGAGGTGGACGGTCGTCGAGGGGAGACTTTGGACCTGCCTGACGTGGCGTTCCACTCACCTGTTTGGACGATGTGGGCCTCCCCCTCGGCGGAGACTCCGACCTTTTTGATTGGCCAGGGAGTGGACGCGGCTGCGGCTGAAACGTTGTTTACCAGGATCTACGCGCCGGGCGGTGCGATGATGGCCACGGGGGGGCCCGATGCCCGGGGCGTGCGACCTCCTGAGGCCTGGATGCCGGACGAGAAGGCTCCGGGACCGCACTGGTTGGAACTGCATTTTCACCCGGTGCAGGCGGAACGCCTGCGGGTGTACGATGCCTGGGCAATCTCGGCCTCGCGCGGCGAGCCCAGAATCACGGTGGTGGGGATCTCGGGTCGGACCCTTGCCCATGTGACGGTCCCGCCCTCCACGATGCGACGCTCCCCGGCGGGACCGGCGGTGGCGCGCGAAGTGACGTTGGGCCACCTGGACGAACCGATCAAGAGCGTGCGGTTGGAATTCGTCTCCACGCCCGCCCACGAGATCGCTGTGGACACGGTGGAACTGGTGGGACCGGGCGGGAGCGCCTGGCCTGTTCATGCGCGGGCCAGCAGTGAGACTTCCATGACGGGCACCCGGCCTTCTGTGTCCGTGCAGCGGAGCGGCCTGCGGGCCGGGCTGGGGGTGGGCGCATGGAGCAGGCACTGGTTGAGTTATACGCCGTACGACGCGGTCGTGTTGGGGCCGGGCGATGTGCGGGCGATGCCGGCCGCGGTGGCGGATGCCCTCTGGCGATACGCGGAATGCGGGGGGAACCTGATTGCATTTGGCGAACTCAGTGTGCCCGCCCCGTGGACTCGCTGGGGGCGGACGAACGAACTCGGTGCCCGGGTTTACTCGGTGGGGTGGGGCCGTTGCGTCGTGCTCCCGGAGAGTACGCTGAAACGGCAGGAGCCCGAGTTGGGAATCTGGCTGCAGGAGCTTGCAGCGGGGAGTGCTCGTTTCTGGTGGGCCCTGCCGCGGGGCGGGGCCGCGCATGCCTCCCTGCCCCTGATAGAGGAGGGCGGTCTGTCCCTGCGATGGTTTCTGCTGTTGGGGATGGGCTGCTTTTTTGTGGTGGGCCCGTTGCAGTGGTGGGTGCTGTGGCGGTTCCGGCGCCGCTACTGGATGTTGTGGACCCTCCCGGCCTCCTCGCTCCTGGCCACGGTGGGGGTGTTGCTGTTTCCGATTTTCCGCGAGGGCTTCGCCGTGAGAGTACGGGTGGACAGCGTGACGATCTTGGATCAGGTGGGGCACCGGGCGGCCACCCTGGCCGGCTTGGGCTATTACTCGGTGCTGACACCTGGGCGGGGGCTGCTGTTCGACGAGCAAACCGAGTTGACCCCGCTGGTGGTGTTGGAGCCGAAAGTCGTGCGATCCAGTGTACGTCTGCTGGATTGGACGCGCGGCCAGCATCTGGTGGAGGGGTGGGTGCAGCCGCGGATGCCGGCGATGTTCATGGTGCGCAAATCCGAGAACCGGCGCGAACGCCTCCAATGGGAACGGACCGAGGAGGGGCTCACCATGGTCAACGGTCTGGGGGCCCGGGTGACGCACCTGTGGCTGGCCGACCATGAGGGTCGCGTGTGGGAGGGAAGCGACATCGCTCCGGGCGCGCGTGCCGCGTTGGAGCCGACGGGCCGGCTGACCGTTCGTGCCGAGGCCCCCCTGCCTCTGGAAGATTTCTGGAAGCAGGCTGCCTATGGCCGGTTTGCATCCTGGGCGGTCCAACGGGAGGAACGCCTGTTGCGGGCGGGTACCTATCTGGCCGAGCTGGAGGAGAATCCCTTCCTGGAGACCGGGTTGGCCCCGGGGACACGCGTCCGGCGCATGGAGAGCCGTTGTGTGGTTTACGGGATTCTGGAACAGCAGGGTGGGAACCGGGCAGCAGGGCCGTGACGGCCGGCGCCGGTCGTGAAGACGTTCAGGACGGAACCGACGCCATGCGGGTCGAGGTCAGAAATCTGCGGAAGGTGTTCGGTCGCACGGTGGCCGTCGCCGGGGTCTCGTTCTCATTTGAATCGGGCCAGATCGTGGGATTCGTCGGCCCGAACGGCGCCGGCAAGACCACCACCATGCGCATCATGGCCACGGTGGAGGAACCGACCTCCGGGGACGTGCTCATTGACGGCGTGTCGGTGTGTGACTACCCGGAAATGGGGCGGCAGTGGGTGGGGTTCGTGCCCGACAGTTTGCCGGGGCACGGAGACATCAGCGTGCACGAGTATCTGGACTTCTTCGCACGCGCGCACCGACTGGACCGTTCCGTGCGGGCGGAGGTGCTGGCTGCGGTGGAAGAGTTCACCGGACTGACCGCCCTGCGGGAAAAAACGCTCAAGGCGTTGTCCAAGGGGATGAAACAACGTGTGAGCCTTGCCCGTGCACTGATCCACGATCCCGGCGTGTTGATCCTGGACGAACCCGCGGCGGGTCTGGATCCGCGCGCGCGGGTGGAGTTGCGGGAATTGCTGCTCAGTCTGGCGGGCAAGGGCAAGGCGATCTTCATCAGCTCACACATCCTGGCGGAGCTGGCCGAGATCTGCAACGCCGTGGTCATCCTCGAACGCGGTCGCGTGGTGACCCAGGGCCCGATCGAACAGGTGCTGCGGGCCACCATGCAACACCGAAAGTTCGCTGTCAGGCTGTTGCAGACCCCACCGCACGATGAGTACGAGCGCCTGGTTCGTGCGTTGCTGCAGATGCCGAGGGTCGAGCGCGTTCAGGTCCAGCCCCAGGAAGTGCATTTCGAGGTGTCCGGAGACGGCACTGTGGCCTGCGACATCCTGGCGCAGTTGATGGCCGATGAATTCCGCGTGCTGGAATTCCGTCAGACCCGCGCGGATTTGGAGGACGTGTTCCTGCGTGTGACGAAGGGTGAGGTGTCATGAACTCCGAGGCGAGCGCCCTGGCTTGGATGAATCCGGTCCGTTGGTGGCAGGCGTGCCGGGAAAAAAGCCGGCGCTGGGACTGGAATCCCGTTTTTGTGAAGGAGATGCGGCAGGCCCTGCGCGGCCGATCGCTGACGGTCATGCTGGTGTTCCTGTGGCTGGGCATGGTGGGCGTCGGTGGTGCGTCGCTGGGCTTGAGTTCGGTTGGTGGGGAGGCCGACGGAGGGACCGTGGCGAGCAGCATGTTTGCGTGGATGGTGTTTGTGACGCTCGTGGCCGTGGCGATGCACCTGCTGACGCGCACCTGCCAGGAAAGGGACGAGGGCGGGAACGAGCTGTTGTTCGGGACCCGGTTGACCCCGGGCCAGATCGTGCGCGGCAAGCTGTATGCAGCCGCCTATCTGGCTTTCCTGTTCGTGTGTGGGGCATTGCCGCTGCTTGCCCTGACGACCCTGTTGGGAGGTGTGGACCTGCGCACGGTCCTGGCCATGGCCGGGGCGGCGTGGTGGAGTTCGATGTGGTTCGGCTGCCTGGCGCTGGTGGTGGGTTGTGCCCCGTTGCCACGGTCTGCGAAGTACGCAGTTGTCATGGTGGGCATCTTTGTCGTGCAAACAGGCATAGGAATCGCGACCTTGGCCTCGGTGTTGTCCGGCGGGGGAATGGCAGGGGTCACGCTGGCCGGGTCGGGAACCATGCCCTTCACGTTGGAGCAGGTCCTGGGGCTGGCTTGGAGCCTGACCTGGTGCGTCCTCGCCTACGCCGCCTCGGTGGCCTTGTTGTCGCCCACTTCCGCTAACCGCGCCTTGCCGCTCAGGCTGTGCGCCACAATCTGTTGGGTGGTCTTGGGAGGGTTGAGCGTGGCCTCCGCGTGGACGACCGGGGATGTGGTTCAGGTGCTCAAATGGGCCTACGTTACCTGTGGGTTGATGGGTGCAGGGTTGTTGATTTTGGTGGCTCAGCGTGAGCCACTGAGTCGTCGCGTGCGCCGGGTCATTCCCCGTCGGTGGCCGGCACGGGCACTGGCGTTCTTGTTTTTCAATGGCCGGGCCGGCGGGTTGACCTGGGCGACCCTGTTGCTGGCGGTCACGCTGGCCACGACATGGTGGGCCGTTTGGAAATGGGAAGGGCCCGTTTCCCTGGGTTCCGACTCTGCCGGCGACGGCGCCATGAGCGCGGTGCGCCTGACGGGGGTGGCGTTGTATTTGCTGGCCTACACGGGGACAGGCCTGGTGTTGCGACGCCGGTTTGCGCCCCTCGGCAGCGGGAGATTGAACTTGCTGACGGTCACGGTGGTCGCGGGACTGGCCAGCGCCGCCCCCTACATCTGGCTGACGTTGACCGGGGACTTGAAGCTCGAGCGGGCCATGTCTTTCCAGGCCGGGAGTGTCCTCAATGCCCTGGTGGTTTCCAAGTGGCCGCAGGTGCAGGCACATTTGTGGGTGGCCGGTGTCTGGTGGGCAGTCTCGATGCTGCTGAACCTGGACTGCTGGATCCGGCAGATCCGGTCGTTCCGCCCTGATGACCCGGAGGAGTCGGCCCGTCCGGAAGCGGTGCCACCGGTGTTGTCGCCCGCTACTTGAGCGGGCATGGAAGATGACGGCGGAACGGCACCGACCACGCAAGCCTCCAGAACGGTGCACGCCGATGGACGCCGGGCTGAGAGGAATGGGTGGGCGCGCCGATTGATGGAATGCCCGGCAAACCATGACACTGAAAAGTGCGATCCGCGATGCCTTGTGCGCGGGCGAACGGCAGGGCGCGGCCTACCGCTTGGAATGGCCGCCCCAGGGGCCGTCCGGAGCCATGGGGGCGCGACTCGGCCGGCGCACCGGGACTTCGATTGATTTCCAGGACTACCGGGAATACCAACCCGGCGACGACCTTCGCTTCGTGGATTGGGCCGTCTATGCACGCACGGATCGCATGGCCGTGAAACTGTTTCGGGAGGAGGTGACGCCGCACCTGGATCTGATCGTGGACGGCTCGCGCTCGATGGATCTGGAAGGGACGGTGAAAGGGCCGGCGACGGCCTTTCTGGCCGGTTTGTTGGCCGCGGCGGCGGCGCGGAGCCGGTGCACGCGTGCGGTTTGGATCTCGGGCGAGGGATACCAGCGGTTGCGCAACGATGCGCTCCCGCCCTCGGCCTGGGACGGCCCCGTTTTCGACAGCACGCACACCCCGGAGCAGGCCTGCGACTGGTTGCCGCCACAACTGCGGCGCATGAGCATGCGGGTGTTCTTGAGTGATCTCCTGTGGCCGGGTGATCCGGCACGGCTGGTCCGGCGCTGGATGGTGGGCGGCGCCGGTCTGGTGGTGATCCAGGTTCTGACGCGTGAGGAGTTGGATCCGTCTCCCTGCGGCGGCGTACGGTTGACGGACAGTGAAACGGGCGAGACGTTGGACATGCATGTGGACGAGTCGGTGGTGCGGCTCTATCGGACGGCCCTGGCACGGTGGCAACAGACCTGGGCCGATGCGTGCCGTTCCTGCGCGGCCCTCATGACGACGGTCGTGGCCGAGGAGGTCGTGGAAGGGCGGCATGGGCTGGATCGAGCCGGCCTGCTGGTGCCCGGCTGACCGCCGGCAGCCAGAGGACGGAGGGCCGGATGCAGCGCGGGAGACGACTCATGAGAGGCCGGTTGAGCCGGGCACGCCGCGCCCGTGACAGGGCCCCGATCGAACGGGTTTTTTGAACCATCATCATGCTGCTGTTGCTTCATCCGCTGGCGTTGATCGGACTGGCCACGGTGCCGCTGCTGGTGCTGGTGTATGTTCTGCGAAACCGGTTCCGGCCGCGCACCGTCAGCAGCCTGATGCTGTGGCGCCTGCCGGTTCAGCCCCGGAGTGTCGGAGCGCGACGGGAGAAACTGCGCCTGCCCTGGTTGTTCTGGCTGGAGTTGCTGGCGTTGGTGCTGCTGGTACTGGCGGCGGCCGGACCCGAGGCGGGCATCGAGCAAGGCGGCCGGCCCTGGGTGGTGGTGTTGGACGATTCCGTCTCCATGCGGGCGCGGTCGGACCACGGGATGGCCCGTGACCGGGCGGTTGCACTTTTGGAAGCACAGCTCCGGGAACGAAAACCTTCCCTGGTGCGGTTCATTCTGGCGGGCGTGACCCCCCGCATGCTGGAGGGGACCGGCGCCGGGTTGCGGGACATCCGCAGCCGGCTCGAGGGATGGTCGTGTGCCGCGCCGGCGGCCGACCTGGAACGGGCGATTGGATTGGCGGCCGAGTGGGCACGCAACCGTGCGGACGTCGTGGTGCTTACGGATCATGCCCCACCCGACGGAATGGAGCCGGGGGAGGGCGTTTTGTGGTACGCGGTCGGCCAGCGCCGTGTGAACGCCGGATTTGTGGGGGCGGCCCGCACCGCGGCCGGGGACCGGGACCGCTGCTTCATCGAGATCCTGAACGGCGCAGGAGGCGCTCACCAGACCGAACTGATCATCCGGCTCGGTCAGGAGGTTTGGGATCGGAAATCCCTTGCGCTCGCTCCGGGTGAGAGGCATCGGCTGGTGTTCGAGGTGCCGGCCGGGGCACCGGCCCTGACGGCTGAGCTGGGGCCTGACGCACTCGATGAGGACAACCTGCTCTGGCTGGCACCGCCGCCGCGTCGCAAGGTCAACGTTGCGGTGGCGCTCACGAACCAGGAATGGGTCCCCCTGATCGAGCGCACGCTGAAGGCCACCGGCCTCTCTCAAACCACGACCAACACCCCGGACCTGGTCATCTTCCAGGGCGAACCCCGCCCCTGGCCGGCACGCACGTGGACATTGCGGTGGGTGGAGCCCGGCCAACCGGCGTTGTTCACCGGGCCCTTTCTGCTGGATCGGGCGCATCCGCTGGCACAGGGATTGTCGTTGGAGGGCACCCTGTGGGCCGGGCCGACATCAGCCGGGGACGCGGGCGGCGTGCCTGTCGTTCTGGCGGGCAACACACCGTTGCTCACAGAATCGGTTTCCCCGGAGGGCACGCGCCATCTCGAGCTGTTCTATGAGCCGGCACATTCGACGTTGCACGAAAGTCCCGACTGGCCGGTGCTCTTCTGGAACCTGTTGAACTGGCGGGCCGAGTGGTTGCCCGGGCTGCGCGAACCCAACGTTCGTGTGGGCGCAGAAGTTATCGTGCGGCACGAGGGGGCCGGAGTCCGCGTCCGCGGCCCCGCCGGATGGGAACGAACGATCGAAGCTGCCGCGGATCCGGTCGTGTTCGAGGCGCCGCGCAGCGGGTTGTACGAGGTCACGTCCGGGGCACGGACCGAGTGGCTGGCCGTGAATCTGTTGGCCGAGGGCGAAACGGATTTTTCAGCGTGCACCGAGGGGACGTGGGGCGCGTGGCGTTCGGAGGCGGCGGCGGAGGTACACTCGCCGTGGCCCACCTGGCTGGGGCTGGCCGCCTGTGCGGCCTTGTTGGCGCATCTCTACCTGGTGACGGCGGAGCGGAGGAGTGTCGGATGATCACTTTCGAGGAGCCGGTCTGGCTGATCCTGGTGCTGCCGGTGGCGGCGGCACTGTGGCTTTGGCCGTTGCCGGGGCGACTGCAAACCGTGTTGCGCACCACCGCGCTCTTGCTGGTGGTGCTGGGTCTGGCACGCCTGGCACTGCGCCTGCCGGACCGCAGCGGGGTTGTGATCGTGGTGGCCGACCGCAGCTCTTCCATGCCACCCCAGGCGGCCACGGCGCAGGAGGAGATCATCCGCTTGCTGGAGCAGAGCCGGAGGCCGCGGGACGAGCTCGGGGTGATCTCCTTCGGGCGACACGCAGTGGTGGAGAGTGTTCCCCAGAGAGCCAACTTCCCCGGATTCCGCGCGGAGGTGGGACCGGACCAGTCCGCCCTGGCCGATGCCCTGGAACTGGCCCTGACGTTGATCCCGGCGGATGCGGGCGGCCGGATCCTCGTTCTGTCCGACGGAAAGTGGACGGGCCGGGATCCGATGGGCGCGGCGGCACGTGCAGCGGCACGCGGTGTCGCGGTGGACTACCGGCTGTTGAGCCGTTCCCAGGCGGGCGATCTGGCCATTCAAAGTTTCGACGTGCCCCAGAGCTCGGCTCCTGGAGAGGGTGTTTTGATGACGGCCTGGATCTCGGTGCCGCGGTCGCAGGAGATTCGTTACCGGTTGTTGCGCGGGGAACGGGTGGTTGCCTCGGGCCGACGCGAGGTGGAGGGTGGGTTGACACGCTTGATGTTCCGGGACCTTGCACCCGGGCACGGTGTGACGGAGTACCTGCTGGAGGTCGAAGGGGCGGCGGAGGATCCCGTGCCGGAGAACAATCGGGCGCGCGCGCTGCTGACGGTCCGTGGCGAACCGACACTGCTGCTGGCCTCCGAAGCGGGGGAGAGATCCGGACTGGCCCGGCTGCTGCAATCGGGCGGGATTCGTGTGGTGGCGCGGCCTCCCGGGCAGGTGCGCTGGTCGGCGGATGCCTTGATGGGGTACGACGCCGTGTTGCTGGAACAAGTGCCGGCAAGTGCCGTGGGTGGGGCGGGATTGGAAACACTGGCCACATGGGTGGAAGTGACCGGCCGCGGCCTGATGCTCACCGGCGGGCCGAAAGGTTACGGTGCCGGGGGTTATTTCCTCTCCCCGTTGGAAAGGGTGTTGCCCGTGTCCCTGGAATCGCCGCGGGAACATCTGAAGATGTCCGTGGCCATCGTGGTGGCTCTGGACCGGTCAGGCAGCATGGCCATGCCGGTGGGGGATGGCCGGACGAAAATGGATCTGGCCAACCTGGGGACCGTGCAGGTGCTGGACATGCTCGGGCCGCAGGACGAGCTCGGCGTGATCGCGGTGGACAGTTCCCCGCACGTCATCGTGCCCTTGGGGCCCGTGTCGCAGAACGCTGCCGAGCGCAGTCGCATCCTTTCGATCGAATCGGCGGGCGGCGGGATTTTCATCTACGAGGCGCTGTCGGCTGCGGTGAGGATGATCGTGGAATCCCGCGCCCAGCGGAGGCACGTCATCCTGTTTGCCGACGCGGCGGATTCCGAGGAGCCCGGAGCCTACCGGGAGCTTCTGGAGAAGTGCCGCGAGGCCGGGATCACGGTCAGCGTCATTGGACTGGGTACGGAGGCTGACCAGGACGCCGACTTGTTGAAAGAGATCGCCGCACGGGGAGGAGGCGAATGCTATTTCACCGCCGATGCGCACGAGATCCCGCGCTTGTTCGCCCAGGACACCTTTGTGGTAGCGCGCCTGGCTTTTGTGGAGGAGCTCACCCCGATCCGGTTCACTCCGGAACGGGGAATGTTGGGCCTGACCCTTGCGGAAGAACCGCCGCCAATCGGTGGGTACAACCTGTGTTTCCTGCGTCCCGGGGCCCGGCAGGCGGTCGTGACCGCGGACGAAAACGCGACGCCTGTCGTGGCGTTCTGGAACGCGGGCCTGGGACGGGTCCTGGCCTTCTGCGGGGAGGCCGATGGACAACACGCCGGACCTCTGGCCTCCTGGCCGCGGGTGGGCGACTTTTATTCGACACTGGCTCGCTGGACGATGGGCCGCGGGCGAGCGAACGCGCCCGACCTGCTCGTGACGCAGGAAATCCGCGACGGCGCCGGTTACGTGCAGATCCATCTGGATCCGCAGAGAAAGGAGGAACCCTTCCGGGGGACCCCCAAGGTGACCTCGCTCTCGGTTCGTGCGGGTTTGCCGCCGCGGCGGGAGGAGCTGGCGTTCGAGTGGCGTTCGGCCGATCTGCTCCAGGCGGTGGTGCCATTGGAGAGCACCGAAACGCGCATTCAAGTGGTGGAAGTCCCCGGGCGCGACCCCGTCACACTGCCACCGGTCTGTTTGCCTTACTCCCCTGAAGCGGCTCCCGGGGCACAAAGACGCGGGGCCGAGACGCTGGCCACCCTGGCTGCGGTCACCGGCGGGCGCGAACGTGGCGAGCTGTCGCGGGTCTGGTCCGAATTGCCCGCACGCCGCCGTTACCTCTCGCTGGTGCCGTGGCTGTTCCTGGTGGCGGCGGTCCTGTTCCTGGCGGAGATTTGGGAGCGGTACACCGGGTGGATTGGTGCGCTGGCGGGGCGGCGCCTCAGGGAACAGCCCGGGGCGGAGGCGGAAGCCAGCGGACCTGCCAGGCAAGCGGGCCGCGCGACCATGCCGGTACGGCGCCGGTGGTGGGATCTCACCCGGACACGCGGTCACCGGACAGGGGCCGGCACCGGTCCGCAGCGGCACGGCGCCGCGCCGACATCGGGCGAGAAACCGGAGGCGCCGGGCGTGCCCCCGGGTGCGGGCGGCCCCCGTGCCGGCTCGGGCACTTACGACGCGCTGCGCGAAGCGCGCGAACGTGCCCGCCGCCGCGGTCTGTAAGTTGTTGATTCGGGTATTCAGCTTTCAGCATTCCTCCGGCATGACGGAACATCAGCTCCGGCCTGCAGATGCGTGCTTGCGGCCAGCCATCGGAGGGCGGGGGGCACGCGATCTCATCCTGCCACGTGATTCGCCGCCGCCGCTGCAGGCAACCGAGATCGTTCTCTCCGCTGTGACCGTCCGCTTGTATCCAGGTCCTCGTTGTGAGGTTGTCGGATACCATTGGCCGTCCCGGTCAACCGGCGGTATGACAATGGGAATGGCGCCGGATCTGCATGGGATGAGAAATGTGCACGCCGAACTGACCACGAGCTGCGGCACATACGGGCAGTAGCAGACTGTTGAATGGCAAGCGAAACGGGCCCGCACCCGGGCAACAAGGGTGCGGGCCCGCGTTGGAATGGAGGATTTGCGCCTTTCGGCGGGGATTCTCAGCGGCTGGGAAAGCCGCCGGCAGGAGAGTGGCGAAGTCGGTAGAACCTTGACCCGTGGTTTCCGGTCGTGTCCACGAATGTTCCCGCGCCGTTTGTATCAATCATGACCGTTCCCACGGGTGCCCAGGGACCGGAGATTGCATCTGCAGCCTCCACGATCACGGTCGTGTTAGGTGGCCCGGTGAAGGTGAGATGGATCTGTCCGGATTGCACCCGGGGAGGCAGCAGTCGAAGGGATGGCGCAGGTACCGTGTACCAGACTGCGAGCTTCGGGCGGTCCCGTAGAATGGCGCTTTCTGAGAGCTCGATGGCCCATCCGTCCCCACCTCCGGGCCAGGGGAGAATGGCCCAGCCATGGTTGGGTCTGGTCCCCAGAGTCCAGGCCTGAACGTCGACGGTGACGTCGAATTCGAAATAGCCACCCGGGACGTTGGGTTCCAGATCAGGTGAACCAGCAACGGTTGTCGGTGTGGCAATTGCCTCCACGTCGTCTGCCTGGATGCCGCCGTCGAGAGTGTTCCAAGTGTCGGTGTCCTGCCATGGACGCAGGAGTGCATGGAAGCGCCCTCCATCCCCGTAGCCGTTGTTGGCTGTGGAAGCCAGCCGCAGCACGGCCATCTCGATCACGGCCCCTGGCGGGATCCGGCCTTCTTCGTCCCCGATGATGTCATCGAAGCGGAGCAGGACTTGCTCTTCGTTCTGGAAGCCTCCCGTTACCTCCCAGTCCACAAAGGCCGTGGGCAGGGTCGAGTTGTCAGCGTCGGAATCCCCGTTGGTCGCCCGGGCACGGATCCGTGTATCTTTTGTTCCGGCATAGCCGTTGACACCTTGTTGGAACTCTGCCCGGGGGATTTCCGGCGGAACCCACCACACGCGCAGTCGGGGGCGCAACAAGGGGTTGGGCGCTTCGGACGGCAGGAATGCCATGCCGTCGGTTCCGCGGGACCAGGCTGGGTTGATGTCTGCGTCCCAGGACGTCAGAACCCAGCCGTGGTTTGCTTCGCCGGAGACCCAGGCTTGCACGTCGGGTGTGACAGAAACCCAGATCGTGCCCACGCCGGTTGACCCGGCCACTTGAGCAACGCCGATTTGCGACTCATACTGGTCACGGGCGACCACAGCATCCGGTACAATTCCATAGCCGAAGGTAACCCAGGTTACCGACTGCTCGTCCCAAGGCTGCAGCATCCGGAACATCGGGCTTCCATCGCCTGAATCCACCACTGTCAGGTGCAGTTCGGCGGCCACGATGGTTGCTCCCGGCGGGATTTGACCGGGCTGCTCGCCGATGATGTTGTCGAATCGGATCAACGCCTGTGCTTCTTCGGTGGTAAAGGCGGCGCGGGCGTCCACCCACATACGTGGTTCATCCGCCGTGCCGGAATGACCCGCTGGAAAACTGATGTCGGCCATCTGCTCGAAGATCTCGGCGTCGTGCTGTCCGGTGTAAACGCCGTATCCCCCGTCCACTCCTTCCTGGAAGTCGGCCAGACGGACCCAGCTCACCCGAACAGGGACTTGCACAACGGCCCGGCCCCCGTCGGGATGGATGACGGCCAGTTGGACGGTGCGGTTCCGGCGCTCCGGTTCCGAGAGGGTGTTCTGGAACGCGATGCTGCGGAGAATCGTGTGCGCCACCGACGGCGAGGCGGCGGCGTTCAAGGTGATGACGAGCGACCGGCCTTCATCCTGGCCTGACAACTGCCCCACGGAGGTCGAGTTCCACAGGATCTCATGACCAGAGACGCGAAGTCCGCCGTCCGCCGTTGGATGGCTCCGCAAAAGAAGGCGGTCACCGGGGCCGGGCTGGAGGAGCTCCGCAGTGATGCGAACGCCTTTGAGCGTGGGCAGGTGCGGATCTTCCCAGATTGCGCGAGGCGCCACACTCAGCGGTGGCATGCCGATTCCATAGAAAACAGTGTCTGTGGGAACAGCCAGTTTCGGCTCGTTGTCGATCGTGGTGCCGCTGATGACCAAGGCGGGCAGGGCGGCATAATTTGTGTCCTCCGACTCCACGGTCACGAGCAGAGTCCATGGGCGATCCGGGTTGGCCTCCAGGTCGTCGAGAGCCGTTATGTGAACCGCCGTGGGTCGGACCAGGATTCGGGCGTGAAGGTCAGGGTTGCCGGGTTGACAAGCGCGGCCGGCGATTGGTTGGTGACCTGCAAACGCACGAGCACACTGCTTGTGGGCTGGCTGCCCAGAGACACCCGGTAGAGTTCGTTTGCGCCTTCCGGCAGGGCGATTCCGAACTGGGGCAGGTTCTGCCAGACCAGCCGGGCCCGGTCGTCATCAAGATTCAGGCCGGAGACATCAGGGAGATCCAGGCCGTCGAAGGCGGGGTCCGTGCTTTGAGCGGGTAGAAGGATCACCGTGTAGCTGCGGTCTCCGTCCTGAACATAATCATCAAGACCGGTAACATGGACGACCCGGGGCTGCTGCCAGTCTTCCGGTGTGAACTGAATGCTTTGTGGATTCACGGAAACCTCGGCCGGAGAGTCCGTGCTCAGCGGAATGGTGACAGGCGTGCGTGGAGGGCGGTTCAAGGCCACGCGGAATGTGGCGCTCGTGCCGGACTCGTGGGTTCTCAAGCCCGCCTGGGGGCCAGATGGTCGCCGGGCTTTCATCGTCGAGGTTGACCACCGTGACTGTTCGGGGGTCGAGCATGGCGTAATCGGGATCGGCGGTCTGGGCAATTTGGATCCGGATGGCAACAGTGGCCGGTCCGTCGCTTGCCATGTCGTCCTGGCCGGTGATGACGATGGTGCGGGGGACGTCCCAGTTCTCGGGTGTGAAAACCAATGTTGAGGGATCGACGGAAACCTCGCCGGGCTGGTCCGCCAGGATCTGAACATGCACATCCGCCAGTGGCGCCGCGTCCAGGTGCACGACCAAATTTGCCGATGTTCCACCTTCGGTCACATACAGATCCTGATCGGGTTCCACGGCGATGCCTGCAGTGGGACCGGGTATGAAGACGAATGACGCGACCGGTTCGCGGCCGTTGCCGGGCGTCTCCAGGGGCGGTGCGGTAAAGGGTGGCAACCCGGAATCGGTGGCCGGCGAGGGGAGGTCCCATGACTGGATGATCCAACCATCTCCCGTGCTGTTGGCTTCGTATGTGACGATGTTGTCAGAATTGCCGGGCTGGCCCCCCCTCGGGGCAGATCAGGAGCACGCCGGAGCGTGGTGATGCATTGCGGATTTTTAGCTCCCATGTGCCCTCCGCCAAGGGTGTGATCGTGAACGGCGCGACGTCTCCGCCATGGAGAAGAATCGTGCCATCCCCCTGAAACCGGCCTGCGACAAGATGCGGATCCGTGCGGGGGATGAAGACAAAGGCAAAGGGATCCTGTTCGGTGCTGGAACCGTCCGTGCCGTTGTCCTTGGAGTACAGGGTCCAGGTCCCGTCGGTTTCATTGACACGGACCAGCGCGTAGTTGTCCTCGTTTTTGGCCCCCACGGCCAGCAGGACACCATCGGTTCGGGCATCGATGCCGAACTCTCGAAGATCGACGAGAGCCCGCCCGGAACCCAGGTCCACAAAATGGCGGCCCGGCACAAGCCCGGGGGAGCTTTCGAGCAGGTTGAGCGGGCCGCCATTGGCAAAGGATTCATTGCGAACAAAGGCGCCGATGTATCTGTTGTAGGGGAACCATGCCACCGCGACGTCGGTATCCCACTCACTGACCGCCGTGCCCAGGCTGTTGGGCCTGGTGAGTGCCACGGGGATCCAGTAGCCGTTCTCCACGGACTGTCCCGCATCGTCGGTTGTACCGGGCTTGTAATAGTCGATGTGAGCCGTGGCCGCTTGCAGCCCGGGATAAAGGGGATGTCCGAGGTCGCGGCCGTTCTGGCGAACGGCCGTGAGCAGCACGCCCTCCGGCACATCATTTGTCCGGGTGGCGCCAATCTGAATTGCATAATCACCGTTGTTGGACAGGTCGGGGACAATGCTGATATCGCCGATGCGGGTCTCCCAGGAGAGGGCGACCGAATTGGACGTGTTGTCAAAGTCCAGGACCTCGACGCGAAGGTTTCCCGCAACCGCGTTGTGTGGGGGCGCGGGTGCGGCGTGTGCCGGCGTCGTCAGGATCTGGCAGACGGCTGCCAACAGACCGGCGCGTGCCAGGGCGGAGAAGAGGATGTTGCTGCTCATAGGTTCGTTCATCATCATTCAAGTGTCAGTCCGAGGTGTTTGCAGTCCTTGTATCCACGTTCGGAGTGGGTCAGAGAGGCACCGAAAGCCATCACTCATCGTGCTGCGAGATCCGGATTGTAAAACACGCTGCCATTACCGCTGATATTGCGGACATAGTCGTAACGGTGGCGCGGCACCCATTCGGCATGACCGTCGCAGAAAGTGAAGTTGGCCCCGTGAGGTCCGTGATTGTCCGTGGGATCCGGAAAGTTCTCGATCCGGTTGGCGCGTCCATTGCGGTCATCGGCATCGAAAAGCAGGTAGATCCGGCTGGGTCCCGGCCTGGTGCCCGGCGGCAGACCGGTGTAGCGGGCGTCCACAGTTAGAGTAAAAGACTGCAGAGCTTTCTCGGTCTTTTTGCCGTACGGCGTCCTGTCGACCAGCTTGTTCCAGGCGCCGAAGCATTCATAACTGGAGCCGTACAAGCCGCGGCCTTGCGCGTTGTCCGTCAGGTCGCGCAGGTAAATCCGCCCCTCGTGGGTGACGGTCGTCGGGGTGACCTTGTTGCCGGTCGGGGGGCAGACGAACGTCTCGAGCTGGTTGAGATAGGTCGGGTAGAGCCAGTTGAGATCGTCGTCAGTGTCATCGCGATCGGACCAGGGGAGGAACCCCGACCCACGGAGGCGGGCAAGCAGATCGGGCCGCCACGTGTTGCCGGAAAGGTGGCCGTGGTTGTCCATCGCGTAGAGGGTGCTTCCGAGACCGAGCTGGCGGAGATTGCTGAGGCAGGCAATGCGCCGTGCGCGGTCCTTTGCCTTGTTGAGTGCGGGCAGGAGAAGTGCTGCCAGGAGTGCGACAATGGCGATGACCACGAGCAGCTCGATGAGGGTGAACGCCTGTCCGCGGAGGACGGAGCACCTGCCCGGGTGAGATGGCAGGAGCAGTCGAGCGGTTGAAGAGAGAATGGTTTTCATGTGATCCTTGGCTGGCATCTGCACCGAATCAGGTTCGATCTTACGCATATGCTTGCGGCACCTAGAATGCGTGCGGCGTGTGAAGACACGGAGCGGGTTGGGTTACGACCGGGTAAAATGCGAGGGGCACAACCCGAGGGGTGCGCCGCGGATTTATTGTGTGTGGGCTCTTTCAGGCCGGATGAAGCCTGGGTTGGCCGTGCAGGACCACAAAGGAAGCCGCGGTGGAACACCGGGAGCCCGGTTTGGTGACGAAGTCCAGCACGCGAAAATGGGCACGCCATTCCCGTGGGGAGACCTCGCAGGCGACGTAGCCGCGCTGGGCATTGTGGAACTTGACGAAGGGGTTTTCGGAGCAAAGGGTGTCCAAGTGGGGCGGGCGGGGTGTGCCGTCTCCTCCGGAGGAAATGGAAGAGCCGACGAATTCCACGGCCGCGCACGGGGCGTCTGTGTCCGCGAGGGCGGGCAGTTCGTTGGCCCAGTGGGAGTGGATGTCGCCGGTGAGGACGACGGTGTTCATCCGGCCGGTGCGGAAGATGTGCTCGAGGAGTGTGCGTCTTTCAAATTCGTACCCGGGCCATTGATCCATGCTGTAGGCCTCGCCGGGGCCGGCTTTTCGATCCACGCGGGCCATCATGATCTGCTGGGCCAGTGCGTTCCAGCGCGCGTCGCTCTGCTCCAGGCCGGTCATGAGCCAGCGTTTCTGGACGGGGCCGAGGAGTGTGGCGCGGGGATCCAGCGCCTCGGGACAGGGTGCCTTGCGGCCGTCGCCGCAGGGCTGGTCGGTGCGGTATTGGCGCGTGTCGAGTACGAAGAGTCGGAGAAGGCGTCCGAAGGCAAGCCGACGATGCAGAGGCAGCCAGGGGCCATTCGGACGGGCTGATGGTCGGATGGGCATGTGTTCGAAGTAGGCCTTGTAGGCATGGGCGCGGCGCTCGGCGAAGGGGAGGATGCCTGCCGAACGGGCCTCGGGGATCATTCCCGCGTAATTGTTGTCCACTTCGTGATCGTCCCATGTCACGATCCACGGAGCCGCGGCATGGGCGGCCTGGAGGGCCGGGTCGGACTTGTAAAGCGCATAACGGTTGCGATACTGCTCGAGTGTGAACACCTCCGGACCGTCGTGTTGGCGGATGGCATGGCGACTGACGCCATCCTCATAGATGTAATCCCCCAGGTGAAGGATGAAGTCGAGATCTTCACGGACCATGTGTTCATAGGCTGTGTAGAGCCCCTGTTCGTAGTGTTGGCACGAGGCGAAGGCGAACCGGAGGAGTCGCGGCTCATGGGTGGGTGCGGGCGCGGTCCGGGTGCGTCCGATCGGGCTGGCATCCAGACCGACTATGAAGCGGTACCAGTACCACCGGTCCGGCTTCAGGCCGGTGACCTCGACGTGGGCGCTGTGTGCCCAGGCCGGGTCGGCAACCACAGTTCCCTTCCGGACAATGTGCCGGAACGATTCGTCGCTGGCCACCTCCCAGCGCACTTCAACGGGTTCCTGTGGCATCCCACCGCCTTCGAGTGGTCTGGGTGCGAGCCGCGTCCACAGGACGACGCTGTGATGGTCGGGATCTCCGGATGCGACGCCCAGGCGGAAAGGGTAATCAGACAGAGCGGGCCGGCGAACGACGGGGCCTGCGTGGGCGGTCTTTTGCCAGGCAAGATAGAAGAGCGCCGCCGATGCCTTGAGAAAGGAGCGCCGGGTCATGGACACGCCCGGAATGCGGAGGTTCGTCTTCATCGGCGCCGACTTTGCGCCGTGCGACGTCCATCTACAAGAGACACTCCTGCAAATGTTCAGGTGAGCAAGGTTACGGAAGGATGGCGGGTTTGTTGGGCCGGCTGTCGGAAAACCACACTTTCAACGTGTAAAATAGAAAAGGCCGGTTGCGGATGGGTTCGCAACCGGCCTTGTGGGAAGCGGCTGGTGAATTACTTCTTCCCGGGCCGCTTGGACGCAGCCTGGGCGGCCCGTTCCTCCTCCACAGCGGCCTGGGCGGCGGCCAAGCGCGCTACCGGGACGCGGAACGGCGAGCAGCTCACGTAGGTCAGGCCAACCCGGTGACAGAACTTCACCGAGTCCGGATCCCCGCCGTGTTCGCCGCAGATGCCCAGCTTGATGTCCGGCCGGGTCTTGCGGCCTTTTTCAACGGCGATCCGGATGAGCTGGCCCACACCGTCCTGGTCGATCGTGGCAAACGGATTGCGTTTGACGATCTCCAGCTCGGTGTAGGTGGGCAGGAACGACGCGGAGTCGTCCCGGCTCATGCCCAGGCAGGTCTGCGTGAGATCGTTGGTGCCGAAGCTGAAGAACTGGGCGGTTTGGGCGATTTCGTCGGCCGTGAGGGCACCGCGCGGCACCTCGATCATGGTGCCCACGAGATACTGGATTTTGACGCCCTGTTCCTTCATGACCTCGCGGGCGACGCGGTGCACGACCTCCACCTGGAGATCGAGTTCCTTCTTGAAGCCCACCAGTGGGATCATGATTTCCGGCCGGACCTTGATGCCCTGTTTCTGCACCTCGGCCGCGGCCTCGAACACCGCCCGGGCCTGCATCTCGGAGATTTCCGGATACACGATTCCCAGCCGGCAACCGCGGAAGCCGAGCATCGGATTGAACTCGTGCAGTTCCCGGACGCGCTGGCGGATTTTCTCCACCGGCACGCCCATCTTGGCCGCCAGATCTTCCTGGGCGGATTCCTCGTGCGGGAGGAACTCGTGCAGGGGCGGATCGAGGAACCGGATGGTGGCCGGATAACCCCGCAGCGCCTTGAAGATGCCGACGAAGTCCTGCTTCTGGTAGGGCAGCAGCTTGGCCAGCGCCTTCTTCCGATCCTCGACGTTGTCGGCGAGGATCATCTCGCGCATGGCATCGATGCGGTTGCCCTCAAAGAACATGTGTTCGGTCCGGCACAGACCGATGCCGGTGGCGCCGAAGGCCAGCGCGTTTTCCGTTTGTTCCGGTGTGTCGGCGTTGGTGCGGACCTCCAGACGGGTGACCTTCTTGCACCAGTCCATGAGGGTCTTGAACATCTGGTAGGTCTTGCTGGCCTTGGGATCCAGAGTCTTCTGGATGAGGACCTGGACGATCTCCGACGGGGCCGTGGGGATCTGGCCGGCATACACGTTGCCGAGTGTGCCGTTGATGGAGAGCCAGTCGCCCTCCTTGAAGACACGGCCGTTCACGGTGAGGGTGCGGGCCTCGTAGTCCAGCTGCAGGGCGCTGGCGCCGCAGACGCACACCTTGCCCATCTGCCGGGCCACCAGTGCCGCGTGCGAGCTGACGCCGCCCTTTGCGGTGAGGATGCCTTCGGCGGCGATCATGCCGCGGAGGTCCTCCGGCGTGGTTTCGTTGCGGACCAGCAGCACCTTTTCACCCTTCTGGGCAGCCGCAACGGCCCGTTCCCAACTGAGGTAGATCCTGCCGGAGGCGGCACCGGGACCGGCCGGCAAGCCGGTGGCGATGACCTCGGCCGCCTTCTCGGCCTTGGCATCGAAGACCGGGGCCAGCAATTGATCGAACTGGTCGGCCGGGTTGCGCAGGATGGCCGTTTTCCAGTCGATCAGCTTCTCTTTCACCATGTCCATGGAGAATTTCAGGGCGGCCAGGGCGGTGCGCTTGCCGTTGCGGGTCTGCAACATGAAGACCTTGCCGTCCTGAATGGTGAACTCGAAGTCCTGAACGTCCTTGAAGTGTTTTTCGAGGATGTTGCGGATGCGTTCGAGTTCCTTGTAAGCCTCGGGCAGGACTTTCTTGAGCTCGGCCACGGGCAGGGGCGTGCGGATGCCTGCAACAACGTCTTCGCCCTGCGCGTTGATGAGGAACTCACCGTAGAACTCCTTCTCACCATTGGCAGGGTTGCGGGTGAAAGCGACGCCCGATCCGGAGCGTTCGCCGGTGTTGCCGTAGACCATGGCCTGGACGTTGACGGCCGTGCCCCAGTCGTGCGGGATGTTGTACTTGCGGCGGTAGACGATGGCGCGGTCGTTCATCCAGGAACCGAACACGGCGCCGATGGCGCCCCAGAGTTGCTTCCACGGATCCTGGGGAAACTCCTTGCCGCCGGTGCGTTCCTTGATGAGGGCCTTGAAGCGGTTGACCAGCTCCTTGAGATCGTCCACCGTGAGTTTCGTGTCCTCGATGTCTTCCCCGTAGCGTTCCTGTTTGAGCTGGTGGATGACCTGCTCGAACGGTTCGTGGTCCTCGCCGGACCGCTTCTGGACGCCCATGACCACGTCGCCGTACATCTGGACGAAACGGCGGTAGCAGTCCCAGGCGAAGCGTTCGTTGTTGGTGGCCCGGGCCAGGGCCTGAACGGTCTGGTCGTTCAGGCCGAGGTTGAGGATCGTGTCCATCATGCCGGGCATGGAGTCCCGGGCGCCGGAGCGCACGCTGACCAGCAGAGGCAGGGCCTTGGTGTCACCGAACCTGGTGCCCATGATCTTTTCGATGTGGGCCATGCCGGCCTTGACCTGGGGCTCCAGCTCCTTGGGATAGGTCTTTTTGTGGGCGTAGTAGTAGGTGCAGACCTCGGTGGTGATGGTGAAGCCGGGCGGCACCGGCAGTCCGATGCGAGCCATCTCGGCGAGGTTGGCGCCCTTGCCGCCGAGCAATGCTTTCATGGAGCCGTCGCCATCGGCTTTGCCGTTTCCGAACAGGTAGACGTATTTCGGTGCTTTGGCCATAAATCGATCCCGATGCTTGGTACTCGCTGATCAAGTTTTGCTTGCGTCAGGACTCCTCCGCAAGATTGAGCGGGACTGTACCAAAGGAGCGTGACATGTCAACGAATCTGTAGGAAACGAGTCCGTGGCGGACGCGTGGGAGCCCTCGCGCGCCGGGGTTGCAAGCGGCCGGGGGAAACGGTCGCATGCCCCGGACCGGTTCGACCGCGGGGCGCAACCGTCGGACTCGAAACCTGGTGATGAAAGGATCGGAAACACAATGGGCGGCCGGTCGGCCTCGCCAGCCGGGATGGATCGCCTTTGCAGGGGCGGTTTGGCTCGGGGCGGTTGCGGCGCCGGGTGCAGGTTTCTGGCCTTACCTGGCCGTTTGGGATTTCAACAGCCCGACACCTGACGGGCAGGTGACCACCGGGCGATGGGACCCTGCATCCGGCTGGGGCCTGGTCCGGCCGGCGGGCGGGGTCACCGGGACGTTCGGCTCGGGTGCCGGTTCGTCCGACCCGGCCGGATGGGATGACAGCGCGGTCGTGTGGCGCGGTTGGCCGGCACAGGGCACGGAGAACCGCGGGCACGGGTGGGGAATGACTCTGAACGGTTACGGCTGGCATCCGGAGGCGGTCGTCTGGGACTGGCGGGTTGAGCCCGGGGCCAGCCGCCACTGGCGGCTCCAGTTTCGGAGTCCGACCGGGGAATGGGTGGACGGTCCGGCCCTGCAGGTGCAGCCCGGCGCATGGATGACAGGGGTGAGGGTCCGTTTTCCGCCGTGGTGCGCGGCCATGGATGTGCTGGAGGTGCGTTGGGTGAGTGAGTTCGAGGCGTCGGCCCTGGGCCGGGGTGCGGCGGCCTATGTGGCGGCGGACGACCGGGCGCCATACGATCCCTCGGCCGGGGTCTGGTTGGACCATGTGCGGGTGGTGGGCGCGCCCACCCTTCAGACGGTGCGGGTGGTGACGTGGAATCTGAGCGGCTTCGGCATGACCAACTGGCACGTGGGGCATCCGCAACTCTCGGCCGCGGCCCGGGTCCTGCGGACGTTGACCCCGGAGGTGGTGGGGTTTCAGGAGCTGCCGGAAGGCTGGGAACCGGGCATGACCAACTGGGTGGCTTCCTGGTGGCCGGGTGCGACGGTGGTGGTGGGCTCGTTCACGGACGGCGCGTTGCGGCTGGCGCTGGCCACGCGGCTGCCGGTCCGAGCCGTTCGCTCATGGCTGCGCCGGGTCCCACTCCCTGCCTGGGGCTCTGACGACGTGTTCACGCGAGAGCTCCTGGAGGCGGAGGTCTGCGTGCCGGGTTGCGCGGATCCCCTTCATCTGTTCGTGATGCATCTGAAGGCGGGGACGGATGCGGACAGCACGGCCCGTCGCGCTGCCGAGGCGCGCGCGATCTCTAACTTCTTCGCCACGGCCTGGCCGTCGCGTTCCCTGGGACGTGCCGTGGTTTTGCTGGGAGACTGCAACGAGGATGTGGCCCGGCCGCGGCCGGGTGAGCAGGGCGCGATCCGGATCCTGGGCAATGCGCTGCCGGGCCTGACCTGGTTGACGCCGGTGAACCCCGTCACAGGCGACGAACGCACATGGTCCATCCGCGACGAGGCGTTGCGGTATCGGTTCGATTACCTGTTCGTCGGCGGGTGGTTGGTGTCGAACGTCGTGGCAAGCGGCGTGTTTCGTTCCGATCTGGCGCCCGGTGGGCCCGCCGGGGTCCGGGTTGGCGATTGCCCGGCGGCCTCGGATCATCTGCCGGTCTGGGCGGCGTTTGCGAATCCCGGCGCGATCCCGCAGGTGCAACTGGTCCGGACGGCAACGAACGGGTGGCGGCTGATCTGGTGGACCGCCAGCGGTCAGCGTTTTCGTGTGGAAGGTTCCCCGGATCTGGCCGGCTGGCAGGTGCTGGAGGAAACGGTGGGCTCCCGGCCCGGCCTCCTGGAGACGGTCGTGGACGGCGACGGTCCGACCCGCTTCTTCCGCGTGGTCCGCGTGGATTGACGAGGGGTCACTCGTCCTGTCCGGCCTGATGACCGCGGGACCCGGGCCGGCGGTAGTACCGCTCGACGTACTCCCGGACCATCCGGTCCGTGGTGAACCGGGCCACGGTGGCCATGGATCGGCGCATGCGCTGGATCCACTGGCGCGGGATGCCCTGGGCGTCCCGCTGGTAGAACAGGGGAATGACCTCCTCTGAAAGGACCCGGTACAGATTCTCGGCGTCCACCCGATCCTGTTCCTCCACGGAATCCGGGTGTGCGTCCGGGCCGATGGCGAACCCGTTGGTGCCGTCGTAGGCCTCGCGCCACCAACCGTCCATGATGCTGAGGTTGAGACCGCCGTGGCAGAGGGCCTTCATTCCGCTGGTGCCGCTGGCCTCGAGCGGCCGGCGCGGCGTGTTGAGCCAGACATCGCATCCGGAGACCATTTGGCGCGCCACGTGGATGTCATAGTTCTCGATGAAGACGAGGTGCCCCTTCAGCTCGCTGTACTTGCTGAGGTGAATGATGTGCTGGATGAACCGTTTGCCCTCGTCGTCGCGCGGATGGGCCTTGCCGGCGAAGATGAACTGCACGGGACGGGCCGTGTCTTTCACGAGCCGGACGATGTCGTCGAACCTCTGGAACACCAGCGGGGCGCGTTTGTAGGTGGCAAAACGGCGGGCGAACCCGATGGTGAGGGCGTCCGGGTTGAGCAGGTGGTCGAAGGTGATGAAATCGCTCTGGGTGACGTGATGCTGCTGGAGCAGCAGCCGGCGCCGGGTGAATTCGATCAGCTCGCGCCGCAGCTTGTAGCGCAGGGCCCAGAGTTCCTCGTCGGAAATGAAGGAGGGATCGAGGATCCGCTCCCAGAACTCCGGCGAATTGATGTAGTGCTCCCAGTGATGATGGTGCTCGGAAAGCCGCCGCCGCCAGTAGGCTCGCAGCGTGCCCTTCATCCAGCCCATGAGATGGATGCCGTTGGTGACATGGCCGATGGGGACCTTGTCCACGGGCAGGTCCGGGTAAAGGGCATGCCACATGTGGCGGGTGACCCGGCCGTGCAGCTCGCTCACGGCGTTGGCGGCGCGCGACATTTTCAGGGCCAGCACCGTCATGCAGAACGGCTCGTGGGGGTCCTCGGGACGGACCCGACCGAAACTCATGAGCCGGTCGGGCTCCAGCCGGAGTTCCTCCAGGAACAGATGCCCGGCGTAACAGAGCAGGTCCTTGGAGAAACGGTCGTGACCGGCCTCCACCGGTGTGTGGGTGGTGAACACGCATTCTTCCCGGGTTTGGGCCACGGCTTGATTGAGTGGCTGGCCGGCGGCCAGCTTCTCCCGTACGAGCTCGAGGGTCAGGAAGGCCGAGTGCCCCTCGTTCATGTGAAAGACCGAGGGCATGATGCCCAGGGCGCGAAGCATGCGCACCCCGCCGACGCCGAGCAGGATCTCCTGCATGATCCGGACGGAACTGTCTCCGCCGTAGACCCGCCGGGTCAGATCACGAATGAAGGGCTCGTTCTCGGGCAGGTCGGTGTCCAGCAGGTAGAGTGTGACCCGGCCCACGTTCACCCGCCAGGCGCGGACGCGGGCCACGGACATGGCAATGCGCACGGTGACGGTGACCGGCTCGCCCTTCGGATCCAGCACCGGTTCGATCGGCAGGTGGCGCGGGTTGAGGAGCGAGTAGTACTCGGTCTGCCAGTTGTTGGCGTCGATGGCCTGTTGAAAGTAACCCTCGCGATAGAAGAGGCTCACGCCCACCAGGCCCAGACCCAGGTCACTGGCCGATTTGAGGTGGTCGCCGGCCAGCACGCCGAGCCCGCCCGCGGCGATGGGCAGGCACTCGTGCAGGCCGAACTCGGCGCAGAAATAGGCCACCGGTCGCCGGCTGAACTCGGGAGCGTGTTTGGCTGCCCAGGTCTTGCTCGGCTTCATGTAGGCGTCGAAGGCGTCGAGCACCTGCCGCACCTGGGCGGCGAAATCGGGGTCCAACAGCCGGACCCGCAGTTCGTAGTCGGAGACCTCGCGCAGCACGGCCACAGCGTTGTGGAAGAGATTCTGCCAGCCGCGCGGGGAGAGCTGGGCAAAAATGTCCTGGGCACCCTGGTCCCAGGTCCACCAGAGGTTGTAGGCCAGACGGTTCAACCCCTGGGCCAGTTCCGTGACCGCTTCCGGTGACAATGGTTTTTTCAGGTCCATGCTTTCCATTCCGAGTCGCCTGCTCGATGCCGGTGCCGCGCCGGGCCCCCGGGCCGCGGCGGACCTCACCGTAGGAGAGCGGTCCGGCTGAGGGCAACGGAAAAAGCGGCCCGGCGGATTCCGGTGGGAAGGGCGACCTTGTGAGGGGGGCGCCCTGCGGCTAGAGTTGGGGGCGGTGGCGCGCAGAGTGGATGGCCAGGGCCATGATTGAGCTGATCCAGTTCCCGTGGAGCCCGTTCTGTCTGGTGCAGCGACGGATCCTCGAGTTTGCCGGGGCCGCCTTCAAGGTGGTGAACATCCCCAGCAACGATCGTTCGCTGGTCTGGCGGCTGACGCGGGGCCGGTACTACCAGGTGCCGGTGATCCGGGACGGTCGAACGGTCGTGTTCGAGGTTGCGGACGATTCACAAGTCATCGCCAAGTATCTGGATGTGAAGCTCGAGCTGGGGCTGTTCCCGCGGCAGTGGGAAGGGATCCAGACCATCCTATGGCACTACATCGAGTCGGAGGTGGAGGGCTGCGCATTCCGGTTGAATGACATCCACTGGAGGGAATTCGTGCCGCCGGCCGAGCAACTGGATTTCCTCCGGTTCAAGGAGCGGCGGTTCGGCCGGGGCTGCCTGGACCAGTGGCGGCGGGAACGGAAGGAATGGGAGCGGCGGCTGGTGGAACGACTGCTGCCGTTTGAACGCATGCTGGAGACACGCCCCTGGCTGCTGGATCACCGGCCCCGGTTCGTGGACTTTGATCTGTGGGGGATGCTGGCCAATTATCTTTACTCGGGCCGGACCCGCCTGCCGGGCCGTTGCCGGCGTCTGCGGGATTGGTACGGCCGGATGGAAAAAGCGAGATTGTCCGAGTTTCAACCGTGAAGACCTACGTCCTGGACACCAACGTCCTGCTGCATGATCCACATTCGTTGCTGCAATTCCGGGAAAACCAGGTCGTCATCCCCATCGAGGTGATCGAGGAAATAGACCGGTTCAAACGCGAGCCGAGTGAGCTGGGGCAGAACGCGCGCACGGTGTCGCGCCTGCTGGACGGCCTGCGCGCGCAGGGCCGGCTCAGCGAGGGGGTGCCGTTGCCCAACGGCGGCCGGTTGCGGGTCATCTGTCCGCCCAGACCCTCCCGCAACGGCAAAAACGGCCGCGCGGGCGAGCCTTCGGTGGACGACCGCATCCTCTCGCTGTGCCTGAAACTCAAGAAGGAGTCGCCGCGCCATCCGACCATCCTGGTTTCGAAAGACATCAACCTGCGGGTGAAGGCCGACGCGTACGGACTGGCGGCCGAGGATTACGAGAGCGACCGGGTCTTTGTGACCGACCTCTACACCGGCATGATCGAATGCACGGTCAGTCCGCAGGACATTGCGCGGTTCCGGGCCAATGGAGAGCTCGAGGTGCCGGACGGCCTGCACGTCCACCCCAACGAGTACTGCACCCTCATTGACGAGACCAACCCCAAACGCACGGCGCTGGCCCGGGTGGACGTGAACGGCGCGCGTCTCATCCCCATCCTGGACACCCGTGAAGGCGTCTGGGGCATCAAGCCGCGCAACCGCGAGCAGCACTTCGCCTTCGACGCGCTGCTGGATGACCGGATCAAACTGGTGACCTTGATGGGCAAGGCCGGCACGGGCAAGACCCTGCTGGCCATGGCGGCGGGACTGAAACGGACCGTTCTGGACCGCGAGTTCCGCCGCGTCGTGGTGGCGCGTCCCACCGTCTCCATGGGACGTGAACTGGGATTTCTGCCGGGCACCCTCGAGGAAAAACTGGCGCCCTGGATGCAGCCCATCCACGACGCGTTGGAGCTGTTGAGCGACCTCAACATGGGTCAGGACCAGCGCAGGAGCACCGACCTGCTCCGGTCGGGCAGCATCGTCGTGGAGGCGCTCAGCTACATCCGGGGCCGCAGCATCGCCAACCAGTTCATGATCATTGACGAGGCACAAAACCTCACACCCCTCGAGGTCAAAACCATCGTCACCCGCGTGGGCCCCGGCACCAAGATCGTCTTCACGGGCGATCCCTACCAGATCGACAATCCCTACGTGGACTCCTCCTCCAACGGCTTCAACTACATCGTCAGCCGGTTTCGGGAACAACCGATCGCGGCCCACATCGAGCTGCAAAAGGGGGAGCGATCCGAGCTGGCCGAGCTGGCGGCAAATCTGCTGTGAACCGGCCGGCCCCTCACCAGGACGGGCCCGACTTGAGCCCCGCCGGCCCCTGTCGCATGTTGGAACCGTGAAAATCGGGTCGCTCGAACTGGCCACGAACCTTTGTCTCTCGCCGCTGGCAGGTTACACCAACCTGCCCTTCCGGCTGGTGCTGCGGGAGATCGGCGGCCTGGGCCTGGCCACCACGGACCTGGTCAACGCGCGTTCGCTGCTGGAAAACCGTCCCAAGGCCCTCAAACTGGTGGAAACCCGACCGGAGGACCGTCCGCTGGCCGTCCAGTTGTTCGGGGCCCATCCGGACGAGATGGCCGCCGCGGCGCAGAAGGTGGAGGCCATGGGGGTGTCGTGCATCGACATCAACATGGGCTGCCCCGTGCGCAAGGTCTGCAAGGTGGGGGCGGGCAGCGCCATGATGCGCGACATGGACCAGGCCGTGGCCGTGGCCCGCTCCGTGGTCAACGCCGTGCGCATCCCCGTCACCGCCAAGATGCGCCTCGGCTGGGACAACCGGAACATCACGGCCCCCGAACTCGCACGCGCCCTGGAGGACGTGGGCATCGCGGCCGTCTTCGTCCACGGGCGCACGCGTGAACAGGGCTTCTCCGGCCATGTCAGCCTGGAGGGCATCCGCCGCGTGGTGGAAGCCGTCCGGCGCATTCCGGTGATCGGCAACGGCGATGTCACCACGCCGGAAGCCGCCTGGGTCATGCTGCAGGAGACCGGTTGCGCCGGCGTGAGCATCGGGCGGGGCGCGTTCTACGATCCCTGGATCTTCCAGCGCACCCGGGCCTACCTGGAGCGCAAACGGCGGGAGGCGGCCGGTGCCGACCCCACCACGCTACCCGAAGTGCCGCCCGAACCCACATTCGAGGAACGGGTCCGGATCATGCGACGCCACCTGGACCTGCTCGTCGAGGTCTTTGGAGAGGAGACCGGCTGCAAGATGTTTCGCAAGATCGCCCCCTGGTACGCCCGCCGGTTCGGGCCCAATCACGAGTTCAACCGCCGGATCGTCCATTTGCAGAAACGTGAGGAATTCGAGGAAATCCTGGAGGCCTACCGTCGCTGGCGCCAACAGTTCCTCGACGATCAGGGCAACCTGCTGCCGCGCTATCAGCCGCCACCTTTGACGGTGGCCTTTCAGGAAACCATCGAGCCCGGGCCTGCCGTGCCCGTGCCGGCCGGGCCGGTGGAGTTCTGGTGATCCGGCCCGTGGCGGGGCGCGCGCCCGACCGTGCGTCGCGCGGCTCCCCCCGCCACCCCGTGTTTGGGCTGGCGCGCCGCGACCGGCCTGGTCCATGCTGGGGCGCATGGGACGCACGACAAATTGGCGCGGCACCTACACGGCCCTGGTCACGCCTTTCCGGGACGGAAAAATCGACGCGGAGGCGCTGGCGCGATTGATCGAATTTCAGGTCAGCGGGGGCGTGGACGGCGTGGTCCCGGTGGGGACCACGGGCGAATCCGCCACGCTCGACTACGACGAGCACATCGCCGTCATCGAGATCACGGTGAAACAGGCAGCCGGGCGCGTGCGCGTCATGGCCGGCACCGGCGCCAACTCCACCCAGGAGGCCATCGAATTGACACGCCGCGCGGAGGCCGTCGGCGCCGATGCCTCCCTGCAGGTGACACCCTACTACAACAAACCGACCCAGGAAGGACTCTTCCGGCATTTCCGCGAGGTCGCGAGGTCCACCCGCCTGCCGATCATCCTCTACAACATCCCCAGCCGGTGCGGGGTGGAGATCGCCGTCGAGACGGTGCGGCGCCTGGCCGAAGAGTGCCCCAACATCGTGGGGATCAAGGAAGCCGGCGGCAGCGCCGACCGGGTCAGTCAATTGCGCGCCGTCCTGGGACCGCGTTTCACCATCCTGAGCGGCGACGATTCGTTGACCCTGCCCTTCATGGCCGTGGGCGCCGAGGGCGTGGTAAGCGTGGCTTCCAATGTGATTCCCCGGGAGGTCTCCCGCATGGTTCGCGCCTTTTTGGAGGGTCGAGCGGCGGAGGCCCGGCGCCTGCACGCACGTTATTACCCGTTGTTCAAGGACCTGTTCATCGAAACGAACCCGATTCCCGTCAAGGCCGCCCTGGCCATGATGGGATTGGTGGCGGAGGAATATCGTCTGCCTCTGGTGCCCATGGCCCCGGCAAACCGCGAGCGCCTGGCGGCCACGCTCCGGAGCTGCGGGATTCTGAAGAACCGTGGGCCCTCCGACCGCAGCCGCGTCGCGCGACGCGCTCCGGCACGGCGCGGAAGCTGAGTCCCCGCCCACCCTTTCGCTTTTCTTTACAGCACCATGGAAACACCGGTACGCATCGTGTTGCACGGGGCCCGCGGCCGGATGGGCCGGGCCATCCTGAATGTGGTGGATCAGCATCCGGGCCTTCAGATCACGGCACAGGTGGATCAGGGCGACGACCTGGACCGGGCACTGGAGCAGGGTGACGTGTTGGTGGATTTCAGCGTGCCTGTGGCCACGGAGCGGATGCTCTCGCTTTGCGTGGCCCGCCGTGTGCCGGTGGTGCTCGGCACTACGGGCCATGAAGAGGAGGGGCGGCGGAGGATCCGCGAAGCTGCAGGCATGATTCCCATCGTTTGGGCGTCGAATTTCTCCACCGGGGTCAATGTGTTGTTCTGGTTGACCGAGCGGGCCGCGCAGATCCTGGGTCCCGGCTACGACGCCGAGATCGTGGAGATGCATCACCGCCACAAACAGGACGCGCCCAGCGGCACGGCACGCACGCTGGCGGAGATCCTCGTCTCGGTGCGGCAGGCCATGTGGGACCGTGACGTGCGGTTTGGCCGGCAGGGACTGGTGGGCCCGCGCCGGCCCGAGGAAATCGGCGTGCACGCCGTCCGAGGGGGCGACGTGGTGGGCGATCACACGGTGATTTTTGCCGCGCCAGGAGAGCGCTTGGAACTGACACACCGGGCTTCCAGTCGCGAAACCTTCGCCCATGGTGCCCTCCGTGCCGCGCGCTGGGTCCGGGTCCGGCCGCCCGGCCTGTACGACATGCGCGACGTCCTGGGCCTGCGCGCGCCTGCCTGAATCCCGGGCGCAGCTTGACGATCCGCCGCGCGGCCCTAGATTCCGCGCCATGTTCGGCGTCCCGGGTTTGCTTCGTCTGTGTCGGAGTCGGAGGTGTGGTGCATGAGACGGCCGGCTTTGGGCATCATCTGGCTGACGGTTTTTCTGGATCTGGTGGGCTTCGGCATCGTGGTGCCCCTGGTCCCGCTGTACGGACGGGAGTGGGGCGCGCACGGGTTCGTGCTGGGGTTGATCATTGCGTCGTTTTCGGCCCTGCAGTTCCTTTGCGCACCTCTCTGGGGCCGCTGGTCGGATCGCGTGGGACGCCGGCCCGTTCTGTTGATCAGCACCGCCGGGGCCGCGCTTTCTTACGTCCTGTTTGCCTGGAGCAGTCGGGTGCCCGATCCCGTCACGGCCCTCTGGTTGCTGGCCGCCTCGCGGGCCTTTGCCGGTGCCTGCGGCGGAAACATCACCGTTGCGCAGGCCTACATCGCCGATATCACGCCGCCCGAACAACGCTCGCGCCGCATGGGCTTGATCGGCATGGCTTTCGGACTGGGATTCATCTTCGGCCCCGTGCTGGGAGGGTTGAGCCTCAAATGGTGGGGACTGAGCGGACCCGGTTGGCTGGCGGCCACGCTCTGCAGCCTGAATTTCCTGCTGGCCCTGTTCATCCTGGCCGAGAGCCGCCGGCCGGGGACCGCGCCGGTGGAGGTCCGACCCCACTGGGCACAGTACCTGCACACGTTGCGGACGCCGCGGGTGGGGTTGCTGGTGATGGTTTTCTTTCTGGCGACGTTTGCCTTCAGTTGTTTCGAGAGCACGCTGCCCCTCGTGGTGAGCGACAATTTCGGCCTGGACCTCACCCACGACGGTCGGGCCGCCGCCACGGTGGTCTACCTGTTTGCCTACTGCGGCATCCTGGGAGCGGTCCTGCAGGGCACGGCCGTGGGGCGGTTGGTGGCCTGGCTGGGGGAGGTGCGCCTGATCGTGGGGAGTCTGATCTGCACGGCCTGCAGCCTGGCCGTGCTGCCCTTCATCCGGGGCGAGGGCCTGCTGACATGGACCACCTTGTGGGGACCGCACGGGGGCGGTTGGTGGGCACTGCTGGGCGCCCTGGGGTTGCTTTCGCTGGGCTCGAGTCTGACGCGGCCGCCGCTGTTCGGCCTGCTGTCGAATCTGACCCGCGAGAGCGAGCGCGGCGCCACCTTCGGAGTGGCCCAGAGCATGGGCAGTCTGGCCCGGATCCTGGGTCCGGTGTTCGCCAACACCACCCTTCATTATCTACCGCCGTTGCCGTACCTGGTGTGCGCGGCTCTGCTGATGGGGACGGCGGCCGTGCTGGGACGGCGGTGGCAGCCGGCTGTCCCGGCCGAGGCCCCGGCCGGCAGCGGCTGATCCCGGGAAAGATTGAACGCGGACGCGGCCCGGGCTGTCTTCGGATGGGTGATGTCCGTCGGCTTCACGGTTCGAGCCGGCGCATGCCGCCTCTGCCGGCCAAAACGGGATGGACAGCGGCGGGAGACTGCATTATACGCAGGAATCCGTCCGATCGGTTTCCTGAAGGAGCGTGACCATGATCCGGGTCGAGCAACTGACGAAGAACTTTGGTGCCAAGCGTGCGGTGGACGGCGTGTCGTTCACCGTGGAACCGGGGGAGGTGCTCGGTTTTCTGGGACCGAACGGCGCCGGCAAATCCACCACCATGCGGATGATCACCGGCTTCATCCCGCCGACGGCCGGCCGGGTCTGGATCGGAGGACACGACATGTGGGAGAAACCGATCTCGGCCAAGCGGCTGATCGGTTACCTGCCCGAGAACGCGCCGGCCTACACGGACATGACCGTGTACGGTTTTCTGAACTTCGTGGCTGAACTGCGCGGCCTGCACGGTCAGGCGCGCAAACAGGCCGTGCACCGCGTGGTCGAGCTCTGTTTTCTGGAAGGCGTGCTGCATCAGAGCGTTGAAACGCTCTCGAAAGGATACCGTCACCGCACCTGCTTCGCACAGGCGATCCTTCATGACCCGCCCGTGCTCATCCTGGACGAGCCCACCGACGGGCTCGATCCCAACCAGAAACACGAGGTCCGTTCGTTGATCCGCCGGATGGGCCGGAACAAGGCGATCATCTTTTCGACGCACATACTCGAAGAGGTGGACGCCGCATGTACGCGGGCGATCATCATTGATCGCGGCCGGATCGTGGCCAACGGCACCCCGGCCCAGTTGCGTGCGCGATCGGAACTGGCCGGTGCGGTCACCCTGCAGGTTGCGCACGTGACCCGGGCAGAGGTCGTGGACCGGCTCTCGCAGGTGCCGGGTGCCAAACGCGTAAACGTGCTCGAGGAAACCGCGGAGCGGGTGCGCGTCCGCGTTTTTCCGAAGGAGCCCGGCATTGACGGGGCCTTCACCCGCGCGGTGGCGGAGGCGGCGCGGGGCTGGGCTCTCGAGGAACTGCGCGTCGAAGAGGGTCGGTTAGACGAGGTCTTCCGCAGCATCACCATGCCGGACACCGTCCGCGCGGCCGCCTGAGCCGTCCGAGGTGGACCGGTTGCACACGGGAATCTCAAGGATGGACGCTGAGCTATGAAGGACTCGGTAAACAACATCCGGGCCATCGCCAAGCGGGAGCTGTCGGGTTACTTCGCCTCGCCGGTGGCCTATGTGTACATCGTGATTTTTCTGCTGTTGAGCGGGTTCTTCACCTTCATGGTGGGCGGATTCTTCGAGCGGGGCGAGGCCTCGCTGACGGCCTTCTTCCTCTGGCATCCGTGGTTTTATCTTTTTCTGGTTCCGGCGGTGGGCATGCGTCTCTGGGCCGAGGAACGCCGGGTGGGAACCTTGGAGCTGCTGCTGACCATGCCCATCACCGCCTGGCAGGCCATCGTCGGAAAGTTTCTGGCCTCCTGGCTGTTCCTGGGTCTGGCGCTGGCTCTGACGTTTCCGCTCTGGATCACGGTCAATTACCTCGGAGACCCGGACAATGGTGTGATCCTGGCCGCCTACTGCGGGAGTTTCCTCATGGCGGGTTCCTATCTGGCGATCACGTGTATGACCTCGGCCCTGACGCGCAACCAGGTGATCAGCTTCATTCTGTCGGTGGTGATCTGCCTGTTCCTGATCCTGGCCGGATTCCCGCCGGTCACCAATCTGCTGGCGCAATGGTCGGCGCCGTTGGTGGAGCTGGTGGCCTCGTTCAGTTTCATCACCCATTTTGACGCCTTCCAAAAGGGCGTGTTGGACACGCGGGACATTCTCTATTTCCTGTCGGTCACCGTTTTTGCCCTGTTCACGACGAGTGTGATCCTCCGCAGTCTGCGCGCGGGCTGAACCGGATCGAATCGGTGCCATGAACAAACGATCGTGGGAGACATGGTTGTTCTCGACCGCCGGCGTGGCGGCGATGTTCGTCGTCCTGCTGGGGCTGAACGTGGTCCTGGCACGCTTCAAGCAACGGGTGGACCTCACCGCCGACAAGGCGTACACACTTTCGCCCGGCACCAGGGCGGTTTTGTCCCGACTGGATACCCCGGTGACCATCCGCTTTTACTGTTCCCGGCTCGACACGGCCACGCCGGAGACGGTTTTCCTCCGAAACTACGCCCGCCGGGTGGAGGATTTGCTCGAGGAATTGCGCGAGGCGGCCGGCGGGAAACTGCGCATCGAAAAGCTCGATCCCCAGCCGGATTCGGATGCCGAGGACTCGGCTCGGCTGGACGGGATCGAAGCCCAGATGCTGTCCACCGGCGACCGTTTCTACCTCGGTTTGACCGTGAGTCTGCTGGATGCGCGTGCGGCGATTCCCTTCCTGGCCCCCACGCGCGAACGATTGCTGGAGTACGACATCGTCCGCGCCATCAGCCGGGTCATCAAACCTGAGAAACCCGTCGTGGGGATCATGAGCCCGTTGCCGGTCTTCGGTGGACCGTCTCCCGGGTTGCCCATGGGGCCGCGCAACCAGGAACCCTGGGCGGCCATCACCGAGTTGCAGACCGATTTCGACGTGCGCCGCGTCGAAATGAACGCCGAAAAGATTGACGATGACATCCAGCTGCTGGTGCTGATCCACCCCCGCGACATCTCCGAAAAGACCCAGTACGCCATTGACCAGTTCCTCATGCGCGGCGGAAAACTGGTCGCGTTCCTCGATCCGGTCTCCCTGGCGGACAGCCGGCAACAGGGCAACCTGCCATTCTCCGTTCCGGGCGCTCCCTCGAACCTGGAGAAACTGCTCACCGCCTGGGGCCTGAAATTCGACACCACCAAGGTCGTGGCCGACCTGAACTTCAAGATGCAGTTGGTCGGGCAGCGGAACCAGTTGGTGGAAGCCCCGGCCTTCCTGAATCTGAGTCGTCAAGGGATGAATCCCGAGGACCCGGTCACCAGCGAACTGGGACCTGTCTGGCTGCCGTTGTGCGGGGCCTTCAGCGGGACGCCTGTCGAGGGCCTGAAACAGACCGTCCTGTTGAAAAGCTCGTCCGAATCCCAATTGGTGGAGGCCTTCATGGCCCATCTGAACGGGGAGAACATCCTCAAGGAGTTCCGCTCCTCGGGCAAGGAACATGCACTGGCAATCCGCCTCATTGGCAAGTTCAGGACCGCCTTCCCCGACGGCCCTCCCGGCGGGGACACCAACCAGGTCGCATCCCTGAAGGAAAGCCAGAAGGAGACCGCCGTCGTGTTGGTGGGTGATTCCGACCTTCTGTACGACCGGTTTGCCATTCGCGAACTCAACAGCCCGTTCGGCATCCTGCGCATGCCGGCCAACGCCAATCTGACCTTCCTGCAAAATGTGGTCGAACAAATGGCCGGGGAGATGGACCTGATCGCGGTCCGCAGCCGGGCCATTCCCAGCCGGCCCTTCACCCGGATCCAGAAGATGCAGGCCGCCGCGCAGGAGCGTTACCAGGCCGAGATCAAAAAACTCGAGGACAGCCTGGCCGAGACACAAAGGCGCCTGAACGAACTCCAGCAACAGAAGGAACCCGGCCAACGATTCATCCTTTCCCCGGAACAGCAGGAGGAAATCGCCCGGTTCCGAGAACAGGAGGCGCGCACCCGTGAGGAGCTCAAGCGGGTGCGCAAGGAATTCCGCCGGGAGATTGACGCCCTGCAGACCCGGGTACAGTGGATCAACATCCTGGCCATGCCGCTGGTGGTGTCGCTCTCCGGCCTGGCCATTGCGGTGTATCGTCGCAAACGAACCTCGGCACAATGAACCGGAAACAGTTCCTTTGGTTGTTGGCCCTGGTGGTGGTTCTCGGAGGTGCGGCCTGGTGGTCGTACCGCCAGGAAGGACGCACCTGGCAGCGCAGCAGTGTCACCACACAAGCCAGACTGCTGCCGGACTTGCCCGTCAACGACGTGGCACACGTGCGCATCCGGCAGGGAATCAACGAGCTCAACCTGGTCCGGAAAGACGGACTCTGGCGCGTCCGCGAACGCGGGGATTACCCCGCCAACTTCCGCCAGATCAGCGACTGGATCGTAAAGGCATCCGAGTTGAAAGCCGTGCAGGTGGAGGAGATCGGTCCCTCCCAGCTGGGCCGGCTGTCCTTGTTGCCGCCAGGGCCCGAAACCAACACCGCCACGTTGGTGGAGTTTCTGGACGCGTCCGGCAAACGCCTGGGCGGCCTGTTGCTCGGAAAAACGCAGAACCGCGCACCCGCCACCGGCCTCGGCGGAGGATCCGACGATGCTTTTCCCGTGGGCCGTTGGGTGATGACCCTCGCAGCCACCAACCGCGCCGTCATGATCGCCGATTCCCTCTCCAACCTGGAAGCCCGACCCGAACAGTGGATCAACAAGGACTTCTTCAAGGTGGAACGGCCGAAGCTGATACGAGTGGAGTTCCCGGAAGCCACCAACTCCTGGGCGATCCGGCGTGAAAAAGAAACGGATCCTTGGCAACTGGTGGATGCCCGGCCCGGTGAAACGCTGGACTCTTCCAAGGCCACCAGCGCCACCAGCGGGCTCAGCTGGCCCTCGTTCCTGGATGTCCTCCCGCCCGATACACCGCCCGGAGAGGTCGGACTGGACCGGCCCGTGAAAGTCCATGTCGAGACCTTTGACGATTTCTCCTACGACCTCACCGTGGGCACAAAAACCAATCAGGCCTACCACCTGTGCGTGGCCGTCTCCGCGAACCTGCCCGAACAACGCACCCCCGGAGAGAACGAAAAACCCGAGGACAAGGAACGACTGGACAAGGAGTTCAAAGAAAAGCGGGACAAACTGGCCGAGAAACTCGCCCAGGAAAAGAAACTCGAAGGCTGGATCTACAAGGTTTCCACCTGGACGTTCGACAATCTCCTCAAGCCCCGTGCCGAAATGTTGTCCCAGCCGGCCGCGCCGGAACCGGCCCAGACGACCAACACCGTCTCCGCGGCCAGGTCGCGCGCTCCGGACACCTCCAACGGCGCCGGGGAGGAATGGACCCGCATCCCCGAGCTGGAGTGACTTTCCCGGTTCGACGACGCCCGGCGGCGGTCCATGAGCCGCTCCGCACCCGTGGCGCCCCCCGTTGCGGCGGCCCGGCCCGGACAGCCGGGTGGGTCCTCAGATCGCCGGGTGTGAACCGGCCCCGCGTCTCCACGCACTTGCCGTCCTCCACGTCGGCGCCCGCTCGCAGGCGCCGCGGCAGCTCCCGCTTGAAAGGGCGCCGTGCATCCGATACACCGGGACCGTGTCAACCACGGTCATAGCGGTGGCCAATCAGAAGGGCGGCGTGGGCAAGACCACCACTGCGATCAACCTCTCGGCTTGTCTGGGCCGGTTGGGATCCCGCGTGTTGCTGGTGGACCTGGACCCGCAGGGCAACGCCACGAGCGGTCTGGGCCTGGAAAAGGCTCCCGGCCGCAGTGTCTACGACGCCCTGCTGACCGGCGCACCGCTCGAGGACCGCATCCAGTCCACGGCTTTCACAGGGCTGGACGTGATCCCCAGTGAACTCGACCTCTGCGGCGCGGAGGTCGAACTGGCCCGGACTGATCAGCACCTGGCGCGATTGCGTGCGGCGCTCGAGCCCCTCAGCCGTTCGGATCGTTACGGCGTCATCCTCGTGGATTGCCCGCCCTCTCTGGGCCTCCTCACCATGAACGCCTTCGTTGCCGCGGACGCCGTGCTGGTGCCGCTCCAATGCGAGTACTATGCGCTGGAGGGCATCTCCATCCTCCAGCGGGTGCTCGACCAGGTCCGAACCAACGCGCTCAACCCCCGCCTGCGACTGCTCGGCATCCTCATGACCATGTACGACGGCCGCACCCGCCTAGCCAACCAGGTGGTTGAGGAGGTGCGACAGTACTTCGGAGACCTCGTTTTCGAGACCATGATCCCGCGCACCACCCGTGTGGCCGAAGCACCCAGCTTCGGCAAACCGATCATCGAGTACGACCCTTACAGCAGCGCCTCCGCCGCATACGAACTGTTGGCCCAGGAGGTTCAAGAACGACTGGAGCGGCTTCGGCAGGGATGGGAACCCGTCCCGCCACCCGCTCCCTCCACCCAATCGCACCCGTCTCATGCTTCGTAGGACACCTTTGTTCGAGGAACACCGCCGGCTCGGCGCCCGTCTGGTGCCGTTCGCCGGCTGGGAACTGCCCGTCCAGTTCAGCAGCATCCCCGAAGAACACACCGCCGTCCGACAAGCAGCCGGCATCTTCGACATCTCCCACATGGGCGAGGTGGTGGCCAGCGGCGAGGCGGCCGCGCGGTTCCTGAACTTTGTCCTCACCAACGACGTGACCCGGCTCGCCCCCGGACACGGCCAGTACACCCTCCTCTGCAATCCCCAAGGCGGGATCCTGGACGACCTGTACGTCTTCCGCCTTTCCGAGGAGGTGTTCCTCCTCGTGGTCAACGCAGCCCGCACGGAATCGGACGTCAAATGGCTGCACGACAGGGCCGCCGCGTTCGCCCCGCCCGAATCCCTCATGGTGACCGACGCCTCCCACAACTATGCCGCGGTTGCCATACAAGGTCCCCGATCAGCCGAGGTCATGGACAGATGCATCCAGGCGCCCGCCGTTTCAGGCGCGCGCGTTGAACGCCCGAGCGCCCTCCGCAAAAATCAGATCGCCGGTTTTCCTTACGGCCACGAGGGCGTCCTGGTCTCTCGAACCGGTTACACAGGCGAGGACGGCTTCGAGGTCCTCGGCATGGACGCCGCGATCGTCTCCCTCTGGCGGGCCGCCCATGAACAGGGCCATGCTCTCGGTCTCCGCCCCTGCGGACTGGGCGCGCGCGACACGCTGCGCCTCGAGATGGGCTACCCGCTCTACGGACAGGACCTCGACGAAACCACCACCCCGTGGGAGGCCGGCCTGGGCCGTTTCGTCGCCATGAACAAGGGCGACTTCATCGGACGGGAGGTTTTGCAAACGCAACGCGCCCACGGATGGTCCCGTCAAAGTGTGGCCTTTCGGATGCTGGGCCGCACGCCGCCGCCGCGCACCGGCTACCCGATATGGGTAGACGGTACGGCGGCCGGTCGCGTCACCTCCGGCACCCAAAGCCCCTCACTCGGCGTCGGCATCGGCCTGGGATACGTGCCCACGCCGGCGGCCCAACCCGGCCGGCGCATCGAGATCGAGATCCGTGGCCGGCGTCACCCGGCCGAGATCGTCGAACGCCCCATCTACCGCAGACCGGACCGACCTGCCCCTGCAGCCTGACAACGGATTCCCGGGACCCGACTCCGCTCGGGGCGGGTGCCGTCCCGCTTTTCACGCCTCTGCAGCGCCCCGCCGGACTCGACCGCCCTGTAGCCGGCCTCCATGCCCGGCAGGGCTCTGGAGGAGCAGGGACCGACTTTTGATCGCGTACCCCGTGCAATTTCGCGCGGCCGGTGCCTGCCGTTTTCCTGGACGCCGCTGTCCACGTATAAGGCAAAAGTTTCCGCAGCTCACCGGGCGCGGTCGCACACCGTGCCAGCCTGCGCGAAGGCGTGGGGGCCTGATCTTTGCCAGTCTGCATGAGTTGACGTCCCGAGGTTTGCGCGGTTCGGAGCACGCGACCCTGCCTTGGCACGGTTTCTGCCCATGGAGTCGTGGCGATATGGCAACGAAACTCCATCTGGCCACGTTCCTGCAGGAGATCCGCAGCTACACGGCGGTGATGGACCGGCCGGCCCCGCGCACCACGGCCGGGGAAGAAACCCTGAGCCTGTTGGCCTGGCCGTCCCACCTGCCCGTCGGCATCCAGAGACAGCGGATCGAGGTGGAGTTCCGTTCCGCCAACGATCCCGTCCAAGAGGTTCCGGTGCCCATCCGACAAGTCGGTGCCAACCGTGGTCCCCGCCACCGCAAGACCGCGCGCCGCTGAAAGGTCGCGGGGCCGTGAGGAGGGGAAACACGGCCCCGCAAACGGTCACTCGGACGAGGGAGCGCCGCCGCCCGGGCGGTGGAACTCAATCCGGACTTCACGAAAACCGGCCGCCTGAAAAAACCGGGTCAACTGCTCCCGTGCCTGTTCCTCCGCCTCTTTCAAAATGCCCGCTTCGTGGGCGGCCAGACGGATCTCTCGCAGCGCCGTCTGGCGCGCCATCTGTTCCATCTCTTTGTCGAACTTCCTCAGCAAACCCGTCTCACGGTCAATCACCCGCGTTTGAGACTCGTCCAAATAGGCGTCGGTGACCCGCGGTGCCGGCAACCGCAGCACCAGACGATGCCCGGAAATCTCCACGTCGTCCGGTTGGACCCGCGAGAGGTCCACCCCGGCCTTCACCACCCCGTGAGCCAGCAGAAGCAACCGGTTCTGCCCGTACCACTTGACGTCTTCCGCCACCACCACCTTCTCCAGGACGTAGCGCACTGTGACCAATTGAGCCAGGGACTGGACCTGTCGGATCACCGCCGCGCTCGAACGAATGCGGGGCCCTTCCGGGATGCCCAACCACTGCTTGTAATGGGCGCCCACCCACAGCCCCACAACGAACAACCCCACCAGGAACAGCGCCTGTACAAATGCCACGAACGATTTCATGACAAGGCCCTTTTCCGCACTCCCGCCACTTGCACACCCCCAAGACCGGTCCTCGCCATGGTTTGAGCTTCCCCATCCCGCCTTTCTCCGTGCAGAACCCAACCGAAACCCAGACCCCGTGCGTTCCTCTCCCGGACCTTCAGTGTTCCCAGAGGAACGACTTTTGTTCGCCCACCAGATCCTCGCCGGACCACAACGTCACCCGCCACGCCACCACGTCTCCCAGTTCACGGAACACCTCCGGGCTCAGCCGAACGGAGGCCCAACGTCGGCGCCGGTTTCCGGATGAAACCGCCTGCTCCAAGGTGTGCTCGGTGGGGATTCCCTCCCTCGTCAGACCGCGAAGTTCAATCCGCAACTTGAGCTTGTCCGGGACCCCGGCCGGCCGGCGCCAGAGTACCTGCAACCGCATGCTGTGACGCAGTTCCGGGTGCCGACGCAAATGCGCCTGGTATGCATCCCGATCGAACAGGCTGGGCGACAGCGCGGCCCGCCCCTCCCGGTCCAGGTATTGGGGCAACACCTTCAGGACCTGGGCGCTGCCCTGCGCCAGCCCCGCCATCAGGATGCCCGCGCCGATCCACCGCCGCCACCGCTGCCAACCGTTCATACGCCCGCCACTATAAGGCACCCATCTCCCGTGGCAACGCCGGGTGACCAGCAAGCGGAGTGCGCACGGCTCGGGCGCTTGCTCCGAAGACTGTAATGGTGCTTGCCACCGTGCATACGCCCCGTCGGCAGACCCGGGACATCAGTGCGGGATCGGCCGGCATCGTTTGGGGACAACCGCGCATGCGTCAACAACGTCCGGGGTCAAACTGTGTGGGACAAATTCGAAGCGGACGACCAGAGAGGCGTCTGCAGAAGCCACGGACTCTTGGCAGGGCAGAACAGCGGGACGGACGCCGGCCGGCCTTTGCCGTGCGTGCCCCATCAACGCCAGCAGACACGGATCAGCCGCCACGGCAGCCCCTGCCTGGCGGCCAGATACTCTTTCGGTACGGTGGCCAGGAACACCGGTTGCAGGCCGGTCTGATAACGCCGTTGCCGCGGACCCGCGAACGTCACAATCCATAGATCCCCCTCCCGCCCGACGCTCTCCAGGCGCAACTCCTCCAGGCCGACCTTTGCACGAATGCCACGCGGATCGGCCGGGATGCGGGAGTTCGGATTCTCGCGCAGTTCCAACCGGAGAAAACGTGGTTCATCCACGAACAGGATCGTGCACGGCATGAGAGTGCCCTCCTGAGCGGCCGACCATCCGGCTCCGTTGAACGGAATCCCTGAACGTCGGGCGGCTTCGGCCCCCTCGTAACAACCGGCCTGCGGTAGTGCCACGGGCCGGGTCGCCAGGTGATCCTCGAGCGCCTTCAACGCCGCTTCGCGCGTGAGCGGGTTCGGAGTCCCGTAAATCCCATTTTCGAAGCTCACCTGCCAGCCCGCCCAAACGGCCCATCCCATGACCGAAAGAACCGGCGGCAACCACGCGGGCAGCCTCTTGAGCCGCCGGCACCCATCCATCCAAAGTCCCCACGCCACCAGAAAAGCCGCGGCAAAGGACGGCATGAAATCCAGCATGTAGCGCGTGGCAATCACACAGTTGCGCAGGTAGAACACCGCCAGCGCCGTCGAGCCCAGAAGGGAATAGATGCCCAGCACGGCACACAGGCCCCGGAACCCGGCGCGATCTGTCCCGGCCTCCCCGGTCGCCCTTACGGCAAGCGGCCGCAGGCGCATCCACGCGTACAGACCGACCGCCCAGGCCGGCAGCAGGGCCGCCAGATACGTGAGGTCATACGTGGGCATGCCGACTTCCCGCCAGCGCACAGTGGAGGACTGGCCGGCGAATTGATTGGTTTCATACTGACTCCAGCTGTAGCGCTTCGGCAGGAACAGCAGTCCGAAAAGTTCCCGTGCGGCCGAAGCGATCGGCTCATCCTCGTAAGGATGATCAAAACGGGTCGCGTACATCGAGCCGTAAAGCGTTTGCACGTTCAGCCGGTGGCCGAACTCGAATCCGCTGCCGAACCTGAGAAAATTCGTCAGGTATAACAGGCCTCCTGCGACGATGAAGCAGGCCACGCCCGGCGCCAGCACGCGAAACCAGGTGCCCTTGGCCGCGCTTCGCGCCGATAGATCCCCGGCTCCGCGCTCCGAAGCGGCCGTCCGCCCGCAAAACCAAAGCCAGAGCCCGCCACTCAACAGAGCGGCGCCCCCGTGAAACACCAGCGTGGGCCGGACAAACATGCCGTATCCGGCCACCAGTCCGAGCCACGCGTAGCTGCTTCCACACGCGCGCCGAACCAGGCGCACCAGGCACGCCACGAGCAGGACGCCGACAAGGTATTCGTAGGCCACCGCCTGTTCATACACGTGAAACCGGGTGTGCAGCAGCCGTAGAAAGGGCGGGAAACACAGCACCACACCCGCCGCACCGAACAGCCAGAGCAGCCGGGACCCGATACCGCGGTCGTCCCGGCTGGGAACTCGCGTCCCGGGATCGGTCCGCATGACGCCGGAGGGCAGGGGATCGAGCGCTCTCAGTAGTGCATACGCCACACCGGCCAGGGCCACCAGCAGACACAGCAGATCCGGAAAAATGGGTGCGCCCCACACCCTCGCTGCCGCCTCGAACGGCAGACGCCAGAGCGGTATTCCCAACCCCCAAACCTGGTGAACGCCCCCCTGCGACCAGCACTCGTCAAACCGAAGTGCGGACGGATCCCTGCTCAGTGCCAGACGCCCGCGCAACAGAGCCGCCACCTGCGCATGATGCGCCGGGTTCTCCGAATACCACACCCCCCACCCGCCCATCAGGCCGGTCCCGTGCGTGACCACCACCGCGTAGACCAGCCCCAGGTACACAGCCCAGAGCCGCGGCAGGACACGGCCCGACACTGCATCCGAATCCATTCCCTGGTTCGTTGTCATCTCGCCCACTTCTTCGCGATCATACTGCAAGGCCGCAGTGCCGCTGCGGCGCGGGACACCTCAAACGAATCAGCCAGCCACACTCCACGCCGTCGCGTCGGCAACCGCACCTGCCGGAGCCGGAATCGGCAGAGCTGCACAAACCCGCCGGCACAACCCGGCCCGGCGAGGGGGGCGCCACGCAGTGGCGGGAAAGGCAACCCGGACAGGACAAACACGCGCGGTCTGCCGCCTGCCCCAGGCGCCCCGCCGCAGTGCAAGTCTCCCCATCCGGGGCACTCCATAGGAAGGCCGACTCATGCCACCGGCCGATTCCGGTCCGACACCGGGCGGCAGAATCCGGAAAAAAGTGCCCAACGCCTCCGGCGATGGCGTCGTCGAACCGACCCGGCCCTCGCCCGCCGACGTCATGCGCCGGAACGAACACCGCCGTCCCCGTTTCTCCGGGGGAACACCGTCGGCCGCTTGCCCCCTGCAGCCAAGGACACTCGCGAGCATGGGAGAACCGGATGCACGGACCGGCGCAGCATTTCAAGCCGGCGTCGCATCGTCCCTTCCTCTGGTGCGGGCAGAGTGGAGAACAGGCGCATCCGCCGGCATGCCGGCTCTCCGGGCCACCTCATCGGCCTTTCACCGGCGCGTGTACCGCCACAAACAACGCAGCGCTTCCCACCCATCCTTCAGGCGCAGTTTCTTTCCATCGGCCCGGCTCCGCGCCGTGTAACGGATGGGCATTTCCATAATCCGGACTCCCCTGCGCGCAAGCTTGGCGGTCACCTCCGGACAAAAGCCGAAGCCTTCCTCCTGCAGGTCCAGACCGAAAAGAATCTCCCGGCGAAACATCTTGTAGCATGTGGCCTCATCCGTGAGCACAAGGCCGGTGATCCGGTTCGCGGCCCAGGTCAGCAATCGGTTGAGCCCACGATGCCACCAGGCTGTCCGCGCACAGGCGCCGGGAGCAAAGCGACTGCCGTACACCACGTCGGCCCGGCCTGACCGGATGAGCTCCACCATCGGGCCCCAGTCCGCGGGATCATATTCCAGGTCTGCATCCTGGATGACGACGATCTCCGCGCTCACCTCCTGCAGGGCCCGCCGGATGGCCGCACCTTTCCCGCGATTCCGTTCCTGGCGATACACCCTGACCCTCGGATCCCGAGCGGGCCAGGACTGAAGTTTTTGCCACGTGCCATCGGTGGAGCCGTCATCCACCACGATCACCTCGGCCACGTTCGGCTGCAACAGCACCTTTTCGAGGATGGCATCCACGGTGGCAGATTCGTTGTAGCAGGGGATCAACACGGCCAGACAGCGGTCGCCGCCGGTGTCTCCGATCAGACGATCAGACGCCACGGAAGAACAATCCGCCGGGTCCTTACCTCCGGGCGGCTGCCCCGGCGGAACGAACTGTGGCACGTCCGCCGCCGGGTGACCTTCGGAAAGACCCGAATTCGGTTCGCCTCTGGTGCGCCGCCGGGACACCGAAGAATAAACCAGCACCCCGCAGGTGCTCATCAGCCCCAACAACGAAATCCAGCAACCGGCCACTTCAAACGCCGTCGGCCGGAGCAGCAGGCTGAGTGAATAACTCCCCGGCGGTACGCGAACGGAAATCGTTCCCCCCGGTCCCTCGGAGCCTAACGGCATCTCCTTGCCGTCGTCCAGGGACGCCTGCCAGCCCGGAAACCACAACTGCCGCACCCACAGCAGGCCTTCCTGTCCCGCTTCGACGGCCAGACGAACCTTGCGCGCCTTCCACTCCAGGACGGTGGCCCGAATCTCCGGGTTCGCTGACGCAACCCGGTTCGTACCGTAAGAGTCAGCGGCCGCCAGAGGATTCGTTCCCCGTGGTCGGTACTCCACGGCATCGTGCAGCGTACGGAGTTCGGATCGAGTCCGGGAAGGGCCCAGCCGGTATTTTTCCATCACCCTGGGAAACGTGTCCCAGGATAGAACCGCCACGGCGAGTGCCGACACGCCCAGTGCCATCCGGTGCAACCACCGAACCGGCCTTGGCGCCCCGTGCATCGGCCAGAACTGAGCCAGGAGCAGGACCGTCCAGACCGTGGCCGGCGTCAGGAACCGCCAGGCGAACTGAATCATGCGCAATGGCTTGAAAAGTTCGTAGAACCATTCGGTCACCGGAACCAGAAAACCCGTCAGAAAAAGCCCGCCCAACAACCACACGAGACCGTCCCGCCCGCGCGGACCCTCGGCCGGCCGGAGCAGATGAAGCGCGTAGCAGCAGCCCAGAACCATCACCCAGGCCAGAAACACGATGAACATTCGGATGTTGAACGCGTCGGCGGCTGCCAGAGGTTTCAATGGGTCCAGTGCGGGGAAAAAGAACGTCTGGTGCCAACCCACGTCCATGGCCTCCGTCTGTACATGCGGACGCAACGCCGCGCACGGCAGCCAGTAAAACGCGCTCAAAATGACGGCCACGGCCAACGCAGCCACCGTGCGCGCCAGGGTGCGGAGCCCGAACCACGGGACCACCAGCAGCACCAGCAGAGGAAACGTCACCGAGGTCGGCAGATGCGTCAGGAACAGGCCGGTCAAACCGGCGATGGCAAAAAGCCAACCCGCCCGCTGCCCATCCCGAAGATCGAGGATACCCCGTAGAATCAACGGCAACCACACATAGGACCAGAACTCCGCGTACGCCGCCCGTTCGAACAACGTTATGGCCAGATGGAAAGGTCCCCACATGTACAGAACGGCAAGCAAGGTTGCCCGGGGCTCGGGCACCAGCCGACGCAACAACGCGCGGGCTGAAAACGCGGACGCCAACAGGGCAAGTGCGCTGGCGGCCCCCAGTGCCCGCCACACTCCTGACTCACCACCGAAGAGCCGGAGAAACAAACCACTGACCCAGAATCCGAAGGGCGGATAGAAGAAAAACGACGGACTGCCGCAACCGTGGTTCGTCTCGAGCAGCCACCGCGGGTACCATTCGCCGGCCGCAAGCTGTTCCCCAAACGCAACGGTCCACCGCGCATGATGGATGCTGTCGTGACCCCTGGACGGGAACCCATACAGCACCAGCGGCACGGCCACCACCAGCCAGCCCGGCCAGAGGAGCAGAGCCGCCGCATTCACCTCAGCGGCCCACCGTCGGCCGGCAAACCGGCGCGGAGGCCGAATCCCTGCCGGGTGCGGATCACGACTGTTCATCCCTCTCATGGCCCCCATCGCATGGACAATGCCCGGAGGCCTGTCCGCACCCGGCGGGATGTCACCGGCCGTGCGGGAAGATACAACATGACGTGCGAGCCCGGCCCGAATCGTGTGCGTGGACCCCGGAGGACGTTCCGGCACATGATGAGCGCAAAACGTTGCACCCGCCCCATTCTGCGAAGCCCGGACCGAGGATCATTTGGAGTATGGATGTGGCGTGAGAGCGGACCATGCATGGGGACAGGACTCACGGCTTGGGCGCGCCGCTGCGGGACGACCGCTGCCGCAGGGCGTAGATCACCAGAGGCACCAGCACCAGCCCGGCATAGGCCAGCCAGGTGAGGTAGTGACGCATTTGCGGGCGCAGGAAGGCGTCGTACCGCGGGCCGTTGCGGATGTACTCCTCCGCCTGGGCCAGCAGCTCCGGATCGTTCGGCCCCCTCCACGGCTCGCCCGGCTGCAACATGTACGTGGCACGGAGGAAGAGGCGATGGTTCTCGAGCCGGCGGTAACGGTAGTCCACCACGCGAGTCGGGGCTGGGACCACAGGGACCGGTTGGAACGCTTGGTCAAATGCCTCCACGTCGGTGGCGCGGATCACCCTGCGCTGCCACGGCTTGCCCGGCGCCGTGTCCATATACCGCACAAGCTCTGCATGTTTAGTAATGTGCCAACCATTGGTCAGCAAGTGCTCCAGGCAGACGTATTCATCGCTTACGAATCCGTCAGGAGTCGCTCGATTGAAAGCCAGCATTTCTCGCCAGAAATTGAAGTCTGAGAGGTTTGCGGACAAGTCCTGTTCGGGTCGCAAAAACTCCTGCATCTCGGGCAGATCCAATGTGCGGTCGCGAACCAGGCGGAGCATTTCCACGGTTTTTCCGTCGGCGCTCGGAACAATCTGCCATTGGTATCCGAATCGTCTGACATTATCTCGCGATCTACCGAATCTCGGAGCCACCAGACGTCCTCGCGAGTCCGGCGAGATGTACGCAGGGCGGAAACAATAGGCGACCCAGACGGATGAAATGTAATAGGGATCTTCGGTGTCCAGCAGCCAGAGGGGTGAGGCATAAACCGTGCCCCAGAGGACGGTGTTGGTGGCGGGCGCTTCGCCCTCCGATATGGGCCCAGGTCGGAGGGCATAGCTGTTCGTGCCATCCCAGGCGAGAATGAGCCACTCCTCCGGATTATTCACATTGGTTGCCAACAGTTGCCATCGCTCGCCAGAGAGCCTCACGGTAAACACGATCCGACAGAATTCGTTGCGGTACTCGGTGCCTTTCTCCGGGTTGTAAGTGTGACCTTCCATTTCTCCGCGTACCTCCCAACTGCTCCCCTGGGAAGAACAGGCAGCGCAAAGGAAGACACTGACAAGTATGCAAAACACTGCTCTCATGGCATGAAAGGGCAACGTTTCACGCAACGCGCAGTGGCCGGTGCGTGGATATGCACCCGCGAGTGGCGCGGAGCCGGACATTTTGAGTGGAACGCTCTGTATCTGTTGGCTCGCTGGGATGGCATTGTTCAGAAGAGAACGTCTGCCCGTGGCAGTCCGCCTCATTAGTCCGTAGGTTCCGCAAGAAGCGCATCAGGTTGCCACGGGCGGAATGAGTATGACCAGGGTGGCGGGAGGCTGGGTCCCGCCACCCGTGTCACTGTTAGCGATGGAGCGCGGATCTCCTTTGATTGAGCAACGGTGCGTGCTGGCGCATTGTGGGCGTCCAAGCGCCTACTGGGCGACGCATTTGCATGGCTTGCGCGAGTACGCAACGGTCTGGCAGGTGCCGCGCTCGTCAGAGGATGTGGTGCATTGCGCTCCTTGGTTTGCGCAGCCGTCTTCGTCTTCGTTCACCTTGCATTGTTCTGTGGAGCCGCCGGATCCTCCTCCATCCGCTGCTTGGAGGAGGATCCAGGGCAGGGTGAGGGCTGCGACGAACGCGAGTGTTTGCATGGTTTTCTTCATGGCGTTGTCTCCTTTGGGGGTTGTTTGCTTTTCGAGCTGACCCTGCGGTTCGGATTGTGGGTTCCTTCCCGACCGGGGTCAAAGCCGAAGTGTGGGCCCGGAACCGGGCGGCCGGAGCGGCGCGCGGCACAACGGCGAGGTGTCGGAGCCGTGGGACCGGTGGCTTTGGGTGTGGAAGGCGGCGGTCGTTTCACGGGGCGACGGGTTGGGTTGGGGTGGTCTGCCGGGGAACGTCCCTGGGTTGCAGCAGGGCCGGCAGGGCGCACAGGAGCAGCAGACCCAAGGCCAGCTTGGGCAGCAGGCGGTCCAGTACGGGTGGCAGGTGCAGCAGCCGGGCCAACAATCCCAGACAGCCACAGGAAGGTCGGTATCCGTGCAGGTTCAGCGCCCAGCGGTACCAGAGCAGGGTGGCCACGAAGCCCACCAGCAGCAGGCTGGGGCCCTGTCGGCCGCGGCGGAGGATGCAGACGATCGCAAGGGCAAGCTCCAAGCAGCCGGCCAGCAGCTGGACGGTCAGATCGGAAGCGAACGGGAAGACTAGGTTCGGGAGGCGGTCTGCGGCTGCCGGCCAAAGCAGCAGGGCCGTTTTGGAAAGGCCGAACAGCAGGAGAACCATGGCTGCGACCAGGTGGGCCGGGCCGGCCACGGTGCGCAGGAAGCTGGACGGGTGAGAGGTCGTGATCGAGGCGCTGTTGAGCGACATGATGGGCAGTGGGGCTGAAAATCTGGTGAGAAATGGGCGGTTGGTGGTGATGCCTGGAGGTGCCGCGCCAGGCCGTCGCAGGGCATACGGTTGCCGGGCGATCAGGGGCGCTTTGCCGGGCCGGTGTGAAAGCAGGCTTGCGCGGTTGGGGACGGTGCCGTGAGTCGGGTGCACCTCGGGCGGCGGCAGCGGCCTGCGAGCCTGTCCGGAGGGTGCTCCGGTGTTTTTGCCCGGTGCTCACGCCGCCAACTCTCTCTCTCTCTGCTGTCAAGAACTTTTTTGCGTTGCCGAATGCCGGGGCGCAGGCCCTTTCGGGCTGGGATCGGCCTGTCCGAGGGGGTTGTAAGCCGCCGGTTCCGACCACCTGCCGATCTGGGTTTGGGAGGCTGCGAAGGCCGCGCTGCGCGGGATGGGCAGGGCAGACAGGTGGCGGTGGAGCGGGCAGTATGGGGTTCAAGTGCGGGGAGGCGTGCCGCGGGGCAGGCGCCGGCGCAGTGCATAGGCCGCCAGGGGCACGATGACCAGCCCGGCATAGGCCAGCCAGGTGAGGTAGTGACGCATTTGCGGGCGCAGGAAGGCGTCGTACCGCGGGCCGTTGCGGATGTACTCCTCCGCCTGGGCCAGCAGCTCCGGATCGTTCGGCCCCCTCCACGGCTCGCCCGGCTGCAACATGTACGTGGCACGGAGGAAGAGGCGGTCGTTTTCGAAGCGGCGGTACCGGTAATCGCGAACGCGAGTGGGAAGGGTGGGCCGGGGAGGAGAATCCAGCCGGGGGATGCCTGTGGCGACATTTGTCGTGTGGAGCGTGACTTTACGGGCGACCTTGCCGGCGTAGGGCCAGCTGTAGCGGATAAACTCGGCCCGCAGCGGCAGGTGCCAACCATTGGTGGCCAATCTTTGTTGGCACTTGAACTCTTCTTTTACGAAGCCGTCGGCAATCGTGCGTCGGATTGCAAGATACTCCTTGAAGGTGTTGAATTCTTCCAAGGTCTGCGGAGGATCGAATTCCCGCCGAAGTAGCTCTTCGCGGACTGGGACATCCAGGGATCGGTCCCGCACGATTCTCAGGAAGTCCACGAAACGCCCGTCTGGGCTGGGTGTGTATTCCCAGCGGTAACCATATCGTAATGTGTTGTCCCGCCGGGCAACGTGCGTGGGGGCCACCCTGCGGCCCTGCCGGTCCGGTACGATTTCGCCAGGCGCGAAGCAGTAGGTCAGGCGGATGAAGGAGGTGTGCGTTGGATCATCCGTGTCCAGGCCCCATGGGCAGCCGCTGTAAACAGTACCCCACAACTCATTGGTGGGCTCCTGCTTCTCATCAGCGGGTACATAGGGCGGTCGAAGCACACAGGTGTTGGAGCCGTCCCAGTTCAGTATGGCCCAGTAGCGCGGACGGAAAAGGTTGGTGGCAAAGATCTGCCATTGATCCGCCGCACGAAGCACCTTGAAGACTACGCTTTCGCGGTACTGGTGATATTCTGTTCCTTTGACGGGGTTATAGCTTCGCAGTTCCATGACCCCCGCCAAGGAAAATCCGGTCTCGCTGCTCCGGCAAAGCGGCAGCAGGCCGGTGGCGAGCAAGACGTGAAGAAACAAGAGTAGCTGTAGGAAGTGTACCCGAAAGTTAGCAATGTTGGCTAGGAGAGCCATGGTTCGAGAAGCGCAGGCCATCGCGGACAATGTGACTGTATCATGAGGGCCATCGCCGCGGGTCAGAAGGGAAGCACAAGGCGAGGTAAAGCAGGCCGCTCATCCCAAAGGCTGGCCTGAGAGGCGAAAGACCTGGTGTCAATCTTCCGCGATGCACTTGCAGGGATTCATGGAGACCAGGACCACTGCGGTGCATTTGCCGTTTCGACCCTCCTTCGTTATGCAGGTGGCGTCGGGATTCTCGCAGCCGGAGCCATCGGCGTTGGCTTTGCATCTTTGAGGAGATTCACCGGCTCCTCCGTCCGCTGCTTGGAGGAGGATCCAAGGCAGGGTGAGGGCTGCGACCAACGCGAGTGTTTGGATGGTTCTCTTCATGGCGTTGTCTCCTTTGGGGGTTGTTTGGTTTTCGAACTGACCCTGCGGTTCGGATTGTGGGTCCCTTGCCGGCCAGGGTCAAAGCCGGAGTGTGGGCCCGGAACCGGGCGGCGGGAGCAGCGCGCGGCGCAACGGCGAGGTGTCGGAGCCGTGGGACCGGTGGCTTTGGGTGCGGAAGGCGGCGGTCGTTTCACGGGGCGACGGGTTGGGTTGGGGTGGTCTGCCGGGGAACGTCCCTGGGTTGCAGAAGGGCCGGCAGGGCGCACAGGAGCAGCAGACCCAGGGCCAGCTGGGGCACAGCCTCCGCAAGTGCAAGTCCGGGTGCCTTGGAATCGGCAAGAAGTGACCGGTTTCGAGACACCCCGCCCGGATTGTGGAGCAAGGGTTGCCGGGGCTGCATAGGCTAGTGGCGGGCGATGCGGATGCAATATATTGATGCCGAGCATGTTGTGGGACGGCACTCGGTTCGCTCACTCGCGGCTTGCAGGGCACGAAAACTGCTATGCACGGAGGTGTGGAACCGATCCTGAGGACGGAGCATTTGCGTGTGGAGTATCCGGCGTCGCGCCGTGGGGAGCCGCCCAAGGTGGCGGTGAAGGACCTGACGTTGCGGGTGTATCCCGGGGAAGTGTTCGGGTTCCTCGGGCCGAACGCGGCCGGCAAGACGACCACGATGAACGTCTTGTTGGGGTTTGTGCGGCCCACGAGCGGGGAGGCGTACCTGTTCGGCGTGAATGTGAAGGATCCGATTGCGCGGCAGCGGATCGGCTACCTGCCGGAGCTGACGTATTACTATCGGTTCCTGACGGCTGAGGAGATCCTGCGCTTTTACGGGCGGTTGTTCGGGTTGGGCGGGCCGGAGCTGGACCGGCGGATCGAGCGGTTGCTGAAGCTGGTCGAGCTGGAGCCGGCCCGGAACCGGCAGCTGAAGCATTACTCGAAAGGCATGCAGCAGCGGGTCGGCCTGGCGCAGGCGCTGATCAACGACCCGGATCTGCTGATCCTGGACGAGCCCACCAGCGGCCTGGATCCGATCGGGCGCATGAAGGTGCGCGAGATCATCCAACGACTGAAGAACGAGGGAAAGACCGTGTTCTTTTCCTCTCATGAGCTGGGCGAGGTGGAGACGGTTTGCGATCGGGTGGCGATCGTGCACCAGGGCGAGCTGAAGGTGGAAGGGCGCGTGGACGAGCTGGTGCGGAGTCATCAGGCGAATTTGGAGCAGGTGTTCCTGCGGATCATTGGTTATCCGACGAGTCTGGCGGCATGAAAACGTGGTTTGCGTTGGCCGGTGTGGTGGTGAGGGAGCTGTATCGGCGGAAGGACTTTTACGTCCTGTTCGTGCTGACGGCCCTGATCACGTTGTTGCTGGCGTCGGTGGACTTTTTCGAGGACGTCCGTGTGGTGCGTTACCTGCGGGAGGTGACGTTGCTGCTGATCTGGGTCTCTGCGCTGGTGATCGCCGTGGTCACGGCGGCGCGGCAGATTCCGGCCGAACGGGAGAGTCGCACGATCTTTCCCCTGCTGGCCAAGCCGGTGACACGCGCGCAGGTGGTGGTGGGGAAGTTTGCCGGCGTATGGCTGGCGAGCGGTCTGGCGCTTGCCCTGTTTTACGGTTTCTATCTGCTGGTGGGCGCGCTGCAGGGTGCCCCCGGGTCGTGGACGCTGGGTCTGCAGGCCTTCTGGCTGCACTGGATGATGCTGGCGGTGGTGGTGAGCATGGCGATCCTCGGGTCGTTGATCTTCAGTGCGCCGTCGGTGAACAGCACGATTTGTTTCATCGTGGTCGCGGGCATCCTCCTGCTGGCGGGGCACCTGAACGTGATCGCGGCGGCCCAGCCGGATCCCTGGGGGCCGGTGGTGTACGGCCTGTACTACGCGCTGCCGCATCTGGAGTTGTTCGACGTGAGGGATCTGTTGATCCACGAACATCCGCCGGTGGCCTGGGGCGCGGTGGGAGTGGCCACCTTGTACGCCGCCGTGTACGCGGGGCTCTTTCTGCTGGGGGCGTGGTGGATCTTCCGCAAGAAGGCGTTGCCGACATGAACGGGCGAACGACGATCCTGATCGCCGGTGCACTGGTGACGACCGCGGTCGCCTTGGCCGCATGGTTGGAACCGCGTTCCGAGGCGTGGCGCGGCCGGCGGGCGCATGCGGACAGTTTCCTCCTGGCGTTGCTTGGCGACGGACGCCGGTTGTTTGCCAACCACTTTTTCGTGAAGGCGGATGTGTATCTGCACAGCGGTTATTACCCTTCCATCTTCGACCAGGCACGAGCCGCATGCGAGCACGGGGTGGGTGCGGACCCTGCCGCGCGCGATCATGAGACAGGGCAGGGACACGGAGCTGGTCCGGCCACGCCCGCCCGTTGCACGGAGGAGTGCACGCATGATGAACATGACCACGAGGCGCACCGTGAGGCGGTGGCTGGCGGTTTCATGGGGCCGCCGCGGGATTGGATCGAGCGTCTGGCCCGGCATTTCAAAGTGACGGAGCATACCCACCTGGCCGGTGGCCACACCGAGGCCGAGGTTCTGCCGTGGTTGCGCCTGGCTTCGGAGTTCGATCCGCACCAGGTGGAGGTCTACACGACCGCGGCCTATTGGCTGGCCGACCGGCTCGGCAAACCGGAGCAGGCGGAGGTGTTCCTGCGCCGCGGCTTGCGGGCCAACCCGGACAGCGAGGAAATCCTGTTGGAACTGGGACGGCTGGCATGGCAGAACCAGCGCGATGCCGAGCGGGCGCGGCATCTTTGGCAGGCGGCCGAACGCGCGTGGCGCCTGCACAACGGCACGCTGAACGAAACGAACCGGCTGGTCCTGGGCCGCATCGTCGGGTTGCGGGCGCAAATGGAGGAAGAACTGGGGAACTACGAGGAGGCCATCCGGTACTGGACGAGGCTGCAGGAGCTGTCGCCGCATCCGGAGGCCGTGGCCCAGCGGGTGGCGTCGTTGCGGGAACGTCTGGCCGCCATGCATTGACGGGGATGCCGCCGCAGGCGGACGGGTCGGGACCGGTTGCATGGGCCGGGCAGGGGGCTTTTGGCGGGGCGAGTCCGACTTCCCGGTGCTGCCCGGGTACAACCGCGGCCGAGGGCCTCGCGCGGCATTTCCTCACAAGCCGCGCAGCCAGCGGAAGATGTCCCGGGGATCCGGGGGTGCGTCGGAGGTGCGGAAGGCCCTGCGGCGGCCCAGCTCAGTGTAGAGTTGTCGCACGGTTTCTTGGGGCAGGAGTTCACCGGCCCGTGCAAGATGCAACGGCTGGGGCGCGGCCAGCAGGACCGGTGTGAGGGGGCCGTTCATGGCGAGGTAGCCCGGGCAGAAGAGATCCGGTTCCACGAGCAAGTGTGGATCGTGGAACGGGATCTTGCGGAGGTCCGCCACCACGGCGTCCGCCTCGGGCGCGGCCAGCAGGGCCCACAAACCGGCCCGGCCGGAGCCCCACAGGAGCCGGCCGCGCACGGGCGTGCCGTTGGGAACCAGCCGGCCCACGCTCCGCAGCACGGTGGCCAGGTCCCGCACGCGGGACTGCAGAACGGTGCGGTTGTAGGTGTGGAAATGGGGTGTGGTGGAAGGGCCGGGGACCGGCGTGAATCGGGAGAGGGTGATCACGCTGTGCCCCTGTTGCAGGCATTCGGCAACCAGGGCGGAGGCGTCCGGGCCCGTGCCTGTGGGGTCCGGGTCGGCCACGAGGACGATGAGCCACGGTTTCTGTCCGTTGCGACGGACTTCACGAGCGGGCAGGTGGTAGATCCCCTCCAGTGGATCCGGCGTCTCGCCGTCGTGGATTTCGAACCGGATCCGGCGTTCCGAGCCGAGGGTTTGCAGGGGAGAAAACACGATGCGCGGCGGGCTGGAGGGTGGCGCCAGCTGGAGGGTGTGGAACCACAGGGGGCGGCCCACCAGGGTGAATGCGGCGAAGTCCTCGCGTCTTTTGGGCAGAAGCCGTTCCGACTGGCGACGGCGGCTTTCGATGCGCGTGCGGACGTATTCCTCGGCCCGGAGGGTGGTGGGCGGCCGTTGCGGATCGGATCCGATCCAGAGTTCCTCCGCGGGTGGGGCCGTGTACGGTTCTTCCCTGCAGGCCGGTCGGTCCGGGCGTCCGAGCAACCAATGCTCGAACCAGGCGTAAACGGCCTCGCGGCTGGCGCGGTTGTAATTGTGACCGGCGTCGAATCGTACGTAACGGAGCCGTTCCGGTGCGCCGAGGATGCGATAGACCGTTTCCACCGCGGGACCTTCGACCTCGAGTGTCGTTCGGGTCCAGTCGCCGGTGGCGCCGACGAGGATCTGCGGACGGGGCGCGGCCGCTGCCGCGAAGTCGAGATTCGAAAAGCGGATGCGCAGTCCCGGCGCGTTTTCACAGACGCATCCACCCTGCATGGTGTGGGAGACCATGCAGACGGGCCCGAGAACGGCAGGCCGATTGTCCACGGCCGCCAGAAGGAAGGTTTGTGTGGCGCCACCGGAGGCGCCGGTCACACCGATGCGGCGGGCGTCCACGTCGGGCAGAGCGGCCAGGAAGTCCAGCGCGCAGAGGCTGTTCCAGAGCTGAAGGCCGAGGAGGTTTACCCCCCAGAGACGCGTCTCCGGCGTGTCCGGGAAGGCGCGATGACGCTGCGAGAAATCCGCCGGGCGCCACGTTTCCGAGCTGTCTCCGGCGAAGTAGGTGTCGCCGTAGCCGACCATGTCATAGGCGAAGGCCGCGATGCCGTGTCGGGCGAAATGGATGCAACGGGCAGGGATGCTGCCCTCGGGCATGTCCGTGGCGCGACCTTGGGGCCAGTGGCCGTGAGGCGTGAGGACCGCGGGAAAGGGGCCCGGACCCTGACCGAGCGGCAGATAAAGGTTCCCTCCCAGGTAAAACCCGGGCCAGGTCTCCAGCAGGACCTTCTCCACGCTGTAACCCTCGTGTTCGATGCGCCCGAACCGGTGGACGCGCAGCGGCGCCCGCTCCGGCATCGGCCACAGCCCGGCGCTGACCAGGATCTGCTCGCGGATCTGGCGGGCGCGGTTCTCCCAATCCGCGCGCGAAACGGGGGGCTCGAAGGTTCGGGGTGTGGTGTGCGTGCGAGGGGCGGGTTGTGGCCCGGCCGCCGGCGCCGGCGTCAGGAGTGTCACAAGCAGCGCGAGGCCCAGGGTGGCCCCGCACGGGATGAAAGAAGAGCCGAAACGTGCGCCGGGCGGCGGGAAAAACCGACACCGGCAGGCACCGCCGCGTCGTGCCCCCGGCTGTCTCCGCATGCGTGCCCCGGCCGCGACAGGGGTGGCCGTTTGGGGAATCGAGCTCGCCGCCTGCATGATCTCCAGAGTGGAACACGGCGGAGGCCGAGACCAGTCGGAACAAGCCGGTTCCCGGACGTGAGATGCCCCGGCTGCGGACGCGGGTCGGGAATGGCCATTGTTCTGTGTTCGGGGGCCGTCGTATGATGGCGGGCGTTCGACGGACGGACCATGCAGGCGGAGGAACAGAGAGCAGGCGGGAAACATCCGGCCGGTGCGGCCGGCCCGGCGGAGGGTGCACCGCGATTCTCAGTCGTGCTGCCGGTTTACAACGAACGGGACAATCTCGAACCGTTGTTGACCGAGTTGGCGGAGGTCATGGCCGCAATCGGTGCGCCGTTCGAAGTGCTCGTGGTGGACGACGGCAGCACCGACGGTGGTCCGGCCGAGGTGGAACGGTTGCGGGCCCGGTGGCCCTGGCTGCGTTTGATCCGGCACCGGTTCAACGCGGGGCAAAGCGCCGCCTTTTTGACAGGATTTGCCCGCGCGCGGGGCGAGATCGTGATCACGCTGGATGCCGACGGGCAGAACGACCCGCATGACCTGCCCGCCATGCTGGCGCGCCTGGAGGCTGGAGTGGACGCCGTGTGCGGCGTGCGGGAAAAACGTCAAGACCCCTGGATCCGCCGGGTCTCTTCGCGAATCGCCAATGCCTTTCGGAACCTGGTGACCGGCGACCGGGTGGCTGACGCGGGCTGCGCCCTGCGGGTGATGCGCCGCGCAGCCCTGCAGGAAGTGGTTCCGTTCAACGGGTTGCACCGGTTTCTGCCCACCGTGCTGCGTTATCAGGGATACGAGGTGGTGGAGATGCCGGTGAACCACCGGCCGCGGACTCGCGGGCAGTCGAAGTACGGCATTCGCAACCGGCTTTGGCGTGGGCTGGTCGACTGCCTGGCCATGCGATGGTATCGCGCGCGGGCCATCCGGGCCGACCGCGTCCAGCCGGAGCACGATCCGAAACAGGTATGCACGACAGCCCACGGGGGACCCCGGGCGGGTTGAAAAGGCGGTGTGGCGGGTGGCGGTCCGAAGCCCATCAGTCCGGCCGGTCTTGCGCCTGTGCGACTTCCTGCGAAACCTTGGCCAGCCATGCAAACGGAGTTTCGACCTGCTGACCCGGTGCGTTTTGCGGAAGCGATCCGCCGGTTCGACGAGGAAAACGCACGCGACCCGAACACGCTGGAGATCAACGGCGAGCGCCTGCCGCGGGAACTGGTTTATGCCCGCTGGCTGACGGAGTGGGTCTTGCGACTCTGCCCGCAGGCGAGCGAAGCCCTGCGTCTGGCGGCGCGTTGCCAGCACCTGCGGCGATGGGAGATTCCCAGGGAGTCGTTTCCCATGGACCGTGCCGGTTACCTGCGCTGGCGCACCACACTGCAGCGGTTTCACGCCGAACAATCGGCGCGCATTCTGCGCGAGGTGGGCTATCCCGAGGAGATCGTCCGACGGGTGCAGGAGCTCAACCTCAAGAAGGGATTGCCGCCCGATCCGGAAATGCAGGTGCTCGAAGACGCGCTCTGTCTGGTGTTTCTCGAGCATCAACTGGAAGAGCTTGCGAGCCGGACCTCCGAGGACAAACTCGTCAACGCTTTGGCGCGGTCTTGGCGAAAGATGTCGCCCGCCGGCAGGGCCGCTGCGCGCCAGCTACGGTATTCGGAACGCGTGCGGCCGTTGTTGGACAGGGCGATTGCGGAAGCCGAGCGGGCAGACAGCGGCCCGGCTGGTGAGTGAATGCCTCCGGCGGCCTCCGCGAGGGCACCGGGTAGTCGGCCGCGCAAGGTCGCTGCCGCCCGCCTGGCCCGATGCTGCAGGTCCGGGACGGGGACGTCTGCAGGCCCGGCTTGTGGTTCGTTCGAGTCCGGAAAAGTGTCTGCCGCCACTTCGATGCCGGACTTCTACTGATGCGGGTAAGGTCGACTTTTGACAGGGCCGGTCCCGTGAGACAACGTAGGCAGGTGATGTACGGAGCGTACCCCGTCAAACGTTCCTTGTCCGTGTGGGCAGCCTTGGCCTGCGTCATTGCCCCGGAGGGGTGGCTGCATGCAGGTCCGTTGCAGCGGGAACCGAACACAACCCTGCGCATGCCCCTGGTGCCGGGGCGTTTCGGTTACACACACCAAGAGGCCTTTTCCGGGCTGGTGTTCACCAACGCGGTGGCCCTGGCGTCGCCCCCGGGCGAGACCAACCGGCTGTTTGTCGTGGAAAAGTCGGGTCGGATCGTGGTGATCACCAACCTGGCCCAGCCCACCCGGACCGTGTTTCTGGACATCAGCGCGCGGGTGAGCACCAGTTTGAGTGTCAACGATGAGCGCGGTCTGCTGGGGTTGGCGTTTCATCCCGGCTACGCCACCAACCGCTACTTCTATGTTTTTTACACCGGACCGGCCACGACTTCGGTACCGGGCGGGGCGAACAGCCTGCACGATATCTTGGCCCGGTTTCAAACCCGGGCCGATGACCCCAACCATGCGGATCCGGGTTCCGAGCTTCGACTGCTCGTGCAGCGGGATGAAGCCTCCAACCACAACGGCGGCGATTTGCATTTCGGCCCGGACGGATACCTGTACGTGTCGCTGGGCGACGAGGGTGGGGCACACGATCGATATGCCAACAGCCAGCGGATCGACCGGGACTTTTTCTCCGGGATTTTGCGAATCGACGTGGACGCGCGACCCGACAGCCTGCCGCCCAACCCCCACCCGGCTGTGACGGGGCAGTACAGGGTGCCCCCGGACAACCCGTTCGTGGGCGCCACGGTGTTCAACGGTCTGCCGGTCAACCCGGGACAGGTGCGCACCGAGTTTTGGGCGGTGGGTTTGCGGAACCCGTGGCGGATGGCCTTCGACCCGGAGACCGGCCGGCTTTTCTGCGCCGATGTGGGGCAGTCCACCCGCGAGGAGGTCAATCTCATTGAGCGCGGAGGCAATTACGGTTGGAGTTATTTCGAGGGGAACTTTCAGCGCACCAACGCCGCACTGATTCCCGCCGGGTTCCGCCATTCCCCGCCCTTGGTGGATTACGGCCGGTCCGTGGGTTATTCCGTGACCGGTGGCGTGGTGTATCGCGGACACCGCTTCCCCGACCTGTACGGTGCCTACGTGTATGGCGACTACGGGAGCGGTCGCATCTGGGCCCTGAAGACCGATGGAACGAACGTGATCGAGAACCGGTTTCTTTTCCAGAATCCGCTCGGCGGCCCTTTCAACGCCGGTGGAATTTCCTGCTTCGGCACCGACCCGCGCAACGGGGACATCCTGTACGTGGACCTGCGGTTCGGCACCAACTCGGTCATTCGCCGTATCGTGTACAACACGAACTTCGTCGGAGATCCCATCCCGCCCACGCTGGCCGAAACCGGGGCGTTTGACGACCTGCTTTCTCTGCGCCCGGCCCCGGGGATCGTGGCCTATGACTTGAACCTGCCCTTTTGGTCGGACGGTGCACAAAAGCGGCGCTGGTTCTCCATCCCCGATGTGACGCGGACCATCGAGTTCCATCCCGCCGATCCGTGGCGGTTTCCTGCAGGGATGGTCTGGGTAAAACATTTCGAGTTGCCGTTGACCAACGGCGTACCCGCCTCGGCGCACCGGTTGGAAACCCGCCTGCTGGTGTATGACGGTCAAAACGGTTATGGCGTGACGTATCGCTGGGGAGATTCACGGACCAATGCCTGGCTGGTCCCCGAAGAGGGCATGGACGAGCCCCTGGTGATTTACAATGCGGACGGCACGGTGTTGCGCACCCAGGTATGGCACTATCCCAGCCGGGTGGAGTGCCTGCAGTGTCATCGGACCTCGGCCGGGTTCGCCCTGGGATTCAACACGCCGCAACTCCACAGGCTCCACGATTACAATGGCGTGGTGACGAACCAAATCCTTGCCCTGGCCGAGGCGGGATACTTCAGCAACCCGCCCACTTCAACCACCGGATGGCGCGCCCTGGCCCGGCCGGAGGACGAAGCCGTCAGTGTGGAATACCGTGTTCGGTCCTGGTTGGCGGTCAATTGTGCCCAGTGCCATCACCCGGGCGGCGTGCAGATGGCGCGCTGGGATGCCCGCCTGACCACGCCCACTTCTGCGGCCGGCCTGTTGAACGCCCCGCTTTTCCATGGTGGAACCGAAGACGTTCAGAAGTTGGTGGTTCCCGGCAATCCCGCGCGCTCCGAATTGTTGCGCAGGATCTCCGTTCGGGGCGCCGACCAGATGCCGCCCATCGCCACGTCGGTGGTGGACGAGGATGCCGTGTCACTGTTGACGCGCTGGATCCGGGACGATCTGGCGGGCTGGGAATCTTGGGAAGCATGGCAACAGCGCCGGTTTGGCGACCCTTCGGCTGAGGAGGGCGCGCCGGAGGCCGATCCCGACCGGGACGGCGACCCCAACGCGCTGGAGTATCTCCTCGGAACGAATCCGCGCGATGCCGCGGAACATTGGAACTTCGCGGCGGAGCACCGGGGCGACGGTCGCGTCCGGTTGCGGATCTGGCAGCCGGCCAATCGGGCGGTGCGATTGGAGTTTGCCACCGGCCTCGAGCCGCCAATGGAGTGGACGCCCGTGGAGCTGGACACGATCCCGTTTCCCGCCTCGGGCCGGTGGCTGGAGGTGCAGATCCCCACCGGTGGCCCGGCTCGGTATTACCGGGCGGCGCTCGAGGCACCGTGAGCCGCCAACCACGGACCCCACGGTGACCGCGGCCTTCCCCCTCGCCGCAAGAGCGGGCCCTGATGTGAGGGAAAACGCCCCTTGGCGCACTGCGGTTTTTCGCTCCGCGGTTTTCAGCGGGGTCGGGGCAACAGCCCGTCCAACAGACCGTTACTGGCCACCATGGCGTAGGCTTCGCGTCCGGTCTGGGTGCGTGACCAGGGCCGGGTCCAGAAGCGCCCGCCAGCGCATTCGATCAGCAGCCCGCCGGCGGCGATGTCCCAAAGACGCACCTGCCGTTCGATGTAGGCGTCGAACCGGCCGCAGGCCACGTAGGCAAGGCCAAGACCTGCCGATCCCATGATGCGCACCTTGCGGGCGCGGCGTGCGAGCCAGGCAAAGTAGGGCAGGGATTTCTCGAGGTTGGACCGGGTTTTCGAAAACCCAATGGTGATCATGGCCTCTTCCAACCGGGCAATCCGACTGACCCGAATGACCCGCCCGTTGAGCCGGGCGGGTTCACCCCGGATGGCCGTCCAGGTCTCCTTCACGAACGGGTCATGGATGACTCCCACCACGGTGGTCCAGGGCGAGGTGCCGCAGGAGCGGGGGCACTCGACCGGCACGAGCGAGTTGCGCGCCTGCAGGGCAATGCACACGCACGCATGGGGGATGTTGTGAGCGAAATTCACCGTGCCATCGATCGGATCCACCACCCAACGCAATTCGGCCGGCGCTGCCCCGGACGAGCCCTCCTCACCGACGACCGGGATTTCGGGGAACGCACGTTGCAACTGCCGCTGAATCCGTTCCTGCGTGCGCACGTCCAGCTCGAGTTTGATGTCATGATGCGTGGCCAGTTGCACCTCCTTGGAAGCGTGCAGGTGCCGGCGCAGATGTTCACCGGCGGCCAGCGCGGTCTCTCCGGCCACCTTCAAAACGGACCGTAAGAACTTGAGTGACAACGTACCCTGCATAAGCCCATCTGGTAACCCGCCTCCCCGGCAGGCTTCCCCGTAGGCACACTCATTCTCCGTCGGAACGCAAGCGAAATCTGCCGCTCAGGGTCGGGCCGGGCGAAGCGCTGTTGCCGGGCTGAAAGCCCGCGCTGCAATGAGTCGAGTTCGAAGGGTGTTTCGAAACCGCGGGTTTCGCGGGACGAGCCGGTCGAGAACCAGCCTGGGTACGGCGTGGAGGCCGGTTGGCCGCTTACAACCAGGGGCGCAGACGGTCGCGGAGGATCTGACGGGCGCGGTAGAGCTTGGATTCCACGCCCTTGGGGGTGGTGCCGAGGACGGTGGCGGCCTCGGCCTGGGAGAGTCCTTCCCATTCGCACAGCACCACCACCTCGCGCAGCTGCGGCGGCAGTTCGGCAACCGCGCGGCGTACGGCTTGGATGCGCTCGCGAGACATCAACTGGTGGGCCGGATCGGGCGTGGAGTCGGATACCGTGTCCACCGGCTTGGTGTTGCCCTCTGGCGCGTTCCGGACCTGTGGGTCCCACGGCACGGTGGGATGGCGCTGGCGCCAGCGGAGGCGGTTGCGGGCCAGGTTGCTGGCAATGGTGTACAACCACGGAACGAAGCGATCGGCGGCCCGAAACCGGCTGCGGGCTTGATACACCCGCACGAAGGTTTCCTGCGCCAAATCCAACGCATCCTGAGGATCGTCCAGCAGCCCCAGCAACAAACGGTGTACCCCCGGCCCGTGCCGTTCCATCAGCTCGTCCAGGGCTGCGTCGTCGCCGCGGGCGAGCCGTTGCATGGCCCGGCGGTCGAGTTCGTCCGTGTCAACGGTGGTCATGGACGCCGGAGGACTCCAGGGCCATGGCCCGTTCGGTTGCTTCGTGAGCCGTCAGCGTCAGCCGCAACATTTCGGCAAAGTAACGGCGCCCCTGCTCGGGCGGCATGGCCCGGCTGACCTCGTCGAAATGCCGGAGCATCGCCACCTGGCATTCAGCCCGCAATGCCGCAAGCTCGCGTATCAATTCGGCGGCTCGGGGTGTGAATCCTCCAGTGCGGCTCAGTTCGGATTCCAGCTCGGCCTTCTTTGCCGCAATACGCGCGCACCATTCGCGGCAGACCGGCAGGTACCCCTCGTGAAGACGGCGGATGCGGCTAATCTCCTCCTGCCCGAGGCGAAACTCCCTCCGCAGCCACGCCAGGTCGTCCTGGGGATGGCTCCAGCGCTCGGCCGACAAACGTGCCGTCCAGTGGGCCGTCAGGAAAAAGAGACCCACCGACACAATCACCGCGCAGGTGACGATCCAACCAGCAATGCGGCGATTCATGGCCAGTGCGTCAACGGGCTGACCACCGAAACGTACCGATCCCGCGCCAGGCGTTCCGACCACTGCCACCCCTGCAGCAGGCCCGTGGCGGCGCCCAGAAGCGAGACCAGTGCCAGCGTCGCCAGGGCCCGACGAGGCTCCAACCACAACTGGGCAAGGCGAATCCACCATGGCGAGCAAGGCCCGGCAGCCTCCTCGCTCTGCTCGATCCGCCGCCATACCGATGCTCCGAATCCGTCCGGAAGCGGCGCCTCCGGACGCGCCGAGCGTAGCAGCTCACTCAAATCCGCCGCATCGTCCCTTTCGTGTTTGCTTTTCATTTTTCCGACCGGTTTGTTCCACCGCACGGTCAACCCGGGCCGGGACTTTGCCGATCCCGTTCAACCCTCGGTCCGCACCATCGGGGTCGGTCACATCGTCCCGTGGCGCGCGGCTCTGTCCACTCCATTCTACCCCAATTCCGCGGATATCCCGCACCAACTTTGAACTTCATCGTCAGCCAACGTCCCACGTTCAACCCGGGCGACGACACCCCTTTGGCCGTCCTCCGGGCAAAAAGTGTGAGGGGTCCGCACCGGATCGGTGTAGAATGGCTTGGTGACCGGTGTCGGCCCATGGAGGTCGGCCGACCCGCGCAACCACCAAAAGCAAACAGGAGACTGACCTTGATGAAAACCATCCGGTGGACAGGTGCTGCGATGGCAGCGTGTCTTGTGGCGTGGGCAGGTGTCGGATGTGGCTCCGGCTCCGGCACCGGCCAGGCAACCGCGTCGGCCAAACCCTACCCGCTCGACGTGTGTGTCGTGTCGGGCGAAAAGCTGGAGGGCCACGGCGGGGCCTACACCTTCGTGCACGCGGGGCAGGAGATCAAACTCTGCTGCAAGGATTGCCTGAAAGACTTCCAGCAGGACCCCGCCAAGTACCTGGCCAAACTTTCCGGTGGCACTGCCGCACCGGCCGGGCACTCTGCCGAAGGGCATCAGCATTGATCTGAACCCCGGGCGGGATTGAAGGAGCTGCCCGCTTGGGGGGCGCGGGTTGTGGACACGATCCCGGCTCTGTACCGGGGACGGTGGTGTATTGGCCAAAACCGGGGACCTTCGGGCCGGAGAACGAGCTGGTTCGCTGGGAGCACTCCGCGGACACACTTTTGCAGGTGATCCTAAGGGCTGAACCGTGACGGGCACATTGCAGCGAAAGTCTCATTCCAACGTCGCGCGGTTCCAGGTGCGAGGACCTGACCGCGGCAAATCGCGGCAGTCAGGGCGGGTCACGCGGGGCGGTATTGGGGCAGCATTTCGCGAGCCGTTCCTGAACGACGGCAGAGCAGCCCCACCTGCCCGCCACCCGCGGGACGGGACCCCGACCGTCCGGCGCGGGCAGGGCGCCGCGCAGGCGCACGCCGCCCCCGGTGGGAAGCTCGTGTGCGTGTTGGCCGGGATGGGCTTGTTGGTTTGGACCGGCTGCCGGGGCATCCCCGCGGCCCGTGAATCGCAGCTCCGCAACGACCTGGCCAGCGTGACGGACGTCTACCAGCCCGGACGGGATCCGCAAACCCTTCCGACCTTGGATGGGGAGGCCGGGCTGGAGAGTTACCTGCTGTATGCCATGCTCAACGATCCGCGGGTTCGGGCGGCCTACTTCGATTGGGCAGCGACGGTGGAGCGCGTGACACAGGCCCGGTCGTTACCGGATCCCCGACTGACCTTCCAGATGGACATTCGCCAGATCGTTTCGAGCGTCATGCCCGGAGTGATGCAGGAGTTTCCCGGCCCCGGCAAACTACGGCTCCGGGCGGAAGTGGCCACTGCCGAGAGTGAGGCACGTTACCACCGATTCGTCGAGCAGGTGTTGCGCACGGCAAACGACCTCAAGCAGGCCTATTACCAGCTTTATTTCCTCGAGGAAACCCTGCGGGTGAATCGTGAAATGCTCCGGTTGCTGCGGGAATTGGAAGCCGCGGCGCGTGCGCAAAACGAGGCAGGCAGAGTCACGCTCCAGGACGTGCTGCGGGCCCAGATCGAACAGGATCGGATCGAAACGGAGATCGAGAATCTCGAGGACTCGCGCCATCCGTTGCTGGCCCGGTTCAGCGCCGCGCTGGGTTTGCCCGCAAATGCACCCCCACCCCCCCTGCCGAAGCGGTTTGAAACCACTCCCCTCGATCTGGACGCCGAGCGGCTGCTGGCACGGGCCTATGAGTTGAACCCGCGTCTGCGGGCCATGGCCGCCGAAGTGGCGCGCGCGGAGTCGGCCCTGCGCCTTGCCTACAAATCACGGGTGCCCGATTTCAGCCTCGGCCTCATGGCGGATGTTCGTCACACGCCCTGGATGTTTCGGCCCGAGGCCGGCATGACCCTGCCCCTCTGGCGCGACAAAATCGCGGCTGAAATTGCACAGGCGCAGGCTGAAAAGGGCGCCGCGGAAGCGCGCTTGAGCGCCGAGGAAATTGCGCTGGCGGTTGCCCTGGCGGAACGCATCTTCAAGTACCGCGAAAGCGAACGGAACCTGAAGCTGCTCCAACAGAAGCTCATCCCCAAGGCCCGTCAGTCGCTGGAAGTGGCCCGGACCGGTTATCTCTCGGGTCGCATCGACTTTTTCAATCTGATCGATGCCGAACGAACCCTTTTGAATTTCAGGCTGGCAGAGGTGGAGGCTCGACTCCAGCGGGAAAGGGTGCTGGCCGAGCTGTCCCTCGTGCTGGTGGGGATCGTCCCGGAGGGCGCCCCGGTGTTGCCGGCCCGCGGTCCCACGACTTTCCTGCCCGAAGTTCGATGAACCCAAGTGCCCCGGACCGGCGCCATGCTCCTCGTGAGACGAAATCGACGCTGATCACATCATGAAAGCGCTGAAACTGCTTGCAATCCTTGTCCTGCTGGTGGGAGCCGCGCTCGGCGGTTACCACCTGGGTAGGCGTTCCGCCCCGGACTCGGCAGGTACAAAGGCAGCCGGCCCGGGCGAAAGCAAGACCCTCTACACCTGTGGCATGCACCCACAGGTCATCCAGGACCGCCCCGGCAACTGCCCCATCTGCGGCATGAAACTTACCCCCATCCGCAAACCTCCCCCGTCCGGGACAACCGCCGCCAAAGGCGAGCGCCGGATCAAATACTGGCGGGCGCCCATGGACCCGACCTACATCTCCGACAAACCCGGCAAATCCCCCATGGGCATGGATCTCATCCCGGTCTACGAGGACGAGGAACCGGGCGGTTCCACGATCGTCATTGATCCCGTGACGATCCAGAACATGGGCATCCGCACCACCGTCGTCACCAACGGCCCGCTCCGGCGCACCATCCGGACCGTCGGAATCATCGAACACGACGAAACCGCCCTGGCCGACGTCACGGTCAAATTCCGGGGCTGGATCGAGAAATTGTACGTGGATTACACAGGCGCGCAGGTCCACAAGGGAGATCCCTTGTTCGAAATCTATTCGCCGGAACTTTATTCCGCACAGATCGAATACCTCCTGGCCCTCCAAGGCCTCGCGACCGACGATCCCGGTACGGAGACCCTGCGGCGAGCCGCGCGGCTGAAGTTGGAATACTGGGACATTACGGAGGAACAGATCACCGAGCTCGAGCGCACACGGAAGCCGAGAAAGACTCTCCGGGTGGTTGCGCCCATTGACGGTTTCGTGCTGGAGAAAAACGTCGTCGAAGGCCAAATGGTGGGGCCGGGCGAGAGACTGTACCGACTGGCCGATTTGAGCCTGGTCTGGGTCCATGCCCAGGTTTACGAACAAGACCTACCGTTCCTTGAGCTGGGCCAGGAGGCAGTCATGAGCCTGTCCTACCTGCCGGACCGCAAATTCCGCGGCCGCGTCACCTACATTTACCCGAACCTGGACGAAAAAACCCGGACCGTGCGCGTCCGCATGGAATTCCACAACCCGGGTTTCTTCCTCAAACCGGGCATGTATGCCCGGGTCGAGCTGACCCGTGAACTCGATCCGGCCGCTCTGCTGGTGCCCGAGTCGGCCGTCCTGCGCAGCGGCACACGCAACACCGTCTTCGTGGCCCTCGGCGGCGGCAGGTTCGAGCCCCGACAGGTCCGCCTGGGGCCCAGGGCTGAAGACGACATGGTACAGGTCCTTTCCGGTTTGCTGCCGGGCGAACGAGTCGTCGTGTCCGGCCAGTTCATGCTCGATTCCGAGAGCCAGTTGCGCGAGGCGCTGCAGAAGATGCTCGAGCCCAAACAAACCGCCGCGGCCGCCATGGCCATGCCCGGCATGACCAACATGCCCGCCCAGCCAGCCCCGGCTGCCGCCCCGCAGGCGGAGAAGCTGACCTACATCTGCCCCATGCCCGAACATGTGGCCATCGAGTATGATCATCCCGGCCAATGCCCCATCTGCGGCATGACCCTGGTGCCGGTCTCGGAGGCCCTTCTCCAGAAGATACATCCCGGCGGCACGGTCGAGTACTATACCTGCCCGATGCCCGAAGACGCCGACGTGAAGCTGGACAAACCGGGCAAGTGCCCGCGTTGCCGCATGACGCTCATCCCGGTCATGGGAAAACCGAAGCCGCCCGCGCCGGAACCCTCCGCCAGGCCGCAGACGCACGACCACGCCACCGCGGCGCCCATGCCCACGCTCTACACCTGCCCGATGAAGTCCCACGCCCATGTCGTGTCGGACAAACCGAGCAAATGCCCCGAGTGCGAAATGGACCTGGTGCCCACCTCGACCGTCGAGCACGGCAAGATTGCCGAGGAACACTGGCGGAAGGCACATCCGCAGGGTGCGTCCAAGCGTTAGGAGCGTGGGGAGCGTCGGAGCGTGGAGCGTGGGAGCGCTGGAGCGTCAACGTGAATTGCGGGGCGAAAGAGCACGAGCGATGAAAGTTGCTGATGACAAAGAATTGCGCGTCTATCGAGTCGCCTTTGAGGCAGCCATGGAAATCTTCGAGCTGACGAAGCGGTTTCGGTTAGAGGAACGCTTCTCACTCACCGATCAAATCCGCCGCTCCAGCAGGTCCGTATGCGCCAACATCGCCGAGGCATGGCGGAAACGGCGCTATGAGGCAGCCTTTCTGAGCAAGCTCAGTGACAGTGACGCGGAGGCCGCCGAGACGGAGGTCCACCTTGATGTCGCCCTCCGGTGTGGATACCTGGACTCCGCCACCCATGCAAGGCTCCGTGATCACTATGATCACATCTGCCGCCAGCTCGCGAAGATGATGGCCAATGCGTCCTCAGGGTGCGCCGCACATCACACACTCCATGAACTGCCCCCGGAGTATTTCGTTGAAGCGTCAGAGCGTGAGAGCGTAGACCCGTCGCAGTCCAACGCTCCCCACGCTCCCCACGCTCCTGACGCTCCCAACGCTCAACGCTGACACGTCATGCTGCCACGCATCATAGACTTCTCGCTGAAGAACAAGTTCCTCGTGCTGGTGACCACGCTGGCCCTGATCGTGGGCGGCGTGTACGCGGTACGCAACATTCCCCTGGACGCCATTCCGGACCTTTCGGACGTCCAGGTCATCATTTACACGGAATACCCCGGCCAGGCCCCGCGGATCGTCGAGGACCAGGTCACCTATCCAATCGCCACCAAGATGCTGGGGGTGCCTTACGCAAAGGTGGTCCGGGGATACTCGTTCTACGGCTTTTCGTTCGTCTATGTGATTTTTGAGGACGGCACGGACCTCTATTGGGCACGAAGCCGCGTGCTGGAATACCTCAGCGGGCTGACCGGCCAACTGCCGCCGGGTGTGACACCCACGCTCGGACCGGACGCCACCGGCGTGGGTTGGGCGTTCATGTACGTCCTGGAATCGGACCAACGGGATTTGTGGGAACTGCGCAGTTGGCAGGACTGGCACCTCAAATACCAACTGCTCGCCGTGGACGGCGTCTCCGAGGTCGCATCCGTCGGCGGGTATGTGAAGCAATATCAGGTGACCGTCGATCCCGAAAAGCTCCGGGCCTACAACCTCTCTCTTGCCGACGTCAGCCGCGCCATCCGTGGCAGCAGTGGCGAGGTCGGCGGCCGCACGATCGAGCTGGCCGAGCGGGAATACATCCTCCGCATCAAGGGATATGTGCAGGACCTGGAGGCATTGCGGAAGGTTGCCGTCGGAGTTGGCCCTGACGGGGTGCCCATCCTGCTGGGGCAGGTGGCCGACGTGCAGTTCGGGCCCGAGATGCGACGCGGCCTGGCCGAGCTCAACGGCGAAGGCGAAGTCGTCGGCGGCATCGTCGTCGTCCGCTATGGCGCCAACGCCTACAAGGTCATCCAGGACGTCAAGAAGCAGCTTGACCACGCGATGAAGTCCCTGCCGCCGGACGTGAAATACAAGATCGTCTATGACCGCAGCGCGCTGATCGACCGGGCGGTCAGAACGCTGGAGGAAAAGCTCATCGAGGAGAGCATCGTTGTCGCCCTGGTCTGTGCGGCTTTCCTTCTGCATCTGCGAAGCGCCCTGGTGGCCATTGTCATTCTGCCCATCGCCGTGCTCATTTCCTTTTTGATCATGTTCGGGCAGGGGATCAGCTCGAACATCATGTCCCTGGGTGGGATCGCCATCGCCATCGGCGCCATGGTGGATGCCGTCATCATCATGATCGAGAACGCCCACAAGCACCTGGAGCATGACCAGGGCAGGAAACCGCATTGGCAGATCATTCGCGACGCGTCGATCGAGGTGGGCCCGACCCTTTTCTATTCTCTTCTCGTGATCACCGTGAGCTTCCTGCCGGTGTTCACCTTGCAGGAACAGGAGGGCCGCCTCTTCAAGCCTTTGGCATACACCAAAACCTACTCGATGGCCGCCGCGGCCGTGTTGTCCGTGACGCTGGCCCCGATCCTGATGGGCTATTTCATTCGGGGGCGAATCCCGCCTGAGGAAAAGAATCCCGTCAACCGGTTCCTGATCTGGCTGTATCACCCTCTCATTGACCTCATCATCCGCTGGCGCTGGATCGTCATTGCAGCCGCGGCAGGCCTCGTGATCTGGACCTTTCTGCCGACCAACCGAATTGCCGCCCGGTTCCTTCCCGACGGCCCGCTGAAGGAGCTGGTCTTCAAGCTGGGAGGGCTGTTCCCTTTCCAAAACATCGGGTCCGAATTCATGCCGCCGCTGTATGAAGGCGACCTGCTCTACATGCCCACCACTTTCCCGGGCATTTCCATCACCAAGGCCCGGGAGCTGTTGCAGCAGACCGACAAGATCATCAAGAGCTTTCCCGAGGTGCACCATGCCTTTGGGAAGATCGGCCGCGCCGAAACCGCCACCGATCCGGCTCCCCTGTCCATGATCGAGACCACCATCATGCTCAAACCCGAGGAGGAATGGCCGGAGGTGGATATCAAGGACGCTGAGGGCAACGTCATCGCCCATCGCCGCCGCACCCCCGACGAACTGGTGGACGCGCTCAACCAAGCCATTCAGTTCCCGGGCCTGGCCAATGCCTGGACCATGCCCATCAAGACCCGGATCGACATGCTTTCCACGGGCATCAAGACGCCCGTGGGCATCAAGGTGGCGGGGCCGGATCTGCGCGAGCTCCAGCGCATCGCCTCGGAAATCGAGGCCGTGGTCAAGCAGGTGCCCCACACCACCAGCGTCTATGGCGAGCGGGTCATGGGTGCCACCTACGTCGAGGTCGAGATTGATCGGGACGCCATCGCCCGTTACGGATTGAAACTGGCCGATGTTCAGGAAGTGCTCTCGGTTGCGCTGGGCGGCAAAGTCTTGCTGACCACCGTCGAGGGATTGGAACGCTATCCGATCAACCTGCGCTACAACCGGGACTACCGCTCGGACATCGAGGCCTTGAAGCGCGACATTGTCATTCCGACCCCCACCGGTGCGCAGGTGCCGCTGGGCCAGCTCGCCACGTTGCGCATCGTGGACGGGCCGCCCTCGATCAAGAGCGAGGCAGCCGTTCCCAACGCATGGATTTACGTGGATATGCACGGCATCGACGTGGGCACGTACGTGCAAATGGCCATGCGCGCCGTCAACGAGGCGATTGCCAATGGCACGATCAGGCTCCCCACAGGTTACAGCATCTTCTGGAGCGGCCAGTACGAATACATGCTGCGGGCCAGGCAACGCCTGATGATTGTCGTGCCCCTCACCCTGCTGATCATCATCATGATCATCTACATCAACACCGGCTCGCTCATCAAAACGGCCATTGTCATGCTGGCCGTGCCATTCTCCCTGATCGGGGCTTTCTGGGGACTGCACCTGCTGGACTACAACCTGAGCGTCGCTGTCTGGGTGGGGATCATCGCACTGGCTGGTCTGGATGCTGAAACGGGGGTGGTGATGCTGCTTTACCTGGATCTCGCCTACGAGCAGTGGAAGAAGGAGGGCCGTCTGACCAGCCTGGTCGCCCTGCGCGATGCCATCTATCACGGCGCGGTCAAGCGCCTCCGCCCCAAGGCCATGACCGCCACGGTCATCATTGCCGGTCTGATGCCCATCATGTGGAGCCATGGGGCCGGGGCCGACGTCATGAAACGCATAGCCGCGCCCATGATCGGCGGCGTCATCACCTCGACCATCATGGAGCTTCTGGTCTATCCCGCGATCTATTACGTCTGGCGTTCCAGGGAGATCCGCGGGGTCACGGCGTCTGCCGATCATCAGTCCGGGAAGTGAGGCCGGACATTGCGCCGGAGCCCGACGGCCATCTGTCGGCTGCGTCATCAGCCATGGCTGGCTTCCGCCTTGACTGGCTCCTGTTCCGTCAGCGTGATCGCCAACGCCCTGCGCTTGCGCTGGGCTGACTGACACTGCTTCCAACGCCCGGTCTGCAGCCCGCCACACCGCCGGGCGACCCGGGCCTGTCCGGTTGAGTCTACGGCCGTTTCCATGCCGTCCTTGCACAGCCCAGCCCCGCGCCTGTCTTCGCACCCAGTGTGCTCTGAACCACCTGCCTCTTGCGCACCGGCCGCCGACAAAGCCTGCGGCGAAGGTCGCGCAGCCTGCGTGGTAACGCCAACGCCGGGGGAGCGACAGCCCGCCCCGCGGCATGTCACCCGCCCAACATCAGCGCTGGCGTCGCCTTATGACGGTCCTGAAGTTGGAGACGCCAAGGGCCGTGAAAACAAGGCCGATGAAGAGGAAAAACAGGTCCACTCGAGCTGCCGGCCTTCGGTGACACCGACGAGGCCGAGGAGCGCATCTGCCGCGCCGGAGAACCTGAAACGGATACCCGAGTGGGCAAACACGGCGGCCATCTTGTCACAGGCCTTTCGCTCGTGTTGGAGCCGCCGCGGAGGATGGCTGTGGGGCCTTGCATCGGCCGCGGCAACAACAGGTGAAGGCCTCGCTGGTGCATGCCCGGTAAACCCGGCGACAGCACGACTTGCGGATGGGCAGCGCTTCAATGATCGGATGGTATGGGGATTCCATGATACGTGCCAAGGCCCTGAGCGAGGAGGGAGCGTATCTTTTCCAAGGCGCCATGCTGGAGGACGCCCCTGACCGGGCTGTGCCAGGGTTGAAGTGTGGCGGGCGGAAGTGGGTCGAGGGAGCCGGAAGGCCGGTGCGGAGTCGGCGCGAAGGGACGCTGGACAGTGCTGGATGGGCAAAGCGTGCATGAGCGAACCTGCTGCGCTTGCTTGTGCGGACCCGGGTCGTGATGGGCCTGGCTGGATTGCCGGTGGCCGGGTGGAGCGGGTTCAAACTGGACGCTTGACAGGCTTGTGCGGTCGGTCTACAAGGTTTGCGTCAAGCCAGAATCACGGCAACCATTCACCAAACTTCTGGATCCTCCCATGAAACGGACTTCTTGCTGTTCGGTCGGCGAGTCGGGTGTGTCTGGTTTTCGCGGATTGCGACGTCGTGTGTGGTGGTTGAGCGGGTGGTTGGGGTTGACGGGCCTTGCCGGGGTGGGTTGGGCACAGGGGCAGATCGAGGAGAGTTTCGATGCGTACACGGATGCCGGGCAGATGATTGCGGCGGGGTGGCGATTGTCGGCGTTGAATCCCGCATTGGTGACGACGACGTTCGTGGAGCACGACCAGGGGCGTGCCCTCCGGTTGCGTGCGAGTCCGGTGCCGGGGACGGCGCCGGCGGTGGGGATGTGGTACCGGACCAACGAGTACACGGATTTTTACGTGGCGGTGGACCTGGTGGACTGGCCGGGCACGGACAAGAATCAGGCGGTGGTGTTGTTCGGGCACCTGACGGATGCCACCACGGGAACGGTGCACGAGAGCATCAATCCTGCGACGGCGCAGGGGGTGATTTGCAATTACGACACGTCCCAGTATGGAGAAGGACCGACCGACCAGCGCCAGGGCCAGTTTCAGATCAACGTGGTGAACGCGGGGTTCCAGGCGCTCACGCTGGCCGTGGCCGAGGTGACGCTGGAACCCGGTCGGTCGTACCGGATGACGTTCGAGGGGCGGGGCAATCATTACACGGCCCGTTTATATGACCATCACGATTTGACACGCCCGATGGTGGTGTTGGAGGCGGAGGATTACTCGTTTTACACGGGGGCGTGCGGTTTTCTGGGGTTCAGCCGGCAGGGCAACGAGGGGACGGTGGACCTGACGGTGGACAACTATTTCTGCGGTCCGGCCGATCCGCATGCGCAGGAAGCGCCGGTGATGGTCCATCCGGTCAGCGGGACACCCCAGGTGATTGCGCGCCATCCGACGAATCGGTTCGCGAACTTTCATCCGGCGTCGGAGGGGATCCGCTTCACCGTCTCGACGTTTTCGGACAACCCGGTGGACGTGGCGGCGACCCGGCTGTTCCTGAATGGGGAGGACGTGAGCGGGTCGTTGCAACTGTTGTCTGGGAGCGGCTCCACGGTGACACTGGGCACGGCTCCCGGGACGCTTCAGCCGCGCCGGGTGTATGCGGCGCGGATTGAGGTGCAGGATGTGGGCGGCGTCCGGCGGTCGGTTCATACGTTCTGGTTTGACACGTTCGTGGAGGGGGAACTGGAGACCGCGCCGTTCAAGACGGTGGAATGCGAGGATTACAACTATGAAGCGGGGCGGTTCCAGATGGATCCGGTGCCGCCGAGCGGTTACACGCCTGGCGGGACACTCGTCAATGGCAACGGTGTGGGGTACTACGACTTGATCGGCACGCCGGGGGTGGATTATTTCGACGCGCGCAGCACGCCGGAAGGCGGCTGGAACGATTATCGCACGTGGGACGCGGTGGGGACGTCCACCGGCAACCAGGACATCAGCGATTTTACCCGCGGGCTGCGCGACCCCCTCCCACCGGAACTCATTCGAGAGAAGTACAGGGCCGTGGGACTGCAGGAGTACGTGGTGGCGCGGACGGAGCCGGGCGAGTGGCTGAATTACACCCGGGTGTTCACCCCCACGAATTACCTGGTGTACTTGCGGGTGGGAAGTTTCGGGAGCACCGAGGCCGAACTGGCCCGGGTGACGAGCGATCCGAGCCAGCCGGATCAGACGACGGAACTGCTGGGGCATTTCTGGATTTCCAACAATCTGATGCGCACGCACTTTACCTATGTGCCGTTGATGCGGGACGGGCGGCCGGCGGTGGTGACGTTGTCGGGACAGGAGACCCTGCGGCTCACGATGGCCGGTGTGCCCGGCCAGGACGTGCGGAAGGTGTACCTGAACTACCTGTTGTTCGTGCCCGTGACGGCCCTGCCGGAGCCGGTGCGGCTGGAGATCCGGCGTGTGGGCAACGGAGTGATCCTGAGCTGGCCGGAAGGTCCGTGGCGATTGGAGAGCACGACGGCTTTGGGTTCCACCCCATGGGAGGTAATCCGTGAGGGGATTGTGTCGGAGGGTGGCGAGCTGCGGTATGCAACTTCAGCGCAGGGTACGCGGTTTTATCGGTTGGTGACTCCTTGATGGCTGGGTGTGGATTTGCCGGGGATGGTGGTCAGGCGTGAGATGTCGGCGCGGCGGTTCGACGCCGGGGCTGCCCGCGTGTTCGAAGGTGGTTCGAGGCAGCCTGTGCGGGCATCTGCGGCGTGGCAACTGATCCGTTTCCAACGTCCGGTCAGCCTGCGGTTGTGAGGAGGCGGCACACCGGGAGGCTGACAGGTCCGGGGAGCCTTGCGGGAATTGGGAGAGTCGGGTTTTCCCGAGCGACTTTTGGCCCTGGCCAGGTGGGGCGGTTGCGGGAGGCGCGTCGAGGGGAGGATCCACTTCGCGTGGGCTGATTTTTCATCCCTCCCTGTTTGCGTGGCGTTGGCGAGCAGGCAGCACGGAGATGTCGCCGCGGGATGGGGAAGGCCGAGCCGGTGTCCTCCCGGTCCGGTGCCGGTGTGGACCGGTCCGAGGCGCGGGCGTGTCCGGCCGCCGGTGCGGGGTCAGTACTCGTAAAGTCCTTCGTCCCGTGTGTAGCCGCCCATGCCGCCGCCGAACTCGTCGTCTTCGCCTTCGGGACCACCGAGGAAATCGCCGAGGACGTCGCCCATGTCTTCCTCGATCCTCTCGGGGTCTTCGCCTGCTTCGAGTCGTTTGATGGCCACGTCGAGTTCCTTGGGCACGCTGCCCGGGGGCATGAGGTCCTTCATTTTGCGCATGACGTAGGCCATGTGGCGGGGGTTGTTCTCGTCGAGGTGCTCCATGTCCCGCTCCAGTTCCTGCATGACCCGTTCGACGCGCGGATCGTCGAAGTCGGGCAGATCGGGGCCCGTGTCAGGTCCTTCGGTTTTGGGTTTGGGCTCGGGCACACCTTTGACGAAGGAGAATCGGCTGACCTGCTTGATGAGGTCTTTGTTGCCGCACTTGGGGCAAACGGGGGTGCGATCGGGGTTCACCCGTTTGGACAGGAAACTGTAGATCCGCCGGCATTTCGGACAGGCAAACTCGTAAATGGGCATGCGACCAGTTCTCCACGCTGTTGTTGACACACAGTATTCGAACGGGCCTGCGGCCCGCTTCGGGTCATTGGGGCTGGGGGGCCCGGGGGGCCTGCAGCCACCGGCCCCATGAGACATGTAATCGTCCGCAGGATTCCGGCAACCAAAAAGGAGCGGTCCGGTCCCGGGACGATCGGGGGGGTGCCCGGGGCAAGAGCTGGGGAAAGCGCGGGGCAGCTGACCAGCAAGCTGGACGGGTGAGAGGAGGGGGAGATCGGCCCGAGGACTTGACGTTTGGTGTGCGGGCTTCTCACGCTGCGTGCCGGGCTGCCGGAGAGGCGGGGTTCGGATCGGGAAGCCGGGCTGAATGAGCTGGAGGCGAAGGAGCATGAGTGGCAGGAGACGATGGTGGTGGGCGTGGCTGCTGTTGGGGGTGGCATGGGTGGGCTGCCGGGCGGTTGGCGCGGGGGCGTCGGAGGCCGAGCCCGGATTCGTATCGTTGTTCGACGGCCGTTCACTGGAGGGTTGGCAGGTTGTGGATGGGCCGCCGGACGGGTACGTCGTCGAGGACGGGGTGCTGGTGTGCACGGAGCGGGGCGGGAAACTTTATACCACGCGGCAGTACGGGAACTTCGTTTTGCGGTTTGAGTTTCGACTGCCGGAGGGTGCGAACAATGGTGTGGCGATTCGTGCGCCGCTGGGGGACGACCCCGCGTACGTGGGGATGGAAATTCAGATTCTGGAGGAGACGGCGGCACTGAAGGGGAAATGGGGACAATTGCGGCCGGCCCAGTTCCACGGGTCGGTGTACGACGTGGTGCCGGCCCGGCAGGGTGCGTTGCGTCCGCCGGGTGAGTGGAACTCGGAGGAGATCCGCGTCGAGGGCCGGCAGATCCGTGTGCGGGTGAACGATCAGACGGTGTTGGAGGCGGATTTGAACGACGTACGGGATCCGGAGGTGATCCGGCGCCATCCGGGGATTTTTCGTGAGCGGGGGCACATCGGTTTCCTGGGGCATGGTGATCGGGTGGAATTCCGCAACATTCGTTTGAAAGGGCTTCCGGACGGGCCGGCCGGGCGGACGGAAGGTTTTACGGCCTTGTTCAATGGACGGGATTTGACGGGGTGGCGGGGGTGGGTGGATCCGCGCAAGTGGGCGAAGATGAGCGCGGAGGAGCGTGTCGTGGCGCGGTCGGAGGCGGACCGGCAGATGCAGAGGAACTGGCGGGTGGAAAACGGGGTGTTGGTGTATCGCGGGAAGGGTTATGACAATTTGTGCACGCGCGGGGAGTACGGGGATTTCGAGCTGGTCTGCGAGTGGAAGATCGGGCCACACAGTGACAGCGGGGTGTATCTTCGGGGGGTGCCCCAGGTTCAGATCTGGGATCCGTACACGCCGCCGGTGGAGGGAGGTCGGGAGGTTGGCTCGGGCGGCCTGTACAACAATCAGCGGCATGCGTCCCGACCTCTGACGCGTGCGGATCGGCCGGTGGGTGAGTGGAATCGTTTTCGGGTCGTCATGGTGGGCGATCGGGTGCATGTGTTTTTGAACGATCAGTTGGTGGTGCGGGATACGGTGTTGGAGAACTACTGGGATCGTGGCCGGCCCGTGCCCGCGCGGGGGCCGATCGAATTGCAGGCCCACACCACGCCGGTGTGGTTCCGTGAGTTGTGGATTCGGGAGATTCCCACCCGGTGAAGGGAGGTTGGTCATGAGCAGAGGCAGAGTGACGCGGCGGGAGTTTCTGGGTTGGCTGGTGGCCGGCGCGGCCGGTGGTTTGACCGGTGGGTGTGTGGCGGGGCGGCGGGCCGGGCGTGTTCCGCCGTCCGAGACCATCCTGCACGCGTGCGTGGGTGCCGGGGGGATGGGCGCCAGTGATCTGGAGAGTTTTGCCCACCACGATTTTGTGCGGATCGTGGCCATTGCAGACGTGGACCTGGCTCGGGCCGAGGTTTGGCGCCGGAAGTTCCCCGGGGTGCGGATCTATCAGGACTGGCGGCGGCTGCTGGATCGGGAGCGGGACCTGGACAGCTTGAACGTCTCGACGCCCGACCACATGCACGCGCCGATTGCCATGTCGGCGATGCAGCGGGGGCTTCACGTGTACGTGCAGAAGCCGCTGACCCATGAACTTTACGAGACTCGGCAACTGACGCGGGAAGCACGCCGGCGCGGCCTGGTGACGCAGATGGGGATCCAGATCCATTCGCTGGCGGAATACCGGCAGGCGGTGCAGATCCTGCGACAGGGGTTGATCGGCAAGGTCCGGGAGGTTCATCTGTGGAGCGACAAGGCTTGGGGCGATCCGGAGCCGTTGCCGGCGCGGCGGGATCCGGTGCCGGAGGGCTTCGATTGGGACGGGTGGTTGGGTGTGGCGGCGTGGCGCCCCTTTATCGGCGGGGGTTACTATCATCCGGCCAACTGGCGGCGGCGCCTGGATTTTGGGACCGGAACCCTGGGTGACATGGGCTGTCACATTTTCGATCCGGTGTTTCTGGGATTGACTTTGACCGCTCCCCGTAGTGTGCGGTCGGAAGGGCCGCCCTCCAATGCATGGAACTGGGCCAACGACGGGAAGGTCGTGTATGAGTTTCCCGGGACAGCCTATACCGCGGGGCCAACGCTTCGGTTGACCTGGTATGATGGCCGGCAACGACCGCCGCGGGATGTGCTGGCGTTGTTGGAGGAGGATGCGCCGCCGGCTCAAGGTTCGATTTGCGTGGGGACCGAGGGTGTGATGTTGCTGCCTCACATCGGGCGGGCACGACTCTATCCGCGGAAGCGTTTCGAGGGAGTCCGGCTGCCCGAGGCAGAGTCGGCCAACCATTACACCTTGTTTTTGGAGGCTGTGCGGGGAGGCCGGGCGACGACTGCTGGGTTCGATTACTCAGGGCCCCTGACCGAGACGGTATTGCTGGGGTGCGTGGCGAGTCGGTTTCCGCAGACCACGCTTGAATGGGATGCCGGGCGACTGCGTTTCCGGAATGTGACGGAGGCCAACCGGTTTTTGCGGCGGGCGTACCGTGCGGGATGGGAGGTTCCGGGATTGTAGGTTCTCCCGCCGTGGCTCGAGGTAACGGACCGTTCGAGAGATCTGCGAGGAGGGGAACCCACGGCAGGCCGCTTCCGGATGGGTGCGATTGCCGCGGCGAGGCTCAGGCGGTTCGCCAGGTGAGGTGGGTGAGGCGTCCGTGGTCGGGATGGCGAGGGTCCAGGCAGCGGAGGTGGAGGTCCATGCCGTCCTGCCCGAGCTTTGCTTCCACCCAACCGACGGGGTACTCAGGCCGGAACACGTAGGAGGTGGGCGGCAGGTTCACGAGGTGAATACCGCTGCTGTCGGTGGCGAGGTTCCAGCGGTGGGTATGGCCGAAAACGCAGGCCTTGACCTGGGGCCGCGGCCGCAACACGGCCAACAGGGCCTCGGTATCCTTGAGGCCCGAGCGATTGGGGCCTTCGTCCGGGTGATGGTGGAGGACGATGATGGCGGGGCGGCGGCGGCGGGCGTCCAGTGCACGGGCCAACCAGTCCAGTTGTTCCGGGCCCAAAAGGCCGGGGGTCGAAAGGGTCTTGTCCAGCGAATCGAGCAGGAACCAGTTGGCCCGCGGAGAAGGGACCACGGCGCAACAGCGGGCGCGCCAGGGCCGGTCGGGGCGGAAGGCCCACGGAATGGCTTGCAGGAAACGGTCCCGATGATCGTGGTTGCCGAGCAGGAGGTGCACGGGGCGGCCGGACCGGCGCACGGGCCCGAGAAGGGTGAGCAGTTGTTGGTAATCCCCGGTTTCGCCCTGGCTGTATGCGAGGTCACCGGCGATGAGGACGTTGGAGGGGCGGGCGGGGGAGGTGAGAATTTCGTTGACGACCGTTTCGAGGTTGGACGCCATCGAGACGCCGTTGTGGAGTCGGGCGCGGTCGGCAGCAATGTGGGTGTCTGCCAGCAGGGCCCAGGCGTGAGGGTCCGTGCGGGAGGGACGGGCTCCTGCGAGTGGCCGGCCCAGTCCCCAAGCGAGGCCGCCGTAGAAGAGGCGGCGGAGGAAGGTTCGGCGACTGAGTGGGGGCAATCGGATGCGCATGGGCCGCACGCCGCGAGAGGCCGGGCCGAAGGGGCGGCCCGGTCCGGGTCTATCGGGCTTTCTGGGTGCCGGAGCCGGTGGCGGGGTTGGGCGCGTTGAGGTTCAGTTGTTCGAGCACGGCCTGGGTGATGTCGTTGTCGCCGCTGTTGTACAGGACGATGGGCGTGTTTTGCGCCGACCGGGCGGAGACGTCTATGACGAGGGTGTACCCTGCCACGCGGGCGCGGGATTGGACGGCCGTGCGGATCTCGCCAAGGAGGTTGTTGCGCATGCGGTTTCGCTGTTCCTCGATGGTGGCGCGGGCCTGGCGCTCGAACTGGGCAATGGAATCCTGCAGGTCGCGCATCTGCTTGAGCTTGGCCTCGGCGCTCTGCTTGCGTCGTTCCCGTTCTTCCTCGGAGACGGCCTGGTCACTGGCCGAGGCAAGGAGCTTCTGGTACTCCTCGCTGTGCTTGCGCAGCTCGTCCATCATGTTCTTGTGGTCTTGTTCCAGCTCAGAGGCCCGCTTTTTCAGCGCGGCTTCGGCCTCCTTGGTTTTCCAGTAATTGTCGAAGAGCTGACTGAGGTCCACCGTGGCGATGCGGCTTTGGGCGAACGCAGGCGCCGCCGCAGCCAGTGACAGGACGAGACCGACGAGCAACACGAACCGTTTCCTCATGGACCCAGTTAAGCAGATGCGGGCCGGTTCGCAACGGCAAACCGGGCGTGCGGATCCGCGGGATGGCGGTCAATGTGCCTCACCCTGGGCGCGGCGGAGGCGGTCTGCGATCCCGGCCCAGGCCGGTTCGTCCGGCACGGCTTCCATGATGATGAGCCGGGCACCCAGGCGATCGCAACGGTGCCAGCAGGCGTAGAGGGCCCGTGCGTAAGCCTCCGGTTCACGCGGCAGGACCCAGACTTCGGTGAAGGCGACCGGGTCGGGCACACACGAGTGGGCCAGGACATGGGCACGGACCGGATCCAGCCCGCGGGCGCTCAATTGATGGCACAGATCCGCCGTGTCTTTCCAGTTCAGTACCAGGAGCGGGGCGGCCGGGGCGTAGTGTTTGGGGAAGAGGCCCGGGCTGGGCTGGGCGGTTCCCGCCGGGGCCTTTCCCGGCCCGGAACGCACGGGTCTGCCCAACACTGCCGCGAGCGCTTCGGCGTGGATCATTCCGGGGCGCAGAATGCAGGGCGGGGAAGTTGTCAGGTCCAGCACGGTGGACTCGATACCCACCGTGCAAGGTCCCCCATCCACGATCAATGGAATCCGTCCAGCCAACTGTGCCTTCACATGGGCGGCCTCGGTGGGAGAAACCCGGTTGGCGAGATTGGCGCTGGGAGCGGCCAGCGGAAAGCCGCATGCCCGGATGACCGCCTGGATGAGCGGATGAGCGGGCCAGCGCAGGGCGACCGTGTCCCGGCCTGCGGTGACCTCCGGGGGCACCAGATCGGTTTTGGGAAGGACCAAGGTCAGGGGGCCGGGCCAGAATGCGCGGGCCAGCAGGTCGGCTTCGGGCGGCCACACCTGCGCACAGCGTCGCGCCATGTCCAGCGATGCCACGTGGACGATCAGGGGGTTGGTAGCGGGACGCCCCTTGACCTCGTAGACCCGCCGCACGGCCGCCGGGTTGAACGCGTGGGCGGCCAGCCCGTACACGGTTTCCGTGGGCAGGGCCACGACCTCGCCCGCGCGCAGTCTGGCGGCTGCCGCTTCGACGGCCTGTCGGAAGCCCTCCGGTGAGTCGGCAGACAGTATTTCCGTCCGATGGCGATCTGTCATTTTGGTCAACGGAACCGGAGCCCCGCGGTGATGGTTGCGGTTGCGCAACCCGGCCCGCGTGAACAAGATGAAAAAGAAATTCCGGCGGGTCCATCTTGGAAACATGTGCCGGGGCGGCAAGGGTGGAGCGGGACCTGGTTGCGGAAACTGCCTGCAGTGGATGTCAGGATTCGCAAGCCTTTTGGCGTAATGAACATTATGGTTTCTTGTGGGTGACGCGTATATTGCATGCGAGATGACGGAACTCCGCACAGCACCGGCGGCAAGTTGCTGTGGCGCTCGGTGGGACCGGTTCGGCAGGGGACCGGTGGCCCGGGGAGGGCAAGGGTGTGCGGGGTGGATTCGTGGAACCGGAGTCCGATCAATCTTTCGTTGAACCAATCCCATGCGAATGAGCGTTCAGATGTCGGGTCGTGTGCAGGGCGGGCGTGCCGGAGGCGTCCGGGGTCGGGGTGCTTTTACGTTGATCGAGTTGTTGGTGGTCATTGCGATCATTGCGATTCTGGCCGGGATGTTGTTGCCCGCACTCTCCAAGGCGAAGGGTAAGGCGCAGGGGATTGCCTGTTTGAACAATACGAAGCAGGTGATGACCGGGTGGATGCTGTACGTGGGGGACAACGATGACCGCATGCCGCCGAAGATCGTGGGCAATGGTGTGGACTGGTTCGTCAACCCGGACAACACCAACGCCATGAAGTTGATCGACCCGGAGTACTCCTTGCTGGCTCCGTACGTGCGCCAACCGGGTGTGTACAAGTGTCCGGCCGACACGGTTCCCTCCCAAAACGGGCCTCGTGTCTTGAGCATTTCGGGCAATGCGTTCCTGGGGGGGATCAGCGTCACGGTGATCAATCCGAATGTGTACGGCCGGATCTATCCTGAGCGTGGATTCACAAAGGTGACCCAGCTGATCAAGCCCGGTCCGGCAATGACATTCGTGACCTTGGACGAGCATCCGGGCAGTATTGACGACGCGGTTTTTCATTCCGTGGGGGGAGCGGATTTGGCCACGGCTGTCTTCCGGAATCTTCCGGCCAGTTATCACTCCGGTGGTGGTGCCAACTTCTCGTTTGCGGACGGGCATTCCGAGATCCACAAGTGGACGCACCCCGGCACGAAACGGCTGGTGGTGCCAGGCCAGATTGAGCGGAACGTACCGGCGCGCGGAAACCAGGACTATCTGTGGTTGAACGATCGGCTGCCGTACAACTGAGCGTTGTGGCCGGTGCCGGGAGCCGGGGTGCGGCCCCGGCACAGTTGTTTTGAGCATGACTTCCGTGGTTTGAACTGAGAATCCGCAACCCCAAACCTTGAATCATCAGGAGGTGCCAAGATGCTGCAGAAACCGGCGGAACGGAATGAAAAGCTGACGCTCGGGCCGGCCACCCGGCAACGTGGCCGGTGGGCATGGGGGATGGCGCTGCTGTTGGCCGGTGTGCTGCCGGCCTGGGTGGGCGCGCAGACGGTGCATTTCCGCGCCTTGCAGGTGCGTGTCACGGTCCCGGTGGGTTCGTCCGGTTCGACGGTGTTGTCGAACTATGCCGTGCTGACGGATGTGACCGGTCCGGTCAACGTGACGGTGAGCGGTCTGCCGGATGGTGCTTCTGCGACGGTGAGCCCCTCCTCGTTGACTGAATCCGGGCCTGTGATGTTGACGCTGAACTGGAACAACGTGGCGGAGGGCGAGTATCCCTTCCTGCTGGAGGGTTCGGGCGGAGCCACCAACCATCTGGTTCTGACGCTGCAGGTGGCGTACATCTGGAACGGACAGGACGGCGTGGCCAGTCAGTGGTCTTCGCCCTCGAGCTGGCTGGGCGGCGCGGTTCCGCCGGAGGGTGCGGACATTGTATTCACGGACCTGGGGGGCCAGACGGCCGCGTTCACCAATGTGTTGGTGGACCAGGACGTGCGGGCGGGTTCGATTCGTTTCGCCACGACGAACGCGACCCGTTACTACACATTGGAACTGGGCGCGGGGCGGACGCTGGAGCTCGTTGGCCCGCTGGGCTTCCGGATTTTACGGGACTATGTGGAAGACAATTCGGGCTGGCCGCTCTGGTTGGGCAATGGTCCCATGGTGAGTGTGGTGGGCCCGGAGGCGACCATGGTGGTCAGCAATACCATGGCCGATTTCGCGGTCCTGCAGGGCGGGCAGATCACGCACGAGCTGAACTTGTCGGCCCTCGGCACCCTGGTGGCGCATGTGAATCGCGTCGGGTTGGGTGATTATTCCGCCTGGCCGCATTACTGGAACCTGTTGGACAATGGGTATGGCGGCCGGCCCCGGCGCTTCGTCCCTACGATCTATCTGGCCCGGACGAACCGGATCACAGCGCACTATACGAACCCGGACAATTACGAGAATCCGGAAACGCGTGTCTTCTCGATGACTTTCATGAGCAGCGGCCTGGCGGGCACGACGCAACGGCGGCAGCTCTACCTGGGTGCGCACAACGAGTTCTTCATGGAAAGCATCTGCTTTGTCGGGGCCAACCAGCAGGGCGAGGTTTATTTCAATCCGGACTATGCCGCGCTCAATCCGGTGGCCATCTTCCGCAATGTGGACGGCGGGCGGATGAAGGTGTTCGCGGTGTCGGATGACGGGGGGCCGCAGGCTGCCACGAGCAACATCAAGAGCTGGCTGTATTTTGGTGACAATAACGGCAGCGTGGATATCCTGGCCGATCTGTTTTACATCTCTCGGGATCGGCCGCTTCTCAGCGGGGATCCGAACATTCAGGGTCAGATGTACGTGGGCCGCGGGGTGATTGACGTGAACCGCGCCGTGCTCGGTTTCCAGGACGGCGGTTCGCGGGAAGGGCAGACGGCCTTCCAAGGGCGTGGGTATTGCCAGGGCCTGCTGGTGATCAGCAACACGGCGGTCCTGCGGGTGAACGACGTGCTCGAACTGGGGTACACCACCGAGACGCTTCCGTTGGGCGAGCCCTGGAACACGCGGGGCCAGCTTTTCATCGGCCCGGGTGGCACGGCGATGGTCAACCGCATCGAAGTGGGCGGCGAGACGAAGCTTTCGGGGGGCAACGCCATTGTTCTGAGCGACGGCGGGACGTTGATCCTGACCAACACGGCCGCCAGTCCGGAGAAGAAACTGGCCCGGCTCAGCCTTTCCAATGCGCGGTTGACGCTCCACGTGGACGGGACTCGCACGGAACCGTATGTGTACGTGACGAACTTCACCGCGTCGGGCACGGGGAACGAGTTGCGGCTGGCCGAGATCCGGAACGTGTCGCAATTCCCGGCGGAGATTCCGCTCATCGCCTATGATACGGCCGCGGCCAGCATTTCGCTGATGTTGCCCGAAGGGTACTATGGATATCTCCTGGATGACACCAGCCGGCGGATGTTGGTGGCCGTGGTGGATACGAACGCACCGGCGCAGGTGGTCTGGGACGGCACCGTCAACGGCCAGTGGGACACCACCACCGCCAACTGGAAGGACGGCGGCCAATTTGTGAACGGGGCACCGGTGGTGTTTGACGACACCGCTTCCGGGACGGCGAGCATCACCGTGGTCGGTTTGGTGGCACCCGGCGAGGTACTGGTGACCAATCAGGCGAAGACGTATTCGTTCAGCGGCGGTTCGATCGTGGGAACCAGCCCGATGACCAAGCAGGGCACGGGCACCATGATCATGGACGCGCAGAGTCAGTTGCCGCTGTTGCTGGAGCAGGGAACGGTGCAGGGCTCCGGCAGTCTGGGCACCACCACCGTCGGTCCGGATGGGACATTGAACTTCTCGGGCACGATCCACGGGTTGATCTCGTCCGGCACGGTCGTCAGTTCCGGCACGATCAACAACGGGATCACCGTCAACGGTGGGACCTTTGAGAGCTCGGGCACGGTCAACGGGCCGGTGCGCATCAATGGCGGCACCGCCCACATCGCGGCCGGGGGCGTGGTGAACGCGACCGGCACCTCCACAGTGGAACCGGGCGCGATCCTGATTGTGGACGGCCGGTTCGTCAACACCGAGGCCCGGCTGAACGTCAACGGGACGTTGATGGGCGAGGGCGTGGTGAGTGATCCGGACGGTTACACGTTCGGTGCCGACGGCCGCCTCTCGATCAACAACGGCGGGGTGATTTCGCCCGGCCATTCCATCGGTGTCCTCTCTGTGGAGGGGCGCTTCGACCTCAACCCGGGTGCGCGGTTGATCGTGGAGGTTGATCTGAACCACCCGGCGCGCAATGACATGGTGGCCGTGGACGTGTTTGGCAACATCCGCGGCATCATCACCATGACCAACATCGGCAGCGTGCCGTTCGCGGTGGGGCAGAGCTTCGTGATCATCAGCAACAACTTCAACCTGCCCAATTCGCCGTTGAACCCGAACATTGACTTCCAGTTCGATCCGCCTTCGCCCGGCCCTGGCATGCGGTGGGACGGCAGCGATCTGGCGACCAACGGCATTGTGCGGATTGTGGAGGCTCCGCTGGAGCCGCCGCAGGTGGCGGTGACGGTCTCCGACGGCCAGATCACGTTGGAATGGCCCGAGGTCTACACCGGCTGGATCCTGCAGCAGCAGGTGCGCACGTTGCAGCAGGGGATCAGCCTGGCACCGGAGGATTGGGTGCCTGTGGAAGGGTCGCAAAGCACGAACCGGTTCGTGATCACCGTGGATCCTGAGGCGGAGGCGGTGTTCTACCGGTTGGTCCAGCCGTGAGCCGGGAGATTGCGGGGATTCGGCGCCGGTCCGGCCTGCTCCGGGCCGGCGCCGCCCTTTCCATGAATCGTCCGATCCGCTCTCACAGGCCGGATGGCCCGGTCTTCCTGCTGCTGGCCGTGCTGGCGTGCGCGGGAGCGCCCGACGCTTTTGCCTCGCTTCGGGTGGATTTGAACCCGCCGGAGCCGCGCCGGGACGTGCGCACGCCGCATTGGGAGAACTGGCACTGGCAGGGGCCGGGGGAGGCGACGGCCGAGTTCGACGGCCTGCGTGTCACGATTCGCACCGGGGATACAAACCGGGTGGGAATGCTATGGGTCAAGGCCTTTCTGGTGGACGGCGTGCGCTTGGGCTCCGACGGGGTGTGTGTCGAAGGCCCTGCGAAAGCGGCGACACTTCAACTGATCCTGGAAGGACTTTCTGCCGGACGCCACACGCTGGCGACCTGGCACAATGAACCACGCGAGCGCCCTCCGACACAATTTGTCGTTTGGGTCAACGGCCGGCAGGTGCTGGGTCCGGTAAAGCCCTCTCACCGGGTCCGACATGACGACGAGGTGGCGACGGCCTTCGTGGAATTCGAGGCGGAGGAGGGCCGGCCCGTGGTCGTGGAGTTTCGAGCCGAATCGGGGAAGGACGACACGGCAGCGGCGGTCGTATTGAACGGGTTTGCGTTGGATGTGCCGGATCCGTCCCTGCAGGCGCGGCGTCCCTGGCCCGGGCGGGATGATGAGCATGTTGCGGCCGCTCCCGGTGGTTCGGTCCGGTTGCAGTGGATGGCGGCTCCTGCCGCGGTGGCGCATCATCTTTATTTCGGGACCAACCTTGCAGATGTGGCGGCGGCCCGGCCGGGCGATGCTGTTTACATGGGACGACTTGAGTCCTCCGCTTACACGGTTTCGGGATTGAACCATTTTGCCGAGTATTTTTGGCGGGTGGACGAGGAAGACGCTGCCGGAGGGGTGACCCGGGGCGAGGTGTGGCGGTTTCGGATCCGGCACCGTGCGTTTCCCACCGCCGAGGGGTACGGTGCTTTTGCCCGTGGGGGCCGCGGTGGTCGGGTGATCAAGGTGACCAATCTCAATGACAGCGGCCCCGGCAGTTTGCGGGCGGCGGTGGAAGCGGAGGGGCCGCGCACGGTGGTGTTCGACGTGGGTGGGATGATCACGCTCCAGTCCCGCCTGATCGTGCGCAACCCGTATTTGACGGTGGCGGGCCAGACCGCGCCGGGCAAGGGAATCTGCATTCGCGGCTACAACTTCGGCGTCCTGGGGGCCCATGATGTGATTATCCGCTACATCCGGGTGCGGCCCGGGAACATTTCCGGCGAGACCCTGGACGGGATGGGCCTGGCCTCGAGCGACCATTGCATCGTGGATCATTGCTCTATCAGTTGGACGTTGGACGAGGCGTTCAGCTCCCGCGGTGCGGGCAACATCACGCTTCAGCGCACTCTGATCGCGGAGGCATTGAACGAGGCCGGGCACCGGAAGTATCCGCCGGGGACGCGACATGGATACGCGGCCAGCATTGGTGGGAACATCGGCAGCTTCCATCACAATCTGTTGGCGCACTGTGCGGGCCGCAACTGGAGTCTGGCCGGGGGGCTCGATCAGGCCGGTCGGCACACGGGCCGGCTGGATATCCGCAACAACGTCGTTTACAACTGGCATCATCGCACCACCGATGGCGGGGCGGCGCAGGTGCAGTTTGTCAACAATTACTACAAACCCGGTCCGGCAACCGATTGGTTTTGGATTCTGCGGCCCCAGCGCGAGGGGGTGCCCAGGTTCGGCCCGCAGGATTACTACGTGGCGGGCAACGTGCTGGAAGGGCGGGTGGGACCGGACGAGAAATGGGGTGGGGTACGTTTCTGGCAGGGCGAACCGCCGGAGGATTATTTGCACGACGAGCCGTTTTTCGATCCTTTGGTGCGGACCCACACGGCATGCGAGGCTTACACCAACGTGCTGGCGGACGTGGGCTGCAATTACCCTGTTCAGGACGAGTTCGATCGGAGGATCATCGAGGAGGTGCGCACGGGCACGGCCCGGTACCGGGGCAGCCGCACCGGTCTGCCCGGGTTGCCGGATTCGCAGGAGGACGTTGGCGGTTGGGAAGAATATCCGGAAGTGCACCGACCGGAGGGATGGGATCGCGACGACGATGGGATGCCTGACGAGTGGGAACGGCGCGCCGGTTTGAATCCCCTGGACCCGGCCGACGCCCAACAGGACCGTGACGGAGATGGGTACACCAACCTGGAGGAGTATCTGGGTTGGTTGGTGGGCGAGTTTCCCGACCCGGATCGCTCCCCGGGCCGGCTTGGAGAACGGTGAGATGAAGGCGTGGTTCTCACCAGGGCGCTTTCTGCCGGTGGCCCATTTGGCGGGTTGGTTGGGCCGGGGGCTGGTCGCGTGTCTCCTGTCCGGGCCGGTACAGGGGGCCGACCGTCTGGTGGTTTTGGAACCGGATTGGTTCCGTCCGTATGTGGAGCAGTTCAACGCCCTTGATGACGAGACGGTGGTGAACGCCATCCCGAATGCGTCGGCCTGGGCGTGGATGCGGCGGGAGATCCCGTTCTTCGATGCGCCGGACCAGGCGGTGGTCCGGACTTATTATTTTCGCTGGTGGGTTTATCGAAAGCATTTGCGACAAACCCCCACGGGTTGGGTGGTGACGGAGTTTCTGCCGCCGGTGAGCCATGCCGGGCCGTACAATACGATCAGTTGCGCCCTGGGGCACCATCTGGCGGAGGCGCGGTGGTTGCGGGACGGGCGATATGGTGAGGACACGATCCGTTTCTGGCTTCGGGGGCATGAGGGCGGTCCGCAGCCGCATTTGCGTCGCTACAGTCAGTGGCTGGCGGCGGCCGTATACGACTGGTACTGCGCACGTGGGTTCCCCGGCGGAGCCGTGCCCTGGCTGGACGATCTGGTCGCGGAGGAGGAAGCCTGGGAGCACGAACATTGCCGGCCGGACGGCCTTTTCTGGCAGTATGACGTTCGCGACGGGATGGAAGAATCCCTCAGCGGGTCGCGCAACCGCCGGCATGTGCGGGTGCCATTGAATGCCTACATGTACGGCAACGCACGCGCGATAGCTGCGATGGCCCGTCGGGCGGGCCGTCATGAGCTGGCGGGGACTTATGACAGGAAGGCTGACGCACGGCGCGAGAGGGTCCTGGGACGGCTGTGGGATCCGGAGGCGGCGTTTTTCAAGACCCTGCAGGAGGACGGCCGCCTGGCTGATGTGCGGGAAGCGATCGGTTTTTTACCCTGGGCATTTGGTCTGGTGCCGCCGACGGGAGAATATGCCCAAGCCTGGCTGCAACTGACGAATCGGCAGGGCTTTTGGGCTCCGGCCGGACTGACCACGGCGGAACGGCGGCATCCGCGTTTTCGCTCGCACGGCGTGGGCCGATGTGAATGGGACGGTGCCGTCTGGCCCTTCGCCACCTCCCAAACGCTGACGGCGCTGGCACGTGCGTTGAGAGATGATCCGGCCCTGCCGCTGAGCGGCCGGGACTTTTTCGAAGCGTTTCTCGTGTACACCCGCTGTCACGAACGCGACGGGCGCCCCTGGGTGGGCGAGTATCTCGACGAGGTGACCGGTGATTGGATCCACAGAGGCGACCGCAGCAAGGATTACAATCATTCGACCTACGCCGATCTTTTGATCACCGGGCTGGTCGGCGTAGTCCCTCAGGAGGAGGATCGCCTGGTGCTCCGGCCGCTGCTGCCTGAAGGTGTGTGGGATTGGTTTTGTCTGGACGGTTTGCCGTACCACGGCCGGGCCATCACGATTGTGTGGGACCGGGACGGCACGCGGTACGGCCGCGGTGCGGGGTTTCAGGTCTGGTGCGGGGACCGGTGTGTGGCGCGCAGGGCCGATCTGGGGCCGCTGAGTTGTGAGTTGCCATGAGTTTGCCGGGGAGAATGACGAGGCGGGTTGGCGGCGTTGTTTGGCTGGGACTTTGCGTGGGCCTGGCGGCGGGGCGCGGGGCGGCAGCGTCCGTGCCCGAAGTCCGTGTGGATCGCGGGGGCCGGCTGGTTGCGGTTGCGGACGGCCGGGGCAACCGGGTGCCGGACTTTTCGCACTGCGGTTATGCGGGCGGCAATGTGCCGATTCCCGTCGTGCCGGTGGCATGTGTGGTGAGACCCGGGCCGGGCGACGACACGGAAAGGATTCAAGCGGCCTTGGACCTTGTCGCGGGTCGGGCACCCGACGCGCACGGATGGCGCGGGGCGGTCCTGCTGCTGCGCGGGCGATACGAGGTGGGCGGACGGCTGGAGATCCGCGCCTCCGGTGTGGTGCTGCGTGGACAGGGGATGGGCGCTGGTGGGACGGTCCTCGTGGCGACCGGCATCGACCGGCGGCCGCTGATCCGTGTGACCGGTGAGAACGATCGGATCGTGCGGACGAACACGGCTTGGGCTGTGGTGGATCCGTATGTGCCCGTGGGGGCAACGGGCTGTCGGGTTCGCAGCACGGACGGGTTGTCAGCCGGGCAGCGCGTTTTGATTGTGCGTCCCTCGACGCAGGCATGGATCCAACGGTTGGGCATGGACGAACTCGGAGGCGGCGTGGGCGCGCGGTGGAAACCGGGCAGCCGGGACATCGTTTGGGAACGCACGCTCACCGGCGTGGAGGGCGAGCGGGTGACGTGGGACGTGCCGATCACCACCGCTTTGGAGGCGGAGCTGGGGGGCGGCTGGATCGCAGGTTTCGATTGGCCCGGTCGCATCCGCCGTGTGGGGATCGAGAACCTTTGCCTGGAATCTGCGCATGACCCCGAACGGCCGCTTGACGAGGACCATTCGTGGTATGGCGTCACGATGGAGAACGTGGAGGATGCGTGGATCCGGCGGGTGACGTTCCGGCATTTCGCCGGGGGGGCGGTGGCGGTGTACGAGACGGCCCGTTGTGTGACGGTGGAGGACTGTCTGGCGCTGGCGCCGGTGTCGGAGCCGGGTGGACATCGGCGGCATACTTTTTACACCGCGGGGCAGCAGACCCTGTTCCTGCGGTGTTACGCCGAGGACGGATGCCACGATTTCATCGTGGGCCATTGTGCCGCGGGTCCCAACGCCTTTGTTTTGTGTCAGGCGGACCGGGCTTTGGGCGACAGCGGTCCGTGGGAAAGCTGGGCCAGCGGGGTGTTGTACGACAATGTCATGGTGGATGGTGCGGCATTGAGTCTGGGTTTCTGGCCGGGCAACCATCGCCGGGTGGGGTGGGCGGCGGCTCATTCGGTCCTCTGGAACTGCAGCGCCTCGGTGATTCGTTGCTGGAATCCGCCGGGTGCGTGGAACGCCTCCTACGGATCGTGGGGCGCGTTCGAGGGGGACGGGGTTTGGCGGCAGTCCAACGAGTTCGTGCGACCGGTGAGTCTGTGGGCGGCCCAGCTGGCCGAGCGCGGGGTGGCGGACGCGAATCTGCGGCTTCAATTCCCGCCCAAGTCCAGGGAAGAGGTGACCAATCCGAGCCCGGAACGTGCGCGTGAACTGACCGAAGCCTCCCGCCAACCCGCGATTTCGTTGCGGGATTGGATCGAGCGACTGGACCGGGAACAACCCCTGCCTTGCGAGCCGGGAGATGCATCGGAGTGCGCACCGGCACAGGGGCTGGCGGCAGAGCGCGAGCCTCTCCCGATCCGGCGGGTTTACGTGACGAACGGCTGGGTGGTGGTGGAAGACCGGTTGCTCACGGGCGGGATCTTGGAGACGGCTTGGTGGCGGGGCAGCCGACTGCCAGGCGAGGCGGCGCAGGTGGGACCGGCGTTGACCCGGTTCATGCCGGGCCGGACCGGCCGGGGCTGGACGGACGATTTGGAAGAGGTGGCCCGGCAAATGGTGGAAACGGGACGCCCCGTGTTCGAGCATCACCACGGGCTGTGGTACGACCGTCGTCGCGACGATCACGAAATGGTACGGCGGCCGGACGGCGAGGTGCTGGCGCCGTTCTTCGAACAACCTTTCGTGCGCAGTGGCCGGGGACGCGCGTGGGACGGGCTGAGCCGGTATGACCTGACGCGTTACAATCCGTGGTACTGGGACCGGTTGCGATCCTTTGCCCGGCTGTGTGATCGGCACGGGTTGGTACTGCTCCACCAGCACTATTTCCAGCACAACATCCTGGAGGCCGGGGCGCACTGGGCCGATTGTCCGTGGCGACCGGCAAACAACGTCAATGACACCGGGTTTCCCGAGCCGCCGCCCTACGCGGGGGACAAGCGGATCTTTATGGCGGAGCAGTTCTACGATGTCGGCCATCCGGTGCGGGCGCCTTTGCATCGAGCCTACATCCGGCAATGTCTGGAGGCCCTGCGGGGCGCGGAGAATGTCTGGCATTCGTTGGGGGCGGAATTCACCGGGCCGGAATCGTTCATGCGTTTCTGGCTGGAGACCGTGCAGGCCTGGATGGATGAGACGGACTCGGACCCGCAGGTGGTGCTTTCAGCGCCCAAGGACGTGCAGGACGCCGTGTTGCAGGACGAAGCTATGCGCCGGTTGGTGGACGTGGTGGACTTTCGATACTGGTGGCGGACGGCCAGGGGGGAGTTTGCGCCGCCGGGAGGGGCCCATCTGGCGCCGCGCCAGTTCGAACGGCGTTGGCGGGGCGGACGGCCGACCGACGAGGACCTTGCCGGCATGGTCAGCGAGTACCGAGCCCGTTATCCGGGACCGGCTTGGATTTGTGCATTCGACACTGCCGGCTGGGCCTGGCTGTGCGCCGGTGGTTCACTGCCGCGGTTGCCCCGCTCCACGGATCCGGAACTGCTCCGGGCCGTGCCGCGGATGCAACCTTCCGCGGCGCGTTCCACCGATGGCGTGTGGTGTCTGGAGGAGGGCGAGCAGCAACGGTTGATCTATGCGCGGGCAGGCGCGCGGTTTGCCCTGAACGAAACCGAGCGGTGGTGGGAACTTCGCGAGCTGGACAGCAACACAGGGCAGGTCCGACGGCGCCGGCGACTCGATGCATCCACCGGCCTTCTGACCGGTCCGGGCGTTTGGTGGCTGGTGAACCCTTCGGGGTCGGTGTCGGACACAGATCGGTGACGGCCCGCACGGCATCCGGGCAGGGAAAGGAAGCGGGTGCCGACCTGAAGTGGGTGCGGCACATGCCGACCGGGGCAATGTTACGGGACCGTACTGCGGCGTTCGACCGGGGCGGGAGGCCGGTGCTGGATTGAGCACGGGTGAAAATTCGGGTCGTTGTGGAATGAACGAAACGATGCGGCCATTGCATGTGAATCAAGAAAGGGTGGAGACCCGCTCAGGGGCCTCCGTGGCACTGTGGCGTGGGATGGGGCTGCGAGCTTGCCTGCTGGGGGTCCTGCTTGCGGCGGGTTGGGCGGGAGCGGCATCCCGCCCGGTTCCGGGCGCTGTGGTGAGGCTTGAGCGTGAGGGAGTCAGTGGGCAGCGGGTGGCATACGGCTTGGAGCAGTTGACCGCGGCATGGACTGCGGCGGGATACCGGGTCGTGACGAGCGAGACACCCGGGGAGACGAACGTCGTTCACGTACGGCTTTGTCGTTCAGAGACGGTCCCAAGCGGATCAGAGGCTTTCGCGGTGCGCGTGCAGCCGGATGGGTGGAGGATCGAGGCAGGAGATGATACCGGTCTGATGTACGGCTGCCTGGCGTTGAGTGAGGAAGTTCGGCGCACCGGTACGGGACCGGCCCGGGATCTGGAGGAGAAACCCGCCTTGCGATTGCGGGGTGTCTGTGTGGGGCTGCAAAAACCGACCATTCTTCCCGGACGCCAGGTGTACGAGTATCCCTGGACTCCGGAGCTTTTTCCCTGGTTTTACGACCGAGATCTTTGGCGGGAGTACCTCGATGTTCTGGCCCGGTGCCGGTACAACACGTTGTACCTGTGGAACGGGCATCCTTTCGGGTCGGTGGTTCGGGTGCCGGGGTACCCGGAGGGTGTGGAGGTCCCGGAGGCGGTGCTCGAGCGCAACATCGAGATGATCCACTGGCTGGCCCGCGAATGCGACCGGCGCGGGATCTGGTTGGTGGTGATGTTCTACAACATCCTGCTGCCCCAGCCATTCGCCGAGAAGCACGGGTTGCCCACACAGTTGAGTCGTCCCCATCCGGTTGCAGCCGACTACACGCGTCGCGCGATTGCCACGTTCATCCGGGAGTATCCTCATGTGGGACTGCTGGTTTGCCTGGGCGAGGCTTTGCAAGGGGCGGAGCATCAGCTCGAGTGGGCGACGAACGTCATCCTGCCCGGCGTGATGGAAGGCGCCCGGGCCGCCGGTTTGAAGGAATTGCCGCCATTGATCATTCGCACCCACGCAACGGATGCCGAACGCGTCCTGCCGCCCTGTTTCGCCATCTACACCAACTTGTACACGATGACCAAGTTCAACGGGGAGTCGCTGACGACGGACGGCGTGCGGGGTCGGCTGCGGGAGCTGCACCGGCGCATGGCGGCCATGGGGCCGCACGTGGTCAATGTCCACATCCTGGCCAATCTGGAGCCGTTCCGGTATTTCGCCCCCGAGTTCATTCAACGTTGCGTGCTGGGCATGCGGGAGGATTTGCAGGCTTCCGGGCTGCACCTTTACCCGTTGGTGTACTGGAACTGGCCGGACGCACCCGATGCGTGTGAACCGCCCTTGCGGCAATGGGACCGTGACCGGGGCTGGTTCGAAGCCTGGGGGCGGTACGCGTGGAACCCGGATCGTCCGGAAGCGGAGGAACGGGCGTACTGGCGGGATCGGGTGCGGGAGTGGTTTGATTGTGACGCGGCGACAGCGGAACGGTTCGTGACGGCGGGCAACGAGGCCGGGCTGGTGGCGCCGATTCTGCTGCGTCGGTTCGGTATCACGGAGGGCAACCGGCAAACCCTTTCCTTGGGCATGACGCTGGAGCAGTTGGTGCACCCGGAACGGTTCCAGCCGGTGCACGATCTGTGGGAATGCCTGGCGCCGCCGGGGTGGCGGTTGCAGGAGTTTGTGGCACGCACGATGGCGGGCGAAGACTGCCCGGGGGAAACGCCGGAGGTGGCGCGGCAGGAGGCGTGGAGACGGGCGCGTCGCGCGGTGCAGCTGCTGGACGGGGCGGAGGGAGGTGTGTGCGGGCGAAAGGAAGAGTTCCTCCGCTGGCAGAACGACTTCCGCGCACTTGACGCGCTGGCCCGTTTTTACGACGCCAAGACCCGGGCTGCCGAGGAGGTCCTCCGGTTTCGGCTGGATCACGATCCGGCCCGCTTGGAACGGGCGGCCCGGGCGTTGTCCGAGAGCGTGACGGCTTTCGAGGAGCTGGCGGATGTGGCCGGACCGGCGTACCGGTTTGCCAACAGCTTGCAGACCGGGCACCGGCGCATCCCTTGGCCCGCGGTGGTGGATGGAGTGGTGACGAATTTTCACTGGTCGCACGTGCTGCCCTTGTACCGGGCGGAGCTGCGCGAGTTTCTCGATCGCTGGGAGCGCTGGAAACGGGGCGAGCTGGGTCGGGATCAGCCACCGCCACGGCCGTGGCCTGCGGCGCAGGTGCGGGTGACGGGGCCCGGGGCCGAGACGTACGAGGTGCGTCCCGGGGCCCGGGCGTTTCGAGACCGGACTTATCGGCTGGTCGAACTGGCGCCCGAATTGCACGGTTTGACGGGCATCCGGTTCTCTCATGAAGAGGCCAAGAACGGCCGGTATCGGCCGGTGGAGTTCGAGGTGGACGAACCGGTGTATGTCTTGCTCGGGCTGTTTCGGGATGAACGCGCGATCTGGTTGCAACCGCCGAACGTGGACGCGGCGGCGCACTGGGCCGAGCAGGGCAGTCCCGAGCCGGTGCTGCGGAATGCTGCCCGGGTGGAGCAGTGTCCGGTCGTGGATGTGTACGCACGCCGTTATCCGGCCGGCCGCAACCGTCTCGAGGTGCCCGGGCCCGGCAGTTTCGTCGTTTTGGGAGTCGTGCCGGCTTCCGCGACCCTGACGCCGCGGGACGTGGAGGACCCATGGCCGTGAGCAATGGCCTGTCGTCCGGGGCGACGGGGTCCGTACGGGCGTTTGAGAGAGGTGATTCATGAAAGGGAGTCGAATCCGGGCAGGACAGATCAGGGCCGCACTGATCGGGCTGCTGATCATGTCTGTCGTTTCGGCCACGGTTGCCGGGGACGGGCGGAGCCGGTGGGAGCAACTGCCCCCCGGCTCGGCGCGCTGGACAGGAGGGTTCTGGGCCCAACGCTGGGAATTGTGTCGCACCAGCACCTTGCCCGCGATGGACGCCCTCTTCTCCGGCACCAACCACACCCATTTCTGGCGCAACTTCGAGATCGTTGCCGGAGCAGCCGAGGGGCGCCGTCGCGGCGCGCCGTTCAACGACGGGGAGTGTTACAAATGGCTGGAGGCCGCTTCCGCTTTCCTGGCTGTACGCCCGGATCCTCGGCTGGCGCGAACCGTCGAGGAGCGGATCGCGTGGATCGTGCGGGCCCAGGAACCGGACGGGTACCTCCAAACCGCCGTCCAATGGCGGATGCGCCAGGGCGATGCCCGGGCCGTGCCGTTCGGTGACCGGTTCCAGTTCGAGCTTTACAATCTGGGGCACCTGTTCAGCGCGGCTGCCATGCATTACCGGGTGACGGGGCGAACCTCGTTGTTGGAGGTGGCCAGAAAGGCGGCTGCACGGCTGGAAACCGCGCTGGGGGAGCCGGTGCCCGAGGCGGTGCGACGTCCGGTCTGTCCCTCGCATTTCATGGGGCTGGTGGACCTGTATCGGGCCACGGGCGAGCCTTACTGGCTTGATCTGGCCCGGCGATGCTGGGCCGTCCGCAGCGAGGTCGAAGGCGGGGGGGACGACAACCAGGATCGGTTGCCTTACGTCCAGCACGCCGAAGCGGTGGGTCACGCCGTTCGGGCCAACTACCTTTACGCGGGTGCGGCGGATCTCTACTTGGAGACCGGCGACACCGGCCTCTGGCCCCCGCTGACGCGGGTCTGGTCCAACATTGTGGAGAAGAAGCTCTATCTCACCGGCGGTTGTGGGGCTCTCTACGACGGTGCCTCTCCCGATGGCGCGCACGACCAGGAACACATTACCCGGGTTCATCAGGCCTACGGCCGGAACTATCAACTGCCCCAACTGACCGCGCACTGTGAGACCTGTGCCAACATCGGCTGGGCGCTGTGGAACTGGCGCATGTTGCGTGCCACCGGGGACGCGCGGTACGCCGACGCGCTGGAGCAGGTCCTCTACAACAGTGTGCTTTCCGGGATGAGCCTCGACGGAACGAACTTTTTCTACACCAACCCGCTTCGGGTCACCGATCCGCTGCCATTCGAACTGCGTTGGCCCCGGCAGAGGGTGCCGTTTGTCAGTTCGTTTTGTTGCCCGCCCAACCTCCTGCGGATGGTGGCCGCATCGCCCGGCTGGATGGCCCTGGTGTCCAACCGGACGGTCTGTGTGGTGCTGTACGGCGCGGGCGAAATGCAGTTCCAAAACGAGGAGCTGGGCGAGGTTCGGTTGCGCCAGGAGACCGAGTTTCCCTGGAGCGGACGGGTGCGGTTGGTCGTGGAACGCCCGCTGGACGGAGGGATGACCTTGAGGCTGCGGGTGCCGGCCTGGGCGGCTTCCGCGCGTCTGCGCATCAATCTCGGGCCGGAGCAGAAGGCCGACGGCCCGGGCGGCTGGTGGGACATCACGCGCACCTGGCAGGCCGGGGACGTGGTGGATCTGGACCTGGAGATGGCACCGATCTGGTGGGAGGCCCACCCTTGGGTGGAGGAGAGTTACCACCAGGTGGCCGTGCAACGGGGGCCCCTCGTCTATTGCCTGGAATCGGCCGATCTGCCGCGGGGTGTGAGCGTGACGGACGTGGGCGTGGTGCCGGGGTCTCCCTTGCGCATGCGCTGGGATGGGCATCTGCTGGGCGGGGTCGTGGTTTTGGAAGGGACGGCCCGTTGGCGGCCTCCCGGCGATTGGACCGGGCGGCTGTACCGGCCCTGGACGGATGCCGACTGGCAGGAGATACCGCTCCGGCTGGTTCCGTACTGTGTGTGGGCCAACCGTGGACCCGGCGAGATGACCGTCTGGTTGCGCGCCTTGGCACGCTGAATCGGCCTCACTTGTGCAGCTGGACGTCTTTTACGACGGCAGGCTTGCGGAGGGTAAAAAAGAGGGCGACCCGTGCGCACTCACACACGGGTCGCCGGAAAGCTGGTGCCAGGGGAGGGACTCGAACCCCCGACCAAAGGCTTATGAGTCCTCTGCTCTACCAACTGAGCTACCCTGGCGCCACGGGAACCCAGGCGCTGCCCCTGGCCGGGCATTCACCTCGTTCCGCTGCAAAATCTAAACGTTCGGCCCGTGGCACGCAAGCGCGCTTCTGACTCACGAAGTCCGGGCGTGGCGATGCCACCAGTCGCAGCCGTAGTTGCCGACCTTGTACTGTTCGATGTGTCCGTCGGCGGCCGGGCCCTCCGACCTGGCCAGCAGTTCGGCAATCTCCGATTCGGTAAGGGGTTGGAAATTGCGGGCCATGGCGATGTCCTGTTCCAGGTCGCGCCGCGACTGGATGCCGCAGACCAGGCTGGTGACCGGCAGACTGAGCACGTACCTGCGGAGCGTGGGTGCCGGGATGCCCAGTTCGCGGACCAGCCGGCCGTTCTGCGAGGCCAGCGCTTTCATCCCCAGCACGCCGATGTTCCGCTCGTGACAGACCGGCAGGACCTGTTTCTGGAAGCTTTGGTAATGGGCATCCACGAGGTTCAAGGGCATTTGAACGGCATCCCATGCGAAGTCCCGCGCCAGCATGGCCAGGTGGTGCCGGGGATGCTGGTGACCGGTGAACCCGATGAAACGGACTTTTCCCTCTTTACGGGCTTCCAGCGCGCATTTGAGGGCGCCGTTTTCGGCGAAGATCAGGTCCGGATCGTCGTCCCATTTGATCCCGTGGAACTGCCATAGATCAATGCGATCGGTGCGCAGACGGCGCAGACTGTCCTCCAGATGTTGACGGGCGGTTTTGTAGTCGCGGCCGCAGACCTTGGTCATGAGAAAGACCTTGTCGCGCCGGCCGCCGGAGCTGAGGGCGCGTCCCATGAGCTCCTCGCTGCGGCCGTCGTGGTATTCCCAGGCGTTGTCGAAGAACGTGAGCCCCTCGTCAATGGCGCGGTGCATGAGGGCGATGGCCTCACGGTCGTCGCGCACGGCGCCGATGTTCCACCCGCCCAGGCCGATGATGGAGATGCGAACGCCGGTGCGCCCCAAGGGTCGTGTGGGGATACCGGTCGCGCTGGTCTGTTGTGCCTGGAGCAGCGACCTGCCCATGGCCAGGCCGGCCAGGGCCGTCTGAAGGAACGTGCGCCGGCTGATGGGGTCCGGAGGACGGAGTGCGCGATCGTGCGCCTTCATGGGCGCAACTAAAACCGCCCTGCCCCGGTTGTCAACCGGATGCGACCTGCGGCTGCCGCCGAATGCAACCCCGCACCGGTTCGTCCAACGGGAGACAAACCGCGCATTGACAGGCACGCGGGTGGCAAAGGAGCATGTGGTCATGGAACCAGTGGACTCAACCAACAACCGATGGCCGAACCGACGGGAATTCCTCATTCAGACGGGTCGCCTCGCGGCGGTCTCCGCTCTGGCCGGTGTGGCCTTGCCGCATGTGCACGGCGGGGAGAGTGGAGGACTGCGACTGGCACTGGTGGGCTGTGGCGGCCGCGGCACGGGGGCCGTGGGTGATGCCATCCATGCCGGTGTGTTGCCGGTGAAACTCGTCGCCATGGCGGACGTCTTTCGGGACCGCCTGCAGAGCAGCTACGACAACCTTCAACGGCAGTTTGCGGAGCACGTGGACGTGCCCGAGGAACGCCGCTTCCTCGGCTTCGACGCGTACAAACACGCGATGGATTGTCTGCGGCCCGGCGACGTGGTGATTTTGACCACGCCACCCGCTTTTCGATGGGTGCATTTCACCTATGCGATCCAGAAGGGGCTGAACGTCTTCATGGAAAAGCCGGTCACCGTGGACGGGCCGACCAGCCGGCGGATGTTGGAGCTGGCCAAACAGTCGGAGGCCAAGGGACTCAAATGCGGCGTGGGCCTGATGTCCCGGCACAGCCGCGCCCTGCAGGAACTGGCGCAACGGGTTCGCGACGGTGAACTGGGTGAGATCATTCTGCAACGCGGTTATCGCATGCACGGGCCCGGGGGGTATTTCGCTTCCGTCGCCAAGCCGCCGGACATCAGTCATCTCCTGTATCAGGTCCGGCGTTTCCACAGTTTCATCTGGGCCAGCGGCGGCTGTTTCAGTGATTTCTACATCCACATCATTGATCATCTGGCGTGGATGAAGGGTGCGTGGCCGGAACGGGCCCAGGGTCTGGGAGGCCGGCATTACAAAACCGATCCGGAGGGACGGCCCTACGTGGATCAGAATTTCGATGTATACTCCGTGGAGTACACGTACCCGGACGGCACGAAGATGCTGTTCGACGGCCGGTGCATGACCGGTTGCCGCGATCTGTACGCCAGTTATCTCCACGGCACGAAGGGCATGGCGGTGGCCTCCAGCAGCGGCGACTGCGGACTGCCCTCGCGGATCTTCAAGAGCCAGCGCATGCGCCGCTCCGACCTGGTGTGGGAATCGAACGTTCCGCAGGACGAGTCCAACCCCTACATCAACGAGTGGCGCGCGTTGCTGACGGCCATCGTCAAGGATCAACCGCACAACGAGGTGGAGCGGGGCGTGATGGCCAGTGTGGTCACCTCCATGGGCCGGATGGCCGTCCACACCGGCCAGGAAATCACGCTGGAGGAGATGCTCAACCACGACCACGAAATGGCGCCCGGGCTGGACCAGCTTACCTACGACTCGCCCGCGCCCCTGCAGCCCGGCCCGGACGGCCGTTATCCCGTGCCCGAGCCGGGCCGCAAACGCAACCGGGAGTACTGACGCCACCGGCTGCGACGGCCGCCGGATCCGCTGCGATTGGTGCACCCTCGGTGTGCGGCCATGTTGGATCCTGGCCAGGTGCATCAGACAGCGGCTCCCTCATCGGGGCGACCCGGCCGATCGCGGGGTTCGTCGGTCCTGACCGTCTTGAATTTGCCCACCGGTGGGGCAGGAGCCGATCAAGGCCGGCGAGACAGGTGTGCCGGTTCCGCCCCGGCCGGGTTGCCTGCTGCGGACCGGGGCCGGCTCGGGCGAGTGCAGGCAGGCGCGCAGGCAGGGCAAAGCCACGCGGCCGGGGCGGTCCACGCCGGCCGAGGTGCATCCGGCGGCTCTTTCCACCCGCCGCGGATCACCTTCTACATGCGACGTTCAGACGTGGCGGATCAGCTCTTCCTTGGGCAGGCGGACCTTCGGAAGGGCGGCATACTTGTCGTCCGGCGACCGGTATCCGAGTGCGCAGCAGACCACCGAAGTGTAACCTTGTTGCGGCAATTGGAGGATCCGGTCGAACTCGGCCGGGACGAAGCCTTCGATGGGGCAGGTGTCGATCCCGAGGAGGGCCGCGGCGGTCATGAGATTGCCGAGGGCCAGATAGGCCTGCTTGGCTGCCCAATGAACGGCCTGCGGCGCGAACGCGGGATCGAGCAGCATGCCGGTCATCATGGACCGATACCCGGCCAACGAATCGCGCGTGACCCCCCGGACCTCGGCGATGCGGGCGATCCAGCGGTCAATGTCACCCTCCGTGATGGCCGTGCGCGCGGCGAACACGACGAAGTGAGACGCGTCAACGACCTGCCGTTGATTCCACGCGTGGGGCATCAGTTGCTGGCGCAGCGAGGGATCGTCCACCACGACAAACCGATAGGGTTGCAGGCCGAAGGAGGAGGCCGACAGGACCAGCGTATCTTCCAGGGCCGACCATACGTCGGCGGGGATCTTGCGGTTCGGGTCGAAGACTTTCGTGGCGTAGCGCCACCGCAGGGCTTGCAACAAGGTGTCTGTGTTCATGTCTTTGCGTTCTGTTTTCCGTTGGCGCGGCACAGAGCCGCGGGACGGGGCCACTGCTCCAACCCTGGGGCCCAACCCGGGGCGCGGCACCGCGGCTTGCTCGTGCGCTCCGTCCCGCTTCGGGGGACGGGAGTTTACTAGTTAGCCGCGAGGGGGGGAGGTGTCAAAGGGGCGGCCTTCCGGCTCGAGGATCACCGAGTGCCGGGGCGTGAATGCCCAAGATGTCCCGCGTGGGTGCCGGTCAGAACCGGCGCGTGAGGGTGATCACGCCGGTGTGTCCTTGGAGCCGTGATTCCGCCAGGAACTCGTACTGGTAGCGCACGGAGGTGAAGAGACCCAGTTTGGAGCAGAACAGGACGACCTCGGGGCCGATGCCGGCCACTTTTTCGCGGTCCGTTGTGGGTGCCTGGGCACCGCGGTTGCCGGTGGTGCGGGTTTGGAAGTAACCAGCGATACCGAGGTCGATCGCCGGTGTGACCGCGTAGCTGAGGCCGTAATCCACGGTAAAGACCTGGCCGGGCCGCCAGTCGCTGTCCCGGTCCTCGTGATTGATTTCGTAGCGGCAGAGCGCGGCCAGGGCCCAGCGCCGTTCGGTGTCCATGTACCAGGTCATGCCCGCGGTGAACATGTGCGTCCAGAAGCCCGCGCCGGGCGCGGTGGGATCCGAGGCGGAAGAATCCCCGGTGGGCGCCCAGGGCCCGTAACCGACGGAGAAATCCGCCTGGGGCAGGTGCCAGGAGAGCGTGACCTCGGCGAAGAGGTCGCCGATGCCGAAGGTGCTGTCATCGAACCTGCCGCCCGGGGTGTTGATGCGCAGGTCGGTGTACTGGAGGGGCAACAGGGCGTCGAAGCCCAGGTTTCCTCCAAGGAGCTTCCAGTCGGTGATCCATAGAACACGTGGGACGTTGGCGTAGATGAAGGCGTTTGGATCGGCGGATCCGATCTCGTCCCCGCCGGCGTCGTTGAGCCGGCTGGCGTAGTAAAAGAGGTTGTAATCGCGGAAGTAGACACCGGGCGGTGGCAGGGTGGCACCCTTGATGCCTTCGATTCCGGGCGGGTAGTGCGCCGAGGGTTGCGCAGGGAGGTGCCAACCGGTTGCCGCCCACAGGGCGGCCATTCCAAGGATGAGACGGGTCGGTTTCATGGTGGATCAGGAGTTGCCGTTGTCGGTGTCCTTCATCTGGCCGGTGAGGTACTGGTCGTAGGCCGATAGGTCCAGCAGACCGTGGCCGCACAGGTTGAAGAGGATGACGCGGGGTTTGCCTTCTTCGCGTGCCTGGATGGCTTCGTCCACGACGGCTGCGATGGCATGGGAAGGTTCCGGAGCCGGGACGATCCCCTCGGTCCGGGCGAAGAGAACGGCCGCGTCGAACACGCGGGTTTGGGGATAGGCGACCGCGTCAATGAGCCCGAGCTTCTTGAGGTGACTGACCAGCGGGGCCATGCCGTGGTAGCGGAGACCGCCGGCGTGGATCTTGGGCGGGATGAACTTGTGGCCGAGCGTGTGCATCATCAGCAGGGGGGTCATTTCCGCGGTGTCACCAAAGTCGTAGCGGAGCTCGCCCTTGGTCAGGGATGCACATGCGGTGGGTTCGACGGCCACGATCCGCGTGGTCTTTTTCTCGGCGATCTTCCGGCGGACAAAGGGGAAGGCCAGACCGGCGAAATTGCTGCCTCCGCCGACGCAGCCGATGACCACGTCGGGTTCTTCTCCGGCCAGTTCCATTTGTTTGAGGGCTTCCTGGCCGATGACCGTTTGATGCAGGCAGACGTGGTTGAGCACGCTGCCCAGGGAGTATTTGGTGCCGGGGTGCTTGACGGTGTCCTCGATCGCCTCGCTGATGGCGATGCCGAGGCTGCCCGGACAGTTGGGGTCCTCCTGCAACACCCGCCGGCCGTACTCGGTTTGGTCGCTGGGGCTGGGGTGAACGGTGGCGCCCCAGGTTTGCATGAGCAGCTTTCGGTAGGGCTTTTGCTGGAAGCTGACCTTGACCATGTAAACCACGCATTCGAGGCTGAACAGCCGGCAGGCGAACGCCAGGGACGAGCCCCACTGCCCGGCCCCGGTCTCGGTGGCCAACCGGCGCGTGCCGGCCTCGCGATTGTAGAAGGCCTGGGCCACGGCGGTGTTGGGCTTGTGGCTGCCGGCGGGGCTGACCCCCTCGTACTTGTAGTAGATGTGGGCCGGGGTCTGCAGCGCCTTCTCCAATCGCACTGCCCGCAGCAGGGGCGTGGGGCGCCAGAGGGCGTAGATCTCGCGGACCGGCTCCGGGATCTCGATCCAGCGTTCCGCGCTGACTTCCTGTTGCACCAGGTTCTCGGGGAAGATCGCTGTCAGCATGTCGGGCGTGACGGGCTGCCGGGTGCCGGGATGGAGGGGCGGCGGCAGAGGCTCGGGAAGATCGGCCAAAAGGTTGTACCAGGCAGCAGGAATCTCCGCCTGCGGCAGTGTGAAACGAATGCGTTGGCTCATGGACGGACTGACACGGTTCGAAACGTTGTCGGTCACAGTTAGGGCAAAGCCCGGGGCCGGTCAATGAAGATCTCCTTGTCAAAGCGCGCCGCCGCGGCCTGTCCGGGGCAAGCGGCCTTCGTTGCGATCCCGGCGGGAAGGTTTGTGGCCAAACGGGACGCCCGGACGGGACGCGTGCGGGCAAAAGGGTCGAAAGACGGTCTGCTTTGGATGGAATGATGAATCAGATCCGAAGATGTCCGATGGCAGGGATTTGTGTGACGGTGCCGAAACCGGTGAGCACAAAAACGTGAGGCATGTTGTCGGGAAAGGCGTTACCCGAAGCTGATGAGCTGATGCAGGGCCGGGACGGCGCAACCTGTGGGCAGGCAAGAAGGCGGCGTGGCGCAGGATGTCCGGGGCGATTTCCAAGGGCAACCAGCAACCGCCCGGGGCGGCCATGGGCAGGGCCAGCAACAGGCACAGGCCGGGGACGCGGTCTTTGCGGGTGACCACCGATGCGATGAGGACACCGAGGGAGGCGGCGATCCGGGTGAAGAGCGCGGTCACCAGTGCGGCGGCGGCCGGGTGATCTCCGACGTGCAGGCCGGCCACCCACTCTCCTGCCAGCAACACGAATCCGCTGTGCACCGCGCCGAGGACCTCGAAGCCGGTACGGGGGAGAGGGTGGGCCATACCCGCTTGGGGAAGGGTGTGCGTCCACGAGGGTCCGACCCGGTTGTCCCGGCTGTTGGTGATGGGAGGACCCGAGTCCAAACGGGGCCGGGGCCGGAGTTCCGGCATCGGCAGACTGTCTTCGGTGAGGTGTTCTGACACGGTGGAGGGCCGGGGGACGTTGGATATCGGTTGGAACGAGGGCGCGGGCTCGGGCGGGTGAGATTTGGTGTTGAGGGTAGGTGGCGGGTTTCGCAACGATGCTGGGTGGTTACGAGGCCTGTTGGCTGCATGTTCGGGTGGTGCGGACAGGCCCCGTGCCGGGGGAATGCGTATGTTCAGAATCGTCGAGGCCAGATTCCTCGGGCCGGAGATCAAGCTCTTCCGGATCGAAGCACCTGCGATCGCACGCCGTCAGAAGCCGGGGCAATTCGTGATCGTGCGCGTCCACGAGGCCGGCGAACGGATTCCTTTGACCCTTGCGGATGCGGATCCAGCGGCGGGCACGATCACCCTGATCGTCCAGGGTGTGGGGAAGACCACCCGATTGTTGAACCGCAAGGAGTCGGGTGACCATGTGCTGGATGTGGTGGGGCCGCTGGGCAAACCGTCGGAGATTGCGTTGTACGGGACGGCGGTGGTGATCGGAGGCGGCGTGGGGACGGCCATCGCATATCCCACGGCGCGCGCGTTGAAGCAGGCGGGGAATCGGGTTTGTGTGATCCTGGGCGCGCGGAGTCGGGCACATGTGATTCTGGAACAGGAAATGCGAGAATTCAGCGACGAACTGTACGTGACGACCGACGACGGGTCCTACGGGGAAAAAGGACTGGTCACAGATGTGCTACGGCGGCTTCTCGAATCGGGCCGGCAGGTGGACTACGTGCTGGCCGTCGGACCGATCCCGATGATGGCGGCGGTGGCGGAGCTGACGCGGCCATACGGGATCAAGACGGTGGCGAGCGTGAATCCCATCATGGTGGATGGGACCGGCATGTGCGGCGGCTGCCGTGTTCAGGTGGGGCGGGAGAGCAAGTTCGCCTGTGTGGACGGGCCGGAGTTCGATGCCCATCTGGTGAACTTCCGGTTGTTGGCCACGCGCAACACGATGTACCGGGATTTTGAGCAACGGGCGTTGGCCGAGTTCGAGCGGACGGCGGCCGCGGCGGGTGCGGAGGAGCCGCACGAATGCCGGATGCTGGCGCTGGAGCAAGCGCTGAAAGGCGGAGGGGAGTGATCATGGGCAATCCGCTGCCGCCGCGTGAACGGATGAAACTGCCCCGGCAGAAGATGCCGGAGCAGGAGCCCACGGAGCGTCGGCAAAACTTTGCAGAGGTCAATCTGGGCTTGGACGAGCTGCTGGCCAGGCGGGAGGCGCTGCGGTGCCTGGAGTGTGCGAGTCCGCGCTGCACGCAGGGGTGTCCGGTGGGGGTGAAGATCCGGGAGTTCATCCAGTTGGTGCTGGAGGGTGACTACCTGGGTGCGGCGGCGAAGATCCGGGAGGACAACGTGCTGCCGGCGATCACGGGCCGGGTGTGTCCCCAGGAACATCAATGCGAGGGGAACTGCATTCTGGGCAAGCGTGGCGAACCGATCGGCATCGGGTATTTGGAAAGGTTCGTGGCGGATTACGAGCGGGAGCACGGGGGGCCGGCGTTGCCTCCAAAGGCCCCGCCGACGGGCAAGCGGGTGGCGATAGTGGGGAGCGGGCCGGCAGGCCTGAGCGCGGCGGGGGACCTGGTGCGGAAGGGGCACGAGGTGTTGGTATTGGAGGCGTTGCATGAGATCGGCGGGGTGCTGATTTACGGGATTCCGGAGTTTCGGTTGCCCAAGGAGATCGTACGTCAGGAAGTGGAGAACCTGCGGCGGCTGGGGGTGCGATTCCAGACCAACGTGGTGGTGGGGAAGACGGTGACCCTGGACGAACTGCTGGGCCGGGAGGGGTTTGACGCCGTGTTTGTGGCCACCGGCGCCGGTCTGCCGGTCTTCCTGAACATCCCGGGGGAGCACCTTTGCGGGGTTTACTCGGCCAACGAGTTTCTGACGCGGGTCAACCTGATGAGGGCCGGGCAGCCGGGTGCCGACGAGCCCGTGTTCGATTGCCGTGGGAAGGAGGTGGTGGTGATCGGAGGGGGAAACACCGCCATGGACGCCGTCCGGACGGCGGTGCGATTGGGGGCGGCCACGGCCACGATTGTCTATCGGCGGTCGGAGGCGGAAATGCCCGCGCGGTTGGAGGAGGTGAAACATGCCCGGGAAGAGGGCGTGCGATTTCAACTTCTGACCGCTCCGGTGGAGTTCCTGGATGATGGTCGGGGTTGGTTGGACGGGGTGCGTTGTGTGCGGATGGAACTGGGCGCGCCCGATGCCTCGGGGCGCCGCCGGCCGGTGCCCGTGCCGGGGTCGGAATTCGTGATTCCTGCCAGGATGGCTGTCATTGCCGTGGGCAACCGGGGCAATCCCCTGATCCAATCCACCACGCCGGATCTGGCCACGACCCCCGAAGGCTACATCCGTGCGGATCCCGAAACCCTTAAAACGTCCAAAAAGGGTGTGTTTGCCGGAGGCGACATTGTCACCGGGGGTGCGACGGTGATTCTGGCGATGGGAGCAGGCCGGCGGGCGGCCCGGGCCATTGACGAGTATTTGAGGACGGGCCCTTGGTAGGATCCCCATTTCGGGCGGAACCGGCGCCCGGGTTTCGTGTGGGGTTTTGACGTGCCGGCGAAGGGGAATGGCGGCTGCTCGCCTGCCCGGCCCGGCGGCGTGCAGACCCCGAGGGTGGCGGCAGAGGCACGGGGCAGGCCTTTGCCAGCCCGGGACAGCCCGTGTGCGCCCCTTGCAGGTGCGGGCCGCGGGGTTTACGTTTCGGCAGGCATCCCATGAAAACGGTGGCGCAGGAGAGTCTGGGTGAAGAGTCCCGCCGGCCTGCCGGTGTGGCGGATCTGACGCTGGCGGATCTGCTGGACCGTTACACGGTTCGTGGCGAGCTGTGGCGGGCGGAGGAGGGGGGCAGGATTCGTTGCGTGGCCTGCGGACATCGCTGTTTGTTGCCCCCGGGCCGGCGCGGGGTTTGCAAGGTCCGTTTCAACCGGGACGGTGAGCTGCGGGTGCCTTTCGGTTACGTGGCCGGTGTGGCGAGCGATCCCATCGAGAAAAAGCCTTTCTTCCACGTGTTGCCGGGCACGGACGCGCTCACGTTTGGGATGCTCGGCTGTGACTTTCACTGTTCATACTGCCAGAACTGGGTGACGAGTCAGGCGCTGCGGGATCCGGCTGCCGGAGTGCCGATTCAGCCGGTGACGCCGGACGAGCTGGTGGCTGCGGCGGAACGCACCGGTGCGCGGTCGGTGGTCTCCAGTTACAACGAGCCGCTCATCACGGCCGAATGGGCGGTGGCCGTGTTTCGCAAGGCGCGGGAACGGGGCTTGTTGTGCGGGTTCGTTTCCAACGGGAACGCCACCCCGGAGGCGCTGGACTACCTGCGGCCGTGGATTCAGTGCTACAAGGTGGACCTGAAGACGTTCAACGACCGCCGCTACCGGTCGCTGGGCGGGACGCTCGCGCATGTGCTGGAGACGATCCGGGAGGTGCACGCCCGGGGTCTGTGGTTGGAGGTGGTGACGCTGGTGATCCCGGGGTGGAACGACAGTCCGGAAGAACTGCGCGACATGGCGCGTTTCCTGGTTTCGGTGAGTCCGGACATTCCGTGGCACGTGACGGCGTTTCATCCGGACTATCAGATGACCGAGCCGCGCGCGACCACGGCACAGGATCTGGTTCGGGCGGCGGAGATCGGTGCGGAGGAGGGGCTTCGGTTCATATACGCCGGCAATCTTCCGGGGCGCGTGGGACCGTGGGAGGACACTCGCTGTCCCGGTTGCGGACACACCGTGGTGGCGCGGACCGGTTACGTGGTGGAACGGTACGAGATCACGCCGGAGGGGACCTGCCCGAAGTGTGGCAAATCGATCCCGGGCATCTGGCACAAGGAACCGGTTCGTGTGGAATCGTCGGGCTGGCGGGTGCCGCGGCCGGTGCGGCTGTAGGGCACGGCGGCACACGGCGGGGCCTTCTGGTGAACGCCCGGCCGGTGGAAGGGCTTGCGCCGGCGCGGAGGTCCGGGCTCAGTTGCGGCCGGGCGCGATGGTCCGGGGCGTTCCCACCGGTTCGAGGGTGAGCGGATCACGCAACGGCCATTCGATGACCGGACCGGGGGAAAGCTCGAACAGGCTGACCGGGTGATCGGGATGGCCGAGCAGGATTTCGTCCGGGTTGCCCACGACGAGTATGACCAGCCGGTCCAGCGGCAGGTGTGCGCGGGCCACACGGAGGACATCGTCACGACGCACGGCGGCGACGCGCTCGCGGAAGCGTTTCCAGTAATCCGGTTCCCTTGCGTAGCGGCCGGTGAGTTCGTCCTGGGCGAAGAGCTGCGCCGTTTGGGCCCTGGTGGCGAACCGGCGTGGGAAGGTGTCGATGAAGGCCCGTTGCGCCGTATGGAGATCTTCCTCGCTGACGGGTTCGGCCCTGATGCGCCGTAGTTCGTCCAGGACGATGGAGATGGCATACGGGACGGTCCGGGATTTGGTCTGGAACGCGGCGCGGAAGGGAGCAGGGAAATGGACGCCGCCGGGCAGGGAGGAACCGGCTGCATAGGCCAGGCCCTCGTCGGAGCGGACACGGTTGACGATGCGGGAGGTGAACCCGCCGCCGCCCAGGATGTGGTTCATCACCATGAGGGGGAAGAAATCCGGGTGATCGCGCGTCACACCGGGCAGAAGAAGCGAGACACGCGCCTGGTTGACGTCCTTGGGGACAATGTATGTGCCGGGCGCCGCGAAGGAGGTGTTGGTGGGGACCTGGGGCGGCCGGAGGCCGCTGAAAGGCCAGTCGGCGAACAGGGCCTCCAGCTTGGCGATGAAGGCGTCGCGGTCGAAATCGCCGCTGGCTGCGATGACGAAGTTGGAGGGGTGAAACCATCGCTGGTGGAATTGGACGAGGTCCTCGCGGCGGATGGCTTCGATGGAGGCGGCGGTGGGAAGTCGGTTGGCCCAGAAATCTTCGCCGTAGGCCAGAAAGCCGATCTCGCGCTGCTCGATGGAGGCGGGGTGGTCGTTGCGTTCTTTCATGGCTTGGAGGAGCTGCTGTTTGCGCAGGGCGAGCTTGTCCTCCTGAAACCGGGGAAAGGCCAGTACTTCCCGCAGTAGCGACAGGCCTTCGTCCATGTCCTTGGCAAGCCAGTTGAGGCTGACGGCGCCCTGGGTGTCGCCGACGGAGGAGTTGAGGAGCGCGGCCAGGAAGGCGAGGCGCTCTTCAAGGTCGTCGGCAGCCCATGACCGTGTGCCGCCACGGGCCAGCAGGTAACCGGTCAGATCGGCGAGTCCCTCCCGACCGGGCGGATCCAGGTACGCCCCGGCGCGGACGTAGACCACCACGTTGAGCAGGGGCAATTCACGATCGGGAATCACGTAGGCCACTGGTCCGGAACGCAGGACGACCCGCCAGGCTGCCGGATCGGGGGGCTCGTACTGAAGGGGCGGGAACCAGAGCTGCTCCGGGCGGTCGGGGATGTCGTCGGCGGCACCCGCCACGAGAACGGGCGCAAACCAGAGGGCCAGACTTGCCAGAAGGCCGGGCACGGAAGAGCTCAACCAATGGCTTCGGAGGTGGTTGTTAGGAGGGGTTTGCATGAGACGTGGGATGGGAACGAGAACAGCGGCGGCCTGGGGGGACACTGCGTTCATGGTTGGTCGGGTGGAAGGGCCCCGGCTGCCTTTGCCCCGGCGGCCGGTTTCCGGGTGTAGATGGCCACGGTGCGTGCTTCCTTGGTGAAGTACTTGCGGGCGACGCGTTGGATGTCTTCGGCAGTGACGGCTTGGTACTTGGGGCCGGCGGCGTTGATCTCGCGCCAGTCGCCCCATCCGTCGTAAAGCAGCAATTGGATCAGGATGGCGAAGTTGGAGGTGAGCCGGCGGTATTCATTGGCGGCGAAGTTGTTCTTCACCTTTTGGAGTTCCTCGGGTGGCACGGGTTCCTCCTGTAGCCGGGCCAGTTCCTCGTAGATGGCCTTTTCGACCTCCTCGGGCGTGTGCGGTTCTCGGGCTTCGGCGGTGATGAGGAAGTTGCCGGACCATTTTTGGGAATTCTGGCTGGCGCTGACCTGGGTGGCGATCTCCCGTCCGAGCACCAGTCCCTTGTACAACCGGCCGGTTCGGTGGGAGAGGATCTCGGCCAGCAGATCCAGCGGGTAGGAATCCTTGTGGGCGAAGGGCACGGTGAGCCAGGCGATGTGGACCCGGGGGTTGGCCTCGGCCTCGGCGTACATGCGGCGTTCGGCCACTGGCGGGATTTCCTCGGTGATCACCTCCGGCGGGGGACGGTTTCCGGGCGGGATCCGCCCGAAGTAGCGTTGGGCCATAGCCACGGCCTGGTTGGTGGTGAAATCGCCGACGAGGACCAGGGTGATGTTCTCCGGCGTGTAGTAGGTGGCGTAAAACTCGTCGGCCTGCGCCTTGGTGATGGCCGGGATGTCCGATGGCCATCCGACCACGGGCCAGAGATAGGGATGCGACTGCCAGAAAAGGGCGTTGAACGTTTCTTCGAAGCGGCCCAAGGGGGTGGATTCGATGCGCAGCCGGCGTTCTTCGAAGACCACGTCACGCTCGGCGTAGAACTCTCGGAAGACAGGGTGGAGAAGTCGTTCGGATTCCATCCACATCCAGAGCTCGAGTTTGTTGGCCGGGACGGTAATGAAGTAGGCTGTCAGGTCCTCGGTGGTGAAGGCGTTCATGCCGGAGGCGCCGGCGGCGGTGTAGATCCGGTCGAATTCGTTTTTGACCAGGAGCCGGCGCTGTTCCTCGACCAACTCTCGGAACCGGGCCTCCAGCTCCCGCAGGCGCGGCGTGCGATTTTCCGGCTTGCGCCAGTCGTCAATCTCGCCCCGGCGCCAGGCTGCCCTGAGTTTGGCCTCTTCCTTCCGGATCTCCTCGCGGATGCGTTCCTGTTCTTCGATGATTTGGAGGTCGCGCTCGGGATCCCGGGTGCCGATGGTCCGTGTTCCCTTGAACATCATGTGTTCGAAGAGGTGGGTGATGCCGGTGATCCCGGGCCGTTCATTGGCGCTGCCGACGTGGGCGACCCAGCCGCCGGCGATGGAAGGTTCATCGTGACGCTGGACCATCAACAGCCGCATGCCGTTGGTGAGCGTGACCTCCACCACGGGGACCTGCTGGGCGGCCAGTCGGAGTGTCAATAGAACGATCAGCATGAGCCCAAGGCCCCCACCGGTGACCGGGCTGGACGGGAGAGGATGGGCGCTGCGGCACCTCGTTTTCACGTCGGCAAGGGTAGGAGCGGCCGGCTGTGGCGCAATCCGTAAAACCTGGGCGCGCGCACGGAGGAGCCGGCGATGCCGGCGGGCCGGGGGGGCACAGGGAGTCTGGCGTGTCCGGGTCGGAAGTTCAGGTTCGACAGGCCGGCCAGGGTCGGCGGACTGCCCATGAATTCCGCGTTGCCGGGGGATCGGCCGCGTGTCACTATGAAGCAGGGTCGGAGCGTAGCTCAGCTTGGTAGAGCACCAGCTTTGGGAGCTGGCTGTCGCAGGTTCAAATCCTGTCGCTCCGACCATTTTGCGTTTCAGGGGCAGGGTTCCGGCGGTGCTTGCGGGTGGGGATGGGTTTCGGCAGAATGCAGGCTCGTGAACGGGATGAAACGTCCGAATCACGGGAACCCCGGGGGCACGGGCCGGGTGATGGCCTTTGGGTTGCGGTCCTTCCAACAAGCTTCCTTATTCTCGGTGGGAACGGTGTGGCCTGCCTGCCGGCAGGAGGGCGATCCTTTCGGAACGGGTGAAAGGCGGCGACGGAGCTGGCTGGCGGCCTGGGTGGTGGTGCTTGCGGGTTTTCTGCTGCCCTTGTCGGCCCAGGAATGGCGCCCGCTGTTCAACGGGAAGGATCTGACAGGTTGGAAGGTCCCGGAGCCGAACCCGTTCTGGCGCGTGGTGGACGGGGTGCTGGTGGGGCAGAGCGATCCGGCGCGCCAGGGCAATGTGCTCTGGACGGAGAAGGAATACGCCGATTTCGAGCTGGAGTTCGAGGCGCGGTGGGATGGTGAGATCGACAGCGGGGTGATGCTGCGCAAGCCCGAGTTGCAGCTTCAGATCGGCGTCTCGCGCACACTCAAGAAGGACATGACCGGTTCGTTTTACACCGGCGGGCGGGAACGCTATCCGGAATCGGGCCAGGCCAGGGAGATCGAGAAGATTCTGAAGCCGGGACAGTGGAACAAGTTCCGGCTCCGTGCCCAGGGCACCACGTTCACCGTGTGGATCAACGACCAGAAGGTGGTGGAATACACCGACGACCGGTACAAGGACCCCGCGCCGATCGGCTTGCAGATCCATGCGGGGGTGGACATGCGGATCGAGTTTCGGAACATGCGGATTCGCGAGTTGCCTCCCCGGCAGGGGAGCTCCGGCTGAGGCATGGTGGCCGGGACCGGCCCTGCAAGCGGGATTTGTTGACGGGCAGGGGCGGTGCGGGGCGTGCCGCCCCTTCGCATTTCCGGGGTGACAGGGGGCGAGGCCCCTTGCGGGGACCAGCGGCGGGGGTGGCGTTGTTGTGGGTGCATCACCGCCGCCAGAGCAGTCGGAAGAAGGCCGCGGCGGGGTCCGATCCGGTGTGCGGGGCGGGGCGGACAGTTTGGTAGTCAGTGGCCGGGATGGTTTCGAGGGTTTCCCACGGGCCGGTCGGTGCGGGGGCGGCCTGCAGTTCGTAAGTTTCGCCGGGTGCGCTGTTCCAGCCCAGCCGCGGCGGCAGCGAGGCTGGCGCGACCCAAAAGAGTGTGGGGGGCGAGACCTTGGGGATGGTGACGGTGTCGAAAACGTTGCCGAAGCGGTCGCGCGCGACGACGTGCAGGGTATCGCCATCGATCTCGCATTCGAGGTGGTGGAATCGCGCCTCGTAAACAAGGCTGAGGCGGTCGCGTTCGGTCAGGGCGTACAACGTGTAGCCACCGCCTCCGGTCACAAAGGCATGCACGCCGTGGATCGGGGCGAGACGTTCGTAACTGTGATCGTGGCCGCTGAAGACGGCCTGCACACCGTACCGGGTGAGGATGGGCAGCAGCCAGGCCTGCAGTTCGAGCCGGTCCTGAACACCGTTGAAGTTGTAGTCGTCGTAGCGGTGGCCGCCGGAGTGGAAGAGCGGGCTGTGAAGGAAGACGATGCGCCAGGGCCGGTCGGTGGAGGCGAGGTCGCCGGCCAGCCAGGGGAGTTGGGGACTGTCGGCGCCCATTTGCCAGGGCTGCTGGTCGCGGAACGGCGTGAGGGTGGGGACGAAGAGCGAGACGAAGTGCGCGTCGCCGAAGTCGAAGGAGTAAAAATGGGCGGTGCCCGTGACGGGGTTGGTGGGGAGGAGGAAGATTTCGAAGTAGGGATCGAGCAGCTCGGGTCCGTAGAGGTCGTGGTTTCCCGGCGTGGGGTACCAGGGGACATTGCGCACGATGGGTTCGTAGACGCTCATCAGGCGGAGATCGGCCAGTGCGCGGGTGAAGCCAGGGTAGACCAGGTCACCAGTGTGCAGGACAAGGTCCACTGCGGCGGTGGCCAGGCAGGAGGCGACCTGCAATTGGGGGAGCGTTGCGGAGCCCGAATCACCCAAGACGGCGAAGCGTACCGGTCCGGCGAGCGGCGCGGTGCGGAACGCTCCCGGCGGTGAGAGGGCCTCGCCCTCCTCGGTTCGGATGCGCACGCGGTAATGGATGAGGGTGCCGGATGGCAGGTTGGTCAGCACGGCGTGGTGCCGGTTGGTGAGCAGGGGGATTTCGAGAAAACGATCGGGCTCGGCCTGGAGGCCGTATTCGACGACGGCGGTGGTGGGAACGACGGTCTGCCACAGAAGGTGAGCGGAGGTGGGGCCGACCTGTTGGACGTAGGGGCCGCGGCTGAAATGGGCGCGCAGTTCGGCGATGAGGGCGAGGGCGGGGGCGGGCCGCAGGTAGCCATGGACCTGGATGGCCAGCACGTTGGTCCCGGTTCGAAGCAGGGTACGGAAGGAGCTCAGGTTGACTTCCTCCGTGGCGGGTCGGGGTCGGAAGGGGACGAGCTCATCCCAGGCGGGTGGGTCGGTGAGGGGGCCGCGGCGCGCGACTTCTTGTCCGTTGAGCCAGGCCACGTATCCGCTGTGGTAGTCGAGTCGGAGCAGGAGCCATTGGATGGCGGCCGGTTCGCCGAGGGTGAAGCGGGTCCGGAAACAGGCGGAAACCAGGTTGGAGCCGGTGAGGACGGTCACCTCGTCGCCGAGGCCGGTGCCGAAGCCGGATCGTCCGGAGGGCCAGGCTGAGTCGTCGAAGTCCGGTTGGAACCAGTTGGCAGGCGGAGGCGGGCCATCGAGGGAGTTGAGCCGGTAGTGCCAGAGGGCGCCGACGGGGACCAGTGCGGGTTCGATTCCCTCGGCGGGCAGTCGCGGGACGGAGCTGCTTGCGAGCGCGAAGGTCAGGGCCAGCAGGGGAGGGAGCAGCCGCGTGAGCCTGGGTGCGACAGCCTGGCGCATGCGTTCTTGCTATCACCGCGGGGCCGGTGGGGCAACTGCGACCGGCCCGGGGTGGCGGCGGAGGGTCCGGGCACGCTGACTGGTCGCGGTGTCGTGCGGTTTGTTAGCATGGGAGCGTGAACGGCAAGCAATCGCCCGGCGAGCTGGTCCGGCGGTTGCCACGGATGTTGGAGGTCCTGTGGCGCCGCCACTGGCGGCGTGCCCTGCAGTGGCGTGAGCGGCTGGCGCCGAGTGAGGAGACGGTTCACCTGTTGCTGGCGGCCGGGGTGGGGGTGATTGGCGGGTTGGTGAACCTGTTCTTCCACGAGGCGATTGATGTGGTTCGCCTGGTTTTTGTGAAGCGTGCGGGCGATCCGGTGGAGGTGGCGGAGTTGATGGGGCCGTGGCAGCGGATGTTTGTTCCGGCCCTTGGCGGGTTGGTGGCGGGTCTGATTCTGTACGGAGGCTCGCGTTGGGTGCGGGCGCGCGGGACGACCAATCTTCTGGAGGCCGTGGTGGCGGGGGATGGCCGCCTGCCGTTTCGACCGAGCATGGTGCGGGCGCTTTCCTCGCTGGTGAGTATTGCGAGCGGGGCTTCGATCGGGCGGGAGGGCGGCATCACGCAGTTGTCGGCGATGCTGGCGTCGAAGTGGGGGCAGTGGTTTCAGTGGCCGCCCTATCGGCTGAGGTTGCTGGTGGGGTGCGGGGCATCGGCGGGCATTGCGGCGGCGTACAACGCGCCGATTTCCGGGGCGGTGTTTGCGGCGTGGATCGTGCTGGGGAACTTCTCGATGCTGATGTTTGCGCCGCTGGTGGTGTCCGCGGTGGTGGCCAGTGTGTTGTCCCGGAGTTTTTTTGGGATCGAACCGTGGTACGAGGTGCCGGCGGTGGAGTTCACGCGGTTGGGGCAGCTGCCGTGGTTTCTGGTGTTGGGGGCGCTTTGCGGCGGGATGGGTGCACTGTTTTTGAAGCTTTTGCGGCATGCCGAGCAGCAGTTCGATCGGCTGCCCTGGCCGGTGTACGCCCGGATGGCCCTGGGGGGTTGGATTGTGGGAGTGATCGCGCTGGCTTATCCCGGGGTGTGCGGCAATGGTTATTCGGTGACGAATCGGATCCTGCACGGCGAGTTCGATCGCCTGACGGCGCCGTGGGTGAGCATGGGACTGACCGGGGAAGGTTGGGGTCTGCTGTTTTTGGTGGGTTTGTTGTCGGCCAAGCTGTTGGCCACGGCGGTCACGGTGGGATCGGGCGCGGTCGGTGGCGTGTTCACGCCGACGTTGTTCGTGGGCGCTGCTGTGGGGGCGGCCTTCGGGCTGGCCCTGCACCTGGGCGGGCTGGCGGAGCAGTTGCCGTTGAGCACCTTTGCGGTGGTGGGGATGGGCAGCGTCCTGGCGGCCACGACGCGTTCGCCGTTGCTGGCCATGGTTTTGGTGTTCGAGATTTCGCTGAACTATTCGATGATGCCGCCGCTCATGCTGGGGTGTGCGGTGGCGACCCTGGTGGCGGGCCGGCTGCATCCGGATTCGGTCTACACGGAGAGTCTGCGGGCGCGCGGTCTGGAGACGCCCACCGAGGTGACGTTGGACCGGCGGGTGGGAGATCTGATGCGAGAACCCGTCCCGCCGGTGCGGGAGACGGCCACGCTGCAGGAGATGGCGCAGCGGTTTTTGACGCGTGCGAACAATTTTCTGCCGGTGGTGGATTCGGAGAACCGGCTGGTGGGGGTGGTGGCGCTGCATGATTTGAAGCCTTTCTTGAATGCCGGTGAAGAGCTGCGGGCGGTGATTGCCATGGACGTGATGCGTCCGCCGCCGCCTTGCGTGACGCCGAACCAGACCGTGTTCGAGGCGCTGCCGGTGGTGTTGCGGAGTGAACAGCAGCACATCCCCGTGGTGAAGAGCCTGTCGGATCCGCGCCTGGTGGGCGCGCTGGTGCGGGCGGAGGTGCTGGGCATGGTGTCGGAAGCCATGGCACGCGGCGGGGAGAGCCGGCTGGCCGGTGGCGTTGCGGGGGTGCAGGGCCGGTGATGCTTGACCGGCGGCGGCCCCTCCCTATTGTTTGCTGCCCATGCACGGCGCAATGTTGGAGCCGAATCCCTGGATGGTGTTGCCGTTTGTGCTGTTGCTGGCGGCCATAGCCCTGGGGCCGCTGGTGTGGGCGCACGGCTGGCACAAGCATTATCCCAAGGTGGCATTGAGTTTGGGGGCCGTCACCCTGGTGTATTACTGGCTGGGGTTGGGCGCGGTGGAACGGATCGGCCACACGGCTCACGAGTACGTCAGTTTCATTGCTCTGATCGGCTCGCTTTTCATCGTCTCCGGGGGCATCCACATCACGGTCAAGGGCGAGGCCACCCCGTTTGCGAACGTGGTGTTTTTGCTGGTGGGCGCGGTGATTGCCAACGTGTTGGGCACCACGGGGGCGTCGATGCTGTTGATCCGCCCCTGGCTGCGGATGAACAAGTACCGGCTGACGGCGCATCACGTGGTGTTTTTCATCTTCATCGTGGCCAACGTGGGCGGGTGCCTGACGCCGATCGGGGATCCGCCGCTGTTCCTGGGGTATCTGAAGGGGATCCCGTTCTGGTGGGTTTTGGAGCATTGCTGGCCGATGTGGCTGGTGGGGGTGGGATCGCTCCTGGCGATATTCTATGTGTTGGACCGGCGCAATTTCCTGCGGGCACCGCGCGAGGTGCGGGAGAAGGAAACCGGCGGAGGTGAACAATGGCAGTTCCGTGGCCTGCACAATGTGGCCTTTCTGGCGGTGATCCTGGGGGCGGTGTTCATCCAGAACCCGCCGTTTTTGCGGGAGGTGATCATGGTGGCGGCGGCGGTGGGATCCTATCTGACCACGCCCCGCCCGGTGCATGAGGCGAACGATTTCAACTTCGAGCCGATTCGCGAGGTGGCGATCCTGTTCATCGGGATTTTTGCAACCATGATGCCGGCGTTGGACTGGCTGCAGTTGCACGCGCGGGAGTTGGGCGAGCCGACGCCGGCGCTCTTCTACTGGGGCACGGGGGTGTTGAGCGCGGTACTGGACAATGCACCGACGTACCTGAGCTTCCTGAGTGCGGCGGTGGGTGTGTTTGCCCCGCCGCCGGTCCTGCAGCAGTTGCAGAATGCCATTGCCCAGGGTTTGAGCCCCGGTGCCGTGCAGGATTCCATCATCCGCGGGGCCCTGGAGGGCATGGCGAAGTATTTCCCGCATGAACTGGCGACGGGCCAACCGAGCACGGAGCATCTGCAGCTTTCGGTGCTGCTGGGGCCGCCGGAGAACAACCTGTTCATCATCGCGATCAGCATTGGTGCCGTGTTTTTCGGTGCGTGCACCTACATCGGCAACGGCCCGAACTTCATGGTGAAATCCATTGCCGAACATCAGAAGGCGCACGTGCCCTCCTTCCTGGGTTACGTGTTCCGGTTCACGCTGCCCTACCTGTTGCCGGTGCTCGCGTTGACCTGGTGGATCTTTTTCCGGAGCTGACGCGGCGGGCCGGGTCGGCCGGGTCGGATGCGACGTTGACAGGCCCCGGTCGGTCGGATGAGCCTCGGGCATGGCAACCAGGCAGTCCTCGTCGGGCGTCCCGGGCGGGTCGAGTCGTCGCCGCTTTCTCCGGCAATCGGCAGGTGCATTGACCGGTTGGGCGCTGTTGCGTGCGGTACCGGTGGGGGTGTTCGCCGGCGGGTCCCAGACCCTGCGTGTGGGCCTAGTCGGCTGCGGGGGGCGGGGCAGTGGGGCGGTGGCCCAGGCGCTTTCAACGAAAGGCCCCACGGAGTTGTGGGCGGTGGCCGACTTTTTCCCCGAACGCGGCCGGTCGTTGGTGGAGCGGTTGCAGCCGCGGTTCGGCAGGCAGATCCGTGTGACGCCGGACCGGGTTTTCGGCGGGTTGCAGGGCTACCGGCAACTGATGGACTGTCTGGAGCCCGGCGACGTGGTGCTGCTGGCCACGCCTCCGGCGTTCCGGCCGATTCACTTCGAGTACGCGGTGCGACGCGGGTTGCACGTGTTCATGGAGAAATCCTTTGCCGTGGATGTGCCGGGGATCCGCCGTGTGTTGCGCTCGGGGGAGGAGGCGCAACGCCGGGGGTTGAAAGTGGCTACAGGTCTGATGAGCCGGCATTACCTGCCGTTGGAACAGGCCCTGGAAGAGGTGCACCGCGGGGCGCTGGGGGACCTGATCACCGTGTACGCGTACCGGATGCACGGGCCGGTGGGGATCGGACCACGACCCGAGGGGATGAGCGAACTGGCCTGGCAGATTGCTCATTACAGTGGGTTTACCTGGCTCAACGGGAGTTTCTTTGTGGACTGGCTGATCCACAACATCGATGTGGGTTGCTGGGCAAAAGGAGGCCAGCCCGTGGCGGTGCAGGGGATGGGCGGACGGCAGGTCCGGCGGGAACCCGACCAGCTCTACGACCATTACATGGCCGAGTACACCTTCGCCGACGGGACGCGGATGATCGTGCAGGGTCGGCACATGGCACGGTGTTGGGACTTTTTCGGTGTCGTGTTGCACGGCACGCGGGGTTGTGCCGTGCTGGGTGAGGGCCAGCCCCATCCGATGCTCTTTCGGGGACACGAGCCCCGGGCGGACCGGCTGCTGTGGCGGTACCGCGGAGAGCCGTGTGATCCCTACCAGCGGGAGATGGATCTCTTTTTCGAAGCCATCCGTGGGGACAGGCCGTGGAACGAGGTGGAACGGAGTGCCGCGTCGAACCTGACCGCCATCATGGGGCGCATGGCGTGTGAATCGGGCAGGCGCATCACGCGTGAAGAGGCCCTGGTTTCCAACCGCGAATTGGCGCCCGGGCTGGAGGATCTGCGCGACGACGGTCCACCGCCGGTGAAGGCTGATGCAAACGGACGGTATCCGATCGCCATGCCGGGAGAGACGGAGGTGCTTTGATCAGATGCCGCTTTCAGCCGGGCCGGATACCGGGACGGTGCCCAGCTCCTGCAGGGTGCGGAGGCGCAACTGTCCGCAGGCGGCATCAATGTCCGTGCCCTTCTCTCTCCGCAGCGTGGCAGGGATGCCGGCCCGCCTGAGTGCGAGCAAGAATCTCTCGCAATGGGCCGGGTCGGGACGCTGCCAGGGCAGCCCCTGGACGGGGTTGTAGGGGATGAGATTGACCTTGGCATGGAGCCGGCGGGCCAGGGCGGCCAGGGGCGGGACCTGGTCGAGGCCGTCGTTGATCCCCGAAATGAGGATGTACTCGAAGGTGAGCATGCGGCCTTTGCGTTGCTGGTAGTATTCGAGGGCGGCAACCAGGTCGGCCAGCGGATACTTGCGGTTGACCGGCATGAGGCGGTCGCGGACCTGGTCCGTGGCACCGTGGAGGGAGATGGCGAGCCGGAACTGCTCGGGTTCGTCGGCCAGTTTGCGGATCCCCGGGACGAGGCCGCTGGTGGAGATGGTGATCCGTCGTGCGCCGATGCCTGCGCCCCAGGGGGCGTTGAGGATGCGCAGTGCGCGCATGAGATTGTCGTAGTTGGCCAGGGGCTCGCCCATGCCCATGATGACCAAGTTGTCCACGAGCCGGCCGGGAGGTTTCGTGCCGGTGAGGGAACGGTGCCACCGTTCGACGGCCGTGACCTGGTCGACGATTTCGTGGGGCAGGAGGTTGCGTTTCCAACCGGCCAGGCCGCTGGCGCAGAAACGGCAGCCGTAGGCGCACCCGACCTGGGTGGAGACGCAGAGCGTATGGCGGTCGGATGGTTCGCCGTACAGGGCGGGATTGGCCGGGATCAGGACGCTCTCGATCAACGCGCCATCGGCCAGCCGCCAGAGAAACTTGCGGGTTTCGTCTGCCGCACCCTGCACGCGTACCAGCTCCAGTGGGGCAAGGGCGAACCGCTGGTGCAAACGATGGCGCAGCGCCAGGGGCAGGTTGGTCATGGCCGACCAGTCCGCCGCGTAGTGGCGGTAGAGCCAGTCGAGGACCTGATCGGTCCGGTAAGGGGGCTCTCCCCACGCAGCCAGTTCGGCCTGCAACTCCTCACGGGTCAGCGACCGGATGTCTTGCATCCGCGACATGGTAGCGCGGAATACGCGGTTGCCAACAGGCGGCACTCGCTCAGGTGGATGCTATCGCAACCGGGGGGCCTGCTCGAAATGGCCCCTGTTCCGGGCCCCTGACGGGGAAGGACCAAGCGCTCTGGCGCTGGCTCCGCCAGGCAATCAGGGTCTTGAGCAGATCGGAAATGGGGTTGTTGTGGCCGGACAGGGGGTGTATCGCACAAAACGACCGCGGTCCGGATGAAACCCCGGGTGCATGAGCATCGTCAATCCCTGTGGTATGGAGGCCATCAGTGGTTGGTGCCCCGCCAGGATGGCGAGGGGGCAGGCTGTGCCGTTTGGTTTGCCGGATCGCGCCGGCGGATCCGCGGATGAGGGATCTCTCATGGGGTGGCCACCACATGGACCGGAGGATTCGACCGGGAACGGGCGGGCGAGGTTGGCGGGCGGTTCGATGCGGGGCCGGCCCGCATTCACCCTGGTGGAATTGCTCGTGGTCGTTGCGATCCTGAGCCTGTTGGCGGCGTTGTTGTTGCCGGCGGTGGCCCAGGCCAAGGAGGCGGCCCGGCGGATTGCCTGCTTGAATCACCTCCGGCAGTTGGGCCTGGCGATGCAGATGTATGTCCAGGACAATGAAGGCCGCTACTGTCCGCGCACGCATCCGCTGCGGTGGCCGCAACGGCTGTTGCCGTACTACGAGGATGTGAAGGTTCTGGTTTGTCCTTCCGACGGGCCCCAGCCTGCCACGGGTCGTGCGGATCCCCAGCTCTGGCCGGCCGACGCGGCCCCGCGGAGTTACATTTACAACGCATGGAACGATTATTACCGGTCCTGCTTTCCCATGGATGATTGGCGCCAGGTGGTGTCCAGCAACGGTCACGCCATTCGAGAGGCCGACCTTCGCGAACCTTCGGAGACGTGTCTGCTCGGGGAAAAACGGACCGAATCATCGCATTGGTACCTTGATTACGAGCGGCTGGAGGATCTGACCCAGCTGGATCAGGCGCGGCACGGCGGTGCGCGTGGCGCGGGCAGGGGATCCAACTACGCTTTTGCCGATGGCAGTGTGCGGTTCGTGCGGTTCGGGCGGACGATCTGGCCGGTGAACCTGTGGGCGACCACGCCGGAGTCGCGCCAGGCCGGAGGTCCGCTGTTGCCTTGACCTGCCGGGGAGGCGGGCCGCTATGAACGGCTGGCCGGGCTCGTTCTTTTGATCCGGCTGGACCCTTTCCAATGGAAATGGGCCGCCGTCGGGTTCGGGCTCCGCCTCTCTTGACCGAGACCAGTCCGCAGGTAACGGTGCCGGCCGCGGGAGGATCGTTTCGGACCCGATTGCCGGGATGGGTGGTCCTTGGATCATGAAGCCTGCTTGCTGCAACCCGCTGGTGCGGCCTGCTCGGCAGTTCCAGGGAGAAAAAGGTCAGGCGTTGTCCGTGGCAGGCATGGGTGGGTGGTCGTTCTGCCGAGGACACGCCGGGTGGCACGCGCAACGGGTCATGTTTGGCCCTGGGAAGGCGTCGTGCCACCATGCAGGACTCTCAGGGGGTGTGCGCCTGTGTGGTCGGGGATTGCTTTCGTGGTCTGGCCGGGTTGGTGCTGCCGGCCGGTGTGCGTCCGGATGGGGGACGAGGTTGACGAGGGCGGGTCGGCCCGACGGATGACCGGCGGGGAGGATTCGCATGGAGGGTGGTGTGGAGTCCCGCAGTCTGACGTGGGACCCGGGCCGGGAGCGGATTGCTGGTGGCTGGGCGGCCTCGGGCATGGTGCGCGGGAGGTGTCTTGCCCGGGCGGGGATGTCCGCGTGGCGAAGGTTGTGTGACGGATTTGCTCTTGCTTGGGCGGGCGGTCCGGTTACCCATGGGGTCGGATGACCACGGCCAACAAGGTGACGATTCTGCGGATTCTGCTGATCCCGGTGTTCGTGGTGGAGGTGTTGTATTACGTCCAGACGGGCTGGGAGGGACACCGGTACGTGGGTCTGGCGTGTTTTGCCGTGGCCGCGTTGTGCGATGCGTTGGACGGTTTCATTGCCCGGCACTTTCATCAGCAGAGCGAGTTGGGGGCGGTGCTGGATCCGTTGGCCGACAAGCTGCTTTTGGTGTCGGCGATGGTGCTGCTGAGTTTCGATCACAGTCCGTATCTGGAGCGTGTGCCGTTGTGGTTGACGGGGACGATCCTGGGCCGGGACATCCTGTTGGTGGTGGGCCTGGCGGTGATCCACATGACGGTGGGGCGTGCGGTGGTGCGGCCGCGGATGGTGGGGAAGGTGGCCACGGTTTTGCAGATGATCGTGGTGCTGTGGGTGCTTTTGAAGTTGCACGGGGCGGCCCTGGGGTTGCTGGCGCTGGCGGCGGCAGTGACGACGGGTGTTTCGGGGCTGTTGTACATATGGGATGGGGTGCGCCAGCTCAGTGCGAGCCCGAGCAGCGGCCCGCGGCCGCGGCCGGAGCAGGAGCCGGCGGCTGCAAAGGCGCCGGACGAACCGGGGCCGGCGCGACCGGGCGCGCAGACGCAAGGAGGAGAGGGATCGTCATGAGTGGGAAGACGCCATCGGACGCGAGAGGATTGCAGGAGGGGGATCTGGCGCCGGACTTCGAAGCGCAGACACATGCCGGAACCCCTTTCCGGTTGCGGGAGCAGCGAGGTCGGTGGGTGGTTTTGTATTTTTATCCGCGCGATCACACACCGGGTTGCACGCGGGAGGCGTGCGGGTTTCGCGACCGGCACGATGCGCTGGAGCGGTTGGGCGCGGTGGTGGCGGGGGTGAGCACCGATTCGGTGGCGTCGCACGCGCGGTTTGTGCAGAAGCAGCGGCTTCCGTTCGTGCTGGTGTCGGATCCCGAGGCGGTGGTATGCCGGCGATACGGTGTCCGCGGGCCCAAGCGCTTCATGGGCCGCACACGTGAGGGAACGTTGCGGACGACCTTCCTGATCGATCCGGAGGGGAGGATCCGGCGGATCTGGCGCCAGGTCCGGCCCGACGGACATGCGGATGAAGTGCTGGCGACCCTCCGGCGCTTGCAGTCCGGGGAGGTCGAGTCTCGTGGAGGCCCAAAGGCGGGAGCGGGCCGTTCCGGTCGGGGTCGCGTGGGAAAGGGTGGCGGAAGCGGGGCCGAGGGGTAGGGCGGGTGTGGCGATCGGGGCCGGTTTTTGCCCTTGCACGGCACGGGTGTGTCCGTATGCTTGCCGTTCGCCTGGACTCCGCGGGTGCGGATGTTCCACGAGAGGCTGAGAAAAGAGAAGTTAACGCGGAACTGAACCTCCGGCTCCTGAGAAGGAGGGGCCGGCCCCGGAAGCATCCGGGGGACAACCTCCGTTGCCGTTGCAACGACTGGTTCGTTAGGCAATGGAGCATTCGGCAGCGCCCCTCAGGGGTGCGTTCCCAAGCGCTCCACACAATCCCGACAAGGCTGAGAATCCTTATGCTTACGATGGAAGACGCCATGAAGCAAAGCCCGATGCGCTTTGCGGTTGGCGAGATCGTGCCCGGGACCATCATCGAGGTGCGTCCCAAGGAAGTGTTGGTGGACATCGGTTACAAGAGTGAAGGGGTCGTGCCCCTGAGCGAGTTCGAGAACCCCGAGAGCCTCCAGCCCGGCATGCAGGTGGATGTGCTGATCGAGAAGCTGGAGGACAAGGACGGCATGGTCGTTCTCTCGCATGAGAAGGCCATGTTCAAGAAGAACTGGGAACGCATCCTGGCCATTTGCAACGAGGGCGGCCGGATCCAGGGTCGGGTCAAGGCGGTGGTCAAGGGCGGTCTGTTGGTCAACGTGGGGGTGGAGGCGTTTCTGCCGGCGTCGCAGGTGGACATCACCACGCCGAGGAACCTTTCCGAGTACGTCGGCAAGACCTTTGAGTTCAAGGTGGTCCGGATCAACCCGGAGCGGCAGAACATCGTGTTGTCGCGGCGGGAGGTTTTGGAGGAGGAACGGGCCCAGCGTCGTGCGAAGCTGCTGCAGGAGATGATGCCGGGCGACATCCGCAAAGGGCGGGTCAAGAATCTGACCGATTTTGGTGCGTTCATTGACCTGGACGGAATAGACGGCCTGCTGCACATCACCGACATGAGCTGGGGGCGGATCGGGCATCCGTCCGAGCTGCTCAAGGTGGGGCAGGAGATCGACGTGGTGGTGCTGGACGTCAACCGCGAGAAGGAGCGGGTCAGTCTGGGCCTGAAGCAGAAGACCCCCAACCCGTGGGACCAGATCGAGACGAAGTATCCGGTGGGCACCCGTGTGAAGGGCAAGGTGGTGAACCTGGTCCCGTACGGCGCGTTTGTGGAACTGGAACCGGGCGTGGAGGGATTGGTTCACGTGACGGAGCTGTCGTGGACGAAACGGATCGCCAAGCCCTCGGACGTCTTGCAGGTGGGGCAGGAGATCGAGGCGGTGGTTCTGAGCGTGAACCGCGAGGAGCAGAAGATCTCCCTCGGGGTCCGGCAGCTGGAACCGAATCCGTGGGACACCATCGATCAGAAGTACCCGCCCGGCACGCGCGTCAAGGGCAAGGTGCGCAATCTCACCAGTTACGGTGCGTTCATCGAGTTGGAGGACGGCATCGACGGCATGGTGCACGTCTCGGATCTTTCCTGGACGCGCAAGATCAATCATCCCTCCGAGGTGCTCAAGAAGGGCGACGAAGTGGAGGCAGTGGTGCTGGAGGTGGACAAGCCCAACCAGCGGATCGCCCTCGGGATCAAACAGCTCACGCCCGACCCGTGGGAACGGATCGACGAGCTCTACAAGGTGGGCGATCTGGTCACCGGCAAGGTCACGAAACTGGCCAGTTTCGGCGCGTTTGTGGGCTTGCAACATGACATCGACGGCCTGGTCCACATCTCCCAGATCAGCGAGGAACGCGTGGACAAGATCAAGAACGTGCTGAAGGTGGGCCAGGAGGTCACCGCGCGGGTGATCAAAATTGATCGTGCGGAGCGCCGGATCGGCCTGTCCATCAAGGCGGCCCACTACACCGAGGAACAGTTGCGCGAGGAACAGCGGCTGCTGGACCAGCTCAAGCCGGGCGAAGACCTGGTGGCGCTGCAGCATGCCTTCGAGGCGGCCGAGGAGGAACGCGAAGAGGAAGAGTCCAAGCAGTGATCGGCTGCAGAACCGTTTGAACGGGGCGGGTTCGTCGTGCGGACCCGCCCTTTCATATTCATCGTCCCGGGCGGGGGTTCAAACGCCCCGGCAAAGGGGTCCGCGGCCCGGCCAGTTGCGGCCCTGCCGCGGGCCCGCCCGGATCGTGGGCTCGGGTGAGGGCGCGTAAGGGCACCGGGGGATGGCCGCTGCGACCGGTGCCCGGCCGTTTGCCGGGCCCGCCGGGCACCGGGCGCACCGCCATCACCGTTTGTGCGGCACGGTCCGAGCGGGCTGGCGCGCCTCCCATTCCTCCCGGGTGAGCGCGCGCACGCGATGGAGGAAGACAAAGGCACCCTTTTTGTTGCCCACGAGGATGTCCGGCCAGCCGTTGGCGTCGAGGTCCAGGACGGTGACCTGTGTGCCCACGCCCGAGTCGCGGTCCACCAGGTGCGGCTCGAAGAAGGGGAGGCTGCCATCCGAAGGGCGCACGAGGCGGAACCAGTAAAGGACCGGAGGGGCGTTGGGTTCGGGATCCCCGGTGGGTCCGTGTGCCCAGAACCGTTTGCCGGTGACGAAGTCGGTGAGGCCATCCCGGTCGAAGTCGGCCGCAGCCAGGGCATGGGCCTGGGAGAACCGTACGCCGTAGGGGTTGGCAGCCTCCTGTTCTCCGATGATGAGATGCCGGCGGAAGGTGATCTCGTGGCCGGAGCGGATTTGTTCGAACCATGCCAGGCCGTATTCGTGTGCATGGAGGGCGGTGACGACGTCGTTTCGGCCGTCCCCGTTGACGTCGAACACGAGCATCTGGGCGCCGCCGCGGCCGAACGGCGCGGGATGCCGCTTCCACAATGGCCGTCCCTCCAGCGACGGGGGCTGCTCCCACCAGCCGTCTTTTTCGAGGAGGTCCGTGCGGCCGTCACCGTTGATGTCGCCCCAGCCCAGGCCGTGGGTGTACCGGCCCCAGTCTCCGGGCGGACTGACGGGCACGAAGGTCCACGGCCGGTGTGGCTGGCGAGGATTGAACTCTGCGTAGCCCAGGCGGCCTCCCGAGAAACAGATCAGTTCGGGCCGCCCATCCCCGGTGATGTCGGCCAACCCGGGCGATTCCCCGTCGGTCGGTTCGAGGGCCAGGTGGCTGGGCCAGGGCACGTCCGGTTTGCGCGGGTTTTCGTACCAACGGGCGGGGCCGCCGGGGTGAGGCAGATGCAGGATGTCGGGCCACTGGTCTCCGTTGAAATCGCCGGTGAAGGTGAGAAACACGTCGGCGTAGGCGTTGCGCGAACCCAGGGCACCTTCGAAGCCGGGAAGGACTTCTCGAGAGCCGTCCGCGCGGGTGCGTTCGAAAGATTGTGTGGCCGGAGCAAAGGCAAAGCGCCGGGAAAAATCGGGACCGAAGTAGATGTACGGTCCGCACACCACGTCGGTGTGACCGTCCCGATTGAAATCGGCGGCGTGGATGCCTTCGGCCCAGAATTCCTGTGTGAGGACCCGTTTTTCGAACTCGTGCAGGTGAAACTCGGGGGGCGGCGTGGCGGCCAGCAGGGCGGTGGCGGCGAGCTGACAGGCGAGGACCCGGTGCATGGTGCCAAACTGGAGGGCAACCTGCCGCCGGTCAAGTGCGCGCCTTGGCGACGCCGGGGCCTGCGGATGTGCGTGAGGTCAGCGCGATTCTACCAGACGTTCCGCGATGACGTAGTCCCGAATGGCAGCCACCAGGCCGGGGATGGTGTGTTCGCGGGCCTCCACGGTGGGGGCGAGACCCAGACCGGCCAGGGCACGGCTGGTTTCGGGCCCGATGCTGGCCAGATGGAGAGTGGGGAACCGATCCATGAGTTTGGGCAAATCGAACCTTTGATGGAAATGTTCCACCGTGGAGCCACTGGTGAAGGTGATCCAGTCGGCGCCTTCTTCGCGCAGGCGTCGGGCGGTCTCGTCGTTGGCCTCGGTCTCCGCCACCGTGCGGTAGACGGCGATGTCGTCCACAATGGCACCGTGTTCCTCGAGGGCCTTGGGAAGGTCGGGATTGGCCACCTCGGCCCGGAGCAGGCAGATGCGGAGGTTTTCCAGGCTCATGTAGTTGGCCATGGCCTCGGCGACCTTCGTGGCCAGGGCCTCCTCGGGCACGAGATCCACCTGCAGGTGCAGTTGCCGGAGTCGTTCGGCCGTGCCCGGTCCCACGGCTGCGATGCGGGCGCCGCCGAGGTCGCGCAGGTCCTGGAATCGCTGGAAGAAGAAGTCGAAAAAGGCGGAGACGCCGTTGGGGCTGGTGAAGACGAGCCAGTCATAGCTGTTCAACTCCAGCAGGGCGTCCATGACGTCGCGGCGGCGCCGCGGCGGAGCGGTCTTGAGGACGGGGACCTCCCAGACTTCGGCGCCGAGTTCGGCCAACGGCCGTGCGAGGGCGGCGGCCTGTTCCCGAGCGCGTGTCACCACGACCCGCTGGCCGAAGAGCGGACGACGCTCGTACCAGTTGAGCTTCTCGCGCAGGCGGACCACCTCGCCGATGACGGCGACGCCGGGTGCACCGAGCCCGGCGCGGGCCAGTTCCGATCCGATGGTGGCCAACGTGGCCACCACGGATCGTTGACGCGCTGTGGTGCCCCACTGGGTGACCATGACCGGCGTGTCCGGTGCCATGCCGTGGCGGAGGAGGACTTCGGCGATGCGGCCCATTTGTGCGGTGCCCATCAGGACGACCTTCGTCCCCGGCAAACGGGCCTCGGCCGCCCAGTCCACGGGACATTCGGGCGACTCGGGATCCGCGTGTCCGGTGAGGATCACCAGGCGTGAGCTGTATCCGCGGTGGGTGACGGGCACGCCTGCGTATGCCGGCACCGCGACGAACGAGGAAACGCCCGGCACGACTTCGAACGGAATCCCGGCCTCGGCCAGATACAGTGCTTCCTCACCGCCGCGGCCAAAAACGTAGGGGTCGCCGCCCTTGAGTCGGACCACCGTTTTACCCTCGCGGGCGCGGGTGGCGATGAGGTCCATCACGGCGGTGCGGTCGGCCGGTCCTTCTCCTGCCCGCCGTCCGCCGAAGACCCGCTCGGCCTCCGGCCGGGCGAGGGTCAGGATGGCCGGATTGACCAGGGCGTCGTACACCACCACATCTGCCCGGCGGAGCAGTTCGGCGGCACGGAGCGTCAGCAAGCCCGGGTCACCCGGACCGGCTCCCACCAGATACACTGTGCCGATTGTTGGCATCGTTGGGAAACTATCGGCTGGCGCGCTTCTGGCAAGGCCGGGTGTGGGAGGGTGGTCCTGCCTGCAGGGGAACCCGGCGTTGACCGGCGGCTCTCCCCGGCTGCCTGGAGTTGCCCGGCGCCTGATCGGTGGCGGGAATGGGCTTGCGCAACGGCCGGAACGCGGCATATTGCAAAGTGGTTGGCGCGGTGGTTCCTCGGAAACGCCGCAGCCAGCCGGGCCCGGCAAGGGCTTGCAGACCGGTGGGGTCGTAGCTCAGTTGGTAGAGCGTCTCGTTCGCACTGAGAAGGTCAGGGGTTCGAGTCCCCTCGGCTCCACCAATTTTCTTTTTCCGCGATCACACCTCGGCAACGCTCCCTTGGCGCCGTTCGTTTTCGTACATGGAGCATGGAGAGTCCAAGAGCCGGTTCGAACTGGTCCCGCTTCCGGGCGGTGGGTGGGCGGTGCATGACCGGGCGTGGGGCGAGACCATGCACCCGGTGGCCGGGCCCGAGATCGAGCCGGCCGCGCTTTACGTGGAGGAACTGCAACTGCCGCAGCTTTGGACGCGGGTCGAATCGGGCCGGCAGGCGTTGGCGGTGGTGTGGGATGTGGGATTGGGCGCCGGGGCGAACGCCCTGGCGGTTCTGTGCTCGGCGGCGGCGCGCCGGGTGCGGTTGCGGCTGTGGAGCTTCGATCTTTCACTCGACGCCCTTGCGTTTGCGCGGGCGCAGGCCGGGCGGCTTCGGTACCTTGCGGGGTGGGAACCCGTGGTGGACGAATTCCTCGTCACCGGATCGTTCATCGGCAGGGTGGGCACGGCCGAGGTCGAATGGCGGTTTATCCCGGGAGATTTCGCCCGGTGGCTGGCGATTCATGAGCCGCCGGCTGATGCGCCTGATGCGGTGGCGTTCGATCCTTATTCGCCGTCGCGCCATCCGGACCTCTGGACGGCGGAGGTGTTTCAGCGGCTGCACAGCCGGCTGGACCCGTCGCGGGCGTGCGTCCTAACCACGTACTCCCGCAGCAACCGGATTCGAACGGCACTGTTGATGGGGGGATTCTTTGTGGGACGCGGCCGGCCGGTGGGTGTGAAGGAGGAAACCACCGTGGCGTCGAACCGACTGGAGTTATTGAGCCGCCCGTTGGATCACACCTGGCTGAACCGGCTGCGCAGGACACCGCCCGCCGGTCCCGACCGGCACTGCGGAGACGGGGATCGAATGGCGGCTCTCTCCACGTGGGAGAGGCTTCGCCAACACCCGCAGTTTGCCGGGGAGCGGATGTCGCCCGCGAGGGATCAGGGGGCCGGCTCGTCGGGCAGCGGCAGGTCGGCCAGCTTCTGATGCCGGAGGTTCTGCATTTCCTGGAGAAGAGCCAGGCGATCAGCCTCTGAAAGGTCCGGGCGGCCCATCCGGCGTCTGCACTCGTCCAAGCGGCGGTCCAGCCAGGCATTGCGGATCCGGAGGGTGACATCCCGGACCTGTCGCTCAGGTTCCGGCAGAGGGCGGTCGTCCACCGCGCAGGCGCTGACCAGGGACTGGAGTTGCGGTTCGGGCAGGGCCTGGACCAAGTCGGCCACGCGGAGGGGGCGTCCCTCGCGTTCCCACTGAAAAGACATCTGGACAATGCGGCGGACGCCCTCGTGTTGGAGCCATTCAGGCGAGAGATGTCTGACCAGCCACGGGAGGAGGGAGTCGTGCTGCATGAGCAGGCGCAACAACCACGCCTCCAGCGGAGGCGGTCCGGGGGACGCGCCCTGAGCGGGCGCGGGCTCTGCCTGTGGGCGTGGAGAGGCACTCTGCTTGTCCATCCGGCGGAACTCCGTGAGCACCGCTTCCGGGCTCACACCGAGGACGGCTGCAGTCTTGCGCGCATGGTTTTCGATCAAGAGTGCGTTTTCGGTCTTGAGGAGAAGGCGCCCCATCTCACGGAGGATGGCGAGTCGGCCGCTATCGGTCTGCAGATCGTGCTTCTGGCAGAGGCGCCGGAGGTAGTAATCGAAAAAGTCACCGGCGTTTCGGATGAGGGCCTGAAAGGCCTCGGGCCCGCGGGTGCGAATGAAACTATCGGGATCGTCCGGCGGCGGGACCACGGCCACGCGGACGACCAGACCGGCCTCCAGCAACACCTCCAGGGCGCGACTCATGGCCTGCTGGCCGGCTTCGTCGGAATCAAAACACAGGACGACCTCGGAGGTGTAGCGGCGGAGCAGGCGCGCGTGTTCCTCGGTGAAGGCGGTGCCGAGTGGCGCCACGACGTTGGTCACCCCCGCCTCGTGACAGGCAATGAGGTCCAGTTGCCCCTCGCAGATGACGGCGAAGCCCGCGTCCAGGATGGCCCGCCGACTCTTGTCCAGCCCGTAGAAGACCCGGCTTTTTCGGAACAGGGGCGTTTCGGGGGAATTGATGTACTTGGCGGTTTCGGCCTCTGAGCTGAGCACGCGGCCGCTGAAGGCGATCACCCGGCCCTGCTCGTCGCAGATGGGAAAGATGAGCCGGCCGCGGAACCGGTCGTAGTAGCCCGAACCGTCCTCGCGCCGGATGATGAGCCCGGCCTGTTCGAGCAGTTCGGGGTCGAACTCCCTGCTGCGTGCCCAGTTGACGGTGTCGTCCCAGGCGGCGGGTGCGGCCCCGAGCCGGAACTTTTGGATGGCTTCCGGAGAGACGCCGCGGCGGGCGAGATACTCACGGGCGGGCTGACCGGCGGCCTCGTTTGCCAACACGTTTTGCCACCGGCGCGTGATCTGTTCCATCAGATCGAGGAGTCGGCGCTTGAGCTCGCCTCGTGCCGATCCCTCGGCGTCGTCCGCGAAGGCAAGCCGGATGCCGACCCGCTCGGCCAATCGCCGGACCGCCTCCGGGAAGGAGACGTTTTCGTAGAGCTGAATGAAGGTGAAGACATCGCCGCCCTTGTGGCAGCCGAAGCAGTGAAAGATCTGCCGTTGGGGATGGACGTGGAAGCTGGGGGTTTTCTCCTTGTGGAACGGGCAGAGTGCGACGAAGTTGGCGCCGCGGCGTTTCAGGGGCAGGTAGGCGCTGATGACCTCCACGATGTCGTTGGAGGCGCGGATCTGTTCCAGTGTGTTCTGGGAAAACACCCCTGCCATGGTCTTGCCAGGGTCCAGTTTGGGCTGTCCCCCTCCGCCCGGCAAGGACCTGTCTGCACCCCGGCGATGGCCCCCGAAGCACCTGTGCTTCCCACAGGCGAACCCCCTCCAACGGCAGGAGTCCCGGCTGTTGCAGCGGGAACAACCGGAGCACGATGCGTGCGTCCGACTCACCGGAGCCGGGATGACGCGGCGGTTCGGCTTTCGCTGGCCTCTGAGGGAAGGTTGGTTCGAGCCCTGCCGTCCGGAGGGCTATCAGGGGACGCGGGTTGTCCCGGGCCGTGAAATTGTCGCTTGCGGCGGCGGCGTCCGAAGCTAGAATGTGCCTCTCCGGAGTCGGGGTAGGGACTCCGTGTGGGCTGGAGGACTTTGTTATGGCTCGGATTTGTCAATTGACAGGCAAACGGCCCCGCAAGGGCAGCATCATCTGGCGGAGTGGCAAGGCCAAGAAGGCGGGCGGTATTGGCACGCACGTGACGGCCATCACCAAGCGGCGGTTTTTCCCGAACCTGCAGCGGGTGAAGGCGGTGGTCAACGGGCGGGTCCGGTACATTCGCGTGGCTGCCAGTGCGATCAAGAAGGGGTTGGTGGTCAAACCGCCCAAGCGGAACTGGAAGAAGCCGGAGGCGGCTGCGAGTTGAGGGTTCTGCCGGGGCGGGCCGGTCGCTCCGGATAGAAAAGCTCTTTGGGTTCATGGAGGGGCGAAGTCGTGCGGCTTCGCCCCTTGTTTTGTGCGGGATGCGGCGTTTGGGGGGGCGGCCGTGGCGGGTCACGTTGACAAGCCGGGCGCCGGCGTCCCATGTTGCGCGCGGTCATGGTGGATGAATCGGTGGAGGTTGTGGAGAACCGGCCGGCGGCCGGCTCGTATCATTTGCTGACGTTGCGGGCGGCCGGGATTGCGCCGGCCGCGCAACCGGGCCAGTTCGTGCATCTTCGGATTCCCTGCTGCGGGGGCGCGCTGTTGCGCCGGCCTTTCAGCATTTACCGGGTTCGGGGGCAGACCCTTTCGATCCTGTACAAGGTGGTGGGTCAGGGAACGGCGGCTTTGGCGCGGGCGCGTGCGGGGGACCGGATGGACGCGTTGGGTCCGTTGGGGCACGGATTCAGCCTGCCCGGCAGGGATGAGCAACCGTTGCTGGTGGCCGGGGGATACGGGGTGGCGGCGTTGTACCTGCTGGCCGAGCGATCGCCGGTGCGCGGGATCCTGTTCCAGGGAGGTCGGAGCCGGCAGGACATTCTTTGCGAGGAGGAATTCCGCGCACTGGGCTGGGAGGTGCGCGTGGCCACGGAGGATGGCAGCCAGGGTGTGCGCGGCCTTGTGACAGAGCCGCTCCGGTGGGAGTTGGAGCGCGGAGGACAGGGACGGAAACTGTACGCCTGCGGGCCGACCGGCATGTTACGTGCGGTGGGACGGCTGGCGGAGGAGTTCGGTCTGCCGGCGGAACTTTCGCTGGACGAGCACATGTGCTGTGGCGTGGGGGTTTGTCTGACCTGCGTGGTGCCGGTTCGGACGGAGACGGGTTGGGAGTATCAACGCGCCTGCACGGAAGGACCGGTGTTCGACTCGCGGGTGCTGTTGTGGGAGGTGCCGGAATGAACCTGTCGGTGCAGATTGGGGCGCTGCGGCTGCAGAATCCGGTGACGGTGGCCTCGGGCACGTTCGGCTACGGGGTGGAGTATGCGCGGCTGCTGGACCTGAACCGTCTGGGCGCGGTGACGGTGAAGGGGATCTGTTTGCGGCCGGTGCGGGGCAATCCGACGCCGCGAACGGCCGAGGTGACCAGCGGACTGTTGAATGCCATCGGGCTGCAGGGCCCCGGGGTGGACGGATTCATTCGCCGGTACTGGCCCTTTCTCCGGCAGTTGCGGGTGCCGACGATCATCAACATCTGGGGGACGACCATCGAGGAGTACGCCGAGGTGGCGCGCCGGTTCGACGAGCTGGAGGGTGTGGGCGCGTTGGAGCTGAACGTGTCGTGCCCGAACATCAAGGAGGGAGGGGCACAATTCGGGACGGACTGCCGGTTGTTGGGGCGGGTGGTCGCGGCGTGCCGGAAGGCCACCCGATTGCCGTTGATCACGAAGCTGAGTCCCAATGTGACGAGCATCGTGCCGTATGCACGTGTGGCCGAGCAGGAGGGGAGCGACGCGTTGTCCATCATGAACAGTTATCCGGCGCTGGCCATTGACATCGAGACGCGGCGGCCGCGCCTGGCCAACGGGATTGGTGGTTTGACCGGGCCGTGCATCAAACCGATTGCGGTGAAGCTGGTGTACGATGCGGCCTGTGCGGTGCGGATTCCGATCATCGGCATGGGCGGCATCCAGAGCGCGGCGGATGCGGTGGAGTTTCTGCTGGCGGGTGCCACGGCGGTGGCGGTGGGGACGGCCAATTTTTACGCGCCGCGCACGGCGTTGGAGGTGGTGGAAGGTTTGCAGGCCTACATGGCCCGACACGGGATTGCGGATGTTCGGGAACTGATCGGACGGGTTGAAATGCCCGGTGGACGCGGTCCGACCGCGGGCGGGTCGGAAGAAGCCCTTCTGGGACGGGGCGGCATGTCCCCTTCGGATCCATGGGGCCCTCGGAGACACGGCGCTGCGGGGAGCCCCGGGGGTACATCTTCCGATTGACAGCTTCCGGGGGTCTTCATTAGAAAAGGCGCACGGGCGCGGGGTACCCCTGAGGCCGCTCCGCGCGCGGTCGGAAGCGCAATTCCATGGAACCGACCATCGGCATTCGTCAACCCGGGCGACCCGTGTTGCGGCGGGGGACGGTTGCCGGATCAGGTTCTTCAACCCAACGACCGGTGTCATGAATGCAACCACTCCTCAACCTGCCACTTCACTGCCGAGTTACATCACCAGTGCGACGCCGAATCCGCAGGAGAAACGGGCTCCCTGGTACAAGAACACCGCGCCGACTTATGCGGGGATTTTCCTGTGGTTCGTGTTCTGGGACCCGGTGACCAACGGCGGGCAGGCATTGTCGGCGGGCCTGGGCGTGGCGCTGCTGGGGCTGCTGTTGTCGGCGCTGGCGTGTCATTATCTGTTCTATCTGGTGCCGGGTTTGTTCGGCATGCGCACGGGTCTGCCGCTTTACATTGTGGGCACCTCGACGTTCGGTGCGCAGGGCGGGTTCATCATGCCGGGCTTCCTGATGGGCGTGCTGCAGTTCGGGTGGTTGGGCGTGAACGCGTTCTTCTCCTCGATGCTGTTGTACAACACGTTTGCGGGCGCCTCGCTGACGGCCGACTCGGCCTATCCGGTGCCGGGCCATGCGATCCTGGTGGTGATCTGGGCGGCCCTGGCGGCCTTCATGGGGTTGAAGGGGATCCAGTACGTGGCGAAGGTGGCGACGTATCTGCCGCTGTTGCCGCTGGCGATCCTGTTGATCCTGTTCGTCAAGACCGTGGGTGGCGTGGGGAACTTTGATCCGCAGGTGCTGGTGTCCTCCGGCAAGGTGGCCCAGCCGCTGAGTGCCGGGGCGGTCATTGCCCTGATGCTGACGTATGTGGTGGGATTCTTCGCCACGGCCGGCGCGGCGGGTGTGGACTTCGGTTTGAACAACCGTGACAAGAAGGACGTGCAATGGGGCGGGTTGATCGGCATCGGATTGGCAATCCTGTTGACCGCGGGCCTGAGCCTGCTGATCGTGGCAGGTGCGTACGGGAAGGCCGGGAGCAACCTGCCGGAGGGTGTGACGGCCACGAGTCTGATGGTGAGCGTGGTCGGGGAGAAGACGGCCAAGTTGTTCTGGCTGTTGCTTGCGTTGGCGGCGTTTCCGCCGGCCTGTTTCTCCTCGTTCATTGCCGCCAACAGCTTCAAGACCACGCTGCCGAACGTGAATCCGTTCGTCTCGGTGGGAATGGGCACCGTGGTGAGCATCGTGCTGGCGCTGTTCGGGTGGGCCGGCAAACTGGTGACCGTGTTCACCATCATCGGGGCCTCCTTCGGGCCGATCTGCGGCGCGATGGTGGCGGATTATCTGCTGAATGGCGGGCGCTGGACCGGGCCGCGTGCCGGCTTCAACCCGGCCGGATGGCTGGCGTGGGCGCTGGGTTTCATCGTCGGGATTCTGCCGAATTTGGGCGTGGCGGTGCCGGCGGCGCCGGTGCTGGCGTTTGTGGTGGGATTGGTGGTGTATGCGGCGGCTTCCAAGGCCGGGCTGCAATCGCCGGTGGTGCCGCTGAGCGGGCCGCTGGCCGAGGCCACGAAGTGACATTCCACTTGTGACGTTTACCCGCCGCCGGCCCTGTCGGGGTTCGGCGGCGGTTTTGCATGTCAGGCCGGTGGGCGTCCGGAGGTCGGGGTTGCCGGAGGGTGGGCTCCCTGCGCAGCCGGGTGCTGCGCCGGTGATCGCTGGCGGAAGTGGAGGATGCGGAATTCCGGCGTGGCCAGGATTTCCTTCACCAGTTCGAACCGGTCTTCGAACGGGGGAAAGGATGCGTCGCCCGGCACTTCCCTTTGGACCAGCGTGAGGTAGAGGTCCGAACACCATGGGAGCGCCTGGCGGTAGATTTCGGCACCTCCGCAAATGAAGGTGCGGCGACCGGCGGCGATGGTTCGCACCTGATCCCAATCGTGCGCCACGTGTACGCCCGGCCAGTGGAAAGACCGGCGTGTCAGCACGATGGTCACGCGACCCGGCAGCGGCCGGCCGACGGATTCGAACGTGCGCCGGCCCATCACGAGGACATGGCCCATGGTGGTTTGCCGGAACCAGCGGAAGTCCTCGGGCAGGTGCCAGGGGAGCCGGCCCTGGCAACCGATGACGCGGTTCAGGGCCATGGCGGCGATGGCTTCGAACGGCCGCTCGGGCTGGGTCTGGTCGGTGCGTGGGCTCATGGCGGGCTGGGACGGTTTTCAGGATGGACAACCGTTTTCCCTCCATTCGCGGAGGGCGGCGAGGAGCCGGTGGCCATCTTCAGGCGTGTTGTAGAGGTGGAGGGAAACACGGAGAACGCGGGCGGGTGGTTGCGGCCAGGGAAAGACCGGCACCTCGATGCGGTGGCGTTGCCAGAGGTGGTCGCGCAGCGGGTCCAGGCCGTTTCGGATCCGGCCGATCCCGCTCTGCCGGTCTGGTGGAAGGGGGATTGCGGCCATGGCAGCGAGCATGGAGTCGGGCGCGGGTGGCGGGATTTCGAACAGCTCGCACAATCGGTTGCGGATCTCCAGGGCGAGTGTGCGGTTGCGTTGTTGAATGGCCGGCCAGCCGCCGGGCAGGAGGGAGCCGACCTGGCGGATGGCTTCGGGCACACAGAGCCACGCCGTGGGATCCATGGTGCCCATCCAGGCAAACTCCAGGAGGTAGCGGGACCGGTCGGTGCGCGTGCTGTTGGCGCCGTGGCTGGTGATCAACGGCTGCACGCGGGCTTGGAAGTCGGGTCGCACGTGCAGGAAGGCGGCCCCTTTGGGGGCGCAGAGCCATTTGTGGCAGTTGCCGGCATAGCCGAGGCAATCGAGTGCGTCCAGCCGGGTGGGGATCAGACCCGGTGCGTGGGCTCCGTCCACGATGACCTCCACGCCGCGCCGGCGCAGTTCCGGGATGAGCGTTTCCAAGGGGAACACGAGTCCGGTGGGGCTGGTGACGTGATCGAGCAGCGCCAGCCGGGTGCGTTCCGTGACGGCTTCCAGGATGCATTCCACCGCTGTTTCCGGTCGGGGCAAGGGAAACGGGATGGAAGCCACGCGGACCCGTGCGTTGCGTTCGGCTGCCGTGCGATCGACGGCGTTCCGGCAGGCGTTGTATTCGTGGTTGGTGACGAGGATCTCGTCATCCGGCCGGAGGGGGAAGGCACGCAGCAGGATGTTGATCCCCTCGGTGGTGTTGCGGAGGAAGACGAGGTTTTCGGCCCGGGCGCCCAGGAAGCGGGCCAGGTCGGTTCGCGCCCCGTCCCACAGTGCCTCGTATTCGTCCACGAAGAATCGGACCGGCTGTCGCTCGATCCGGAGTTGGAGGTTGTGCTGGTGCTCCAGCACCGGGCGGGGGCAACTGCCGAAGGCGCCGTGATTGAGGAAGGTGACGCCGGGCTCCAGGGCCCAAAAATCCGGCCCGCCGATGGGATCGTGGGTGGAGGGCGGGGTGGCGGTGCGGGCTGCGGAAGCCGTACTGGGGTTTGCGTGGTGCATGAGCATGCAGTGCTAGACGGCAACGGGTGCCTTGATGGCGGGCCAGGGGTCGTAACCGATGAGTTGGATGTCCTCGTAGCGAAAGTCCTCGAGCCGGCGGACGGCCGGGTTGAGTTGGACGGTGGGCAGGGGACGCGGCTCGCGGGAGAGCTGGAGCCGGGCTTGTTCGATGTGGTTGGCGTAAAGGTGGAGATCGCCGAAGGTGTGGATGAACTCGCCCGGTTGCAGGTCGCAGACCTGGGCGATCATGAGGGTGAGCAGGCTGTAGCTGGCGATGTTGAAGGGCACGCCGAGGAAGGCGTCGGCGCTGCGCTGATAGAGCTGGCAGCTGAGGCGGCCCTCGGACACGTAGAACTGGAAGAGGGTGTGACAGGGCGGCAGGGCCATCTGGTCCAGCTCGCCCGGGTTCCACGCGGTGACGATGAGGCGGCGACTGTCGGGGTTGTGCCGGATCTCCTCCACGACGCGTGCCAGTTGGTCAATGGAACGGCCGTCGGCGGTGCGCCAGTCGCGCCATTGGGCGCCGTAGATGCGGCCCAGGCTGCCGTCGGGGCCGGCCCATTCGTCCCAGATGGTCACGCCGTGTTCCCGGAGCCAGCGGGCGTTGGTGTCGCCGCGGATGAACCAGAGCAGTTCATAGACGACGCTTTTCCAGTGGATTTTCTTGGTGGTGACGAGGGGAAAACCGGCGTTGAGATCGAATCGCATCTGGTAGCCGAAGACGGAAAAGGTGCCGGTGCCGGTTCGGTCGTTTTTGAACCGGCCGTGATCGAGGATGTGTTGCAACAGCTCGTGATACTGTTTCATGTGCGCCGGATGGATGTTGGCTCCGATGGTGCGGCTGGGAAAGGTCTCTGTTTGCGGGTTGGCGCCGGTGCGGGGGAGGGGTTGGGTTGCCGGGGGCTCAGGTGGATGGCCCGGCCGGTTGCAGGAGCGGTCGGAGGAACCGTCCGGTGTGGCTTTGCGGGCAGTTGGCCACGGTTTCGGGCGGGCCTTCGGCCACGATTTGGCCGCCGGCCTCGCCGCCTTCGGGGCCCAGGTCGAGGATCCAATCGGCGGATTTGATGACGTCGAGGTTGTGTTCGATGACGATGAGGGTGTTGCCGGCGTCGCGAAGTTTGAAGAGAACTTCGAGCAGTTTGGCGACGTCATGGAAATGGAGGCCCGTGGTGGGCTCGTCCAGGATGTAGAGGGTGCGGCCGGTGGAGCGGCGGGCGAGTTCGGCGGCCAGTTTGACGCGCTGGGCTTCGCCGCCGCTGAGGGTGGTGGCGGGTTGGCCGAGTTGCAGGTAGCCGAGGCCGACCTGAGCAAGGGTGAGGCAGGCTTCGTGGATGGAGGGGATGGCGCGGAAGAAGGTGACGGCCTCGTCCACTGTCATGGCCAGGACATCGGCGATGTTCCGGCCCTTGTAGGTGATCTCGAGGGTTTCGCGGTTGTAGCGTTTGCCGCCGCAGGCTTCGCAGGTGACGTAGACCGGCGGGAGGAACTGCATTTCGATGGCCAGGACGCCGTCACCCTGGCATTTCTCGCAGCGGCCGCCGCGGAGGTTGAAGCTGAACCGGCCGGGACCGTAGCCGCGGACGCGTGCGGCGGGCAGGCGTGCGAAGAGCTCGCGGATTTCGTTGAAGATGCCGGTGTAGGTGGCCGGGTTGCTGCGCGGGGTGCGGCCGATGGGGGATTGATCAATGACGATGACCTTTTCGAGGCGTTCGTATCCGCGGATTTCGCGGTGGGGTCCCGGGGTGTCTTTGGCACCGTAGAACCGCCGCATGAGGGCGCGGCGCAGGACGTCGTCCACGAGGGTGCTTTTGCCGGAACCGCTCACGCCGGTGACGCAGGTGAACAGGCCGATGGGGAAGCGGGCATGGATGTTCTTGAGGTTGTTGGCGGTGGCGCCGAGGACCTCGATCCAACCGCGGTGGGGATCGGGCTGGAGGCGGCTTTTGGGCACGGGGATGGAGAGTTCGCCCCTGAGATAACGGGCGGTGAGGGAACGCGGGTGTTGCAGGACCTCTTCGAGAGTGCCGGCGGCCACGACCTCGCCCCCGTGCACGCCGGCGCCGGGGCCCATGTCAATGATGTAATCGGCGCGCCGGATGGTGTCGGCGTCGTGCTCCACGACGATGACGGAGTTGCCGAGGTCGCGGAGCCGTTCGAGGGTGTGGAGGAGTTTTTCGTTGTCGCGCGGGTGCAGGCCGATGCTGGGTTCGTCGAGGATGTAGAGCACGCCGACCAGGCCGGCGCCGATCTGGGTGGCCAGGCGGATGCGCTGGGCTTCGCCGCCGCTGAGGGTGCCGCTTTCGCGGTCCAGTGTGAGGTAGCCCAGTCCGACATTGCGCAGGAACTCGAGGCGGGAGCGGATGGCGCGGACGATTTCACCTGCGATTTTCCACTGGAACTCGGTCAGTTGGAGTGCGGCCAGGAAGGATTCGGCCTGGTCGACGGTAAGGGCGCAGAAGTCCATGATCGAGAGGCCCGGGATTTCGGGGCCTTGGGGCCCGATTCGGGTTCGGCGTTCGGGCCGGCCGTCGGTGAGGGTGACGGCGAGGATTTCCGGTTTGAGGCGTTTGCCCATGCAGGTTGGGCAGGTTTTGGGGCTCATGAAGGCTTTGAGGCGGTTGCGTGTGGTCTCGCTTTCGCTTTCGGCGTAGAGGCGTTGGAGCTGGGGCAGGACGCCCTCGAAGGGTTTGCGGACGACCTGGGTCGAGTCGCCACGCGTGAAGTGGAATTCGATGAGTTCCGAGCCGGATCCGTGGAGGAGGATGCGCCGGAAGGATTCGGGCAGGTCCTTGTAGGGCGTGTCGAGGCTCAGGCCGAAGTGGGCGGCCAGGTCGCGGAGGACGGTGCGGTAATGCTGCACCATGCGTTTGTCGCCGCGACGCCAGGGTTGAATGGCGCCCTGCTCGAGCGATTTGTCGGGATCAGGGACGACGAGCCCTTCGTCGAAGACCATGACCTGACCGAGCCCGTGACAGACGGGGCAGGCGCCATCGGGTGCGTTGAACGAGAAGTGCTTGGGGGTGAGCGGTTCGTAGCTCTTGCCGGTGGCGGGTGAGAAACGCCGGTTGGAGTGGATGGTTTCGATCCAGCCGTCGGCGCTGGTGGTGCCGGTGAGGGCGGCGGTGGGTGAAGGGGGCGGTTGGTGGAGCGTGAGGATCTGGCCGTCCCCCCAGCGCAGGGCGGTTTCCACGGAATCCTGCAGGCGCACGCGGACCTTGTCGTCCACGAGGAGCCGATCCACGACGACCTCGATGGTGTGGGTTTGTCCGGGGTCCAGACGGATCCGGTGCTGGGGATCGCCGATTTCGACGATCTGACCGTCCACGCGTGCACGGACGAAACCTTCGCGGGCGAGCCGTTCGAGCACGTCACGGAACTCGCCCTTTTGCTGGCGGACCACCGGTGCGAGCACCTGCAGGCGCGTGCCGCGGGGCAGGGCCAGCAGCCGGTCCACGATGTCGCTGGTGGTCTGGGTCACGATGGGGCCGCCGGTTTCCGGGCAGTGAGGGTTGCCCACGTGAGCGTAGAGGAGGCGGAGATAGTCGTAGATCTCGGTGGTGGTGGCGATGATGGACCGGGGGTTGCCACCGGAGCTGCGCTGTTCGATGGCGATGGCGGGCGAGAGACCTTCGATGTAGTCCACGTCCGGTTTTTGGAGCTGGCCGAGGAACTGCCGCGCGTAGGTGGAGAGGCTTTCGACGTACTTGCGCTGGCCTTCGGCGTAAAGGGTGTCGAACGCCAGCGACGATTTGCCGCTGCCGCTCAGTCCGGTGATGACCACCAGCCGGTCGCGCGGGATTTCCAGGGTCAGGTTCTTGAGATTGTGTTCCCGTGCGCCGCCGATACGGATGAACTTCTCCGCCATGCTGTTCGAATCCCTGGTTTGTGCGAAACCGGCAGCTTACGGCGGGGACGGCGGGATGGAAAGTCCGGATGCCGGGCCGGGGTTGGCACGATGCGGGGAGGTTGCGTGCCGGCGGAGCCACTGCCGGGAAACGGCGGATCTCACGACTGATGCGTCCGCCCGAAGAGGGTCAACCGGCCGGCCGGGGGCGGAGGGTGCGATCAGGTTTCGTGACGGTGAGGTTCGAGCCGGCGGGCGGGGTCACCCAGTGCGCGCGTGAGTTGTTCGCGCAGTTGAAGGCGGGCGCGAAGGAGCCGGACCTTGACGTTGGTTTCGGACAGCCCGAGCAGCTCCGCGGTTTCACGGACCGAGAGGCCCTCGACGTCGCGCAGCAGAAACACCAGCCGGTATTTTTCGTCGAGGTTGGCCAGGGCTTCCTCGAGTAATTGCCGCACTTCGCTGCGGTGGACCAGCTCTTCGGGGCCGGACCGCCAGTCGGCGATGTACTCGGGGTGAGGAATCTCGCCGGTTTCGGGGTCGGGGTCGGTGGCCTGGTCGAGGGAGACGGTGTCCAGGCCCTTGCGTTTGCGCAGGATTTTAAGTGCGGCGTGGGTGGCGATGCGGTCGAGCCAGGTGGCGAAGCTGGCTTCTTCCCGGAAGTCATGGAGATGTTCGAGGGCGCTGAGGAAGGCCTGTTGGGTGACGTCCTGGGCGTCGTGTTCGTTCTGGGTGATGCGGCGGGCCAGGGTGTAAATCCTGCGTTCGTGGCGGCTTGCCAGTTCTTCGAAAGCGCCGAGGTCACCCTGTTTGGCCCGATGGACCAACTGGGCGTCGGTGAGGGGTGTGGGGGTCGGTTCCGCCATGCAGGGCGTCAGGATGTCAGGCGGGGCATGGGGGCACAAGGCGGTTCATTCCCGGGCCGTGGCGGCGTTTGCGTGGGGGCGTGGGCCGGTTGTCGGTGCTCAAGCGGGCCGGCTCGGTCAGCGCAGGTAGGTTTTCCACTCCTTGAGGCGGCCGTCGGGTCCGAAAACGAGGCGCAGCCAGGCGTCCGGGGAGGAGGTTTCGACGTAGGTGGGGAAGGCCCACCCGTGCCAATACGGGTACCAGCCGGCGGAGGTGTAGAGGCGGTTGCGGCCGGGGCGGGTGAGCCATTCGGCCACGAGGGTGCCGTCCTGTAATTTGGCCTGTTTATCCGGCGGGCCCAGTTCCACGACGGCCTGGTCGAAGGTGTAGTGTCCGACGCGCTCGGCCCAGTTGATCTTGTTGGTGGCGCAACCGCACCACCAGAGGCTCAGGCACAGGAGGATCAACCCAGTGCGGAACAGATGTGCTGCCTTGCTCACGGGAGAAATCTAGGCGCGGGCCGCTGGAAGGCAAGGGGAGAGCCGCAGGGGGTGTGTTCAGGTTGGGTCCGCGCGAGGGCGCGTTCATGCCCTCGGTCCGACCTGGGTTCGGGAAGGGCGGGACGGCGCTTGTCGGTGGAACGATCGGATTCTAAGGTTCGGCCTGTCATGTGCGGGCAAGTGCGATTTGCCTGGGGCCGACCGATTGCGTTTTGGCTGGGGGTGTGGGTGATGGGAACGGCCTGTGCGGTGGAGATCGCTCCGCCTGGTCTGCCGCCTTCACCGCCGGAATGGCGCGCGCTGGTGGGCGGCCGGGTGGTGGTGCGACCGGGGGAGGTGTTGGAGTCGGGCACGATCCTCATCCATGAGGGGCGGATCTCGGCCGTGGGGACCGAGGTGACGGTACCGGCGGAGGCGGAGGTCTGGCGGATGGACGGGCTGACGATCTATCCGGGTTTCATCGAGCCGTATTTTGTGCCTTCTCGTACGAATCGTCCGGTGGATACCCGCATGGTACAACCGGTGGATGCGTCGGTGGCGGGGGCAATGGGCTACCAGTTTTTGGGTGCCTCCGGTCAGGGGGGCGGTCGGGGTCGGCAAGCGCCCGGACATGCCGTGGCGGGAGTGACGCCCGAGGGGCGAGCGGTGGAAGGATTGGATGCGGCGGATCCCGGGTGGGCGGCGTTGCGCGAGCTCGGGTTTTCCGCCGCGGTGCTGGTGCCGCCTGAGGGGATCTTCCGGGGGCGAAGTGCCCTGGTCCTGTTGGGTGAAGAGGATCCGAATCGGCGGGTGTTGCGACCCGATGTGTTTCAGCACGTGGCGTTCGATCCGGTGGGGTCGCGCGGTCGGCGGTTTCCGGCGTCCTTGATGGGGGTGATTGCGGTGGTCCGGCAGACCTTGATGGAGGCGGAACATTACCGGCAGGCGCTGGATTGGGTGCGGGCCCACCCGGAAGCGGCAGCGGAGCTGGAATACAATCCGGCCTGGGAGGCTCTGGACGGGTTGTGGAGCGGGGAGGTGCGTCTGGTGATCGAGCCGGGCAGCGTGTTGATGATGGATCGGGCAATTCGGTTGGCCGAGGAGTTTGGGTTCGAACCTTTGTTGGTGGCGTGCGGGGAGGAGTGGCGCCGGCCGGACTTGTGGAAAGAGCGGCACGCGGGATGGATCGTGCCAGTGGACTTCCCGGAGCTTCCCCGGCTGCCGGAGGAAGCGGATTGGGAACAGGTCAGCCTGGACCAGTTGCGTCGCTGGGATTGGGGACCCGAGAACCCGGCCGTGTTACGCCGGGCGGGCTGCGAGCTGGCGCTGACGACGCATGGGTTGTCGGACCGCAAGGAGTTTCGCGCGAAGCTGCTGGAGGCGTTGGACCGGGGATTGGAAGAGGAGGCTGCCCTGGCGGCATTGACGGTGGTACCGGCCCGATGGTGCGGCGTGGAAAAGTGGCTGGGGACCATCGAAGCGGGCAAGCTGGCCAATTTCACGGTGGTGGCCGGGCGCAGTTATTTCGATCCCGGTGGAAAGGTGCGGCAGGTCTGGGTTCGGGGTCGGGTTTACCGGCAGCCTGCGGATTTGGAGTCGGGCGGGGAGGACTCCGGGGAGGCCGGGAGCACCGGGAAGGAACGGGACCTCTCCCGGCGGGAGGAGGCGCGCAAGGACCGTGCCCGGCGCGTGGCTGCGTTGCCGCTGGAGGGAACGGGTCCGTTGCGGGCTCCGCGGGTTCTGAAGGTGGTCAACGCGACGCTCTGGACGTGTGGGCCGGCGGGGGTGATCGAGTCGGGGCAGATGCTGATTCGGGAGGGCCGGATCGTGGCCGTGGGCGCGACGGTTCCGGACGATCCGGCGGCGGAGGTGCTGGATCTGCGGGGCAGGCATGTGAGCCCGGGGTTGATCGATGCCCACAGTCATACCGCCATCCTCGGAGCCGTGAACGAGGCGACGCTGCCGTCAACGGCCATGGTGCGGGTGGAGGATGTGATCAACAGCGAATCGGTGACGTTGCGGGAGCAGCTGGCCGGTGGACTGACCACCTGCCAGTTGCTCCATGGTTCGGCCAATCCCATCGGCGGCCAGAGTTGTGTGATCAAGTTGCGCGTGGGTGCCTCGCCCGAGGCCATGAAGTTCGAGGGCGCACCGCCGGGAATCAAGATGGCCCTGGGCGAGAACGTCAAGCAGTCCAACTGGGGCGACCGTTTCACGAACCGTTTTCCCCAGACGCGAATGGGCGTCCCGGCGTTCATTGCGAACCGGCTGGCGGCGGCGCGGGAATACCGGCGGGCGCAGGAGGAGGCACGGCGCACGGGTCGTTTGCCTCCCCGGCCGGACTTGGAACTGGAGGCACTGGCGGAGGTGCTGGAGGGACGGCGTTTGGTCCACTGCCATGCGTATCGGCAGGATGAGATCCTGGCGTTCCTCGAAGTGATGGAGGCCTTTGGGGTGCGAGTGGCATCGTTGGAGCACGGTTTGGAGGGTTACAAAGTGGCCGACGAGATTGCCGCTCACGGGGCGGGTGTGGCGACGTTCGCGGACTGGTGGGCGTACAAATTCGAGGTGTACGACGCCATTCCCTACGCGGGGGCGCTGATGCACCGCCGGGGTGTGACGGTGGCGTTCAAGTCCGATTCGTCCGATCTGGCGCGGCGATTGAACACCGAGGCGGCCAAGGCGGTGAAATACGGGGGGCTGAGCGAGGAGGAAGCGCTGCGGTTGGTGACGTTGCATCCGGCGCGGTTGCTGGGGATTGCGGGGCGGGTGGGAAGTTTGGAGCCGGGCAAGGATGCGGATTTTGCCGTGTGGTCGCATTCGCCCCTGGATACGCGCGCGATCTGTCTGCAGACCTGGGTGGACGGGCGCCTGTATTTCGAGCGTGAAGCGGCGCTGCGGCACGCGGAGGCGCTGCGAGCCGAGCGGGAACGATTGCTGGAAAAGGCGCGGCGGTGGGTTCGGGCACAGGGCGGGCGGATGCGCGGTGAAGGGGCTGGTGAAGGGTTCTTCCGCGTCATTCAGGAAGTGACGGATCGGGAAAAGCATTGCGAGGACGTGGAGCCATGATTGGTGCAAGGGCGGCAGAGCGGGTGCGGCGGACGCAACGGGCGGGGCGCGGCCGGACATGGGCCGCATGCGGCGTGGTTGCGGCGTTGGTGACGAGCCGGCCGTGTGCCACGGCGGACTCCGAGGCAGAGGCAGCCGGGGGCTTGTTGTTGCGGGGTGCGGTGGTGCATACGGTCACCGGCCCGACGCTGACGCGCGGTGACGTGTGGTTGCGCAACGGGCGGGTGGTGGCGGTAAGAGAGCGGGTGGAGGCGCCCGGCGCGCGGGTGGTGGATCTGGCGGGACTCCACCTGTATCCGGCATTGATTGCTTTGAACACCGGGCTGGGGCTGAAGGAGATCGACGCCGTCCGCTCGACGTTGGATCAGACCGAGGTGGGCGCGTACACGCCGGAAGTGGCGTCGTGGGTGGCGGTGAATCCGGACTCCGAGTTGTTGCCGGTGGCGCGGGCGAACGGAATCGGTTTTTTCGAGCCCGTACCGATGGGCGGAGTGGTTTCGGGACGGTCCGGCCTGATGCGACTGGAAGGCTGGGGCGTGCGGGACATGACCGTGCGTGCGCCGCTGGCGTTGCACGTGTTCTGGCCCTCGATGGATTTGGACACGCGCACGAAGGATGAAGTGCGCGACCCGGCTGCGTGGAAATCCCTCGCTGAGCAGGCCCGGGAGCGGACGGGGAGATTGCGTGAGCTGGAGGATTTTTTCCGACAGGCCGTGGCGTACGCGCGCGCCCAGGATCCGAACCGGCCGCCCCAGCCGGCTGCGCCGGGCACGCAACCGATTTGGGAGGCGATGCTCCCGTTCGTTCGGGGCGAACTGCCGGTGGTGGTGCATGCGGACGAGGTGCGGCAGATTCGAGCGGCGCTGGCCTGGGCGGAAACCAATCGCTGGCGGGTGGTCCTGGCGGGCGGGCGGGATGCCTGGCGCGAAGCCGGCCGACTGGCGGCGCAGAAGATCCCTGTCATCTACGAGCATGTGTTCACCCGGCCGACCCGGGATGTGGATCCCTACGATGTGCATTTTCGTGCGCCGGCGGTGTTGCACGAGGCCGGTGTGACCCTGCTTTTCAGCACGGGCGCGGAGGACGCATCGTTGGTGAAGAACCTGCCCTACCACGCCGCCCAGGCGGTGGCTCATGGTTTCCCGCCTGAGACGGCCTTGCGCGCCCTGACCTTGGAAGCCGCGCGTGCATGCGGACTGGGCGATCGTTTGGGGGCCATCGAACCCGGCCGGGAGGCGACGCTGTTCGCCGCCACCGGGGATATTTTTGACATTCGCACCCGGGTGGTCCGGATGTGGATAGCCGGGCGCGAAGTCGGCCTGGAGAACCGGCACACCCGGCTGTACGAGAAGTACCGGCAACGGCCGGTGCGTGCGACGACTCCCCCGCGGTGACGCCACCGGCTGTCCCCTCCGCGTGACGGGTTCGGATACCGGAGCGGGACCGCGTCCGTGTGGGGATGAAGCTCGCCTGCTCCGGAACTTCCGCCCCTGACGCGTGGCAAACCCCTCTGCGGAAAAAATTCACCGGCTGACGGAGCTTTTTGCCGGTTTTCCCCGGCTCTGCGCCCGGCTTGCGCGGGGGAACCCGGAGCGTCGCCAAAATCAAAAAGGCGCACGCAGCACCGCGCAAAGGCGGTGTGGAATGCGGGTGCGGTGCGTTGAAACGGTGGTGGCACGGCCGTTGCTTCTCCGGGCTCGGCATGACGAACTGCGTGAGTTCAACGGATGCTCCGGCCGCACCTCCCCGGCCGACGGTGTACACGGTGCGGATGCCGACGGGGTTGCTGGGATTCGAAGCCATTCGCGAGTACACCTTGACGTTCCATCCTGAGGAGGCGCCGTTCGGGTGGTTGGAGGCGCGGGATGGTTCGGGTCTGGCTTTTGTGGTGGTGGATCCGTTTTTGGTGGTGCCCGAGTATCGGCCGGACATCCCGCCACCGGACGTGGCCCTGCTGGGGCTGAAAGGGCCCGAGGACGCGTTGTTGCTGAACATTGTGACCATCCACGGCCCGCAGAAGGCCACGGTAAATCTGAAGGGACCGGTGGTGATCAACCGGCACACCTGGGTGGGCAAGCAGGTGGTGATCGGCAATGCGATCGAGTACTCGGTCCAGCATCCGTTGCCGGTGCAGCAGTCGGGTGAATGAACCCTCCACAGCTTTGTTGCCATGCTGATACTTTCGCGCAAGCCCGGTGAGAGCATCATGATTGACGGGCGCATCCACGTGAAGGTGGTTCGCGTGGAGGGTGAGATCGTGAAGGTGGGGATCGAAGCTCCGCCCGAGGTGCCCGTGCACCGCATGGAGGTGTACCTCGAGATCCAGGGGAGCAACCGCGGGGCCGTGGTGACGCAGAAACCGGCGTTGCCGCGTCTGCCGGTGGCACGTGCCGATGGTGACCAGACGGCTGTTGCGCCGGGCCACTCGGGCCCGCGGATTGTCATGCGGCCTCCGGCCCAGAAACGTGGCACCAATGCTGCTGTGCAGGAGAACCGGCCATGATCATTCAACCGAACATCGCGGACGATGGAGCCGGCCTGCGGTGCGCAAATGCCACCGGCCGGCTGGCCCGGTCGGCGGGCCGCCTGGTTCAGGACGTGCGGCCGGCTGGCGCGGCAGAGGTTGCCGCTGGGGGGAAGATTTCTGCCGGGCTGGCCGCGCGGGTGCGGCAGGTACACGTGTTGTCGGACCGCATCAGCGCCGCTGTCACGCGGGTGCGGACGCAGTCGGAGTATCTCGACCGGGCGCATTCCGCCCTGGCGCGAATGACGGACTTGAGCCGGCAGGCGGCGGATCCGGCACTGGCCGGGCCCGACCGCGAGACGGTGCGGGTGGAGTTCGCGGCTCTGGCGCGGACGCTGGGTGAGGTGGCTGCGCAGAGGTTGGAGGGCGAGCCCTTGTTTGACGGTTCGGTGCGGGAGATTCCCGTGGACAGCGGGGGTCGTACCTTGCGCCTGAAGTCGCCGGCCCTGGACCGCGCGGTATACGCCCGGGTACAGGCGGCCCGGTTGGATACGCCGGAGGCGGCTGCGGAGGCTGTGAGGCATTTGGAGGCCGCGGTGGGCGCGCTGGAGGAGGATCGAGCCGGGGTGGCGGCGGGTCGGGGCGCATTGTTGCAGGCGGCCGAGACTTTGCAGGTGGAGCAGCAGAATCTGGCGGCCGCGACGGTGCGCCTGCAGAGTGCGGGCGAGGCCGAGGCGGTGGCGCGTCAGGTGAGTGTACGGATTTCGGTGCGGGCCGATGAGGCTTTGCGCGCGCAGGCTCATGCGCAACCCGAACGGGTGCTGCGCCTGCTGTCGTAGCGGTACCGAGCGAGTGTCCAGCGACTTCGTCAGGTCGCCAAAACTGGACGAACCGCTGGCTCCTTCCCCCGGGCGGACCGGGTCCGAGTCCAGGTCCGCCCGGTTCGCCGGTGGTCGGGGTGAAGACGGGGACGACAGATCACCGGCGTGGGTGCGAACACAACCACTCCGACAAGCATGAGGTGAGACGATGAAAGCGACCGTGTGTGAACCTCCCCGTTCCCGGACTTCCACCCGCTGCGATGCTGCTGCTGGGGGCAGGGATGCGTGTTCTTCCCCGAAAAGTCGTGAGGCTCTCAAGTGGTGGTGCGTGGCCTGTGCGGACGAGTGGTTCGCAAGGGGCGAACAGGGTGCCGCCCGGGATTTCCTGAAGCACGCGGCCGATCTGGATCCGACCGACGACCGCATCTGGATTGCGCTGGGCTCGGTGCACTATCTGCTGGGCGAATGGGCCGAGGCCGGGATGGCGTTTCTGCGGGCGGTACGGCTGCGGCCCGGCAACGCACGTGCGTGGTTGCACCTGGCGCTGGCGCATGAGCGTATGGATCAACCCGGCCTGGCGCTGTTGCTGGTCCGGCAGGCGCAGGAGCTGGATCCCACCGACGAGGCGGTCCGGGTGGCTTTGGAGCGTCTGGAGGCCCGGGTGGGCGGAATCCCGGCCAGGTCCCAACCGGAGCCGTGCGTATGATGGTGGACTCTGCACCAGCACCGGCCGTGCAGCCGCCGGACCGATCGCTCTCCGCCACGGAGCGCAAGTTGAAGGTGGCGGCCTTTGTTCCGGCGAAAGGGTCCAGCCAGAGGGTACCCAACAAGAACACCCTGCTGTTGGATGGCGAGCCCTTGTTCTTGCGCAGCCTGCGCAAGCTGCTGGCGTGTCCCTCGGTGGACGAGGTGTGGCTGGACACCGAATCGCCTGAGATCATGCGTCTGGCCTCCGAAGTGCGGTGCAAAATCCTGCGGCGCGATCCCGCGCTGGCCAGCAACCAGACCGACGGACACCAATTGTTCTACAACGAGGTCCTACACACGGACGCCGACCTCTGCGTGCAATTGCTCTGCACCTCGCCTTTCATCCGGGTGGAAACCATCGAACGGGCCATCGAAATCCTGCGCAACGATCCCTCCTACGATTCGGTGGTGGCCGTGCGGCGCGAGAAACAATACCGCTGGGTCAACGGCCGGCCCTGCTATCCGCTGGATCGCATCCCCAACAGCGTGGAGCTGGAGGACACCATCATCGAGTCCATGGGACTGTACGTCGTGCGCCGGGAGACGGCCCTGGCGACCAAACGGCGCATCGGCGACCGACCCTATCTGTTGGAGATCGATCCGCTGGAGAGCGTGGACGTCAACTGGCCGGCCGATTGCGAGATGGCCAATCTGATAGCCGTCGGGCTGCGGGAGCAGGAGCGCCGGTTGTTTGCCAACCTGCGCCTGGTGCTCTCCTCGGCACTGCTCTCCGACGTGCTGGACGATCTGGGCATCGCCGGCGTCCTTTCATCCGAATTCAAGCTGAACCTTCCGGATCAGCGCGTGTTGGGTCGGGCCAAGACGCTGCAGATTGACGTGTGTCCGGATGACGCGGATTACCGGGAGATCTACGACAGTCTGCACCTGTACGATCACGTGGTGCCCAACGATGTGATCGTGGTGGCCAACCGCACCCCGGGTTGCGCGTTCTTCGGGGAGTTGAACGCAAACCTTGCACTCCGCTCGGGTGCGGTCGGGGCAATCATTGACGGGGTTACCCGCGACTGGGCCGACACCCGCAGGATGGGTTTCCCGGTTTTTGCCAAGGGACATCATTGCCGGGACACCCGCAAACGCGGGATCGTGACCGGTCGGAACAAGACCCTCGTGATTGACGGTGTGAGCGTGCATCGCGACGACCTGGTGTTCGGAGACGAGGACGGCATCGTGGTGATCCCCCGCAAACACGAGCAGGCCGTGCTGGAAGAGGCCCTGCGCCGCAAGAAGAACGAAAGCGAGATCGTGCTGGCGATTGCCCGCGGGATGAAGACCGACGAACTGATGCGCCAATTCGGCTTGTTCTGAAAAGGCCCGGTGCTTCCGCCATCGGGGATGCGACGGACGCAAACGGAGAGGCGGGAACCATCCGGGCCCGGCGAGGCGACCGCATGGATGTGGGTTTGGCAACCAATCTTCTGATCCTGGATCCCTCCACCCTGGGTTGGTGGCGGCGGTTGCATGACGCACTGGCCGCGCGCGGAATCAGTCTGGCGCTTTTCACGACCAACCTTCCTGCGGAGGAGCCGGGGATGGAGCTCTTCGAGTTCCCGTACCTGATGCGGGATTACCGGCGAATGTATCCGCAGTTGGGGTTCTTGGGTGGCTACGTGGACGCGCACCTGATGGAGTACTGGGAGAACGAGTGTGAGCGTGCGGGCGGTGCGCGGACGGGCAGTGGCGGTGTGGAGGACGTGTTGCTGGCGCGGCAGTTTTGGGACGGGGTTCTGGAGATTCTCGAACCCGGTGTCGTGCTGGCCTGGGACCCCTTTCATCCCCAGAGCCGACTGCTTTTGCGTGCGTGCACGGAGCGGGGGACGGCGTGGTGTTCGATAGAACGGGGTCTGTTGCCGGCGACGTTGATGCTGGAGACTCGCGGGCTCAACGGCTGGTCGGAGCTGCAGACGCATTGGCTCATGGATCGCGAGGCGGTGGAAAGGGTGGAGGAAAGCCGTTTCGACCGCCTGGCGGAGTGGTATCGGAGCTGCAAGCCGCGCAAGTACCAGGATGTGCCGGAGCAAACAGCCGAGTCCTTGCGGGCGGCCTTGGGTCTGGGTGATCGGAAGGTGGTCCTGGTCCTGGGGCATCTCGACGCATGCGGCATGGTGCCGGCCACCAGCCGGATCCGCCGCTACCATTCCGTGCACTTCCCTTCCACGGAATCCATGGTGATAGGGGTGTGGCAGCAGTTGGGTGCGTGCCCGGACGTGGCGGTGCTTTTCAAGCCGCACCCGTTGGACAAGAGGCCTTACACGGTGGCGCAGATCGAGGGCGTGACGGTGGTGAAGAAGGCGGACCCGCTGGCGTTGATCGAACTGGCCGATGTGGTGGTGGCCCAGTTTACCACGCTCCAATTCGAGGCGGTCTTTTATGACAAACCGGTCGTGCTGATGGGCCGGAGTCCTTGGTGGGGGTATGGGACGACCTATGAGGCAAACGGCCCCGGGGAACTGGGAGATGCTCTGGATGCGGCCCTGGCACGGCGCGGCTGGCCGGAACGGCGGACCCGGGCGCGGAAGTTCCTGGTCTGGTTGATGGACCGGTATTTGTTCGCGTGTTCGCCCGATGTGCCAGCCCGGCATGGGTTGGAAGATCTGGCTGCGCACCTTGCGCGGCTCGCGCCGGGTGGTCGTCCGGAGTCGGAAGTGCGCGAGCGGATGCAGAGCCTGAGGTCAGTCCTGGACCGGCTCAAGCCCCGGCAGTCCGGCCTTCAACGGCAGCGGAGGGAGGTTGTGCAGGCGGGATGAAGACCGGCGGGTGTGCTTTCGGATTTTGAGCGGGCGGCGGCCGGTGGGTTGACGAGGTGCCGCTGGCGCGGCCAAGCGCGCAGATAAGGACGGGACGACTCCAAGCGCAGGAAAGGTTTTTATGAAACAACAGGACTGGAAAGAGCTCCCGGAAGACCTGTGGTTGCAGGATCCGGCGATCCAGCGGGTGAAAAGCCGGGTGGAGAATTCCGCGGGGCGAATCCGCGCGGTCTCGTTCGACTTCTTCGATACCCTGGTCTGGCGATGGAAGGAAAGACCGGTGGACGTGTTCGCCGAGGTGGGGGAGCGACTGGCGGCGCGCGGTTTGCTGCCGTCGCATCTGCAGCCGGCGGACTACCAGGTGTACCGCCGGATGGCCGAGGTGCGCGCGCGGAACCGGCTCGTGGGCAACCGCGAAGGGCTGGAGGACGTCACCTTGGAGGAGGTCGTGCGGGAACTCCGATCCCTGGGGATGCCGTGTGAAACGCTGGCCGAAGAAGAGGTGAGGGCGGAGGCGGAGCTCTGCTGTCTGAACCCGGCTCTGGTGCAGTTCGCGCGATGGCTTCGGGAACGGGGCCTGCGCGTGATGATCCTTTCGGACGTGTACCTTTCGGCGGAGCACCTGGCGGAGATCCTGCGGGCGAACGGGGGCGACCCGGCGCTGTTCCACCGCATCTACACCTCGGCGGATCAACGCGTTTGCAAGTCCACGGGCAGTCTGTTCCGTGCCGTCCTGCGTGCGGAGGGTTTGCGTCCCGGGGAACTGATTCATTTGGGCGACAACATCCGCGCGGACGTGTGCGGTGCGTGGCGCGCGGGCGTGCGGGCGGTGGGTTACGCACCGGTCTGGCAGCCGGCCGAGGCGATTTTCGAGCGCGAGGGCTTTCTGCCGGGCCGGCCGCCGACGGTTTTCAGCTCGCGTTGGCTTCGGCTGCTGGCGATGCGGCGGTTCGGCGGGGAAGATGACGCGGCCTTCTTTCAGCGTGCCGGCGCGTTGCTCATGGGGCCGGTGCTCTCCGGATTCGCCGCTTGGGCGTGCGAAGAATTCGTTCGGTCGGGTGTGCGGCGGGTGGGTGCGTTCATGCGGGAGGGGGCCCTCCTGGGCCGGATGTTGCAGCGCGAAGCCGGGGCCCGCGGTTGGGAGCTGGACGTACGCCCGCTGTACGTGAACCGCACTTCGACCGATTTGGCGGCTTTGGGCAGGCTGACTGCGGACAAGCTGGTGGATTGGTTGGGCCGGCGACAGACGCTCCCGGTCTCGGCCATCTGCGAGCAACTCGGTTTGGAGGGGCGTGACCTGAGAGGGCTGCCGCTCCGGCCGGAAGAAAGGTTGGGAGAGCCCGATCGGGTTCTCGCGCTGGCGCGATGGTTGTTCGAGCCGGAGGTGGCCCGGCGTGTGGAGAGGCGCAGTGCCGAGGAACGGCGCAAGGTTCTGGATTATCTGCGACCGTGGTGGGATGGGATCGAGGTGCTGGGCGTCTGCGACATCGGCTACAACGCCTCCGCCCAGTATCAGATGCACGAGATCTTCCGGCTGGAAGGCATGCAACCGCGGATGCTGGGTTGTTATGTCCTGACCTGCGAGACGGCGGCGCTCCGGGCACTCGAGGGTCTGGATGTCCGCAGTTATCTGGGGCACTTCGGCTCGCCGAAGGCGTTGTTGTGGGCGTTTTTGCGATCCCCGGCATTTGCGGAGCAGTTGATCAACGCCCCGTGCGGGACGACGGTGGGGTATCGCCGGGCTGCGGATGGCTCGGTGGAACCCTGCCTCAGCGATGCCGCATTGCCTGCCTCGCTGGCGGAGCGACAGCGTTGGTTTCAGGAGGGCGTCCTTTGGTACCAGACGCTCTGGTTGTGGGTGCGCGCGTCGAAAGGCTGGCTGGGCGAGAACCGTCCCGGCTGGTTGCGGCGGTGGCTGGCGGATCTCAAGACCTGCGACATGGCCGTGCTGGCGCGTGCGGCGGCGTTTCCGTTGTCGGAGGAGGTTGACCGGTTTGGATCACTCGTTTTGGACGACCGCTACTTCGAGGGCGGCAGCCGGACACTCTGCAGCGAGCAGGATCGGGCGCTCTTGCGGAAGCAGGGCTTTGGGGGGCTGTTGCGGCAGCAGGGCGTGTTGTGGCCGCAGGCGGTGCTGCAGCTGAAGCAGCCGAAGGCCGCCAACGATTACTTTGCCTTCGGCCGGGCGATGCTGACGGGCGTGTTGGACGGGCGGTCGGTGCAGGAGCCGGTCGAGCTTCTGGTGCTGATGCCCGCCGATGGGCCGGATTCTGCCTGTGCGGAAGCCGTTCACCAGTTGCGAACGGCCGGGCCGGATCCCGCGAGATTCAAGGTCGTGCTGTTGGGACGGGAATATCAGCACCATCCGGGCCCGCAATTGTTTCAGGCGTTACAGGGTCTGCGGCACGTCTGGGTCCCGGCCGGGGGAAAAGACCCGTGGCCCGACCAGGTGGCCGCCCAGGTTCACGACTCCGATGCGCCGTGGGTCTTGTGGGTGCAACCGGGTGTGAGGTTGCCTGCGGAAGCGCTGAAAGAATGGACGCGGGCGCTGGAGGACGCCCGTGCGGGCGCCGGCATACCCGTTTGGAGGGATCTGCCAGAGCCCGGAGACGCGGATGAGGGGGTGCTTTTGTCGGCGCTGCCACGCTGCCTGCTGCTGCGCCGGGCCGCGCTTTTGGACGGGCTCACGCTGGGGCTGGCCGATGCTGACGCGGGCCGGGTGTGGGGCTGCTGGTTGGGCGAGATGGAAACTGCCGGCTGGGAGGTGCGTGCTCTGGCGAACGTCCGTGCGGAGGTGGATCGCCGACGCGATTGCCGCGGTGCGTTCCCGGTGCGAACGAGCTGCGAGGCGAACGGATCATGGCCGACCGTTGCACAGCTCCGGCGCTGGTTGTATGGCGAAGGCCGGGCGCGGGTGGACCAGGTCGGGTCTCCAGCCGTGCGGGTGGGCGGAACGCAGGGGGATCGAGCAGGCGCGCAGCCGGTGACGATCAACTGGGTCGGGACGTATCTGGATCACGGCAGTCTGTCGCATGTCAACCGCGAGCTGACGCGCGCCCTGGAGGGGATATCGGGTGTTCGGGTTCACCGCGTGCAGCAGGGATGCATGAAGGAGCCCGCCTACTCGGGCCTTGCAGGGAAAGTTTCGTCCGGGCCGGCGCCGGATGCAGTCGTGACCGTGCGCCATGCCTGGCCGCCGGACTGGAGGCGGCCACGCGCCGGCCGGTTCGTCGTGATCCAACCGTGGGAATTCGGTGCGTTGCCGGCTGATTGGGTGCGAGCCTCGGCCGGAGTGGACGAGTTTTGGGTCCCTTCCCGGTACGTACGGGACGTGTACGTGGCTTCCGGCATTCCGGCCGACAAGGTGGTGGTGATTCCCAACGGGGTGGATCCGGAGCGGTTTCATCCCGGTGCTCCGGCCCGGCCATTGCCCACCTCGAAACGGTTTCGGTTTCTGTTCGTGGGCGGGACGATTGCCCGGAAGGGACCGGACGTGTTGTTAAGGGCCTACCTGCGCGCGTTCAGGGCTGCGGACGATGTTTGCCTGGTGATCAAAGACTGTGGCGGGCGCACGCATTATGCCGGTCAGACGCTGGCGGATCGCATCCGCGAGCTGCAGAAAGAGCCGGATGCACCGGAGATCCTGTATCTGGATGAGGAGTGGCCGCCCGGGGAGATGCCGGGGCTGTACACGGCGTGCCAATGTTTGGTGCTGCCGTACCGGGGCGAAGGATTCGGTCTGCCGGTGTTGGAGGCCATGGCCTGCGGGTTGCCGGTGATCGTGACGGCCGGTGGTGCCACCGACGATTTTGTGGGAGAAGGTTGTGGTTGGCGGATTCCGGCGCAGCGCCGGGGCATCGGCGATCGTGTGGGCGAGTTCCAGCTGGTCCGGCCGGGTTGGTGGCTGGAGCCGGATGCGGAAGCTCTGGCGCGTCTGTTTCGTGCCGCCTACGAGGATCCGGAAGGTTGTCGCGAACGGGGCCGGCGCGCTTGCGAGCGCGCTCGTGATTACACCTGGACACGGGTTGCGGAAAAGGTGGTGGCGCGGGTGCGGCAGGTGGCCGGGCAGGAGGAGAAGGCGACGGCGGCTCCGGCTCCTGACGAACGGGTTCGTGTGCAGGCGGGCAGCTCGCGGATTGCATTGCCCGCCTGCGCGCGTCTGGGCCATTTGGGCCGTGCGCGGGACCTGGCGGGCCAGCGGCGTTGGGAGCAGGCGTGGAAGGCCGCGCTGGCGGCCATGGAAGAGCGGCCCTTCCATCCCGAGGCCTGGCTGTTGCTGGCGGAGATTGCGCGGTCGGTTGGGGCCGGCAGGGTGTCGCGGCAATGTGCCGAACGCGCCCGCCGGATGGCGCCGGGTTACGCGGCGGCGCGGCAGTTTTTGAAACGCCCGCTTCATGGTTCGGCCCAGCCTGACTGGATGCGGCTGCCGGCCTCGGCTGATGGCGCGGCCCGCCCGCGATTGAGCGTGGGGCTGATCGTGCGGAACGAGGAGGCTTTCCTGGGCGGTTGTCTGGCCTCGGTTCGTGAGGTGGCGGATCAGATCGTGGTGGTGGACACCGGTTCGACGGACCGCACGGTGGAAATCGCGCGTTCGTACGGCGCCGAGGTGTACGAGTTCACCTGGTGCGACGACTTCAGCGCGGCGCGGAACGCGGTGCTGGAGCACGTGCGCGGGGACTGGGTGTTGATGTTGGATGCGGACGAGGAGTTGACCGAGGAAGGCCGGCGGGAGTTGGCCGCGGCCCTGGAGCAGCCCGAGGTCATGGCCTGGCGGTTGCCCATGGTGGACGTCGGTCATGAGGACGAGGGGGTCTCCTATGTGCCGAGGCTCTTCCGGAATGCGCCCGGTCTGTTTTACGTGGGGCGCGTGCACGAACAGGTGTTCAGCAGTGTGGAGGTGAGGCGGAGGGAGTGGGGACTGGAATGTCGGATCGGGAAGGTGCTGCTGCGACATCACGGCTACCGGCCGGAGGTCATCCGGGACCGGAACAAGATCGAGCGCAACCTGCGCCTGCTGGAGCAGGCGGTGGAGGAATTGCCGGGCGAGCCTCATCTGCTCATGAACTTGGGCCTGGAGCTGGTGCGGTCGGGGCGCGAAGCCGAGGGACTGGAGCGTTATCGGGAGGCGTTCGAAGCGATGTCGCGAAAACCGGCGGCCGAGGTGGTGCCGGAGTTGCGGGAGACGCTCTTGACGCAGATGGCCTCCCGGCTTCTGGGGGCCCGGCAATACGAGGAGGTGATTCGTGTCATGACCTCGCCCCTGGCCCGGGGCCACGGTGGGCTGACCGCGTCCATGCATTTTGCGCTGGGCCTGGCGCATCTGGAGCGGGGGCAGTTCCGTGAGGCTGCCGACCAGATGCGCCAGTGCCTGGCCAAGCGGGAGAGGCCGACACTCTCCCCGGTTTTGAAAGAGATCCGAACCGCCGCGCCGCACCATTGTCTGGCGATCGCCTTGTGGCGATCCGGCGATGCGGAAGGGGCGGAACAATCCTTCCGGACGGCCTTCCAAGGGCCGGGAGCCATGGACCGCATCCGTCTGGACTACGCCCGTTTCCTTGTGGAACGGGAGCGTCCCGTGGACGCGCTGCGCGCGCTGACCGAGTGTGTCACGGAGAAACCGGACTGTGTGGAGGCGTGGCGGCTGGGCGGGCAGGTGGCGCTTTCGAGGCCGGATTTCCTGGAGTTTGCGCGGGATTGGACCGGCGAAGCCATGCGGTACGTGGAATCCGACCCGGTCGTGCGGGTGCAACGCGCCACTGCGCTGATGTTGAGCGGCGACTGCGAGGGCGCCTGGGAACTGTGGCAGCAGGCCGAGGCCGCGGCGGGGCATCCGGAGACGGTCGCGGCGCGGCTGTTGTGCGCGGTCGTGACCGGGCGCGCCTTGGAGCCATGGACGGCTGCTGTTTCGGAGGCGGCGGTCAGCCGGGCCTGGTTGGGTTGGTACCAGCGTCTGCACCGTTGCGGCGCGCACAAGGTCCTGCTGCAGCTGCACGACAGCCTGCCGGGCTGGGCCGAACGATTGCCCACGGCGGCCCGGTGCCTGCAGGCTGCGCTGGAAGAGGCGCGACAAACGGCCACGGCCGGTGCCGGGTGATCGAGGAATCCGGCGGTCCGGGCGGTGCACGCCGGCGGGACACCGCAACGATGCCGCCTGGGCTTGTGGGCGTGTGTTCATTCGGATCCGCGCACGCCGGGAGAGGTCGGTCGTTTGCAAGTGTGCCGGCTGGCATCCCGCCAAGGCTTGCCCGTGATCCGACCGGGGTTCAAACCTGCCGCGGTGGCTGGGGCCGGGGCGTTGCCTTTTCGCGGCCCAGGAACTTGGCCACCGCCTGCGTGCGGGATCGGACCTGAAGTTTTTCGTAGATGCGGCGGATGTGGTTGTGGACGGTGGCGTAGCTGATGTTCAGCAGATGGGCGATTTCCTTGTAGATGTAGCCCTTGGCCAGCAGCTCCAGCACTTGTTGTTCGCGGGGGGTGAGCGTGGCCAACTCGGCTCCCGCGGGTGCCGGCTGGCGAAAGGTCTGGACCACTTTGCGTGCGATGTGGCTGGTCATGGGTGAGCCGCCGGCGTGCACCTGCTGGATGGCCTCGAGCAGTTCGTCCCGGGTGGCTTGTTTGAGAAGATACCCGCTGGCACCGGCGGCCAGGGCGTTGAGGACGGTGTCGGTGTCTTCGTACACCGTGAGCATGATGAACTCCATTTTCGGGTGATCGGCCTTCAACCGGCGGACGCACTCGATTCCGCTGAGTCCGGGCAGGTGGATGTCCACCAGGACCACCTCCGGCCCTGATGCAGGCAGCTTTTCGATGGCCTCCTCGGCCGTGGCGAAATCGCCCACGCACCGGCAGGACTTGAAGCGGTTGATGGCCTGGACCAGTTGGGTTCGCACCCTGGGATCGTCCTCGACCACAGCCACAGGAATCACCGTTTCCATGTTTGACCGTTCCGAGGATGGCACGCCTGCGGTTCGGCGGCCAGTGGCCAAAACGGGTCATGGCGGTTTCCGGTGTGGGGCCGGAGTGCCAAGGGTGTCCGGGGAAGGGGACGGCGGCCGCGGCTGTGCGGGGAACGGTTGGGTTCATTCATCCGGGGCAGCCGGCATGGGGCGGAAGGTTGCGCGGGCGGCAAAAGTGAAGGTCACGCGGGTGCCCCGGCCGGGCTGGCTTTCGATGCGGCAGCTGCCGCCGACCTCGGCCAACCGCTGCTGCATATGGCGGAGACCGTTGCTGTCGGTGTTCGCGGGTCCGGAGTCGAACCCGCATCCGTTGTCCTCGATGACGAGTTGGAATCCGGCGGCGTTGGAGTGGAGCCGGACCCAAACTTCGGACGCCTGCGAATGTTTGACCACGTTGTGGAGGGCTTCCTTGCACGCGAGGTAGAGGTGATGCCGCGTTTCGGCTGAGAGCGGCACGTCCGGGACCTCCAGGGGCACGTCCCATCGGCATCGGATGCCGGCTCGATTGAGCTGCTCCTGGGCGTAGCGGTTCAGGTAGGTGAGGAGGCTTTCCAGGCTGTCATGGCGCGGGTTGTTGGCCCAGACCACCTCGTCCATCGCACGGGTGAGGCGGCGGGCGCAGTCTGCGATCTGATCCGCCAGGGCACGCAGAGTCGGTGCGGAGCTGCTTTCCTCGCGGAGGGTGTCGCTGAGCAGGATGATTTCGGTAAGCCCGCTGCCGAGGTCGTCGTGGATGTCGCGGGCGATGCGCTGCCGCTCCAGATCCATCGCCCGCTGCCAGCGCAGTTGTTCCATCCGGCGCCGGGACCGGTTGCGTTCCCAACGCCAGACGCCGAGGCTGATCAGGGCCGTCAGCCCGACCATGCCGGCGATTTGCACCGGGCGCCGCTCCCACCAGCGGGGCCGAATCAGGAGCTGGAACGGCTCGGCGGATTCGATCCAGGTCCCGTCCGCCCCGGCTGCCCAAACATGGAAGGTGTACCGGCCCGGGGGCAGCCGGTTGTAGAAGGCCACGCGGCGGTGTCCGGCTTCCACCGGTTGCGGGTCCAGTCCCACCAATTGGTACCGGTAGCGGATGCGTTCGGGCGCCAGGAGATTGGGCGACGTGTAGTGGAACTCAAAGGAGACCGCGCCGGAAAGGATTTCCAAGGGGCTGCCGGGTATCCATGGCTCGGTGCGATTGTCCACCCGGACGGCCACCATGCGGGGCGGGCGCACGGGTGGCGGGTTGAGGAAGCGCTCGGGACGAAACCGGACGATGGCCGATCCGTTTGGGAATAGCAGAGTGCCGTCCGGTGCAATGGCGGCGCTGGGTTGGCCTACACCGGTGCAGACCTTGAAAGGCAACCCGTCCTGGGGCGTCAAACGAAACGTGCGCAGCCGGCCGGCCAGGTTCTCGGGCGGCGGCAGTTCGCCCGGGTCCAGGGCGAAGATGCCGTTCTCGCTACTGATCCAGAAGCGATCTTTGAAGGGCACCAAGCTCAAAAGGTGGTCGGTTGGCAGGCCCTCGGCCGAGGACCATGTTCGGAGGCCGCTGTCGTCGAGACAGCCGAGGCCGTCGCCAAGGGTGACGAACCAGAGGCGGCCTTCGGCATCGAATGCCATGCCGCGGATATTGCGCAGGGCCGGACTGTTGGTCACCTGGACCGGCTCGAAAAGATCCCCATCCTGGCGGAACAGTCCTTCCCCGGGGACGGCCACCCACAGGCGGCCTTCCGGGTCTTCTGTGATGGCGCGCGCGGGGGTGAGGGGCAGGCCTGCGTCGGGGCCGTATACGCGCACCTCCTCGCCGTGGAGACAGACCAGTCCGCCCTGGGTTCCCGCCCAGATTCGGCCGGTGCGGTCCTCGTGGAGGGCGGTTGTGGTCTGGCGCAGGACGGGCGTTTCGGATGGCATTTCCCATTGCTGTTGCCGCAGGCGATACAGGCCACCGAAGGTGCCGACCCAGAGCGTTCCGCTCCGATCGGACAGAAGGACCGCGACGTAACTCTCTGCCGGTCCGGGCTCGGGGCCGACGCGGCGCCATCCGTTGCCTTCCCAGAGGAAGAGACCGGCACCGTCGGTGCCGCCCCAGAGACGCCCCTCGGCATCCACTGTGACGCAGAGGAACACGTGCGGCCGATACCGCGGCGGCAAGGGGAAAACGGCAACCGGCCGGGGGCGGACCTGCTGGAGGCCGAGCGTGCGCGTACCGATCCAGATGGTGCCGTGGGCATCCTCCATCAGACACAGGACCTGAAGTTGTGCCGGTGGCAGGTCGGCGGATACCTCCAGCCATCCCGGTCCCGGTTCGTGGACAAAGACGCCTCCTCCTGCAGTGGCGCACCAGACTCGGCGGGCTTGGTCTTCCCAGATGGCCTGGGCACGGGACCGGGTGGACTCCTGCGGCCACGGGTAAGGTGCCAGAGGTTCGGACCAGACACCGTCCCGGTACAGGAACAGATGCGTGCCGCGCGAACCCATGGGGTGTGCCGTGAGGGTCGCCACCCAAAGGCCGCCGTCCCGCGCCGGTGTGATCATGCGGACAGGGAGAGGAACCGGGCCCGGTGCCGGCACCACCTCCCATTGGTTGGTGGTCTTGCGACACAATTGGCCGCCGGCGATGGCCCAGAGTTGGTCTTGCGCATCACGGATGACCTGGTTGACGGTCAACGAGGGGAGCCCTTGATCGGGTCCGTAGGCATCCGTGGTGCCGGTCGGTCCCACTCGCAGGAGTCCCGCGCCGTCGGTGGCCAGCCAGAGTGCGCCTTCCCGGTCGTCGGTGATGGCCAGGATGCTCCGGCCCTGCGTGGCTCGTTCACCACGGAGGCTCACGCGATGCCATCGTCCCGTCCGCCAGGCCAGGAGACGGCCATCGGCCGTGCCGGCCCATAGGCGGCCTTCCCGGTCGAGATGCAGAGACAAGACCCGGTTGTCGGCTAGCGCAGGCGTGTTGGATGACTGGTAGGTTGTGAATTCGATTCCGTCGAACCGGATCAAACCGGCCGCGGTGCCGAGCCAGAGGAAGCCGTCCGGGCTGACGGCCATGGCGTTGATGCGTGGCGTCGGCAGGCCGTGGTCGGTGTCCCAACTCCGCCACAGGAAGTCGGTGGGCGTGCCGAACTCGGAAGCGCGGCTACCGGGGACCGGCAGCAACGCCAGCAGCGCACAGGTGGCGAGCCCGAAGAGACTCGCAAGGCGTCTTGTGCGCACAGAGCCGGACGGTCGGCTTCCACCTGTCATGAGCATGCTCACTGTAGGGTTCCCGGCCGCCCTTCACAAGGAGGTCGCTGCCAGACAGGTGGAACTCGACGGTTGCGCGGTGCGAGGCCGGCCGGGCGGCAGCCCGGATCAGGGGTCCGGATGCCACTGGTCCACACCTGCCTCGGGACGGTAGGTGCTTTCGAAGCTTCGCGCCTCGGTGTGCCCGTCCACGTACAGGTAGAGCGAACGAGAGCCGTGCCTGTTCCGGGGAACGTCGGTGACGTCCTCGGGACGCCCCCAAAAGTTGGGCATGAGATGGTCGGCCTGCGTGTCGTTCTCGGACAGAAGAATGGTCTCGCTCGGGTGGTGGACCTGTCCGACGCGTCGCCAGGTCCTGGGTTTGCCGGGGTAGTCGTCCAACGGGCCGAGTTCGAAATAGACGTTCAGCCCGTAGCTCCAGCCGTCCGGCCGACGATCAGCCGGGCAGCGATACAGGGTGGTGCGCAGGTTGGTCCAGGTCTCGATCCGGGCACCCAGGTAGGGTGCAATGGCCACACCCCACGGGCGCTGCCGGTGGGCAAAGGCGGAGTGCTGACTGCGGGGCCACTCGTCCTCGTGGTCCGCCGCGTACATGCGGAGCGCCAGACCCATCTGGCGGAGTTGCCCGGCGCAGACGGCGCTCTGCGCCCGTGTCTTTGCGCGGGCCAGTGCGGGCAGGAGCATGGCGGCCAGCAGCCCCACCACGGCCAGTACCACCAACAACTCCAACAAAGTGAACCCGCCGCACCCGTGCAGGAAACCTGCACGGGCGCGGCGACCTCGAGCCGGGGCGTGCATGGATCAGCGGGCCAGACGGAGCCGGTAAAACTTCTTTCCACCGGCAGGTTCGATGGAGACGGACCATCGGCCGTCTTCCAGAACCGGCTGTGCGAGGACAGGTTGCCAGGTCGGGGGCCGCAGGTCCTCGGTTTGCTCCAGTTCCCACCCCTGGGCGGAGCCGTCCCAGCTCAACCGGATAACCGCACCGGCAGCGGGGCGGATGTGCAGTGTGGGCCGGCCGTCCGGCAGGTTGGTCCAGCGAAGCACAAAAGGTCCGGTGGAACTGCCGGGCAAGGGTTCCCCGGTGAGGGTGTCCGCCAGATAGGCCTCGAAGACCGCCTCGTAGCTGTTTGTGCCCGGAGGCGCCGTGACCGCCGGGTGAAACATCAGGCCGTTCCACGCCAGGGCATCAGGGGAACCGGCCGTTCCGAAGATCGGTTCCCACATTTTGGGTTCGGAACCCGAGTAGCGATGGAAGCCGAGTTCGGGAGGACCCTCGATCTTGCGGATGTGGATCTGGACACCTTCCGGCAGGGGATCCGTCATCGCGTCCATGATGAACCCGTAACGCCGGCTGAAGGAGTATCCGCGTCGCGAGGGGTCGAGATCCTCGAACCATGGATCGGCAGGATCGAAGTGGTCGCCGGGGTGACTGACCAGCAGAGGGGTTAGTTGGGGCACCTCCACGGGCACGGTGACATAAAGCCGGTTTTCCCCGGCTCGGTAGGAGATCATGGGCATGACCATGCCACCCTGCATGGGGACCGTGGTGAGCACTGCCGCCGGCAGTTGCGGCAGGAGTGTGCCGGTCAAAAGCGCCGTCAGAACGAGGCTTGGGCGGAGACGCATTCCGGTTGAACGCGGTGCAAGTGAGTGTCGTTGTTGGTGCAAAACTTTCATGACTTGTCTTGGGATTGCGGAGCAGGCCAGGTTTCACAGGGTCAGATTCCGTCCGGACATCCGCCGAGGCGCGGCCTGCGTGACCGTGGCCTGCTCCCGGACTCACCCGGTCGGGGCCGGATCGGCGGAGGTCTTTCGATATGCGGGTGGGGATGCGAGCCGTCTCGTCAGAGGACCGGTGGCTGGCCGGCTTGTCGGAGAGCCGGTGTTGTGGCCCGGATCCGCCGGTGCCGATGCCACGGGCGGATGCGCGGCCCGGGCCCGGCTTGAGTGGGTTCGATCAGGCCCGGGCGGTTTGTACCCGCCGGCATCGAAGCAGGTGCGGATGGCTCACCCTCCCAGGCGAGCGGTCGGGCCGCATCCCCTTTTCCAAACGAACCGTGGGGGCGGGGTAAGAGGTTCCGGGTCGAAGCTTTCCGGCCGGGGAAGCGATCGCGCGGGCGACAGCGCGACCGCGGGCGCCGCACACACCCAGCGAGAGTTCTCGATGGGGACCGGATCCAATTTGGCTCGTTGCGGCGAAATGCGGTCGGACGACGAATCGCGCTCGCTTTTCCCGCCTTGTTGGATGAACCGGCACAGGGAACAGGGGTGTTTGCCGTCGAAGGTCTTCTGGAGTGCCTCGACGAAAGTGGCGTCGCGGGAGTACTGGACGAGCATGCCGGTCCAAGCCACCGATTGCAGCACGGCCCAGTGCAGACCCAGCGTGAGGGTCAGCACCAAACAGGCAAGAATGCGAGCGGCCGCGACCATGTGGCGTGAAACTGTCGGAGACCGGGGGGCCTGTCAAGCGCCCGCCTCGCTGCCGGGGATCGGGGTTGTCCTTGGCAGTGCGTTGTGCGGCTCGTGTTCCCGGATCAGCAGCGTTTCGAGACGAGTGCCAGATGCAGGGCCGGGATCTGAGGTGACCAAGGTGGACTAGCGATAGAGCGACACGCCGACGCGGAACATCTCGGTGCGCCCCCGGTAATCGAGGAGGCTCTCGCCGTAACCGGTGAAGTACTGGGCATGGAGATAGAGGCTGAAACTCCCGCTGAGCAGTCGCATCATCGGATAGGTCAGATCCAGTTGGAGACTCCCCCGGTCGGCATCGTCGCCGAGGCGTCCCCAGGCCGACAGTTGCAAACCACGCGGCCAGCCGAGGACCAGGCGCAGATCGGCGTACCCGCGGTAGTCAGGCAGGTCGGGGTTTTCCTCCAATCCGCCCACATAGGCCCAGAGTCGGGGTTGAACCTTCAACTGCAGGGCGTCCGGCGGGCCGAGGGTGATCGTGGGCCGGAGGTAGACAATGTTGAGGCTGCGGGAGTCCGCGCCGCTCTTGCCGTTGGACTCGTGCTGGAACCCGCTCTGCAGGTCGAAGCGCACCCACCGCGCCGAGGGACGATTCGGTACGAGATTCTCCCAGCTCCACAGCAGTTCCGGCTTGTAGCTGCTGTCGAAAAACGGCTTGGACTCGCTGTTCCAGTCCCACAACGAGGTCTGGGTGTATGCCAGGTGCACGCCCCGCAGCCAGGGCAGGCGCGCCGCCAACGGTCCCTCTTCATTGAGCACGCGGTATTTGAAACTGATTTGGAACTTCGCATTGGGAGAGTCCATGCCGGCGATGAAATAGAACGGCTCGTAGGCGAAGAAGTGTTCCTTGAAAAAGCGCCCCGGTTCGAGCGCGGTGCCCACGCTTTCCGGATCCCCCTCCTGCAGCCATCGCGGCCACGAAGAGAGCCCCGGTGAAGGCGTGGGCTCGGGCGTTTCCCGTTTTTCGATCCGAAGACCCATGGCCGGGAGATCGGCCCATTCCCAACGGCAAAGTCCCTGGCCCACGGCGCCGGACGGCAGGTGCACGCGATAACACTGCGAACGGAACATGCCGGCACCCAGGGCGACGTCGGCCGGGGATGCGGTGCCTTCCACACCGGCTGTCACGTGCCATCGCTGGTTGCCGATGCTCAACCAGCCCTCCAGCACGGGGGGAAAGGTGCAATTGGAGGGGGATGTCCCATGATTCATGACCGCGAGTTCGAACGTGAACGTGCTTCCTGCCGTGACCGCCTCCGGCCAACGGATCACGGCCCATTCAAGTGACGTCGCCTGCAAGTCGTGCACGCTCAACAGGCTCAATGCGAGAAAAGCTCCCCATGCCGGGCCTCGAAACCAGTTTTTCCGGCTGCGCATACCGGGCACGTTGCCCACGGCGACGGCCGGCGTCAAAGCCGGAAGGAGATCGGCCGGGCCTGCCGGGGACCGTTGCGGAACGGGTCCCGGTCAACCGATCATCGTTCGATGGATCCGGTGGACCACTCGGCCAGGAGGATCGCGAGGCGGTCCAGTTCGTCACGGGGCGGGGGATCTTCAGGGCCGGGGTGGTAACGATTGAGCAGGACACAAAAAGCCAGCGACCGTCCCTGTTCCGGGAGCACGTAGCCGGCCAGGCCGTGGGCCCAGCGCAGCGTTCCGGTCTTGGCATGCACGACACCTTCGGCGGCCGTGCCGATCATGCGCCCGGACAGTGTGCCGTCCCGGCCTGCAACGGGCAGGGCATCTTGAAACACGCCTGCTTCAGGATGTCGCATCATTGCGCGGAGCAGAGCCACCACGGCTCGCGGGGTCACCAGGTTGTTGCGTGACAGGCCGGAACCTTCTTCCAAGAAGACCTCGGAAGCCGGGATTTGGCGATCGCGCAGAAAAGCCGCCCAAACCGGTGCTGCATCCGGTGGTCTTTCATTCCGCTCGTCCGCCGGAGTCGTTCCGCTGGCACGAATCACCGCCGCCCACAGGACGGATGCATGCAGGTTCTCCGACCGTTTGAGCATGGCCCGAACCAACTCCCGGACCGGGGCCGACCGCACCTCGCCGAGCAACGTCGCCGTCGAACGGAGTCGGTGTGAATCGGGGTCGGCCGGTCCCACCACTCGTAACGGACCACCCACGCGCACGCCGTGGCTTTCGAGTGCCCGTCGAAAAAGCTCAAGGAAGAACGCTGCCGGTTCTTCGACGGAAATCGAATCCGTCCACGCCGGTGCACGCGCCGGCAGCCGGCCGGTTACGAACACCGAGCGTTGACCGGGTAGACGAGTCCAGCGGATCTCACCCTGCCGCCCGGGCGGCCCGGTGGTCGCAAGGTTGGTGATCCACAGCTGGGAGGTGCCCGGGTACAGACGAACTTCACACGGGTCACCCGCTTGTGCCCGGGGTCTGACCTCGAGGCGGACCCGGTTCTCGTTTGCGACGAGGTCCGACAGTGGTGCACCGTAGCCATGCGGGAGGTCTTCCCACGACCAGCCGGGACCGTACTTCTGGCCGCCGAGCCAGGTTTCCAAGGCGAGGAGCCCACCGCGAATTTCGCGAATCCCGGCTTGTTGCACAACCCGGACCAAGGGCTCGAAGGAGCGCAGGGGCGGTTCGGCGTCCTCTTCCCAACGAAACCCCGGATCGCCTTCCCCGCGCAAGACAAGGGGACCTGCGAGTCTGCCTCTGCGATCTGGTGCGCCGCCGGAGTACACTCGTGTCCGCAGTCGGTGGTCGGCGCCCAGGCGATCGAGCGCCAGGGCCGCGGTAAACAGCTTGGTCAGGGAGGCCGGGGTCAAAAGCCGGTCTGCCTCGTGTTCATAGAGGACGGTGCCGGATTCCAAGTCCGTGACTTGGATACCCCACTGGGCGTGGCGGAAACGCGGGGCCGTCACGAGGCGATCCAACCGGTGTGTGAGCAGGGCCGCGGATGACTCGGTGGTGGGTGGGCCGGCGCGGAGGTCCGGGGGGAACGGGATCGGGCCGGACGCTCCGAGGAGGAACGCAAGAACTGCCATTGCGAGCACACCGGATTTCATGCCGCGCGGCACATCCTACGCGCGCCTGGCCTGCGGAGCGAGTCGGCGTACGCGGCCTTCGTGGGGACCGGAAGCCGCAGGGGCAGGGAGCCGCACCGTCAGAGGAGGGGCGGTTCTTGTCGGGGCGGGCCTGGTGAATCGGCGGAGGCAAAGTTTCGATTGGCCATCTCAAAACAAGAACCCTGCCGGCAGGGAGGGGCTGCCGGCAGGGTTGCGGGAGGAGGTGTGGTATGTGGCAGGAAAAAGCCTTCAGAAGTTTGGCACCCGGCGACCTGCGCGATACCGCATCCACTTCAAGTCCGGGTCGTTCGGGGATGTGGGGATGTTAAGGGTGCTGGTGTATCGGACTCCCGCGAACCGGGTCATCACACCCCGCCATTTGTGGATCTCCGAATGCCCGTCAGCAAATGCAAACCCTGCGGCCATGTTGTGGTAGGTTGCAGGCAGATCCACAAACTGGCTGGCATAAGGATTGAAAAAGCCGGCGTCGTTGATGCTGTCCGGATGCTCGTCGCAGTACACCCAGGTTTCCGCCGGTCCCGGGTAGATGAAATCGGACATCTTCTTGATGTGCATATAAACGGTTCCGTCCCATGGCCCGTTTGTCGCGTTACCATTACCCACGCCGATGTTACCGGAGATGCTGCGCACCCGGTGGGGCCACCCACGGGCCCGCTGGACCGGACTGGCGAATTGGTCCGCCGGGCAATGGAAGACTTCCGGTTTTTTCCCGAGGTACTTGGCCAGCTTGGAGTAGCGCTCGTCGATCAAGAAAAGGATGTTTGTATTGTCAGTGCTGAGGCCCCAATCCAACCAACCCACCACCCAAGGTGCGTTGCGCGGATCCCTTGCTGCTGCACCCCCCTGGGCATCGCCGCCGTGAAAGCTCATGACCAGCCAGTCATTGTTGTCGGTGGCGTACATCTGCCAGGCCAGCATCAACTGCTTGGTATTGTTCATGCAGTAGATGCCCTGCGTCTTGGCCTTGGCCTTGGTCAGGGCCGGCAGGAGCATTCCGGCGAGGATGGCGATGATGGCGATGACAACCAGCAGTTCGATCAGTGTGAACGCCAGCAATGCGCGGCGCCGAAGCACAACCAGTGCTTGTGCGAGGCGGCTCATGGTTGGAAGAGGCACTTTCATGTTGGTTGATCAAGGACCTGTTAAGGTTTCCGCTCAAATCTCTATGTTTTCCTGCCGGGCTGTCAACACCAAGTTTTGGCCCTGCGGAAAGCCCTTGTCGTGCGGTGGGACCGGCTCTCGCCGCTTGCGGCGATGGCAGTGAAGGCTCTGCGGCGCAGGTCCGTCCTTTGTACTCGGCTGCAGTGAGTTGTGGCGGCTCGAGTCGAGCGGGGCACGAGGATGACGGGCGCAGGGTCCCGTGCTTTCGATTTGTTCATCCCCGGCAAGCGACGTAAGGTGCCGACGTGGCACGGCGGCGTTCGCAAGGGCACAAGCGCGGTCGGCCGGTGGGTTCGGCCGCGTCCGGGCAAGCACCGGACGAACCGTCCCAAGGGGCACCATTTTCAGCGGGCCGGCGCCGGCTGTTTCGCGCCGTGGCCGCGACGCTTCCGCTGCTGTTGTTGCTCGTGTTGGAACTGGTCTTGCGGCTGTCGGGTGCGGGATATGATCCCCACTTTTTCGTTCGCGATCCGTCGGCCGGGGATGCGGTGTGGGTGGAGAACGCCGCCTTTGGCCGGCGATTCTTTCCGCGGCGCCTCGCGCGGGCCCCGTTGGCGATCCGTCTGAACGTCCCCAAACCGCCGAACACCGTTCGAATCTTCGTACTGGGCGAATCGGCTGCCCTGGGCGATCCACGGCCCCGGTATGGCGCGGCTCGTTATCTGCAGGTGTTGTTGGAGGAGCGGTTTCCCGGGGTGCGGTTCGAGGTCATCAACACCAGCATGACCGCGATCAACTCGCACTCGATTCGGGAGATTGCCAATGATCTGGTCGGGCGGGACGGAGACATCTGGATCGTCTACATGGGAAACAACGAGATGGTGGGCCCGTACGGCGCGGCCACCGTGTTTGGGCCGCGCGCACCACCGCTCTGGATGGTGCGTGCGGCGGTCACGGTCCAGCGACTGCGGCTGGTTTAGGCGCTGAAGGACCTGTGGGAGGAACGCGCGGGCCGGGGAGAATGGCCAGCTGCGTGGGAGGGGATGGCCATGTTCCTGCACAACACGGTGCCACCGGGGGACCCACGGCGCGAACGGGTGCGGCGAAGTTTCGAGAGCAATTTGGAAGCCATTCTCCGAGCCGCGCGCCGCTCGGGAGCCGCGGTGGTGTTGAGCACCGTGGCGGTGAACCTGGCGGATTGCCCGCCGTTCCATTCCACGGATCCCGGGCTGACAAACGCACTGGCACAACAGCGACTGGCGGAGCTCTTTCGCCGGAGTACGGCAGCCCGGGATGAGGGGCGGCTGGACGAGGCCCTGGCTCTGGCCCGCGAAGCCATCGCCCTGGCGCCACGCCATGCCGGGGCACATTACCGGCTGGCCAGGGCCCTGCAGGCAGCCGGCCGGGCAGTCGAGGCGCGGGAACACTATCAACAAGCTTGTGAATGGGACGCGCTGCCCTTCCGCGCGGACCGCCGGCTCAACGAGGTGATCCGAATGGTGGCAGGCCGGTTCCCTGAAGGCGTGGTCCTGTGCGACGCTGCGACGGCCCTGGCGGAGGCGGCCCCCGGCGGTGTGCCGGGGCGGGAATCGTTTTACGAGCACGTGCACCTCAACTTCGACGGCAACTATCGTCTGGCACGGCTCTGGGCGGAGTTCGTGGCGGATTTGCTGCCGGAGTCTGTGCGGTCCCGGGCGAGATCGGAATGGACGGATCAGAAAACCTGCGAGGCGCTGCTGGGCCTGACGGATTGGAACCGCCGTTCGGTGGTGTCGGAAATGATCCAGCGCTTGGAACAGCCGCCGTTCGACCGGCAGTGGGAACACGACCGGCATGTCGCCTACTTCCGCCACTGGCTCGCGACATTGGAGGAACGGATCCGCCACACCCCGCCCGAGCACGCGCGGTCGGTGTACGAATCGGCGCTGCAACGGCGCCCGGAGGATCCTGCATTGCACGAGAATTACGCCGAGTTCCTGGAGGCCACGGGGGATCCCGCTGCCGCACTGGAGCACCGGCGCAGGGTCTGCGCGCTGCTGCCGCATCATTATTTCGGTTATTACTGCGTGGGCACCCTGCTGAAAGAGATGCGGCAGGTGGACGATGCGCTGGCGGCCCTCCAAATGGCAGCCCGGTTGAGGCCCGATCTGGCGGATGTTCAGGCCGAGCTCGGCAGTGTGCTGGCCGCACGGGGCGACTGGGAGGCTGCGCGCCGGGTCCTCACCCGCGCACGCGATCTGGATCCCACCCATCCGCAGGCGCGCTTGTTCCTGGGGGCCGTACTGGCACAACTGGGACGGCTGGACGAGGCAACGTCGGAACTTCAGGCGGCGGTGCGGCTGAATCCGAAAAGTGCACAGGCCCACATGCGCCTGGGCGAGCTCTGGCTGCGTTCCGGCCGCTGGGCGGATGGCGTCCGGCACCTGCAGGAGGCGATTCGTCTGGACCCCGGCCTGAACCGGGCACGCCTGCAACTGGCGGCGGCCTGGTTGGCCCGGGGAGACCTCGATCGGGCTCAAACCGAGGTGGAAGCGGTCCTTGCGCGTGAACCGAATTCTCCCGCAGCGTTGCATCTGAAGTCCGAACTGGAGCGCGCGCGGCACGGATCACGGTGAAGAAAAAGGCTTCGGAGCCGCTAATCCGGCCAGGATCCGGCCGAGCTGAACGGGATCGTGAAATGAATTGCCGCCGGCAACCCGCGGCGCGCAGCCGGGCGCCGCAGACCATGCGGGCGCCCGAAGCACGACGGCTCCGGGCGCCCTGAGGTTGGTTGAGGACCAAAGTCACGCTCCTCCCAAAAGGAGCCACTCGTCGTGGACGGAACGAAGTTGCGTGCGGTTCGGGATGCAACGACGGGCACCCTGGGTGGTGCCGCGGGGCGGACTTGACGCTCTCAGGCGAACCAAGTGTGCGCGCGTAACCGGGTTCGTCTTGTGTGCATGCCCGCGCATGACGCATGCAGTTTTTAACAGGGCGCTGCCACTGTTGCAAGACCCCGACGGAGAGCCGGTTTCCCCCGGGTTGCTAGCCAGGCTGCCGCACGGTGGGAGCGAACCCGCAGGAAGGAGGGCCCGTCGAGCCCGGCCGGTTGCACTTGCCAAGCAGGTGGGCTTCGGCCATTAGGTGGGCCATGAACCGCCGTCAGTTCCTCAAGCTCGGTGCGACCGCCCTGGCCGCGGCCACGGCTGTCCGTTATGTGCCCACCACCTTTGCCGCCACGCGGCCGCGTCGCGTGGGTCTGATCGGGACCGGTTGGTACGGTAAATCTGCGTTGTTTCGTCTGCTGCAGGTCGAGCCCGTGGAGGTGGTGGCGCTCTGTGATGTGGACGCGCGCATGCTCAACGAAGCGGCGGACATGGTGGCCGAACGACAGCGTTCGAAAAAGCGGCCCCGGGTGTACAAGGATTTCCGCCAGATGCTGCGCGAGCATGAGTTCGACATTGTGCAGGTTTCCACGCCGGATCACTGGCATGCCCTGGCCATGATCGAGGCGTGTCGGGCGGGCGCAGACGTTTACGTGGAAAAGCCCGTGGGCGTGGACGTGGTGGAATGCCAGGCCATGCTGGCGGCGGCGCGGAAATACAACCGCGTGGTCCAGGTGAACACGCAGCGGCGCAGTACACCCCATCTCATCGAGGCGCGCGATCGTTTCATCCGTGAGGGGCGGCTGGGACGGATAGGCTTGGTGGAGATTTGTTGCTACTACCACATGCGCACGCGGGAGAACCCGCCCGATACCGCCCCTCCCGAACACCTGGACTGGGATTTCTACACCGGGCCGGCGCCCATGCGGCCGTTCAACCGGCTGATCCATCCCCGGGGCTGGCGCAACTTCATGGAGTACGGCAACGGGATCGTCGGTGACATGTGCATCCACATGTTCGACATGGTCCGTTGGATGCTCGACTTGGGCTGGCCCAAACGGATCAGTTCCAGCGGGGGGATTCTCGTCGACAAGGAGAGCAAGGCCAACATCACCGACACGCAAACGGTCACTTTTGACTACGGCGATCTGGTGGTGGTCTGGACCCATCGCACCTACGGGCGCGCGCCGGATCCCCAGTACCCTTGGGCGGCCACGTTCTACGGCGACCGCGGCACATTGAAGGCCAGCATCATGAGCTACGATTTCATCCCCCAAGCTGGCGGTCAACCGGTCCACGCCGACGTGGTGTACGAGCTGGACCAGTATCCCGAGGACAAGACCGAACAGGACCTCGAGCGACACGTCGCTCCTGCGCTGCGCCGGCACTGGAAGAATTTCCTGGAGGCGGTGGACAGCCGGACCCGGCCGGTGGCGGATATCGAGCAGGGCGCCATCTCGAGCGCCTGCTGTATTCTCGGCAACATCGCCCTGCAACTGGGCCGTACCCTCACCTGGGATCCGGAACGATGGCAGGTGGTCGGAGACGATGAAGCCAATCGGCTGCTGCGGCGATCGTACCGGTCGCCCTGGGTCCACCCGGAGCCGGACAAGGTCTGAGGCCGCAAACCTCCCCTTCGGTCCGACCGCGGGACGGGAGAGAAAAAGCCCGGTGGCGTCGCCCACGACGCACCGGGCAGGGGTTGCGGGATCCAGGGCCCTTTCAGCGCAGGTCCGACAACGCAGCTCCGAAGTTGATGTGGTACACCTGCCCGTTCAGGACGAGCGCCGGGACGGATTTCACCCCCAGTCGCTCGGCCTCGGCCAGGCGGCTTTTGTCCTTGCCGAGGTGCACCACCTCCAGGTCGAAGCGCGCCGGATCCAGGGCGCGCGCGACGTTTTCCTCAGCTGCCACACAGACCGGGCAGCCCGCGTGATAGAACACGGCTTTGGTTTTCATCGTTCTTGGTCTCCTGGTTTGGAGTTCTTGTCGGTTCTGCCGGCCGGGCCCGCTTTCGGATCCGGCCGTGTCTAAAGGTGCACTTCAGGCGGTGATGCGCCCAGGGGGCACTTTTTGGTGCCCCCTTACCGTTTGGTAACCCCGTGAAAGTTCGGAGGGACGCGGTATCTTTTCCTGCCATGAAGCCGCGGTATCTGTCGTTGAAGGAGCGGACTGCATTCCGGCGTCTGGAGGACGTGGTGGGTTGCAAATGGTCGGCTGCCGTGGTGGCGGCGATTGCGCGCGGGGTCACCCGGCCCGGCCAGCTCGAGCGGTTCATCCCGGGGATTTCGACCAAGGTGTTGAACGAGCGGTTGCGCAAGCTGCTGGACTACGGGCTCATCACGCGCACGGAAAAGCCGGGGCGCATTCCCGAAGTGCAGTACCACCTGACCTCCACGGGGCAGAAGCTGAGCGCCATTCTCGACCAGTTGCGCCAGCTGGACGAGGAACACGCGCGCCAGATGCAGGAGGGTCGGCTCGGACCGGACCGGCCTGCTCAGCCGGGTGGTTGAGACCGCAGGCGGCGGAGCAGCTCGGTGGTGGACCGGCCCGGCACCAGTGGCAGCAGGACGATCCGCCCGCCGACCGATTCCACCACGCGCCGTTCGTCCGGGTTGAGGGTTTCCAAACGGTAGTCCCCTCCCTTCACGTAGATGTCCGGTCGGGCCAGCGACAGGAACCGTGTGGCGTCACGTTCGTTGAAGACGCACACCGCGCTTACCGACTCGAGGGCCGCCAGCACGGTGGCGCGGTCGGTCTCCGGGTTCACAGGTCGGTCGGGCCCCTTCAAAGCCCGGACGCTGGCGTCGCTGTTCAGCCCCACCAAAAGCGCGTCACCAAGCGCGCGGGCCGCTTCCAGATAGGTGACGTGCCCGGCGTGCAGCAGGTCGAAACATCCGTTGGTGACCACCACGCGCCGGCCGGCTTGACGCTGGGCCTCCCTCCAACGGGGGAGCTCCGACCATGCAAGGATCTTGTCCGCCAGACCCACGGGGGCAGAGTGTGCGAAACCCCCTTCCGGAGCAAACCCGAACCGGGAGCACGAGGGCGGCCTGATCCGTGGTCGGTTGTCCGCGTGCCGGTCATGTGAAGGCGGATCCGTAACCCAGGCTGCCGGGGCCGGATCGGGCCGGTGCCCGGACAAGGATTGCCCGGTCCGGCGGTAACATTTGCCGCTGACCCGGTTCGGCCGATGCGTAAAACCGCCATTTCCGGCACAAATGGCACTGTGGCATCGGCTTTGCTTCGCCGGGAACTCGGGATCTTGGGTGCCATGATTGACGCACTCTTCAATCAGACGAATTACCTGGCGGCCAAGCGGATGCTGGACGCGGTGGCGCTGCGGCACCAGGCCATTGCGGCCAACCTGGCCAACTTGGAAACGCCGGGCTATCAGCGGGTGGACCTGGCCCCGTCGTTCCAGCAAGAGTTGCAGCGGGCCATTGCCGCGGGTGACCCCGCACGATTGAAACAGCTCCAGCCGGCCCTGGCGCCCGATCCCACGGCCCTGCCGAACGGACGCGACGGGAACACGGTGAACCTCGAGCAGGAACTGTTGGAACTGAACCAGAACGCACTGGTTCATGCATTCCAGACGCAATTGATCACCGGCCGCTTGCTGCGACTCAAGCTGGCCATCACCGGACGCCCCGTTTGATCCCATGGTCGAAATCCTGAGCGGCATTCAAACCACGGCCTCGGCCCTCACGGCCGAGCGCACGCGCCTGGACGTCATCGCCGAGAACATCGCCAACGCACAGACCACGCGCGGGCCTGATGGCGGGCCCTACAAACGGCGTGTGGTGGTCTTCGAGACGGTGTTGCAGCACGCCCTGGGCCGCACCACGCCCGGAGGCGCGTCCGCCACCGTCCGGGTGGCTCGCATCCAGACCGACCCGCGTCCGCCCCTGCTGGTTTATCGGCCGGGTCACCCCGACGCCGACGCCAACGGCATGGTCGCCCTCCCGAACATCAACGTTCACGAAGAAATGGCCGATCTCATCGCCGCTTCGCGTGCGTTCGAGGCGAACCTGGCGGTGGTGAAAAACGCACGGGCCATGGCCCTCCAAACGCTGGCGATCGGCAAACGTTGAACCCGGCAAAGGACCCTTTCTGATGTGCCGCCATGTCGCCCCTGTCGCCCATCCCGCTCACCCGTTCCGCGGCAGACTGGCCGGTCCGGCGCATGGATGGGCCGCCGGGACTACCACCGGTCACGGCCCCCGCCGGCACGCCCGGTGCCGCGCCCGCGGGCCCCACGTCACCTGCGGCCGATCCGTTCGGGCAGTTGCTGCAACAGTTCGTTTCCGAGGTCAACCAGCACCAGCAGGTGGCTGCCCAGACCGTCCAGGCACTGCAGCAGGGTCAACCCGTGCCGCTGCACCAGGCCATCATCGCGATGGAAGAGGCCAGCGTCAGCTTTCAGTTGATGGTGGAGGTGCGCAACAAACTTTTGGAGGCTTACCAGGAACTGATGCGCCTGCAGATCTGAGCGGGGACCGCCCCCGGCTCCGGAACCGACATCGTCCATGAACCTCTCTCTCGCTCGACTGGCCGCCCAACTGGCCGGGATCTGGAAGGAACTCCAGTGGACCCAGCGGCTCACGCTGGTCGCGGCGGGTCTGCTGGTGATTGGCGGTCTGGCCGGTGTGGCGTTGTGGTCCGCACGCACGCCCTACGCCCTGTTGTATGGGAAGCTCTCCGATGCCGAGGCCGCCCGCGTCATCAACGCGCTGGACGAGGCCAAGGTGCCCTACCGCATCGGCGCAGGCGGCAATTCCATTTACGTGCCGGCCGACCAGGTCCACGCCGTGCGCATGCAACTGGCCGGTCGGGGCATCCCGCGCGGAGACGGCGTGGGGTTCGAGATCTTCGACAAACCCAACTTCGGCATTTCGGACTTCGTGCAGCGCGCCAACTACCTGCGGGCTTTGCAGGGGGAACTGGCCCGCACCATCAGCCAGTTGGAGGAGGTGGAATCCGCGCGGGTGATGGTCGTGCTGCCGGAGAACCGGCTGCTGCTGGACCGGGACAAGCAACCCACCGCCTCGGTCTTCGTGCGTTTGCGCGGCAGTGGCCCGTTGTCGCCCCAGGCGGTGCAATCCATCCAGTTCCTCGTGGCCAACGCGGTCGAGGGGTTGAAACCCAACCGGGTCAGCGTGGTGGACAACTTCGGAAATGTGCTCTCCGGCAACAGCGAGGACCCGTCGCTTTCCGGCCTCACCGCCAGCCAGCTGGCCGTGCGCCGGGAGCTGGAACAGTACCTGGCCAGGAAAGCCCAGGACATCCTCGACAAGGTGGTCGGGCCGGGTCAGGCCGTCGTGCGTGTGGCCGCCGACATCAATTTCGACACCCTGACCCGTACGGAGGAGCGCTACGACCCGGACGGCCAGGTCATCAAAACCCAGACCAAAAACGAGGAAAACAACGACACCGTGACCAGTTCGCCCACCGTTCCGGTCGGCGTGACCGCCAACACCGCCACCGAAACCAACACCACCACCGCCGCCACGCCCGTCACCAACACCCGCAACCGCAAGACCACCACCACCGTCGAATACGAACTCGGCCGCACCATCAGCAACCTCACCCAACTGGCCGGCGGGATCAAACGACTCTCGGCGGCAGTCACCGTGGCCGCACGGGTGGAGGGGACCGGCCCCGACCGCAAGGTCGTGCCGCGCTCGCCCGAGGAATTGGAGAAAATCCAGCGCATCGTCGCAGGTGCACTCGGGATTCAACTGGGCACCGAGAACACCCGGGGCGACAGCCTGACCGTGGAAGAGCTGCCTTTCGAGGACACGTTCGGCCGTGACCTGGTCCGGGAACTGGAACGACAGCAGCGCTGGGATTTCTGGCTCTCGCTGGTCCGGCAGGTCGGTTACCCCCTTCTGGCCGTCGTTGCACTGCTCCTGCTCTGGCGGCTGCTTCAAAGGTCTTCCGCGCCGGATATTCCCCTGGGCGTGCCGGTTGGGCAACTCCTCACCCATGGGAATAGCAACGGAAACGGTCACGGCCATGGTCAGCCTCGCCGCCGATCCGTGCCCGCCGGAGCCTCCGGCGCCGAGGAAGGCGAGACCCCCGACATGGTCACTCTGGAAGTGCTTAACCGGCTGGTGCGTGAAAACCCTGTCAACCTCGGCCAGGCCCTGCGCGATTGGATGAACAAGGGCCGGCCCCAGGAGTGAGGTGCCATGCCTGCCGCTCCCGCTACCCCTGTCCCCGCAGATGCCCCGGCCCAAACCGAGGGCATGACCCGACTACAGAAGCTGGCGGCCCTGCTGGTCATGCTCGGGCCCGACAACGCCGCCCTCATCCTCCGACAGTTCCCACCCCGCGAGGTCGAGGCCATCTCCCGCGAAATGGCCCGGTTCACCCTCATCACCCGCGAGCAGCAGGAGGCGTTGCTGCGGGAACTGACCCCGGTGATCCTCACCGCGGCCACCGCGGTCTGTGCCGGCGTGGAGACCGCGCGCGTGACGCTGGAAAAGGCCCTCGGCTCGTTCAAGGCCAGCGACATCCTGGGCCGCATCGCACCCAGCCGCCCGGTGCCGCCGGCTATGCAGGACCTCACCGAAATGGACCCGCGAAACGTGGCCAACCTCATCCGGGACGAGCATCCCCAGACCATTGCCTTCGTGATCAGCCATCTGCCGCCGGAAAAGGCCGCACAGGTGCTGAATCTGTTGCGACCGGAACAACGCGACCAGGTAGTGGAGCGCCTGGCCACGCTGGCACCCACTCCGGTGGAAGTGACCGAAAAGGTGGCCGAGGTGATCAACGCCAAGCTCGGCGTCAAACAGACGCGCGCGCTCACCCAGACCGGCGGCGTCACCACCGCGGCCGACATCCTCAACGCCATGGACAAGGAGGTCAGCCGCCAGCTGCTGGCCAGCCTGGAGGAGCGCAATCCCGAGCTCTGCCAGGCCATTCGCAAGAAGATGTTCACCTTCGAGGATCTCCGCCGCCTGGACAACCAGTCCATCCAGCGCATCCTGCGCGAAATCGAGATGCGCGATCTGGTGCTCGCCCTCAAAAAGGCCAGCGAACCGCTCACCCAACTGCTCCTTTCCAACATCTCGCGTCGCGCCGCCGAAACCGTGCGCGAAGAAATGGCCTTCCTGGGCCATGTCAAACTGCGCGACATCGAGGCCGCCCAGTTCCGCATCATTGATGTGGTGCGGAAATTGGAGGCCGAGGGGGAGATTGACCTGGACGTCGAGGAGACCCCTGAGGATGCCGTGGTCTGAAACCATCCACCTGGATCGTCCGCTCCGCGGTGTGCGCACCCTCACAGGTGAACCGCCGCCGGACTGGCCCGCCGTCTGGGCCGAGGAACTGCGGCGTGCCCGCGAGGAGGGCCGGCGCGAGGGCGAACGTGCCCTGGGCGAACAACTCATCCGGCAGCGGAACGAACTGGCCGAGTTGCAGCGCGGTGTCCTGGACGCCCTGCGCCGGGCCGTGTCCGAAGTGCTGCAGCAGGCCGAGTCCATGCTGATCCCCCTAGCCTTGGAAGCGGCGCGCCGCATCGTGGCCGAAATCCCCATTGACGCCGCGTTGGTGGAACGGGTCGTCCGCGAGACCCTCCGCCAGGCCGAGGACACCGCCGAGGTCACCATCCGCCTGCATCCGGAGGACCTGGCGCTACTGCGAAAGCACGGGGCCGCGATCCTGCAAGGCACACCCGAGACGGGGCCTCTCCGTTTCGTGGCCTCCCAGGAGGTCAGCCGCGGCGGTTGCGTGGTCCAGACCCGTTTCGGCCTCATAGACGCGCGACGCGAGACGAAGCTCGAACAGCTCGAACACACGCTGTTGAAATGAACCCTGCGTCCTGCCGATCCCGATCGTTGGAACGTGCCCTGGCAGCGGTGCGCGAGGCGCGCCTGACCGAGACCTGCGGCCGGGTTGTCCAACTGATCGGACTGGTCATCGAATCCGAAGGGCCCCTGGCCGCCGTGGGCGAGGTCTGCCGCATTCTCTCCCCGCGCCAGAGAGAGGAAACGTGGGCCGAGGTGGTCGGTTTCCGGGACCATCACCTGCTGCTGATGCCCCTGGGGGAGATCCACGGCATTCATCCGGGCTGCGAGGTGGTGGCCACCGGTTCGGCCCTGCGCGTGCCGGTCGGCCCGGCCTTGCAAGGCCGGGTGATTGACGGATTGGGCCGGCCCCTGGACGGCCGGGGCCCCGTGGACGCCGAGGCGCAGATGCCGTTGCAATTGCCGCCGCCCCATCCGCTGCGGCGGCAACGCATCCGCCAGCCGTTTTGCACCGGCGTCAAGGCGCTCGACACCTTCGTACCACTCGGCCGGGGCCAGCGCCTGGGCATCTTCGCCGGCAGTGGCGTGGGCAAGTCCACGTTGCTGGGGATGATCGCCGCTCATGCCGAGGCGGACATCAACGTGATTGCCCTCATCGGTGAACGGGGCCGCGAGGTGCGCGAGTTCCTGGAACGGGACCTGGGCGAAGCCGGCCGTCGGAAATCCGTGGTGGTCGTGGCCACGTCCAACGAACCGGCCCTCCACCGTGTCAAGGGTGCCTTTCTTGCCATGGCCATCGCCGAGTATTTCCGGGACCGGGGCCTCAACGTGCTGCTCATGATGGATTCGGTCACCCGGTTTGCTATGGCGCAACGAGAGATCGGCCTCGCCGTGGGCGAACCTCCGGCCACGCGCGGCTACACCCCTTCAGTCTTTTCCCTGCTGCCGCAGTTGTTGGAGCGGGCCGGTGCGGGCGAGCAGGGGACCATCACCGGACTGTTCACCGTGCTGGTGGAGGCCGATGACATGAACGATCCGATCGCCGATGCGGTCCGTTCCATCCTCGACGGCCACGTGGTGCTCAGCCGCGAGCTGGCCACGCAGAATCATTACCCGGCCATTGACGTGCTGAAGAGCGTCAGCCGACTGAATCGCGACCTGTTGACGCGGGAACAACTCGAGCTGACCGCCGCGGCCCGCGACGCGCTGGCCACCTACCGGCGCAACCAGGATCTGATCCAGATCGGCGCCTACCCGGCCGGCACCAACCCGGCCATTGACCGTGCCATCGCCCTGCAGGAACCGTTGCGGCGCTTTCTGCGGCAGGGCGTGGACGAGGGGTTCACCCTCGAGCAGAGCTGGGCCATGCTCCGACAAACCCTGACCACCAGCGGGCCGGCTTCGGCGCCGTCCGGTGCCTCCACGCCGCCCGCCGCTCCGGCACCGGCGCAGTCCCCGGTGCTGTGGGGCCGGCCTGATCTACAACCGTCCACCGGCTCATGAAACGCTTCCGCTTCAGCCTGCACGCCCTCTGGGTCCTGCGCGGCCAGCAGGAAGAGCTGGCCCGGCGCAGGTTCGCCGAAAGCCTCCGCGCGGTCGACCAGGCGGCGGCTGCGGTCCGACACGCCCGCGCCGTGCTGGTCCAGGCCGCGGAGGCGTTTCAGGCACGAGCCCTCGCCGGTGCCTTCGCAGCCGAGCTGCAGCAGGAACGGACCTGGCTGCAGCAGCTCGAGGAGGTCCTCCGGCGTCGCATCCAGGTCTGGCAGGCTGCCTGCTCCGCATCGGAGGCGGCCCGCGAACAGTGGCTGCAGGCCCGGCGCCAGCGTGAGATGCTGGACCGCTACCGGGAACGCCAGCGCCACGCATGGCACCAGGCATGGTTGCGCGCAGAACAAAAGCAACTGGATGAGCTGGCCCGCCGCCGGGCGACGGGATCCGGCACGGGCGCGCTCGGCCATCTGCAAACGGGTTCGAAGCCATGACGCGCGTCTTGCAAGCACCCTGGATGGCCGCCCTGGTCGGCGGCCTGTTGTACCTGGGCGTCACCGCCGCCCTGTTGACCCAGGTGCGGTTCGTTGCCCCCGGCGGCACAACCCCGGCGACCGCCCTGAGAAAACCACGCCCGGCTGACGACCTGCCCTCCTGGCGATTCCGCAATCCGGAACTGAACCAGTGGATCGCCGAGCTGCAACGCGAACGCGAGGCGCTGGCCCTGCGCCGCGAGCAGTTGAAGGAACTCGAGGTGCGGCTGGAGGCCGAACGCCAGGAACTTGCGGTGATCACACAAACGGTGGCCAGGCTCCAGGCGGAGTTCGATCGCAACATCATCCGCCTGCAAGAGTCGCAGGTGGAGCAGTTCAAGCGACAGGCCAAGCTGCTCACCGGCATGTCGCTGGACGGCCAACTGGCCCTGCTGGCGGAGATGCCCGACGACGATGTTGTGCGGCTCTTTGCTCTGATGAAAAACGACGACGTCAGCCAACTGCTCGACGCGATGAGCAAGGCCGGCCCGGCAGAGGCACGCCGGGCGCTCCTGATCATCGAGAAGATGCGCCGGCTCCTGCCGCCCGACACCAACAAGGTCGCCGCCGTCCGATCTCCCTGATCCTGCCATGACCCTCGTTCCCATTGGCCGGCCCGGTGAACCGGGCGAGGTCGGCGACCCTTCCGGCGCCGATGTCAGACCACAAGAATCCCTCCCGACGGGTGCGGCGACCTTCGCCGAACTGCTCTCCCGGGGTCGTGCGGGCCTGTCTTCCCGGCCGGAGTCTGCCCACGCGGTAGAGGACTCGCCGGAGACCCCGCGTCCGCCGCGCCGGCCGGCGCCTCGCAATGCGTACCCAGACGACGCCTTGGCAACCGTCGCCCTGCTGCCCGAGTTGTCCGGCGCGCGGGGAGCGGAACTTGCCGCGTTGCCTGCGGCAGGCGGCACGAGTCCTGAGCTGGACACCGGCCTCCCGCAGGGCGGGCTGCGAGCTGTGAACGGTCCGGTGAACCTGGTCGCTCCGGAGACGGCAGGCCAGGGGACAACCGACCCGGCAGGTGCCGCGGGGCACCAGTATGGCGTGGAAGGATCGGGCGCAGAGCCGCTCCCCGCCGGAGACTCATCGTCCTCCGACCACCTGGTGACGATGGACGCGCGCGGACAGCGCGGAAGCGATCCTCCCGCGCGGGAGGCCCCCCGCCCGCCAGAGGAGCCGACTGCTTCGGCGCAGAGCAACCCTGGCGACAAGCCGGCACGCTCCGCTCCGGCGCACGCACCTGCGGTCCGTCCCCTCCAGACGGCACTGGCCGGTGAAGTCGTGGGCGAGGCGCTGGAGGCATGGGAGATATCGCGAAAGGATGCCACGATGGTTCGCGGACCCACTCCCTGGATGGACCGATTCGACCGATCGGCACTTTCAGCCGAGCGCGAGGCGAGGGAATCCATGCGAGCCGAAGCTGCTCCCGTGGAGGAGAAAGCGACCGCAGGCGCGGAAGAAACTTCCGGCCGGGCCGGGCCGTTTCGGGGCGAATACGGTCCGGAACACGGTGCGAACGGCCTCCCGGATGCTGGCACATCCCATGCTCCGCAGGTGGTTGCCATGAACAAAGCCGCGCAAACGTCCAAAGATGCCGGGCTGGACCAGCAGAATTTGCCGGGCCATGGCGAAGTGAGTCCTCCCTCTGCTCCGGCTCCTACAGCCACTCCCGAAACAGCAACGCCGCAACGTACCTCAGCGGCGGCATTGCAACTGCTCTTTCACGCGCTGGAACGGACCGAGGACATCGTGCAGCTTCACGCCGGTCGTCTGCGCCAATCGGGCACGGACCAGCTCCACGTGGTGATCAAACCGGGGGCGGGCGTGCAACTCTCCATGACGCTGCGGCAGGAAGGGGATCGTGTCCAGGCAGAGGTCTGGATGCACCGCGGGGACTTGGAATTCTTCCAGCGACATTGGCGCGAGTTGCAGGAACGGTGCGAGGCCCGCGGCATCCAGCTCGGCGATCTGCAGCGGCACCCGGATTTCCAGTCGCATCAGCAACGTCACGGTTACCGGCCGCCCGCTGGTGATTGGGCGGATCCGCTGATGGCCGGGGCATTCGCCGAATTTGCCCTGGCCGGTTCACTGACCGAACCGCCCGCCCGACGCAGCCTTCGCTCGGCGCGGCATCGGGGGTGGGAAACCTGGGCCTGACCACCCGGCCTTTCGGAGGAACACCATGAATGTCTCCGTCAGCACTGCCTTGGCTCGTGCGGCCCTCACGGGTTCGGACACCGAAACCGAATCGCGCGTGCCGACCAAGACCCTTTCGCAGGAGGATTTCCTGAAGATTCTGGTGACCCAGATCACCAGCCAGAATCCCCTGCAACCGAACGCGGACCTGAGTTCAATCACCCAGATGGCCCAGTTCACCGCCCTGGAGCAGGTCCGGCAGATGCAGGAAATGATGCAAAGCCTCGGCGACGCCCAGCAACGCATGCAGGCGGCTGCGTTACTGGGGCGTTCCGTGGCGTTCGAATCCGACGAGCTCGGCCGTGTCGAAGGCGTGGTGGAAGCGGTGGCCTTCGGCGAGGACGGTCCGCAGCTTCTGGTCAACGGTCAACTCTATCCGCTCAAACAGGTCTCGTCGCTCATCACCTCCGCAATCGCCTGACCTTTCAACCTCTCCCCGTTTATGCTGCGCTCTCTCAATTCCGGCATCAGTGCCCTCCAGCAGTTTCAGGAACGGATGGACGTCATTGGCAACAACATTGCCAACGTCAACACCACGGGCTTCAAAAGTGCCCGGGTGGACTTTGCCGATGCGTTCAGCCAAACGCTCGGCAACACGGGGGGCAGCCTCCTGCAGATCGGCACCGGCGTGGCCACCAGCGCCATCCGGAACCAGTTCACCCAGGGGGCCATCGCCCGCACCGGCACCCTCACGGATCTGGCCATCTCCGGCCAGGGCTTCTTCGTGGTTCGCAACAACGAAAGCAACGCCCAGTACCTGACGCGCGACGGGAGTTTCCAACTCGACGCCAACGGCTATCTGGTCACGGCCACCGGCTTGCGGCTGCAGGGATACGCCGACGCCGGGCTGACCGTCGTGGGGGATCTGCGCATCGACAACACGGGCGCGCCGGGCGGCAGCACCGCGGGCGTGGCGTCCTTCACCATCGACACGGACGGCTACATCCGCGTGCGCCTCTCCGACGGCACCGAGTTCATCCGCGGCCAGGTCCTGCTGCAGAACGTGCAGAATCCACATGCCCTGGCGAAGGAAGGACAGAACCTCTACTCCAACATCGCCGCAGCCGGTCCCCTGAACCAACCCCAACCACCGAACACCAACGGCCTGGGCACGGTCATCAGCGGCGCGCTCGAGCTTTCGAACGTGGACCTGGCCCAGGAGTTCTCGACGCTCATCACCACGCAACGCGCCTTCCAGGCCGGCGCACGCGTGGTGACCACCAGCGACGAGATCCTGGCCGAATTGGTGAATCTGAAACGTTGATCCGCCATGGCTGAGAATACCGAGGCAATGCAGGGTGCGGAGGCGGCCCGTCAGGAGGGCGCCAGCGAAACCTCCTCCGGCGGCGGGTTCAAGGCGTGGCTGCCATTGATCCTGGTGGTCGTGCTCATGCCGGCGCTGGCCTGGGCCATGACCACCTTCGTGCTGATCCCGCAGCTGCAAAAGAGCCTGGGTCTCGAACCGGCAGCCGCGCATGCCGAGTCGCACGGCTCGAAGAAGGAAGGGCCGCGCGAAACCGTGCAGATGAACAAACTCCTGGTGAACGTGGCCGGCACGATGGGTTCGCGCTATCTGCTGGTCAGCCTGGCGGCCGTCGGCCGCCATCCCGAGTTCCGGGCCAAAATGCAGGAGAACGATCCCCAGTTGCGCGACGTCGCCTGCGGCATCCTAGCCACCAAGACGCTGGCCGACCTCGAGAAACCCGGCGCGCGCAACCTGGTCCGGACCGAGCTCATCAACGCCTTCAACAACGTCCTCGGCGAGGCCATGGTCGAGGAGATTTACCTGACCGAATTCGCCATCCAGTAAACCAACCCGAGGGTCTGGCCATGTCGGAAACCGTTCCGGATGTCCCTTCGCCCGACGGCACCGCCGCTGCCGAAACGGCACAGGCCGTGCAGGTGCTGACCCCGCAGGGGCGTCGCACCACGGTGCCCGGAGAGCGGGTCCGGCCGTACGACTTTCGCCAGTCGGGGTTCCTGGCCCCGAGCGAGCTGCGCCGGATCCGGCTCCGACACGAACAGTTCCTGCGTTCGCTTTCAGCGCGACTGGCGGTGTTGCTCCGCATCGAATTCGGCCTGCACCTTGAGCGCATTTCCATCGTGGGTTACCAGAAGTTCACCGACGCGCTTCCGCAGCCCACGCACATCACGCTGTTCAAGGCGGATCCGTTGAAGGGAGTGGGTCTGCTGATCATCCCACCGAAGCTGGGTCTGGCCCTCGTGGACCGTTTGCTTGGCGGAATGGGCCTACCGCCGGAGGCTGAGCGGGACCTCAGCGAGATCGAGGTCGCCCTCCTGGATCAGATCCAGCAGCTGATCCTCCAGGAATGGTGCCTGCACTGGCCGGAGATGCGGGATCTGCGGCCGTTCATCCTGGGGCATGAAACCAACAGCCGCTTCCTCCAGACGTCCCCTCCGGATGCGGCCATCCTGGTCCTCGACCTGAAGGGCGGGCCGGGAGAATACCGTGAGAGTCTGCAAATGGCCTTTCCCTATGCCACGCTGGAACCGCTGACCCGGCTGCTGGCGCCTCCGCTGGCCGACACTCCGGCCGGACCCTCCACCGCGGCCCAACCCTCCTGGAAGCACGAGTTCGATGACCTGCCGGTGCCCGTCGCCGTGGAATGGACCGGCCTGCAAATGACCGCAGGCGACCTGGGCCGGTTGCAGCCTGGCAGTGTGCTGATGCTGGATGATCCGGCCGTACTGGTCCGCCTCCGGCTCAACGGCGTGCCCCGGTTCCTGGGCCGGCCCGGCCTGCGCGGCGGCCGATGGGCGGTGGAACTGACGGCACCGGTTTCGACCTGAAGGTTTTCCCATGAGCGCAGCAGCTTCTCCTCCCCAAAACCTCGAGCTGGTGCTCGACGTTCCGGTGAGCCTGAGCATCGAACTGGGCGCCTGCCAGCTGCCCATGCGCGAGGTGCTCCAGTTGCAGGTGGGATCGGTCGTGCAACTGGACAAACCGGCCGACGCACCCGTGGACCTGACCGTCAACGGCAAGCTCATCGCGCGGGGCGAGGTGGTGGTGATCGAGGACCGATTCGGCGTCAAAATCACCGAGGTCATCGCCGGCTCTTCCCCGACGTGAACGGAACCGGTCGTCCCTTCCAAACGATGTGCACCACAGGGCCTCAACGCGGCACCGGACGTCGCCGGGTGGCGATCGCTTGGATCGTTCTGGCACCGCTCCTCCTGCAGGCGGCGGAGGCCGCGGGTGACGGGGCGGCACCCCTTTCGGCTGCCGTGTCTCCGGGCCCGCTGCCAGATCCGGGCGCCGCACTGGCACGGGTGATGGTGGCCCTGGCGGTGGTGCTCGGCCTGTTCGGCGTGGGCGTCTGGCTGTACCGGAACTGGCAGCGCCTGATGTGCCGGGGAGCCGAACCGAAGTTGCGCATCCTCGAAGTGCGGCCTCTGGGCGGACGCCAGACCTTGTACGTCGTCGCCTACGAACAGGAGCGGTTACTCCTGGCGGGATCGCCGCAGGGCGTGCAACTTCTCACCCACCTGCCGCCGGGAACCGGCGAGCCGGCCCCGGTCACCCAGCCCCAACCCGCTTCCGCGCCGGTCCGGGCGGCGCTCCTCCCTCACTCCTTTGCCGACATGCTCCGGCGCGCGTTGCATCCGCGGTCATGAACCTGGCGCATCCGCCTGCGATTGCCGGTCCTACCGCCGGCGTGCCAGCGCCCGCCCGGCCGCGCCGGTGCCGGGTCGGGTGGTGGGTGGCGTTGTTGCTGTTGTCCGGCGCCCTTTGGGCCGGGGCCCAGTCCACGAACCTCGTCACCGGGTTCGGCCCGGTCCAGATCACCATCGGCTCCGAAAACGCCCCGCAGGACGTGGACGTTGCGTTGAAGGTCCTGCTGGTGATCACCCTCCTGTCGCTGGCACCGGCCATCCTTCTGCTGATGACCTGTTTCACCCGGGTGGTCATTGTGCTTTCCTTCGTGCGCACGGCGCTCCAACTGCAGGGCACGCCCGCCAACCAGATCATCGTGGGCCTGTCCCTTTTCATAACCTGGTTCGTGATGGCGCCGGTCTGGGAACGGATCCACGAGGACGCCCTGGCACCCTACCAGGCCCGGCAGATCAGCGCGCAACAGGCCCTGGACCGCACCGCGGTGCATCTTCGCACCTTCATGCTGCGCCAGACACGGCCCAAGGACGTGGAGCTGTTTATGACCATGGCGCGGATGGAACCGACCGAGCCGGAGCGACTGCCGCTGCGGGTGGTGATCCCGGCCTATGTGCTGAGCGAGCTTCGCACGGCCTTTCAGATGGGGTTTCTCATCTTTGTGCCCTTCATCCTTATTGACCTGGTCGTGGCGACCGTGCTGATGAGCATGGGCATGATGATGATGCCGCCCATGATGATTTCGCTGCCGCTGAAACTGCTGCTGTTCGTGTTGGTGGACGGCTGGACGCTGGTGGTGCAATCCCTGGTGCGGAGCCTGGGGCTTTGAGGAACGATCATGAATCCCGAATTCGCCATCGAACTGCTGCGTAACATGATCTTCACGGCGCTGCTGCTGGCGGCACCGGTGCTGCTGGCGGCCATGTTGGTCGGCCTGGCGGTGAGTCTCTTCCAGGCAGTGACCACCATCCACGAACACACGCTGACCTTCGTGCCCAAGGCCCTGGCGGTGGTGGGCGTGCTGCTGTTGTTGTTGCCGTGGATGGTGCGGACGCTGGTGGACTTCGCCACGGCGGTGATCGAGCGCATCCCCGAGATGACCCTCTGACGGCATGGGCACGGCGCTGGAGATTCAGGCGGTCAACATGGCGCTGGTGTTCCTGCGGGTGAGCGCCTTCCTGCAGGTGCTGCCGTTTTTTTCGGCCATTCATTTTCCCGGGATCCTGCGTGCGGCCATGGGGCTTTTCGTGGCCCTCTTTCTGGGTCCGTTGCTGCCTCCCGTCTCCCTGGGGCCGCTTGGACTGGGTGATTTGATTCTCCTGATGGCCGGGGAGGTGTGCGTTGGACTGATCCTGGGATTCGTGGCGCGCATGGTCTTCTACGCGGTGGACCTGGCGGCGCACGTGATCGGGATGGAAACGGGTTTGAACATCGGCGCGCTGCTGGACCCCTTGCAGCGGCAGAGCACGGGCGCCCCGGGCATGATCCTCTTCCTGCTGGCCGCGGTGACGATGCTCACGCTGGATCTGCATCACTGGATGCTTGCCGGCTTCTGGCGGGCCTACAGCGTGCTGCCCGCGGGCGGGGTGCATCTGGAGCCGGCCTTGTTCGAGGCGGTGGTGCGGCATTCGGCCCTCATCTTCCGCGTGGCCGTCCAGATGGCCGCGCCGGTCATCGCCGTCTCGTTCGTGATCCTGATCGTCTTCAGCCTGTTCAGCCGCGCGGTCCCGCAAATGAACGTCTTTGCCGAGAGCTTTGCCTTTCGCATTGCCGGCGGCCTCTTGGTGCTGGGCCTGACGCTCCACCTGACGGCCCAGTACGTCCTGAACTACCTGCACCGGCTGCCGGATGACCTGCTGACCGTGGCCCGCCTGCTGCACGGCGGCTGAAGGCCCTCCGCACCGGGCTCCCCATGGCCGAGTATACGGGCGAAAAGACCGAACAACCGACACCGCGCCGGTTGGAAGAGGCGGCGAAACGCGGGCAGATCGCCCGCAGCGCCGAGCTGCAGACCGCGTTCGTCCTGCTGGGCGGCGGTCTGGCCCTGAGCTTTGCCGGACGCGAGGTTTGGGGCCGGTTGATCACGGCGACGGCCGGCGTTTTGGGACATCTGCACGACACGCCGGTGAGCCTCACCTCGCTGCCCGGATATGCGCTGGGCGGGTGTTGGGTGTTCATCCAGTGCGCCGCCCCGCTGGTGCTGGGAGCCATGCTGGCCGGCCTGCTGGCCGGGGCGATCCAAAACCGCTTCAACACCGCCTCCGAGGCGCTCACCCCCAACTGGGGCAGGCTCAATCCCGTCTCGGGCCTCAAGCGCATCTTCTCGGTGCGCCAAATCCCGGTGACCGGGCTGACGCTGGTGAAGTTTGCCGTGATCCTGGGTCTCACGGTCAGCGAAATCCGGTCGGTGCTGGCGGATCCGATCTTTGCCACCTCGGTCAGCGTGGGGCGCATGGCCGGGTTTCTTGGCGAGACCGCGCTCCGGCTGTTGCTGCGCATCGCGCTCGTGTTGCTGGCGCTGGCGGTGGTGGATTATGCCTACCAGGCCTGGCGCACCCACCGCGACCTGATGATGACCCGGGAGGAACTGAAGGAAGAACTCAAACACACCGAGGGCAATCCCTTGGTGAAGGCGGCGCGGCGCCGGCGCCGGACCCTCTCGCGCGCGCAGCAACATGCCATGGTCCCGCGCGCGGATGTGGTGGTGACCAACCCCACCCACGTGGCGGTGGCTTTGCGGTATGATCGCCGCACCATGCGTGCCCCGCGCGTGGTGGCCAAGGGTATCCGGCTGCAGGCCCTGCAAATCCGCGAGATCGCCCGCCAACATCACGTGCCCATCGTGGAGAACCCGCCCCTGGCACGCCTCCTCTACAAGCACACCCCCGTGGGAGGCGAGATCCCGGCCGCGCTGTATGCCGCCGTGGCAGAGGTCCTGGCTTGGGTGTACCGAATCAACCGTTACCGTTATTACGCCGAGGAACAGGCGGCGGAAGAACCGTCGGACGCCGCCCGGCCGGTGCGCGGTTGACCCGGACAGGCCGGGCACCCCGTTGCCGGACACGCTTTTCGGTTGTGAACTCGCACGGTCTGGCCGCATGGTGGGTACATGCTGAGGTTGGAGCATCTGGCGGAACTGGTGCAGAAATACGGCGGGGCTCTTCGGGCCGAGGTGCGTCCCATCTTCCTGGGCCGTCGGGAACTGCCGTTCGGACGGCGCCCGGTGCTGATGGGCGTGATCAACCTTTCTCCGGACTCCTGGTACCGCGAAAGCGTCTGCCTGACCACCGAGAGTGCCGTGCGGCGCGGCCGCATCCTGGCGGCTCAAGGGGCGGACCTGGTGGACGTGGGGGCCGAGTCCACGCTGGCTCACGCGGCCCGTGTGGAGGAGGCGCTCCAGCAGAGCCGGCTCTGTCCCGTGGTGCGCGAATTGGCCGCCGCCGGCATTGTGGTGTCGGTGGAAACCTACTCCGCGGCGGTGGCGCGTGCCGTGCTGGAGGCGGGTGCGCAGGTGATCAACCTCACCGGCACGGCGGAGGCCGACGCCGTGTACGACCTGGTGGCCGCACACGATGCGGCGCTGATCCTGTGCTATGTCCAGGGGGCGCATGTCCGTGCCGTGGGCGAGTTCGAATTCGACGCGGACATGGTCGGCCGCATGGCCGAATGGTTCGCCCGGGAACGGGACCGGGCGCGCGAACGCGGGGTGGAGAAGGTGATCCTCGATCCCGGTCTGGGTTTCTACTATCGCAACCTGCAGGACAGTGCGATGCGGGTGCGGCATCAGATGCGGGTGTTCCTGCAGACGTTCCGGTTGCGCACGCTGGGTTGTCCGATCTGCCACGCCCTGCCGCATGCGTTCGAATACTTCGGCGAGGAGGTGCGCTGTGCCGAGCCGTTCTTCGCCGTGCTGGCCGCGCTGGGCCGGACCGATCTGTTCCGGACCCACGAGGTGCCGCGCGTCCGCGCGGTGCTGGAGACCTTGCAGGTGTACGACCCCCGACCGGGCGGCTGATCGCCGGTTGCGGCGCGACTGCGGGTTTTCCCGGCGGAAATTTGAGTGGAAAAGGGCCGGGGGGCTGCGGCACATTCCGTTGCATGGCAGAGGAGACGACCCAGACCGGACGCGCGACCGAGCCGCCGACGGGCAACGACCTCCAGCGTGAATGGCCCGAGGTCCGTCTGCGGTTGGAACAGTTGACCTCCCGTTGCACGGTGCTGGAGGAGGAGGTCCGGTCGTTGCGTCGCCTGCTGGAGCGGGTGATCGAGCACCGGCAGAAATCCCATGGCGAACTGGTGCTGTTGCTGACCGGGCTGGTGAGCAAGCTGCCCATTCAGGATGTCGGGACGTTCGTCTCCCGTCTGGTGGAGCACAACACCCACGTCAGTGACATCCTGACCGCGTTGGGCAAGGGACAGGCCGATGCGGAAATGGCCCGGCCCCCGCTGTTGGAGGCGCTGGAGGAGACCAAGAATCGGTTGCGGGAGGCGGCCCGGGAGGCGGTTCGGGAGCTCATGCGTCTGGAGACGCCGTTGGAGCACGAGATGCTGCAGGCGCTGGTGGAGGAGCCGGAACGGTTCTTCACGCCCACGGTGGTGCGGGCCACGCGCTGCTTCGTCAAGGGACAGGTGCCACGCGAGCGGATCGTGCGCCAGTTCGGGGAGGCGGCACTCTTCTGTTTTCAGGACATGACCACCGACCCGAAACTGAATCCGCGTCCCAAACCGGAGGAGATCGCCCTGGCATTCCGGCCGGACGCGGAGGAGCTGCTCAGCCGGGACGAGACACTGTCGGCCGAACAGAAGACCGGTCTGCTGGATCTGCTGCGCCGCATCCGGCAGAGTCGCGGCGAGTCACCCGATGCGCTCGCCCAGCGGGAGACCTTCACCCGCCTGTCCTTCATCCTGGACCTGCTGCATTTTTACGAGAACCAGAGCACCGAGCCGGTGGACGTCGTGTTTGCGCAGCGGTTGCCCGCGCTACTGGAGCAGGTGGTGTTCGCCCGGCCGGACACGGTTCTGAGCGAGGAATCGATCAAAAAGGCGGAGTCGCTGCTGGCCCTGGTGCTGAGCCCGGAGCACCGTCTCATGATCATCAACAACGTGGGCAAGGGTGGTGGACGGGCCCGGACACTGAAGTTCGTTCTGCGCCTGCGCGCCCCGGAGAGCACGGACCTGGATGTGGTGGTGCTGGATTTTGTGCGACACCTGGTCCCCAGCGGGGGGCGTTCCACCCCGGCCGTTTCGGACTGGCTTCCCATCCTGCGGCTGGTCCCGGTCGAACGCCAAAAAAAGGTGTTGCACGCCCTGATGGGTTCGGAACGCCTCCCCAAGGAAAAGGCACGGGCCCTGGCGACGGAGCTGGCACAGGCGCTGGGCCTGCCCGTGACCGAGCTGCAGGCCCCGCCGGCGACCCTTCCGCCCGAGGTGGAACGGGAACGGGCCTGGGAGCAGATCCAGAATCAAATGCTGCATCATGCCGAACCGCGCGAGGTGGCCGCGGCCATTCGCGAACGGCTGCACGCGCACTACGACGCGGACGAGCTGCGCCAATCCTGGCTGGCGCTCAGCGCGGTGGATCCCATGACCTTCATCCGCGTCTGTTCGGCCCTGCCGTACGGGCCCGACGGCAAGACCGATCCCATCGCCCATCCCGCACTCCAGAGTTACGTGACCCGGCTGATGCACGAGAAATACGCGTCCGTCTATCAACGCGTGCTGAACAGCCTGCGTCAGATCTACCGGCTCAAACCGGACAGCCCCACGCTCCACAATTTCCTGGCCGTGGTGCGGTGGGTGGACCCGGCTGCGGCGGCGCGGTTGACGGCCGACATCGGTCTGCCGGCCCAGCCGGCCCCGGCTTGAAAGGGACCGGGCCCGGCCCGGACGAGGCCGGACCGGCCCCGGAGATTTGAACATGCCACAGGCCCCGGTCTGCAACGATGGGCGTCGGCGGGGCGCCTGCCAGGGGGAGCGACCCGCCGCGGGCAGATCCCCTGCCCGCACGGCTCAGTCCTCGCCCTGGGCCATCGTGAACCCGCGGGCGCCGTCGAATTCCTGCAACTTCTCCAGGTGCATCCAGCGGAACTTTGCCGAGACGCGCTCCAGGAGTCGAAAGATCACCGCGTCGGACAACTCACCGGATTCTTCGCGCAAGACGAACCGACAGCGCCAGTGATCCACGCAATCGGTGATGGCGCCCGTCGGTGGATACACCTTGGTGCCGCGGTTGGAGATCATCTTCAGTTTGACCGGCAGATCGGTGACCAGCGCCTCCAGGCCGCGGCCGACCTCCTCGGCCGACCGGCCCGATTCAAGGAAGACATCCACGCCGATGACGCGACGCTTCTCGGCCCGGACGAAGTCGGGCGCCGCGCCAAGCTGCGGCAGCCGGATGGGCTTGTAATCGCGGACGCGGTATTTCTCGGATTTGCGTCCCAGGTTGGCGATGACCGCGTCGGTGTAGGCGGTGGTGGTGGCGCACTTGTCGTAGCCCACCACGTCGCCGGTGCGAACCTTGCCCTCCTCGAGCGTCACCAGGATGGCATGCTCGATCTTCGCCGCCGCCTCAAATTCGCCCAGGTGACGGAGCATGAGCACGGCCGAGAGGATCACCGCCGTGGGGTTGATGACGTTCTTGCCGGCGTACTTCGGCGCCGAACCGTGCACGGCCTCGAAGATGGCGACCTCGTTGCCGATGTTGGCCGAGGGGGCAAATCCCAGCCCGCCGATGAGCGCCGAGGTCAGGTCGCTGATGATGTCCCCGTTCATGTTCGTGGTGACGATCACGTCGAACTGTTCGGGGCGCTTGACCAGTTGATGGGCGCAGTTGTCGATGATGATGTGCTGGGCCTCGATGTCCGGGTACTCCGGACGGATCCGCTCGAAGGTCCGCTTCAGGAGGCCCTCGGTCAGTTTCATGATATTGGACTTGGTGGCGCAGTGGACGCGTTTGCGTCCCTCGGCGCGGGCCAGTTCGAAGGCGAGTCGGACGATTTTCTCGCAGCCCTTGGCCGAGATGAGTTTCAGACACTGGGCCACGCCCGGCGTCTGCATGTGTTCGATGCCGGCGTACAGGTCCTCGACATTCTCCCGGACGACCACCAGATCAATGCCGCGGCCGCTGTAGGGGGTGGGCACGCCGGGCAGTTCGCGCACGGGCCGGATGTTGCCGTAGGTCTCGAACAGCTTGCGGAGGGTGACGTTGGCGCTCTTTTCCCCGTAGCCCACCGGGGTCTCGAGCGGGCCTTTCAAGACCACGCGGGTGCGGCGGACGGATTCGATGGTCTCCTGCGGGACGCCGGAGGCGATGCCCTTGCGGAAGACCGAGGCCCCGGCCTCGCATTCCTCCCATTCCACGGCCGCGCCGGCCGCTTCCACGATCCGCTGGGCCGCCCGGATGCATTCCGGGCCGATGCCGTCACCGGGGATGACCGTGACCTTGCGTTTCGGTTTCTCGGTTTGTGCCGTGCTCATGTCGCTTGCCTTTCGATGATCTGCCAATAAAAAGACCGCCCGGGGCCAGGCTCGACGGCCTGAACCGCTGCCCGCTTCGAGAGGGGCGGCGCGTGCCGGTTCTTCAGCCTCGCCCGCGCAGCAGTTTCCAGTAGGTCGCCAGGGCCAGCAAGGGCCAGGCGTTTCGGTAACTGTCGTACTTCAGGTAAAAAACCTTGGGAAAGCCGGTGCCGGTGGTTTCCTCCTCGGTCCAGGTGCCGTCCGGGTTCTGGGTGCGCAGCAGGTAGTCCACGCCGGCCCGGAGCGAGGGGCGGTGGGGATCCCCGAATGTGCACAGCGCCATGACCGCCCAGGCGGTCTGGGAGGCCGTGCTGGGACCCTGACCCTTGAAGACGGGATCATCATAGGTGTTGCAACGTTCGCCCCAACCGCCGTCCTCGTGCTGCACGCTTTCCAACCAGTCGCGTGCGCGAAGCAACCACGGCTGGTGCATCTCCATCTTGAGGGCATGCAGACCGCGCAACACCTGCCAGGTGCCGTAGATGTAGTTGACGCCCCAGCGACCGTACCAGGAACCGTCGGCCTCCTGATGCGATCGCAGCCAGGCAACGGCCCGGCGGACCTGCGGGTGGTCCAAGCCGAATCCTTCCTTGCCCATCACCTCGAGGACCCGGGCGGTGATGTCCGGGCACTCCGGGTCCAGCATGGCGTTGTGATCGGCGAAGGGCACCTTCTCCAAAATGCTGTTGGTGCAGTCCTTGTCGAACGCAGCCCAGCCGCCGTCCCGGCATTGGAAGGTCAGCATCCAGTTGAGGCCGCGCCGGTAGGCGGCGTCGCGCCGGGCCGGATCGTGTGTGGGGACCTGCCGCAGCGCCAGCAGCACCATGGCGGTGTCGTCCACGTCCGGATTCCACTTGTTGTTGAACTCGAAGGCCCAGCCGCTGGGTTCCACCGGGGCCGGATTCTTGTACTGCCAGTCGCCGCGGAACCGGATCTCCCGATCCAGCAACCATTCGGCGGCCCGCACCACGGCCGGATGGTCTTCGGGCAGGCCGGACTCGCGCAGGGCGATGGTGACGATGGCCGTGTCCCACACCGGCGACAGACAGGGTTCGATGCGGAGCGAGTCCGGCGTTTCGTGTTCGAGTTCCTTGAGATGTTTCCGGGCGCGGATGACCTCGGGGTGGTCGTCCGGATAACCGAGGGCCTTCAGGGCGATCAGGGAGTTCAGCATGGCCGGGAAGATCGCCCCCAGTCCGTCGGAACCTTCGAACCGTTCCAGCATCCATTGCTCGGCCTTGCGCAGGGCCCGGCGCCGGAAAGGATGAATGCCGAGCCGGACCCAGAGCTCGGCGAACTTGTGGACCTTGTCCAGCAGCAGGAAGAAATTCCGCCAGGTAAACCAGTCGGGATCGCGGGGCAGGCGAAGATCGCGTTCGTGAAAGCCCTCCGGATAAAGCTCGTCCAGATCCACCCCGCAGGGCCGGGTGGGGCGGAAATGGTTGATGATGGCAAGGGGCACCAGCATGGCCCGGGACCAGTTGCTCATGTCCCAGAAGTTCACCCGGAACCATTTGCCCAGCAGAAGCACCTCGCAGGGGATGGTGGGGACGTATTTCCAAGGGAACAGCCCCAGCAGCGCAAGGTAAAGCTTGGAAAACGTGTTCATGCGCGGCACGCCGCCGAGCGAGCGCGCCACTTCACGGGCCTTCAGCATGCGCGGGTGCGTGGGCGGGATGCCGGCCAGCTTGAGAGCCAGGTAGGCCTTGATGGTGGCGTTCACCTCGGCGGGGCCCCCGTGGTAAATGTTCCATCCGCCGTCGGGCAGTTGCTTGTCGAAGATGTGACGCACGGCCTTGCGCTGCCAGGCAGGGTCCACGCTGCGGTCCCAGTGATGGAACGCCACCATGTCCGCCACCAACGTGACGTCCACGAACAATTCGCCGATCCAGTAACCCTCGGGCTTTTGCTGGCCGAGCCAAAAGGATTGGGACCGCTGGATGGCCTCGTGCAGCCTGTCCAGCCACGCGGCGCCGATTCCGGCACTCACCGACGACAAAGGCGCCTCTGAAACGGCATTCTTGGAACGTTGCGTCATCGGGCCAAAGGATAACGCCCGTGCGGCCGGGTGTAAAGTTCCTTCCCGGTCGGGCTGGTGCCCGCTTCCCGTCCGGGCGGGGACCCCTCCCTGCGCGCGATGGCCGGGCGGTGCGGGCCTCAGAAAGGAGGGCCGCTTCAGGCCTGCCAGGGCGCGGGCCGTTCCCACTGCCAGATGGCTTCCACGGGTTGACGCTGCCGGACCAGGGCTGCGCGGCGGCCGTGAACCAGCACTTCGGCCGCCAGCGGCCGGCTGTTGTAGTTGGATCCCATGGCGGAACCGTAGGCGCCTGCGCTGAAGAGGGCCAGCAGATCCCCCGGCTTCGGAAGGGGCAGGGGACGATCCTTGCAGAAGTAATCGCCCGACTCGCACACGCCGCCCACCACGTCACATTCGGTCACGGCAGCTTTTCGGCGCCGCACCGGCACGATCTCATGGTAGGCATCGTAGAAGGCGGGCCGGATCAGCTCGGTCATAGCAGCGTCCACAATGACGAAGGTTTTGCGCCCCGTCTGTTTGATGTATTCGACCCGGGTGACCAGGATGCCGGCGTTGCCGGTGATGAAACGGCCCGGTTCCATGAGGATGCGCAGCCCCAGCGGGGCCAGGTGCGGGATCAAACGCGCCGCATACGTCTCAGGTGTGAGCATGCGACGGCCGCGCGCGGTCTCCCACCAGGACGGATCGCCGCTGGCCAGGGCGTCCTCGTACACGATCCCCAGTCCGCCCCCGATGTCGAAGAACTCGATGCCGTACCGGTCTTTCAGACGACGGGCCAGCGGCGCCACTTTTTGAACCGCTTCTTCGAACGGCTGGACCCGGGTCAGTTGCGATCCGATGTGCATCTGCAGGCCGCGCAACCAGAGATGCCCCTTCCGGGCCGCCCGCGCGTAGAGGGTCTCGACCTGGTCGAACGGGATGCCGAACTTGTTTTCGTAGGTGCCGGTGGTGATCTTGGTGTGGGTCCGGGCCTCCACATCGGGATTGACTCGCAGGGCCACCGGGGCCACCATGCCCAGCTCGCCGGCCAGGCGGTCGATCCGCTCCAGTTCCTGCTCGCTTTCCACATTGAAACAGTGGATGCCCGCACGGAGCGCGGCCACGATTTCGGCCTCCGTTTTGGCCACACCGGCGAACACGCAGCGGTCCGCCCGGCCGCCCGCGGCCAGCACGCGCTGAAGTTCGCCGCCGCTGACCACATCGAAACCGCTGCCCAGCTCGACCATGAGCCGGAGGATGGCCAGGTTCGAATTGGCCTTGACGGCATAGCAGGGGAGGTGCCGCACGTCCGCCCAGGCCTCGTCCAGGCGGCGAAAGTTGTCCGTCAGGGTTTGCTGGGAATACACGTACAGCGGGGTGCCGTGGCGCCGCGCCAGGGCCTCCACGGAAACGCCCTCGCAAAACAGTTCGTTGTCTTGGTAGCGAAAGTGGTGCATGAAACGGGTCTCCCTGAGTGATCGGAAACGGCCGTGCTTCCCCGATGCTCGCCAGCGGCCACGGCCCCCTCAGCGGCCCCGCTCTTTCAAAATGCGCGCCCGCTCACGGTGATACTCTTCCGGAGTGATGCGGTCGGCCTTGTAGTCCTCCAGCAGTTCCCTCAGACGTGCCTGTTTTTCCGGTGTGAGCGGGGATTTGGGGGGCTCGAAAGGCAGCGGTGCCGACGCGACCCCTGTGGAGGCCGCGTTCGCCGCTTCCGCCGGGCGTCCGGCCTGCTTCTGGTCCCCGGCCGCCAGGGTGCCGGCCTGGCCGGTTGCCGCGGTGGCCCGGGATTCGACACGGTCATCCCTCTTGTGGTCCTCCTCGGTTGCGGGGAGGAGGTTCCGGTCGGGAACGGCCTCCCGGTGCGCCCTCCCGAAGGGGTGATGCGGTGCGTACAACGGCCCGCGCTCGGACCGGGGACTTTCGACGGCCGTGGCGCTTGCAGCCCACCACCCGGCTGTCAGCATGAGTCCGGCAGCCATCCACCAACGGAATCGCATACCCAAGCTTCTAGGCCAGGGCGGCTTCGGAAGCAACAGATTTCCCGTCACCGGCGCGAGGGATTCGACCGCCGGTTCGGGAGGGGCGGGCCGTCAGTCGTTGGCGACCACGGTCCAGAACCCGCGCGGGTCGTTAGGCGAACCCCGGCCGATGGTTTGTTCGACCTTCAGCAGTTCGCTGTGCCCGTCATGAAACAGGTAGTTGAACCGTCCGTTGTGAAGGTAATAGACGGGCCCGCCGTAACCCTCGAGCTGGCGCGCGGGGCTCGGGACGGCTGCGGGCCAGCAGTTGCCGGCAATGTTGTTGGTCTTGGGATTCTCCGCGACCAGAAAGGTGCGTGCGGGCTGTTGCACAATGGAAGTCTTGTAGCCCGGCTGTTCCCAGTCCGGTAGCCCGGCCACGCCCCGCCACCAGTAGTACACGCCCACCCCGCGCGTGGTGGGAGGCAACGGATCGCCAAAGCGGTTCACCGACAGGGACGCCTCGATCATGGAATAGGTGCGGCGCTGGCCGTACTGCGCCCACACCACCGTGTTCGGGACCTTGTCGGCGGGACACTTCAACAGCTTGGGCACGTAGATGCTGTCCATGATGGCCAGGTCCAGTTCCGACTGCGGCGCGGTGCCGCCGAGGCTCCGGTGCAGCAGATCGTCCCAGGACATCTGGTACATGTAATCGCCGGTGTAGATCGCGGCGTACGGGTACATGTCGTTGTTGTCGTTGACGTGCAGGGCCATCGCCACGCCGATCTGTTTCTGATTGGCCATGCATTGGGTGGTGTGGGCCTTGGCCTTGGCCTTGGAAAGGGCCGGCAGGAGCATGCCCGCCAGGATGGCCACGATTGCGATCACCACCAGCAACTCGATCAAGGTGAAACCCGGCCGGCAACCGGGGCCGTGGTATTGCAGAATGTTTGGGTTGGGTTGGGGCATGGTCGGTGCGAAGGTCACCGTTTGACCAGGATCACCTCCAGTCGTTTGGGCTCGATGGCGTAACGCATGCCGGGCGGCGGAGGAGGGAGTTGCTGTATGTAACCGGCGGCCACCACCTCCTCCAAGTTGGCCGGCACACGGCGTCGCTCCGCCCCGTACCGTCGCACCGCCTGTGTGAGCGCCTGCAGGTCCACCGCCGGCGCGGGTTGGATAGCACCCGGCTGGGCGCCGGAGTGCGGGCCAGGCCGGGCCGGCCCGGCGGACAGGTAGGGCTCGTCAGGTTCCGGGAGGGCAGCTTCCGGTGTTTCACCCGATCGCCCGCATCCATGGCCCAAACCCAGCGCCACCGTGCTGAGGCCGAGGCACAGCAGGACACGCCACCGGGGCGCGTGGAGCGCCGGCTCCGGTGCGCCCGCCGGGCGAGGTCTCGTGAGTGGGTTGTTCATCGTCCGGAGGACGGTCTTGGCACATCCAGCGTATCGCGGCTGCCCCGCGCATGCATGTCATGAGAATTGGTGACAAACGCCCGGGAGCCCGCCCGGTCGGCGCCGGATTTTTTTCACCCTTGGTCGGTATTTGTCCCACCCCCTACGCCACGATGGAGGCGAATCAAACGGAGGTGAGAAAGGATGAACCGGATGATGCAGATGGAACTGAAGCTGGACCGGCGGGCGCTGCGGCGATGCACGGAGGCCGAACGGCGCCGGGCGCGGGCAGCCTGGTGGTTTGCCCAGATGCGGCGGGTGGTGGAGGAGGCCGGCCGTGCGGAAGGCGTTGTGCCAATGCCGGGTGCGGGTCGTTCCGTGCCGGCCGGCCGTTGAAGGGGCTGGGCCGCCGCCAAACAGCCCGGGCACCGGCGTACGGCCTGCTGCGGCCATGCGTGGTCGGGTCCCATTCCGGCCTGTTGGCGGCGCGCCGGGGTGCCCGGCAGGTTCAGAAGGAAGTCGGTTGGCATGGATGGAGAAGCCGGGCGGGGTCGGAGCCGACCCCGGCATCCCCGGGCTGGACCGGGCAGGCGAACGTGTGGTCCAAGCTCCGGCCGCTGACCCGGCCCGACGGTGGGGCGGCTTGGTTTTGAACCTTCCGGCCGGCCGAGCCTGCGAGGGAGACCCGGAGGGCGGTCCAAGGCCTGCCGCCGGGGAGTCTGTTACGGTTTCATTTCAACGGTGGGTCGGATGATGTCCGGGCGGGGACATGCTTTCGGAAGTCCTCCTTGCGCAGACCATGCCGTCGCATTTTCTCGAAAAGCGCGCGAGGAGTGATGCCCGCCCGGCGTGCCGCCTCACCCACGCGCCCGCCCGTCTGTCGAAGCAAGGCCGTGAAGTAGGCCCGTTCGATGCGCTCCAGTTCCGTTCGGCGCACCTCCTCCCACGCCCTGTTGCTCCATTCGCCCGGCGGTTGGGTGGTGCCCGGCGGCTGGGCTGACTGGTTCGTGCCTGCGTCGTTGTTCGGATTGTTCCGGATGGCGTGAGGGAGGTCATTGAGCGTGATCTGTGTACCGGAGCAGAGAAGCATTGCGCGCTCGAGAACGTTCATGAGTTCACGAACATTGCCGGGCCAGTTGTAGCGCTGGAGGGCGGCAAGTGCTTCCGGAGTGATCCCGGTGACCGGCCGATTGACGCGGGTGCGAAGGTAACGGAGGTGACTCTCAACGAGGGCGGGTATGTCTTCACGGCGTTCGCGAAGAGGAGGCACGATCAGGGTGATGACGCCCAATCGGAAGAACAGGTCTCGGCGGAACCGGCCGGCCTCCACATCGGCAACGAGGTCCCGGTTGGTGGCCGCCATCACCCGCACGTCCACGGTGATGGTGCGTTCGCTGCCCAGGCGGCGGACGGCATGTTCCTGCAGGACTCGCAGCAACTTCACCTGGAGGTGAAGTGGCATTTCCCCGATCTCGTCCAGAAACAGGGTTCCGCGATGCGCCAGCTCGAAGCTGCCGCGATGAGTCCGAACCGCCCCGGTAAAGGCGCCCTCCTCGTGGCCGAACAGCTCGCTTTCCAGCAATGTTTCAGGTAGTGCCGCGCAGTTGACGGCGATCCAGGGTCCGTTTGCCCGCGGGCTGGCTGCGTGAATGGCTCGAGCCAGGTGCTCCTTTCCAACGCCCGTCTCCCCCAGGATCAAAAGGGAGGCATCCGTGGGCACCACGCGCCGCACCACGTCCAGGAAGGCCTGCATCGCCGGGCTGACGGATACGAAGTCGTCCAAAGAAGGCATCGGCCGTTGATGCCGGGCAGCCGCCAGAAAGGCACGTCGCTTGTCGAGGATGGAGCGAAGGGCCTCGGCAAGATGTTCGTCTGGCAGGCGCGGCGAGAGCACGGCCTCGACCCCGGCGGCAATCAGGCGCGCCGCATCGGGCTCCGGCAGGTCCTCTTCCAAAACCACCATCCATGGGTTTTCGGGCAACAGGCGGAGCGACTGCATGACGGACGAGGCCGGTTGGCGAAGGAACTTTTTCCCGATCAACAAGAGGTCACATGCAGCCCTGGCGACGTTTTGAAGGTCTAGGCTTCTGCCCGACAGGGCTTCCAGCTCGACGTCCAGATTCTCGCACAGTCGTTCCAACCTCTCCCGCAGAGGGACGGAACCAACCTGTACCGCAACTTTTAGAAGCATGGGAACTTGCTTTGCCGATGAGCTGTTTGGTCCGGAAATGTCGCTTCCGACAAAAGCGGTACCCATGCTACCTCTTTTCCCAAGCACGGCGCAAGCTGAACAGGGCCGGCAACGAGGGATCCTCCGCAGCTTGTTGTCGCTGTGTGGGTTGCGTCTGACACCCGGTTTTCCAAGGCTGCTTTGGCACGGCTGTTGCCATCCAAATTGGCTGGAGGACCTGCACGTGTGGCGAGGGTGCCACACCACCGCGGGTCGGTAATCCAAGCATAGAAGACGCATATGGCTCAGACGAATCCTCCGTCCGGACAACCGCCCAAGGGGCCGGCTTCCGGCAAACCGAAGGGTGAACCTTCATCGAAACCGCAGAGTAAACCTTCATCTCCCACCGGACAGCCGGGTGGGGGACAGCCTGGTTCGCAGCCAGGGTCCTCCGGACAGCCCCCGAAGCGGTAGTTGACAAGTCTGGAAGTGCGGAGGCACACGAGCCCGTTTCTCACGTTTCATCGTGGGGAACGGGCTCATTGGCATCAGGCGAGGCTGGCTTGTCCCGGGCCGGCCGGGCTGTCCCCGGCGGAGGGACGGATCCATCGGCGCGAAAGGCGGCTGTGGACTTCGCACTCATTGACGGTGGTGGTTGGGGCGTGTAGGGGCGGGCGGGGGAGGTTCGGAGAACCCGCGGGATTCATGGCGAGTATCATGCGGCGGCGTGTCGGAGTCTTGCTCGGTTGGATGCAGATGGCCGCGTTGACCGCAGGTGCAGGCACACGAACTTTCGCGACCTTTGAGGAGGCGTGTGTCGCCCTGCGGTTTGATCCGCACACCCCTCAAAACGCGGTGGTGGTGTTTCTGTCCGACATTCACTTGAACCTCTCGGGCGCATTGTATCCTGTCACGACGAACCTGGATCCACGAGTCCTCAGCTTCCTCAATGCGCTGCGTCCTGCTCCGTATGCTGTACTGGTGGGTGGAGATGTGTGCGAAGCCCTGGCGCCGATGCCAGGGTGGAGGCCGACGGAGTGGAGCTGGCGTCTGGGTACGAATGAGTTCGTTCTTTGGAAACGGGCGGTTCAGCAGCTGACCAATGTGGGACCGGGTGGCGTCATCTGGGTGCCCGGCAACCATGACCAGTTGGATGAGGAAGCGGATGCAGAAACGTTTCGACGCTGGTTTCCGGAAATGCCGACCCGTCAAGTGTTGGACGTGGGCGGTGCGAGGTTTTTTCTGCTCAACTGCGGAAATTTCGGCGGCCGTTCGGTGGCGCAGAAGGAATGGCTTCGCCAACAGTGGGGTCAAACCGGTCCTGGACGAGAACGGATTATCGTCATCCACGTACCGCCGTTTTTGCAGGAGGCCACGTATCGGGGACTGGCCAATGATCTGGAGGAAGTGATAGGTGATTACGCGGGACGGTTGTGGGTGTTGAGCGGCCATGAGCATGCGCATTCCGTTCAAGCGTACGAGGTGGGGCGGGCCAGAGTGGCTCAGATTGTTGTGGGCACGGCAAACCCTCAGGCGACAAACGGTCGATCCTACGACACGGGCGGGTTGTTACTTTGCTTGAGCAACGGTGTCGCCGGGATGATCTACTGGCACCTGCATGACGGGCGGTTTCGGATCGTGGACTCTCCGAACTGGGACAACCCGGCTCGGTTCCGGACGGCGTTTCGGGATGAGGAGAGCCTCATCTTCCGGAGGTTGAAAGCCAGGGGGACGCCCCCGGAGGTTGTGTCGCTTTCTGCGGAGGATGCCGTGGAGTGGTACGCTTACACACGGTCCTTGGAATGGCGATTCCCAAAGAGTTGGCTGGGCCGCCGGCCGGAAGAGTTTTTGTTGCTGGGGGTCGGAATCTCGCCCGGAGCAGCGGTGGAGGTGTGGGGTGGCGATGGGCAGTGGCGCCGACTGGATGGGTCGCAGGGCATGGGCAATGTGTACAGGTTTCCCTTGCCGGTGGACACAGGATCTTCAGACGGGGATCTGCGCATACGTTACACGAGTCCGGGCCAAAACGACTTTATCGGCGGGTGGGCGTTGGTGGGCACAGGGCGGGACAACACCAACAGCGCGGACGTCGGATGGGATGACCCATGGTTTGTCGCCCGGCCCGGGGAGGGGCTTGCCATCCCGCTCGCACCGTGGTCAAGCCCATCCGCTGCGCCGGCTCCGTGGCAGTTGGTCATGGGCACACCCGGGGCGTGGATGGAGTCCGAGCTGGGATGGATTCGTTGGCGTGTTCCTGTGGGTGCGCAACGGCCGGGATGGATCCGTTGGGTGGCAGGGTCAACTACTTCTGCGGGTAGTGACGTGCCCGTGGCCCTTACGATGGCAGTGGTTCCGAGGGAAGCTTGGGTGGAGCTGCGTCCTGAATCGCAAGTCTGGTCGGTGCAGGACTTTGCCCGTGTGAATGACCCGGCCTGGATGACTTTGGACACTGACGACCGGGAGTGGCCCCAACTGAGAGCCCCCCTGGGCTACGGCGAGCCAAGATTGGCCACTGACCTCCGCCAAGCATGGGGCTTCGGACCAAGGTCCATTGCAGTTCGCGGATGGTTTCGGTGGGAGGGTCCGGAGCAGTCCGGGGCTGCACCGACCCTGAAACTGAGCGCGGGATCGCGCTGGCAATTGTGGGTCAATGGGCAGTGGATGGGGAGCAGCGAGGCGAGCACCGGTACGACGCAAAGTGGCCGACTGAGCCAGTCCGATTTTGCAGACAGCGGTGGACCGAATCCCGTGCTTTCATTGCCACTTTCCCAGTTCCGGCCGGGCCGCAACCTGGTGGCTCTCAGGGTTTGGGCTGATGCGGCTGAGACATCCCCCCGGTATTACTGGCCGTTCGACTCGCCGGTGGAGTACTGGGCGGACCTGATGTCCGGCGAGCGGTTGGCAAAGGGTGGAACGAATTGGGGCTCGATTCCGGGCCGATGGGGCTTGGCTGCCACCAACGCCGGCACATCGGCAGGAATGGATATGCCGGGATCGGAGTCCTGGACGGTCGGCGAAGGATTCACGGTAGGCGGTTGGTTTGCGTATGGCTGGAGCAGCGGAAACGACCCGGGCACGGTAGCCATTGAAAAGCCCGGTGTGTTTGCGCTGTATTACACCGGTACCCGGACGAACCGGTACCGGTTTCGCGTGGGTCAGGCCGATGTGGAGGGGGCGGTCCCGGGCACTCTACCCGGTCAATGGCGCCTGGTGGTCGGTTGGTTCGACGGCCGTCGCGTGGGGATTCAAGTGGATGACGCAGGTTCCTGGGAAGTTCCGGCGCAAGGGGTTCCTTCGGGCTCCCTGCCCATCCGCCTGCTTCGACGTTCGGGCGCCGGAGGCTTTGCAGCGGACGAGGTATTCGTTTTCAATCGAGTGCTGACATTGAGCGAAAGGATGCGCATTTATCGAGAGGGCGTACAGGCTCTGCTAGATACTTCCCACCTGTGGTTTGATGCCGTGGTGGCCGCGGCAAAGGTTGAACGTCCCGTGTTCCGGTCCGTACCCGACCGTGTGGTGGGTTTTGCAGGGCAGAGCCTCTCGTTGGACTTGGGCGTCTGGAGCGAGTGGCCCCCCGTTTTCAATGGTTCCGCGAAGGTGTCCTGCAATCTGGTTGGACGAATGCCCAAGTTCATTGGGATCGGCTGACAGGCATGGAATCCGGCCGTTACACGCTTGTTGTCAGCAACGCTGCCGGGTCGGTGACCAGTCCGCCCGTTGCAGTTGTGGTCATGGAGCCAGTTCGTTTGGAGTATGAGCGCGGCTGGTCTGCCCAATTCATTTGGCTGCGCTTCCCGGGCATGGCCCGGCTGCCGGGCGCGGTGGTCCCGTCAGCCGTCGTTTTGGAGACGTCCAGTGACCTCGTCGAGTGGACAGAGGTGGAGCGCTGGGAAGAGGTGCATGTTCCGAAGAAAATCCCGGTGGTGATTTCCGACGACAAAGCCCGCTTCTTCCGCATGCGGTTGAAGTTCTGAAGAGGGTACCGCTCTGTGGGACGGCGGGAGCAGCGAACATGGAGTCTTCAGCATGGGGCGGGAATGGACGCGGCGTTGGAAACGCTTGCACCGGGGATGTGGACGGGCTTGGAGGTCATTCACATCTGGGGCTTGGTTACAAATGCCGTGGACCACTTGTGGAGGAAGCATGACCCCAGTGGGTGTGCAGGAGGAACGTTCCCATAACGTGGGCGGCATCTTGCTTGATGCGCAGCACGGCAGAGGCGTCGTGAATGGCGGCGAAAGTGGGGTCAGGTCGTTGGGCTGCCGAATCTGCGGGGCCTTGGCAGGTTTGCTGATCTGGGCGGGTCTGTCAGCGGGTCCGCTCCACGCGGGCGCCGTGGACCCTGTGCTGGTGCCCGTCGGCGCTTCGTGGAGGTACCGGGTCAATCGTGTGGACAGTCAGGGGCCGCCCCCGGGCTGGTGGGTGCCCGAATTCGATGATTCACAGTGGCCCGAGGGGCGCTCGGGATTTGGCACAGGTCTCGGAGACGAAGCGACGGTTCTGGAACGGACCAACGTGGTTTCCGCGTGTTTTCGGACCCGGTTCATGCTGGAGGATCCGACCCGGGTGAGGTGGTTGGTCTTGCGGGCGGGCCATCAAAGCGGCCTGGCCGTGTGGCTGAACGGTCAGGAAGTGTATCGGATGGGGCTGAGTCAACCGCCGGACGTTTGGAACCAGACCGCGCCATTTTCCTGGCGGTTTTACACGCGAGAGGTGGATCTGAGCGCTTACCGGGGGCTGCTGCACACGGGCACGAACGTCCTGGCCGTTCAGGTGCACAGTCACACCTCCCAAGTGGCTGCATTGTTCTGGTCGGGGGAGCTGCGAGCCAACCTGACGCGGGGCCCCCTCGTTCAACGTGTGGAGCCTCGCCGGGCATGGATTGCTTTTCGCACCCCGTCGCCCGTGCCCGTGCGAGTCCGATACGGTCCTGCGGGCCAGGGGATGCCTTTTGCGTCGTCCTCTGCTGGTGAAGGGACGAACCACCTGATCGAACTTGGCGAACTGCAGGCGGGCCGGGAGTGGACCTACCAGGTGGAAGTCGCGACCGAGACCGGTTGGTTGGGCGCGCCTGCGGAGACGTTTCGAACGCCTCCCGAGAGCGGTTCCCTACGGTTTGTTGTGGTTGGCGACAGCGGGGCGGGGACGCTACCCCAGCTTCAGGTCGTTTCCTGTCTGTCCACAGCGGCAATGGATTTGATCCTTCACACCGGGGACCTCGTGTATCCGGAATTGTCGCGAGAACTGGTCGATCTGCGTTGCTTCAGCGTGTTTGGGCCGCTGCTACGGCGCGTGCCGCTTTATCCGACGATGGGCAACCATGACGTGTACAACACCCTCTACCGGGCCCCTCCCGGTACTCCGTACCTGGAGACGTTTGCCGTGTTGACCAATCCGGTGACTGGCACGGCTCACTTTTACTCCTTCGACTGGGGAGACGCCCACTTCGTCAGTCTGTTTGTTCCCGGGCTTCTACCATATCCGGAACTGCGGGCCTACGCGTTGGGGGCTGACAGCCCGCAGTTGCAATGGCTCGAACAAGACCTGGCAAGGACAGACCGGCCGTGGAGAATTGTCTTCATGCACAGCCCGATGTTCACGTCGGGTGGCAGGCGATACGACGATCTCAACACGAACGGAGTGCCCGACCGCCTGGAATTGCAGACCTTGCTGCTGCCGGTGTTGCAGCGGTACGGAGTGCAGGTGGCGTTCTTCGGCCATGACCATGTCTATGAGCGGTTTCGTCCTGTCGGTTCCCTGTTCATGTGGACCACAGGCGGTGGCGGATACACGCTTTATTCCCTGACCGAGAGAGATCCCCTCAGTGAGCGGTTTGAGACTCGGTTTCACCATCTGGAGTGCGAGTTGTCACGGGACCGGTTGCGAGTGGTTACACGGGACCGTTTGGGTGTCGTGTTCGATGAGGCCGAGGTGCCGAGGGTGTTGCCGCCGCAGTTGCACGCCGTGGTGAGTCGCCGGCAGCCGGGCGGGGACTGGCGACTGTTGTTGCGCTGGAACAGCGCCCCGGGTGAACGCTATCGGGTCGAACGCTCGGCCTCGGCGTTGGGACCTTTTGAAGCAGATGCGGAAACTGTCGCCCGGGACTTTTGGGTGGAGTGGGAGTCCTCCATCACCGTCCCGTCGCCTCTGGAGCCCGCGGCGGCCAGTTTTTACCGCGTGGTCTGGGTTCGATGAGGTTGATTTCGGCCTGTTGGTGCCGCGCCCGGGTGCCCGGCAGGTTCAGATGACGAAATCAGTGTACTCGAGTTTGGCCGGTTCGAGCGGGGGACGCAGCATGCCGGCGGCCACGGTGGCGTTGGTGCCCGGCTCGATCAGGATGAAAGACCCCGTCATCCGGTTGGTGTGGTAGCCATCGTAGATGAGTGCCCGGGAGGTGCGGATCCGGACTTCGCCGATGTCGTTGAGCTGAAGCTCGGCCGGTGCGGGCTGGGGCTCGAACGTGGCGATGTCCAAGCGGTGCTCGATGGAGCTGACGACGGCCTGCACGGTCTGGGTGGTGTGTTTCAGGAGGAACTTGCGTCCCGGCACGAGCGGTTTGGTGTGCATCCAGCAGATGCGGGCGAGCACGTCAGTGTTCATGCCGGGGAGTTGATCGGGATCCACGATCATGTCGCCACGGCTGATGTCCAGATCGTGTTCAAGGACCAGCGTGATGCTCTGTGGGCAGAAGGCTTCGGGTTCGATGCCCTCGGGTGTCCAGATTTCGCGCACGGTGGTCTTCCAGCCGGAGGGGAGGACGAGCACCTGTTGACCGACCCGGACGATTCCGCCGGCCAGTTGACCGCTGAAGCCGCGGAAGTCGTGGAGTTTGGGGTCGGTGGGTCGGTGCGGCCGGTTGATCCACTGCACGGGGAAGCGCAGCTGGGTGAGGTTCCAATCGCTGGCGATGTGGACGGTTTCGAGATGCCGGAGCAGTGTGGGGCCTTCGTACCAGGGTGTGTTCCGGGACGGGTCCACCACATTGTCGCCGTGCAGGGCGCTGATGGGGATGAACTTGACGTCCCGGAAGGCGTCGAGCTTGGGGAGGAACGCCTCGATTTCGGCGCGGATTTCGAGGAAGCGCGCCTCGCTCCAGTCCACCAGATCCATCTTGTTGACGGCAAAAACGATGTGCGGAATGCCGAGCAGGGCGGCGATGCAGGCGTGCCGGCGGGTTTGTTCGGTGACGCCCTGGCGGGCGTCCACCAGCACGACCGAGAGGTTGGCGGTGGAGGCGCCGGTGACCATGTTGCGGGTGTACTGGACGTGGCCGGGGGTGTCGGCGACGATGAACCGGCGGCGCGGTGTGGCGAAGTATCGGTAGGCCACGTCAATGGTGATGCCCTGTTCGCGCTCGGCGCGCAGGCCGTCGGTGATGTTGGCCAGGTTGATCTGGCCGCCGCCGGTCAGGTCGGCTGACCGCTGGAGCGCCTCCAGCTGGTCTTCCATCAGGCTTTTGGAATCGTACAGCAGACGGCCGATGAGGGTGGACTTGCCGTCGTCCACGCTGCCGCAGGTGTTGAACCGCAGGATTTCAATGGAAGGGGTGGTGGTCATGGGTGTGCAAGGTCCGACGGTAAGCGGGATCAGAAATAGCCGAGCCGTTTGCGGTCTTCCATGGCGGCCTCGCCGGTGCGGTCGTCGGCACGGGCGCCGCGCTCGGTGACCCGGGCTGCGGCCACCTCGGCAATGATGTCGTCAATGCTGTCGGCGGGGCTCTCGATCATGCCGGTGCTGATGATGTCGCCGATGGTGCGGACGCGGACGCGCAGTTCCCGGACCTCCTCGCCGGGTCGGGGCGGGAGGATGTCGTTGACGGCCAGCCATTGTCCCTGGCGCCGGACGCAGAGCCGGTTGTGACTGAAGTAGATGCCGGGCACTTCGAGCTTCTCCTTGCGGATGTACTCCCAGACGTCCAGCTCCGTCCAGTTGGACAGGGGGAAGACGCGCATGTGCTCCCCGGGATTGACGCGTGTGTTGTAAAGGTTCCAGACCTCGGGCCGCTGGTTGCGCGGATCCCACTGGCCGAAGGCGTCGCGGAAACTGAAGAAGCGTTCCTTGGCACGCGCCTTTTCCTCGTCGCGCCGGGCGCCGCCCACGCAGGCGTCGAATTGGAATTCCTCGATGGCGGCCAGGAGCGTGGGAATCTGCAGGCGGTTGCGACTGATCTCGCCGGGGGCGGGTGTGGCGATGCCCTTGGCGATGGCGTCCTCGACCTTGCGCACGATGAGGCGTGCGCCCAGTTCGCGTGCCCGGCGGTCGCGAAACTCGTTGAGCTCGGGGAAGTGATGGCCGGTGTCGATGTTCAGCAGCGGCATGGGGATCGGCGAGGGGCGGAACGCCTTTTCCGCCAACCGGAGCAGGCAGATCGAGTCCTTGCCGCCGGAAAACAGGATGCACGGCCGTTCGAACTCGGCCGCGACCTCGCGCAGCACGTGGATGGCTTCGCTTTCCAGGTACTGGAGATGATCCAGTTGATAGGAGCTTCTCATGCGGATGAACCGAGCATTCCCGGGAACCGCCCGCGGGGTGGCCGGCGCTCAGGGGCGCAGGACCTGGGTTCCCCAGCGGGCGTGCAGGCCGCACTCGCGTTTTTCATCGGCCTTGGCCGGGTCGAAGTAGTCCCATTCGTTGGGAAGGTTGTGTTGTTGGAGATAGGCCTCCATGTCGGCGTCGGTCCAGTAAAAGACCGGGCTGACCTTGAGGACCTGAAAGTTTTCGTCCCACAGAACGACGTCGAGGGTGGCGCGGTGGGGGTTCTGGACCTTGCGCAGCGCGGTCAGCCAGACTTTGGGGGCCAGTTCGCGCATGCCGCGCTGGAACGGTTCCAGTTTCATGATGGCGCTGAAGCGGCGGAGTCCCTCCTCGTCGTCCGGACGCGGCGGCGGGCCGTGCACGGCCTCGTAATGTGCCACGGACATCCGGGGATGGTAGATCTTCAAATTGAGCCCGAGCTGCTGCCGCAATTGCTCGGCATGGCGGTAGGTCGCCGGCCGGTTGTAGCCGTGGTCGACCCACAGCACCGGGATGTCGGGCTGCTCCTGCACGCACAGATGCAACAGGACGGCCTCGTAAGGGCGGAAGTTGGTGGAGACAACGGCGCGTCCGCCGGCCTGGCTGATGGCCCAACGGACGATGTCCCGGGGCTGGCGCTCCCGAAGTTCGGCGTTCCACTGCTGGAGGGTCTCGGTGTTCATGCGAGGGCAGGGACGGTCTGGATTTCCGGCCAGAGCACGCGCGCGGCCCAGTCACCGAATCGTTCGCCGGTTTCACGTTCCCGGGCGTATCGCTCCAAGAGGGCCCGAAGCTCTCCCTCCAGTTCGGGCTCCTTGACGGTATCCTTCCACAACCGGTTGAGCCGGGTGCCGGCCACGTCGCCACCCACCCACAACTGGTAACGACCGGGTGCCTTCCCGACCAGGCCGATCTCGGCCATGTACGGTCGGGCGCAACCGTTGGGGCAACCGGTGATGCGCACGATGATCTCCTGATCCTGCAGGCCGAGTTCGGCGGCGATGCGCTCGAGCCGGTCGAGCACACTGGGCAGGAGCCGTTCGGACTCGGCCAGCGCCAGGCCGCAGGTGGGCAGGGCCGGGCAGGAGAGTGCGGCGGCGCGGATGACGGTGGTTTGCCGGTCGGTGCGGACGCCGTGTTCGCGCAGGAGCGAATCAATTGCGTCGCGGGCCGGCTCGGGGACGTTCGCCAGGATGACGTTCTGGTTCGGGGTGAGGCGGAACTCGAGGTCCGGCCAGCGATCGGCGATCTGGCGCAGTGCGGTCTTGAGCCGCAGTTGCGGGGTGTCCTTGACCCGGCCGGACTCCACGAACACGGTGAAGAACCAGCGTCCGTCCACCTGCCGGTGCCAGCCCAACAGATCGCCCGTGGTGGTGAAGTGGAAGGGACGGGCCGGTTCCAGTGCGAGTCCCGCGCGTTTCTCGACCTCGGCCCGGGTCCAGTCCACGCCGCGCTCCGCCACCACGTACTTCAGCCGGGCGTGCTTGCGGTTGGTCCGATCGCCAAAGTCGCGGTGGATGGTCAACACGGCCCTGGCCACGTCGATGACCTTCTCGCGCGGGAGAAAGCCGAGGACATCGGCCAGGCGCGGGTAGGTTTGCGCGTTGCCGTGACTCCGCCCCATGCCCCCGCCGACGGCCAGGTTGTAACCCACCAGGCGACCGCCTTCCACGATGGCAATGAAGCCCAGGTCGTTGGTGAGGATGTCGATGTCGTTGACGGGCGGGATGACAAAGGCCGTCTTGAATTTCCTGGGGAGGTATCCCTTGCCGTACAAGGGGTCCTCGAAGTTGCGATGGGCCGGATCCTCCAGCTGGAGCTGGACACCTTCGATCCAGATGGCGTGGTAGGCCGGCGTACGCGGCTTGAGTGCCTCGGCCACGCGTTTGCAGTCATCGAACACCTCGGCGCGGGCCGGTGTGTAGGCCGGCGTGGGCGGGGCCATGACATTGCGGTTGACGTCGCCGCAGGCCGCCAAGGTGGAGAGCAGGCACTCGTTGATGCCGTGGATCAGGGGGCGCAAACCCGGCTTGAGCACGCCGTGGAATTGGATGCTTTGCCGCGTGGTGATGCGGAGCGTGTTGTTGCCGTGGCGGGTCGAAAGCTCGTCGAACACGGCCCATTGGCGGGCGGTCATCACGCCGCCGGGGATCCGCCCCCGCACCATGAAGATCCATTTCTTGCCGGTCTTGCGCAGGTCGCGGTCGTCCTGCTGATAGACCCCGTGGAACTTGAGGAACTCGTAGTCGTCGTCGGTGAAATGGTCGGTCGAAGGGTCGGCCCACGTGGCGAAGATGTTCCCCGCCAGCGTGGGGCAGCCGGTCTTCAGGGCTTCGTTGCGCGTCAGGCCGGTCTCGGTTTTTGTCGCATTCATCGTACGGGCTGTTGTCATGCCTGCACCTGGCGGCGGGCTTCGTCCGCCAGTGGCGTGCTCAGATAGCGCTCACCCGTGCTGGGCGCCACGGTCACGATCAGTTTCCCCTTGTTTTCGGGCCGTTTGGCCACCTGCAGGGCCGCCCAGACATTCGCCCCGCTGGAGATGCCGGCCAAAATGCCCTCCTCCAAGGCCAGCCGGCGCGCCATGGCGAAGGCGTCCTCGTTGCTGACCGTGATGACCTCGTCGAGGATCTGCAGGTTCAGCACCTTGGGGACGAACCCGGCGCCGGTGCCCTGGATCTTGTGCGGGCCGGGCTTGATCGGTTCGCCCCGCAGGGTCTGCGTGATGACGGGTGAATCCTTGGGCTCGACGGCGATGACCTTGAAATCCTTTTTGCGGGATTTGATGACCTCGCCCACACCGGTGATGGTGCCGCCGGTTCCCACGGCCGCCACGAAGATGTCAATCTTGCCGTTCGTGTCGGCCCAGATCTCCTCGGCCGTGGTGCGCCGGTGGATCTCCGGGTTGGCCGGGTTTTCAAACTGCTGGGGGATCCAGGAGGGTTGAATGTCCCGGTGCAGCTCCTCGGCCTTGCGAATGGCCCCGCGCATCCCTTCGGGACCCGGAGTCAGCACCAGTTTGGCGCCCAGCATCGCCAACAGCGTGCGCCGTTCCAGGCTCATGGTCTCCGGCATGGTCAGGATGAGTTTGTACCCGCGCGCGGCGGCCACAAAGGCCAGCGCGATGCCCGTGTTGCCCGAGGTGGGCTCGATGATGGTGGTTTCCGGGGTGAGGATCCCGTCCCGTTCCGCCGCCGCGATCATCGAATAACCGATCCGGTCCTTCACGCTGCTGAGCGGGTTGAAGAACTCGCACTTGACGGCGATGGTGGCGTCCAAGCCGGCGGTGATGCGGTTGAGTTTGACCAGCGGCGTGCGGCCCACCGTGCTGACAATGTCGGGATGCAAGGGCATCGTTGCTACCTCCGTTCTGTGATGGTTGTTGTCCTGTGGCTCAAATGCTGTAGTCCTCCTGCGCCTTCACGCGCCCGAAGGAGATCCGATTCCAAATTCGCTCATGCAAATAGTAAAGCATGATTTTCGTGAACAACTCGATCAGCCCGATCGAGACGGCCATTTTGATTTTTCCCGTGACCAGAAACGACACGAAGATCGTGTCCAACGTGCCGGTGATCCGCCACGAGACGGCCTTGACCAGGCTGCGATACGGTTTTTCGACCACGGCGCCTCCCTCTCATCTTCCCGGTTGCTCAGCCAGTCCGCATGCGCAGTGGCAGCCTGACGGCCCCGTGCCCGGCCCGTGGTCTGTGCTTGCAAACCATGGCCCGGCCGGCGGCTCGGGCAATCGGGTTCCGTTCCCGGATGGTGACTTTCCGCACCCTTGTGGGACGGCCCTGTGACGGTCGTGGCTGCTGTCCACCCGCACATGACACCGCCACGGTAGACAAAAAATTCACTTTGTCAATAGACTTTATGTATTTTTTCTTCGGGCGTGCCGGTAGGTATGCAAGTTTTTCATCTGCAGTGACTTACGATTCGATGGGCCGGGAAGGGCTGGGTATGCGTCCAGCTTGGCGGGGTGGATGGCATCAACGGAAGGGCTCGCCGCAGAAGCGAGACCTTGTATGGCGGGCTGGTGCGGAGGCGCTCCACCGTTGCGAGCCGCAGCGGAGGGGCTATCCTGATGTGCATGTTTGAGACGATTGAGACCCAACTGGCTGCGGCGGCTGACAAGCTGAACTACCTGCGGAGGTTTCTTTGACGTGCCCGGTGCGCAGCGTCGTCTGGGGGAGATCGAGGCCCAGATGGCGGGGGAGAACTTTTGGGCCAACCGCGAGCAGGCGCAGAAGCTCATCGAGGAGGCCAACCGCCTGCGTTCGCGCGTGGAACCGCTGCTGAAGGCCGAGAAGCAGTTGGAAGACCTGCGCGTGATGGTGGAGCTGGGCAAGGCGGAACCGCCCTCGACCCAGCCTGCCCTGTTGGAGGATCTGGCCGCGGACACCGACCGGTTTCTGAAGGAGCTGGAGCGGCTGGAGTTGAAGGTTTTGTTGAACGGGCCACACGACCACCGCAACTGCATCATGAGCATCAACGCGGGTGCGGGCGGCACGGAGTCGTGCGACTGGGCGGCGATGTTGTTGCGGATGTACCAGCGTTGGGCCGAATCGCGCGGGTGGGAGGTGGAGATCGAGGACATTCTCCCGGGCGAAGCGGCGGGGATCAAACACGCCACGCTGACCATCCGCGGCGAAAACGCCTACGGCTTTTGCAAGGCCGAGCGCGGGGTGCACCGGTTGGTGCGGATCTCACCGTTCGATGCCAACAAGCGGCGGCACACCAGCTTTGCCAGTGTGGACGTGATCGCCGAGATCGAGGATCCCGGCGAGATCGAGATCAACCCCGCGGATCTGAAGATTGACTTCTACCGTTCCGGCGGAAAGGGCGGTCAGAACGTCAACAAGGTGGAGACGGCGGTCCGCATTACGCACATTCCCACCGGGATCGTGGCGGCCTCACAGAGTCAACGCTCGCAGCATCAGAATCGTGCCACGGCCATGAAGCTTTTGATTTCGAAGCTGATGGCGTGGCGCGAGGACCAGCAGCGGGCGGAGATGGAGCGTTTCTACGGCGAGAAGGGCAGCATCAGTTGGGGCAACCAGATCCGCAGCTACGTTCTGCAACCGTATCGCATGGTGAAGGACCTGAGGACGGGCGTGCAGACGGGCGACACCGACGCGGTCCTGGACGGGGACCTGGACATGTTCGTGAATGCCTGGCTCCGGGCGGGTTGTCCCACCAAGCGGCAGCAGGGCGTCAGGGACGAGGAGGAGGTGGAGGCATGACCGCGCCGGCCGGGGCGGGCAACATCCTGGAAAGGATCGTGGCGCACAAGCGCGGGGAGATTGAGCGTCTGGGCCCGCGGGAGGTGAGCGTTCAGGAGCTGCGGGCCGCGGTGGATCGGCATGGGCCGAGGCGGGATTTCGCGGGTGCCTTGCGACGGGCCGCGGGCACGGAACCGGCCCTCATCGCGGAGGTGAAGAAGGCATCACCCTCGGCGGGGGTGATCCGGCCGGATTTCGACCCGGTCGGCATTGCGCGAGCGTACGAGGCGGCAGGCGCCGCCTGCCTGTCGGTGCTGACGGACGAGGCGTTTTTTCAAGGGTCGCTGGATCACCTGCGGCGGATCCGTGCCGCGGTGGCGCTGCCGCTGCTGCGGAAGGATTTCATCCTCGACGAGCGCCAGCTGGTGGAATCGGTGGCGGCGGGGGCCGACGCGGTGCTGTTGATCGTGGCCATTCTTTCCCAGGAGCGGCTGCAGAGGTTGCACGACCTGGCCGCCGGGGCGGGTCTGGCCGTGCTGGTGGAGGTGCACGACGAGGCGGAGTTGGAACGGGCTCTGGCTGCGGGGGCGGACCTCATCGGTGTGAACAACCGAGACCTGCGGACGTTCCGGGTGGACCTGTCCACCACCGAACGGGTGGCGCGGCGGCTGGCCGAATGGTCTGCCCGCACCGGGCGGCGACCGTTGTTGGTGGCCGAGAGCGGGATTCACACGCGCGCGGACGTGTGCAGGGTGCGGGCTGCCGGTGCGGATGCGATTCTGGTGGGGGAGAGCCTCATGCGCAGCGCGGACCTGGCCGGTCAGATTCGCCACCTGCTGGGTTCGGCAACTTGAGGCAGGCTGGCCGGTACAATCTTTCCGGGGCAGGCCGATCTTCGATCGGGTTTCGGTTTCCCTTGGTGCCGGTGGTGCCTGCTCAGGCGCTCGTCAGACCTGCGGGGCCGGTTGTCCGGTCGCGCCTGTGTGGTTGTTCCCACCCGACGGCAGGAGGGCCACGGACGCGATGCTCATGAAAAGGCCCGTCAGGAGGAGCCAGGCCACGATGCGCGGCTCTGCGGACGCGTCCAACATGGCCTTGGCAGCCAGCGCCACGATGGTGAGGTTGGGGCAGAAGAGCAGGAACGCGCGGGCATCCCCGCCCCATCGAAACGCGTGGCGATGCAAGAAGGCGCGCAGGGCCAGCAGGGCCCCCGTGGTGCCGAGCGCCCAGAGCGCGGTGCGATCAAGCAACCACGACCACTGAAGATTCGAGCCCAGGGCCACGAAGAACACCGGGATCAGGAACCGGTGGCTGATCGGCGCGATACACTCCTCGATGGTGAGGCCGTGGTGTTGGACGCGGCTCATGGCCAGTCCGAGGAAGAACGCGGTTTTGGCCGCGTCGAGTCCGAGGCGTTCACCCAGGGCACAAACCACCAACACCAGCAGCACCAACCAGTGGATGCGCCAGTGTGTGGTGTGCTCCAGGACGGTTTGGAACAGTCGGTTCAGGTGCAGGGCGAAACGTGCAAGGAGCAGCACGGTGGCAACGATCCCGGCCAGTTTGGCCAGGACCATCCAAGTCAGACCCGTCCGCAGGATGGTGGAACCCAGTGCCAGAAAAACGACCGCCACCACCTCCAGGGCCACCATGCCGTGCAGGACAAACACCTTTCGATCACCCGACAGGCCGGGGTAGCCCTTCCACGCCGCGTGTGCCAGGCCGACGGAACAGGCGGTCAAGGCCGTGGCCGCCAGCAGGGCCTGGGTGGTGTCCATTCCCATCCACAGGGCCGCTGCCACGAGCGGCGGAAACTGGACGAGTGCCCAGCCCAACGCGTGGAGCAGCGGGCGGAGAAACTCGCGCGGGGGCGGCAGGTCAATTTCCAGCCCCACTTCGAACAGCAACAGAAGGAACCCCACCTGACCGGCCTGCTCGAGCAGGGTGCGAATCTGGGGATTGGCAAACGGGCTGAGCAACAGGCCGAAGACAATGAACGCGGGGAAGACCAGGGCGGGCCGACCCAGTTTCGAGCAGAAATCAGGGACGGCCATGAACAACAGCAACAGACAGATGATGAGCTCGATGTTGTTCACGAGTCGTTCCGCACGTCGTGTCAGGGCCGCGCAATGTAGCGGTTTGCGGCTGTTGCGCAACGTCCGGTGACACCGGTCCGCCCGAGCCCCGGCGGGGTTCCCGACAGAATGATGGCGAGGGGGGGTTCCGACCGGTGGCGTGGACTTTCGCCGGGCGGGCTATGGAGACCGAATCCGGTAGAAACGTGCGAGGGGACCGACCGGGTCGGCCACCACGACTTCCACGGCTTCGGCCGTTTCAGGGACCCGGGTCAGGACGTTCCAGTTGATGGCAGGCAGTTCCGTCGCGTACTCCACCGTGTGGCTCATCCCCGGCCGGGCGGTGAACCGAAGGAGGATCTGGCCGTCAGCCACCACGGGCGGTTCCCATCGCAGCGGCCCGGGTTCCCCGTCGGAGCACAGGGTTGCACCGTGGCGCACGGCGTCGAGATACGGCCCGGCACCCGAGGAGAGCTCGGCCTGAATCCGGTCTCCGATTGTCTCGGTGTATTTGGGGCTGGCCCACGAGTTGAAAAGTACTCCCCGGATCGCCAACGGATTTGCCTCCTCGAGGACCTGTCGAAGCCAGTCGGCCGATGGCATGGGTATGGACGAACCTCCGCTGCTCATGCCATAGGCTTGCAGCATCAGCACGAACCAGGTGTCCGGGCGGGCCTGTAGCCAGGCCTCCAGCAATGCTTGGCGCTGATCGGCCATGTAGGCGGTGAATCCGCCGGCGAGCTGATCCTTGCGAAGGGTGAACGTGAACGAGGCAAAGTCGAAGAAGGTCCCGGCCGGAGGCTCGTCGAGCGCGTAGGGACCGAGCACAGCCGGGTCGCCGAGTCCGATGCCCATGGGCACCCCGGGAGCCACTGTCTGGAACGCTTGATAGAGCCCGACCAAATCGGCCTTGGTGAGGCGGACGCCGCCCCAATTGGCGGGATCGTAGGGTTCGTCCAGCACCATGACACCGGCCAGCGCGGTGTGCGCACGGATGTCGGCGTTTGTGGATCCGCCGAGCAACGGGCCCCAGAAACGTTCCAGTGCGCCCGGGAGCAGGGTGCCCGTGGCCGGATCTTTGAGATAGGACGATCCGAAGGCGAGGATGGCCCGAAGCCCGTGCGCCCGGCACGCGTCGAGCCATGTCCGGACGCTTTCGGCGTCCGCGGTCGAAGGGGCACCGAATACGGTGTCGAATCCTGCGGCGACGAGTAGTGGGAAATCTGCCTGGGGCGCGTGCATGGCCCCGTAGACCTGCCACCGCGGGTGGGCACACTCCCGGGCGTCCGAGGGAGCCAGCGCGGCGGACAGGGCCGCCAGCAGGGCCGCCGCAAAGCCACCCAGGGGCCGGTTGGGTCGCGCTTTTGTGCGGCCTCTTCTGCCGTGCAGATTGGATGGGTACATCAACGCTTTGGACGCTTCACCCGGCCGTCCGGTTACATGGTTTTTCGACCTCCCCGGTGGCCGTGCCGGAGGGTGCCGGTTGACGTGCTGGGGTCGTGCCGCCCAGATGGGAGGGCTGGCACGCCCACGCCCGGAGTGGACCCGTCCGTTCAGACGGGATGCACCCACCAAAGGCCCCGCACCGATCACGCGAGGGTCGTTCCGGCCGCTCCAGCTGCGGATGACGGAGAGGATCCCGGATTGTCCAAGGAGCCGGGCTCACTTGCGGGCTCTCGGGCTTTCAAGCCTCGCGGTAGAGATTTGCGCCCTGTTTGACGAATTCCTCGCTCTTTTTCTCCATCCCCCTTCGGATGGCTTCCTGTTCGTCGAGTCCATGTTCGGCGGCGTACTTCCGGACGTCTTCGGTGATTTTCATGCTGCAGAATTGGGGGCCGCACATGGAGCAGAAGTGGGCCAGTTTGGCCCCTTCGGCGGGCAGGGTTTCGTCGTGGTAGGCACGGGCGGTTTCGGGGTCGAGGCTGAGGTTGAACTGGTCCTCCCAGCGGAACTCGAACCGGGCCTTGCTGAGGGCGTTGTCGCGGTATTGCGCGCCGGGATGGCCCTTGGCCAGGTCGGCGGCGTGGGCGGCGATCTTGTAGGCGATGACGCCGTCCTTGACGTCCTTCTTGTTGGGCAGGCCGAGGTGTTCCTTGGGGGTGACGTAGCAGATCATAGCCGTGCCGTACCAGGCGATCATGGCCGCGCCGATGGCGCTGGTGATGTGGTCGTAGCCGGGCGCGATGTCGGTGGTGAGGGGGCCGAGGGTGTAAAAGGGGGCTTCGCCGCACCATTCGAGTTGTTTGTGCATGTTTTCCTCGATGAGGTGCATGGGGATGTGGCCCGGGCCTTCGTTCATGACCTGGACGCCGTGTTCCCAGGCCCGGCGGGTGAGTTCGCCCTGGACCTGCAATTCGGCGAACTGGGCCTCGTCGTTGGCGTCGGCAATCGAGCCGGGGCGGAGGCCGTCACCGATGCTGAAGGCGATGTCGTAGGCGGCGCAGATTTCGCAGAGTTCGTCCCAGTGGGTGTAGAGGAAGTTCTCCTGGTGATGGGCCAGGCACCACTTGGCCATGATGGAACCGCCGCGGCTGACGATGCCGGTCATGCGGCGGGCGGTCAACGGGATGAACCGCAACAGGACGCCCGCGTGCACGGTGATGTAGTCCACGCCCTGCTCGGCCTGTTCGATGAGGGTGTCGCGGAAGATTTCCCAGGAGAGTTCTTCAGGTTTGCCGCCGACCTTTTCGAGGGCCTGGTAGATGGGCACGGTGCCGATGGGCACGGGCGAGTTGCGAATGATCCACTCGCGCGTGGCGTGGATGTTCCTGCCGGTGGAGAGGTCCATGACGGTGTCGGCGCCCCACTTGATGGCCCAGCGCATTTTTTCGACCTCCTCCTCGATGGAGGAGGCGATGGCGGAGTTGCCGATGTTGGCGTTGACTTTCACGAGGAAGTTGCGGCCGATGATCATCGGCTCCAGCTCGGGATGATTGATGTTGCAGGGGATGATGGCGCGGCCGGCGGCGACCTCCTGGCGGACGAATTCGGGGGTGATTTCATCGGGGATGCGTTGGGGGAAGCGGCGGAAGACCGACGGTGTGCAGGGTGAACCGGGCAGTTGGGCGGAGCCGAGGTGCTGCTTGCGGACGTCGTCCCGGGCCCGGTCCTTGGAGAGTTCGGCCATCTGGGTCCGGAGGTTGTAAAGGCGCGTGTTTTCGCGGATGGCGACGAACTCCATTTCCGGGGTGATGATGCCCTGGCGTGCGTACCAGAGCTGGGTGACGGGGTGGCCTTTGGAGGCGCGGAGCGGTTTGCGGCGCGGCGCGGTGAGTCCCTCGAGCCGGTAGCCCGGGTCGTCCTGCCGCTTGGCGCGGGCCCATTGGCGATGTTGTTCGGAAAGGTAACCGTCGTCCTCGGGTCGGACGGGCCGGCCTTCGTACTCTTCCACGTCGCCGCGGGCGAGGATCCAGGGGCGCCGGATCGGCGGCAGTCCGCGGGTCACGTCGCCGTGGAAGTCGGGGTCTCCCCAGGGGCCGCTGGTGTCATAGACACGGACGGGCTCGTTCACCTCGATGGAGCCATCGGCACGGCGGGTGGGGGAAAGTTCGATCTCCCGCATGGGCACGCGGATGTCGGGGTAGAGGTGGCCCGACACGTACACCCGCCTGGATCGGGGCAGGGGCTGGCGGCTGCTGTCGGTTTCCGTTCCGATGGCTTTCGGGTCGGCAATCATGGTGTTGTCCGGTTGTCTTGTCTTGTCGGTTTGGGGAACCCGCGGCCGGGCCCAGGCAGGGAAGGGGATGATTCAGGATCCCTTCGCCGGCATTACCCGGATCAGGTTCCACGGGTCGGTACGGCCCCCGCCGTACCCTCTCAGCCTTTGCCCGTCCGGTTGCGGCCGGACGGGACGGGTTAGCTCCCCATCTTTTGCTTGGTTACACCCGTGGCCGGGCTGCGTCAAGCGATGGGGGCGATGACCTGTGCAGCGCGCGGTTCAGCGCTCGGGCGTGAGCCGGAGCAATCGCAGGTTGACGGGACGCCAGGCGGATGCATCGGCCGGTTTGAGATGAAGCTCGTGGGTGCCGGGTCGGTCGAAACGCAGGCTGCCGAGTTCGATGGTTTGGAACTCGTCCCATGAGGTTGTGGCGGGGATCCCGGCGCCGAGGGATTGGCGGGTGGTTTGAAGGGTCAACCGGCTGGCGCCCGCCGCGGCGGCGCATTCGGCGTGGACGCGGTAGGAACCAGGGCGGGGGATGCGAACGGTCCAGGAAACGAACTCTTCGGGACGGTCCCAGAAACCGATGTTGGGTCGGCCGCCGCGTTGTTCGATCCGGATCTGAGTGCCGTGGAGGTCGGCGTTTTCGGCGTCCAGGAGGAGGGTGCCGTCGGGTGCGGGTTCGATGGGTGGGACGGGTTCGAACCATGGGACGGGCGCCAGTTGAGAGCCGGTGATCCGGAGTGCGGCGGTGTGGGGCGAAGGTGGTTGCGGTGGGAGGAAAACGGTGAGGCCGTTGGTGTCCTGGGCCCATGGCAGGGGGCGGTCGAAGCCGAGCAGGTGGACGGACCGGATGCGGTTGGTGCGTGTGCCGGGGACGCTGCCCAGCGCCCGGATGGCAAGGCGCTGGTCGGCGGGCCAACCGAGGGCGATGGCGTAGAGGGTGGAGCCTTTGGTGGTGAAACGAATGTCACCGGCGGTGAAGCGATAGTCTTCGCGGAAATAGCCGCCGCGGATGCGGGTGGGGCCTTCGCCGAAGACGTGCCACGGACGGGTGCCGTACATGGCCTCGCCGTGGATGGCAAACCAAGCGGCGAGTTCCTCAAGCGCCTGTTCGACTTCGGGATCGAGGGAGCCGTCCGGGCGCTGGACCACGTTGAGCAGGAGGTTGCCGTTCTTGCTGACGATGTCCACGAGCATGTGGATGATCCAGCGTGGGGGCCGGTATTTCCAGTCGCGGTTGTAGAACCAGTCACCGATGGAGGTGTCGGTTTGCCAGGGACGGGGTTGGATGCCGGCCTGGACGCCCCGTTCGATGTCCTCCACAGCGGCGCCGGGGATGAACTCGCCGGAGCCCATGTTTTTGCAGGTGTATACGACGTCGAGCCGGCCGCGGTGGCGGATGCTGCTGTTGTAGAAGTGGGCGACCAGGCTGCGACCCACGCCGTCGAACGGGATCCCTCCGTCGGTGTAGAGGAGGTCCGGCTGGTAGGAGTCCACGAGGTCCTTGATGCGGCGGAACCAGGTGAGGTGCCATTGTCGGTTGGTGGAGTACCAGCCGCGGTCGTGTGGACCGGCCGGGGGATGGTATAGGTCCCAGTAGGCTTGGAGGTTTCCGTCGTAGGGCACGCCGGCCAGCGGACCGGATGAGTCGCTGGCCTTGGCGGTTTGGAACCAGGTGAAGCTGGCGCCGAGATGTTCGGAGACGCCGAAGCGGAGGCCGTATTTGCGTGCGGCTTGCTGCCATGCGGCCACGATGTCACGGTGCGGGCCCATTTGAACCGCGTTCCAGCGGTGGTGTCGGGAGTTCCAGAGGTCAAAGTTGTCGTGATGCACCGCCATGCTGACGAAGTACCGCGCGCCGGCGCGCCGGTAGAGGGCCATGAGGCGGTCGGGATCGAAACGTTCGGCGCGCCACAAGGGGATGATGTCCTTCCATCCGTTGGTGGAGGGATGGCCGAAGTTTTCGAGATGATGCTGGTACTGGCGATGGCCCTGGATGTAGAGGTTGCGTGCGTACCAGTCGCCGGCCATGGGGACCGACTGCGGGCCCCAATGGGACCAGATGCCGAACTTGGCGTCGCGGAACCAGTCCGGGCAGGTGTATTGGCTGAGGGACTCTGCCGTGGGGAGGAACGGGCCGCCGGCGATCTGGAGCCGGAGGGGTTCGGCGGCGGTGGAAGGCTGGCTGGTGCCGAGCATGAGTGCGGCGGTGAGGATCGCCGCGGTTTTGGGGAGGGTTTTCATGGGGGCGGTTGGTTGGTTGGGAATCGCGGCCGTTGACCGGGCTAGAATCCGCGGAGTTGGGTGCTGGAGCGGGCGGGCAGGCCGGGGGCCGGCGTCCGTTTGAGCACGACGTATTCGAGGCCCAGTTGGGCACAGTACTCGCGTTTGCCCCCCTTGTCGCCGTCCTCGTTCACCGCGTAGATGTCGGGACGCAGCCGGCGGATTTCCGGGTCGGCATCGAGCCAGCCCTGGCCGGAGGAGATGAACGTCCCGGTCACGTAGCGGATGGCGGCGACCATGTAACGGCGCTCATCTTGGGACTGCATCGGGTGACCGGGTCCCTTGAGGGCGCGCACGTTGGCGTCGTTGCCCACCACGACGTAGAGGTTGCCCAGGCTGCTGCATTCTTCGAAGAACCGGACGTGGCCGGAGTGGAGCCAGTCGTAACAACCGGTGACGACCACCTTTTTGCGGCCGGGATCGGGTGGCAGGGGATCCGGTAAGGGGAATCCTGCGAGGTCGGCCGGGGCGAGGGTGAGGGTTTGGAGATCGGTTTGCCGGGGTGGTTCCGGGTGTGGGTCCGGGAAGGGGGGGACCACCCACAGGACGGGTCCGGGGGGAAGGAGCGAGGGGTCGAGGTGCGCCGGCTCGTCCGTGCACCGGACCTGGTTCACGAACCGGAGGGCGCGCAGGAGATAGAGTCGTTCGGGCAGGGGAAACTTGGGCGGGTGCCCCTGTGAACGGAGGATGGCGTCGTCGGACCAGAGCAGGACGGTGACCGGTCCGTGTCGTGCGGCTTCTTGGAGCAAACGGACGTGGTGGGAGCGGAGGTCGTCGAACGGGCCCGAGACCACCACGGTGGTCTGTGCGGGCGGGTGATGGGCGGCGGAGGAACGTTCCACAAGCTGTGAGTCGGGGTTCATTGGGTTCGGATGCGGATTTGGAACGAGCCGGGCACGGGTTCTTCGGAGAGGACGAAAAGATAGCCGCCGCCGCACCCGGAGAACATGGCGCCCGGGTACTTGCGCTGGTAGGCGCGGAGCATGGCTTTGAGGTCCAGGCGGAGGGTGGGGTGCTGGACGGTGTCGGGGAGGATGACCTCCCAGCAGCGCATGCATTCGTTGAAGGCGCGGCCGAGTGCGTGGAGATCGCGGCGCCGGATGGCCTCGAAGCAGTCCCGGCCGGTTCGGCCGAGCCGGGCGATCCAGCGCGGGTCAAGATTCTGGCGACCAAGGGGGTAATACCCGTCGGGCCTGGGCTCGACCGGCAGGATGTGAAGCACCCGTTCCAGCCAGGCGGCGGTGCGGCGGTCGGTCAGGGACTCGATGTGTGCCGGGAAGACGCCATCCTCGACACGCGCGTCGTAATCCAGCCGGCTGATGCCCGGATAGACGATGCCGATCATGTCCTGGGACCCGCTGGGGTCGGCACGACCCTCGTTTTCGGCGGCGTAGAGTTCGCGCACGAGTTGATCGGGGCGGCGCCGGGGCAACCGGCCCTTCCAGAGGCGTTGAGCCACGGCGCGGGTGCCGGTGGCGAACCCGGCGCGGTCCATGGGCCGGAAGTTCGGCACCAGCGAGACCACCACCATGGAACCCGGCGGGTCGGGGTTGTGGCGCGAGACGAACGGTTGGTCAATCCAACCGCCGGCCAGGGCGATGCGCAGGGGGATGCGACCCAGGAACTTTTGGACGGGATCGGTCATGGCGACCGGGCCGATCGGTGCGGATGGGCCGGCTATTCGACGACGTGGCGGCCCTGTTTGCGTTTTTCGTACTGTTCCTTGATCCAGTTGTAGGTGACGCGCAACCCCTGCTCGAGCGGAGTGCTGGGTTCCCAGCCGAGGACCTGTTTGATGAAGGTGTTGTCGGAGTTGCGTCCGGCCACGCCGCGGGGGGCGTTCAGGTCGTATTCCCGCTTGAGGGTGACCCCGGCGATTTTTTCAACCATCGAGACCAGGTCGTTGATGGAGACCAGCTCACTGGACCCCAGGTTGATCGGTGTGGCCACCAGCTCGTCACAGTGCATGATGCGGTCAACGCCGTAGACGCAGTCGTCAATGTACATGAAACTGCGGGTTTGCCGGCCGTCGCCCCAGATGGTGATGCGGAGGTCGCCGCGGTCAATGGCCTCGATGACCTTGCGGCAGATGGCTGCGGGGGCCTTTTCGCGGCCGCCGTCCCAGGTTCCGTAGGGGCCGTAGACGTTGTGGAACCGGGCGATGAAGGTCTTGAGCCCGCGTTCGGCCCAGTATTCCTGGCAGAAGATCTCGCTCATGAGCTTTTCCCAACCGTAGCCGCGCTCCGGCCAGGCGGGGTAGGCATCGGACTCCTTGAGTGCGCGGGCATTCGGATCCTGTTGCAGCTGGATGTTGTAGGCGCAGGCGGAACTGGAAAAGAAGTAGCGGCGGACGCCTGCGCGCCAGGCCCATTCGATCAGGTGGGTGTTGATGAGGATGGAGCGCAGGCATTCCACCCGGTAGCGTTCGATGAATCCCATGCCGCCCATGTCGGCGGCCAGATTGTAGACCTCCACCGCGTCCTCCACCGCACGCCGGCAGTTTTCCTCGATGGTGAGGTCCAGGCAGAGGTTTTCCACCCCCGGCTCGCGGATGTACCACTGGGGAAGTGGTTTCTTGTCCACCGCGCGGATGCGGCGGAATCCCTTCTTGCGGAAGTATCGGACAAGATTGCCTCCGATGAACCCGCCTGCCCCGGTGATGACGAGCAGATCGTCCGGTTGCGTGGGTGGATCCTTTTCGATGACCGGTTTGGGTTTGATAATCATCGTCTCGACGTCCCTTGGGTTGCCGGTTCGAGGCGGGCCCTTACGGGGGTTGACCGCGCTCGACCGCACGTGTCGCCCCAGAATAAGGATGCGCCGCGGTGATGGGAAGGCTGGATCAGGCCTTGAGGGAGCGGGACTGCGCGATTCTGCCGGCGACCGGGGCAGCGGCATGGGTGGTCGCAGGGCTGCGGGTGGAGACCGGCCGTTGCCAGGCACGGGGGTGGGAACCGAAGGGGGCTTGGGCGAGGGTGGCGGACGGTTCGAGTCCGGCGGGTTTTTGTTGAGCAGCTCGTCCGGGCAAAGGGTTTTGGCTTGGCGGGGGTTTTCGTGGTTCCTAGGTTGGCGCCGGGTTCATCAAAAGGGGCAAGGGATCATGAGCGAGCAAGTGGAGATCAGGCTGGAGGGCAAGATTCATCCATTCCCGGTCGTGGTGGGCACGGAGGGGGAGAAGGCCATAGACATCCGGCAACTGCGGCCCCGGACGGGCTACATCACGCTGGACGACGGCTACGCCAACACGGGATCGTGTTGCAGCGCCATCACGTTCATTGACGGGGAAAAGGGGATTCTGCGGTACCGGGGCATTCCCATCGAGGAACTGGCCGAGCAATCCTCCTTCGTGGAGGTGGCGTACCTGCTGATCATGGGCAAGCTGCCCACGCGTCCGGAGCTGCAGCGGTTTTCGGATCTGCTGACGCGCAACCAGATGCTCCACGAGGACATGAAGTTTCACTTCGAGGGGTTCCCGCCGCATGCGCATCCGATGGCGATCCTCTCGGCCATGATCAACGCCGCCGGATGTTATTATCCCGAGTTGCTGCAGCGGGACGTGGGCAATCACATCGAGGTGCTGGCGGCGCGCCTGCTCTCGCAGGTGCGTACCATCGCGGCCTTTGCCTACCGGAAGTCACGTGGCTTGCCCTTCATCTATCCCAAGCCCAAATACCGCTACGCGGCCAATTTCCTGCACATGATGTTCTCGCACCCGACCGAGGACGCCGAGCTGAAGCCGGAAGCGGTCCGGGCGCTGGACCTGTTGTTCCTGTTGCATGCCGATCACGAGCAGAACTGCTCCACTTCCACGGTGCGCATGGTGGCTTCCAGCGGGGCGAACCTGTTCGCCTGTGCGGCGGCGGGTGTGTGCGCGCTGTGGGGGCCGTTGCATGGCGGGGCCAATCAGGCCGTCATCGAGATGCTCGAGGAGATCCATCGCAGCGGGGACGATGGGCGGAAGTTTCTCGAGCAGGTCAAGAGCCGGACCAGCGGGCGGCGTCTGATGGGGTTCGGCCACCGCGTGTACAAGAACTACGATCCGCGCGCCCGGATCATCAAGCGGCATTGCGACGAACTCCTCGCGAAGTTGAACCGGACGGACCCGCTTTTGGACATCGCCAAGCGCTTGGAGGAGGCGGCACTGCAGGACGAGTATTTCATCGAGCGCAAGCTTTATCCGAACGTGGATTTCTACAGTGGCATCATCATGCGTGCGCTCGACATCCCGGTGAACATGTTCCCGGTCATTTTTGCCATCGGCCGCATGCCCGGCTGGATCGCGCACTACCGGGAGGTGGTGGAGGATCCCAACGGACGGATTTACCGGCCCCGGCAGGTGTACGTGGGGCCGCCCCTCCAGCATTACGTGCCGATTGATCAGCGAGGCTGAGGACTCATCCGGCCGGGGCACGGCCGGAGTGGGAGGGCGTTGGCGTCCGCGGCCGGGCTTGGTCGGTTCATCGGGCACGCCGCGGAACGGGCCGGGGCTCCGGCGCCATGCGGGGGCTTTTGAGATTGCCTTTGTCCGGCCGGGTTCGTTGAATCGCGGGGCGTTTGGCTGTCGGCATGAACCTTCACGAGTATCAGGCGAAACAGTTGTTGGCGGCGCGGAACGTGCCGGTGCCGCCGGGCGAGGTGTGTGAAACGGCGCAACAGGCCCGCGCGGTGGCGGAACGTCTCTGCGCGGAGGGCGCGACCCAGCTGGTGGTCAAGGCCCAGATCCACGCCGGGGGCCGTGGCAAGGGAGTCTTTGTGGACGGTTATCGCGGCGGGGTGAAACTGGTGCAGACACCCGGGGAGGCCGAGGCCTGCGCGCGCGCGATGCTGGGCAACGTGTTGGTGACCCGGCAGACGGGCCCGGCCGGACGCAAGGTGCGCCGCGTGCTGGTGGCGGCGGCTCCGGAGATCCGGCGGGAGCTGTACGTGGCCGTGTTGCTGGATCGTGCCCGCGGTTGTCCGGTGTTGATGGCCAGCACGGAGGGCGGGGTGGACATCGAGGAGGTGGCCGCCCGCAGCCCGGAGAAGATCGTGACCGAGCCGGTGGATCCCCTGCTGGGGTGGCAGGCCTACCAGGGACGGAAACTTGCGGTGGCCCTGGGCTTGACGGGGCCGCTGCTAAGCACGGCCACGCGTTGTTTCGACGGCATTTACCGCACCTGGTGGGAGTGCGAAGCCTCGTTGGTGGAGATCAACCCCTTTTGTGTGGTGGCCACGCCGCAGGGCGAGGCACTGATGGCGGTGGATGCCAAGATGGTGCTCGAAGACAACGCCCTGTTCCGGCACGCGGATCTGGCGGCGTTGCGGGACGAGGGGGAGGAATCCCCGCTGGAGGTCGAGGCCAGCCGGCACCATTTGAACTACATCAAGCTGGAGGGCGACATCGCCTGCCTGGTCAACGGGGCCGGGTTGGCCATGGCGACGATGGACATCATCAAGCATTACGGGGGCGAACCGGCCAACTTCCTGGACGTGGGCGGTGGGGCCAGCGTCGAGCAGGTCACGGCGGCTTTCCGCATCATCATGCAGGACCCCAACGTGAAGGCGATTCTGGTGAACATCTTCGGCGGGATCATGGACTGCGACGTGATCGCACGGGGGATCGTGGCCGCGGTGCGGGAGACGGGGTTGAAGATTCCGCTGGTGGTGCGGCTGGAAGGGAACAACGTAGAGGCGGGCCGGAAGACGCTGGCGGAGGCGGGCCTTTCGCTGATCAATGCCGATTCGATGGCGGACGCGGCCGAGAAGGTGGTGGCGGCGGCCCGCGGTGGCGGCGGTTGATCGGGCGGATGAACCGCCGGCCGGGGGTCGAAAGCGGGCAGGGACAACGAATCGGACGCACGACAGCAAACGGACAGCATCGTATGGCGATTCTGGTCGGACCGGAAACGAAGGTTTTGGTTCAGGGCATCACGGGCAGTTTCGGCGCCCGGCACGCACAATTGTCGTTGGACTACGGCACCCGCGTGGTGGCCGGGGTCACGCCGGGCAAGGGCGGACAGGTGTTTCGGCACAAGGACCACGAGGTGCCGGTGTTCGACACGGTGGCGGAAGCGGTCCGCGCCACCGGGGCGACCGCCTCGGTGCTTTTCGTTCCTGCGGCGTTTGCAGCGGATGCGATCCTGGAGGCCGCGGACGCGGGGTTGGAGGTGGTGGTTTGCATCACCGAGGGAATCCCGGTTTCCGACATGTTGCGCGTCAAACGGGCGCTTTCGGGCCGCCGGACGCGGTTGATCGGCCCGAACTGTCCGGGGATCGTGACGCCGGGTGAGGGGCCGGGCTCTCACGGGGGCTGCCGGATGGGGATCGCGCCGGGATACATCCACAAGAAAGGGCACGTCGGGGTGGTGTCGCGGAGCGGCACGCTGACTTACGAGGCGGTCTGGCAGTTGACGCGCAGGGGAGTGGGACAGAGCACCTGTGTGGGGATCGGCGGGGATCCGGTGCCCGGCATGTCGCACCTGGACGTGGTCAAACTGTTTGCGGAGGATCCGGACACACACGCGATCATCATGATCGGTGAGATCGGCGGCAGTGCGGAGGAGGAGGCAGCGGCGTGGATCAAGGAGCACTGCCGGAAACCCGTGGCGGCGTTCATCGCCGGCGCCACGGCACCTCCCGGGCGGCGCATGGGCCATGCCGGGGCCATCATCAGCGGGGGCAAGGGCACAGCGGCGGCAAAGATCGAGGCGTTGCGGGCCGCCGGCGTGGCGGTGGCGCCCACACCGGCGGAGATCGCCGACACCTTGATTCGGCTGCTGTGAAGCGGGGCCGGTCGCCACAATCGGGCGACGAACGGTCCAACCTGGGGCGTGCGGCATGGCATGGGTGGACAGCCTGCTGAATCTGGTCTGTGTCCTGTTGGCCGTCGGCGCTTGGGCCGGTCGCGATGATTGGGACCGGCGCCGTGCGGCGGCCACGCTGGCCGGAACCCTGCGGCCGGCGGCGGTCTCCCGGGTGCGAACCGGGTGGACCTGGGCCGCCGCGGGTGCCGTGTGCGCGTTGCGGACGTGGTTGGACTGGTTGGCCGGGGGGTGGTCGGACTGGTCGCCCCGGGTGGATTTCGGTGTTCTGACCCTGTCGTTCCCGGTCCTGCCTGGATGGCGGGGCCTGGGACTGATGGCCGTCTATACCCTGCTGAGTTTGGCGGTGTGGTTGACGGCGCTTGCGCTCTGGATGGTGCTGTTGAGTTGTGCCGGGCAGGGTGTGTGCGAGGGCAACCCCGTGCATGCATGGGTGCGGAGGTGCGTGGGGCCTCTGGCCCGCTGGCCGTGCGGGTTGCGTCTGGTGTTCCCGATGGTTTGCGTGGCGGTCCTGTGGCTGGCTTTGGAACCCTTGTTGTTCATGTTGGGGTTGTTGCCCCAGCCCACGCCATGGCCGTGGCGGGCCTGGCAGGCCCTGGTGATGGGTGTGGGTTGTGGGCGCGCCTGGGTGCCGGTTGTCACCGGCCTGCTGGTGCTCTACTGGCTGAACCTGTACGTGTACTTTGGGCGGCACCCCATCTGGGACTACGTCGCGCGGATCGGACGGCGCTGGGTTTCGCCGGTGCGATGGTTGCCGCTGAGGGTGGCACGGATGGATTTTGCCCCGGTGACATTGGCGCTGCTGGTATGGTGGGTGGGGTCGGTGGCCGATCATGGATGGGACCTGCCGGGCGGGCAACGCCGGGTGCCGTCGCTGGCGGAAGTGTACGCGGGGCTCCGCCGCTGAGGAAGGGGAGAGGGGAGCCGGTTTTTCCGGGGAGGGATTGGGGCGGCCGCGGCATTCTGCGCGCGGGCGCAGACGGATCTTGCGGAGGGGCAGGAGCGGCGGACAAGCTGCCCGCTCCCTGGCAGGTGGTTTGAACGTGCCGGGAGTCGAAATGGTCAAGGTCAGCGTGTAACGATTGGGCCGGACATGAGCGTGAGCATTGCAGCGATACAATCGGCGGTGCAGGAGGCCGGTGCATTCGTGCGGCCCCTGTTCCAGGAACTGGGCAAGGTGATTGTGGGGCAGACCTACCTGACCGAACGGCTGGTGATGGGCTTGCTGGCCAACGGTCATGTCCTTCTGGAGGGCGTCCCCGGACTGGCCAAGACCCTTGCGGTCAAGACACTCGCCCAATGCCTGCAGGTGAAGTTTTCCCGGCTGCAGTTCACGCCGGACATGCTGCCGGCCGACGTCATCGGCACGCAGATCTACAATCCCCACACCGGCACGTTCACCACGCGCAAGGGCCCGATCTTCGCCCATCTGGTCCTAGCCGACGAGATCAACCGGGCGCCGGCCAAGGTGCAGAGCGCCCTGTTGGAGGCCATGCAGGAACGGCAGGTGACCATCGGGGACCAGAGCTTCCGGTTGGAAGAACCGTTCCTGGTGCTGGCCACCCAGAACCCGATCGAGCAGGAGGGCACCTATCCCCTGCCGGAAGCGCAGGTGGACCGGTTCATGATGAAACTGCGGATCGGGTACCCTTCGCGGGCGGAGGAACGGCAGATCCTGGATCTGATGGCGCGCACCTCGGGGCTGCCGGAGGTGCAACCGGTGGTGGATCCTGCACAAATCCTGCGGGCTCGCGAGGTGCTCAACGACATTTACGTGGACGACAAGGTCAAGGACTACATCGTGGACGTGGTGTGCGCGACGCGGGATCCGGATCAGTACAAGATTCCCGTGCGCGAGTACATCCAGCTCGGCGCCTCGCCGCGGGCGACGATCAACCTGACCCTGGCGGCCAAGGCGCATGCCTTCCTGCGCGGCCGCGGCTACGTGACGCCGCAGGATGTCAAGACGGTGGGGATGGACGTGCTGCGGCACCGCGTCATGATCACCTACGAGGCCGAGGCCGAGGAGAAGACGCCCGAGACGGTCATCCAGAAGATCTTCGACGAGTTGCCGGTGCCGTGAGGCGTGCATCCGGACCGCGCCGCTGACACGGAGCCCGCTCATGATCCCGCGCGAGATCCTCAAAAAGATCCGGCAGATCGAGATCCGCACCAACCGGCTGGTGACCGAGACACTGGCGGGGCAGTACCACAGTGTTTTCCGTGGTCAGGGGATGAATTTCGAGGAGGTGCGCGAATACCAGCCGGGGGACGAGGTGCGGGCGATCGACTGGAACGTCACGGCGCGAATGAACCATCCGTTTGTGAAACGGTTCGTGGAGGAGCGCGAACTGACGGTGCTGCTGGTGGTGGACGTGAGCGGGTCGGGCTGGTTCGGTTCGGTGGAACCCTCGAAGCGCGAACTGGCGGCGGAAGTGGCCAGTGTACTGGCCTTTTCGGCGCTCCGGAACAACGACAAGGTGGGGCTGGTGCTCTTTTCGGAGGGTGTGGAGACGTTTGTCCCGCCACGCAAGGGACGGCGGCACGTGCTGCGGGTCATCCGGGAGATTCTCTTCTACGAGCCGCGCCGGCGCGGCACTGATCTGCCTGCGGCGCTCCAGTTCGTGCTCCGGGTGATGCGCCGGCGGGCGATCGTGGTGCTGGTTTCGGATTTCCTGGCGGCGGAACCGGCCGGCCCGGGCGGGCGCACGGGTCCCCAGCCGCGGACGGTGGGACCGCTGTTTCAACTGGCCCCCCTGGGGCTCCGCACGGTGAGCCTGCTCCGACAGGTCAACCGGCGTCATGACCTCGTGGCGGTGCAGGTGCGGGACCGTTACGAGGCGGAGTTGCCCGATTTGGGACGACTCGTTCTGGAGGACGTGGAAACCGGCGAGCTGTTGGAGGTGGACACCGCAGACGCACGCCGGCGGGAACAATTCGCCCGGGAACAGGCCCGGCGGCAGGCCGAGTTGGAGCGAACCTTCCGGGCCGCCGGGGTGGATGCGATCCTGTTGAGAACCGACCGGCCGTACGAGGTGGAGCTGGCCCGGTTCTTCGAGATGCGCGAACACCGGCGCCGCCGGGGCGGCTGAACCGATGGATTCGCAGCGGCCAAAGGACGATGGAACCCACCCCACAGACGAAGCGGCGGAGACAGGCATGATACGGGCAACCCAAACGGTGGCCGGCGCGACCTCGCCCGGCGCGGCCTCTGCGCCGGACATCCGGGACATTGCCCCGCCGGTGCCCGTGCCGTCGGTCTGGGACTGGCTGGGCTGGGTCCTGTTGGCGCTGGTGGTGGCGGGCATGGTGGTGGCGTTGTGGGCGTTCTGGCACCGTCGCCGGCGTACCGTTCCGCCGGGGCCGCCACCCGAACCGGCCCACGTCCGGGCACGTCGGCGGTTGGAGGCAGCGCTGTCGCTGTTGGAGGATCCGAAGGCTTTCTGCGTGGCGGTTTCGGACACCCTCCGCGAGTACCTGGAGGAACGCTTCGAATTCCGCGCCCCGGAACGCACCACCGAGGAGTTCCTGGAGGAGCTGCGGGGGACGGACCGGTTGTTGCCCGACCAGAAAGATGTGTTGGGAGATTTCCTGCGCCGTTGTGATCTGGTGAAGTTCGCGCGGTACGAGCCGGCGCGGTCGGAGTTGATGGAGTTGCACTCCGTGGCCCTGCGCCTGGTGGAGGAGACGGAGCCGGTGCCGATGACCGCGGCGCCATCCGCCATCCGCCAGGCACGGTCGCCGGATGGCAGAGGGTCGGTGCGGTGATCACGTTTGCGCATCCCTGGGTGTTGTTGTTTCTGTTGGTTCTGCCCGTGCTGGCGTGGCTGCGTCGGCGCCGGGCGGTGCCGGCGGCCTTTCTTTATTCCTCGGCGCGGCTGATGCGCGGGCTGGTGCCGTTGCGACGTTGGGGCCCCTCGCGCTGGCTGCAGGCGCTGCGATGGATGAGCCTGGCGTGCGGGATCGTGGCCCTGGCCCAGCCCCGGCTGAGCCACAGCGAGACGCGCGTGACGGCCAGCGGGGTGGACATCGTGGTGGCGTTCGACATGTCAGGAAGCATGGCCGCGGAAGATTTCGTGGTGGAAGGCCGCCGGATCAACCGGCTGGAAATGTCGCGGCGCGTGCTCCGCGAATTCATCCGGCGCAGGCCCAACGACCGGATCGGGCTGGTGGTCTTTGCCACGGACGCGTTCGTGGCCGTGCCGCCCACGCTGGATCACGACTACCTTTTGCAGGCGTTGGAACGTCTGGAGCTGGGCGACATTCCGGGTGACCAGACCGCCATTGGAATGGGGCTGGCGAGCGCGTTGAACCGGTTGCGGGAGGTGCCCGCCAGGAGCCGGTTGGTGATCCTGATGACCGACGGTCAGAACAACGCGGGAAAGATCGATCCGCGGACGGCCGCGGAGGCGGCACAGGCGCTGGGAGTGAAGGTGTACACGATCGGCGTGGGAACGCGCGGTCGGGCCCCCACGCCCGTCCAGGACGTGTTCGGGCGGAGGTTTTACCGGTGGGTGGAGGTGGACATTGACGAGGACACCCTCCGGTACATTGCCGACCGGACGGGCGGTCGCTACTACCGTGCCGACAATGCCGAGCGGTTCGAGGAGATCTACCGGGAGATTGACCGGATGGAGAAGACGGATGTGGAGGTCAGGAAGTACGCGCGGCACCGGGAGCTGTTCGGTTGGTGGGTGAGCGCGGCAGTGTTGTTGCTGGCCATGGAGGTGGTCCTGGGTGAAACGGTCTGGCGGAGATTGCCCTGAAGAACGGCCCGGACCGGGGCTTCGGAGGTTCGTGGCGCCGGGGCGGAAGAAGTTTTGGGCATGCATTTTGCAGAGCCACAGTTTCTGGGACTGGCAGTGATCGTCCCGCTGGTGTTGGCGGGGATGCTGTGCTGGGGAAGCCGCGTTCGGCGCCGGCTGCGCGAGCGGTTTGTGCCTCCGCGACTGTTGCCGGTGTTGCTGGCCGGCTGGTCGGCCGCCCGGGAGCGGGGGAGGATCTGGTTGCTCACCGGCGCGGCGCTGTTTCTGCTCCTGGCACTGGCGCGCCCGCAATGGGGTTACACGCTGGAAGAGGTCCGACAACGGGGGCTGGACATCGTGGTGGCGGTGGACGTGTCCCGCAGCATGCTGGCCGCCGACGTCGCACCGAACCGGCTGGCGCGGGCCAAGCTGGCGGTGCAGGATCTCCTGCGCGTGGCCCGGACGGACCGGTTTGCCCTGGTGGCGTTTGCGGGTTCGGCGATCGTGCTCTGTCCGCTCACCTGGGACGATGCGGCCTTTCTGCAGAGCCTGGACGCGCTGGAAGTGGGCACGGTTTCCGACACGGGCACCCGTCTGGCCGCGGCACTGGAGGCGGCTGCGCAGGCTTTCGGGGAGGACGGTCACAACCATCGGGTGGTGGTGTTGCTGACCGACGGCGAGGACCACGAGGGCGGCGCTGTGGAGGCCGCCCGACGGCTGGGAGGACAGGGCGTGCGCCTCATCACCGTGGGCGTGGGCACGCCCGAGGGCGATTTGATCCGGGTGCGGGACGCCCGGGGACGTGAAGACTACGTGCGGGACGAGGCAGGTCAGGTGGTGAAATCGCGTCTGGCCGAAGAACTGTTGCGGAAGATGGCCGCAGCCACCCCCGGCGGATTCTTTCTGCCCTTGCAGGGACCGCGGGTCATGGAAACGCTGTACGAGCGGGGACTGGCGGATCTGCCGCGCAGCGAGGGCAGCGAACGGTTCGTCCGCCGGCTGCGGGATCGTTACCACTGGCCGTTGGGGCTGGCCCTGGTGTTGTTGACGGTGGAGTGGTTGTGGCCGGAGCGCCGGCGGCGCGCCCGCCAGGGCAACGGGTCCGTCGCCACGGTGGTCCTGGCCGGTCTTTTGACGACCTGGCCCGGGCCACTGATCGCCGTCTCGCCCGGACAAGCCCTGCGGGAGTACGAGCAGGGGCATTATGATGCCGCCCGCGAGGCGTTTGAGCAATTGCTGCGGGAACGGCCCGAGGACGAACGACTCCGTTTCAACGCTGGAACGGCCGCCTACCGGCAGGGCCGGTACGACGAGGCAGCCGGGTATTTCGAGCAATCCAGTCGGAGCCAGGACCTCCGGCTGCAGGAATGGTCGTACTACAACCGGGGCAACAGCCTGTACCGACTGGGCGAGCAGGAGACGGACCCGGCCCGGCGCCGGGCTCTTTGGGAGGAAGCGCTTCGCCAGTACCTGAACGCGCTGCGGCTGAACACCAACAACGCGGATGCGCGGTACAACCTGGATTACGTGCGCAAGCGGCTGGAGGAACTGCCTCCTCCACCGCCCCGGCCGCAGTCTTCCCCGAACAACGGCCCGCAGGACTCTCCTTCGGAGCAACAACCGCAGCAGGGGGCTACGGACAACCCAAATGCGCCCCAACAGCCGGAATCGTCGTCGGATCGTCGCGCATCGGGGCCGCCCCCGGAAACACGTTCGCAGGACAGGGAGTCCGGCCCGCAGGATCTGCCGCCCCAGCCCGGAACGGAACCGTCTCAAACGTTGCCTAAGGAACCCGACAGTCGGAACGAGGCCGGGAAGGAACCACAAGCACAGGATCGTTCCGGCCGGCCCGAGCAGATGACTCCGGAAGAGGCGGTACGACTGTTGGAAACCCTTCGTGGAGACGAACGCCGACTGCCGCTGGAGAAGGAAACCGGACGTCGAAGCGGCTCCCGGTCGCGCAAGGACTGGTGACCGGTTCGGGACTTTTCGGGGCCCCGCCGGTCAGCGCGGCGGCCTGAAAAGGTCCAGGATTCGCTGCACGGGCGGGTTGGTGACCGTGGTGGCGTCCGTGGCGGGTGGAGGGTTTGTCAGGGGAGCTGTGGCCGGGGCCGTTGGCGGGTTGGTGGAAGCCGTCTGATTCCCCTGAGTGCCGCCGCCCAGCAGCTGGCCGAGCGCGCCGAGGACATTGCCGGCTTGTTGGGCAGCGGCGCTTCCTACGTTGCGGAGCACGGCGGCACCGCCGGTGGTGGCCAGCCCCACGAGGGCCAGTTTGTCCAGGTCCGCCCGGGGCGCGGCCAGGGTGCCCCGGACGGTGAGAAAGTCGGGCAGGGCGACGTAGGTCGTGCCGGCCTCCCCGGTACGGCCGATCTCGGCGGCCAGGGTGCGTTCCAAGGCCACCTGAACGGGCAGATGGAGTTCCGATTGTGCCAGGTCGGCTGCCAGGGTTACGTTCCCTCGGGCACGGGCCAGGAATGCGGGACTGAGGATTTCTGCATCGGCGATTCGGATCTGCCCGTCTGCGGCCCGGGCCTGAAGGGTGACCGCCTCGATGGGCGCACTGAGGAGGCGATCGGTCCAACCGCTGCGCGAGCCGGGCGCACCCAGCAACTGGCCCACCATGCGGGTCACCCCCGCCGCAGGGTTGCGGATGAGATCGGGCAACCCCAGGATGACGTTCAGCACCGTTTGGAGCAGCGGACTGCGCACCTGTCCGATGGCCAGGTTCAGGTTCGTGGCCGCCAGGGAGGCCTGGCCACGCAGGTGTTTCTGTAGATTCGCACCGGTCAGGCCGAGCCCCTGGAGCTCCAGTGCGGCAGTCGCCGTGCCCGCCAGGGAATCGCGATGCTCCGGCGTAAAGGTGGAAACCAGCGGCGGCAACGGGACTGCGTCAGCGGAGAACGCAACCTGGTAGCGGTAGCCGGGGACCGAAAGATCCACTTCCGCCGAAGCGCGCAACGGCGCGCCGTTGAGCAGCGCTTCGCACTGGGATACCTGGACGCGGTTCGTGTGGAGGAGGACCTCGACGATCGCATTGGAAAGGATCAACTCGCGCAGGCGGACCTTTCCAAGGGCCACCCGGATGCGACCTTCATCCATAGGAAGCCGCACGGGTTCCGGTTCCATCGGCCCGGCCTCCGGCGGCGCGGCGGTGTCGCCCGTTGGCTCCCGGCGCAGCGACTCCCAAACGGTCCAGACCCGGGTGAGGTCCAGATCCGGCGTTTGCACTTCGATCGTCCCCCTCCAGGGGACCCCGACTGCGGCGCGTTGCAGGCCACCCTCTACCCGGACCTCGTTGGGCTGACCGGGTCGGGGATCGAGGAGGGCCCGAAACCGGTTCACGCGAAGTTCGCGGGGTGAGATTGCCAGGTCGGCATCAAGCCCGGCCGACAGCGATTCAGTCACGGGCGCGTCGGTGCCGGTGCAGAAACCGACGTTGGTCACCGCAAGCCCGAGCCGGATGCGGGAAAGACCGCCCCGGTTCCAATCTCCGGAGGCTTCGGCACTGCACTCCAAGGATGCCAATTGAAGACCGTCCGATACGGCGGCCAGCAACGGGGCCGCGACGGCCTGCGAGAGCCGGTCCACCCGCGCTGTGAAGCTGCAGGCTCCGTTGGTGGGTTGATGGACAGCGTGCAATTCGATGGTCCCGGCCGGCAGACCGCCCGCCGTGAAACGGGCGTTCAAGCTGCGCGCCTCCCACCGGGCCGGCCCGATGTGGAGGTCGAACGTCGCAGCGAGTTCCGGAGACGGGGTTTCCTTGGGGAACCAACCGCCATCCAACTCCCGCAGCGCCAGTTCGCCCCGGGTTTCGAGCGTCCTGCCTTCGCGACGGATTTCCAAGCGCGTCTGCAGTTCGCCGGTGCGAAGGCCCGGGGCAGCCTCGGGCTGCAACAAGGCCAGCCACGCCGGCGGGGAGCCCGTGAGGGTCAAAGCCATCGCAGCCGTGGAGAGACTGCCGGTGCCCGAGGCCGCCACTTCCAGCAGTGGACGATCCTCGTGCCGGAGCCGGATCCAGCCGTTGGTGAGCGTCCAATCGGCCTGCCGGGAGAGATGCACGGGCACTTCCCACGAGGCGGCCAGTGTGCTCCAGCTTCGCTCGCTGAGGCGCAGACTGACCTCACGCACTTCTCCACGCGTGTAGAGAACGAAATCGGACGCGCCCGGTCGAGGTCGGAGATCGAGTTCGACGCGCACCTTCCCTGCGGGCAACAGATCCCCCAGGATCGGTCGCCAATCCGCCAGGTCGAGATCGGTTATGCTCAGCCGAAGACCGGAGTCGCGCGCGGCCGAGAGGCCCTGCGCAGGGTTCCATTCGATCGGGGCCGGCAGCGTGCCTTCGAGCCAGGTCTGCGTTCCCTGGCGGGCGGCGAGTTGAAACTCTTCGACCCTGAGGGTGTTGGCCACTCGGTTCCAAAAAACGCGGAGCCGGGCTTCGACGTCGGTGACCGGTGTCGCCAGGTCGCCCTTCCGCGCTTGGAAAGAGGAGATGCCGCCCTGCAGCGTGAGGCCGATGCCGGCGTGGGTCGGATCGGTTGTCAGGCGCGCCTGCGCATTCACTTGGGACCGGCCGAAGTCGAGTCCCCACAGGGAACCGATCCGGTTGAGCAGGCGCCAGTCCGGGCCGGTCAACTCGATGTTCAGGTCGGCTTGCGGAGTCTGCCAGGGGAGCGATCCGCGAGCGGCAAGGGTGGCGAGCGCGTCACCCGACTGCATCAGGCGAATGGCGAACTCATCCGACAGCCCGGGTCCGAGTCGGGCTGTCAGGAGCGTCTGAAAATTTGTCCAGACCTGCCAATCGCCCGCGGCGTCGGTGACCGCGGCGCGGCCGTCGAGAGTGAGTTCCCGCGGAAGGGTGCCCTTCCCCAGGGCGAATGTCGCGCGGGTTTCGACGCGCAGTTCCAACCGGTTGGTCGCTGGCTGGCCCGGATCCGTCTGCCGCGCATGGGCGCGAAACCGGAGGGAGGACGAGCCGCTCTGATCCGTGGCCAGATTCTGCACCTCCAGGTCGAGGGGTTCGATGGCCAGCTCGAGCGTACGCCTGCCCGCATCCTCCCGCCGGTACGAGAGCGCGGCGTTGCGGATGGCGACCCTGGCCAGCCGGATGACGGGTGTCTCGACGGCAGTTCCTTCGGGCACACCTGGTTCGCCAGGCGGCGACTGCAAGGATTCGAGGATGGGCCCCCAATTGCTCCGGCCCTCCGCGTCCACGGCCAGGTGCACCCGCGGACTTTCCACGGTGAGTTCATCGAGGTCCACCTGGCCGCGCAGGAGTCGGAAGAGATGATAACGCACGCGAATCTCCCGGGCTTCCAGGAGGGGCCGATCCTCGCCGGTCTCACCGGATCGCATCCGGATTTGCGAGAGCACCACGCCGCGCAGGGGGCGGATTCGGGCGTGCCCCACCTCGACCCGCGCCCCGAGCTTGTCCGAGATGCGCGGCAGGACAAACCGTTGAAAGAAGGCGTTGCTGGTTCCGTACCACCAGGCCAGAACCACGAGCAGGATCAGGACAATGACGGCGATGCCCGCGATGCGCAACGTGCGCCGGGTGGACGGAGACAGTGTCATACTCATACGATGTGCGGCCGGGGTCGGTCCCGGAACGGTGCTTCGGTTGCCCGGGGCTGGCACCCGGTTCCGGCCGTGTCCGGTCCTCCACTTGCCGGCTTCATCATAACGGCAAACTCACCTGCCGGCGAGTGCAGGTCCTTCAGGTCCTCCGCCCGGCGACCCGATTCACCGCGACGGAACGGCCGTCCGGCCGGGGTGTGCTGGGGGAAGCGGAAACGTCTTGGTGCCGGGCTTTTCGCGTGCGCCAGCCGGGCGACGAGGCTATGGATGGGGTGTGGCAACGTCGCGGGACATCCGCAACCTGACGCTGATCGGGTTCATGGGATCGGGCAAGAGCGCCGTGGGACGGTTGGCGGCCGCCCAGTTGGGGTTCGATTTTGTGGACACGGACGAGCGGATCGAGTCGGCCGCGGGGATGAGCATCCCGGAGATCTTCCGGCGCGAGGGAGAAGCGGGGTTTCGCGAATGGGAACGCCGGATCGTTCGTTCCCTGGCCGAACTGAGTCACGCGGTGATTGCGACCGGAGGCGGGCTGCCCACCTACGATGATCACCTGGAGCGGCTGAAGGAACATTCACTGGTGGTCTGTCTGTGGGCCTCACCGGAGACGCTCTATCAGCGGGTTCGGCATCATGATCACCGGCCGTTGCTCCAGACGGCCGATCCGCTCGCGCGGATTCGCGAGCTGCTGGCCCGGCGTGAGCCGTGGTACCGGCAGGCGGATGTCCTGATCCAGACCGAGCAGCGGTCCATTCGAGAGGTGGCCGCCCAGGTCGTGCACGCCTTCCGGCTTCATGCACCCTCGAAGGCTTGAAACTTCGCCGCCCCCGGCGGCGTGCGGAGAAGGGACGGCGGGTCCGTGCGGAGTGGGGCCAACGATTCCCGCCGCGCCGGATGCAGCTCCATTGCGCGAGCAGATCCGCCGGCGGGCGTTGGAGCTGGGCTTTGATGAATGCCGGTTCACGACCGCCGATCCACCGGCGCGGGCTGCCTACCTCGAACGTTGGCTGGGCCAGGGCCGACACGGTCAGATGCAGTGGATGGCCCGGCGGGTGGAGCGGCGGACCGACCCGCGGAAGGTCCTGCCCGGCGCCGCCAGCATTGTCGTCGTGGCCGCCAGTTACGCCATGGACGGACCGGACGGGATTCCCGCAGATGGTCCGGTGGGCGTCGTGGCCCGGTACGCCCGGGCAACCGATTACCACGAGTGGATGGGGGAGCGGCTTCGGTCCCTGGCCATGTTCATCGAGGAGGTGGGTCCCCCCGGCACGCGAACGCGCTGGTACGTGGACACCGGTCCGCTCCTGGAACGGGAGTTGGCCGAACGGGCCGGCGTGGGGTTCGTGGGCAAGCACACCAACCTCATCAGCCGCCGGTGGGGCAATTGGTTGTTGTTGGGTGAGGTGCTCACGACCTGCGCCCTGCCGCCGGACCCACCCGAGCGCAACCGGTGCGGCCATTGCACCCGTTGCCTGGAGGCCTGCCCGACCCGGGCCATCGTCGCGCCCTTCGAGCTGGACGCGCGGCTGTGCATTTCCTACCTCACCATCGAGTTGCGCGGTCCCATCCCCCTCGAACTCCGACCTGCCATCGGCAACCGGATCTTCGGCTGTGACGATTGCCTGGCGGTGTGTCCCTGGAACCGCTTCGCACACGCAGGTCGGCTGATGCGACAGTTTGCCCGGCCCGACCTCGGCGCGATGGAACTGAAGGGGCTGCTGGAGCTGGACGAAGCCGGGTTCCGGGCCCGGTTCGGTCAGACCCCATTGGCGCGCGCCCGGTACTCCGGATTTCGGAGGAACGTTTGCGTGGCCCTGGGGAATGTGGGCGGGCCCGACTGCCGGCCCGCCTTGGAAAAGGCTGCACAGGATCCCGATCCCTTGGTGGCGGAGCACGCCCGGTGGGCCCTGGCCAGACTGGTCGAGCGGGGCCAGTGACCCTGCCACCCGCCTCGAGCCGCCACCAGACCCACGCAAACTCGCGCAGATTCGTTCGATCCCATTCAAGTTCTGCCCGTCAGTTATGCGGAGCCGCCGAATGCAAACGCCCCTCCCTTCAGAGAGCCGCCGGCCCACAGGAAACACCGCTGGCCCCAAAAGCCACGCCTTCTGAGCCTGCACGTCTTTGTTGCGCGGGGTGATCAAGCGCTTCAGCAGCACCTGCGCGCCCCCTCGCAAAGGGTCCGGCCCGAACCGCGCAAAGCCGGCCGCGACTGCAGCAGAGGCCGTGCACGGCGAAGACGTGTTCGCCGGATCTGCCCAAGCCGGCCAGGAAGGCGAACGCTTTGCCCGGGCGCGTTCCTTGCCCCCAAAAGAGACCCGGGCACGCGAACCGGACCTGCCCCCGGCGCAGAAGCCGCGGCCGGGTGGTGGCTAATCGCGGTCCCCAGACTCCCTTATACTTTGCGCGCGGTGTTTGACATTCGTTGGCGGACGTGGTTATCTACGCGCCGTCACCGCCACACAAGTGCGGGTGTTCTTTGAACATCGGAATCCAGGGAAATGATTCCGAGACCGGATTTCGGTCGGGGCTTGGTACAGGCCCTGACCGACTTCTCCCTGATCCCTCTGTGTACTGTTCGATACTCCCCGGGCCTCTCGGCCACCCCCTGGCCGCTTGGCCCGGTTTTTTTTTATCTCCGAAGGCCTCTGGCAGACGGGAGGCCCGCATGGAAGAGACGCCTCTACCCCGGCGGAACCGCAAAAACCGGCAAGGTGGGGGCGTCCTGCCCTGCAGCTTGTGCGCCAGCCCGCTGGTCCCGGTATGGCGCACGGCCCTCGATGCGAGGCGGCCAGGAGTCCTGGGCGATGGCGCGCCCGTCCGGCGTTCGGCCAGCCTCTGCTATGATGCGGATGGTCTGGCACCGGCGCAGCGATCGGCTTCGGGTCGGCTCTTCAGGGTCCGGCCGGGGGCTGAGCTCCCGCGAAGAAGATCGAACCTCGTTGGAAGAAGGTTGGCGTCGCGGAGTTGTGCGGGGAGAGATCGTCCAAGGGTGGCGTGTCGGGCACACGGGCCGCTGCCGGGCGGCGGACCGCGGGGCAGGGCAGGATCCCTCGAGGCACGAGGGTGGGGGGTGGTCACGATCCGGCCGGATGAACGGGTTCGGCGTCCGGCGGCGTGCTGGTCGCCGATTTGAGTCCCCTCAACCAGAGGTCGAAATGATAGAGTGCGGCCACCACCACGCAGTGCCGGATCCGGCCGGAGGCGACCAAGTGCGGGATTTCCTCCACCGGGACCAAGTGGGTGATCAGGTCCTCGCCCAGGTCAAACTGGACCGGGTGCGTTTGCCGGCATTCCTCCACCAGGACCGTGTAGGTGCGGTTGCTTTGGATGGCGGGGTTGGGCAGCACCTCGCCGATCACGCGGGGGCGAACCCCGGTGTAACCGGTTTCTTCGCGGAGCTCCCGCACAGCGGTGTCCACTGGGGAGGTTTCTTCCGGGTCCATGAGACCGCCCGGGATTTCGAGCTCCACCGTGTCCGTGCCATGCCGGTATTGTTCGACCAGTACCACCTTTCGTTCGGGCGTCAGAGCCACCACATTCACCCAGTCCACCGAGTCCATCACGTAGAACTCGTGGGTGCGGCCGGTGCGGGGTGAGCGTTTCAGGTCCTTGCGGAGGCGGAACACCTTGAAATCGCCCAGCGACACGCTGTCGAGTCGGGTCCAGGGTTGGATCATGTGAAGTCTCGAGGTTGACTGCGGCTCCCGGCCGGGCGGGGCGGGGTTTTATGCCACCCGGATCAGGCCGGGTCAGGCCCCGGTGGCGTGCCCGACCGGGCCTGTGCGAACAGCCGCAGGAGATGGTTCAGCGCCTCTTGTTTCGAACGGCCCTTCGCGCGGGCCAGTTGGTCGGCCCGGCGCAGCAGCTGGCGCCCCATTTCCAGCGAACGTTCGGGCGGGCAACCCCATCCTTCCAGCAGCCGGGCCACCGCGAGCAATTCGGGATCCGGCTCGCTCATGGTCTCAGGCGCCTGCGCCCGGCCGGGTCCCTTCGGCCGCCGGCACAATGCGGATGCTTTCGACGTGAATCCGGCGGATGGGACAATCCCGGTCGTCCGTGGGCGTTTGGGCGATGCGATCGAGCACGTCTTCTCCCTCAACCAGACGGCCGAACGCGGTGTACTGGCCATCCAGGAAGCGCGCGTCGCCGTGGCAGATGAAGAACTGGCTGCCGGCCGAGTCGGGATCCTGGGCGCGGGCCATGGAGAGGACGCCCCGCACATGCGGCCGGTCGTTAAATTCGGCCGGCACGCGGTGGGGCGGGCCGCCCGTGCCCCAACGGGCCTTTTGCGACTCGTCCTTGGTCAGTGGATCGCCGCCCTGGATGACAAAACCGGCGATGACCCGGTGGAAACAGGTCCCGTCGTAGAACCCCTCGCGCGCCAGCTTTTTGAAGTTCTCCACGTGCCGCGGGGCCACCTCCGGCCACAGTTCCAGCACCATGGTCCCTTCGCTTGTTTGGATGACCGCCCTTTCACCTGACATGATTCGCCTCCTGATTTGGCTGGGTTTGCTTCAGCTTCCGGTCGCCCGGTCCCGAACCACCGGTTCACGGGGCTTGGGAAGCCGGAACGATTCGGATGGTTTTCACTGTGACACGCTTCAACGGGCGATCCTGCGCATCAGTGGGGGTGTTGGCGATGCGGTCCAGCACGTCCTCGCCCTTGATCAGCCGCCCGAAGGCCGTGTACCGGCCGTCCAAATGCGGTGCATCGCCGTGACAGATGAAGAACTGGCTGCCGGCCGAGTCGGGATCGCTCCGGCGGGCCATCGAGACCACCCCGCGCACGTGCTGGCGGGAGTTGAACTCGGCCTTGATTGTGTAGCCCGGGCCGCCGGTGCCCCAACGGGCCTTTTGCGACTCGTCCTTGGTCAGCGGATCGCCGCCCTGGATCATGAAACCCTTGATGACCCGGTGGAAGCAGGTCCCGTCGTAGAAGCCTTGGCGCGCCAGCTTCTTGAAGTTCTCGACCGTGCGCGGGGCCACCTCGGGCCAGAACTCCATCACCATGGTTCCCTCGGATGTCTCGATGACGGCCACCTCCGCCTCGCCGGACGCCCGGGCCGGGACTGTCCCGCTGGCCTGGTTGGTGCTCGCGCCTTCCCCGGACGCGCCTGCCTGCACCGGCGCCGTGCCATGGAGCAGGAGCCCCAACAGCAGCGCCCTCCATCCCCAACGGGCGTTCGCTCGCAGGTTCATGCTCAGACTCTTCATACGCATGGGATCTTCCCCGGGTCGCGGCCGCTTGTCACGTCCCGAGTGGGGTTGGTCCCGGCAAACTTTGCATGGCCAACCTCCGCCGCCGCCGCAGCCGGCGGAAGCTCCCGCCCTGCGCGGAACCCGGCTCGGTCTCCGTCGCGGTCCGCCCTGTGCAGACCTTCCCGCCCCGCAGCCGGCCGGCGCTCACGTCAGCGGCATGCACTCGAGCTCCCGCTGCAGATCCCTGGCAGTAGCCGGCCGACCCTCCGGCTCGTGATGACAGCATCGCCGCACCACTCCATAAAAAGCCTGCTCGGATGCGCCCCGCAGCCGGGGGGTCAGATCCGGCACATTCTCGCCCGCTTCCTGGACGGGGATTCCGCTGAACAGTTCGTAAAGGATCCGGCCCAGGCTGAACAGGTCGCCCGAGGGCAGACCGCTCCCTTCCGGTGGATGATATCCCACGCTTCCGATGGATGGACCCGCAGGTGCGTGGCGGCTCACCGTTCCGATGTCGCCCAGCTTCAATGTGCCGCGGACATACAGCACGTTGGCCGGCTTGAGATCGCGGTGTACCAGCGCTTCGCCGTGCAGCGATGCCAGCGCGCCCGCCAGCGCCCACCCGACCGCCACACATGCCCCTACCGGGAATCGCCCTCTGCGGTCCATCTCCGCACGGAGCGTCCGGGGCGCATAGCTGTGGGGGGCGATCCGTCCTTCTCCCGTCACGTCGTCCGCGGCCTCCATGAGGTAGTAGAACCACTGGTCATCCGCACAACGGCCCACTTGCAGGATGTGTACCAGGCCGGTGTGCCGGCGCGAAATCGGCTCGTACTCCCGCAGGCCTGCCCATTCCCGTTCGTATCGCTCGGGAGACGGGAACCTCCGCCGTTCCAAAACCTTCGCCGCGCGGTACTCGCCGAGAACGGTTCGGACCAGCCACACGCTGCCATACGACCCCCGCGCCACCAGGGCACACACCTCGTGATCTGCGATTTGGGGTTTCGACATTTGTTTTCAGGCGCCGGCGCTGGAAAAGCGGCCCGATCGAAATCAAGATGCGCGCTGACCTCTCGCCCCTGCGTACAGGGAGTCGCTTTCCTTCGCGACCCACGCAGGCGCTCGCCCAAGCCCCGCACCCCGGCACAGCTTCACCCGCCAACAGCCCGCGGCAACCCTACGCCCGAAACAGAAAAACGCAAATGCGGCCCCCACCTGCACGGTCAACCGGCACGGCGGCCGATCCACCCCGGGTTCGCACCTTTTGAATCGCCGCGGGATGAGGCCTTCCGCGCCTGACCCAGGCACCAAGAGTTCCTGGCGAAGGTTGTTCGCGACCGGAGACGGGGCCCAAAGTGGGCGCGGTGCCCGGAGGCACCGGTGGCCGGGAGCGTGCAGGGCCTCACCCGAGGTGCGCAGCTGGGTCAAGGGTCTCGCTCCAAGTGGCCCTTCGGCACTGTCCAGCCACGATCCCGAATCCTCAAATAGCGGCAGGGTTGCGCCGGTGCAATGGCGGGTGCGGAAAAGGGTCGGAAAGCGCGGCCTGGCAGGCCGGGTCCCAGCCTGCATGGGGTGGTGCCGTGGCTGGTTGAGCGAGCCGCCTGCCCGGCCGTCCGGACCGAGTCCCGGGGCTGTTCAGGGGCCTACTTTCCGATCGCGTGCCCTTCCGACGCCTTGCTGCAGGTCGGATACGTTCCCACGGGGTTGATGGTATAGGTCCCGCCGGCGGGGCACTTTGGAAAGGTCTCGTTCTCGATGTACGGCAGCAGGTCCTGCTCGCTCGGGGTGTCACTGTCGCTCTTGCCATTCTCCAGCGCCCACTGCTGCTTGGCGCTCTGGATCATCCGCAGGTTGGCGACGCAGACCTTGGCCTGAGTGGTGCGACGGGCCCGTCCCAGATTCGGAATGGCCACCGCCATCAACAGGCCGATGATCGCCACCACGATCATGATCTCGATCAACGTAAACCCGGCTCGTCTGCGCGTCTGGATCTTCATGGTTTCCTTGCATGTGCGACCCGACCGGCCCCGCTTCCGGATCCGCAGCTTGCACCCCAGCTTCGCAAACTGCGCCCGCCCGCAGGTGCCGTTCCAAACTCCGGTAACCCTACCCGGAACCACTCACCACCAAAAGACAAAACCCGCCCCGCCCAAAAAGTCGCGCGCCAAACGAACGCCGCCTCCCCGCCCGACCGATCCCTCGGACTCCCGACGGGGTCCTTCCGGAACGAGCCCCTCCTGCCCGGGTGGTGCCCGAGTCTTGGGAGCGGTCCATCCCGGGACGTGCTTGCCCGCACGAACGGCGCCGGGCGCGGCTCCGCCATGCGACGGCAGGAAGCAGCTTCACCGCTCCGCCGCGCCCCGGCCCGGGGCAGGGGGGTGCGCGGTTGCTAGTTTGCCGAGGCTCAAAAAAATCCTTGCCTTTACGGGAGGCCCTGCTATGGTCGCGATGAACCTAGGTCCGAAAACCAGACTCAACCCTGAACGAGATCAAACTCGTCCTATGCAAACCCGAATCCTTACCCTCGCCCTGGGTGCCGCGGTGGCGCTCAGTGCCTCCTCCCTCCGCCTGCGTGCAGGCACCATCACGTGGACGTTCGACGATTGGAACGATCCTTCACTGGCCAACCTCGTCGTGGCAGGTGACGACAACACCATCTTCTCGGAAAGCTGGAAGCAGTACGTCGATGGCAATCCACCGACCGGCGGCTTCCTTCAGCTGACCCCCGCCCAGGGCAGCCGAAACCTGGCCGTGGTCTTTCCGGATATTGACAACGGCGCGCCGGTCAAGGCCTTCAAGCTGACGATGGACATCCGGGCCGGCAACGGGACTGCTGAAAGACCCGCCGACGGCTTCAGCATCAGCTACGTTCGCGAAAACGATCCCGCCCTCAGCAACATCGTACAATACGTGAACCCCAACACCGGGCGCGGCATTTCGTTCGGGTATGCCGGGGGCGACGACCTCGCCACAGCCCAGAGCCCCCTTGGCAGCGGGAACGCTGAAAATGGCTCCAAGACCGGTGTGGCGATCATATTCGACGCCTGGCAGGGCAACCTGTTGCCGGACACACCCGGTAACGCCGACGTCGAAGGTGTGGCCGTGCGCGTGGATGACCGGACATTGATTCAGGTTCCCATGCCCGAACGCAATGGCAACGGCTGCGAGGCGACCAACTCCATGCAGACGGGCCCCTGGCTGAACGACGGCGGCACCTACTACAATCTCGAATGGTGCCGGTTGGAAGTTGAAAAGACCGCCGATAACAAGGTGTACGTCACTTGGAAGGGCCGGAAGATCCTCGATGGCTTTCAGCTCGAGAACTACGGCGTGCACAAGGGCCGGTTGATCCTCGCCGGACGAACCGGCGGCAACAACCAAAATGTCCATTTCGACAACATCACCCTGGAGACCACCCCGGCCATCGAACCCGTGATCAAGTCTTTGACCGTCAATAACGATCTGCGAGGGTGGACCCTGATCATCGAAGACACGCCGCCTGCCCAGGCCACCAACGTCACGCAGGTGATCTGGAACGGTACTGATGTCACCGCGAACGTTAGCGTCACCCGCGTGGGTACCGAGTTCCATGTGGTCTACACGCAGGCAGATCGTTTGCCTGCCAGGTCGCAGAACACGGTGCAGGTGGCCTTCGAAAGCAACCTGGGTCAGTCCCTCGTCGGCACCGCCAGTGCGACCACGCCCGACTACTTCGTGATGCCCACCAATTACGCCCTGCCGCTGTCGGCCGTCTCGGGCCAGCCTCGCGGCATCGCCTTCGGCGCCATCTACCAAACCATGGCCGAAAACCGGAACAGCCGTGGCGACAATCAGCTGAATTGGACCGAAGAACAGATCCTCGGCCTGTGGGGTCCCAACCTGATCACCGGGACACTTCCGACTTCCACGGACGTCCTGGATTATCAAAACGCTGGTCCGCTGGGCACACCCAACGGAAACTTCCAGCAAGGCGGCAGCTTTGTCGGTCTCTGGGAGGGCGCTGACTACGCGATCAACGACCTGGGCTTCGGGTCCAACCCCAACAAGGCCTCCACGGACGATGGCGCAATCGAATGGTTCGCCTACGTGTACTTCCCCAACGCGGGCGACTACACCATGGTGGTCAACAGCGACGACGGGTTCCGCCTGACCACGGCGCGAAACGCCCGCGACCGCATGGGTGACATCATCTCCTTTTACAATGGTGGCCGCGGCACCGGCACCGGTCTCAACGCCGGCACCGCCCAGCGCGTCATCATCGAGCAACCCGGTGTGTATCCCATCCGTGGTCTGGTCTACAACCGCGCCGGCGGGTTCGGCGTGGAATGGTACACCCGTGACGGGACCAATTTGTTCCTCGTGAACAGTAACGCCACGCCCCAAGCCCTTCAGGCATGGACCTCGGCCACGGGCGTGGGCTGTTATGTCCAGTCCGCCATTCCGGTTCGGGACGCCGTGGACGTCAGCCCCACGCAGGAGATCCGGATCGTTCTGGCCAACGGCTCCACTACGGTGGATCCGGACTCCATCGCGTTGAAGGTCAACTTCCAGACCGTCACACCCACGATTACCCCGAGCGGGGCGACCACCGTCATCACGCACCCGCCGGCCGATCCGACCGGCTATTGGCAGAGTGGCATGGTGAACTTCATCGAGCTTTCATTCAAGGACAGCGCAGGCACCGAGTACAACTACTCGTGGAGTTTCCAGGTCGTGCCCTACAAGACCCTGTCTCAACGGCTCCCACTGGGTTCCGAGGACACTTCCAAACCCGGCTTCCGCGTCCTGACGTGGAAACCGATCTTCGGGTGGACCGCGCCCGGCGAATGGGATGGCGCGTATCCGCTGACCCGGATCTACGCGGCCGAACAGCTACTGGCCGGTTACCTCCGGCCCAACGGCGCCACGAACCAGAACCTGATGGTGAACGGCTACTTCGAGTACACCGGGCTGGTGAACTGGAACGGTGAACTGGACGGCATGCCCTGGGCCGGCGGTCCCAATCAACAGGGCAACTTCCGGGACATCAACGGTTATCCGGATTCGTTCCCACCCGGACTGCCCGGCCTGAGCGACCCGAACATCCCCAACAGCGAGTTCCTCACCAAGGCCGGTTACTCGGTGGAAGTTCTCACTTGGGTGGTGTTCCCGCAGGCCGGCGCCTACCAATTGGGCGTCAACAGCGATGACGGATTCCTGGTCACCGAAGGGCACCAGCGTCCCGCCAAGAACGGGGCGCTCATGGTCAGTGCTCCTGCATCGGTGGCCGGTGGTTACTACGCCATCCATGCACCGGCCGGAACCGCCCGGCCGCTGACCAACGCGCCCATCACCGCGAAACTGGTGCCGACGGATCCCATCCTCGCCGATGGACCGCTGAACAACGCGGCAGCGGTGTCCAACAACATCGCCATCTGCAGGTGGGGCGGCGTTTCGTTCAGCGCCAAGATCCGCAACTGCCTCCAGGCGGGCGCCCTGGCCGTCATCGTGGTGAACAACCGCGATGAGGTGGACACAGCCGCGGGCAACAACGGCCCGATCCCGATCGAAATGGCCGTGGGCGCCGAAGGTTACCAGGACATCCCGGCCGCGATGATCATGCTCGAGCACGGCAACAAACTGATCGCTGCAGCCGCGACCAACGACGTGATCGCCACCCTCAATCCGATCCCGATCTCGTGGGACGCCGAGGGTGCGCTTGGCTACTTCGACGGCGGTCGGGGCTCGTCGGACACCTTGTTCGACATTCTCGTACCCCAGGCCGGCGTGTATCCGCTCCGCCTGATGTACTTCGAGGGTGGTGGCGGCGACAACTGCGAGTGGTTCAGCGTGTTGCCCGACGGCACCCGCGTGCTGATCAACGACCCGAACAACCCCAACTCCCTGAAGGCGTACCGGGCCGTGACCGTGCAGCCGCCGCCCACGCTGTCCATCGCACGCGACGGCAATGACATTATCCTGACCTTCAGCGGCACCTTGCAACAGGCCGACAACGTCACCGGCCCGTACACGGACGTGCCGGGCGCCACTTCACCCTACCGGGTGACCATTTCTCCGGGCGCGAAGTTCTATCGAGCCCGGAACTGAGGCAAGAACCAAACAACAGCAAGTCGCAGCACAGCCGGGCGGTCCCCAAGGGACCGCCCGGTCTTTTTGGGGAATGAACACCGGCCTTCGTAAAGTCCCCAGCCCGACCTTGCCCTTCTGCGTGACATTGCTGAACAACCACGAAGACACGGAGAGGCCACGGCAGACGTTTCCAAAGGAACCACCGAGGCACGAAGAAGGAAGAACGTTTTCTTCAACCACGGAGGCACGGAGGGCACAGAGCAGAAACACAGACATTTCATCTTTTCCTTTGACATGATCACGTTGCCTGCCGGAATCGGGCCGTGTCCGTCAAAGGTGGTTGTTGTCCAGTCGCGCGATTCGGCTGTTCGGGCCGGCCGGTAACCATTGGCAAGGTCAGTTGTGTGGGAACACTCGTGTTTTTATCTGTGAAAATCTCTGTGTTCTCGGTGCCTCCGTGGTTTGTTTTTGAAATCCTCCCAGTGTGTCCGTGGTGAACTCCGTGTCTTCCTGGCACCGATGAAGCAGGACCCGGCGGGCAACGGGTGACGCGGCTGGCGCTTCGCTCGCCAGCCCGATGGCCGGACTCGCAGAGGTCGGTGGAGGCGGTCTCCTCCGGCTCCCGGCGCAAGGGTGGTCCGGAAGGGCGGCGGGTGGGAGACGGGGCGGCCGGTCGCAAAAGGAGCCGTTCGGTTCGTGACCCGCCGTGGGAACCTCGCATGGCGTGGCGGTGTGTGCGCGAGTGGGCGGGACACCCGGAAGCGCCGTGCCAGGGACAGGTTGACCGGCCGTCGGTGGGGCTCAGCGGTCTGGCGATGGAACGGCGGCATGAGACGGATGAAGTGCTGGCTATCAACACGTGTCCTTGACGAAGCGATTAGGATGGCGTATATGATGTTTTGTGCAAACCGTGGTGCCAGGGCGCTGCGGCATGGCCGGTGGCGTGGGGGGCTGGCCGGGGGGTGCTGCTCTTTCTCCCTCTCTCTCTTTGAGGCGTGTCGGGCTTTTTGTTGTTCCTGGGTGTTTCGGCGGTGTTGGGTGGATGTCCTGTTGGATTTCCGGTCGTTCTGGTGTCGGTGGAGCGACCGGTGCGGGGCCGTTGGGGCGGCCCTTGCTTTGTGCGGCCGGCAGGTGTTCATGAAACCGAGTGGTGAACATGAAAGGGAAGAACGCCAGATGAGTCTGATGGGCTGGGCGGCTGCGACGGCGGTGGTGCTGCAGGCCCGGTGTCCCGTGCCGACGAATGACGGGATGTGCGGGTATGCGTCGCAGACCGGGGACCCCAGCAACGGGTGTTGTGAGGTCACCGGCCCTGGACAGATCCAGCGCAAGACCTGCAAGGGAACCAGTGGCACAAGGGATTGCGACAATAATGCAATAGATTTGGCGTATGTGTTAGCGTCCTATCCCATTGTGACAAACGGGACTGAGGTGTACTGTAATCGCAGCTATGACCCTCCGTATTACAACTATTGTTACGGAGCCAGTGAGAACCCCAAGATCGTGTTGATCAAATGCAATCAAGCAGTCGAACGCAGCAGTACGAATTGTCGCAACGGGAGTTCAGTTGGAGGCAACTCAGGGTGATGCGCGGTACAATCGGAAGCGAGTGGATTGGTGAAGGCCGAGCGAGGGAGTTGAGGTCTGGGCGCGGCTGGAGCTCGTTGGACTGTCAGGGAGGTGAGAGTCGCTCACCAGGGCTGCGCACGACCTTTCTGCGTGTTGTGGAGATGTTATGTGGGGTGCGGCTCCCAGAGAACGGTGGGACGGTAGCGGTGGGGAATGCGTGATGGTGCTGATGGCGCTTTGCCTGTTGGCTGCTTCGGCTCCCGCAGGTGTGAACGCGCGGCATTCGTACCAAGTGGAGGGCCGCTATCGGTATGTGCCGCCGCGGCCGCTTCCGCCGGGTGTGCCCGAGAGGGTCTATTCGTTCGTCCTGGAGCGCGATGGACCGCGCTGGCTGATCGTCGTGGATCGTGGTTACGAAACGACGTCGCCGG